>Ga0209417_1000026_pt1 | contig 416704 bp, 408 predicted proteins | sample RifGroF2_FD_184002 | JGI IMG/M metagenome (GOLD analysis project Ga0209417, IMG submission 184002) | Groundwater microbial communities from Rifle, Colorado, USA - Groundwater F2 (SPAdes) (version 2) | ecosystem: Environmental > Aquatic > Deep subsurface > Groundwater | place: Rifle, Colorado...
CATCATTGAAGAGATGAACAACAGACCAAGAAAGTGTCTTCAGTATGAAACCTCTCACGAAGCGTTTACTCGTGAGATACAATCAATGAAGAAAGGGAAAGTGTTCGGATTCGTGTAGAATTCAGCTCGCCTTTATAATAGTAGTTGTTGGCAGGATTGTGAAAAATGATAGTCTTGGCAATCCACAATATTTCGTCTCTCCACCAATCAGGGCGATTGATAGTTAAAATTACTTTTTCAAAACTTTTATATGTCACATTTTTATCAATACTGCCAAAAAAGTTGGCAATATCAAAAGCGCCATAATACGTAAAACTTTTTGCATATTGTTGTAGTCTTTCTACGCCATAATGATTACCTTTGTTAGGTCGGCAAGCATATGAGTCGTCGATGAAGATCTTATTTTCCCAGATTTTTTGAACCTGATTGATTAAAAGATGATGAATAACTCGATCACAAAACTCTGCCGCAAAAATTTCCCTAGGCTTTGGTTTAATAACGACAAAACAAATTGATCTTCCGGGGACATATGTTCTATTTTGCAATTTTTGAAGCAATGCGTGTAAATTATTCTCTAAATTCATTTCAAACTTGAGGGCGTTAATGGTTTTTCGCTTGTTTTTACGGCAATCAAAATAAGCCTTCAGAAGATTATCGTTTGTGAGAATTGTTTTAGACATTCTTTTGCCAACTACCAATCATTTTTCCAATACCAACCACAAGCTCGTTAATATGTGTTGTCTGATGAAGTGAAAGTTGTTTAAGTTCAGTTAAGAATCTGATTCGTAATTTGAGGCATTCAAGCTTTTGTGCAATTGTTGTAACAATCTTTTTCTTTTCCCCAGTGTTTGCATTCGTTGTTTGAGCTTCGATAAACAGATCGATGATATTCCAAGTTAGACAAATAACCTCATCTCCAAGCGAATACTTATATTCTTTTTGCACATTATGAATGTAAGTATATTCAATTTTCAATATTTCGATGAGTAGCAGGTAGAGGGGCATGTTTTCATAAAACATGTGTCAATCGTATCAAAGTCCTAAGCTATCGAACACAGCGAACGGAATTGTTATTCGTCTTCGTATTGTTGTTCGTGTTCCCATTGTTCTGGTTCGTGTTCCACGAATTCTGCGTGGCATTGCTGTTCGTGGTACTAGACCAGTAATTGTTAGCCGCAAACATTCATCACTGTACATTCCTACCAGTGTTTAGGTGGATGAATCGCCTTTGATGTATTTCGACTTTCTTTTACATTCATAAACATAAGTTATTGGATGTAAAACTCGAGCCCAAAGGTATTGTACAGGATAAACATAGGCTTCACTTTCTTCTTTTATTCCTCTATCATGAAAGATGTACGTTCTCGCGAAAACGTAGGACAATGATGTTCAAAAACGCAACTGTAAAACTTCGTGTTTTTTCTGTTCTTGTGATCTTTTTCATGAGCGTTTTTCTTATGACTCAGTTTTCTCTTTTTCCCGCTCGAGCTGCAAGTCTCTCCATTTCAGGTCGCGCACTTTCCGCGAATACGGGCGCGTATCTTGATTTTACGAATTACAATAGTACTGTTCGTGTAAATTGGTCGAATGGAACATTTGAAGGCTATGCGTTTTCCGAAGATCTTGGGTGGGTCGCATTTGGAACAGTGGATAATGCCCAAGGTCCCGTTCAAGTGAATACCTCAACCGGCGCCGTCACGGGAAAAGCAAAAGTGATTTCGACAGGCGCGTACTTTGATTTCACAAACTATAGCAGCAACGTGGTCATTAATCCTTCTACGGGAGTTCTCACTGGATATGTGTGGAGCGAAGATTTAGGATGGTTTAATTTTTCTGATTCAGGGGTAATTGTAGATGATTTTAGTTCAGATCTCACAGAACCAGCCACGAATGCCTCTGGAATTACAATGGTAACCGCCAGTTCCGGCGGATATGCAATCAACGAGTTCGGATGGACAAAGAGTACTGTTCCCAGCTTTTCTTGGTCAACAGCTACCGACAACGAAGGAGGATCAGGTATTCGTGGATATTGCGTATACCTTGGAACTGAAGCATCTGAAGACCCGGGGAACTCAGTGACTTTGACGGGGACATCGGGCATTCTCACGAACTCACCCTCGCCAATTACTGGAACCGACTGTGGGTTTATTACAACAGCGACAAGTTTAGATCTTGGATCAGCAGACTATCTTTCGTCGGATTTTGTTCATGGCGAAACCTATTATTTACGCATCAAAGCAATAGATAACGCGGGAAATACATACAATAGTAGTGTTGCAAGCTTTGCATTTCAATATGATTCAGAAGTTCCGACAAATGTGAGTTATATTTCGTGCGCTTCTGGTTCGTTTTCAAATGTTGCAGATATGAGTTTTACTTGGCCAATAACTGGAAGTGCAGTTTCTGCCGATGCAGACAGTCGGGTGCTCGGATGGCAATATCAACTGAACTCACTTGCGGGAACGTGGCTCGGAACAGGGACCGACAACGGTGTCGCTTATATTGCAACCTCATCAAGCACAAGAACGCTTACTGCGGATCAGGATGGGGCGTCGATTGTAAACGGAACGAATGTGGTGTATTTTCGCACCGTTGATTTCGCGCATAATTTTTCAACCGATGCCACAATCCGTACATGTAATCTTCAATTTGGTGGAGAAGCGCCAAGTTTTGGGAATAACGAGACAGTAACCGTTACTCCCGATTCTTCTACAACAAACGCATTTGCGCTTAGTTGGCCAGAAGCGACTCCAAGCGCAACGCATACCGTGACCAATTATTATTACATGACAACACAACCTCCAAGTACTCTCGCAACACTGCAAGGAAACAGTTCGACCTATATCGACAATGGTACAAGTACCTCGGTGAGTGCTACCGCGCTTCCAAATGTAAACAAAGGATCAAATACGGTGTATGTTGTGGCAGTTGATGATGCGGACAACTATTCACCAAGCAACAGCATTCAGGGGACCTTCACATTAAACTCAACCGATCCAGACAACGTGTCCAATGTGGTAGCTTCGGACTCTTCGATCAAATCAGAATCAAAATGGTACGCAACTCTTACATGGACTGCACCAACGTATCAGGGAGCAGGAAACTTAACCTATCAAGTGTATCGATCAACCGATAACAGCACTTTTACACTTGTTGGAACAACAACTGGATTGTCTTATGTTGATAACGCCCCTTCATCTACACAATATTTTTACAAGATTTACACAAAAGATGGTGCAAACGCGCTTTCAAGCGGAACAAATGCTGTTTCACTCACACCAACCGGAAGGTACACCTCCGCCCCATCTCTTTCTTCGCAACCAAGCGCCTCATCAATCACAACAAAAAAGGCAAAGATCACATGGTCAACATCAAGAAGTGGTGACAGCAAGATCGCATTCGGAACAAGTACGGGATCATATGGAACTGAAGAACCAAGTAACAGCACACAAGTGACGGATCATGAAATTACACTTACAGGTTTAACCGCAGGAACAACCTATTACTATAAAGCAAGATGGACAGATGAGGATGGAAACACGGGTGTAAGTGAAGAAAAAAGTTTCACGACCGCAGCCGCGCCAACTGTTTATAATGTTTCAACAAAAAATATCACCCTAACATCAGCAATCATTGAGTACACAGTAAAAGACACCTCAAAAGTAAAGATCTATTTTGGAACAACAACAAGTTTTGGTGGACTGAAAGAAGTTTCTACCTCGACTTCAGAATCAACCTACACAACGCAACTCACCGATCTTACCGACGGCACCAAGTATTTTTACAAAATCAACAAATACGATACAGAAAATGCAGAGTACGAAGGTGACGTATATTCATTCGAAACACTTCCAAGGCCAAAAATATCCAATGTGGTGTTGGAGTCTGTTGCAAATACCGCGGAAACCACAATTCGAGTCTCTTGGAAAACCAATACTGAGGTTTCCTCAATTATTACCGTGTACCCCGAAAATGATCCTTCAAATACACGAGACGAAGTGAAGGTAACGCTCGAAAAAGGTGAACGATCTATGATCGTTCGCGGACTGCTCCCTCAAACAAAATACTTTTTGGTTGTTCGTGGGCGAGATAAACTTGGAAATGAAGCAGTTTCTGACTCACATCGATTTACCACTTCCACAGATACTCGACCCCCTCAAATCCTCAACCTCAAAGTGATTGGTGGAACAATTCCCCCCGTGGGATTTGCAGCAGGAGAGGTGAAGGCGCAGCTTATCATAACTTGGGACACAGACGAACCCGCAACGTCGCAAGTTGAGTTTGGTCAAGGATCGGGAGCAGCGTACTCACAAAAATCTCAATATGATGGCAACATCACCACAAATCACACGGTAATTCTTTCCGGACTTACTCCGAGTCAGGTCTATCATTTTCGAGCAATCTCCACAGATACTGCAGGAAATATCACGAATAGCGTGGACACAGCAACAATCGCACCAAAAGCTACGCGATCGGCCTTAGATCTAGTCTTTAAAAATCTTTCCGAAGCATTTGGATTTATGAAATCAGTTAAACTAGAGTAATAACATATGCAAAACGCTATTCCAGCCCTTCACGCAGAAAAAGTTACGAAAACCTTCGAGGTTAAATCGAGTGTGATTCCCGTATTAAAAGATGTTTCAATCTCAATTTATGAAGGCGAGTTTGTTGTGGTTACGGGGCCTTCGGGGTGTGGAAAATCAACACTTCTACATGTGTTATTAGGACTTGAACCTCCAACTTCAGGCACAGTCTCATTTTTTGGAGATAGATTATACGATCACATGAGTGAAGATGAACGAACACAACTACGAAAGAAAAATATTGGGATGGTGTATCAGCAACCAAACTGGATAAAGGCATTATCGGTTCTAGAAAATGTGATGTTCGCACTTCGAATTAATGGAGAATCTCGTGAACAAGCGCGAAAAAAATCACAAGAAATGTTACAAACAGTTGGAATGTTGGATTGGCAGGATTATGCGCCCACCGAACTTTCGTCGGGACAACAGCAAAAAGTTGCGCTCGTGCGCGCCGTGATCACCAATCCAAAATTGATTATTGCAGATGAGCCAACAGGAAATCTTGATTTTAAATCTGGCGAAGAGCTGATGCAGTTATTGAAAAAGTTAAACGAATCAGGAAAAACGATCATTATGGTCACGCATGATCTGGAATATCTGTCGTTTGCATCAAGATCTCTAATAATGTTTGACGGAAAAATTGTTGAGGAAGCAAACTCACTCGAGCTATCAGGTAAACTTACCGGTTTCAAGAAATTATTTCATGAGGTGTATAAATCATGAATAGAGTCATACAAAAACTATTATCTTTCCCAAAAAATCTGCACAATGCGCGCAAGATGATTGTACAGTTAATCTCATTCATTCTTTTAGTTTTTCTCTATTCATTCTCATTTCTTCTCTCTCGCATTGGACGGAAAATTCATTTCTTCAAATATGGTGCAGGAAAAATAATGCGTATGGTATACGCGTTAGATCAAGGCGATAAAGACGGCGTGAGTCAAGTATATCTCATGGAGATCGCATTCAAAAATATGATTGCAAAAAAAACGAGAACGACCATTACCATTGGAGGAATGGCCATCGGGATCTCATTTATTGTGTTTTTAGTATCGATTGGCTATGGATTACAAGAAGTGGTGGTTTCTCGTGTTGCACGGCTTGACGAACTTCAACAGGCAGAAGTGGTTCCAGGAATGTCGCTGGATTTAGCGCTCAACGATGAAACAATTGCAAAATTTCAAGACATTAAAGACGTTGAGAGAGTCCTGCCCCTGATTGCGGTTATTGGGAAAGTATCGTATCAAGATTCTGTGTCAGATTTGGCTGTGTATGGAGCGACGCATGATTATCTTAAATATTCCGCCCTCCAACCAATTGAAGGTCGATTATTTGAAAGTAATGAAACCGTGCTAGATGTTCGAAACATTTCTGTTCTCGATCCAAGTGAACAGATTGCCGTATTTGGAGAAAAGATTTCATCTGTTTCAATGAATATTACTATGGGAGAGTGGCTGAAGGTTCGAGAAAGTCCAAGTTTAAACGCAAAAGTAATTGGATATACAAAAAAGATTGAGGGAAGAAATTCAGGAGAACAAGTTTGGGGTGACGCGTACGATTCGGAAAACGAATCAGATATGGGTAAGGATGCTGAAGGTAAAGAAATGGGGAAATGGGTACATGCAGAGTTTCTGCTTTGGGAAAAGAAAAGTTGTAATGTATCTAAAGATAGTGAATGTGAAGAGGGTCAATATATTGTGCAGAGAAATACAGACAACACGCAAACTTTTCAGGATGGCTATGTTGCGCAATTGTTTATGCAAGTGACACAAGTAGATAAATCTGAAGAAGTGCTCGGGTTAAATATCTTTGAAAACACAGGGACGCTTCCTGTTGTTGAGCTACTCGATGAATCATTAACAACAAAAGATCAGCCGGTTAAAACGGTGAACATTCAAAGTAAAGAAAAAGAGGTTGTGGTAAATCAGTCCGTTCTCCAATTAATAAATATTGCAGAAAAAGACGCAGTTGGAAAAGTGATTCGACTCTCATTAGTTGTTGTTGGTGAGCTACTCGAAGATCCAAATATTCGCGTTGAGTCAGCGCCACTCGACTACACGATTGTTGGTGTTATTCCCGATGAAGGAACTCCAATTGTGTATCTTCCTTTTTTGGATGTTCGATCACTTGGAGTGAGTAGATATTCACAAGTGAAAGTAATAGCAAAAACTCCACAAGTATTGCGAGACGTTCGAACAACAATCGAGTCGTTAGGATATGGAACAGTTTCTGTTGCAGATACCGTTGCGCAAATCGACAGTTTATTCTCAAACTTTCGACTATTATTATCAATTCTCGGCTTGGTAGCATTATCGGTTGCCGCCCTTGGAATGTTTAACACACTTACCGTATCGCTACTTGAACGCACCAGAGAGGTGGGATTGATGAAGGCGATGGGATTAAAATCTGATGAAGTTAAAGCGCTTTTTCTCACAGAATCAATGATCATGGGATTATACGGAGGACTGTTTGGTTTGATTTTGGGGATCATTGCAGGAAAGGTGGTTAGTCTTATCCTTTCGGCCTTATCCATAGTAAAAGGGGTTGGATTTGTTGATGTGTCGTATGTTCCACTATCGTTTATTGTTTTCGTTCTTTCTCTCTCGGTATTCGTGGGTATCCTTACCGGATACTATCCCGCAAAGCGTGCAACAAAAATCTCCGCACTCAACGCGCTTCGATATGAATAACTCCGAATTATTGCGCGACTCCCTATACCCCGTATATCAACACCATCACCAAGACACCCCAAACTCCCACTGCGGTCAACAGCGGTTTATCTTCCAACAAAACACGATCGGGTGACTCACCTTGATTTTTCTCGTACACCAACTGAAGGTATCGCATAATGCCATAAATCACCACAGGAACGGTGATCATCAACCATTTTTGTGTCATAAACGTTTTTGGCAAATTGATAAACAATGTAAGCAGTCGTCCCTCTGGGACAAACTCGTCACGCTCGAATGTATACAGCGCATAGGTCAGCCAAGTTGCGTTTGCGAACATGCCTGTGTAAATATCCAATAATCGCTGAGAATAATGCGAAAGTGTTTTTCTTGTGATTTCCCCCCGGCCTTCCATAAGCGTTCGCTCACTTTGTCGTTTTCCAACAGCCAGAAACAGCGAAGCAGAAATCACGGTTAGCAAGAACCACACGCTCATATGCAAATCGACAACAACTGCACCAGCGTACACGCGAATCACAAATCCTGTAGCGATAGACAACACATCAAGTATTGCGATGTGTTTCAACCAAATCGAGTATGCGATATGGAGTAACGCATATGCGAGTGCGAGAAAAAAGAAAAACGAAGAAAAGGTGAGCGAAAAAAATACCACAGACAGGAGTCCCACAATCACCACAAACAGCGCTATTGGAATAGGAAGCGCTCCCGAGGCAATCGGCCTGTTTTTCTTAAACGGATGCTTTTTATCTTGAGGTAAATCAATAATATCATTCAAAATATAAATCGATGATGTGAGAACGCAAAAAAGAAGAAACGCCTGTGTTGTTCGAACAATATACGAGGGAAAATCAAGAAAAAACAATCCAGAAAAAACAAGAGTTGCGTAGATCGCAAGGTTTTTTATCCACTGTCGCGGACGAGACGATTTGAGGATGAGAAAAAGAGTGTTATCCAAGCGACAAACCCTCCAAATAATAATATGACTGCCAGTATTGTATAGAATTTCTGTTGACTGTTCAATTGAAGAGAGATCATACCAAGCAACGCCGTAGTAATCCAGTAGAACAACGCAACTTGACGTTTACTCCATCCAAGATCGAGAAGGCGGTGGTGGAGATGTCCGCGGTCGCCCCACACAGGTGATTTTCGATGAATGAGTCTGCGCAAAATAACAAATGTTGCATCAATCATGGGAATGGCCAAAACTAACAACGCGGTTGCGACTTTCGCTCCCGACATCATTGAAAGAATTGCGAGGAAAAATCCCGCAAGTGTTCCCGCGCCAAATCCGGGCATTATTTTTTGAGGATACATGTTCCAAAATAAAAACCCCAAAAATCCACCCGAAACAATACAAGCCAGAAGTGTTACCGAATGTTGCGAGGGATCTGCAGAGAATCGTAGTGATAGCAATGCAATGATTCCCGCGGCAATCGAGACAAACCCAGGCATCTGCCCATCCAATCCTTTCGACCAGTTAACAATGTTCATGTTCCAGATGATCCACACAACCGCGAACACATTCGCGACCCACGGAATCAAATGCAGCACACCCTCCCCGAATGGATTGCTCACAAATCGCATCGTTATTCCGCTTAATACGACAATTAAGGCAGGAACAATCAGCACGGTAAGACGAAAGTACGGATTCAAATCATGCAAATCATCTAGAAATCCCAGAATGGCCAAGATTGTTGCACCAGAAAAAATGCTCACAATAACAGGATTCCAAGGTAATACAAAAAGTGACACGAAAAACATTCCAAGATAAATCGCTATCCCTCCACCTCGAGGAACGGAAGTGAGATGGACGACTTTTGGATGTTTGCTTTTTTTTGGATCGTCTACCCAACCTTGTGATCGGTACAGTGTAATCACCAGTGGAGTGATCAAGCCGACCGCAATAATCGATAAAATCCAAGCAAGTATATAGTAGGTCATAGCATAAGCAAGTATAGTCGAATAATCACAACGCAGATGAAACAAAGTGAAAATACTGTCGAAAAATGGACAAGCGCCTGCAAAGAATCAAGCTTTTGCACATATTTTTTTGTAAGAACTGTTTGAATCAAACAAAAACTGAATCCTAAAATAGGAAATAAATATATTCCAATTGCGGGTGTAAACTGCACCTCTACTCCAGAATAAAACAGGGGTATTTCTGTCGGTAAAATATAAAGATGTCCAATGATCGCAAGTCCGAGAATGATCAGGAACAGAACCCAACAAACATAGCGCGCACTATTACTGAACATAGCGATACACTTTCATGTACTGAAGTGATTCAAGAAGCGTGTAATGGAGAGAGATATGCGCTCGAAGTTCTTCAAATGAATCTTGTTCTTCATTCATAACAATAATATACGTAGGTTTATGTTTCTGAATATTTTCCAAGGTACTTGAAAATGCATCAAAATCTTTAATGTGAAATGAAACCGTAAAACGATCGGCCGGTGATCGTTGGCTTAACGCGTAAAGCATGGGATTCGTTCCCCATACAAAGATGCGATCAGTTGCAACCGTTTTTTCTTGGAGAAAATTCGCCACATGATAGGTATCCTGCATGAGTGGATTGAACTGGGATCGATATTCTTCAACAGATATTGTTCCAAACGCGTAGCGGAAAAAACGTTGGTAGTACGATACTGTCGGATACAACCCAAAATGAAACAGAAAGAGTGTAGCAATCATGCTAATACCAAGGCCACCACTTAACAGATGCGCAATCACTTTCCTTAATGAAAGTGAAATACCAAGCAAAAAGAGAAGTGGGAACATAACTTGCAAAAGATAATGTGGGTATGGACGAGAAGAAAGCATGCTCGCAAAAAATGCAAGACTTGTCCACACGAATCCAAACCGATATAAAAATGAAATTGATTTTTTATATAAAAGTGAAAACGCACCGATCAAGCTTAAAATAAGCAACTTTCCTTTCATAGAGTACAAAAATACGAGTAGACTATGTTCAAACGGAAACCCGAACTCTCCGCTGTATCGAAAGTTGTATGCGAGTCCAAATGAATAATAATCGCTTCCAGATCCCACGCCAAGAAAGTACAAAATCGAAACGGCAATTGGAAATATCACGCCAAAACCAAACCATATTCCCTGCATGAGTACAGAGAAAACGTTTTTTCTTGAAAAAGAAAACAGGAGCGCATTTAAGAAAATCCATCCAACTGCCACTGCATCAAAAAGTGCAGGAACTTTTGTGAGCATTCCAAGTCCAAAAAAGAATCCAGAAAGAAATAAGAGTTTACGATCTGTTTTTGTGTATTTTGGAGGTTTTTGTTCTGCGAGTGACTGAAAAAATTGTGTCTCAATAAAAATGCGAAGACCTATCAGGACAAATCCCGCAACAAACAGTTCCCCATTCCCAATATTTCCTTCGAATGAAGGGAGTGTGGTGAGAAGCATAACGAAAAAAGTTGTCAAACCAGTAATGAAAGATGACACGCGCAATCGACGAAGAATCGAGGCGAACAATGAAAGTGAAAGCATGCCCCAAAAAATGAAAAATAATTTGAACCAAAACTGTGTATACGTGACCATTGCAAGGACATAAATAAGTGGTGTTTTGTGATCAATAATTTCAGAATACAACGCGATTCCTTTTCGCATTGCTTGACCAATTGTGAGATAAATGGCTTCGTCTCCATACCAATACGGTTCAAATACATTCGGGATACGCAAAAGAAACGCGATAAAAAGAATGATTACAATCCACTCATGTTCAAGGGCGAATTTCATGCATTTTTGATAAAGTTTTTTCATTCTCATACCTTTTCAGTTACTTTATATTCAATATATTTTCCAAGAAGTAATCTTGTGTGTGCATCTAACCCTGGGAGTGCAGAGAAAAAGAATCCCACAACTGGTAACAGTATAAACTCAATTGGTTGCATGATGGAATGGAGGATGTTGTGCGTTTTCGGTCGGGGAGGACGGAGTTTCGCATCAATGAAAAAGATTGCTACGAGCGAAAGTAAGGAAAGTGTAAGAATTGCAGAAGTTACTTGTGGAAGTGTTTTCCCCATCACCGTTCTGCTAAACGTTTCGTTAAGTAGAGGAGGAAAAAGCGCTCCAACTGTAATAGCAAACCAGTTAACCGGCCAAAGAAAATGATCTTCAACTGTTTTGAAAACGCGAATTGTTTTATCCCAAAATGGGATATTCTTTGCGAGAATCCACTGTCGAATAATATAGGCGTCATCACTCACACCCCAAGCCCATCGTTTTATTTGTTCATATTGGTTTGCCATGGTTGGCCAAAAGCCTGTTGATTCAGCACAGTCTGCGTATACAGGAATGAACAATGGCAATACTTCAAGATCTCCTTTTTTTGCAAAGTACGTCTTAAAAAATAATCGGTAATCTTCGGGGATTACATCGGTGTCCCAATACCCAACCTCATCAGCCAATTGAAGTGAAAGTGAGTATGTTGAAAAGTTTACTAATCGATCTTGACGCATCAGAATGAAAAGTTGCGTGACGGAAAAAACCGAGGAAAGGACACGGACGGGCGCGGGAACTTTCCAGATGTTATTGTAAAACATAATCGAAGGTTGCCAGATCCGATTGTATCTCTTTGGATTGTCGAGAAAATGAAACGTGAGTGCGCTGAAATATGACGAGTGAAAAAGAGCATCCGCATCTTCACTTGAGATGGTTGCATACGCCATATCAGCAAGATTTGAATCAATAAGATATTTCTTTGCAAGTTTTGAACCCCAGCTTGTGTTCGAAGATTTTCCTTTCACCTCACCGAGAATATCTGGATGGAACGTTACCCACAAATGGCCGAACTGTTGATCATACTTTTGTAAAAGGTGTTGTGCTTTTTCTCGCCCATCTGAGCCTTCGCGTTCCTCAAAAGAAAGCATGATGTGAAGATTGTTGAGTGGAAAGGTTTGTTTGAGTAAGTTATCAAGTGTTCTTTCGAGTGTGTGCAGAGGTTCTTTGTATGTGGGAATAATGATGATGTGATGAACTTTTTCCCAATCAGGAAATGATAGAACATCATTTTGCCAGTTGTATGTCATAGATGCACGAATGCGAAAATACGCAATCATCGAAAGCACTGCCATCGAAATAGATCGATACAACCAGTACACAGCGAACCCGATAATATAATACGCAACAATTTCAGGGATAATAATGGATCCCCAAATGGGAAAAAGGATAAACGACCAAGAAAAAACTCCAGGAAGTATCTCGAGGAAGCGCCGCGTGCGAATGGGGTGGCGCAGAACATACTTTCTCAGAAGATTGGTCATATGCAGATTGTATACTACTTGATCAGGATTTTCGACCAAGAAAGACGCTCGTGGCGTTAGCGTCAGTAGCGGACTCAAATTCTTCAAATGAGACGTGATAGAGGTTTTTTGCGAGAAATTCGGCGGTATGCCTGATATATGCAGGATGATTTGGGTGTTGCCCACGAACAGGCTCCGGTGACAAAAAAGGCGCGTCGGTTTCAATAAGTACTCGCTCGAGCGGTGTGATTCGCGCAAGTTCGCGCACGTTTTCGGCGTTTTTGTAGGTTACGTTCCCAGCGAAGCTGATATATGCGCCCATCTTGAGTGCGGAACGTATATACGCAACCGATCCCGAAACACAATGAAGAACGATTTGAGGGAGTGTTTGCGTGTGGAAACGAGCAGATAATACTTGGAGCATGACGTCTTCCGCATCTCGAGAATGAACAGACACAGGGAGATTCATTTCAAGTGCAAGATCGAGTTGTTGTTCAAAAAGCTCACGCTGAAATGGTAATGATTGTGTGCGTTGTTCAGCACGAAGATGGTAAAAATCCAATCCACACTCTCCAATCGCCACAATCTTATCTGATGATTTTACGAGAACTCGTACTTGTTGTATTGCTTCGTGCATATTCTCGACTTGCGCATCGCGAGGATGAAGTCCCACGGCGGCGTATACGCGATCTGTCTGTTTCGCAATGGCACAGGCTTGCTCGCTACTGGCAAGATCGAATCCCACAACAATCGAAGAATGAACTCCTTGTTGCTGAGCTTCGTTCAAGAATGATTGCCAATTTGTCCATAATGGATCGATGTTGTAATGAAGATGAGTATCAAACATAGATTATTGATGTATTTTTGGAAAGAGTGGGGCAAAATCCTCTTTTTTATTCTGAAGGAAATAGGAAAGAATCTTTTCGCCAGTTTCTGGCAGAAAAGGTTGAAGATCAAATGCAATTTGCACAAATTCTTGTATCACTTCCTCCATGTATTTCGCTTTCCCAGAAGAAAGTGTCCAAGGTTTTTCTTGTGTGATCTTTGTGTTTAGTGTCTGTACGCGTTCCCAAATTTCATCCATCGCTTCTTTTAATTTAAACTGATCGATGTACGAGGCTACTGTTGTCGAAATTTGAGTTGGCGCGATAACGGTGAACACTTCCGTGCGAGAAAGCGATGCACATCTAGATGCAAGATTGCCAAGATCGTTTGCCAAAATTGTGTTTCGAACTTCCCGCAATCGTTCAATTGAAAAATCGCCGTCCTCGGATGTGGACATCTCTCGAAGTAAATAGTACCGAACGGAGTCGGTTCCAAATTTTTCAACAACATTAAAAGGATCCACGACGTTTCCAATCGTTTTGCTCATTTTTTGGCCATTCACGGTGAAATATCCATGAACGCAGATTTTTTTTGGAAGCTCGAGATGTGCAGATAAAAGAATAGCTGGCCAATACACTGCGTGAAATCGCAAAATACCTTTTCCAATGACGTGAACATCGGCAGGCCACGAGGAGGTGTATTGAAGTTCGTTATTTCCAAATCCCACCCCGCTTTGATACACATTCAGCGCATCAAACCACACGTACATGATTTGTGACACGTCGTGAGGAACGGGAACGCCCCATCCTCTGGCGCGCTCAACAGATCTTGAAATACTAATATCTTGAACGTCGCCTTTAAGAAAGTTGACGATTTCTTTTTCGCGTTTTTCTGGAACAATTTGAATTTCCTTTTTTTCAATCAAATCTGCAATTCGAGTGGCGTATTTCGATAATCGGAAAAAATAATTATTTTCTTTCACTTTTTCAAGCGGTTTTCCTGGGTGCTCAACACATTCTCCTTGTTCATTTAACTCATCGACGGTGTAAAACGTTTCACATCCCACGCAGTACAATCCCTCATATTCTTTTTGATAAATATCACCCGATGCTTTGCATTTTTCCCATAACAGTTGAGATGCTTGGTGATGTTGAGGTGAACTACTGCGCTGAAATACATCGTACTGTACCTGCAGAACCTGCATCATCTGTGAAAATGTCTCCGCGTTATGTTTACAAAAAGACTCAACCTCAACCCCGCTTTTTTCTGCCGCCTGAACGTTTTTAAGTGCGTTTTCGTCAGATCCGGTCAAAAAAACAACTTCACGGTGACGAAGGCGTTGGGAACGCGCGATGACATCTGTTTGAACAAACTCCAGTGCGTGACCAATGTGAGGTTTTGCGTTCACATAGGGAATCGCGGTTGTGATGAGAAATTTTTTCATGATAAACGTATTATCTCGCTTTTTTGCGAAACTGGAAGATTTTTTTAAGATTCCCACTCATTTGATCTGCCCAATGCGAAATCTTAATTTTTTCAATGGCTACTTTCATTGCCTTTTTTTCCATCTTTTTTGCAATCGCCGCTATTGTTGCGGGAGAAACCTGTAATTTCTTCTGTATTTGAGTATAACTCACATCATCGTTGAGAAGATGAGCGATTTGCAGTCGTTTTGAAAACATTTCTAGCTCATCATGTGAAAGAAAGACATCGAGAAATGCGCTCAATTCTTGTTGAGATTTGAGTTCGGAAAGAAAATGAGATAATACGGACGGATTTTTCTTCATAGTCTAGGCGGTACAGTATCAAGAGAACTCAATCACGTCAAGAGGAAAATCACATATTTACATTACCCCTTCAATGTCAGTATTATGACAGTATGGATAATCCCGTTGCGAAGATGCTTTTTTCTGTTCGTCTTTTTTTCCGCCGTTTTCATGGAAGATTCGCTGTTGTTGTTCCTCTGGTGATTTTATTATTTGGAATTGTTGTTTCACTTGTGGTGTTCGCGGTGAATAAAGATATTCGTCAACGCGCATCTACAGGAGTGCACACGCCGATTGGATGGATCGATGTGGTTCATGAAGACGGGTGGGTTTCCGGTTGGGCAGTTGATCTTGATGTCCCGTCAGAATCGATTGAAGTCGCATTTTATCTTGATGGATCGAACGAAACGGGAATATTTTTGGGAAAGAAAAAAGCAAATGATCCACGAGAGGATGTGAATGCAGTTACTGGAGCGACAGGGAAGCACGCATATACCTATTTGTTGCCAGATTTCGTATTTGATCAAAAAGAACACACACTTACTGCATATGGAATCGATGGGTCGGGAAATGAGGCAACACTATTGTTGCCGAATGAAGGTAAAAAAATCAATCTTAAATATAAAAATCAGCCCTCTGGAAATTCAGAACCCACCGGATGGATCGATGTTATTCATGAAGATGGGTGGGTTTCTGGTTGGGCAGTAGATCATGATAAGCCAAGCGAATCGTTAACAATTGAGTTTTATCTCGACGGTCCCGCGGGTGTAGGATCCTTTCTTGGGAGTGTTGAATCAGGCATTCAAAGAAACGATGTGAATGAAGCGTTGAAGATTTCAGGGAAACATGGATACACGTTCCAGTTTCCTGAATCTGTTTTAGATGGAAATGAGCACACGCTTTTTGTGCACGGAGTTGATCGAACTGGAAATGTAAATCAGTTATTACTTCCAAAAAATGGGATGAAGTTTCGCTTTGAATCACGGACATCTGGTGAAGAAGTTGCCACTTCAATAGAACCTTCCTCAACACCAACTCCGACTCCTGAAGTGTGCGAGCTGATAAAAGAAAAGAATTCCGCAAATGAGGCACCCGTTGGTAAGATTCTTGATATTACAAAAGATGGCGTTTTGTATGGATGGATTGTTGATCCTGATGACCTAACGAAAACAGTTGTATCAGATATTTATGTGGATGGTCCTGCGGGATCTGGCCGAGGGCTGCCGTTCCATCCTGTCGCAAATCTTTCGATGACATCACTTCCCGAATGTTTGAAAAACCACGTGTTTTTGTATCAACTTCCCACAAAAGAATTTATGGATGATCAAACACATACGCTGTATATGTATGCAAGAGATACGGCGGGAGGGGAGTTGGGGATGGTCGAGGAATTTGGAAAACCATTTCAGATTGAAAAAATAAGCTTAACCTACAATGGTGAGTATAATTGGATGGATCCGACATACCACGCGCAACTTGTTGTCGCGAATAAGAGAGACTACACAATAGCCGTGGATGGTCGTACGGGAACCATTTACAAATACTACAATAATCGATCTGCAAAAAGAGTTAATATGATTGATCCTGACCCTGGTTCCGCGTTTCAGTTAGCCGTACATACAGGAGAATTGAACTCGATTACGAAAGACGGATGCGCTAATCAAGGATACTGGAATCCTACGCAGGCAGGTGCATACTGTTCCAGTCCAAATGATACAACACTTCACCGTGCGCCGTATTTTCTCGAACATGATCTGTACTGTGACGGAAAAAAAGATAATGCGTGCACAACAGCTAAAACGCAGATCAGTCAATCAATGTTTCGTATGATGAATTTCGATTATGGTCCAAGTTATGAAGGTCCATATAATGACGGAGATCAACTGTACCTTTCTCAGGATATTGATCTTAAAGATTCGTACGCGATTATCAACCAAACTTTCGTGAACAAAGGGGAGTCGCGACCGCTAAACTTGTTGGCGTGGTTCCTGTTTGGAAACCCTCAGTACGACACAGTTGAGTATATTAACTGTGCTGGTGAACTTGAACGAACGTTCGCAGCACAGGCGCAAACAATCCCATTAGATGCTTGTGATAACGTCATGACGTTATCAATTGGAAGCGATCCGAGTTCTGCGGTGACGATTGGGTGGACTGTCGATGCCGCATTGGCATCTGATCAATTGGCGATGGTAACAAACAAAGTTGAAAAAATACGTACAACTGTGGTCATGCCAACGTATCCTTCGAAACTCGAAGTAAACAAACCCTATTCCTCAAGATTTGTGATGATCCCATATGGATTGACAGAAAAGATACCTTATGAGAAAGATTTGACAGCGCGTGGATTAGCGAAAAAGCTTCTTTTTCCAAAAACGGAGTACCCCGTTCTCTTTTCAAAACTTTCATGGGGGAAAAACTACACCAATTATGGGCCAAGTCACCTCACGTTCGCACCGCAGAAATTTACATTTACTCGTACAGATTCTTCTGCAAAATTTCAATTGAAAAGTAACACATCATATAAAAAGGGAGATATGTTGGGGAGAGCAATCTTTAAGACAGGTCTCACGTCGGATGATCGACCAATTCACGGTATCCGATTTACCGTTGAATCAAATATGAACGCATCGGACATGACATTTCACATGGATGTTCCAGGGGCGCCGTATTTGTACACATTTGATGAATCTGGATACCAAACAAAACGAGAGGTTGTTCTTGAAGAAGTACGATTATCGCAGTGGATTGCGTTTTATCTCCTTGCGGATCGCGATTTCACAACAACAGACAGCGAATCCTCTTTCGTTGAATTGAGCGACCTTCGACTCGTGTTCTTTGAATAAGCATTGAGTATTTATCTGCAATTCAGTAGGATGGTGTTATGTCGATTATCCTCGCGATGATATTTTCTTCCCTTTTTACCATTCTTGTTGTGTCGATCGTGTTGTACGTTATTCTTTCGAAAAAGTTTACCCAATTGAACGATCAAAATAAGCCAGATCAGACTTTAATCGAGTGGATAAAAACAAATCAGTCGGTTGTGCAGGAAATGCAGAAAAATCTGCAAGATTCGATTACGAATTCCGGTCAACATGTCACAACCTCATTGCAAGCGCACACAAAAGAGATTAACGACAGACTCACGCGAGCTGCGGAAGTGATAGGAGATCTTAAAAAAGAGGCGGGGGCGTTTACAGAAGTGAGTAAAACGGTTCGCGATTTACAATCATTTCTTCAATCACCAAAAATTCGAGGAAATATTGGCGAGCAAGTCCTCAACGATCTAGTGGGTCAGATCTTTCCAAAAGAAAACTTTTTTATTCAGCACCGATTTCGTTCGGGTGAAATTGTTGATGTTGCGTTGCAAACAGGCGCGGGAATTATCCCAGTCGACTCGAAATTTCCCATGGAAAACTTTCAAAAGATGATGAGTGCGCAAACCGATCTGGAACGCGCTACCTTTCATAAATCGTTTACGCAAGATGTAAAGCGAAAAATAACCTCGATTTCCTCAAAATATATTCTTCCTGAAGAAGGAACAGTCGATTTTGCGTTGATGTATCTCCCAAGTGAGTCCATTTTTTACGAGATAGCGAATAGCTCGGAGCTTATGGAGTCTGCCCGCAACGCGCGTGTGTACCCCGTTTCTCCTTCTACATTGTACGCGCACCTGCAAACACTCTTATTGTCATTTGAAGGGAAAAAAATCGAGCAGAAAACGCGAGAGATTATGAAGTTGATTCACGCGATCCAAAAAGATTATGAAAAAACAAACACAGCCCTTTCTGTATTGGGAAAACATGTGACAAATAGTTACAACACATTTTCTAGTGTTGAGTCTGCGTACTCAAAACTTGGTCAAAAAATTGAGATGACTGATTTGCTAGGTGACCGCGAGGAGCCCGTCGCGCTTCCCGAAGAGGTGTAAAAAGCTTCTTTGAATGAAATTATTGCTTTGGTGAGTAGTAGTGCGCATTTTTCAGTTCTTTTGGCAGTAAGCTTTTTTCTTTATCAGGATACATCTCATATCCTTTACCATAATCCAAAGACTTCATTAATTTCGTTGGCGCATTTCGCAAATGAAGTGGAATGGGTAGATTACCTAAACTTTTTACATCATCAAGCGCCTTAAAATACGCGTCGTACGCCGATCGATCTTTTTTACAGGTGCACAAGTAGACCGTTCCATGTGCCAAATTAATCTGACATTCAGGATATCCAATTGTTTCACATGTTCGAAAAACTTCGTTTGCCACGACTAACGCGGTGGGAACCGCGATTCCGATATCCTCTGAAGCAAAAATAACCATGCGTCGTGCGATAAACTTTGGATCTTCTCCCGCATGCACCATTCTGGCTAAATAATAAAGTGCAGCGTCTACATTACTCGCACGCATAGATTTGATAAATGCGCTGATCGTGTTGAAATGTTCCTCACCATTTGTGTCATATCGAAGATAAAAATCTTGCATGGCAGCATTGAGATGTTCAATTGTAATTTTTTTGAACAATGAAAAGGTGTGATCAATAATCGAAATAAGTTGGCGGGCATCACCGTTCGAGATGCGCATTAGAAAATCTCGAGATTCTTTGTCGATGGTTGTTAAAAGAAACTGCTCGGCGTTTTCAATGAGTTTTCCAAGTTCCTCTTGAGTTAATGATTGGAGAACGTACACACGACATCGTGATAAAAGTGGAGAAATGACCTCGAAGCTTGGATTTTCTGTTGTTGCACCAATCAAAATCAATGTTCCCGACTCAACTGAGGGAAGAAGAAAATCCTGTTGAGCTTTGTTGAATCGATGAATTTCATCGAGAAATAAGATGATCGGTTTTCCCGCCGCCTCCGCGCGTTGAACGATTTCCTTAATTTCACTTTTCCCGGTTGAAACAGCGGAAAGTTCCACATATTCAAGTTCCGTTTGTGATGCAAGAATGCGCGCGATAGTAGTTTTTCCAACTCCAGGGGGTCCCCATAAAATCATCGAAAAAAGATTTTTATCTGCGTATATTTTTTGGAGAGGCTGATTTTTTCCAAGTAAATGTGCTTGCCCAACAACATCTTCAAGTGTTTGAGGTCGCATACGCGATGCGAGAGGTGTGTGATCCATCTTCGTTCTTTCTTTGGGTATCAGCGTACGCAATTCAGGAACTGCTGTCAAGTCAAGAAAGATCAGTTTCCCGTGTTATGAATGAACAAATCAAATGCAACTTGTGGAATGGGATTGATTGGAGTCATGGGATCAGCAATCTCAAGTAACTCATCTACAGAAAGTTCACCCGATGGTGTGGAAACAGGTTGTTCGGTTGAAGTTGGAGTTGGTGACGGTTCAATTTCAACTCTTTTTTCTGGTTTTGGAAGCAGAACATATACCGCAATCAATAGTACAACAACGAGCACGGAAAGAAACCCAATGACTCCGAGAAAAAGTTTTGATCGATCGGGTGGCGTTGAAATGTTCTCCGGGAGTTCGTTCTGAAACATGGTTTGATTGTCCTGTAGTTCTTGTTGAAGTTGTTGGTCGTTCATTGTTCACCTCGGATATAGGTAAGCACTTTTTTGAGGTCCGCGTGCATTTCGGCTAGGAGAAGAACATATTGATCGACTCGACTCGTATCTATTTTTCCCAAATCGAGGTCTTCAACATATGAGTTCATGAGGATAGTTTGTTGTTCAGTGTTCTTTGATATCAATCGAACAATCTCGTTTTGTCGGAGTGAAACGCCTAGTTCAGCAGGTGGCGTTGCGTTTGCGGTTTCAATCTCGCGCTGGACTGCGGCAAGCGCGCGATCCATACGTTCGATCCTGATGAGAAGTTGAGAAAACAAGGCACGAGTTTCAAGTTCTGATTTTGTTTCCGCAAATGCTTCACTTAACACATCAAGCTCAACATATCCCTCAGCAGAAGTAATCTTTTCTTCAGCGGATGAAAGTGTTGCAGTAAATGAGGTATTTGAGTCGATCACGCGTTGAACCGTTTCCTTTGAGTTAAACTTGGATAGCTCTTCATTTATTTCAGAAAAATACTGTTTTATGACGCGAATGCGCGCCAATTGAGCTGCTTTTGAAGAAGAAATGAGCGTTTCCAGTGAAAGAATTGTTCCGTATTGTTCATACTGCGACTTATCTAGTAAGAACTGTTTTTCTGCTTGTTGATAGGTAGCGTGCTGTTCAGCAATTGCTGAAGTTGGGGAGACGTAGGCAAAAAACAAAACCACAAAAACTCCAGAAAAAAGAAGTCTTTTTAGGAGTGTGAGTTGTTTCATAGTTGCTGATGTACTTTATTGCGAATAAAGGTTGTCGCTTGATATAGCGCTTCGAATGTTCCCGTATCCAGCCATTCTCCTTCAACAAAAGCAACTTCAAGCGTTCCCTCGCGAAGGTACACGTTATTTAAATCTGTGATCTCAAGTTCTCCACGCGCTGAAGGTTGTAGTGATTTTGCTTTCTGCACAACGGTATTGTCGTACACATACAAACCAGTAACAGCGTACTCCGACTTTGGTTCTTTCGGTTTTTCGATAATCGAAAGTACTTTATTTTGCTGATCAAACTCCACAACCCCAAATCGTTCAGGATCTGGAACTTTTGATGCAAATACCAGCGCCCCCGATTGGAAGTTGCGCACCGGATCAACAAATGTATCTTCAAAAAGATTGTCGCCTAAAATGAGCGCAACATTTTCGTTATCAATAAAGTTTTCACCAATCAAAAAGGCTTCCGCGAGCCCGTTCGGTTTTTCCTGAACTTCGTACGAGAATCGGCATCCAAACTCTTTTCCCGATCCAAGAAGTCGAACAAAATCACCAGCGTGGTCGGGAGCGACAATAATCAAAATCTCGCGAATCCCCGATTTGATCAAGGTTTCAACAGGATAATAAATCATTGGTTTGTTATACACAGGCAACAGTTGTTTGCTTGTGACTCGAGTGAGAGGATGAAGGCGAGTCCCCGCGCCTCCAGCCAAAACAATTCCACGCATGAAACCTCCTCTTATAAAAACATCGTCGCGAGCATGAGGCACCCAAGAAGTGCAACGAAAACGTATTCTAGCACGATTCTCAGTGTCAACCTTGCGTGACGTATGTGATGAGCAACGCCCCAAGCCACGTAAAATGAACCAAGGAGAACAACCATCGCATCACGGTACACCTGATCTTTTTGATAGAGAAAGATAAACACACCAAAGATGAGTAATGCGCTTATCAGCACAAGATACTCAAGAAGAATAGCATGAGTATTTTTGGAGCGCGTCATAAAAGTGTTCCCCCCTTCAGAATCACGATTAAGATTCCAACAAAAAGAAGGAAGCTGACATGTGCAATATTTTTGCCAACATTTCTGATTGTGTGATATTTTCTTTCGAGATACGCGTCATACAGAAGCACTATGATCAACAACGTGATGACCGCAAGAAAAACCGCTTTTGAGATTTGAAGTGGTGAAAGAAATGCCAGTTTTGCATCCTCAACCGCCACGACTTGTGCCGACATCACATCGGGGTTCAGATTTTTCCCCATAGATGGTTGTGCGTTTGGAGAGGATTGCAGAAAAAGCTCGGGGGTGAGTTCTGTGGATTCAGAAGTGCGTGTTGCTTGTGCGATGTCTGGTTCCGTTATGATTGCGATTTGTTGAGATGGATGAGCAAACATCTGCACCACAAGCGTTGTCTCAACTCCATCGAGTTGTCCATCAACCACCGCGATACCCGTTTCTGTAAATCGGGTATCAAGAATATTTGCTCGATGTGTTGGTGAGTTCATCCACGCGCGAATCATTGCTTCGGTTTCTGCGAAGTCTTTCGCGAGATTTTCACCCGCCGATGTGTATGTGTATTTTTGCGCTTGAATAAACTGCCACGGATCTTTCCCTTCTGGAGAAATATGAGCCCAGTATCCGTGCTCCATCATGTCTTTTCCTTTTTCAATCGCCGCTTGTTCGAGTTTTCCATTTGTTACGAGTGGGACGAGTCCCGACTCGGAGCGTTGTGCGTTGATTTGTTCCAATACCTTGCTCGAAGTGATCGAGGATGAGTATCCCAAAACGTTTCCAAGTGGTGTATGAAGTGTTGCAAACTTGAGTGCAAATTGAAATGTAATCGTGAGAATGGACAGTGCAAGTAATCCTTCGGGATGAATAATTCGAGGATGACGATTGTTTGAGGTTCTTGGCGTAAAGATGTGTTTAAATGTCGCGAGCATAGAACCATCATATATCATTTTTGTGTCGCTTGTGAATGTATTGATTCGCAATAAAAATGAGAAAAAGTATGAGTAGTGTGAAAAATACGATCATGATTGGTTTTAGCGTATTTTGCGCTTGTTGGTTTAACGGTGAGATAACGGGTAACTCTGGTGAAATGAGTATTTGATGCGTTCGCTGAGAGCTGGGAGATGGTTGCTGAGCGTGTGTTTGCTCAGATGATACAGAGTTTTGTATTGGGGTATTTGATATGGGAAAGGTTGAAATCTCTATTGGTAACGAAAGCGTTTTTTCAGATAAGGAAATATCTAAGTGTTGATCAAACTTCCATTGTAAAGTGATCTTGCTCGATGATGTGATATCTTCGAACCTGTAATCTTGGAAGTCGGAAAGTGGAGTGTTTGAAATGAGTGCGTTATCGCGAAAAACGGCGAGCGAGATGCGATCAGCGGGGATTCCTCCAAAACTGTCTCTTGGAATATGAATCTGCATGTGGATTGGATGATCGAGTTCAGAAATAAACACACGCTGATCGAGTTGTGCGTTCGCACGAATAGAATGGAATTGTTGTGGTTGAAGTTCTATTCTCATTCATCACCTTTATTAATTGAAATAATGTGAGGTAACGATCTCACTCCAACGCGATTTTCAGCAGTGATTTGAATTGAGGTGAATGATTGATCTTGTTTTGGAAGATAAAAATAGGTTGTTTGAGGGTTTAACTGAAATGTGCTACGCAATGCTGATTGTTCTTGTGTGCAGGTTGTGGTGCACATTTTGTAAAAAATGGTGTGGATTTCTGTGGAAGGAATATCTGTTTGAAGTTTGAGGAGCATAGATTGATTGAGTTTGTTTCTCACGATTGAAATCTCGTTAATGATTGGGGGTTTTTGAGAATCTAAAGCTAGAATTTCTTGTGTTTTTTCTTGTTCGCTATTTCCAGCAGAATCGCGTGCGAAATATTTTAGGATAGATGAGCCGATTGGAATTGGAAGAAGATTTTCGAATGCCTGTTCGAGATCGTTAATAAAAAGTTTTGCTCCCGTTTTTTCAGGAGTGCTAGCAGATATTTTTGAATCTGTGGATTCAAATAGAAGCGATGAGGTGATGCGTTTTATTTTTATCCAGCTGGGATATTGATCATCACCAGAGTTTCCCGCGCGTAACGAAAGGGTAAGAGGCTCTTGCGATGGATGAAACTGCACGCATGTCATTTTTGTTTCATCTATATCGGTTGGTGAAAAAGTGGCGTTCGAGGTGTAGTAGATTAATCTATTGTTTGCGAAAAGTTCGAATGTTGGATTATCAAAACCGACGTTGAGGTCTGATGTGATTCCGACATATTCGATACAGATAGAGGGTGGGGTTTCAGGGAGCGTCTGGGTGAGCGTGTTTTCTTGCACCATTCCTCCGTTTTTTCCAATACAAACGAATGAATCACATTGCAGGACATCTCCCGAGCGTTCCCAGTTGCGAAAACCATCAGAAAAATCGCCATTTTGGACGATCTCAACAATCTCGGTTTTTGGGGCGGTGGTTCGATGAAGGAAAAGTGAAGAGATGGGAGATATAAAATCATCAAACGAAAATTGAGTTTGTAAGAGGTACTGGGCAGAGGGCGGTTGGGATGGTTGTTGTGCGCTCACAAATGAACTGCTCGAGAAAAAAATTAAAAATGTGAGAAAGATGGGGAGAATGGTTGAAAGCATGTCCTCACTGTATCGCCACATGCTTACAAAAATCTGACAAAACATCTTTTGTTTGGTACAATTCCTGCTACTTGCTGATCGAGCGAGGCCCCATCGTCTAGTGGCCTAGGACGTCAGGTTCTCATCCTGAGTACTAGTCACTAGATGGGGCAAGTTAAAAAGAAGGCCCCTTCGTCTATCGGCTAGGACGGTAGGTTCTCATCCTACAAAGAGCAGTTCGATTCTGCTAGGGGTCACAAGGGTGCGACTGATAATCGCACACGACAAAAAGCATTGTTGTTTTAAGCCAAAGGTAGATAGCGCTCATCGGCCCTCATCATGGCATCGCGCCTACCACCTGCATTAAACAACCACAGGAACCAGGTTCACTCCTGGCGTGGTTGTTATGTCTGTTTTGCAGGGAGAGTCACTCATACAATTGCTTCATTCTTGGGGTGTTGTTCGTTGTCAAGAAGAGTCACTATCCACAAAAACCATCCTTTTCAATAAGAAACTATCAAAGGTTTATTTAGGCTACCTACAAGGTGGAGAGCATTCTGCTGAGAATGCCAAGAGATTCCTGATTGATGGCGTTGAGGGGAAAGTTACCGGCAATAAATGGAGCTTGTGTACTAGAAACACCTACGCAAAACGACTGCGGGCATTTACTAACTGGCTACTCGAGGAAGAAGTTATTGAAGTGAGCTTTGCTCATAAAATCAAAATGCTCAGAGAGCCACGAAAAGAAATTGAGTTGCTGAGTCAACAGAATATCTTTAAGTTCATAGAGGAATTGACAGAAGAGAGAGAAGAGTTTGATACAAGAATGAATAACATTAGAAGAGAGTGGCGATTCTATATGAAGATTCTATTGTTTCTGACACTTCGTGCTAAGGAGCCATTCACGATTCTGCCCGAGAAAATCAATCTGGAGGGTGAGGAACCCACTGTAGTCATCATAAAAAAGGGTGGTGATGAGTTTAAGAAAGAAATTCACCCCCTCTTAGTCGCAGAGTTTGCCAAGAGAAAAAGGGAGGGTAAGGAAGGGCGGCCAATATTTACCTTTTGCATTGATACATTAAGGAAAAACTTCAATAAACTAAAACGAGAGAAGGGACTGCCGGCTTCATTCACCTTACACAAATTTCGACACAGCGTGAGCACCGAGATGTTAGAGAAGGGTGCCCCTTTAACGGTAGTTAGTAAAATGCTTGGTCACTCCAACTCGAGAATAACAGAAGACTATTATGTTAGGCATTCAGTCAAAGAGGTGGGGACGGCTCTCAAAACATATAATTCAATGTGGACTGACTCAATTGGTGCACCAGAGGAAGCTATGCATTCTCTTGATATGCTCATTGAAAAGAGTGGGATTCTTTATAATCCCAATCTCGAGTTTATTAAGACAAATGGAAGCAAGAAGTTCTCATTAACCGTGAAGCCTAAGAGACGAGTGACTCAGGTGAAAAAATAGTTTAGCCTGGTGGCAATGGTGGGGCTTTTTACTTCAAATTCTCCCATTGAACATCTCAAGAAAATAGGTTAGTCTAATTATGACTTTGGCAAAGAGAAGGTTTTTCTGTGCTTTGCCAAATGTCTGCATCCCCCAGTATCTTTAAGCACCCAATGAGCACGAGGTGCTTTTTTTGTATCTCCTGTTGTAAACCTCGGAGCAAAACAGCTAGAAGTGTAAAGAATGCCACTGCATTACTAAATAATGGAGGTATGACACAAACAGACCTGTTATCAGGCAGAATTATAGTATGGGAGTAGAAAAGGTAATTAGAGCCACCACGAAAGTTAAGAAAAAAGACAGAGGACTTGTCCGCCTGGCTCTAGTGGCTGTTTGTCTGGTGGCTCTTGCAGTGATAGTTCCAGCCATCACGAGCTTCATGCAGTTTGTGCTAAATACATACTTTCCGCCCAAGCCTATATCGCCTCAAATATTCTATTCTCAAGAATACCATCCTGAACAAAGTGCATTATTCGATAGTCACAATCCTTAAATTCCGTGTTGAAATACCCATCAACTGCTCGCTCGAATAAATCGGTGTCGCCACTAAACCATTTATCTAACTGAGTACACGCCTTATCTCTATTTGCTTTTGAGAGTATTGGATGGTCAACACCCCTTACTCTCTCATAACACTTAGTGAAGTGACGAACCATCTTAAGTGTAAGCAATCGCTTACTCATTTGGGCCCCTTTTACACCTCCCGTTACGGCTTCGCCTTCACTATCACCAACAGGAATGAAAGTAGTTGAGTTCTCGTGGTTTTTAGGTAGAGAAGTGTCCGTCACTTCTCCCTTAATACCTTCTACCTTATAAATCTCTGTTAAGTAGTCTCTGTTAATGTTCTGGCCCCGCAAGCCCACATCTGTTTTAGCCCTAGAGGGCAAGAACAGTCTGGAAGCACACTCAAAGTAGGTAGTTAGAAACACTTCGATATTGAGTCTAATGTGCGTGGTTGGGAAACAGTTAAAGCGGTGAATCTCAGTAATAATAAGCTTGTTCTCTTTGAGAATCTCAAGTGAACGTCTAGCTTGCTTCTCTGAAAGACGGCAAGGTTCGTTAATCCAGTCAGTTCTCTTCTTCACAAGCCACTCGTGGCCGTTCTTAAACACGCCAAGTCTGGTTTGCCCTTTATCGTTTGGGGTGTACCAGTAAAGAATTTGGCTAAGCATGAGTGCTGTGAGGTGGTCATTATTGAGCATCTCAAGACAAACTGGGTCCAGCACAACTACTCGTTGTGACGCTTTAATTGCTAAAAAGTCATTCCATTGCATTTGGAGTTCTCCTAACTCTAGTTTTTTATGTTTTCTTGGCTTGGACCAGCCGTTTACTTTTGTCCATGTGGTATCATTTGTCATATCTTCATTTCTGCCCGGGGTGTCTTACGAGGACATTAAGCCCCGGGCGTTTGTTTACTCTCCTCTGAGTATTCGGCTGTTGGTTGTTACGTTCTCTCGGACAGTGACGCTCAGCCATGCGGCAACTTCCTCGATTTCTCTCATTGCACTGCTATTTAATTGCAGGCTCTTGAGTAGTTTGATATATTTAGGCATAAGCCTCCTTTCACTAGTTGGTTTACTCGGGGTAGCCTTGGGCAAGTTTCAACTTACGACTACCCCGAGATTGTTTGTGAGTGGGTTACTCACGCTTCGTATTAGCTGGGGACCAATACGTACCCGGACGCGGAGTTAATAGCTCCAAACCTGGTTCGCGTAATGTTTTTAAGCAAAACCCAAACCAGGGTTGCAACCATCAAGATTGCGCCAACTTCTTTCTCTTTCGATATGCTCGCTGTTTTTCCATATATAGCTCTTTATTTTTCTGGTAGTGTTCACGACTGTATGTTTGCATCTTCTTGAGTCTTTCCTCTCGGTGCCTCAAATATGAGGTGTGAAGATATTCCTTAAACTTCTCTGGATTATTTGACTTCCATTTCTTGATATATTTATAACCCTGGTCACGATGGAAGGCACAATGTCGAGCAGTGACCGCCTTCTCACCACACTGAATACACAGTCCTTTATCAATCTTGTCTTGAATGTATTTTTTTTGTCTCTCTTGTTTTGTCATTGGGTTCTTGTTCATAACTATGTATCTCTTTTCAAAACTCTCTCTGGACGATTTGCGGTCTTTCGGTTTTTAACTCTCAATATGGCTCGTAGTACCTTTTTTAGTTTCTGAGCCGAAAAGTTGAAAATCTCCAGACAGGGTTTTGAATTAAAATGCTCTACTGCACTGTCTGTTGGTTAGAGTCCTTTCATAATTGAGTCAATTTCATCTTTCGCGGTGAAAATCCGTGCAACCCGTGCCATTTCTTTGAACTCACCACGAACGTAGTCAATGGACTCATTCATTGCTCCGCGGGCGTATCGAATGGTGAAGCTTGCTTGTTTTATTACCTGTGAGTTCTGTACTCCGCCTAATTTGTAGTGGAAGCCCTTTTTCTTGGTTGTTCGGCGTACTAACTCGGTTCCGTCATCTCTGACGGTTTTTAACTCAAATACTGGGTATCTTCTGCGTAGATACATACGTTTCCTTTCGCGGCCAACAAAAAAACGGCGACCACTATACTTTTTAAGTACAATGACCGCCGTTTATCGACTAATCTTTGGTTCCGTGCCAATGAAGCATCTCAGCTCATGGTTATACCAGGCGTGAATTTCTCAGCACTAAGTATGAATCTATGACACTAATCAGTGCTTTGTCAAGTTTATGAGTGGACCAATTTACCTCTGAAAAAACCCCGCAATAATGGTAATTATGATGATGCCAATAAAAACAGTAATAATACAATTCATCGGTATTTTTCAGACCACCAGCCCTTACCTGCTGCCTTCAAACCCTTATACGCACACTCACGAGAGCAATACGGCTTTTTATTGTAGCGAGGCCAAGAAAGATGGGTTGTTTTCTTTATAATGTTGTCACAGACAAGACATTTCTTTAGTTCTTTGTTCATATTTAGAGTAAGTGGTTGTATCTGGACTGGGTTTTGAGAGAGCCACGAAAGGAAGGAGTACGCCCAGCCCAGATAGCACCACTCAGTCTTAGTTTGACTGACCAAGTGCCTTGTCACTTAGATTCCATATTTTGCTTTTTGCATCAATGTTATTTTTAACAAAGAGCTTCTGGAGGTTTGAGCTTTGACGGCTCATTCCGAGTGTTGGTTTCTTAATTTCTTTTGGTTGTCGTAGTTTCTTCATCTGAAGTACCCTTTCTTTTCTGTTGGTCTATCAAAATAATCTCGAGCGGTATCTAGTTTTCTCTTAGGTAAACTAAGACGAACCGGCACATACTCACGAATGTAGTCGTCTAACTTCCGCTCAAGCTTGAATTCTTTTGAGAGTTTAATAATTTTCACTTTGTTCCTGACTGATGAGCTTTTTGAGCAACTCAATAAGACCCATGTACGTTAAGGCTTCATCCCTGCTTTTGCAGAGCTTCACACATTCCGCGAGGGCTCGTATTGCTTGAATTTGGTGTTGTCTCTTCATATCTGACTTTCTGCCGCATCTCTTCGAGCCTTGAGCTTAGCCCATTTCTCAAAATAGGTGGCATCATCAATGCGTTTCTCCGTGTATTTCTTAGCAAGCAATTCCATCTTCTCGGTGATTTCTTTGGCTTCAACCGCTGAGGCATTCTGTCTTGCCCAACGCTGTTCATGGTTTTCACTAGGGAAGGAAGCATTGATGCGGTTTTGAAGTGCCAACTCGTCAATCTGCTCTTTGGTTAAATCACCTTGGTTATATGAGTCTGACAAGCTTTGGTACGCTTGCTTTTGGTCAGCAATAACCTGCTGATAGTGTTCATATCTCGTGGTATCAGCTAACTCACCAATTTGGCGGTTCACCTCTTCATCATTAATCCAGTGTTGGTTGTATCTTCTGTTGTTCATATTAGTACCCTCCTTTTACTATGTGTTCTGTATGCTCAAGGCGTTTAGCCAAGGCAATGTTGTCATTTGAATTCAAGCGTGTTCTCATTCGCAATGACTCCAATTCTTCGGCGGAATACGCCTCATACGGAATTCCTAACTCCCGTCGTAGTTGTTCATTTTCAGCTCGAAGCTGTTCAGCTCTTTCAAGTTCATTCATTTTTACCTTTCTCTTCTGCCCACATAGATTGAATTTTTCGATATAAAGCATGTGTGCGGGCCTTCACCGAGTTCCCAGAACTTACTCTTCGAAGCACCTGACGTATGAACGCACCCATGTCGTCATATCGGTCAGATTGAGTCCATGTTGCTGACATTCTGGTAATGTCTGCAATCACTTTCTCTAATTCCGCTTCATCACTTGCATCTAACCCAAGCACCCGAGAGACTTCTTTGAAAAGTGCATCTTCGTTTGCTGGTCCAATAAAGTCATATTCAGCGTAGCCACCATCTTGGTTTGTTCTTCTCTTCGTAACAAATTGATTACCAACACTATTTGGGTTTTTAGGCTCCATCTCTGCAAAACCTCGAGTAGAGTCCTTGCTGGAAGGCTCATTTTGGGCTTCTTTTACTTCTGCCTTACTCTGAGTACCTTTAACTTCTAGTGCTGTTGTTGGTTTCATTATTTTGTCAGCCATTTATTCCTTTCAAATTGTTATAGGACTCAACCGCCTCAAGAGCCGCATTAAAAATGACTTTAATTGCTGACTGACTTCTCTCTGCTTCAACCAAGAGAGCTTCACAGCGTTCAAACATTGTTTCCGCTTTAATGAGACTGCCAAGTTCCTGTTCTAGTTGGTCACTGCTCCATGCTTTCATCTAGTTCCTAACTGACTTAACTGAGTTGCTCCTGGTGCGAAGAGCTTGCTGTAGTCTTCAAGGTTGATTGTTTGTCCAACTGATTGACCATTCATTTGAGGTGCTTTAATTGTTGGTCGTCTGACCTTCATTGGTTCAATGTTTAATTTAGGCGTTGGTGGCAACTTGATTTGAGTACTCTTGTACTCTGGAATATTTAGGGAGCCTGGAATATTGATACTGAAGTTCTGTTTTTTTGGCTTGTAACTGCCATCAGCTTTCTTGAGTAGGGTTCTCATTGAATCTGCTTGAGTTGCAGTAATGACCCCTGAATCCTCGTATTCTTTAATTACTCCTGAAGTGAGAACGCCATTTTGGACCAGTTTATTGAACTGCTCTCGGTATTCCTCACCCTGGAGAGGTGAAAGAATTTCTTTAATGTAATTTCCACGCACACCTGATTCCACGCCCAACGACTTAGCTATGGTGTAGCTGGCCTCTTCAAATGTTCCTAATCCTTCAGCTTCAAGAACCTTTTCAATTCTGGCTCTGTCACCACTTAGTGCTGGGTCCTTAAATATTTCACGGACGCGACTTGCTTGAGCATCTTTACTAACTTCTTGGTTAAATGCTCGAATGAGTGGGTCGTTACTCTCAACCGTTGCTTCTTCTTTGCTTCCAAATAACCAGGAGAGAATACCTGGCTTCTTTTCCTTTGGTTGCATTGCTGAATAGAGCTGTTCACCCTGTAAACCTGCTGATTTATAGGTGTCTAGTCTTTTTTGGCTTGCTGGTGAGTATGCACCGCCACTGTAACGAGTGGGTGCTTCCACTAACTGTGAAAGTGCTTGTTCACCACCCATACGGCCAGAGAGAAAATCAATGCCTGTGGTTATTTGAGAGGGAACACCAAGAGCGTTTGATGCCTCACTTAAAATGTTTGAAGCCTGTTGGCCTGCTGGAATTGGATTGCCATATTTATCTTTTCCGTAGATTGGTCGGCCCCGATAGTCTTCGTTAATAATTCCATGAATGATTGAGCCAGCACCAAGAGAAAAACGATTAGAAATAATCTTTGCAACTCCTTCAAAGTTTCCTTTAGCAATGTTGCTTGCTGCTTCATAGGGAATTCTGAACATGTCAGCACCAGTGCCAAACATTCTGAACTCTCGCTTTTGACCATCGCCGGTGAATCCAGCATTCATAGTGAATGGGTCATCTACTGAACCAGTGAGCGCTTTATCCATTGCCTGTGAAGCAATCCAGAGAGCCATAAAGTTACGTGCAAAAGTGCGATAAGGTTTAAGCATTGGATTAGTAGGTTGAATCAATGACTTTCCAACGTTATACCCAGTTTTAATTGTCGATTCAGTCCAGTCGGGAGCAAGAATGATTGCACGAAATGCGTTCTGTGCATCTTTTGTCTTCATTATTCTGTCTAGCTCGTTTTGACCACCAAAAATATTGTTAGCAACTTTAGCCGCTTGTCTTACAGACTCCTCTCGGCTCATCCCTGATTTGGTGTACTGACCAACAAGTTCATCAGCGTATTTGATTTTGAGAGCTGGAATTACTTTTCTAAATAATGGGTCACCCATCCATTTATCAATTGTGTTGCCAAGAATGGCGTATGAGCGTTGAGCAATGTTTCCATCAATGATTTTTGGGTCAGGTCTGAAGGCAAAATCCTCTGTAGAGAGAGTCATGCCTGCTTTACTGTATTCAACTGCCTTATCGAGTGAGTTTTTAACGAATCCATCAGCCCCATTAGGGTTAAGAATCCATTTACCCGCATCGAAGAAGCCACCAAGAGGATTGTTTCTGCTAAGAGTACTTCGAACCAAAATATTCCAGCCGTGAGCATTAATTCCTGTGCCGGGGACTCCAGCAGCAAGTCTTACATTTTTAATTGCAGTGTTGTAGTCAGCGAACTTTTGCAGACCTTTGAACTGTGCTGGGTTTAAGTAGTTATTAATTTGCTCAGCAATCTCTGCTGGAGCTGAGTAGAGTTCATCAATATATTCACCACCAACAGTTTTAATCCTCTCTGTTGGAAAACCCTCGGCAGTGATTTTCACCCAACCTCTTTCAGCTTGAGAGGATGGTTTAATTAAGTTTTTACCCTTTAGAAAATCAAGCATTCCCTTATCTGCCAGTGCTTTTTGAGCAGTCTTTTCATACCAACCCACAAGGTCAGAAACAGTGTTAAATCTAGGGCTGAGTCCTTTACCAAGACCTTCCTTATAATTCTTAAGCACACTTTCTTTTGTGAATGGTGCTGAAGTGTTGAGAGACTTAAATACCTGCTCAATTTGCTCAGGCGTGTTGTTCCAGAGTTGAGGCAAGTAATCTTTCTTATAGTTTGCATTAATACCAGCGTCAGAAATAGTCTTATAGATTTTATCGAAGTAGCCACGAACAGCTTCGTGATTGCCAGACTGCACTTCAAAAATAGCGTTAAGTCCTTGTTTATCAAACTGCTTGAACTCTTGTTTTGCCGTTACGCCTGCAAGCTCAGTTGTTCTTCGGTTGTTCACCCAAGAGCGAAAGGCAGTATCAAAGTCGCCACCAACAGCCTTCGTTGCTTTACCAACTGACTGAGCTGCAATCTTTAGCTTTTGACGAATAGCAGGGTTATTAAAATCAGGAATGAGTGAAGGAACTTTCTCTTCAAGTAGTTTCAATGTTTTAGAGTTACTAAGTTTGTCAGCTTGTTTAACTGTAAGAAGTCCTGATTTAATAGCGAGATTCTTTGAGTTCATTAGACCCCAAATAGTTTTAGCTGCTTCAGGTGTTAACTCTTTGATTCCTTTTTCACTAACTTCTTGTGCAACTTCAACCAGTGCTTTCTTTCCAACTCTCTCGGCTACTTCTTGAATTGGCTTTTTCACTAGACCACCACCGGGAAGGTCGAGAAGAATATTGGCGGTACCAACTCCAAAACCCAAGCCTTTGGCTGTGCCTGGAGAAATACCTAAGTCATTCTGGAAGAACCCTTGAGCAGAGCGAGTATCTTGCTGATAAGAAGAGAGTGGTTCTTTGCCAAACAACACTCTATTGAGTGGTGTGGGTCTGCCAAGAGCATCGTGAGTGGTTGATTGACTGGTTACACCGAGTGGTTCACCCGCAAGAGAAACAGTGGCTTTGCCAACCGGCCGGGAGATAAGAGGTCTCGCAGTCCAGTCGAGTAAAATATCAGCACCTTGTGCTAATGCCTTGCCACTCTTCATATAAGAATCAATGACATCTTGTCTCGTTGTCTTAAATAAAGGAGAGACTGGCTTGTTTAATTCTCTTTTAATTGCAGTAGAAACAATTGGCTTCGCTAATTTCATAGCAGGACCAGCAGTTCTCTCAATTCTTTGTCGAAGAGTTAATTTCTTCTCTTCTTCGTCACCAAAAGAATCTCGAAGTTTTGCTCCAAAACCAGTAACAGTGTTTTTAACTCGGTCAAATAAATTCATGGTTCCTTCCTAACCACTAAAATGAGCGACTGGCTCCACCCTCAAAGAATGGATTCTCCTCGTCACTATCTCGGCTATATGGGTTAAAACTGTATGCAGGTGCAGAACCTTGTGCCTTCTGGCTAAAGTCATTACCTGCGTACGCATTTTGCGTGTATGGGTCGTAGTAACTGCCAGCATCATAACTATCAGCCATTGCCAAGAGTTGGTTGTAATTACCTGATAGTTCAGCTTGTTTTGAATACACGGCTTCACGAATACTTGCAGCTCTCTCTTGGAATCCAAGCTTGATGTTTTGCTGTCGAGAAATACTATCTTGAATAGCCGAGAGTCTCATTTGTGAACGAGCATTTTCTGTCTCAACTCTCATGCCCTGAATTCGAGCAAGAGTGTTGTTGAGTTCACTTTTGAGTCCACCAAGAGCTTCTTGCTCCTGAAGGGCAAGTTGGTCTTCATAGTTCTTCTGCATTAAATTAAGTTGGGTTATTGATTGACGGATTTTTCCAGCTTCTCTGGTATATGTCTGTTCGGTGCCGTGGCTTTGTCGAATGTATTCCTGATTAGCAAGTTCACCAACGGCTTCACCAGCACTGCTTCCACCACCAAATCTACTAATTCGTTGTTGTGCAAGGGCGTTGTATGCGCGTACTGCATCAGCGAGAGCACTTCTTTTATTTACATCTAAATCCTGTTGGTTTTCATCGAGTGCAGATAAGTTTTGCTGAAGACCTGTTTGTGATTGTTGTCGAGCAAGACCATAACTTTGATTGGTAATACCAACAGCCGTGTTGTAATCAGAGTTGGCATTGCCTTCCAATTGACCCAAATAATTCATTGAGTTCGAATACATTGAGTTAATTTCATTCAACAAATTTTGGTCAGGGTTTCCACCACCACCAGAGTTCTGATTCATGGCTTCCCACTCAGTTCTCTGAGATGGGTTTAAGTCACCTTTATCTGCAATGGCTTTGAGTTCGTCATACCGAGAGGTTCGTGGTGCAGCAGGAGTGCCACCACCACTTGGTTTTGGAACTGGTGTTGTTGGAGGTGCAACTGGGTCAGGAGTCCACGAAGCTGATGCTCCACCTGGTACTGGATTAGAACTCCCAAATAACTGTGAGCCACCACTAACAGGGTCACGAGCAATTCCAAGTCTGTCTCCAATCCATTCACTGATACCTAGTTCTGGTAGTAATCCCATATATTTCTTTCTAATCACCTAGCCCCCATACACCCCACCAGAACAATGCGAGTACCGAATTTTTATAGTTAAAAAAGGAGGAACCGGTGGGGTGTGTGAAGGCCAATTCAGCAATAAAAAACCACCTTCTTGGTGGTCTTGGTGCTGGAGACATGAGTGTTTCGTTTGTCTCGGCGATTAGATAAAACCTATCGCGCTAATAAGGTAAATGTCAATGGAATACAGGGTATGTCTTTTCTACATCGTTTATGCACCTGTGAAACTCAGGGATACCAGAAAAATTTATTGGAGTTTGCTACCTGTATGGTACCTAATTTCCTCAGGGGGGAGTGGGTTGTAATCTATCAGTTTATATCGCCTAAAAAGCATGGTTTGGATGACAAGAAAGTGGGGTATGACGTGCACACCGAGGTGGGTACCTACTAATAACCAAGCCCTTTAACCCTTATTCTACCAGAGGGGGTGTTACTTTTATTCTTACTCTCATACTGCTAACTTCTTACGTGCCACTGTGCCCACCCCCTTCAAATGTCAGTCAATTAACGCTACGGTTGGAGGGGTTTTTTGTGGGGGGAAATGAGGGAGGGAAAAACTAATACTCATTCAATACAAGTTGGAGTTGCTGTAGCAAAAAAGAAACAAATAATAAGCTCAACCAATTTCAGTTGTGCATAAAATCAGTATCTTCGCTCTCGCAATCTTCTAATCTGATTAGCAATATTCGTCTGCAAAATAAGGAACTTTTCTACAACTTCAGTATCAATCAAGCTTCTTTGTTCCTTTGTGAGTTTCTCTTCAAATAGTTTTGAAATACGTTCTCTGGTGCCTGCAATATCAGTAAGCACTTGTTCGAGGTGTTGAATGTGTTCTTGTCGGTCTGTGCTAGTGAACATAGGTGGACAATCGCTTATTCATAATATTAGTAAGGAGTTCAAGAAAACCATCATCCCAAACTAGTCCATCATAGAGACAACCCAACAATTCAGTGTGCAATCTGCAAATGGTCTCGTCTCTGCCATGCTTAGAAATACTGGCGGAAATATGTAGTTCAAGGTTACTTAGAGAGGTCATTTAGTTTCTCCAATTCGTTGCGCACTAAAATATAAAGTGCCTTTAGCTCTTGAGTAAGCATATTTCTTGAAATGTCTCTTTGAGCTTTACGGCGGCCATCGTTCATACCGAACGAGGTTGTAGTTGTCTTGTAATACGCCTCAATGAAATTAATCTTCTTGGCTAAATGAATCAGCTCAGGTGTAAGAGCGTTGAAGGGAATTCTGTTTTTATTCATCAATTCCTTTCCCTGGCACCCACTTGGTTAAATAAGTGTGCCTGATTGCTTCTCTAACGAGTTGTGAGATTGAAGTCTGATTAATTGACTTAATTGCTTTGAGCATTACGTGGTCTCGCTCTGAGAGCATGATTTGATACCGTTGGTAGTTTCTCTTGGGTTGAATTGATTGCATACTTTCTATGTATCGCGCTAAGTGGTCTGGTGTCAAATGAACACATACATAGGAATACCAGAGTTCTTATTAGCAATGAGGAATGCAAGTCTTCCATCAACCATGACTAACTTCTTACCTACTTCAATAATGTCTGCCAAGCCTATATCAGCAATTGAATCAAGAACACTAATTGAATCACTGACACTAATCTTCAAGAACTCAACTATGTCTGCCGAGAATAATTCACCAACAGAAACAGACTCAACTTGATTGATTATGAGAGCATCGGGGAGAGTAACGAGTGGTGAGTCTATAGTTGTAATGAACTCTGAGAGAGAAAGATTAGTTGGAATATCAAGATTAAGTGCTTCGGCAACGCTTAGTTGTTCACTCACTGATAATTGCATCAAGAGGTTAATAATAGTCAATTCGGTTAAGGCAACCGTACTTGAAACAGATAGCTGTGCTGTTGAAATAACTGTCAAGATAGCTTCAGAAAGTGAAATATGTTCTGAGAGTAGTAGAGAAACAAGCACATCTACAATTGATGATTCACTGAGGCTGAGAGAGTCACTGCCACGAACATCTGACTGCATATTGGGGTTGAACATGTCCTGTGCAGCAATAGTTTCAGAAGTAGAAACACCAATTGGCACCTCGTGGCTAATTACTTCTGAAAGATGAACAGATTCGGAAACAAAAAGCTGAATTGGTACAGAAATAGTAATTGATTCATTCACCAAAACAGAGCTATTTACTTCAGTAAACCGTTCAGTAAAGAAAATAGAGACTGATTCAGAAACACTAATAGAGTCTTGAACCTGTAGTGTGGTTCCAACTGAAACTTGGGAGTTCTCAGAAACGCCAAGAGAGTCATTGACTACTGGAGTGACTGAGAGTGAAACATTACTTGATTCGGAAACTGAAACTGATTCTGATTTATTGACGTGACTTTCTAACATTGTTGTCACTGATTCAGTAACAGAAAGACTATCGGAAACAGAAGGTAGGTTATTAGCAATGTAACTAATAATGACAATGCCTGAGCCACCGTTAGCTCCTGCACCGGCACCTCCAAAACCACCGCCTCCTCCGCCACCACTATTTGCGGTTCCGGCAACAGGAGCACCAGTAGTAAACGAACCACCTCGACCACCACCACCAGTTCCACCAGCACCACTATTACCTGGAGAAGATGAGTGAGCTCCACCTCCACCGCCTCCTGCATAGGCTACTGATGAGCCAGAAATAGAGTAAGAAGCACCTGCACCGCCTGTACCACCAATATAGTTTGAAGCGTTACCTCCAGTGGCACTAGCTCCGCCTCCGCCTCCTCCAGCACAAGGTGCTCCAGAGTTATTATTAGATGAACCACCATTACTACCTTCAGTTGTCCCAGTACCAGGTGAACCCGGAGAACTATCTTGTCCGCCTTCGCCACCACCTGAACCACCATTAGCTCCACTTTCTATTCCAGAGGTTCCATCATCCCTTCTGTTACCACCTCCACCTCCGCCAGTGGCAGTAATTGAGCCGAAAACAGAGTTACCACCATTTCCACCCTTAACAGTTTTATAAGTGCCACTCGGTGCTCCAGTTCCTCCAGTACCAATAGTTACGGTATAGTCTCCAACACTTAAGGAAGTTGAGGCTGTATAGACAAGTCCACCTGCTCCACCTCCTCCAGCGTGGTTAGAACCACCACCACCTCCGCCAGCTACAACGAGAGATTCAACTGAACCTGCCTCGGTAACAGAAAATGTGCCACTACTTGTAAAAGTATGGACGTTCTTATTGCCATTAGTGGTGAGTGTGCCGCCGGTTGCTAACATAAATTGATACAAAAAAACCGCCTTACAAAATGTATTGGCGGTTCCTATCCGAGTGTTTCAGTTCGGGAACTTGTGGTTCTTTTATATCATGCTAGGGGGTTAAGACACAAAAAACTATCCAACAAATCTACCAGCGGCAACCATTAAGCCGAAGAGAATCATAAAAAGGTGAAGCCAAATCATTTTGAACTTATCTCGGTCTGTGTCTTTCTTTAGGAAGAATACAATTCTAGAGACTATGAAGTAGGGAATCCATGAGAAGACGTAAACAGCAAGCAGTCCACCTACAAGTTGAGCCAGCCAGTCGCCACCACTAGCACCACGAGGAACAATTATTTGAGTGAAGACTACAATTCCCCATGCCAAGTATTGCATGAAACTAAATGGAGCTTTATTCTTTACTTCTGACATAGTTTTGGTATTTCCACTGTCATAAAACTGGCAAACGACTTAAGCTCTGGGTCACTCGTAAGTCCTTCTGTGCCAGTTTCATCTAACTTACTCTTAAGTTCATTAAAGCCTTCGTATGAATATTTCTCAATTATTTTTTCCCATCCGCACTGACAATACGCCTCTGTTTGGTTCTGTGCCGTACAACCTGACATGAATGCTTTCCTATTGGCTTCTCTGACAGATTCTTCTTTCTGCTCACCAGTTTGCGTCTGAGAATTTCTTAAGTCTTGTTCAGCTGACTCAAGCATCTTCTGGCAATCCTCTTCTGACTGACCATATTTACCCACACATTCTTCAAGTGCTGATTCTTTACCATCTTGGAAGAATATCTCATTAACTAGCGACTTACCGAACACGCCAGCAATACTTGCTACCACTAACACTATTATCATTGTTCCTGTTTTATTCATAGTTACTCTTTCACTCCATAGTAAGAGAGGCAAGTAAAAAATCTGTATCTGAACACATCTTTTTCTCTATCTAGGTTATAGTTTGATTTATCCTCAAGTTTATTAGCACATTGAGTTCTAGCATAAGCTGGCAACACATAATGAAAAAAGACAACAAATAATAAAATGGATGATATTAAAATTAGTATTATCTTATTCATATTTGTTAACCAAGCAACTTTTTCTTCTGTTCTTGAAATTCTTCATCAGTTAAAATTCCATCATTTTTAAGCTGAACAAGTTTTGTGAGTTCATCGGCAGTACTGAGGTTTGATGAACCTTGACCAACTGAATTCTGTGCGTTGTAGATTGCTTCCTTAACTTCATTCTTCTTATGACAGGGAATCTTATATTTCTTGCCACCCGTTGTCTCAATAGTAATTTGCATGTAGCCCATCATGCCAAGTTGAATACTGGCCACTTGATTAATTGGGACGTTCTGACTTCCAGCACCAGCCTTAAACTCTACCCGGTTTGGGTAGACCTTAATCCAAAAACCCATGTAGTTTGTTTCGTACAATGGCTTCTCTGATGGTGTTTTGTTTCCGAATAATCCCATAGGGTAATTGTAAACCAAATGATGCCACCTGTATATATTTCTTATGACAAAGATGGTACAAGTTGATATAGTATCGGCAAGAGATTACGAATAAAAAATTAGTGGTTGTTGAAATGCAATTGTGCTTTTGACCAGAGGAAGAGCAGGTTCTCATCCTGAAGATCTCCGGTTCGAATCCGGATGGGGTCACAAATCGAGGTCTTATCCTTCTTGTATGCTTCATTTAGCTTGAACAATGGGGATAATTTAGGTGTTCCATCTTTTAATTCTGGAACGGTTGGCGGCTCATCGAAACAGAGACTAAAAAGACGGGCACTTTCTAGCGGTTTATCCTTATCTATCAGCAATTCTTCGAGGTGTTCCATCCAATAATTGCAGTAGGCAATCACAACTTGAACATTGATTCCTTCCGTTTCCTTGTGATTACGTCGTTCCATAACCATTGATTTTTTAGTTTCAAGTTCCGCGTATTGCGCTTCATATGCTTTTCTCATTGCGTCCAGCGAAACTGATCTTAAGGCGTCGAGAATGGTACGTTGCTCCTCATTAATCCGTAGCACTTCTTTCTCGTAGGAGATCGAATCTACATTAACTTTATCGCGCCGTTTCTCCCACTCCTCAAGCATGATATTTCGAAACTGTTCCCTAAATTCATCTGAAAACTCGAGGTGATGGATTAAGTCTTCAATTGTTTCATGCAACTTAGCACCATTGGTTCCCCAGTAATCATGCCCGAGTGCACAGTGGTAAATGACAACGTGTTTACCAGACTTGCTTTGAGGTCCACTGGCCTTCAGCGGGTGATGGCAAAGATGGCAAGCAAGATAACCTTTGTATGGCCACTTAGGATTGCGCTTGCTTTTCCTTGTGAAGCGTTCTAGTGACTTACCCTTGAAAAGCTGTACTGTTTCGTCTTCACCAATAACAACCATTCTTTTGCCGCGGTTTACTCTATTCCACAGTTCCACAGACGCAATTGGATTACCATGAAACAGACGTGGTTCAAAGTGCTCGATTCCCGTTTTCTCATCAATCCAAGCTAAGTGACTGTGGGTTTCCACACCGCAATAAATTGGGTTTTGTAAATAAATCTCAAGCTGTTTTTTACTGAGTGGCACTCCGCCGATGTTTGCACCGCGAACAATGTGTGATCCTTCCTTTTTGCGGCGGTATCGTTTTCTAGAAAGAAAACCCATTGCATTGATAGTTTCCACAATCTCTTGGGCTGGTTTTCCCTCAGCGTCTAGCTCAAACATGCGAAGAATGAGCTGTGATTCTGTAGGGTGCGGCACGCGGATATAAACTTTCTTACCTGTTTCGGTTTCGATCCTTTTATTTACATATCCATATTGGGATGGGCCAATTTTATAGCCATCGCGCACGCGATTGACACTGCCTGTAGTTAGGCGGGTCATGATGTCGCGAAACTCATCTTTTGCCTTCTCGGCCTCAAGTATTTCTGCTTTAAAACTAGGTCTAAATTCACTCCATTTATATTTCTTACCCAGATGTTGAAGAGTATTTACGACTTTATCAGACGCAATCCCGTAAACATCTATTACAAAGACTCCGAGATCATTCAACACTCTACTTAACTTCAAATATTCTTCCGCTCCGCCTCTAGTGAAACGGTCGATGCATTTAATGTAGGCTCTTTTTATTTCAGGATGCTTTTTACAATATTCAACTGCCTCCCAGGCTGGCTGTATTTCAGCCATGATGCTGGCGGATTCAATCCACTCAAACGACTTGGCAAGTCTATCGCCCCTGAGTGGGAGAATTGACTCTACAGCACGAAGTTGATCATCAGGAGAGTCACCTTGGAGTCCCTGTTTTGCTGAGCTGACTCTCAAGATCGCTATTGCTGGAGTTAGTTCTTGATTTGAGTGTTCCATTTCGTTCATCCTTCAACATTTTATCAATGATGAGATTGGCTAACAACCTCATCTTTGCTTCTACCGATTCTTGAAAGAGAGGAGGAGTATCTAGCTCAGGAGACGCAAAAAAACCACCTACCCGAGGTGTTCCACTTATCTTATTCAGATCATCACTGGGAGTAAACCCAAGATGGGTAGGCTTCTTGACCATGGTGCCCTTCAGCACCTGGGTTTGCAGAACCCCTTTTGAAGCTACTCACAAGCAGATACTAATTTACCACGAAGAAATATAAATAATAGCAGCAGTTTGATCCAGTCAGTCGAAATAGGTACAGCAAGTGCCAGGTGTCAAACGAACGAAAATCGTCCTGACGTACTTCTGCTGGGCGAACGATTGTTTCCCTTGATTGAGGTTCGACTCACAAACGAGTAGTTATCCTTCTGCTGAAACGCCATGGCGCAACTGCTGTATTGAACCCTCTTGGTGTATGGTCAGCGTTGCGTAAGCAACCTGACCCCACAAAGTGCCCCCTAGGAGCCGAACTCCTAGCTAAACTTGGGGGTGATTCCGTTTTCTCTCGGCCCTTGTAGTTCTTTGTTACGTTGAGGTTTCCTGCACCATCTGCGCCAGGTATAAGTCGGTCTTTCACCGTATCACTCAATCGTTTGGGTAGGCACAAGAACGCTTCCTGTGATCCCACAAACCAGGTTTTCTTTACCACCTGGCGGTCTACCCTTCATCATCGGACTTAGCACACCTTTGCCGTTTGGTGTCGGCTTGCTTAGCGCAAATCCTGTACTGGTCTGATGAACCCGTGAGGGCTAGGTAACCAGCACATTGAGCCACATTATTGTGACGCCGCGACTTAACTGAGCTATCCACGCGAAGTTCTTTAGAAGACATACCAGCAAGAGATGCTGGAGTCATGGCTATAGTGCCAATAACCAGAGGCTATCTGGCTAACGCTGATCCTGTCAAGCAGGGAGTTTATAAAGCAATTGTTCACTAAGCGCTAAGTAATGAAGGTAACGGCGAGCGCGTTTGGTGGGTAAACCCTTATGAGCGAATCGCTTTCTTTTGAGTGAAGAAAACGCCACGTCAGACATCGCAGCATAGTGCGCTGCTCGATAGAAAGCGCGTTGCTGTTTTGAATACGTCTGACTTCGATATATAAGTTGGGCACAGACACGGCATTGAAGTTTGTTGTTTGCTAAAACCAGGAAACCTGAGCGTCTTTGGCAACTTGGACATGAAAACCAGTAACGATTGCCACCAAGAAAACATGATGTGGTAGTTAGGACGGAGTTTGATGAAGGCAAGAATCCCAGCGCATTGAGTTCGTTGATAGAAATTTGTGGGATCGTGCCCACCACGGGTTTGTTGTACATCATGGTCAAAATAACCGAAATCAATTGGAATAAGCGATTATTCGACCTATTGTACCAGGCTAAAAACGGCTGTTTTCAGTCATGCTTACCCAATGATTCACCAAACTTCAGTAACATCCATACTCCAAACGAGCGGAGTGCGAGTTTGCCCAAACTGAGCTCAGCATCTTCACAAATTTGAGAGCAGCCGCCACGAATTGGATCAGGATCACAGTACGGATCAGGTACACACTTCCCACTTGATAGGAAGAAAGCAACAACAAGAGCAGCAAGTACAAACGCGCCGTGACGGATTATTAACTCGTCTTTTGAGTTAGTGTTCATAGCTGGTTCAGCGCCCCCCTGCTAGTGCAACTAAAATTGCAATAAGAATTACTCCACCTAGCCAGATGGCACCAAAGATTGTGCAGATGCGCAGTAGCGACTTCAGGTTATCTTTCGGATTCATGTTGAGTTTCATATTTCTCCTTCCAATAATTACTGCTCAGCTTTTGGGCTGGGGCTTGATATAAATGCTGATGCTGGGTCAATCGCGACTGGGGTGGGTAATAAAACGGGCTTCAATTGAACACCTTGAGTCGCAGGTCTGTCGACCATTGGGGTGAAAATAACGGACACCAAGAAGATGAAAATAGTGATGGCAATTAGTGTTTTCAGCATAGGCTCTCCTGGGTGAGAGCCAACAAAAAGCACCCTACCAGTACCGACTTTTCAGTCGCACACCCGTTTCCAGGCGTGACCCGCGAAGGAACTCCTGATAAGGAGCTTTTTACCCTTCGCGGGGTTTATTAACCATGCCCAGCCAGATGGTTGAGTTTAGGTCGTTATTGTAGTAATACCGAGATTATACAGCTTGAATAAGCACTTAGCCAAGAGAAGTGCTATACTTCGCCAGAATTGAATGGAGCTTATTGACGGCGTGGCAGAATTAACACAAATCTCCAGCGGCGACTTCAGGGCTGTAAAATACGGCCAAATTGTTATTTACTTCGATAACCAGTGTAAATTTCACGATCATTTCGGACACACGCGGAGAACCAAGAGGTTTAAGTATTACCAAAACCTGGTGAAATACGTGGAGGAAAATCCTAGTATTAAGCTCTACTTCACGCTAGACCCCGCAATTGCATCGTTTGTCAAAGTTGTAGATGGCTTTCTCATTAACATGGACGCCTATCAGCTTTTTTGTCGATCAATAGAACGCAAAACTGAGGGAAGATTGCACGCATTTCTTGGCCAAAACCTGGACGTGCTTAGCACTGAGGAACGGTCTGAGTTTATTCGGGCGCACGCGACTGATGAAGACGTCAAGGAAGCATTAAAAGGTTTTGACCCACAGACCCGAGAAAACGTGGTGGCTTTTGCCAAGTCCTTACCACGAGATCAGGATGTCCCCGCTGGCTCAAGGCCTTCTGAACCCAGCGTTACTGTGGAAGAGTTTTTGGTTGCCTTTAGTAAATTTGCCAGTGACCCTACTGTTCAAACCGCATTTCTTAAAAAATTGCCGCAGATTCAGATAGAAACACTTAAGTCGCATGTAGAATTTCTAAGAGCCAACCTGAATCAAAACGAAACATTTATCCAAAACTGGATTGATGAAGAAGATCACAAACACCGCAAAAAAAGATGTTTAATCTTTGGGATCGAGTATGTCGACCCCAAAAGGGAGGGCTTTCTAAATAGTAAGCGGTTCGACATTCTTGCTGAACAAAACAGAAACCACCACGTCATCATTGAGCTAAAATCCCCTGACGCCGACATATTTAAAGTTGAGGAAAGTGCTAATGCCAATGGTGGCAAAAACACAACCTACAACTTGTCTCCTGATCTTAGTAGAGCAATTCCGCAGGTGCTTAGCTACAAAGACTGGTATGAACGCACTACCCCAGAAGAGCTGCAAGGCATCGGTATTGTTGATCGAAAACGCGTTTCAAAATGTATCATCGTTATTGGTCAGAATAAACCAGACGATGAAGTTTGGATGAGCAACTTATCACGACTTCGCTCCAGTCTCAGCGGCATGGAGATTTGGACTTACACAGATTTAATTGAAAAGCTTGAGAACACGATTGCAAATCTTGAGCAAAATCTCTAAATTAAGTTCCTAAGATTCAATTCTGAACGTGATATACTACCAGATATAAAGACAATGATAATGAGAAAATCCTATGTCACAATCGGAGCAATGTGAAGATAGCGTCGATGGCCATTTGGAACAAGTCCAACGGGCGCTAGCTGAATTTCGAGATAAATTTGCCATTACTTTTATCGTTAGTATTTCTGGTGGAGCGGACGAGCATGACGATTTTTACGTGCGTAATCTCCTTGAAGAATTGATTGCTGGTTTGCGTTACACCTCGGCGGCTATCCTCACGGGTGGAACAAAGGGGGGAATCCCAGAAATGGGAATCGAGATCGCTAAAGCGCATGGATTGCCAACCATTGGAGTGTTTCCACCCAAAGGAAAGAAATACGCCCTTCTTGATCAGTTAGATTTACCGATTGAAACCTTGCCCCCTTCTGTTGGTCCCGCCAGTTTTGGTTCTGAAACCCCCACTTTTGCGCAAATACCCGACTATGCCGTATTTGTAGGAGGCTCATATGGAACTCTAGCCGAAGTTAGTACAATGCTTAAGGTTAATGCCAAACGGCAGAGAGATGGTGCTGAACCTATTTATATCCTACCCATCTTTGGGTCAGACGGCGTGGCTGATTTGATACCACTTATTGTGCAGAAACTTGATCCAAATCTTGCTTATTGTCTTCCAGGTTTTGAAATTACATCTGGCAAAGACGCAGCAGAATTTATCAACAATAATCAAAAGAAGAAATCATAATGAACCTCAAAGAAATTCTTGGTGCCATCGCAACTGTAATAGCACTTATTAGCTATATTCCTTACATCCGAGACATTTTATCTGACAAGACTAAGCCGCATGTTTTTACCTGGTTAATTTGGGGGACACTGACGCTCATTGGTTTCCTAGGTCAACTCTCTGGCAACGCTGGACCAGGAGCTTGGCCCTCTGGATTAACTACAATCCTTTGCTTTTTAATCTTTGTCCTGGCGCTCAAAAAAGGAAGCAAAAATATCGTGGCTCTTGATGTTCTCATGCTCCTTGGAGCAATAGCATCGCTTTTCCTATGGTTTTTTGTGAAACAACCAACCTTGGCGATTATTTTAGTGGTGATGACCGATGCCATGGGATTCGTACCAACTGTTCGAAAATCATGGCATAAACCCCAAGAAGAAACATTAAGCGCCTTTGTGTTAAGCGCCATTAAACATTTCATTTCTCTTTTCGCAATTAGAAGCTACTCGTTAATTACGACTCTTTATCCTGCCTATTTAGTGATCGCCAACATTCTTTTTATCAGCTTACTAGTGAGTAGAAGAAAAGCACTTATTACTTCCCAGACGTCTGGTTGACAAAAACTTAGTCTCCCTGATACAATCCACTCAACAAGTTATATAAAGCGTTTGACTGGAGTCACGATCCAGGAGCTGTCCCGCAAAATCGGGAACGGAAATTGAACCGTAAAATTCAATAGTCGATGTCGCAGTCGCGGAGTCGGCCTGAGAGCTTGAGAAAGAAATATTCTCAAGAATAAGGATGGGACCGCGGGAGGTCCTTTTTTAATACCTCTCGTTCCTTAGTTACCACAACTCTGTGGTGATTAATGAACGTGAGGTTTTTTTGTGAGGAAAATATATGAATAAAAACACAACCTACAAACAACTCGAAGACAAGTTGGTTAAATATAAAGACCTAAAAGACATTCCTGTCAAAGAGAACGGGGACGTTTTTGTGAGTTTACGACCTAGCAAGCCAGAAACCTATGGTGCTATCGGCCAATATGAAGCCCTAGGGGATATGAAGGACAAGTTTCCTTTAGTGCCAATACGTAAAAGCGTTAGTCGGCGTTTAGATTTAGTCGATAAAGCACTGAAAGAAATTAACGGCAACCTGCAGCTTGTTATTGCGTACGGGTTTAGAAGTCTTGAAATTCAACAATACTATTTTGAAATTCAAAAAAAGAAATATCTTGAGAGCGGCAATCTAGAAAATGAGAGCATAGATGAAGTAATTCATCGCCTGATTGCAGTACCAACAGTGGCGGGACACCCCACAGGAGGAGCGGTTGATGTTTATATTCGAGATAGCCAAACTGGAGCGGTGCTTGATTCTGGGGTCCCTATTTTTACATTTGATTCGAAGGATGTGTACACCTTCTCACCATTTGTAAGTGAAGAAGCACAAAAAAATCGCAACCTGTTAAGACGGGCAATGATGTCCCAAAATTTTGCACCGTACGATGGTGAGTGGTGGCACTTTTCTTTTGGTGATAAAGAATGGGCATTTTATTATCAACAGCCTTTTGCTATTTATGAGCAAAAATCTGAGAAAGTGGTTTATACTGATGTTCAGAAACAATAAGCTGCAGGTGTAAAGTAGTAAATAACAGATCAATGCCCATTGACTTGGTTTGATCTTGTTGTACTATAAAATAGTTATCAAGCACCTGCCCTTGCTGAAGGCGGTGCTTTTTTTGTAGAAAAGTTATTAATAAATAAAGAGAGGTAAATATGTCCAGATTCAAGGAACTGGTCCCCAATAAGGAGGCTGAACCTATGCCGAGCCAATACTCAGTATTTCGACCAGGTGGTAATGATACCGCATTAGTTGTCGGTGTCGAAACTGATCCCAAAAAGAGAAAACAAGTTAACGACAAGATCATGGGTCAACATTCCAATGTGGAGCAGGTTGGCTTTGTGAACCTTGACCCCAACAATGCAGAATTGATGATGGCTGGTGGTGAATTTTGCGGCAATGCAACTAGAAGTACCGCATACTGGACTCTAGAGGGCAAACCTGGTGAGATTTTAATTAAGGTTTCTGGAGTTGGAGCAAAACTGCGTGCAGGTGTTGACCAAGAAGGCAATGCCTGGGCACAGATGCCAATTTATGCCGATCCATCGAAAATTACTTTCCTAGATGATGGTCTAGCTGTAGTGGCCATGGAAGGCATCACTCACGTAGTAATGGATGACATCTATCCTGACGCCTCTCCTGAAGAATTGAAGCAAATTGCCTTGGAAATTTTGAAGGGGTTAGGGTTAGATCAGTCTGTAGCCGCTGCTGGTGTCATGTTCCTCTCTACCTCGAAGGAAGGTATCGTCATGCGACCAGTTGTATCTGTAAAAGAAGCGGACACCCAATTTTATGAAACTGCCTGTGGCAGCGGCACAACTGCCGTAGGTTTGTTGGAAGCATTGAAACAGGGCGGGTCCATTGATTTGCCGATTATTCAACCGACTGGCATGGCTATAAATATCAAAGTAAGCTTCGATGGGACTAAGTTTCAACAAGCCGTGATCTCTGGTCCAATTGAATTATTAAATGAAAATGAGGAGGTAACAGTATGACAGAAGTTCAAAAACCAACGATTGAAAGAGTCCAGACAGCAGAAGAGCTTAACGATGCTTTTAACAGAGGCTTGGTTGAACTGTATCAAGCAGTGTTCGCCGATCCGCCCTACGAAGAAAAGTTTACGCCTGAAGAAGTAAAAAGCTTTTTTGAACTGTACTTCTTGCAAGGGGTACTCATGCTAGCCAAAGAAAATACTCAAAATGTTATCGGTTTCTCAGCTTCAATTCCTCTGGTCCTAGAGGCAGAGATTGCAAAAATTGCTGAAAATTTTGGTATTGATCTAGAAGCGGTGTGGTACTTTGCCGACCTTGGTGTAGCTCACGAATACAGACGTCAAAAAATTGCTCAAGTTTTGGTTCAGACCTTGATCGCTGAAACCCCTGCCGACACTTTGATAATGAGAACGTCAGAAAACAACATTGCCTCTCAGAGGGTAAATCAAGGAGTGGGTTTCGAAATTATTGAAGGTATGGAACAGTTTGTGGATCAGCAAAGACAAGATGGAACAGTTCAATCTGACCGCAGAATCTTCTTGCAGAAGCAGAAATAATTAAAGTCCGTTATGTCAAATAAGTATGAAACCGCGCGTCGCAACATTGATCAATTACAATTGAACTCTGAGATTCCATTGCCAACAAATAAGGTTCTCTACATTGATTTAGACGGGACGCTAATCGATGGAAAATATCAAGTCACGAGTGATGAGATTGTAAAATCAGTAGGGTCCCTTCAAAACAAAGGATGGATTATTGGTCTGAGTTCCGATACTCCCCTTGAACCCCTGCGCGTTTGGAAAGATCGTTTTGGCATGAACGGGCACATTATTGCTGAAAGAGGCAGCATTATTGATATTGATGGTGAGGTTTTTGACAGCAGAGCCGATGTGGAACTGTTTCAAGCCTCACTGACAGCCATGCGTTCAATTTTCTCTGATGCGGGATACAGAATTTGGAGTGGTGATACTGTAGAATTTTTAAGAACTGGACGGACGGTTGGCAATCCTGGAGAAACAATTATTCTTATTAACGCGCACCGCACTCAAAGTATAGCTTTGTACGTAAGACGAGTTGATGAGAGTGGCACATTAGCAATGGACATAAATTTAACTAACCGAGCTATAAATGCAGCTCGACAATATTTTCCGAAAATAGACGATCTAAATGAAGACCTGAACCATGACTATGGCATACTGATTTTATCTCGAAAATCAGTGGTTAAAAGACTGGGAACGATTAATGCTATGCGCAACCAGAATTTGATTCAGGTTGGCATGATTGGAAATTCCATGACCGATTATGTTGGTTCAGATATTGCTCGACATTACGCGGTGGGCAATGCTTCAGATGAATTTAAGCAGAAAGCAGACTTCATTGCTCGCGAACCGCTCACAAATGGCGTTGTGGAAATATTAAGAAAACTGCAATCAGCTAAAAGATGATTATGAACAAAGAGCAAATTATTATTGACACCGACCCAGGAGTTGATGATGCTTTGGCTATAGCTTTTGGTATCAAAGCAGAGTTGCCCATTGAAGCAATTAGCACGGTATATGGAAACTCAACGGTCGAAAATTGTAGTACAAATGCATTGACAATTCTTGAGCTAGCTGGTGGCAATGTGCCAGTTTACCAGGGAGCTGCTAAGCCGATGAGAGGCGTAAATAAATTGGCTGAAAGTCACGGGGATAATGGGCTTGGTGGTTTCAGTATGGATAGTGGCAGACGAATATCTGAGCAAACAAGTTTAAAACACTTTCAAGAAGTACTAGAACGATCGGAATTTGGGGAAATTACAATTGTTGCTATTGGGCCAACTACTAACATTGGAGAACTAATTGAACAGTCTCCAGAACTTTTCAAAAAAACAGGAAAAGTCATAGTAATGGGGGGCGTGTTCGGCGAAAAGGGGAATGTTACCCCGTATGCCGAGTTCAATGTTTACAATGATCCACTTGCCCTTAAAATGTTGTTGGAGTCCAAGCACCCTCAAATTATTATTGTGCCAGCAAATATCTGTCGACAAGTAACATTTATTCAAGAGATTTTCGATAAGATCACAAATCCTGAGTTAGCCACTGGCCTAGCCAAGATCAGCCAAGTTTACATTGATTACTATGCCAAAGATACAGAATATGGCGGATTTGAAGGTGGGGTCATGTATGACTTACTAGCTGTTGCCCTACTAGTTGATTCGAGTTTGTTTAACCTTGAAAAGGTTAGAGTTGTTGTAGAAACAACTGACCCTATCAAATATGGTTTAACAAAAATCGTGTCTGGTAACCCAAATTGTGAAGTAGCCACCAAAGTTGATGCAAATAAATTAAAAGAATTGTATGTTTCAATTATGAATAATTAAGGAGATTTATGGCAAAAGGCAAAGAGCGAAGAATAGGAAACCCTAGTGGTTTTAAGGATACTCTTCCTGCGGAAAAGTTACTTTTTAATCGCCTCATGGAAGACTTGAGCCAGGTAGTGGAGAGTTATGGCTTTTCCCCGATTGATACCCCTGAGATCGAATGGTTGGATACGTTGCGCGGCCATGACGATTCGGGCGGTAAACTAATCTATCGAGTCTTTAATGGATATGAAAATCCAGAGGAGGGTGCAAATTTAGATTCTGTTATGGATAAAGGACTGCGTTTTGATCTAACTGTTCCATTAGCTCGTTTTTATGGTCAACACGCCAATGAACTACCACTCCCTTTCCGTCGCTATCATTGGGGTAAAGTATTCCGTGGGGAAGCCGCCCAAACAGGCAAAGGTCGTTATCGCGAGTTTTATCAGTTTGATGCTGATACGGTTGGGGCAACTGGTGCCATGGCGGATGCAGAGACTGCCGCCATGCTAGCTGACGCGATGCAAAAACTTGGTCTTCCCGCAGTGGTGAAAATTAACAACCGTCGTTTATTGGACAGTTTGGTAGAAGTGGGTGGTATTGATGACCAAGAAGTAAAAAGTAGGGTTTTTACCGCTATCGATAAATTTGACAAAATCGGCAAAGAGAAAGTTGTGGCGGAGATTGCCGAGGCTACAAGTCCAGAATTTGGAGATTTGGTTGACCAATATCTGTCAGTTAGCGGTGCAGAACTGGAGAAAATTGAACAACTACGGGAACTACTTGGTTCTAGCCCTGCAGCCCAAGAAGCTCTGGAAAACCTTGGGGGAATTATTTCCATGCTTCACGCTTCAGGTTATGAAGGTCGCGTAGCGGTATCCCCTGAAATTGTTCGTGGTTTAGGTTACTACACAGGCGCAATCTTTGAAACCTATGTCGAAGGCTTCGAGCAATTTGGTAGTGTGGCCAGCGGTGGACGCTACGACCGACTAATTGCCGACTTGGGAGGGCCAAACCAGCCTGCTGTAGGTGCTTCTTTTGGTGTTAGCCGCATACTTGATGTGTTGCAGAGCTCTGGTTGGGAAAGTGACTCACAAACACCCGCAAAAGTCTTTATGGTTAACTTCTCTCCAAAACTCAGCGATGTTTATTTCTCAGTAGCCACAGAATTACGGCAAAATAATATACCGACTCAGGTTTATAGTGATACCAAAAAAGTTGGTCAACAACTTAAGTATGCTAGCGAGCTTGGTATTCCTTATGCAATTCTGATCGGCGAAGACGAACACGCCAAAGGAACTGCCACAATCCGCAACCTAGAAACCAGGGAACAAGAAGAAGTAGCCATGAGTAATTTAGTTGCCACTTTAATAAGATTATTAGCAAAGGAATAAAACTATGACCCCAAAAGAATCCCGACCAGGAAGCGATTACTACGAAAATCCATATATTCCTAGTGCTGAAGAAAGGGCCGACTGGCGTACGCTGCCATTGCGTCCCGTTGAAGCTCATTATTTATTGGTCAACAATGTGGGAAATATGAGTCAGGCAGACGCTGCGGCCTTACGGGCAATTGCTGATGACGATGATAATCCCGACCAAGAAGTTGATCTGTTTTCTACACGCAGGAACTTAGGATTTGATAATGAGGATTAAGGCTCTCGTTTCCTATATCAATAGCCAACTCCCTTTAGCCCCTTTTCTGCAGTGCGGGGTGTACTCCACCCTCAAGTAACATAAGCAGGCACCGCTATTCCCAGATCGGAGAAGGTATCTCGTAGCCGCTTGTAAAATTCAAGCAGGTGTTCCATGATCGAACCATCCAATTCACACTATTTTTCGTAGAAAAGAAAGGAGCATATGTGGCAGTGTTCTATTTGTGGTGAAACAGCAAATGCTATATTGGCGATTGGTAATATAAAATGCATTAAGTGCGGTATTGATATGAATCAAAGAGATTCTACCTCAGTTCCAAATCAATCCAATCCAGTAAGTATTGGCGGTCAAGTAAATGTATCTGGAAGTGTCAATAACTCAGGTAATATAAAGGTTTTTTCCAACGGTCAATTAAATGTTAATAAAGATCTGATTAATACTGGAGATTTATTAATAAGTGACCCAGAGAAAATAAAAACCCTGCTTGTTGAAATAGTAAAAACTTCTGGCAGTCTCGCTGAACTTGGATCTAAAGTTATTGATAAATTTTTCAAATAATATAGTTTTCTGTAATTTATATTTTATACATATGGTGAAGTTGCTCAAAGTGAGCTAAAAGCGGTTCAAACTGAGTGCCAATGGGGTCACATATTTTGTCGATATTGCTCTTGCCCTCTCCCCTAATTCCTGTATAACTATGTATATGTCTCGTCACGCGCAGTCGCTCGACCTCCCCCTCCCACCCACCTCTCTTTTAAAAACGATCGGCCCCTCCTTTATTTTGTTGGGGCTTGCGTTGGGAAGTGGCGAGCTTATTCTTTGGCCGTATCTTGTCGCGAATTACGGACTTGGCTTGCTCTGGGGTGGTCTGCTTGGAATCACACTCCAGTATTTTTTAAACACTGAGGTTCTCCGCTATGCGCTTGCGACGGGAGAAAGCGTTTTTGTTGGATTTCGCAAACTCTCGCGCATCATTCCACTGTGGTACATCATTTCAACGGTGATCCCGTGGTCGCTCCCAGGATTCGCGTCAACCTCTGCGAATATTTTTCATCACGCATTTCCATGGTTGAATCCTGCTTTCGTAACGGTTTTCTTGCTTTTTCTAACAGGTACGATTCTGACCGTTGGAAAACAGCTGTATAAAACAATGGAGCGTTTGCAAACGGCGAACGTGTTTATAGGACTTTCAATTGTGATTTTTTTCGTTTCGATCTTTGCGAAACCAGAATATGCGATCGAGATTTTTGCGGGACTGGTTGGTCGAGGAAACGATTGGTGGTTCTTCCCCGCGGGAATTGGAATCTTTTCATTCCTTGGAGCGTTTGCGTATTCCGGTGCTGGCGGAAATCTAAATCTCGCGCAGTCGTACTATATTAAAGAAAAAGGGTTTGGGATGGGTGCATACAGTCAAAAGATTACCTCACTGTTTGCGGGAGGAGCAAAACCCATCGCGTTGTACGGAAACACCTTTACTTCCACAAAAGAGAACGCAGAAAAATGGAAACAGTGGTGGCATATGACCTTGATTGAGCATGCGATTGTGTTTTGGGGAATGGGATTGTTGACAATTATCTTGCTTTCGTTGCTCGCACGTTCTCTAACTTTTGGGATGGATGTGCAGTCAGGAATTTCGTTCGTGTTTTTAGAATCAGAAGTTATTGGCCAGCGTTTGGGATCTGCGTTTGCGACAACTTTCTTGATTATGGCGGGGTTAATGATGTTTACCACCCAAACGGGAATTCTTGAATCATCCTCAAGAATCATTTCTGAAAATGTTTTGTTGTTTTTCTCGAACAAAAAAGGAGAGTTTCCGCTTTCAAAAGCATTTTACATCGCACTGTGGACGCAAATTATTGCGGGAAGTGTGGTCTACAGTTTTGGATTTCGTGAGCCACGTCTCCTTCTCACCTTAGGGGCGGTGTTGAATGCGGGCGCGATGATGGTTTCGTTTCCACTGATGTACATATTAAATAAAACGAAAATTCCCGCGATGAGTCGCGTGGGATCGGTACGAGGGGCAATTTTAGGTGGAGCGACGATCTGTTTCGCGCTATTTCTCGGGCTGACTCTGTACGAATCGTTCTTCAAATGAACGAAGTTCACGAAGAATCACGTTTCGCGTGTGTGAGTGTGGAATCAACTCATCAATGACATTCTGTTTTTGTAGTAAATCATGAATGGTGATAACACCTTGTTCTATTAGCCTCGCAGCATCCTCGTTTTTCAATGAGCACAGCGTTGTTACGGGATAGAGTAATTGTGATTCAATTAAATCTTGTAAATTTCCTTTTTCGGGATATCCCCACCCGAGTATTGTCATATTAACGCACTCTGCATACGCGATTGCATCACTTGAACATCGCGTGTTTGTGACAAGCATTGCGTGATATTCAGGGGCAGTATTTTCTTTACTCCATCTCCATGTAACATCTTGAAATCGTGCCTGAACGTACAAGGCCACCTTTACATCAGACTGCATTCCTGACTGATTGTGAAATTTACACTCGACCATATACCGTTCGTGTGGTTTTGTTGCAATCACATCTACTTCATGTGCGACGCATTTTCCCTGAACCATTTGACTTGTCTGCGTTGAGTATCCCTGATGTTCCAAAATAGAAGCAACGTATTTTTCAAATGGATACCCCGTAGGTCCTAGTTTCATAATTCCCTGCTTGAGATTATAGGAACACGCCTCAGCGAACTCCTGTTCTTGAAGTGTTTGAGAAATTTGTGAATATATTGAGCGGGTGGGGATTCCATCGTACAGTCGCGACTCGATTTGTTTGACGAGTTGATGTTGGTGATCTTTACTCACTCGAGCACGCTGAAGCGATCGATACAGTTTTTCCTGACTATACGGTTCGAACTTTCCATTTGCTTTTCGGACGGTAATCATAGGCGTCGTTATGATTTGCAATATTGTTGGAGTGTTTCGGCTGATTTTTCTAAGAATAACCGTTCCTCGGCAGAGAGATTTGGTAGTATTGTGCGTTCGATCCCCTGTGCCCCGATCACGCGTGGAAGACTTAATGAAACGCCTTGAATTCCAAACTCACCATCTAGTGGCATCGACAACGGCAAGATCGCTTTAGCATCCGAAAAGATCATCTGTGCGATCCGTTTTGCCACAACGCCGATCGCGTAGTACGTCGCTCCTTTTGATTTAATGATTTCATACGCGGCGTTTTTTGCACGTTCGAATGCAGAAAAAACCATCGCACGATTCATGCGATCGTACTCCATTAACGGTTTTCCGCCTGCGGTCGCGTATGCGTAGACAGGAAACGAGCTATCTCCGTGTTCCCCAAGGATGTACGCGTGAATGTTATGTGAGTTGACTCCGATAATTTCTGACAAGTGAAAACGAAATCTCGCGGTGTCCAGCAAGGTCCCCGATCCAAAAATCTTTCCTTTCATCTGTGGGAACATTTTATTTGCGTGATATGTCATGACATCAACGGGATTTGCAATCATCACAATGATTGCGTTTGGTGCCGCCTCAACAATTTTTGGTAAGATCGACTCTAATATGGCAATGTTTGCATCAACAAGGTCAAGTCGAGTGTCTCCAGGTTTTTGTGCGCTCCCCGCGGTGTAAAAAATCATATGACAGCCAGCCAAATCCTGAAAAGAATCGGTTGCGGTTATTTTTACAGAATCGAGAAAAGGGATGGCGTGTTCGAGATCGAGTTTTTCACCAACTATTTTTGAAAGATCACGGTTGTACAACACAATTTCCGACGGCGTGCCGTCGAGTAACATGGTGTACGCGACAGTCATGCCAACTTTTCCGCATCCAACAATGCCGATCTTTAACGAGGAAAACTGGGCAGAAGTTTTCATATCTTTTTACTATAGCATTATCGATGTGAAGAAACACCGAGTCGTTTGCAGAGATGGTGAATGGGACAGATCGAGCATTTGGGCGAGATTGGTCGACAGATTTCTTGTCCATGGCGCACAAAGATTTGGTTCACGATGGCAATCCAGTCTTTTGGAATCATCTTGGTGAGTTTTTTCTCGGTTTCTTTCGGTGTTTTTGAGTTGATCCATCCCAATCGGTTGCTGATACGATGCACATGAATATCCACCGCAATCTTTGGAGTGCCTGTGTACAAACTGAGCATAATATTGGTCGTTTTTTGACCAACCATCGGGAGTGCGAGGAGCGCTGGTTCTTCGAGGGGGACTTGTCCTGCATGCGTTTTAATGATGATGTTTGCGAGTTTCTGTAGTCCTCTAGTTTTTTGATGAAAAAATCCAATAGGTTTGATGATTGATTCAAGCTGTTGTGTTGAAAGTGTGAGCAATTTTTGTGGTGTATCAGCTTGCGCGTACAACGTTGAGGCGACCTTAATTGTTGCAAGATCAGTTGCGCGTTGAGAAAGGATGACCGCAACCAGCATTTTCCACGGATCATGCGCAAACGCATCGTGCATCGGGTGTGACGGGTATTGTGTGCGCAAGATCGAAAGCGTTTCCACAATTTTCTCTTGTGATTGTTGCGAATCCATGCCAGAATTCTACCATGCAGATTACCATCGCCACCTTGAACCAAGGAAAACTCCGCGAGATTCGTGCTTTGTTGAACGAACCACAATTTGAAATTCTGGGTGTAGAAAAAGAGTTCGTTTTTCCCGAGGAAACGGGCGATACCTATTTAGAAAACGCAATGATAAAAGCTAAAGCTGTTGCTGAATTTTCGCACACGTTGGCGATTGGTGAGGATGCAGGGTTGGAGGTCGAGGTGCTCCCACATCTTTTAGGTGTGAAAACGGCGCGTGTTTTGGATGGATCAGATCAAGAAAAAATGCAATATGTCTTGGATCAAATGAAGAACGAATCAAATAGAGGTGCGCGATTTGTATGCGTCTGTGCGATCTATGATCCAATCAAAAACGAGTCCCAATCGTTTTTTGGTGAAGTCCGCGGATCGATTGCAACCGAAATGCGTGGATCGGATGGATTTGGTTTTGATCCAATCTTTATTCCCAAAGAAAATAACTCAGATCAAAAAACATTTGCCGAGTTGGGGAGCGCGTTCAAAAACGAGATCTCGCATCGCGCGCGCGCGTGGGGACAGGTGAAGAAGTTTTTGCAACTGCAGTCATAAATCTGTGGTATCATTTCCCCCATGAACGATCCACGTCTCACAAAACTCTCTCGCGTACTCGTTTCCTACTCACTCGATGTTAAAAAGGGTGAAAAGATTTGGGTGAAGGTGACCTCGTCCGAAGGGCTTCCGCTCGCCCGCGAGGTTGTGAAGAGAATTATCGATGCGGGTGCGTTCGCGCATCTCGAAATTCAAGATGAGCGCACAGGTGTGTATTTTTTTGATCACGCGACACAGGATCAACTCAAAAATAAACCTGAAGTTTCTGAGTTTCTCGCAAACTGGGCCGATAAATCCGCGGTGATCGACGCGCAACGCAACACGAGAGAAATGTCCGGATGTGATCCCGACAAACTCAATCAGCGAGCAAAAATCCTCAAGCCCATTCGCGACATCACCATGAAAAAACCTTGGGTGTTAACAACCTACCCGACGCACGCACTCGCGCAAGACGCGAATATGTCATACGAAAGTTATGTGAACTTTTATTTCTCCGCGTGTAATCGCGATTGGGTGAAAGAATCCGCTCGATGTGTGAAACTCGCGAAGATCCTCAACTCAAAAAAAGAAATTCACGTGATCGGAAAAGGAACTGATATTCGCCTGTCTGTTGCAGGAAGAGCTTGGATTGCTGACGATGGAAAGTACAACATGCCTGGCGGTGAAGTCTTTACCGCGCCAATCGAGGATAAGGTGAACGGTGTGGTGACATTTGATTTTCCATTGTTAAAGCAGGGAAAAGTGATGCGCGATATCCGACTCGAGTTTAAAGATGGTGTGGTGGTTCAAGCGACCGCTTCCGAAAACCAGCAGCTTTTACGAAAACTCATCGCCACCGATCATGGATCAAAGTTTTTAGGTGAACTCGCAATTGGAATGAACGCGGGCGTCAAACATTATATGTACAACATGTTGTTTGATGAAAAAATCGCGGGAACGGTTCATATGGCGCTTGGTGAGGCGTATGAGGAATGTAAAGGAACAAATAAGTCAGCACTGCATATGGATATTGTGAAAGATATGCGTGGAAAAGGAAGTGAAGTTTGGGCGGATGATACGCTGATTCTTCAAAACGGCAAGATTGTGTGTTTGTAATTCTTAACGACGATTTTTCACTGTGATGAATGAATCAAGAAAACAGATATATTTTCATTGCAACTATTCCAACAATCATCAATACACTGATAAACAACGATCGTTTGAGATCGTGTATCACGTATTTTCCCTCATCTCCCCCTTTTTTCATTGAAGGAGTTGTTATGCGAGGCACGCGTTGTTTTTGAGATGTGTTAGGACTGTATGAATATGCAATCTTTTGGGTTTCTCTTTGCAGTTCAGCGTGCTCTTTTTGCGTTCGAGTTCTGCGAATCGACATAGATCACCTTTCTTTTGTGAGGACAAACAAAAAATTATTTGATTTTCTCAGATGCAGTATATCATTGATACAGTATTGTTTATGTTTTTTTCAAACAACATCTTCCATTCTCTTTACTCCCATCTTCGTATAGTGTATCTTTTTCTATATTCTTGTTACAATCGTATTTTGCACATACTGTTGTGGTAGTGAAAGGATAATTCATGAAGTCAATGACAGCACCCATGCTCGCGCTTTATGCGGTTTCGACCGTAACATCATATGTCGCGTTCTCGTTTTTTCTTTCTCAGCAAGCCTCGGGATTTTTGGGAAGTGGTGGAGTGATCCAGCAAGCCGTACCAACACCCGATCCTTCAAATCGTATTGTCATTGCTCCCGATGCTCCAAAGACTGAGGAATGTCCATTGAATGGAAAATATTACACGGTTGCCGAGCGAGAATCTTGGGATACGCGTCGCCCACTTGCGGTGATGATCGAAAATCATCTGGATGCACGTCCACAATCTGGGTTGATCAAGGCAGATGTGGTATATGAAGCGGTGGTTGAGGGTGGAATTACGCGATTCATGCCGATGTACTATTGTGAGGTTCAAGCGAAAGACACGTTAGTTGCGCCGGTGCGATCCGCGCGACAGGCATTTATTGATTGGGCTTCGGAATACAACATGCCGTTATATGTTCACGTTGGTGGATCAAATGGAGAGGATACCGACCCTCGAGTTCGTGGACTTGAACATTTGGCGGACTATGGTTGGACACTTCGAAATGATTTGAACCAATTCAGCATTGGTGCACCAACCTTTATTCGCAACTACGATCGTATTGCTGGAAAAGATATCGCCACAGAACACACGATGGAGTCAAGCACGGAGCGTCTTTGGGCGCTCGGCGTGAAACGTGGGTACACAAATACAAGTCCCGACACAAAAGTTAAAGGGAAAATCGTAGAAGGAAAAGATTGGCGAGAAGCTTTTACTCCTTGGAAGTTTGCTGATGATAAAGCAGAAAAAGGATCAGTGAACTCAATAAGTTACGAATTTTGGTCAGGCTATCCCGATCAAGCGGTTCGTTGGGAATACGATCCATCTACAAATGAGTACAAACGATTTATGGGAGGACAAGCACATCTTGATCTTGAAACGGGTAAGCAAATTTCCGCGAAAAACGTCATTGTGCAGGTCGCAAAAGAAGAATTCTCTGTTGATATTCATCATCACAACTTCATAAAAACATCTTCATCGGGGAAAGCATACCTGTTCGCTAATGGCGAAGCGCAAGAAATAAACTGGTCCAAGAAAAACCGCGAATCAAGAACTGTATTTACCGATGCAAAAGGTAAAGATGTTGCGTTTGCGCGTGGAATGGTTTGGATTAGTGTCGTGAATGATAAGTCAGATAAACCCAGCTACTAAATTGATCCTTAAAATGTGTTCAGATTAGTATTATAATCTCGCTGAATCTGCCTTTTATTCTTTTACCGAGGAGGCGCTGTGGCATCATTGCTAGATTTCATTACATCGAAAGTTCGTGTGAAGCTCATCGAGTATTTTTTCCAAAATCCAACGGAGATGTGGTACGTTCGCCAGATTACACGCGACATTGATGAAGAGATCAACGCGGTACGTCGTGAACTCGATAAACTTCAAACGGATGGCATGTTGAAGAGTGAGGAGCGAGGAAATCGAAAATATTATTTCTTGAATCCTGCATATGATTTTTATTCTGATTTATTAAAACTGGTTTCAAAAACGACTGGATTAGGGAAACAGATGAAGAAAAATCGTTCCAAACTTGGAAAAGTAGAGTATATCGTATTTGCGGGAAAGTTTGCAAAAAAGATGTCGCACTCAAATGATGAAGTTGATGTGCTCGCAATTGGAGATGTTGTGCTCCCCGAGTTAGCCGAACTTATTCGCGCGGAAGAACAGGTGCGCGGTCGGGAAATTAACTACACGGTAATGAGTTTAGAAGAGTTCGAGTTTCGAAAAGCCCGACGCGATCCATTCTTGTTGAGCATTCTTGAACTCCCGCGCGTGATGATTATTGGCGAAGAGGAAAAGTTGTTAGAGAGGAAGCCAACACTCGCATGAAAGGGAGATTAGTAAAACCACGAGTATCCCGAAACATAAAGTTGTTTTTGTTTATTGCATGTATTTTTTTTGTATCGCTGTATATTGCTCTTCCCTCGTCGTTTCCGGTTGTGTTCTCGACACCGTCCATTGCGGGAAAATCGTTTTCTGTTGATCGAACCATCATTCGTCCACCAATTGATTTTTCCTTGGGATCGTTGCGCGTGTATCGCGACTTAGAATGGAAGATGGGACTCGATATTCAAGGTGGTACGCGCGTTTCGTTAACCGCGGATATGCAAAATATTCCAAAAGACGATCGTGCGGATGCGCTCGAGAGTGCGAGGGAGATTATTTCTCGTCGTGTTGATATGTTTGGAGTTTCGGAGGCGGTGGTGCGCACCTCGATGGCGGGGGATCAGTATCGATTGATTGTTGAGATGCCGGGTTTGTCTGATTCCAACCAAGCGCTGAATCTCATTGGGACAACAGCGCAACTCGATTTTCGAGAGAATCCCGATGATTCAATTTTCCCCGACCCCGCTTCGCCTTCTGCAACAATCGCGTGGATTTCTTCCTTTTCACCTACAGATCTCACAGGAAAAGACCTCAAGAAGTCGAGCGTGCAGTACAGTACAGAAAATGGGCAACCTGTGGTGTCTCTCGTGTTTACCGAAGAAGGAAAGAAAAAATTTGCCGAGATTACACAACGGAATGTTGGTAAGCCAGTTGGAATCTTTTTAGACGGTTTTCCAGTAACTGTTCCAAATGTGAACGAACCAATTTTGAACGGTGAGGCGGTGATTAGTGGCGGTTTTACCGAAGAAGGCGCAAAGGAGCTGAGCGTGCAACTGAATGCGGGGGCGCTCCCTGTTCCAATTATCGTGGAACAACAGGAATCAATTGGGGCAAGCCTTGGAAACGAAGCGGTGAATCAAACATTTTTGGCGGGGCTTCTTGGAGTAGGTGTGGTGATGGTGTTTATGATTCTTCTGTACGGATGGCGAGGGGTCATTGCTGATCTTGCGCTAGTAATGTATGCGCTTATTACGGTTGCATTGTATAAATTGATTCCCGTTACCTTAAGTTTACCTGGATTAGCGGGATTGTTGTTGTCGATCGGGATGGCGGTGGACTCAAATATTTTGATCTTTGAGCGCATGAAAGAAGAGATGCGCGCTGGACGACCGTTTAAGCAGGCGATGGAGCTTGGTTTTGGTCGCGCTTGGGACAGTATTAAAGATGCGAATACTGCAACGTTATTCACCTGTTTTATTTTATTCAATCCGCTTGAATGGGATTTTTTGAGCCGCTCGGGGATGGTTCGAGGATTTGCGCTCACGCTCGCGTTGGGAATTGTGGTAAGCCTGTTTACGGGGATTGTTGTGACGCGCACATTGTTGCGATTATTTTTGCGAGATGATTCGTTGAAACGCGTGGGGAGAGATAGTCACGTTTTGGGAGGTGTTCGATGATTCGATTTATGAAGTATCGTGTATTTTATTTTTTCATTTCTCTGTTCGTAATTTTGTCGGGAATTTTTTCATTGATGATGCATGGGCTCACATTGGGAATTGATTTTACCGGAGGTTCTTCGTTGCAGTTTGTTACAAGCTCGGGATTGTCTCCAGAGGAAATGCAGACACATATTGATTCAGCCATTCTTTTATTGGGAAATGATCTGCATGTTGAGAAAAAAATCGGTGGAACGGCAGTTGAATATACCATTCAAACAACGAATGCAATCGATGCAACGACTCGAAACACGATGTACAGTTCGTTACTGGAAAACGAGATAGCGACACAAGAGCTACGTTACGAAATGATCGGACCGGTTGCGGGGAAAGAGCTGTTGATTAAAATGTTAACCGCCGTTCTTCTTTCTGCTGGTGGCATTGCGATATATGTTGGGTATCGCTTTCAACAGTTGCGCTATGGAGTGTCTGCGGTTGTTGCAATGTTGCATGATTCGATGGTGCTGATCGGAAGTTTTTCATTGCTTGGATGGCGATTCGGTGTTGAGGTTGACCTTCTTTTTGTTACGGCGTTGTTAACGATTCTTTCGTTTAGTGTTCACGACACCATTGTGGTATACGACCGTATTCGAGAACTACGCGCAAAAGATGCGTTGCGCAGTTTTGAAGAAACGATCGACATGGCGGTAACGGAGACATTGGGAAGATCATTTAACAACTCCATGACTATTATTTTGATGTTGTTTGCACTGTGGCTGCTAGGTGGGGAAACGCTTCGGATGTTTGTGCTTGCGTTGTTGATCGGAACGGTCACTGGGACGTATTCATCACCGTTTGTTGCCGCTCCGCTTTTGTTGTTGTGGAAAGGGAAGAAGTAGTCTATTTTTTTCCGAGTTTTTCGATCATTCCAAGAAGGTACTCTCTCGTATTTTTTGAAGGATCATCCAGCACTTCCTGAAAAAGAGTTTTCAATATTTGCCCGATTTTTGGTCCCGCTTTTATGCGCAAACTGCGCATCACATCTTCACCATCAACGACCATATCGCGAATGCTAAACGGCTGATGCAACTGACCTTCAACGCGTTCTTTTAATTCCTCAAGCCTCCAACTTGTTCGATTTGATCCACTTCCCACGCGATCAGCCTCTCGCAGTGCGAGCATGTCTGGAATATTCTCAATCCCAACTCTGCGGATAAAACGACGAATATACGCATCGGTCATGTGGCGATCGTATACGAACATATGCCATCGAACGAGCGTAAACACGCGTTGCGCCTCGCGTTTCGACAACCGCAATCGGTCGGCCACGCGTTTTGCGATTCGAGCGCCCACAACTTCATGATTGAAAAAGGTCCAAATCTTTCCTTCTTTTGTGTTTTCAAGTCGTGCTGTTTGCGGTTTTCCAATGTCGTGCAAAAGTACGGAAAGTCGAACGATGGGATCGGTGCTGGGGCAAGATTGCACCGCTTTTATTGTGTGTGTCCAAACGTCATAGATATGATGTCGAGATTGCTCAACTCCCCTCGTATCAAGAAACTCGGGCAGAATTGTCGCGAGTAATCCCGTTGAATCTAAGAGTTGTAACCCTTGTTCGGGGTACGAGGACGCGAGGATCTTTAAGAATTCATCTCGAATTCTTTCCCAACTAATGTGATGAAGTTCACCCGCGTGCGCCTGGATCGCGTTCAACGTTTCAATCTCGATTGAAAATCCCAGTTGTGCGCCAAATCGGATCGCGCGCATCATGCGGAGTCCGTCTTCCCCAAACCGCTCGCTGGGGTTACCAACTGCGCGAATTGTTTTGGCTTCTAAATCTTTTTTGCCCTCATAAGGATCGTAAAGGTGAAATGCGCCATCGTGAATCCCAATCGCCATCGCGTTTATGGTGAAGTCTCGACGTTGAAGATCTTCGTCAAGGGATGACCCCCAAACTACTTGATCGGGGCGGCGGTGGTCGGAGTAGAGGCCTTCGGATCGAAAGGTGGTGATTTCGTACACTTCTTCGGGATTTTCTGCATCACCGAGGTACTTTCCTGCTACACCTACGGTTCCAAACTCATTATCGTAAAAGCTGTCACCAAATAATGCGCGAATTTGATCTGGAGTAGCATTTGTTGTGAAGTCCCAATCGTTTACCGCGCGTTTCAGTAAAATGTCGCGAACTGCGCCACCAACAATGTAGATTTCATATTTTGCAACAACGAATCGTTTGATAATCTCGGCAACTGGTGAGGGAATGGGATGATTCACATGGTTATCATAACAAATATTTGTGCGAGTTTCTGGTATCATACCTATCACATGTCGATCGTACTTCGTCAACAATCTGCCCCAACCTCACAAGAAAAACTACTCAGGATTCTTTTTTCTCTTCGCGGACTTGAAACAACTCAGCAACAACAAGAGTTCCTTCATCCCACCCATCCTTCAACAATAACCGTTGACGCGGTTGCAATTGATCACCTGCAGATGCAACGCGCAACTTCTATTATTCATGATGCAATTCAAAACAAAAAAAATATTCTGGTGTTTGGCGATTATGATGCTGATGGGATCTGCGCGACGACTGTGTTGTGGAAAACGTTGTATTCACTTGGTGCAAAGGTAAAACCATTTATCCCTTCGCGAGAAAAACATGGATATGGTGTAAGTGATTTGGCGATTGATGATATTCTTTCAACACAAAAACCAGATCTTATCATCACGGTTGATAACGGAATCGTTGCGTATAAGCCGTTCGAGCGACTGCGATCGCTGGGGATACAAACAATCATTACCGACCATCACCAAGTTGATGTAGATGGTTTTCCAGTTGCCGATGCGGTCGTGCACACGACAAAGTTATGCGGGACCACCGTTGCGTGGATGCTCGCGCGCGAGCTGTCCGCACAATATGCCGTTGAGTTGCTCGATTTATGTGGTATCGCCACGATAGCAGATCAAGTTCCGTTACTCGAAGCAAATAGAAGTTTTGCATTGCACGGACTACAGGCCGTAAAACACACATCGCGTCCGAGTTTGTTGGCGTTATTCGAGATCGCGCAGATCAAACAACAAGAAATCACCGCTCAAACCGTAAATTATGGAATCGTTCCTCGCATTAACGCGATGGGTCGTATCGCCGATGCAATGGACGCGCTCCGTTTTATGGTTTCAGAAAAATTATCTGTGGCGCAAAAATACGCTTCGGTATTAAACAAAACGAACACCGATCGCCAAGATTTAGTTTCACAAGCATTAGAAGATGCGATTTCTTCAGTTGAGGAAACATCGCTATCATCAATAATAGTGGTGGCGAGCGAAGAGTATCACGAGGGGGTGATTGGACTCATTGCGGGAAAACTTTCAGAAAAATATCACCGCCCCGCACTTGCGTTAAGTATTGGTCAGCGCTCGATTAAAGGGAGTGGTCGTTCGATCCGCGGAATTCATCTTACAGATTTTTTGCGCAAGGTTCGTGAAGATCTTATCGATATCGGTGGTCATCCGATGGCGTGCGGATTTTCCCTTACGCATCAGAAACTTGAGGATTTTCGCTCACACGTCTTTCAACTTGCTGAAAAAACGATTGATCCCGCCTTACTCGTTGATTCTGTGGAAGTTGATTGCGTTCTTCCACATGAGCTCATCGTAACCGAGACCGCGCAAATGCTTGAAAAGTTCGAGCCATATGGTCAAGAAAACTTTCCTCCAGTTTTTCTTGTAAAAGACTTGACGATTATTTCCATGACTCGCGTTGGACGAGAAAAACAACATCTCAAGTTGATCGTTCGATTGCACACTGGATCAACAATTCAAGCGATGTGGTTTGGTTGCGATCTGGAAACGGAGGATCGTTTGCGAGAGAAAGCGGGGATCGACAGTATCGTCTCGCTTCAGCTGAACCGGTGGAATGGATCCGAGTCGGTCCAGCTGAGAATGAAGCGAGCTGATTAAGCCATTAAAGTATTATCTCCAAGTTCTTTCTTTGGTTCCATTTGTGATAATTGATCAGAGGGGGATTCTGCTAAAGCTGCCATTGCCTGAACAAAAACCTCTGGAGCAACATATTTCATTTGTGGTCCGTCTATATATTTTGGCCCACTATTTTCAACGCTCATTTTGTCTCCTTTTATTTTTTCTTTCTTGTACAATTTGCACCAGTCTTGCTCGAATAACCGCGCTGGCGAGCTCTGGTGTCCAGTCGCTTCGCGCATCGATATGTGGGATAAGTGATTCCAATCCGCCCACACCTCTTCCTCGAAACCCTTCCGCATGTCTCATTTTTTCCTTTCAAATACAAAAAAACCTCCGTGTATTCGGAGGTTTTGGCTTTTACAATGTGATTGTTTTCTATTGCACCAAAACCCCCTCGTTCCAACGAAGAATAAAGGTAATCTGGTGTTTACACATAGAAAACATGAGAAGGATCATATAAAAAGATTCGCGCGTTGTCAATATGTTGATGCTGTGGTATCTTCTCATCAGATTTTCTTTTTTGGAGGCACATGCATAGGACACTTATTTCTGAATCAAAAAATCATATTGGCGAACAAGTATTACTCCAAGGTTGGGTTGATATCAAACGCGATCACGGAAAACTAACCTTCATTGATTTGCGCGATAGATCGGGAAAAGTTCAGTGTGTTGGATATCAAATGATGGGCGAACTCACCCCAGAATCGGTTGTGGAGCTTGTTGGAAAAGTAAAAGAGCGCCCCGAAAAACTCATCAATCCGAATATTCCAACAGGAACAATCGAAATCGAGGTACTTTCGTATAGTGTATTAAACAAAGCAACACTTCTCCCAATTGAAGTCCAAGGTGATGGAAAAGATATTTCTGAAGAAATTCGATTGAAATATCGCTACATTGACCTCAGACGTGAACGCATGCAAAAAACGTTACGAAAGCGTTCGACGTTTTCACACAAGCTTCGCGAATTCTTCTATGATCACGATTTTGTTGAGATTGAAACGCCAATGTTAACAAAGTCAACAAAAGAAGGCGCCCGCGATTTCCTTGTCCCCTCTCGTCTTCAAAAAGGGAAATTTTATGCGCTTCCCCAAAGTCCGCAACAATACAAACAACTCCTTATGACGGCGGGGTTTGAGCGATACATTCAATTCGCACGATGTATTCGCGATGAAGATCTTCGCGCGGATCGTGGATTTGAGTTCACACAACTTGATCTCGAAATGAGTTTTTCATCACAAGAAGAGATTATGCGGATTGTTGAGCAGGCGGTGACATTCGCTGTGAAGGCAGTTGGTGGAGTACTCAAACAAGAACCATTTCCCGTTATTCGATACAAAGATGCGATCGCCAAATATGGTGCGGATAAGTTTGACCTTCGCACTGAAGAAGAAAAACAACAAGGGGTTTTGGCATTTGCGTGGGTAGTCGGCTTCCCCTTTTTCAAGAAGGTTGATGTAGCCGATGAGGCCGAAAAACGCGATGGAAAAAGCGGATGGACTTTCACGCATAATCCGTTCAGCACGCCAATCGCGGAACATATGGCATGGCATCTCAACGGTGAACATATTGGTGAGATCGAGACAGCGCAGTACGATCTTGTGTGTAATGGATTCGAGGTTGGTGGTGGTAGCGTGCGCGCGCATACCCCCGAATTGTTGTCCGCAACATTTAAAATTATGGGATATTCTGATCAAGAAATTCAAGCGCAGGTTGGACATATGTTTGAGGCATTTCGTTCGGGCACACCACCGCATGGTGGGATTGCGTTGGGAATAGATCGATTGGCGATGTTGCTTGCACAGGAAACCTCGTTAAAAGAGGCGACTGCGTTCCCAATGACTTCTTCGGGAAAAACAGCGATAATGGATGCTCCTGCACGTGTGCATGCAGAACAACTGCAAGAGTTGGGAGTGAAGCTTGAAGAAACAACCCCGAAAACATAGTGGAAAAACACAAAAAATAGAACAGTTGCGAGTATCGCAGTTTTTTCGATTCTTTTTCACAAAATGGTACGCGCTTTTATTCACGATGTTTTTGTTTTTTCATCAACCCTTCCATCCCATTCACGCTGTGCGATACGAGTACGAACCTCCTCGTATACGGCAAGAACTCTTCACTCTCCCGACAGAAGTATTGTTGCCAACTCGAACAAAAAACACCCTCACAAAAGAACAGTTTACCGCGAATTCCATCATGATCATTGATCGCGAGTCCGGTGCCGTCCTCTTTGAAAAAAATCCAGATGAATCTCGATATCCAGCATCGCTTACAAAAATGATGACCGCACTCGTTGCAATCGAGTCATACGATCCTTCTCGAGTTGTTACTATTCAGGAAGAAAGTCAAGCGATTGGAAACACAGCACATCTTCAAACAGGCGAGCAGTACACCATTTCCGATTTGTTAAAGGCAACGCTTATTCCTTCGGGGAACGACGCGGCATTTGCACTTGCTTCGGCGTATGAGGGTGGATACTTTGCATTTGTTCAACGAATGAATCAACGTGCGAAAGAATTATCGATGAATCACACAACATATTTGAATGTTTCAGGCGTTGAACAAGAAGGGCACAGCACAACCGCGCGGGATATTGCGACCTTAGCGCGAGTGGCGATGAAAAATGAAGTCTTTCAAGAAATTGTCAGGCTAAAATCTGCGCGTATCGTAGAGCAAAAATCAGGACAGGAACGAACAATTGAATCAACGAATCAATTGTTATCTCGCATTGAAGGAATTGAAGGAATAAAAACGGGGTGGACCGATCAAGCGGGAGAGTGTTTAGTAACGCAAACAACTCGAGATGGTCACACAATAATCACCGTCGTGCTGGCAAGCGATGATCGATTTGGAGAAACACGTACATTGATCGAATGGGCATTCAATGCACACGAATGGAAAATGTATCAAGTCGAATAATACACAGAACGTTATTTTTTTGGAGGAGTTGATACAACTGCAGGTAAATACACCACGAGACCGTCGTCTCCCGTGAACACATACATGGGTTGGAGATACTGTTGCGAAACATTTTCTTCAAAATACGCAAGAAACATCCTTCGTACAACACCCTGACCGGTGCTTCCGGAGTATTGAGCAACATATCCTTCCCCTCGTACAACGCGTGAAACTGCTTCTTCGGGAGTCAGTATGGGATATGTTTCTGATTGATCATATTCAACGGTTTTCAACTGATATGATGCTTGGAGAATGCGAAGTGCGTTGTCTGTTGCTCCCGAAAAAATTGCCCACACGCTTCCCTCTGAAGGATTTGTGCGATATACGGGATAGCGCGAAAGAATGGAAGATCGAAAAAGATCAACGCGGATAAATTGCGCGTCACTTACGTTGTCGACAGGACTAAACTCTGTTCCCTGCACAGTGAGATATTGCGTTTTCGCTTCACTGGTCGCAATGTCGGGCGACAAAATTTCGGCAGTTCGCAATGTAGATCGTAACTGTGCGATAGCCTGTGGTTTTTGCATGGGTTGACCAGAAAACTTGTCGAGGTGATTGATCCAGTCGGTTGTTAACGAAAACTGTTTAGTGCTGACATCCATTTTGAGTTGTGTATGCATCGGTTGCGAGGTTGTCCAAGTGTAGGTCGTTTTTTCGTCTAAAACGCTTGGTTCGAGAAATCCAAATGCTTTGGCAATCGTATTTGCTTCAGCATTCGAAAACAGATGAATCTTTTTTTCTGGAACAAAATAGACAGGAAGTTGTGTTTCTGTAATTGACGCTTTGTTACTTGAGGGAATCTCATCGGAAATACTAGAAACGGTGAACGCCGATTGATCGAAGGTGAGTTTTGGAAGAATGCCGAATCCATAGGTTGGTCCAGGTGGCTTAGGTGGGTTTAAAATCAACAGAATTGATGCGAGCAATGAAACAATTGTTCGTAGAAAAAAAAGAACGATAAACCCAATCGTTCCCCATTTAATAGTCAGTCGCGACACGTACGCGACATCGCTTAACGTTACCGCCGAGGACTCGTTCTCCATATCAATCATCATATCAAAATCTGATACAATACGCGCCATGAGTTCCTTTTTAACCGTTCGAACCCGTATCGCCCCCTCTCCGACAGGGATTGCACATGTTGGAACTGCGTATATCGCGTTATTCAACTACGTGTTTGCGAAAAATCATAATGGAAAATTTATTATTCGTATCGAAGATACGGACAGAGGGCGGTTTGTTGAGGGCGCGGAGCAGGTTATTTACGATGCACTTACTTGGTTGAAGATTCCTCACGACGAAGGTGTTGATTTGGGAGGCCCGTTTGAACCATATCGACAGTCGGAGCGACTAGAGATTTATCATCAGCATGTTGAGACACTCTTGGAGAACGGAACGGCGTATTATTGTTTTTGTTCGCCAGAAGAGTTGCAGGCTATGCGCGCTGAGCAACAAAAACAGAAGCAACTTCCAATGTACGATGGGCGATGCTCGCATATCCCCTATGCGGAGGCCAAGAAGCGCGCCAAACATGAAAAACACGTTGTTCGTTTGCGTATGCCCGATTCAGGAAAAGCTGAATGGGAGGATGCGATTCGGGGTCACGTTTCGTTTGAGTATGCGCTGATTGATGATCAAGTTCTGTTGAAGTCAGATGGATTTCCAACCTATCACTTCGCCGTTGTTGTTGATGATCATATGATGCAGATTTCGCATGTGATTCGAGGTGAAGAATGGATCAGCTCAACACCAAAACATTTGTTTTTGTATGAGGCTTTTGGGTGGGAGACACCAACTTTCGCGCACATGCCGTTACTTCGGAATGCCGATCACTCGAAACTTTCAAAACGAAAAAATGATGTGTCGCTGATTAGTTATATGAACAAGGGATATATTCCCGAAGCCTTGATCAACTTTTTATGTTTGATGGGATGGTCGCATCCTGAGGGAAAGGACATCTTCAATCTCGATGAGTTTCGACGCGTGTTCACAATTGATCGTATGCAAACAACTGGTCCTATTTTTGATTTGAATAAACTCGCATGGATGAACGGCATCTATATTCGCGAAAAATTGACGCAGGACCAGCTCATTGAAGCATTACAACCGTTTACCCCCACCGATTTTCCAATGGATCTCATGGGGAAAATCTTGCCATTGGTTCGCGAACGCTTGGTGCTTTTAAGTGATCTCGAATCGCTCACCGACTTTTTCTATCGAGATATTTCGGTTAATCCTGCTGAATTGTTGAAAAAATCTGAAGCGGGTGTGGTGACAGAACAACTTACGCGAACAATTGCTGAGCTTGAACAACTGTCGCAATGGAGTGTTGCTGAGCTTGAAACATGTTTGCGATCATTGCAAGAAAAATACGACTGGAAAAAATCACAATATTTTATGATGATTCGCGTTGCTGTTACGGGAAAAACCGCGACTCCACCCCTGTTTGAAACGATGGAGGTGTTGGGGCGAGAGAAGACGATTGAGCGACTGCGAGAAGCAAAAGAGAAGATATGAGTTTAGAATCGTTCCAGCAAGGGTATTGGAATTGGTGTGTGCGAAATAATCAATTAAGTCAGGCAATGGAGCTTCGCAATCCATCACAAGAAGAAATTCAACGAATGATGGAATGGAATAAGAAACAATTACCTGTTGAATATGTGAGTCATGCGGATGAGAGGAGACTGTTATTTCAAGACAACTGGAAACAAATACAAGAATTAATTCGCACCGATACTCAAGGTCAAGGGTTTTATCTATGTTTTCCGGTTGCTTTGCTGTGTGGGTTTGATTGGTTTCAATCTAAGGTAATGAACTGCAAAATGGATTGGCAACTTCTTTACGCTATTCTTCGTGCCAAACTTTCTAAAGGAGAGTCTACAATTGGTTCCGATTTTTCGGAGTTGGTTGCTAATGAATGCGAAACGGACGAGGTGTTTGTTGAGCCCGCAGAATTACCCGAAAGGATTCAGAACACTCTATCAAATCAAAAATTTCTTTTGATTCAAGCTCCAATATTTGCGCCGTATATATCTTCTGGGAAGGTGGGACATTATCTTGCTGTTGTAGGAGCACGAGAGGTGTGGCTTGGGCAGGAAGACTATAACGTTTTATATACTGTTGGTGGTATGTTATCCCCGTATGGAATTTCGGATCCTTACGCAGTAGTAGCTCAAAAAAAACTATTAAAATACGTATCAAATGTTGAATTTTCCAATAAAACCGACGTGACCCGTGATTCAGGAAAAATTTCAACAATTGCAGTTGAGCACAAAGGCTTAACTCCACATGAGGCTCAAGTATCAGATCATGAGATTCGTATGAGCATGAACACTGTTGGATAATATATTTCTGTTTTGACTCACTACTTCACCACCGCTTCCGTTTCCCACTCCTCGAATCCAATCGCTGTTAATCGTTCCACTGTTTTTTCCCGATCCCCTGTCATTTTCTGAATTGCCTCGGCTGTTTCCCGCAGTTCATATGGAAATACAATCCAACCTTCAACTTTTTTCACCCAAAAGTCTGGTACAAAGGTGGCGTGCGGTTTGAGGTACGGTGTTGCAGTAAAAATTTTTCGAAGTGGGAAGTTTTCAAAATATGACTTTGCGCGTTCAAACGTTTTCCCCGTATCGCAGATTTCATCAACAATAAGAATTGATTCCCCGCGAAACATTTTTGAGGGGGTTTCGTCAATAAATGGCACTTTTGTTTTTTGAAGATCATCATAACTGGTAATTGTGATATGGGAAATCGGTTTGTTGAGCAAATCAGAGAGAATCCGCGCGAACACGAGTCCTCCGCGCGAGATCGCGACGATCGTGTCGATAGAATCCGGAGGGATCGTTCGGGCCAATCCGATGCAATCGCGTTCAACGTCCTGCCATGAGAGTTTATGGAAAGAAATGGTGTCCATAGGGTATTTTACCATAATGCTTGAGGCAGTTGTGTACCTCAAGATCGATGACAATTCACCTCTGCTGGGGTACAATAAGGCTTCTCCTACAGAGAAGTTTGCGGGATCGTCTAAGGGTAGGACATCGCGCTCTGGACGCGAGAATTGGGGTTCGAGTCCCTGTCCCGCAGCAAAAAGACAGCAACATATATTCGCTTAAAACCTTCTCTCCCTAAACGGCCTGGGGCTTTGCGACTTTCGCAACAGTTCTTGACGAAAGAACCTTCTTCCCACAGGACTCTCTGAAAATCTCGCGCTTAATCCGATACGATCAAGAATTAATCCAGAAATCATAACAGCGACAAGAAATATCGCCACGATCCAACTTGTGGGGTATCGATACGAAAACGAAAATCGTTTCCAGAAAAACAGCGTTCCCACTCCCCCAACGCCTCCCATAATCATTGTCCACCATGGGAATTGTGAGAGAAGATATTCAAAACGGATCTCACCCATTGGCCCATGCTGACGAAGTGAAAAAATGAGTAGAGATGTCATGAACGTTGCAAAAACAAACGTTCCAACAAATCCAAGAATCGCGAATACGCTGATCAACACAAAATACGCACGTGGACGCATGGTAATGTGTTGCGATCGAATTACGCGCATAACCTCAGACTCAATTGAACGAGGCTCATCTTTTACTGTTGGGCTCATGTTTCTCCTTTTCACACAACACGCGAAGCATTTTTTTTGCCCGCATGATCAATACCGATACCGTTCCTTTTGGTTTTTGAACAATTGCCGAAACTTCTTCATACGAATATCCTTCAATATTGTGTAAATACACGACTTCTGCATATACGACCGGAAGATGCTGAATGCAGTCGCGTACTTGTTTGATCGTTGTTTTTTGTTCAAACGATTCTTCCAGATTTTCTGTCGACTCAATGGTGTCGCCTAGTATTTCCATGGAAACTTCTTTTTTCTTTCTCCATTTTGAAATTGCCTGATTATGCACAATGCGATAGATCCAACTCGAAAAAGGTTTTGCGAGATCAAAACTGCGAAGATTTTTATATGCAGAAATAAACGATTCTTGAACGCAATCCTGCGCATCTTCGGGATTTTTTACAATCGAGTTGGCATAGCGAAGGAGCTTGGATTCATATCTGCGGACAATCTGCGCATATGCCTCAAGATTCCCATCACAGACAGTTTTCACAAGCTCCTGATCGCTATATGTAGTACATGCTGCTTTCACAGGCTGTATTATCTTCCCATTCCTCTTCGCATGCCATTACCTGTTCCAAGGCGTTGGCCAATGGGAGGAAGTCCTATTTCTGCACGGATCGCATTTGCTTGATCGATCTTTTGATCAACGGCTAGTGCGTGCGCTTCGACAAACTTTGCGAAGTTTTCGCGTGTGACTGAATTCACAATTGGGCGATCTTCCATAAGTTTGACCCATGCGTCATAATTTTTTCCGTCGAACGCGGCTTGCATTGCGGTATGGCGCTCCTCGGAGTAGTTCGCTCCACGAACCGCGGGATCACCCCACTTTGCGGAAACGGGCTTCGCGAGGAAAAAGCCACCGAGTACAACACTCGCTACAGACAAAGCAATCACTGATTTTGAGATAGTCATTGTTTGCTCCTTTCTACGTGTAATACGCACAAAAGGAGAAAAAAATTACATTTTGCATCGCACGAGTTACGTTTTTTGGCTTTCAATATAAAACGCTCCTCGAGTTTGACCGACTTTTGTCACAAACCCCTCGTTTTGAAGTTGCTCGAGATCAAAATGAAGCGTACTTGAGGGAATGCGAAGAAATCGCCGATGCAGAAAATCAAAAGTTACTTGTTTATGATCTCGAATGATCAACAGAATCTCTCTTCGACGAGGAAGGAGCGAATCCTCTTTTCTTTCTGGTAGTGATTTGAGTTGAGTGTATTGTTCAAATACATGAAGAGCGCGGTCTCGCACTGCGCGAATCCAGAATGTTACAAACTCAGTTGCATTCGCATCAGAAAAAGAAAGCGCGTCATAATATTCACTTTTTTGCTCATGGAGTTGCTCTTCAATTGACAATGTTCCACGGAATCCATATCCAGATTTATTAAGAAAAGCTGAAGCGAGTAGTCTGCCAACACGTCCATTTCCATCCATAAAGGGGTGAATTTTTTCAAAACCAAAATGCAACACTGCTGAAGCGACGATCGGATGAATGGAGCTGTCACCTATTTGAGCAAGAAGTTGAGTTATCCGCGTCTCAATTTCTTGCCAAGGGGGTGCAAGGTATTCCACGATTCCTGCCTTGTTGTACACGGCAACCATTTCTTTTCGAAACTGTCCTGTAGAAGAGGATAGGGCGTTCATCACAATCGCATGCAGTTTTTTGATTTGTGAGAACGTGATCGTATTTTCCATTTTTGAGATTTGATCATACGCCTGTGTTAGATTTTGGACTTCCAGCAAGTGCTGTCCTTGACCTTCATTTTGAGAGAATTGTGTTTCAGTAAGCGGATTCCCTTCGATTTTTGCCGAGTACAGCGAACTTTTCATTGTTGATTCATGAACAAAGTGTTGTGTTGATTTATTAAGCGGAGGAAGAACGTCAAACATGCGTTTTTGCATATCTATTTCTGTAAGCTGATTGTTAGATTCTTGTGATATTGTCCATCTATACTGCATTTCGTTATCATAGCTCCGATTGGAAGTTATTGGAAGTTATTGGAAAATATCTTGGACGAGTACAAATATTACAGTTTCCCTTAGATTTGTGTCAGTTTGTTCTTTTCAGAAAATGCATTATCATTATGTTCATAAAGGTAAATATATGAAAAAAATTTTCACCGTGGGAACAACACATGTTCATGGTTTTCTCGATTTCATTCGTGAACAGGGGGTTATTGGTCTTTCTATTGGATTTGTCCTCGGAACTGCGGTAACAAAAGTTGTTGCGTCGCTTGTAAGCGACATTGTGAATCCCATTTTGAGTATTTTGCTTGGCTCAACAGAAAATTTAAAAGAAATGAAGTTGAATGTGGGAAATGTGTCAATTCTTTGGGGGAGTTTCTTGGCCGCGATTGTGGATTTTATTGTGATTGCGTGCGTGGTGTATCTCGTTATCCGTATTCTCAAGATTGACGCATTAGATAAGAAAAAAAACTAAACCACGATTGCGTATTTTTCCCATCCATTGGATTCTAATTCGCGCAGTTCGCAACTCTGCCGAAGGGTGACCTCTCCGATTTGCGTTCGTGTGAGTGAGGTGAGAAAACTTTCAACACCCAGTGTGCGAAAAAGATCATAGCTTAACTGTCGAATATATGTTCCCGACGACACCGTTACCTCAAGACACGCGAGAGTGCTCATATACGAAACGAGTTGAATTGAATGAACGGTGACGGCCTTTGTTTTGTTGAGTTCGACTCCTTTTCGCGCGAGTTCATACATTGTTTTCCCGTCACTTTTTGTTGCGGAAAACGCGGGGATTTTCTGATCAAATGAACCAAGAAATGTTGGTATCATTTCTAACATTTGTTCTCGCGAAATTCGAGGAGTATTTTGTTGCATACTCACTACTCCTTCGGTGTCTAGCGTTGGTGTCGACGCGCCCAATCGCGCGACCGCGCGATACGTTTTCGCAGAAGTTTGGAATTGATCGAATTTTTTTGTGGCGGATCCAAATAATAACAAGAGTAAACCATCAGCAAAAACATCGAGCGTTCCCGCGTGACCGATCTTTGTTTTTGGAGAAAGGGATGGAAGTACGTGTCGTTTTGCGCGTCGAATAACATCATACGAAGACATCGCTGGCGGTTTGTTGATTGGAAGAATAAAAGAATCAGTCATATCTTGCGTATTATACGCGTTGAGTCGTGATATACTCCACTCATCGATGTCTTCTCAAGTACAAGAAATCAAAAACGCCGTGGATATCGCCACAATTATTGGCGAGCGTGTCAAGTTAACGCGTTCGGGAAAAAACTTACGCGGTCTTTGTCCATTTCATTCAGAAAAATCTCCTTCATTTTTTGTTACCCCAGATATGCAACGATATAAGTGTTTTGGGTGTGGAAAATCTGGAGATGTTTTAAATTTTATTCAAGAATACGAATCGCTGCCATTTCCAGACGCGCTTCAATTGCTTGCGGATCGTGCGGGGATTAGACTTGAAAAGAAAACATTTTCAAAAGAAGATCAACACAGAAAAACATTATTTGAGGTTTTGGATCTTGCATCAGAGTATTATCACTACCTTTTAACTTCACATGAATCGGGCGCTCCTGCGCGCGAATACTTAAAAAATCGAGGTGTTTTTTCTGATTCGATCACAACATTTAAGTTAGGCTATGCATTAAACAGTTGGGATGCGGTGCAGAAGTTTTTGATCGGAAAAAAGAAGTTTTCGCAACTTGAACTTGAGGATGCAGGGCTGATTATTCATTCTTCGGGGGGCAGATATTACGATCGGTTTCGAGATCGCGTGATGTTTCCATTAACGCACGCCACTGGAGCAACCGTTGGTTTTTCTGGTCGCGTGCTGAATCCAAATGAAAAAGAAGCGAAATATATCAATTCACCCGAAACGGCGCTGTACCACAAAAGCGAGTTGTTGTTTGGATACTCTGTGCTCAAGCAATTCATGCGAAAAGAGGAAGAGGTTGTGGTTGTGGAAGGTGAGCTCGATGCGATTTCCTCATATCAAGCAGGTGTGAAGAATGTAGTTGCGATTAAAGGATCAGCGTTTACCGAACAGCAATTTCGATTACTCTCTCGAACGGTGAAGCGTGTCGTTCTTTCGTTGGACGCGGATTCGGCGGGAGTTGAGGCCACAAAGCGAGCAATCGAGACTTCAAAACAGTTTGATCTTTCTTTGCGCGTATTGCCGATTGTTGGGGGAAAAGATCCCGATGAAATCGCACGAGAAAATCCAGCTGAGTGGCGGGAAATGGTAAAACACACCGTGAGCGCGTTTGAATTTTTGGTTGAGTCTGCATTAAAAAAATATGATTTACAATCTGGTGAAGGAAAGCGCTTGGCCTCAAAAGAAATAATGCCCATTCTTTCACAGATTGCAAACGCAATCGAGCAATCGCATTATGTTTCGATGATCGCAGATCGTTTTGAAGTGAAGCCCGACGTTGTTTTTCAAGAACTCGAAAAACAAAAAAAGAAAAATGAGATGGGTGGATCTTTATCAAAACAAAAAACACCATCGGTTGTTGTGGAAACGAACTCGCCACGCGAGAGACTTGAACGATTTATGATTTTGTCGTTATTGAATGGTTCTACTACTATTGAAGATAGCGATATTTCCTCAGAAGACTTTTCGAATGGAGTATGTAAAGAAATATTTACTTTTATGCAGAAAACGAACTCGACCGATCCAAAAACAGTATCAGAAGCGTTGAATGATGAACTTAAGCCCGCATTTTCTGATTTGTATTTAGAATCGGAACAAGTTGGGAATGATAAAAAGACGTTTGTGGATGCAAGGACAAGACTGCGCCACATGATCGCGTCTGACCGCCTCACCGCACTTGGACAGCAACTCAAGAAACTTGAGAATTCTCCCAATCAGTCGGTTGAACAACAAAAGGTGATTGAAACGCTTCAAAACGAGATGTCAGAAATAAGTACTCGACTTGTGAGCAATTGAGGAGCATAATACGCAGATCACATTCGCATAAAAGAAAGCGGAAAGATACTCGAGATTGCTTCCAATAGCCTTCTCTGGTACACTTGCAGACTTCTTATGGTTAAACTAACTGCTTCTCAACAAAAAAAACTCGATGAATTGCTCAAGAAGGCTCGAGCGCAAGGCTACCTTACGCAAGAGGCGATCTTGGCCTTTTTCGTGTTGCCCGAAGAACACCTCGAAGAGCTCGACTATCTGTACGACATTCTCTTTTCAGAAGGAATTGATGTTTTTGAGACAATCGAGGAGGAACAGTATCGTAACGATGTGAGCGTTTCTTCGGAACTTGAGAAAGAGCTTGAACTTTTAACAACATTAGACGATCACTCCGTTTCGGACCCCGTTCGCATGTACCTCAAGGAAATTGGTCGTATTCCCCTTTTAAACCGAGAGCAGGAAATTGATTTGGCACAACGCACCGAACAAGGTGATCAAAATGCAAAAGACCTGTTGGTTTCTGCAAACCTGCGTTTGGTGGTTTCGATTGCGAAAAAATACATTGGTCGCGGAATGACTTTTTTGGATTTGATTCAAGAGGGAAATAAAGGATTGATCCGCGCTGTCGAAAAATATGACTGGACAAAAGGGTTCAAGTTCTCAACCTACGCAACATGGTGGATCCGACAAGCTATTACCCGTGCGATCGCCGATCAAGCACGTACGATTCGTATTCCCGTTCACATGGTTGAAACGATTAATAAGTTGATGCGCGTTTCTCGAAAACTGATGCAAGAACTGGGTCGTGAACCCACCGCCGAGGAAATTTCCGAGGGGTTGGAAGGCGTAGATCCCGATCGCGTTCGCGAAATTCAAAAAATCAGCCAGAAGACAACATCATTAGAAACGCCTATTGGTGACGACGATGATTCTTACCTTGGTGATTTTATTGCCGATGAATCACAAACCTCTCCCTACGATGCAACGAGCAAACGACTGCTTAAAGAAAATATTGAAGAGGTTTTGTCAACGCTTTCCGATCGAGAGGCGCGCGTGTTGCGCATGCGTTTTGGATTGAACAACGCGCAACCGATGACGTTGGAAGAAGTCGGGCAAAAATTTGGTGTGACGCGCGAGCGTATTCGCCAGATCGAAGCGAAAGCCTTAAGAAAACTCAAACATCCAAGCAAACGAAAAATGTTGCAGGATTATTTAGAGTAAATTTCAAGCGAATTCTATGGACATTCGCCAATCTCCTCAACACGCGCAGTTCCTACGGCTACAGGGGTGGAAAGTTGAGCATGTACATGTTGAAGATGGTTCGGTGATTCAGGTGTATATTCGGCCGATTTTGCATATTTTTAATTTCTATTTTTTCTCGGCGATGAAAATTCAGCGATTTCGATCAATTCCCGATCTTAAGGAATTGCGAGGGTTGATGAAAAAATGGGGTGTACGGTATCTTTGCGTTGAGCCTGCTGAGGATGTAGAGAAGAACGCGCTACTAAAATTTGTGAAGCGGTTGGGATTACGCCAAAGTAAATTCGGATACATCTGCACAAAAACACTGCGCATCGATCTCACACAAACAGAATCTTCGCTCCTAGAAGATCTGCGTGAAAATCCCAAGCGCATTCTGTCGAAACCAATGCGATCGGGGTATGAAACAGTGATGATCAATGGTGCCGAGTTTTTGGCGCGTAAAAAAGAGTTTGATGCTTTTGAGGCAAAAGGTATTCAGGATGGAAAGTTTTGGTGGTTTAACCAAAAGCAGTTTCAGGCGCTTGTTGGGGGATACGGCGACAAGCTTGATCTGGCAATCACGCGAAATACTGCGACTGGAGAGATGCACAGCGGGATATTGCTGTTGAGTTCGGACGATGCGATCTATTATTTTCGCGCGTTCGGCGACGAGGTGTCGCGAAAACATCGGTTGCACACGTGGACGGTCTGGAAAAGCTTTTTGTATGCCAAAAAATTGGGCAGAAAAACCTACGATTTTGATGGAATCCTCGACGACCGCTTCCCGATTAAAAGCTGGCGGGGTTTCACCGAGTTTAAGCTGCGGTTTGGGGGGGCGACAGTCGAGTATCCCGGATGCTGGGAAAAGGTTGGACTGTTCCTCTTTTGAACCGAAAAATCATGGTACAATATTCGCATCTTGATCGATCGGACAATGCGATCTCGAGATGTAAAAACAACTGTTTGTACGATCCCCGATGGCGCAACGGTAGCGCGGCTCGCTGTTAACGAGATGGTTCGTGGTTCGAATCCACGTCGGGGAGCAGTAACTAACCGAAACAACCACTAAATTACACAAACTGACATAAAGTCCAAACCTAACATCCACTTGACAGATGTAAGGAATAGTTATTATAATCCTTACATCTAATAGAAAGATGTTAGGCATATGAAAATCGGTAAACTCATCCAACAACCTAGTGGGTACCAGGCATTTATCCCAGATAAGTTCCCTCCAAAGGAACAGATTGTCTTGAGTTCCAAAACTCAACAGCTTCATGCCAAGGCTGCCCTTATGTTGGGCAAATTAGATGGTATTACCCAGCTGCTGCCTGATTTAGACTTCTTCATTTTTATGTACATTCGCAAAGAAGCGGCTCGGTCAAGTGAAATTGAAGGCACCCAAGCAACTATTATCGACGTTATTAAAAGTGAGGCACAAATTGAAAGCCGTTTTCCTCAAGATGTCGAGAGGATTGTTCATTATATCCACGCAATGGAATATGGTTTGAAAAGATTAGAGACGCTACCTCTGTCGCTTAGATTTATACGAGAAATTCACAAGGTATTGATTGGTGGCACGATCGATGCTCCTGGCAAAACGCCGGGTGAATTTAGAATTTCGCAAAACTGGATTGGAGGAGGTTCTCCAAATACTGCGAAGTTTGTGCCACCAACACATACGGAAATGAATCGGTGTTTAGATGATTTTGAAAAATTTCTGCATACTACTGACGAATATCCGCCACTTATTAAGGCAGCTTTAGCTCATGCCCAATTTGAAACAATCCATCCATTTCTAGATGGTAATGGTAGAACTGGGCGGCTTTTAACTACTTTCTACCTATGCAAGCTAGGAATCCTGGAGAGGCCAGTACTTTATTTATCTGAATATTTTTTGAATAATCAAAAGACATATTATGGATCATTAAATTCCTATCATCAGGAAAATGCTGACGTTTCTGGCTGGCTTGACTTCTTTTTGGATGGTGTTGCTATCATAGCTGCAGAAGCAATTAAAGCATCGAAAAAAATCAACATCTTACGTCAAACAGATACTATAAAAATTCAATCTTTAGGCAGGAGAACAATAACTGGTATGACGGTCTTGGAAAACCTTTATAAGCTTCCGATTGTTAGCGTTAAAAAAGTTGAAGAGTGGACGGAGCTTTCACGTCCTCAGGCCAATGAATTAGTTAAAAAACTTGTCGAGTTGGGAATTCTTGAACAAAGAGATAAAGATATCGAGTACGGCAGGGAATTTTGGTATAAGAAATATCTGGATTTGTTTGTGAGCAAAGAAGAAATTAAAAAATCAAATGAACCAGCCTGACTTTACCCTCGATAAAATCAAGTTCGCCACAGATGGATCAACATTCGAGAAAGCAGTGGGCTTATACGAAAGTGATAAAGTCACCCAAGTAGAAGAGGGTATTCGATCGTACACAGCTGTTGTCAAAGGAACAAAACCATACCAAGTCTCAGTAGAAGCCCGACGATATGATTATGGCCACTGTACTTGTTATTTAGGGGTCAACGGCACGCTCTGCAAGCACATGGTTGCTTTGGCAATTTATGTGGTTCAGGATGGAAAGCCATTGACCGATAATGATAAGAAACTGGTCCCAAATCCAACTTGTAGTGGAAAGTTGGGAACCTTATCACAGAATGAGCTGATCGCTGCAAAAAAGACGATTACATCTTCCCTGAAATACATCAAAGCCTACACTGGTCCGTCTCGTACTTGGTTTGCCTACCAAAATTCGCTCTCCGAAGGTTGCAATCGTTTATCTGTTGTCATCTCTGATTTGCCCGTAAGTATTCAAACAGCAGGGTTGTTGATTGATTTACTCTTAAGATTAGACAAGAAGCTATGTACTGGCGGAGTTGATGACTCGGATGGTGAGGTAGGCGGGTTTATTGAGGAAGTAGTTGTTCTTTTGCAGGAATTTGTTAAGCTGGACCCGAGTTGTATCAATGCTTTTGATAAGTTGAAAAATCGAGAAACATGTTTTGGCTGGGAAAAGCCGTTGTTGAAATCTTTCAAGCATGCAAGAAGTGATTGATTTCCTTAAACGTATGCCCTAGACACTCTAATGAAATAATTTTCCACCCACCTCGTAAATCTTGTCATTTTCAACTCACTTCCATAAACTCATCACCAGAAAAATGAATAGGATCGGAATCTCACTCAAAAGCAGTATCCACACATGTTTTGCCTGAAGTGGTTTCTTTTCAACGAGTCGACAGTAAAGTGCAAGGCTGACTGCGCTTATCGAAAGACATATTGAAACAATAAAGTGGGCTTGGAAAAGCATATCGGAAAAGTGGAACATTTTGTCGTTAAGACACCACGGTTTGTTTGAAATAGTGACGATTCCGTTTGTATTTCCCCCGCCACAGCCAAGAAAAAAGAATCTGTTCTTATATAACCAAGTGAGCAAATTGATGATATTTCTGGTTCAGATAAACTCATTCGACTTATGGTTGATTTCGGCACATTTCGACGCACGATTCTTGTTGGAATGAAGAAAGAACGTCAAGATTGTAGCGAAATCGTTGGAAAGCAAGCATTATTTGTTGTGAACCTCGAACCAAGAAAGATGGCGGGGGAAGTTTCTGAAGGGATGCTGTTTGATATTGGATATACAAATGGAATTACCCCTGTTCTTACAATGCCCGAAAAAGACGTTCCAAATGGAGTCAGTGCAGGATGAGAGGAATAATGAAAATTAAATTGTCACTAGGAGCATGCGATGCTACGATTGGGAACTTACAAACACTATAAAGGGAAATACTATCAAGTGATTGGTGTGGCGTTGCATAGCGAAACTCAAGAACAACTCGTTGTCTACTATTGCTTATATCCCAACCCAAAAGGTCAACTCTGGGTACGACCACTTAACAAGTTTCAAGAGAACGTGATCGTTGACGGTCGAGCGATTCCTCGATTTGAATATGTTGAAGATGTGAGCGAGTTGTAGATCCGTTTCTCAATCCACCCCCTCATTCGAGTACCAACCTTCTAGGTGCCAAATGTGATAAAATTTGCATGTGTCAATGAATCCCATTGTTAATGCGTTAAGTGCTTCAGTGTATATTGTTTTGGTTGTCTTTGTTATGACCTTTGCGACTGAACCTTTAAAGGCCAAACCTGATACTTTTTTTGCACCAATCATGGTTTTATTTGTACTTGTCCTTTCAGTTGTGGTAATGGCGTTTTTGTTTTTTTACCAGCCACTCCAATTTTTTATTGAAGGAAAGAAAAAAGAAGCGGTTGATCTATTTGCGAAAACGGTTAGCGTTTTTGCAATTATTACAGTTGTTGTTTTACTTTTGCTTTTTTTCGGTCAAATTTAGAGTTTGCTCGTTATGAACTCAGCAGAATGATGCTATGGATTATGGAACAGCAGATAATTATATCTGTATTTGTTCTTTTGTGTTTTCCAGATGAACTCAAAATCCCGTCTTGATCCAAAGCACAGAAAAATAAATGGACATCACGAGCGAAAGAATAGTTATGCATTGATTTTTGACTTGCTGAATAAACCAAACGGAATCGTTGTGAACAAGTGAATAGAGTTCAACTTTCTCTGGAGGCTCTCTTCTCACCGTTGAAAATTGCTGATGAAACCAATACATTGTTTCACCAAAACTCCTCACCACCCAAAAAAGACTGACAAAGGTAAAAAAGAGATACACATTGTTAACAATCAGGCAGATGAGCGCAACACTTGTCCAGAAAAGACTAAAAATAAGAACATCACCCCAAACGTACATCCCCAACAGAAAAAGAGCCTTTGTTAATCCATACGAATTACTGTTTTGACATTCTTTGCGTGCTTTAACAAAAAGAAACAGGTTACCTAAAGCAAAAACAATCAAAAACCATTGAAAAAGATTCATGAGTTAATAATAGACTAATCGAGCAAGTATGAATATGGTGGGCGTACGATTTTTACCAAGGACAAAATTGGTTCACAATTGAGTAACAAACTTGCATATTGCGATATCTCTTCTTTCGCGTATAATACTCCGACAAGCTTTGACAGAGAAATAGTAGAGCAGTATCGGTGACAAGAGAGAGGAAGCGGTAGGTGCAAGTCTTCCCGAACGATCATGTTTGAATTACCCTCTTGAGCCTAAACCCTAAAGATACACATCAATTAAGGTTTACGGGTATGCCCGTGACAGCTGAAAGAGTGTGTCGGCACTGTCGGAGCACTCGAAAATGAGCATTTATTGCAAAAATTTCGAGGCATTCCAAGGAAACAGGAATGCCTTTTTTGTACTAAATGAAAAACAAGGTGGTACCGCGTGTGTTGTAGAACCCTCGCCCTTGTCTATTCTTCTTTGAATAGATGGGTGCGAGGGTTTTTTGGAAAGGAGGTGATAAAAATGAATAAAATGGAAAACAATGGGCAAAGACCCGTGTTCGACATGGAGAAAATAAATACAGCCATTCAAGCAAGACGTATAGCTGAAAAGAGAGAGTGGGAAACGCTTTCCCCAGAAGAAAAAGAGAAACGAGAACGGGAAAAACTAGTAGCAGAAGCACTAAATCATCGAAGTTTTCAGTTGAGTGAAAGCATGACAAATGCGGCAATCGAATCGTTCTTCGGTCATCGATTTGAAGCTGAAAGATTAGAAGCAACTGTTTTGTTAAGTGATAGAACTGGAATTTCTGTTTCAATTATGAAACTTAGAAGCATGGTTGAGCATAATGTGATTGCTTCTCTAATAGAAACGGGTAATATTGAGCATGCTCGTGAAGTTGCGCTTGATCCCCAAACAGGAAGAGAACAGCATCCAGAACTTTTCGAAAAAGCGGAAAAATGGGTGGATTCTCAAAAACCCATGATGGGGTTTACTGAGTTTACTTAGCAAATGAAACAGTGCAAACTAAGGATCCGAGTTTGACATTGACGAATGACTGAAAAAAGATTTCTTCACACATTGTCAATCAAGTATAGGTTATCATTGAAGAATACGTACGTATAACCACCGTAACACAGGAGAAAAATATGCGCGTTCAAGTACTGGGGACAGGTTGTTTGAAGTGTAAAAAAATGTACGAAATGGTGGTGAGTGTTGCGCGTGACCTAGGAATGAAAGATATGGTGGAATACATCACCGGTGACGATGGCATACAGAAGATGATCGAGTTGGGAGTCATGAGTAGTCCGGTGTTGGTGATTGATGGTAAGGTGGCAATGGTCGGGTTTATTCCCGACATCGAAAAAATAAAAGGCGCGTTACGCAAAGCATAACTATGGATATTTTTCGACCAATACAATTTTTTGCAGATTCGGTTTCATACAAATGGTTTGGAATGGAAAGAGATAGTTATTTGGGAAGTGCGACAGCTTTTTTTATCTATGATGTGATTAAAATAGGCGTTCTCCTCATCGTTATCAACTATGTCATGGCTATGACACGATATTATTTTCCAATGGAAAAAGTGCGAGATATGTTATCGAAACGAAGGTGGTACGGCATTGAGTATGTGTTGGCGGCAGTTTTGGGAGTAATCACACCGTTTTGTTCTTGTTCTTCAATTCCTCTTTTTATTGGATTTGTGCGGGCGGGTATTCCCTTGGCTGTTACGTTTGCATTTTTGATTAGTTCACCTTTGGTGAATGAATCATCCATGTATTTGTTTCCCGCGATGTTTGGATGGAAGGTGACGTTACTCTACAACATTGTTGGAATAGGAATAAGTATTCTTGGAGGGATGCTCATTTCACGCCTTCATGTCGAAAAATATATCAAACAGGAATTGTTGCGAATGAAATCTCACATTGATGTGGAAACAGAAAATAAATGCAATACGTTACCACTTTTCACATTGATGCGATATTGGTGGCAAGATGGCATGCAGATTACGAAAACGATTTTCCCGTATGTGATTCTTGGGGTTGGAGTTGGTGCGGTGATTCATGGATTTGTACCCGCGAGAGTTGTAGAAACATATCTTTCTGATACGTCTTGGTACTCAATCCCCTTTGCAACTTTTCTTGGTGCACCGCTTTATGCAAATTCAGTGAGCGTTATTCCCATTATGGAGGCTTTGGTACGTAAGGGGGTGCCACTCGGAACAGCGCTCGCGTTTATGACGGCAATTGTTACGATCTCTATTCCTGAGGGGATGATTTTGAAAAAGGTGATGCGCTGGCAGTTATTAGGATTGTTCTTTGGGATTACAATAACGGGAATTATGATGATGGGGTATCTCTTTAACTGGATTTTTTAATCGTTTGCTATGTGGATGCACTGAGTGAAGAAACGATTTTCACTAATTTTTCATTGAAGTTTCCTTGATCCATTTGAATAACAGGATATGTGAAAAGAGAATGATCGGGTTGCGCATCATTTCTCGTTTGAAATGGGATCTCGCGTTTCGCCTGAATTGGAACGATTCGGGGATTCGTTCGATATTGCTCTAGTTGGTCAAGACGATCATCAATCGCGAGTACGGGAATGGTTTCAGGAAAAGATTGGAGTACATGTGAAACAACTGGCTCTTTTGTTCCTCGAAGCAAAAAAAGAAGCTCGTTTGGCATGCGATAAGAATGAGTTTGGAGATATTCTAATGCGTTTATCACTTTTTCAGGTTGAAATCCAATTTCTCCATACGTGGTGATAATCCAGTAAATAGCTGGATCGATATTGAGTCCTGCAAGTTCCTGATCTGGTATTGTTGATTGCGTCATGTGTTTGCGATATGTGTCCCATACGATCTTGGCTACACGAGATGGTTTTGTATCCCATTGGATTGCCAATGCTTGATGTTTTACTTCTCGAAAAAATCCACGTTCGTTGTATTCAAGCATTCCCGCAAATTGAGGGAGAACGGTTTGAATGATAAATTCTTTTGCCGATTGCACATCTGATATCTTCTGTAATTTCAACGCAGATATTTGTGAGTCGAGTAATGTGCTACACGCGATCATCTCAAGAAGCGGGGAGTATCGATCCGGTCCCTTCCCCGTGATTGGACGTATGCGACACACAGCGTTGAGTATGCGTAGTGTGGTGGAACATGCGTCGCGATCTCCTGAGGGTATCATTGGACATAACTCTTGAACATATGATTCTTTACGCGGCGAATATCGTTCGAGTGTGTCGTCGTGATCGCAAAAACAAACCGCTGTATATTTTTCGAAGTCAATTTGCTCTCTGGTGCGAACACGTATTGCTCGATTGGACTCGTTTCGTGCGGAGAAATGAGGGAGTGAGATTAGTTGGCCAGTAATGGATCCTCCAAGAAGCTTCTCTAAGCGCGAGCGATAACTGTCGTACAACAATCCGAGTTCAGAGGTATACGGTGGAATAAAATCGGATGAAGATTCTAAAAACATGAGGCGTATTATAGATCATCGTTTTCTTTTTGTGTTTTGACGAGCAGTACTCGAACAAGTTGTCTATAGACAACTACTACAAGTAAGTGTACAGTGTGTAGTATGACAACAAAGGATAAACAACGAACCACGCTTTTTTTTCATCCTGATTTAATTAAGCTCGCAAGGGCTCAGGCTGTCGTGGAAGATCGCACGCTTACCGATTTAATCGAAAAAGCGCTCATACACTATTTGCCAAAAGAAATTGTCATCATAAAACCGGAAATTTAACTGTAATGTAGAACTGGTAACAAAAGGTGAATCATATGTCAGAAATAATGAAAGAAACTACGGTGACGCGAGCGGAAACGGCAAGTAATTCCGCACAACCTTCAACAACGACAGAAGCAACGAGTTCGCAGTCGACGGAATACATTCTGTATTTCATTCTTGGAACGGTTGAGATTTTACTTTCGTTTCGATTGATATTAAAACTTATGGGTGCGAGTCTTTCGAGTTCGTTTGTGCGTTTTATCTACGGACTGTCTGGAATTTTTACTCTTCCATTTGATGGGATTTTTCGAAAAGGATTTTCTCAGGGAATTGAAACGACCTCGGTTCTTGAACCTGCAACGATTGTTGCAATGCTCGTGTATGCGGTGCTTGCGTGGGGAATTGTTGCGCTTGTACGTGTGCTTTCGGGTGAGAAGCAAGAATCCGCGTAAATACTGCGTTGTCTATTTGGGTATTCTCAAGTAATAGAAAGAAGGAAAAAATGTCTCTTTTATATTGGATTGTGTTTGGACTGATTGCGGGAAGTGTCGCCAACTTCATCGCGCCAAGTTCCCAAGGAGGATTCGTTGGATCGATAATCTTGGGAATCATCGGGGCGGTTGTCGGTGGATACTTAGGTGAACGATTTTTTGGAGTCGGAGTTACGGGTTTTAATCTCACCTCGTTTGTTGTTGCGGTGGGTGGAGCGCTTGTAACGCTTTTTGTGAGTAGATTATTCTTGCGAGGATAAACGTTCGTCAGTAATTAAAGCGATGTCATCTTGGATTTGTTTGACTAAATCATGCGTGTTCTCAAAAAATTGAATCGGTCGAATGTATTTCTGAATTTTTACTTGAATGGGTGTGGTTTCGGTGATCACTTCAGAAAATGAAGTGGTATTGATGAGATGAACCTCCATGTTTTTTTGAGATTCATGAAATGTTGGAATTGAACCATAGTGAAGAGCGCCGTCGTATTTTCGATTATTAATCACGATGGAGGAGGAATAGACTCCTTCTTTTAGTGTGAGTGTTGTTGGAATCTTGAGATTTATTGTTGGAACTCCAATCTTTTTCCCGCGACCTTTACCCCGTATTTGTGTCGTGATGAACGTGAATTTTTGTGTGTGTAAATAACTGATTTTTGTTGAAGCAAATAGTAAAACAATTGTCGCGAGATACTGTGATGGGGATAAAAAGGAATGATACACAATCGCATCTAAGAACACGGCGGACACAGGAAATAATAGTTCAACAATTGTCGAAGTTTTCACTTCTGTTTGTGAAAGTCCTTTGTAGTAAATCCAAAGCGCAACCATTCCCGTTGAAAGCGCGATACCAACAAAGGTGCTAAATTGAATTGGTGAAATATGAGTAAGTTGAGTGGTTTTTTGAAATAACAATACTCCAACAAACGCAAGAACAGTTGTAAAGAAAAATCGCATTCCCGTAATTACTGTTGAATCTTTCCCTTGTAACGCGCGCTTAGAAAATGCAGTCGAACTTCCCCAGGCGAATGCGGCTCCGAGTGCGTAAAGTCCCGCAAAAACTGTTCCAGATCCAGTTTCAAAATTAATCTTTCCATTTGGAAAGGTCACAAAGAAAGCCGCAATCATTGCGACTCCTGCCCAAAATAAATACCTTCGCGAGATTTTTTCTTTCAACAGTATTCTCGCCGATATCACGGCGAAAATGGGTTGTGTTTTTTGAAGTAAAAATACAACACTGAACGAGATAAAGCTCGTCTGAAGTAATGCAGTGGTAAACCACAATGTTCCCAAAAGTCCACTGAAAAGCGAAATCCAAAACATCGAAAGCAACTCGCCCTTTCGAAAAGCGAATAGATTGGATTTTTTCTTCCATAAAACTGGAACAAGTAACACGGCTCCGACAGCGTGTTCACCAAAAACGATGATAAGAGGATTGAGTGAGTACAGACTTCTTCGAAGGATTCCGTCAAACGCCCAGAGGATTGCGGCGATGCCGATGAGCAGGGGGCCTTTTTTTTGAATATTACGAAGGAGCATCTGCGCATTATACCTTGATTTGTATTTTTATTCGTGAGAGTGTCATAATCAGATGATGCTACAGGTGATTTACCGTATTGTGTTGAGTTATGTCGTATTGTTGTTGATTTTTGTTGGATCGTTGTATGTCGTGAATAATATCCCAACGGAAATGGTGAGGAAAAACCTCGAGGGTTCTGTTGCAGTTATCAAACATGAGGGAATGTATCCTTCGCGGGGTATTTCTTGGAGAAAGATTGTATTGGACAACTTTACCGATGCAATTATGTTGAATGTTGCGTATTCGGTGGATTCGAATGATCCTCTTCGTTCTTCGATTCGGACAATTCAGCATGATGGAGATGAAAAAGCAGAGGATCAGGCGCTGAATCTTGAAAAAATCGGTCAAAAATCTGGTGTTCATGAAACGGTGTACGAGCGATATTGGCATGGGTACTTGATTTTCCTTCGACCATTATTGACGATTGGGTCATATGCTCATGTCCGCGTCGTTTGGTCGATTGCGCTGTATATTCTTGCAGGATTGGTGTTTGTTGAGATGCGAAAAAGAGTGGGTATTCGAGCAGCTTTTGCTTTTTTGATTGGCTTGATTGCGGTTGATTTCTTTTGGATTGGAGAATCATTGCAACTCTCCAATGTTTTTATGACAGGAATGATTGGATCGTATATTTTGTTGAAAAATCAACATTGGTCTTTCTCAAGTACACTCATTTTCTTTTTTATTATGGGAGGCGTGACCTCATATATTGATTTTCTTTCGGCACCACTTGTTGGGTTGAGCTTGTTATTGTTTATTGCGGTTGAACGAATACGGGGGAAGCTTGTTCAAAAAGTGGCGCTTCTCGCGTTTTTTTGGATGGTTGGTTATTCATCACTTTGGGCGAGCAAATGGTTTCTTGCCGAGTTCACCTATGTTCGGGGAGCGATAACCTCAGGATATACAAAAGTTGAGGATCGTATGATGAGTCCAGTTGATGCTGAGTTTAGTCGTGTTGTTGCAGTAAAACGAAACTTTTTACAGTTCCGCGGATACGACAAACGCAATAAATTTGCACTTTTATATTTGGGAATTGGATATTCGATATTTATGTTGCGATATCTTACGTTTCGTTCCGCAAGGTTTGAGCGCGTTATTATTTTTCTAGGCTTAGGTTTCCTTCCTTACGCGTGGTATTTTTTTGCAGCGGAACATTCTTATATTCACGTGTTGTTTACGTATCGCAACCAGCTGATGACGGTGATTTCTTTTTTTCTTCTTTCGTGTGAGTTTGTGCATTGGGAGAAACTTCGAAAGGATTGCAGAATTGTTGCTCGAAAAACGTAAGATAACGATGTATTATTTCGCGTATGTACCGATTGATGTTCGGTGGCATAGAGATTCCATTACAGAAAATAGATGGTATTGAAATGTTATTAGAACATGAAACGTTGAGGTAAAAATGAATAACGATGTACAGATTGTTGCATATCACGAGAAGTACAAAGCACAAGTTGAGGATTTGTTGATTCTGCTTGTGGATGATGTCGCTCAATACAATGAGTTGCGGAGAGTGCATGCTGGATCAATGTATGGATCAAAATATTTAGAAGAATACGTGAATTTGTTTAAAAATGAAAAAGCGTGTATATATCTCGCAACAATTGATGTAGAGGTTGTTGGTTGCATTGCTGGAAAAATTATTGAAAAAACAGGCGACGATCTATTGGAATATTATCCGATGAAATTGGGATTTATCGATGATCTGTATGTGTTGGAAGATTGGCGAGGTCACGGGATCGGTGCAAAATTATTACAGGAAAGCGAATCTTTCTTTAAACAACATCATTGCGTTTTTGTTGATTTACTTGTTGCGTACAAAAATTCAAACGCACACGAACTGTATTTAAATCAAGGATTTAAGAACGATGGATTGATCATGCGAAAGAAATTACAATGAAATACAAACTCTGTATTTTTGCTCCAGATAATCCAAAAATGATAGAAAGATTAATAGATGTCGCCTCACAAGCTGGTGCGGGTGTGATGGGAAAATATTCACATTGTGCTTTCATCACAAAAGGTGTGGGAACATGGAAATCTGAAAAGGGAGCTCATCCGTTTATTGGAAAAGTTGGCGAAACATCTACAGAAACAGAGGTGAAGATAGAGATGATCTGTTTTACTGATAGTATCACTGATGTAGTTCGAGCAATTCGAGAGGTACATCCTTATGAAGAACCGGCAATTGATTTCTGGAAACTCGAGGAATGATTGGAGTATGGTTTTGAGGAGAAAACGAGATGAGTAGTTTATTTTTCGATCGTGTCTATTCATTGTGCGCGCGCATTCCCATTGGGAAAGTTGCGACGTATCATCAACTCGCAAAACTTGTGGGAAGTCCCCGCGCGTCACGGGCGGTCGGGATGGCGATGAAGAAAAATCCAAATGCTCCCACCATTCCCTGTCATCGCGTGGTTGCTTCGGACGGGGCGCTTACGGGATATTCTGCCCAAGGTGGTCTTGCACAAAAGAAACACATGTTACTTCAAGAGGGTGTGGTATTTATGGGTGAAAAAGTCGATTTAACTGCCTCTCTATGGAAAAACGAATAGAATTCAACAATTCTGAGCATATTAGGACTGAAGAGATGGTAAAATACCTGGATGATTCTTCACGACACAGTATCCAAAAGATGTTTTACCGTTGCGGGGTGGTTGGTTCGTGATGGCAAAGTTTTACTCATCAAACATCGCATGTTGGGAATTTGGCTTGCTCCAGGGGGACATGTTGAGCCAAATGAAGTGCCAAATTTTGCGATTGAACGTGAGTTTTTTGAGGAAACGAATCTTCGCGTTCGCGCGATAAGCGCACTACCCGTGTTGGAATCAGAAACTTCGGAGTTTCTTCCCGTACCCTTTTATGCAGATCTTCATTGGATTAATAAGCCTGGAGAACACAAGGCGCGATCGAATGGTGAGATTTGTGAACAACATTACGTTTTTGCGTATTTTGTACGAGCGATAGATGAAAATCTTGACATTCAACATGAAACGACAGAAGCGACTGCAATTGGTTGGTTTTCTGAACAAGACTTACTCACGTTGAGTACCCGCGAATCAATAAAAAACGAGGCACGATGCGCAATACGAACATATCCAAAAACATAACCAAATCAGAACTGATCATTTCTCACCTTGGAGTATCGGCGATTATCGAGCCTCAAACGTCACAAAAAAAAGGTATTTTGAAAGATGTTTCTTGTCGTATGAGATCTGGAGAAATTCACGTATTAATGGGAAAAAATGGTTCTGGAAAATCAACACTCGCGATGGCACTTTCTGGACATCCCGATTATGTGATTGATTCTGGATCTTGCGTGTTGGAAAAGACGGAACTCGTTACGCTCTCCGCTGATGAGCGAGCACGCGCGGGATTGTTTGTTTCATTTCAAACACCAATAGAGATTGCGGGCGTTTCTGTTTTTCAATTAATCAAAACAGCGTATGAACAAAAATTTGGTCTTATTGAAAATGTGTTGAATTTTTACCATGAGGTTGAACGAGAGGCGACGCTACTGGGTATTCCAACCGCTTCCATGCACAGAAGCATTCATGAAGGTTTTAGTGGAGGAGAAAAAAAGAGACTAGAGCTGTTACAAATGAAGTTCTTAAAACCACGTTTTGCGTTTATCGACGAAATCGATTCGGGACTGGACGTTGACGCGATCACCATGGTTTCTCAATATCTCAAGGAAATGGTTGCAGATTCACAAATGGGTTGTGTGATTATCACGCATTATGAACGATTGTTGAAATATCTTCCCATCAATGCGGTACACCTTATGTCGAAGGGATCGATTGTTACTTCTGGAGATACATCACTCGCTGATCAGATTATGCGAGACGGATTTGATTCCGTCATGAAAAAACTTGAGTTATGAAACAACTTCCTTCAATTCAATCTCCCACGTACACACATGGATTTTCTGTTCCACTTGATTACGCGTATATTTCCGAACGTGGGCTCACAAAAAAAACAATCGAAACACTTTCATCAATGAAAGCAGAGCCGGAATGGATGAAAAAATTCCGTTTGGATGCGTATGCATTGTATCTTCAAAAAACACTCCCATCGTGGGGTCCCGATCTCTCATCACTTTCATTTGATGACATTCGATATTATGTCAAACCCACTGATGGAGAGAAACGAACATGGGACGATGTTCCCGACTCTATTAAAAAAACATTTGATCGACTTGGCACGCCACAAGCTGAAAGAGAATATTTAGCAGGAATAAAAAATCAATTTGACAGCGAAGTTGTTCAGGGGCAACTCAAACCAATCTGGGAAGAAAAAGGGGTGATTTTTTTATCGATGGACGAAGCGTTGAAAAAACATCCCAACCTTGTACGCAAACACATTGGTTCAGTTATTCCCTCTGGTGATAATGTTTTTGCGTCCTTAAACTCTGCGGTTTGGAGTGGTGGAAGTTTTATTTATGTTCCTAAAAATGTTGAGGTTTCTTTACCACTTCAAGCGTATTTTCGGATAAATGCTGAGCGCGCTGGTCAGTTTGAACGAACCTTGATTATCGCAGACGAGGGGTCGAAGGTGACCTATATTGAGGGATGTACGAGCCCTTCTTTTTCCACATCGAGTCTTCATTCTGCTGTTGTTGAGATTATTGTTGAAAAAGGCGCGCATGTTGAGTACATCACGATTCAAAATTGGTACAAACATGTGTACAACCTAGTCACGAAACGCGCGCTTGTGAAAGAAGAGGCGGTTATGGTCTGGACTGACTGTAACTTGGGATCAAAAATCACCATGAAGTATCCGTCTTATATTCTTGCGGGAAAAGCAGCGCATGGGGAAACATTATCGCTTGCATTTGCCGGAGCAAATCAGATCCAAGATACGGGAAGTAAGGCGATTCATCTTGCGCCATACACAACATCCTCGATTGTGAGTAAATCAATTTCTCAAGGTGGTGGGATTACTTCATATCGTGGGTTGATCTCGATTGGCCCAAATGCACATCATGCGAAAAATCATGTGAGTTGCGACGCGCTCTTACTAGATAAAAATTCTATTTCAAACACGTATCCTACGCAACGCGTATTTACCGGTGACGCAACGATTACACACGAAGCGACCGTGTCAAAAATTGGCGAGCGACAACTTTTTTATTTGATGTCGCGCGGGTTAACTGCAAGTCAGGCTCGCGCGATGATTGTTCGCGGTTTTGCAGATCCGCTGATAAAAAAACTTCCGATGGAGTATGCAGTTGAATTAAATCGATTTATTGATTTGGAGATGGAAGGATCGGTGGGATGAAGCAAATTGATATTTCCAATCAACTAGAGCCAGTCAACATTACACTTTCCAGCGAAAGTGAACAAATCGAGGTTGTTGGTTCGTTTCTTGTTGCTCATGGAGAAAAAAAAGAAGTTGTGGTGACAATTGTGCACGCGGTTCCTCACACCTCCGCGAAAATTACCCTTCGAGGGGTGGTTTTTGGTGGCGGATATTTGTCGATTCGAGGAAAAATCTTGGTGGAAAAAAACGCCTTCCACACGGATTCTTTTTTGAAAGAGGAAATACTGCTTTGTGATGAAACGGCAAAAGCAGAAGCGATTCCAAATCTCGAAATTCAGTCAGATGATGTGAAATGCTCGCACGCATCTTCAATCTCGCTTGTTTCCTCTCAACATCTTCACTTTTTACAATCGAGAGGTATTGCAAAAGACGTTGCGTTAAATCTTCTCATTCAAGGATTTTTACATACCCCTCAAGAAAAAACGGCGTGATTGTAGGATGTGAGTGTGTTCTTCTTTCTTGGAATGAATGGTTGTAAAATGCTCACATGAATACACAATTACAAAACTGTCGTGCGGATTTTCCCATTTTATCCCGAGAGATTCACGATCAAAAACCGCTCGTTTATCTTGATTCTGCCGCAACTTCCCAAAAACCGAAGGTCGTTCTTGATGCGATTCAGGAATATTATCAACTGCACAATGCAAATGTTCATCGAGGAATTCATGTACTGGGTGACGAAAGCACGCATATTTTTCATGAGTCTCGACAACGCATTGCGCAGTTTTTTGGAGCAACCGAAAATCAATTGATTTTAACGAGAAACACCACAGAGGCGTTGAACTTGATTGCTTGGGGGTGGGCACTTGACCATCTTTCTGAAAAGGATGTTGTGATTACGACGGAGATGGAACATCATTCAAACTTTGTTCCTTGGCAAGAAGTGTGTAAGCGAACAGGCGCAAAGTTTGAGGTGGTCTCGGTTACGCAAGAAGGCCTCCTTGATCTTCAAGATTTGTCTCTGAAACTGCATCGAAAAGATGGTTTACGTGTGAAGTTGGTGGCGGTTGTTCATGTTTCGAATGCGATTGGCACGCGCAACCCCGTTGAGTTAATTGCAAAAATGGCGCATGAAGTTGGCGCGATGGTCGTGATTGACGGCGCGCAGAGCGCGCCTCATCTTCCAATTTCTTTTCCCTCACTTGGGGCAGATGTGTTTGCATTTAGTGGGCATAAAATGTTGGGACCCATGGGTATTGGAGGAATGATTGTTTCTCAACATATGCTTGAGCAGATGAATCCCGTGTTGTTTGGAGGGGGAATGATTGATGAGGTGACGACTGATCTCACCACATACGCAGACCTTCCCGATCGTTTTATTGCAGGAACTCCGGATGTTGCGGGAGCCGTTGGGCTTGCAAAAGCGTGTGCGTATTTAACGCATCTCAACATGAATGATGTTGAACAATACGATCGTGAACTTGTGGTGTATACACTGGAAAAGATATCCGCGGTAGAACATGTCAAAATACTCGGATCTCTCGATTCGAATAAACGAGTTGGAAGTGTGGCGTTCCTTCTGGATGGAGTGCACGCGCATGACGTCGCGCAGGTGCTGGATAGCGAGGGGGTTGCGGTGCGTTCTGGTCATCACTGTACCATGCCATTACATCGAAAATTCGCATGGGCCGCATCAACAAGAGCGAGTTTCAGTGTGTACTCAACAAAAACTGATGTTGATGTGCTTGTTTCAGGATTGGAAAAAGTGAAATCTGTTTTCAATCTTGGATGATACAATACCGATATGAATGATCTTTATCAGGAAGTCATCCTCGATCACGCGCAGCATCCTCGTAATTTTGGTGTTTTACAGTCTCCCACGCACACATTTCGAGAAATGAACGCAAGTTGTGGCGATATGGTTGAGTTTTATTTGCTTGTACAAGATAACAAAATCCTTGAGGTAAAATGGCGTGGAGTTGGATGTGCGATCTCAACGGCGAGTGCGAGTATTGTTTCTGAGATGATTCAAGGGTTATCACTCGAGGAAGTACGTAAACTCGACGCGATTCATGTGATGAAACGTATGGGAATTTCTACAATCGCACCAACTCGTGAAAAGTGCTTGATGATTCCGATTAAAGCAGTTAAACAGTTAGACATGGATGCAAAATAGAACAGAATCATGAATGTCCTTATCCCTTCTTCGATTGATTTTCTCTCGCAAGTTGTGCATATTCTTTCTTCTGGTGGAATGATTATCTATCCAACCGAAACAACATATGGACTAGGAGTTGATGCAACGAATGAACGAGCGGTTCAGAAACTTTTACAATATAAAAAAAGACGTGATGGCAAACCACTATCTATAGCAGTAGCGGATATCCAGATGGCTGAAAAATACGTTGTACTGAACAACGTTGCACGAAATGTGTACAAACAGTTCTTGCCCGGACCGGTGACAGTGATTTCATCGGGAAAACACCGCGTTGCGACGTTTGTTGAGTCCAACCATGGAACCTTGGGGATTCGCATTTCTTCGTATCCGTTGGTGAATGAGATTGTTTATGCCTTCGGAAAACCGATTACTGCAACAGGTGCAAATGCAAGTGATCAGAAACGTCCATACTCAATAGTAGATGTGTTTTCATTTCTTGATGATACACAACAAAATCTTATTGATGCGGTGATTGATGTTGGTGAGCTTCCTCATGTTGAACCCTCAACAATCATCGACACCACACTTGATAATCCAATTATATTGAGACAAGGAGCATCTCCCGTCCATGCAAAAAATGAGTTTATATCGCACTCGGTTGATCGAACGAAGGAGCTGGGTGAACTCTGTGCGCTTCAGCAAAAAAATCATTTTGGTCACAAACCGATTATTTTTGCATTGCGGGGAGAGATGGGGGCTGGAAAAACGCAGTTCGTGAAAGGGATCGCATCCGCACTGAAGATTGCCCGAACGATATCTTCTCCGACCTACGTTCTCTGCAAGGAATATCAGTTTGAGGCTGAAGGAAAAATCATTCCATGTATTCACATTGACGCGTGGAGATTGTCCGAAGAACACGAGTTGTTTTCACTCGGATTTGAGAAAATGCTTCAAGAAAATGCGGTCATTGCGATTGAGTGGGCAGATCGAACGATGTCCGCGCTTGAACGTATCGAACGCGAAGCAGTTGTTGTTTGGGTGAATATTGCTGTTGGTTCGTGTGAAAACGATCGTGTTATTTCGTGGTGACGATACACTGCTCGCTCCAAATCCCCAGTTTTTGTTCCTGTGCGTATTTCTGCGCTTCAAGGTACTGTGTGCGAAACAGGTACGGTTTTGTCGTGTACAGTTTTTCTTCGGCGAATCCTTTTTCGATCATTTGTAGGCCAACATCAACATTGTCTTCCAAAAAAACAAATCGAAGCAAACGGCCGTACTTGTCCCGATCCTGTTGTGTTTCGTCTTTTTCCAGTTGAACTTGTTTGTTTTCGAGTAAACTTGTGAGAAACGCAGATGACTCTTTTCCCATGCATTCTATGGGTTGATTGGGGGCGACGCTTTCTGGTGCATCAATTCCAACGATTCGAACAGATTCTGACTTTCCATCCACAGTCACGCGAATCGTATCGCCGTCAACAACTCGCTCAACAGAATACAGATTTGCAGATGAAGTGGAGATGAGTGTAGGTGATGACAAAACGATTTGTGGCTTAGAAGTTTCACTGGGAAAAGGTGTGTGAAAAAATGGGGAAGTTTTTTCTTGAGAGAAAAAAGACATAATGATAAGAAAAAACACCAACCCTAGGAGTTTTTTGATCGTTCTTTTCTTTAGTTTCATTTCAAAAGCATAACATGACGTGACATAGTACAATACTCTCCATGCGCGAACCACTCCTATTGGCCATTGATACTTCTTGCGACGACACTTCTGTTGCCGTGGTGCGCGGTTCACGCGTGTTGTCGAACATTATCTCTTCTCAACACGAACTACATGCTGAGTATGGTGGCGTTGTTCCCATTCTTGCAAAACGCGCACATGCAGAAAGAATTGATCAATGCGTAGCACTTTCATTAGAGAAAGCGGGAGTAAATCTGGAAGCGCTTGATGCAATTGCGGTGACGATTGGTCCGGGATTGGCAATCGCGTTAGAGGTGGGCATTAAAACCGCAAAAGAACTAGCTAAAAAATACGACAAGAAACTTATCGCGATAAACCACATGGAAGGTCATCTGTATTCGGTACTCTGTTCTCCCGCAGAATCTTTTCAATTCGTTCATGATCAATTTTCCGCAATAGTTTTATTGGTTTCCGGTGGACACACCGAACTTCATTTTATGCGAGACAATGGTGTGTATGAACTGTTAGGAGAAACCTTGGATGACGCAGTTGGAGAAGCGTTTGACAAAGTCGCGCGCATGTTGGGGTTGGGATATCCTGGTGGTGCGGTGCTCGCACAGTTGGCCGAAAAGGGAAACGATCGAGCGTTTGAGTTTCCAATTCCGCTTCGGGATAGAAAAAACTGTGAGTTTAGTTATTCTGGATTAAAAGCGTCGGTATCGAGGCAAATTCAGTTATTACAACAAGAGTCACCGTTATCAAAAACGCAGATTCAGGATATCGCGGCATCTTTTCAGCGTGTCGCAATATTACATCTTATGGAGCGAGTGGAGTATGCGACTCGACTTGTTCATCCAAAGACGATCATATGTGGGGGTGGAGTGTCGGCAAATCTGTTGTTGCGAAAAAAGCTTCGTGCGTTTGCAAAATCTCAAAAAATGAACGTGTATTTTCCTCGGTCAAAACGATATGCCATGGACAACGCAGCGATGATTGGAGTTGCGGGAAGTGTTGCTTTTCGTTTGAAAAGATTTTCAGAACCAAACACGATAGATCGAGATCCAACGCTACCATTAACAGAAGTGAGATATGAAAGGACATAAATGAAAGTTGTAATAGGAAGTACGAATCCCACCAAAAAACTCGCTGCAGAAATAGGAGTGAAACGGGTTATTCCTGACGCAGAAGTGATTGCTGTTGACGTGGACTCGGGTGTTTCAGTTCAACCAATGTCAGATAAAGAAACAAAAAAAGGAGCGATGAACAGGGCTATTCACGCGCTAGAAAAGTTGAAAGATGTTGAGTTGGCAATTGGTTTAGAGGGAGGAGTTCAAATATATGATGGTGTGTTGTACAACTCGGTTTGGGTGTGCGTTGCCGATCGAATGGGGAAAACTTGGTTTGTAAACGGGGAGCGTTTCCCCTTACCAAAAAAGCTCGCACAAAAAATTCAAGCTGGTGAAGAAATGGGACCCGCGCTTGATGAACTCATCCAAGAAAAAGATATCAAAAAAGGTCGCGGCATGATTGGCGTTCTGACGGGGGGAGCGGTGACGCGTCCCGAAGCGTATGCCTCGCTCGTGCGGTTGGCGGTGGGGATATGGTTTGGAAAAGACACGCACACGCTGTGGAGTGAAGGATGAACAAAATGAATGATGTCCATAGAACAAAACTCAAAAGAAATGTACCACTTTTGTATATCAGCGACTTTTTTCGTTCGTTGATTTTTATCATTCCTGTTTGGGTTGCGTTTGAGCTTCAATATATTTCTCTCTCACAAATGATGACGGTTGAGGCAGTAATTATGATCACACAGTTGGTGTTAGAGCTTCCAACTGGGGCGATTGCAGATATTTTTGGGCGAAGATTTTCAACGACGATGGGGCTTCTCTTCTCTGCTGTCGGTATGGTTGTGTATTATTATTCTCGATCATTTGAGATGTTTTTGGGAATGGCAATACTTGTCGGTATCGGTGAGGCGCTTGTTTCGGGTTCGCGCGAAGCCTTAACTTTTGATTCGTTGAAAGAGTTGGGAAAAAGCGATGATTTTTCGAAGGTTGCTTCAAAAGGTTCTATGATTTTTCAATATGGACTTGCGATTGGCACATTCATCGGTGGTGCAGTTTCGAAGTTTGGATTACAGATTCCACTTCTAATGTATGCGATCGCTCTTGTTTGTTCTGCGATTACGAGTATGTTTTTCGAGGAGCCATTGATTGATTCGGAAAAATTTACGGTTAAATCATATCTTTCTCAGATTCGAAATGGTATAAAAGAATTGGGGAAAAATGAACACATTCGATTAATTTCTCTCTTTTATATTTTGGTGGGATCGGTAACGTGGTCGACGCAACTCGTTTTTGGAACGATGTATCTTGCCACAAGAGGATATTCCCCTGAACTCTTGGGAATTCTTTTTCCAATCATGCGAATCGTGAATGGAGTTGTTTTGTTTCAATCAATTAAGCGCGGATGGCTTTCGAGGAAACGCGTGTATGTGTTGTTTCCGCTTCTGTTGGTGGTAGCGTTACTTCCAGCGATTTGGTTTTCAATGCAGATAGCCTTTATTTCAATTGCGATTATGTCGATTCTTTCCACCGCAAGATGGGTATTGCTTGGAAAGTACACGAACGAGGAGTTTAGTTCAAAAAATCGCGCGACTGCAATATCCACACTGAGTATGGGGATTGGATTGTTGTATGTTGCGTACGTGCTTGTTGCAGGGCAAATTTCTGATCGGTTTGGTGTAGGTGCAGTGATGAGTTTGATGGGAATTTTTACTGTGATTGTTATTTTGCCAGTTGGATTGCGATTGAGAAATAATACGGGAAACAAGTAGTCTTTTTCTCCTAGGTTTCCCCACTTTCCTCTGCTATACTTAGTGTTTGCCTAAGGAGGAATATGAAATCAACAGTGTTATCTGGAATTCGTGCTACAGGAAAACTTCATCTGGGAAATTATTTAGGTGCGGTTAAGGGCATGCTTGAACTACAAGATAAAGATGATTTTCAGACGTACTATATGGTTGCGGATCTGCATACGGTCACGACTCCGTATGAAAAAACAACCTTGAGAGGTTCGATTCGCAATATCATTATCGATTATCTTTCCGCTGGCCTTGATCCTCAAAAATCAACCTTGTTTATCCAATCAATGGTTCACGAACACATTGAGTTGTCATATTATTTTTCGACGGTTACCACGGTTGCCAAAATGCAACACGTCACCACATTCAAAGATAAAGTGAAGCAACATCCTGAGCATGTCACAATGGCGTTGTTGAACTATCCTGTGCTTATGTCGGCGGACATTTTGCTCTACAAAGCTTCGCTTGTTCCAGTTGGAATTGATCAAGAGCCTCACCTCGAAATTGCGAGAGAAGTTGCTCGACGTATGAATCAAGAATACGGGACCAGTTTTCCTGAACCCCGTCGCTTTGCAACAAAAGGAGAGTATGTTCCCTCTTTGAGTGGTGAGGGGAAGATGAGTAAATCGGTCGAGGGAAGTTATATCAATCTCACCGATTCGCACGAGGAAATCACAAAGAAAATTCGCTCAATTCCAACGGCCACGGTTGCGGGTGGCGAGCTTACGGGTGGACTGCGGTCTCTTTTTTCTTTTGCGGAACTTTTTCTTCCAGATCAGGTTGAGAATTATCGAAATGCATTTCAAAAAGGAACCTTAAAATTTGTTGAGTTAAAAGATGCAGTGGCAGACGCGATTTATCACGATCTCGAATCTATTCAAGAAAAACACCGCGCGGTTGAACAAAATATATCATTTGTGGATGATGTGATTGCGGATGGTGCGCAAAGAGCCCGACTCATTGCATCCAAAACACTTCAAGAGGTGAAAGAAAAAATGGGGATGCCACTCTAGGCGCATCATGGTACAATCTGCAGACATGAATAATCTGGACGATTTGGCTTTAAAACCAACAATTTCTTACGATGAATTTTCAAAACTCGATATTCGTGCAGGTACGGTAATCGAGGCATCTCTGCCCGATTGGTCCAAAAAACTCATTCGATATATTGTGGATTTTGGTCCACTCGGGAAACGCACGCTTTTTTCTGGAATTCGTGCGTGGTACTCACCCGAGGATCTCATAGGAAAACAATATCCGTTTGTGTTTAATTTACAACCAAAGAAAATGGGTGACGAAGAGAGTCAGGGAATGATGTTGATGGCGGATACAATCGATGGGAATCTTGATGATTCTGCAAGACCCACCTTAACACCATTACAAACGCCAGTTGCAAATGGAACGGTAATCAGATAATCTTTGCAGATTATGGAACAAACAATGAACAACACAACGCAACCCAAAAAAGACGCATCTCACAAAGAAACGTCCACAAAAGAGAGTTCTTCGAAAGAGATTCCTCAAAAGAAAAACGGGAAAACGAAGAAGTTTGAGTTAAAAATCTTTCTCACCCCAGAGAAACTGTTTGTATGGGGACTGATTTTGTTACTGTTCGCTCCCTACCTCATGCGTCTTTTTTCTGGTAGGGCGTCGGATTCTATTGCACTTTCTCAGGTTATTTCTGATATTCGCGATGCAAAGGTTCAAAAAGTTGAGGTGACAGAGCAAAACTTAAAACTGACCTACAAAGATGCGAGTGTGAAATACTCCCGCAAAGAAGCAAATGAAAATCTGAATGAAATTTTGCAAGCTTCGAGTATTGATCTTTCTGCTGTCGAAACGCAGATCACCACTCCTTCGTTCCTTCAGAAAATACTTGTCTTTTTTGTGAATTATATTTTGCCAATGCTTTTCCTTGGATTTTTGCTTCTCTTTATCATGCGTCGGCAGATGGGTGGTGATGGTGGTTTGTTTGCGATGGGAAAATCGAAAGCAAAACTGTTTAATAAGGGAAAACAAAATGTGAAATTTCCCGACGTTGGTGGGTTGAAAGAGGCAAAACAGGAACTTGAAGAAGTTGTTGATTTTTTGAAGAACCCAAAAAAATACAAAGATGTTGGCGCGCGTGTTCCCAAAGGCGTACTGTTAGTCGGCCCAAGTGGAACGGGAAAAACGATGCTCGCGAAAGCGGTTGCTGGTGAGGCGAATGTCCCCTTCTTGTCTATGGCGGGATCTGAATTTATGGAAATGCTTGTTGGCGTTGGTGCGTCGCGTGCACGTGATCTTTTTGAGACCGCAAAAAAGGCCGCTCCATCGATTATTTTTATTGATGAGATCGATGCGATTGGTCGTATGCGAGGATATGGGTCGATGGGCGGTCACGATGAACGAGAACAAACGTTGAATCAAATTTTAGTTGAGATGGATGGATTTACGCCAAATGATGCGGTGATTGTGTTAGCCGCGACAAACCGTGGCGATCTCCTTGATCCCGCGCTTGTGCGCCCTGGGCGATTTGACCGTCGGGTGACGCTCGATCTTCCAGATCTTGAAGAGCGCAAGTTTATTTTGAATATCCATAACAAAAATAAACCAATCTCGAAAGAAGTGGACTGGCAACGAGTTGCGCGAAGAACGGTCGGATTTAGTGGGGCGGATCTTGAAAATATGTTGAATGAGGCTGCGATTCTCATTGCTCGCGAGAGTAGAAAAGAGATTACGTCCAAAGATATTGAGGAAGCGGCACTTAAAGTGAAACTTGGGCCTCAAAAGAAAAAATTGCAGTCAGAACTCGAAAGAAAGATGACCGCGTATCACGAAGGCGGTCACGCGGTACTCGCGCATGTCCTTCCCCACACCGATCCCGTGCATCGCATCTCGATTGTTTCCCGCGGACAAGCGCTTGGATTTACCATGACTCCTCCGGAACAGGATAAGTACCAGCGCACGCAGTCCGAACTGGAAGAAGAAATTGTTGTTTTGCTTGGCGGACGTACCGCAGAAAAACAGGTTTTTGGTGAACTTACAGGTGGAGCAAGTAGTGATATTCAACATGCAACCTCGATTGCTCGTGCAATGGTTGTGTATTATGGCATGTCCGAGCTTGGACCGGTGAATCTTGGCCCTCAGAGTGATACGAGCGATTATAGTCGTGTGTTGTACGGTCCCGAAAAGCCAAGTGAAGAGATGCAGGGCAAAGTTGATAAAGAAATTGCAAAGATCATCGAACACGCAAAAAACAGCGCGGAAAAACTGCTGTTGCAGTATCGAAAAGAACTCGACGCGGTTGCAGAGAAACTGCTCGAAGTGGAGACGCTTGAAGCAGAAGAGTTTGAAAAAGTGATGGGGCAGAAGAAGTCGCGAGTTGATCTCGATAACTAACTGTTTCATTACGCCCGAGAATTCGGTATCATGAGTACATGAATCACGCGAGTAATCATCACACGTTTTCGTATCGACTTATTAATCACCGCTCGTTTCGAAATACGCTTTTGATGCTATTGGGATTATCGCTGTTGATTTCTGTGTTGATTTTAATTGTTGAGTCATCCAATCCTTCCGCGCGCATCCAGACACTCGAGCAAAGTTTGTGGTGGACGGTGACCACAATCACAGGCGTTGGGTACGGCGATTTTTTCCCGATCACCACCGCGGGGCGCATTCTTGGTGGAATTCTGGAGATTAGTGGTGTGGTGATGTTTGGATTGATCATTGGAATTATTGGAATCACAATGAGTAAGCGACAAGAAGAATATTTGTGGTTTCGCTTATTCGAACGCATTGATCGGTTGGAACAAAGTGTTGCGATGTTGAACAAAAAGAACGATCACATGATTCAATCTGCTACAGAAAATTCTGCTACAAAAAAATCAAACGAAAACGACAAGTAGCGTTCCCAAAACGAGCAAGGCTATTCCGAAGATTCCATATGCGCTGATTTTTTCGTGGAAAACAAGCACACCCAAAAGAATCGAAAACACGAAACTCAATTTATCGATGGGTACAACTTTATGAACGTCGCCGATCTGTAGCGCGCGAAAGTAGAAAAGCCAAGATAATCCTGTCGCGAGTCCAGAAAGAACCAAAAAGATCAAGGTTGTTTTTGAAAGTGAGCCGATTTCTTTGAGGTGGCCTTGTGCAAGCACAATAAAAAAGATGAACGGAAGAATGACTAGGGTGCGAATAAGAGTTGCGAGATTACTGTCAACTCCTTTAATTCCAATTTTTGCGAGAATCGTAACAAGTGAGGCAAATAGGGCAGAGAGAATTGCGGGAAGTAGCCAGGACATATACGTATGATAACAGAATTTTGCTTGATGCCTAACTTCTTGACTTTTACAGGGGGAAAGTATTTACTAAGAGCAGTATTCGCTAACGAAGGATCTATATGTCTTTTCCAGACAAAAGTTTTTTTTCACGAGATGGAGACGCTTCCGAGTCTAAATCTAAATTAGTTCGACAGCTCGTCATGCAAGATTTAGTAACTTCTGGTTATAAGAAGGCTTTTTTTCAAATTCCAGAATATGCTAAAATTAATGAGATGGGATTAGATTCGATGTATCGTAAAAAAATTGAAGAACTTTGTAAGAAAATTGTCGCGTATTCTTCAAAAAAAATTACTCCTAGCGTTACTGGCGAGATGGAACTAATTGCAAATGAGTTTCAGGTTAGCCTAGATACTGTGCGAAGATGGTTTGAATTGTCAGCCAGAGCATAATGTGAAAGAGCTGAACGTGATAGCAATTGCATAACACGTCGAATAATGGAATTGTAAATTTTTCCCTGTTACAATGCGTGCATGCTTTCGAATAAAGACATTTTTGTTGTTGTTGATGGTCATGCGGTTGTGTACCGCGCGTACCACGCGTTTCCACCGCTTACAACGCCAGAAGGCGAATTGGTTAATGCGGTGTATGGGTTTTCTCGTATTCTGTTGAAGGTGATCAAAGATTTGCACCCTGAATATATTGCGGTGGCGTTCGATATGGGAAAACCCACCTTTCGTCATGCGAGCTTTGCGGGATATAAAGCACAACGTAAAGAAACGCCGACCGATCTCATCTCTCAACTTGGTCGCGTGCGCGAAGTTGTGGAAACGTTAAACATTCCCATTTTTGGCGTTGAGGGATATGAAGCAGACGATGTGATTGGAACAATTTCAGAAAAAATCGCACAAAACGAGCAATACAATACTGTTCGCACGATTATTCTCACAGGTGATCGTGATGCCTATCAACTGATTCGAGATGAAAAAACGACGGTGTACATGCCCGCGCATCATCGCGAGGAAGCGCGCGAGTATTCTTCGGCAGATGTTGAGGAACGTATGGGAATTGGCCCTCATGAGATTGTGGATTATAAAGCGCTCGCAGGAGATGCATCTGATAATATCCCTGGGGTCAAAGGAGTTGGAGAAAAAACGGCTACTTCGCTTATAAAAGCGTTTGGAACGGTCGATGAGATCTATAAAAAACTCACCGCTCCAACCTCGCTCACCGCAGAGCAGAAAAAGGTTCTTACTCCTCGCTTGGTTAAGTTACTGTCCGAAGATTATGAGGCAGCAAAGTTAAGTCAGCAGTTAGCGACGATTGATTGCGCTGTTCCACTTCAATTTGATCTGGAAGCCTGTCGTGTTTCGGGATATGAAAAAGATAAAGCCGTTTCAATGTTTGAAAAGCTTGGCTTTCGCACATTATTACCTCTCCTTCCTTTAGACGCGTTTGAGCTTGGAGTGCAGGAGGCGCTGTTTGTATGAATCGTTCAAACATGAAAGTCGCGTTAGTTCACGATTATCTCCGCGAATATGGTGGAGCCGAACGGGTGTTGGAAAAACTCCACAAAATGTTTCCTGAGGCGCCCGTGTACGTTGCGTTTGTTGACAAGCAAGCGTTGGGAAAACATTGGACGCGTTTTTCTTCTTGGGATATACGTGAAACTTGGGCAACCAAGATTCCCTTCATCAAAAAGCTCTTCTCGCCATTGCGCGTGTTCGCTTCGAATTTTTTTCGTTCGTTGGATTTGTTTGCCTACGACGTTGTGATTTCTTCCTCAAATATGTATATGGCAAAAGCGGTGCGTATGCGCCCAGACGCGATGCACCTGTGTTACTGTCATACTCCCCCGCGCTCGTTGTACGGATACACCACAAAATCAAACTGGAAAGAAAAAAAGTGGATGCATGTGTTAGGCGAGATTGCAAATCATTTTTTACGCATTGTTGATTATTATTCCGCGCAAAATCCAACCGTGATGATTGCGAACTCACAAGAAGTGCAAAAAAGAATTCAAAAGTTTTATCGACGCGATAGTGTGGTGATCTATCCACCAATTTCATCGCTGGATGTGGATCAAAAACGAGAAGATTATTATCTTTTTGTGGGACGAGTGGTGTACAGTAAACATCCCAATCTTGTGATCGATGCGTGTACACAACTACGAGTGAAGTTGAAGGTTGTTGGAATTGGTGAAAGCGTTGAGGAGTTGAAGGCGCGCGCGGGAAAGACTGTTTCGTTTCTGGGCGCGGTTTCTGATCTTGAGCTTGCAAAATTATATGCAGGTGCGCGTGCGGTGATCTACCCCGCAGAGGATGAAGATTTTGGCATGATCCCAATTGAGGCGATGATGTATGGAACTCCCGCCATTGTGCATCGATCGGGAGGTTTCCTTGAGACGGTTGTTGAAGGTGAAAACGGACTGTTTGTTGACGATTTCAAAACGCAAAGCATGATCGACGCGATTCAAGAATCACAAAATATACAATGGGATCATGAAAAGATCAAAAAAATGGCGCAAAAATATTCAGAAGAGAGATTTGAACGGGAGATTCGAGATATTATTCAACAATCTCCGTGATAGTCACCATTACCACACTCAGTGGCTCCATCGGAATCTCCAACCGAATATCGGCTTCGGTTGTCGCGACTTCGGATTCTTGTACAATCCCCGAGATTGATTTTTGCCTTACTCGAAGTGTCTGCGCTGGGATGTTCGTGAGCGTGAGGGGAACCGTTTCGCGGTGCGTTCCCGCTTCGTCAAAGTTCGCCAACAAAATACGATATTCCGCTCCAACTTGACTGGCCCCCGCCTTTACCCAACTCCCGTTTCCTGCGACAGGAAGCCACTCTCCTTCAAGTTGGTTAAGTTCAAGTATCGCGTTGTAGCGTGGTTTTTTCTCCGCACCTCCAGAAGAATGCGTGAGAAGTCCCCATCGCCCCCATTTTGCATTCCCCGCTGGATCTTTTCCATCTTGAATTTCAAACACAAAACCGCGGTCAACTTTTCCTATCATCGCAAGTCCCCCTAGAACGGTGTGTGCGGCGCCATATTGCGTGTCATATCCCGCTTGATTATTCGAGTCATGTCCCCATTCAGTGATGTGCAACTCAACATTGAGAAGTTGTGGATATGCGTCAAGCCATTCTCGAACATCTCGGGCGTCTTTTTCGTATTGATCAACGTCTGTGGTGTATCGATGCCAAGAAATGAAATCGAGTGGAAGGTTTTGTTCAATTGATTTCTTAACAAGAGCATCCACCCAATTTTTGTAGAGTGCTGTGATTGCTGGTCCTCCAAAAGTAAACGGAAGGGCGTTTTCTGTCCGCGCCTCAAGAGCTCCTCGGCCTGCGTATTCGTACAATTTTAAATAGTTTTTTGGACCGTACACTTTCCATCCACCAAAAAGATCAGGTTCGTTCCACATTTCGTATATCACATCCTCTATCGCAAGTGTTTTACTATAATGAAGAATCGTGTCACGAATAATCCTTTGATACATCGAATAATCTGATGGTTCACCAACAATGTCTGTCTGAATCAGCGGAGTTGGGGTATATGAAAGTGAAAGATACGGTTTTGCGCCCGTTGCGAGGATCGCTTGAACTGCGGCGTCTGCTTTTTCCCAAGAGTAGACAGGTTGACCGTTGACGATTGTTACAGGATCATAAAAATCATACAAATGATCGATGCGAATATATTCAGGTTGAAGATGTTGTACCTCATTTTGAACTTGTGCAACGGTCCACGCGTGGTCTTCTCCTCCCTGTGCGAGATTTTTCCACGGTTGTGGCATGTGACCCAATGTACCAGAAAGATCGACAAAAATATTTGCTTCAACACCCGAAGCGCCAATGAAAAATTCACGAACGACAGGCACTTGGAATGCGGTGATCGCCAATATAAAGATAAGTACGACGATTGGAAAAACACGTTTTAACCGTTTGATGTGATACTGTCTCATCATTGATGAAGTATGACATGAGCAGGAACAGAATGACAAGATGTTGAGCGCGCGTGTTTTGAAAAATCTCCGCGCTTGACAGAGGTTTAGCAGTCATGTTACCATTCTGCTAATCTATGATTGATCTCACTTCTCGCCAGATTCAAATCTTAAAAGCTGTGATTGAGGAATACTTAAAAACAGCTGAGCCGATTGGATCCGACACAATTGATCGCAAATTTAATCTTGGGGTAAGTCCCGCGACGATTCGAAGTGAACTTGCGTACTTGGGAGACCAAGGATACTTGAAGCAACCGCACTCTTCAGCTGGACGCGTTCCTACTCCAATGGCGTTGAAACTGTACGTTCAGGAGTTGATGAACAAGAAGGATCTTTCGGTGGCGGACGAGGTTTCGGTAAAGGAGAGGATGTGGGAATCGCGTCACAAATTTGATTCCATGCTCCACGAAGCGACTCGTGTACTTTCGGAACGCGCGCAGTCGGTTGGAGTTGCGGTAACCGCCGATCACCAAGCCTTTCATTCGGGGTATTCGCATTTACTTTCGATTCCCGAGTTCGAGGATTTGGATGTTGCGAGAACGGTTTTTCAGTTGCTCGAAGAAACGCGTCAGTTGGAATCGATTTTTCTGCGGGATTGGGGTGGCGACATGGTGCATATGGTTTTTGGTGGAGATCTTGGTAATCGATATCTCGAACCTGTGGGGATTTTGTTTACCGAATTTCAATGTGCTGATCAGAGGTGCATGTTGGGTGTGATCGGATCAAGTAGGATCGATTATGCGTATATGATTCCATTTTTGGAATACATGCATGGATTACTCGAAGAGTTTCATCCATCTTTATCGTAATGTGGTGAAAGGAATGTATGACAAACAATCAAACGGTTGCTGATATGCAACAACAAGATGATGCTTTACTTCGTGATAGTGAAAATCTGAGTGATGACATAAATGCAAAACTCAATTCAGATGACGCTTTGGCAGACCAACATGAAGAGTGTAAAACGCAGTTACACGAGATGGAGCAAAAATACCTACGCACGGTTGCGGATTATCAAAATTTGAGCCGCAGGACACAAGGAATGCAAGAGAAAATGATCAAGTTGGCTTCAAAAGAACTCGCTTTGGCGATTCTCGAGCCGTTGGATCATTTATATTTAGCTCTTGAGCATACAAAAGATTCGGGAATTGAGATGATCGCGCGATCGTTTTCACAATCACTTGAGTCTCAAGGGATACAAGAAATGCAGATTGTAGGGGAACTTTTTGACCCAGACCGTATGGAGGCAGTTGCCCAAGTACAGGGAAAAAAAGATGTGGTTATTCGAGTACAACAAAAAGGATACATGATGTATGACCTCGTGCTCCGACCTGCGAAGGTTGAGGTTGGAACCGGAGCTTTGGAAGATGTCGTAAAAAAAGTAACAGAATAATATAGGAGGATCTATGTCAAAGGTCATTGGTATTGATTTAGGAACAACAAACTCAGCAGTTGCGGTTATGGAGCAGGGAAAGCCCGTTGTTATTACAACCGCAGAAGGTGCGAACACCTTCCCTTCGATTGTTGAGCCAATTAAAAACTTGGTTGGTACATCCGCGAAACGACAGGCTGTGTTGAACGCAAAGAACACAGTGATGTCTGTGAAGCGATTGATGGGTCGCAAAATCAGCGATGCTCAAGTCAAAAAAACAATCGAACGCGTTGCGTACACTATTGTTGCAGGCAAAGACGATATGGCCGTGGTGGAAATCAACAAAAAGAAATACACGCCACAAGAAATCTCCGCGAAAATTCTCGCAAAAGCGAAAACAGATGCAGAAGCATATTTGGGAGAAACAGTTGATTCAGCGGTGATTACTGTTCCTGCGTACTTTGATGATGCGCAACGGCAGGCAACCAAACAAGCGGGAGAGATCGCTGGTTTGAAAGTGGAACGTATTTTGAATGAACCCACCGCTGCCGCGCTTGCGTACGGTTTAGATAAAAAAGAGTCAGGTGTGATCGCGGTCTACGATTTGGGTGGAGGCACGTTTGACATCTCGATCTTGGAGATTGGTGGTGGAGTGTTCGAAGTGAAGTCTACCAATGGAGACACCTTCTTAGGAGGGGACGATTTTGATGCGGTTATTATTGATTACATCGCATCCGAGTTTAAAAAAGAGAACGGTGTCGACTTAAAATCCGACCCTCAGGCGTTGCAGCGCATTCGTGACACCGCCGAAAAAGCGAAGATTGAACTTTCTTCTGCACAGCAAACAGAGATCAATCAGCCATTTATCGCGCAGGGACCAAATGGGCCACTCCATTTAACAATGACGCTTACTCGATCAAAGTTGGAGGAGCTTGTCGATGCTCTGATTGAAAAAACGTTTGTTCCTGTCCAAAAAGCGCTTGACGATGCCAAAGTCAAAGCATCGGAAATTTCCGAAGTTGTGTTGGTTGGCGGAATGACGCGTATGCCGAAAGTGCAAGAACGCGTGAAAGCATTCTTTGGGAAAGAACCTCATAAGGGGGTAAATCCCGACGAAGTGGTGGCGGTTGGAGCCGCAGTTCAAGCGGGTGTGATTACGGGCGATGTGAAAGATGTGGTGTTGCTAGATGTTACTCCACTCACGCTTGGACTTGAAACGCTTGGAGGTGTGCGCACCGCTCTTATTCAGCGAAACACAACCGTTCCTACCAGCAAATCGCAAGTTTTCTCGACTGCTGCGGATAACCAAACCTCGGTGGAGATCAACGTGCTTCAAGGTGAGCGCGAAATGGCGGCGGATAACAAGTCGCTCGGCCGATTTATTCTCGACGGTATTCCCCCCGCGCAACGCGGTATTCCTCAAGTCGATGTGACATTTGATATCGATTCAAACGGAATTCTCCACGCCTCGGCAAAAGAAAAAACGACGGGGAAAGAACAAAAGATCACGATTCAAAACTCCACAAATATTTCCGAAGAGGAAGTTGAGCGAATGAAGGCTGAAGCAGAAAAATTCGCTGCGGAAGATAAAATCAAAAAAGAAACAGTGGAGACGCGAAACAAAGCAACAGGCGTTGCGTTCGAGATCGAAAAGCAGTTGAAGGAATACGGTGACAAACTCAATGAGAATGATAAAAAATCCATTGAAGAAAACGTGCAAAAATTGCGCGAACTCGCAGAAAAACCAGAGTCTTCAAAAGAAGATCTTGAAAAAGCGATTGAATCGACGTATCAATCGGCTCAAAAAATCGGAGAAGTGATGCGTCAGGCTCAAGAAGCACAGGCGAAAGCGGGGCAAGCAGGAGCAGATGCTCAGGCAAAAACCGAAAATGCATCGGACACGACATCGTCTTCAGAAAAAACAGAAGATCAGTCTTCCAAAAAAACCGATGGACCTGTTGAAGAAGGCGAGATCGCAGAATAATTCCTGCAGGGTAAACAGTACTGTTTTTTGACGAGCAAAAAAGGATATATGGCGACGAAGCGCGACTATTACGAAATATTGGGTCTTTCAAAAACCGCGACTCCCGCGGAGATTAAGGCTGCCTATCGTAAACTCGCGCTTCAATACCATCCCGACAGAAACAAGGCTTCGGATGCAGAGGAAAAATTTAAAGAAATCAACGAGGCGTATCAAGTAATCGGTGATAAAGAAAAAAGAAAGACCTATGACCAATTTGGTCATTCAGCATTTGATCCCTCTGCGGGCATGGGAGGAAATCCGTTCGCCGGTGGCGCGCAACAGGGGCCGTTCACGTACACCTACTCGTATGGTGGAGGAAACCCGTTCGGCGGAGCTTCTTCGGGAGATTTTGGCGATCCTTTTCAGATTTTTGAAAGTTTTTTTGGTGGAAACCCGTTTTCCTCGCGTCAGCAACGTCGCCCAAGATACAGCATGACGCTTCCATTTATGGAAGCGGTGAAAGGTGTTGAAAAAACCGTTGAGATTGACGGAAAACGTCGTTCGATTAAGATCCCCGCGGGTGTCGATGATGGAACGCGTATTCGATTCGACGAGTTTGATGTGACGATCGATGTTCAGCCTCATACAACATTTCAACGAGAAGGCGCTGATATCTATGCCGATGCGCATATCGATCTCATTACCGCGATTTTAGGTGGAGTCGTGACAGTTGAAACGATTGATGAAAAACTCGAACTCAAGATTCGTCCAGGAACGCAATCACACACAATGATTCGACTACGAGAACGAGGCATTAAACATCTCCGCTCTTCCAGTCGTGGCGACCATTATGTTCGTATTATTATCGATATTCCCGAAAGAATCAGTCGTAAACAGCGCACTCTTCTCGAGGAGTTTCGCAACGCGTAATCAATGTCATTCTTCATAAAATCCCCATACTTTTTAATGATCGATGCTCTTTTTCAGTTACCACAATGTGATCGAGCAGCTCAATTCCAAGCAGTTTCCCTGCTTCCGCAACACGTTTAGTGAACGCGATGTCATCTTGCGATGGTTCACAAGAGCCAGACGGATGATTATGCGCAATGATCACCCACGCAATGGGTAATCCTTTCGAGGGAGTGAAAATATCTCTTGGTTGAATGATGATTTGATTTAGCGATCCTACCGCGATGATTTCTTTATGAACGAGTCGATACCGTGCAGACAAATACAGACACACCATTTTTTCTCTTGTAGAAAAACGTAAATCTTGAAGTTGACTTAACACCGCCTCGGGAGATTGGAACGAAAACGCCTTTTTTTGTTGGAGCCGATAAAATAATTCTTGACCGGCGATAAAAAGACATGATTTTGCCATACCGATTCCCCGAATAGATCGGAAATCTTGAAAAGAAAGGGATTTGCCCTCTGCAGAACGGAAGATGGGAAGGAGCTGTTGCGCGAGTGACCGAACGGACTTGTTTTTAATACCCGTTCCAATCAACACCATGAGTAGTTCTTGTGTTGAGAGCGATTCAACGCCCCCACGAATGAGTTTTTCTCTGGGTTTTTCTGAAGATTGGCGTTGGAGTTGGTTCACGAATACAACGTATCAAACACATCTTTCAACGAGTTTACAAGTTCGTGTATTGATTGGACAAAAACCGTTTCCTTGGGAAAAAGGTGTTTTTCAACATTTCCCACGACAAACATCGATACCGTTTGCCAGTCCTTTTTTTCTTGAAAGACACGTACTAACACAGAAACTTCATATACGGAAAAAGAATCATCAAGAATAAGAATGTTGGGAAGTGAGACGACGCACTGCACGAGCGCCTCTTCAATGGTTGAACAAACTTTCACTTCACACGAAAGTGATTCTACGAATTGCAGATATTCTCTACGCATAGTAGAATGTTGAGACAGGCAGAGGAGATGAGGATAGGTCATGTTTTATCTTCTATTCTCTATAGAATCTACTCTACAGTCGATAGATATCAGTGTCAACACGAATATGTGGGTGGGGATATGAAAAAACAAGACGCCATTGGAGAAAAGATCAAAGAAGCGAGAATGCGTTTGCGCATTTCTCAACAACAACTCGCGCATGCGATTGGGGTTTCGGATAAAACGATCTCGGCGTATGAAGTGGGACGAATTGATCCTCCAATCGACGTGTTGAAAAAAATCAGTCTGACAACACAACATCCAATCACGTACTTTCTCGGACTCGATCAATCTTCCATAGAAGCAAAACTTGACCAAATCGGTCGAGAACTTGAGCAGATCCGAAAAATCATCAAAACAAAAAAGAAATAAGTGCGATACAATACCTCTACATTTTTGTACCAAGTAGGAGGAGTCGCCTAGTGGTCCATGGCGCACGCCTGGAAAGCGTGTGTGCGAAAGCACTCGCGGGTCCGAATCCCGCCTCCTCCGCCAAGAATAAAGATTGAAGTTTTTAGAAGATGTATCTTAGAAATAAAAATGGAAAAACCCCTTGTAACATTTTCCACCGTACTAGAGGTAACTGTAAGAGAAAATGGTTTTTATGAGAAAGTCATAAAGCTATATGATGAATGGGTATCTAGGGGAAACGGAGTAGAAAATCAAATTTACCGACCGCCAAATTTTCAAGGAGATTGGAAAACAATTCTACCAGAAGAATATGTACTTCATATGTTGTCGACTATTGGTATCCCAGATAATTTTGTAGCAACCGATATTGTGCCTATTTTACATACGTATCGTGTTGAGGCATTAACCTCAGAAAGAATAGAAATTGTTCAACGTGCGTATGAAGCATTAAACGAAAACATTAAGGAGCATGGTCTTTTTGCTGGCTCTTTTGATCCAAATAGTTTATTTTTTTTACCTGAACAAAGAATCCAAAATATTGTCGGAAATCGCCGAGATGACTTGGCTTATACTATGAAAGGTGATATTGGGGAAATACTAATACCTCAAGATTCACAAGATCTTAATACTGAAACTGCACAATTGTTTGATGTTGTGATTCACGAACTTGGTCATCAGGTAAGAAAAAGAAATAGATTAGACACAGATGCAACTACAATATTGAATGAGGGAATAATCCAAGCAAAAGCTCAGGAAATTGAGACAAGTTGCGGACAAGTTTCCATGAGAACGAAGACAGTATATGTTTTTGAAGCACAGGTGGTTAACGATTTAGTGCGTGTATTACAAGTGCCTTCTCTGTTCCATTTACCTTTCGAACAGATCAGAGAATTAGTGAATAAACATTATGAAACTTATGGATCCATGAGCGAACCATATGGTGATCTTATCTATGATATGTATGAATACAATTTGCTATTTCGTAGATTTCAAGCGGAAATTGAAGGCAATGAAAATATCTTGAAAGAGAGAGTTGCGCAAATGCGATCTGAGTTACAAGCTCAAAGACAAATGTTTGATCGGAGATGGAAGTTGGGAAATTAGATCTTTTTTATCAATGAGCTTCCCTTGCTCTCTTCTTGCTCTTTTCTTTTTTCTTGGTGTATACTTCAGTTACTAGAGAAGTTGAATACAGAGGAGCGCAATGGACGAATCGGCAGTCACACAAACAAAAAAATCGATGCGACCGATTAGTGAGTTGGTACATGCCTCTTGGGAATTGTTAAAAAAAACATGGAAGTTTCAATTATTTGCCGTGTTAATCGGAATGGCGTTGTCATTTGTTGCGGTTTTTGGAATTGCACTGACGGTTTTGTCAACAACATTTATTTCAGCGCTTTCTTCAGAAAAAATTGATCCAATGCAACTCATTTCGAAATTGACGAATCCCACTGTGATTGGAGTGTTTTTTGTATTGTTTTTTCTTCTCACCATTGTGATGATGGTGATCCAATTCCTCATCATTCGATACGTCGATTTTAAAAATCAGAACAAGGAATTTCAAACAAATGCTGAACTCGGGAAGATAATTAGGGTAATACCGGCGGTAATTGGACTTTCACTGAGTACAACGTTTCTTATGATGGGTGGTATGTGGCTACTTATTGTTCCAGGGTTTCTCATTTCAATTTGGCTCATGATGTCGATGTACGCACTTGTGTTGGATAATATGGGCGTCGTTGCTTCGATGAAGGAAAGTTTGCGTGTTGTACGATCTTCTTTTTTGAGCATTTTATTGCGATTTGGGTTTTTAATCATACTTGGATGGATTATGGGAATTTTCCTTCAACTTCTTCAAGGGTTAGCGGGTGATTCAACCGTTCTTTTGCTTGTGGCGTTGGTTGTGCAAATGGCTGTGCAGTATCTCTTCCAATTTTATGCGATCGCCTATGTTGTGCTTGTTTACCGAGATGCGCAGGTGGTTGCCGAGCAAAAAGAGTACAGTCTCCGCGGAATTACCTTAACTGCTATTCTTGGATGGATGTTCTTTGCAGTTATTGTTGTGTTTGTTGGGAAGGTAATTCGATCGAATTGGGAAACGATACAATCTGCAATCACAAAAGAATACTCACAGATGGGTGAATTAGGTCAGGATTCAGAGAAATACATGCAACAAACGCAGAACAATGCGGAGTATTTGTTAAATGAGGAATCTGAGACGAATGTGTATGCAACCGATTGCGGAATCTCGGTCCCCGTCCCTTCAACAACAGATGGCGAAGGTGTGAATGTTAGAAAATGGGTTGTAGATGGCGTTTCTCTCACAGGAGATTCATTTCTTTCATTATCGACAGACGCGATGCCAAGAGATCGATCGTTGGCGTACTACATCTCATATAAAAAAGAAGCTTCGAAGCTTTCAAAAATCGGAACTATTAGTGTTGATGATCCAAGTTTAATTGTGAGATGTATCGAGAATCCACAAAAACTATCATTGGAAGAATTTATTGGAATGGTGAAGTCGAGTCAAGAATACAGTGTCGTTGTTGAAGCAGAACAAACCTATGGTGAGATTGATACTGTTTCGGTGCTACTCAGCGATAAAAAGACACTTGAGCCTGTGATGTTTGGACTTGTCGCGGTGAGTGAAGATGGGCAACGCTTGATCGAAATACTCCCGATCTTCAACATAAGTGAAGAAGATCCTCAGGCGACAAAGATTCAAGAAGACTTATTAAATATGTTCACCCACCTAAAATCAAGGCCAGCAGCGCCAACACTCCTCGAGCTTTAGGCGTTACAACTTGGACGTGCGACATCGTAAAATTTGATATACTGAGTGAATGTTCTCTGCCCTAAGTATTCTCGTTATCTCGTTTGTGGTGGTGTGGGTTGGATCGGGATTTGTGCTTCGGGCGATTACGCAAATTTCAAAGCGATGGAGAATTTCGGAGTTTATGTTGTCGTTTTTCTTGTTGGGAATAATGACGTCGCTCCCAGAAATTAGTATTGGGATAAGCTCAATTTTACATGAAAATCCAGAGATTTTTGTTGGAAATTTACTTGGTGCGGTTATTGTGCTGTTTCTTTTTGTTATTCCCCTTTTGGCCATTTTTGGTAATGGAGTTTCTGCTCCGCGAAAGTTTCAACACGCGCAAATGGTGTTTATTTTGGCGGTGATCGCGATGCCAAGTTTGCTAACCATCGATCAAACGGTGAGCCGTGGCGAAGCGATTGCGATGATTGTGGTGTATTTCCTACTATTCTTATTTTTTTCTGTTCAAGAAGAGATCACCTCGAAACTGCAGGATCATTCAAAACACACTGGACGTTTTGGTTTTGTCCACGCGTTAAAGTTTTTATTCGGGGCAGTTTTACTCATTATTGGAGGATGGCAGATTGTTGAGGCAACAACACGAATTTCGCAGGAACTTCACATAGCATCATTTTTTGTGAGTTTGCTACTCGTGGCGTTGGGAACAAATCTCCCCGAGATATCTATTATTATTCGATCGGTGCTTGCGAGCAAAAAAAGTATCGCACTTGGTGATTATCTTGGATCTGCTTCTGCAAATACGCTTCTTTTTGGTTTATTTTCGCTGATACATGGGGAAACGATTCGTTTGCCGAATCACATTCTGCAACGATTCTTTTTCATTATGATTGGATTGGTTCTGTTTTTCTTTTTTTCAAAAACAAAACACACACTTTCTCGACGAGAAGGACTATTTTTATTAGGTTTGTATGTCTGTTTTTTTGTTGGAGAAGTAGTACTTACACTTTATCTCACCCCATAGCGTTTGGTGCGACTTCCATTGAATATGGAACAAGTTGCTTAAACTGTTGTGATGCGACTTGATCGAGGACGCGTTGAATGACATCCGAATTGAGAGCGGGATTTTTTTGCATAATTTGATTTTTCGAGTATCCGAGTTCAAAGGTGGCATACATAATTTGATCGGCATCGTGATACGTAAATCCCAATTCTTGCTCGTCGCTTTGATTTTCCCAAAGCCCCGCGCTTGGAGTTTTTTCAATGAAGAGTTTCGGGACTGTAAGTTGTTGGGCGAGTTCACGAACTTGTGTCTTGTACAGCGTGCTGATTGGCTCGATATCGCTTGCAGAGTCACCAAACCGCGTAAAGTATCCTAAGCGTTTTTCTGATTTGTTTTCGGTACCACACACGACCGCCTCGTATTTTTTTGCGAGATCAAAAAGCGTGATCATGCGCACCCGAGCTTTTATGTTTCCACGACGTATGTGATCGTTTTTTTCAATCTGCAGATTGTCACAGATGGATTGGACCATTGGAGCGATATCAATAATATGAGTTTGAGATTCGGGAATTTGATTAAAGGCGATGATCTGTTTCGCGTCATCCATATTTTGCAGATGATGTGGTAAAAGCACGGGTATGATTTTTTCCTTTGGAATTACGCGCGCAAGAAGAGTGAGTGCAACGGCACTGTCAATTCCTCCCGAAACTCCAACCACGACCGGCTTCTGAAGTTTTTCGTAAAGTGTGCGCAGAAATACAATATGATCTTCGTATTGAGGTGAAGGAAGAGTAATCATTTCAGTATTATACCTTTTCTGAATATTTGTAGAGCTCATGTTCGGTAATGTACATTTGAATTTTTTCTGAAATAAAATCAGACTGTCCCGTTTCTTGAATCTCTTTGCGAACCTCGGTTGAGGAGATATCCACCATGGGAACATTTTTTATCTCGATCATTCCTTCGTACAGCGGATCCATCGGAAAACCTTTACGGGGATACACATAAAAAGGGAGTAAACGCAGGAGTTCTTCCCACTTCCCCCATCGATGAAAACTTTTCAACTGATCTGATCCAATTAGCCACGAAAAGGTGTGCTCGGGGAACTCGCGCATTGCGGTTGATGCGGAATCAAACGAAAAGCCCGCCGTTTTTTTGTTTACTTCATATTTCCAGATTTTTGTATGGGGGAGTTGGAGAAGTTCCAACATTGCCACGCGTTGTTTTTCAAGGCTCATCTGTTTTGCGAATGGATGTTGAGCGGATGGGACAAACCACACCTCATCTGCGATTTTTTTTGCCAATACCTGCTCGATCATTGTTTGATGCCCCACGTGCGGAGGATCAAACGCGCCACCAAAGAGGAGAATATGCATGAGGGGTATTGTATACTTGAAGACATGAATCCGAAAGATGTGTATACATCAGATCCTCAGTTGGAAAAGAATAGACAACAGATTCTTCGAGTTTTAATGCAACGCGATACTGAACGAAAGCAGGATATAACTTGGCAAGAACTGCCAGATAATTTAACACTTGGTAGTTTAAGAAGTATGAATTCTTCTTCAATTAGAATTTACATTAAATTTACTGTTCCTCCAGACGAGAATGGGCAAATAACAAGAAAAATTGTTAATTCGGACGGAGACACAATTGCTACAGTACGAGATGGGATTTTTTTACTCGTCCCCTCTCAAGATGCGAGTGTGGTTTTTCTTACTCCGCTTTTTCATGATCCAGATAACATTGATTTTGATCTACCGTCGAAAATTGACACGTTTTTATCATCTGCTTCAAATCGAGGAGAATTAAAGATAGAAGTTGGTTCATCTGAACAGTTGAGTTTATTAGACTATCGGTCAGCGGAAACACTTGTTGATCGACTGCTTAATGGTGCAATTGAAGCTGAACTGCCTCGATTTGTCGATCTTTTTTCTGAATTTGATTATAAAGCCACAGAAATTCTTCCTCAGGTGATGAAAACAGTTGTTCATTGGGACATGATGAGTCTTTTTCTTGATGGCAGTATTACCGAGTCCCAATTTGCTCAAGTTTTTGCAGAGATGATGAACTCTTTTTTTGCATTTCTTTCTGAGATACTTGAAGAAAACAGGACTGTTGCTCAAACAACACCAGAACTTAGTCATGATTGGGTTTTTGCATTACGAAAATTTAAAGCAAGTGCAAAATTTTCTGATTCTGAAAGCGGATGGATTTTTCTTCGTTCATTTCATGGACCTACGGGCAGTTCAATTTCTTGTCCAGCTTGGGCGTGTCCTCAGCAGGCTGCAGTAATGATAGACGATCTTTTTCAGGGGAAAGTTGGCAAAGACACAATATTTGCACAAACATATTCTGAAGGATTGGAAAAGAATCAGTATGCATTTGATCCTGAAAGGAAGCAGTTTCGTGTGTCCAGTGTTTCGCAATTACCATTGCATGCTAAATTTCATGGTGACATGCCTTTTGTAGATGCGCTTTCAACTCTTTTTATCACTGCTCATCCACTTTACCAAACATTTGCGATGAAAATTGGTTTACAAGAGACGACGAGGATATATCCGGCGGATTATGAATTAAAGTTAACGCGCGATGATTTTTCTTCTTGAAACTTCGGGTATCCTTCGGTATGCTTAATTGATGTTTACCTCGATTAATGAACGTATTGCCGTTATTGGTGTGTACGCATGTGGCGTTTTTCTTCCAAAAAAAATGAACTGGAACAGACAAGAATATCGTATTGATGAAATCACAATGAAAATCGACAGTAAGAAATCTGGATTATTAACGAGAATCTACAGCGTTCGTTCTGGAACGCAGATTTTCCGATTGGAGTTTGACCGCTTGCAAGAAACTTGGACGCTTTTGGAGGTGTGGTGTGAATAAAATATACTCACATGAAAACAGTGAAAAGAATATTTCACAAGAACATATAAAGTATTCAAATCATCCATTACGCTGGATGCATGTTGATATGAACAGTTATTTTGCAACACTCCTTCAACAAGAAACTCCATATTTACGTGGAAAACCGGTTGTGGTTGTGAAAGATATCGGAAGAACGTGTGTAATTGCGTGTTCAAAAGAAGCAAAAAGGATTGGTGTAAAAACGGGAATGTCATTGGCAGATGCGAAAAAACGGACACAAAACTTGTACGTTGTCCCCGTTAATTTTCCAATGTTTTTGGACTGCACAAAAAAATTGTACAAAATGTGGAAAGAATTAGCTCCAAATCCGGAAATCTTTTCGATGGATGAGGTCTTTCTTGATATGAACACAATTCCTACTCGCGTGAAGTATAAAAGTGAAAAGGAGCTTGGTTTTTTTATTCAACAGAATGTCAAAAGAACGTTGGGTGAATGGGTTACGTGTAATGTTGGAATTGGTCCGACAAGATTGTTGGCTAAAATACTAGGAGAAATTAGCGAAAAAGGATCGGTGTGTTCTATTCTTTGGACCGATCGTCTTCCGCTATTAGCGGATGTTTTGTTTGTAGATGTGTGTGGGGTGGGGCGCGCGCTTGCAAAAAAACTCGCTTGTTTTGGTGTGTACACCCCGTTACAAATTCCATTCTTAGGAAAAGAGACGCTTATTTCATATTTTGGTTCGTTTTGGGCTGAGGAGCTGTTAAAAATCAGCAACGGTGAGGATCCATCTTTTTTGCAAAGGATTCTTGCGGAGCCAAAGGAGCGGTCGGTGGGGAGGACAACAACGGGGTTTTCCTTGTGTTCCGATCGTCAAGAAATCCTGCGTGTGTTTTTTGCGTTGTGTTGCGAGGTTATGAAAAAATCACGAGCGCTTCATCTTTATGGTCGAACGGTGTTTTTCTTTATGATGGGGAGAACGCAGTCGGCGCATCACCGTATAACCTGTACGAGCGCGATTACCTCAACAAAAACACTCTTTGAGTTTGCTCAACAGTGGGTTCAGTCGTTACACGCAATTTTTCCGGTAATTCGATGGGGTGTGTATCTTTCGAATACACAAAAAGATCTTCCACCATCATTATTTCCATCTCAAGATGAGAAACACGAACAAATCGAACGCGTTCTCGATCAGTTGCAATCAAAATATGGATCGCGCGTGTTGCGATATGCCATCGATTTTTCACCCACGCTTCCCGACGAGGAGGTGACGGGATTTTTTGGTGAGAAACGTATTCATTTACAGGACGTGTGAGCGTGTTCTTCAGTTATCGCAGTGCGAGTTTCTCCCAAGGATATTCAGCATGACCAAAATGGCCATATCGCGCAGTTTTTGAGTAGATTGGTCGAAGAAGATCAAGCCCTTCAACGATTCCCTGCACACTGAGGTCGAGCAACGACCACGCGTAGTCCTCGATTGTTTTGATTGGGGCCGTTTCGGTTCCAAATGTTTCTATCGCTTTTGCGATGGGATCCTTGTATCCAATCACATACGCTACTTGCACCTCGCATCGCTGTGCCAGTCCCGAGGCCACAATGTTTTTAGCAAGGTAGCGCGTTGCGTACGCACTTGCGCGATCAACTTTTGTGACATCTTTGCCAGAAAAGCATCCGCCACCAACACGTCCCATTCCACCGTAGGTATCCACAATGATTTTTCGGCCTGTTACGCCGGTGTCACTCGAAGGTCCGCCGATTTCCCATCGGCCGGTGCCGTTTAAGATGAGTTGTGATTTTTCGATTTTCGATAAAGAAAACGATTCCAGCACAGGTAACACTGCATGGAGATATAAATCGTCGAGCACTTGTGTTTTTTCTACAACGGGATCATGCGGGCACGCAAGTACAATAGTTTCAACTCCAACCGGTTTTCCGTTTTCATATTTTACTGTGACCTCGGTTTTTCCATCAGGTCGCAAGTATGCCAACGACGACGTTTTTAAAACATCCATTTTTTCTGCGAGTGCGTGCGCGAGTGCAATTGGCAATGGCATAAACTCGGGAGTTTCATTCACCGCGTACCCAAACATCATCCCTTGATCACCAGCACCACCCGTGTTTACTCCAACCGCAATATCGGGCGATTGTTGATGAACAAAAACAGTGACCGGTGATGCATCGCTGAAATGATACTCGTCTTTTGTGTATCCAAGTTCCTGAATTTTTTTGCGGGCGATTTTTTCAAATGGAAGCGGTTGCGGGCAGGTGACTTCTCCTGCGATTACAACTTGATTTTCTGTAACCAAGGTTTCCACTGCAATGCGGGAATGTTTTTCGATCTTAATTGCCTCATCAACAATAGCATCAGAAATTTGATCACAGATTTTATCTGGATGTCCTGCACAAACGGACTCACTTGCAAATGTATGGTAGTTCATTCCACCTCCTTGTGTGCCAAAAAATACAAGAGAGGGGCACAAAAAACCTCTCACAAAGGAGAGGTAATTTTTTCCAATTGGCTCGTCTGTCCTCTCCGGCTAGAATTGGCACCGCGATTCTCGGTTGCCGGACGGGTCGTAGGGCTAGATCCCTCGCCGTCTCTCATGACGATTGGATGAATATAGCACGTTCTAGAAATCAATTTCAATATAGGAAACGGATCTTGCTATACTGCATATGTGGAAATATCAAACGATCAACTTGCGTATCACGCAAATGAAATTCGAACACACATCATTCGAATGATTTCGCATGCGCACAGCGGTCATCCTGCGGGTGCGCTGGGGATGGCGGATGTGTTTACCTCGTTGTATTTTTCGATTGCACATGTTGACCCAGAACATCCGTGGAAAGATGATCGCGATCGCATTCTTGTTTCAAACGGTCATATCGCTCCAGTGTGGTACGCAACGCTAGCTGAACGAGGATACTTTTTGAAAGATGAGTTGTTGAGTTTGCGTGCGTTAGGTTCACGTTTGCAAGGACATCCCGTGTTTCGCGGGTTGCCAGGTGTTGAAAATTCTTCGGGCTCGCTTGGTCAGGGAATTGGGCAAGCAGTTGGGGTCGCGCTTGGTTTGCGGATGAAGAAAAAAGCAAATCATGTATTTTGTGTTGTTGGTGACGGTGAACAACAGGAGGGATCGGTGTGGGAGGCGTACTGGTTTGCATCAACACGCACACTTTCGAATCTCACAATTATCGTTGATCGAAACTACATTCAAAGTGAGGACTCAACGGAACATGTCCTACCACTCGATCCTTTTATTGAAAAATTAACTGCGTTTGGTTTGCATGTGATTTCTTGTGATGGACATGATTTTTCTGCAATCCAGTCTGCTTTTGAGACTGCGCGCGCATTTCACAAAGGCCCAACCGCGATTGTGTTTCGAACAATTCCAGGTAAAGGAGTATCGTTCATGGAAAATACCGCAAAATGGCATGCCGAACCTCCCACTGACGAACAAGCGGCACTTGCCCTAAAAGAACTGGAGTCGCATGAATAGCGAAAAAGCAACACGAGACGGATTTGGCGACGGGTTGGTAGAACTTGGTGCTTCAAATGAGCGAGTTATGGGTTTTTGTGGAGATTTAACAAAATCAACGAGAATGCATCTGTTTGCGAAAAAGTATCCTGACCGATTTTTTAATGTTGGAATTCAAGAGCAAAACATGGTTGCGATGGCTTCTGGGCTTGCAATGACGGGATGGATCCCATTTATCGCAACCTATGGTGTATTTTTTGGTCGCGCGTGGGATCAAATTCGCGTGTCGGTGTGTATGCAAAATCAAAACGTTAAGATGGTTGCCACGCACGCGGGAATCACGATTGGTGAGGATGGGATGACTGCGCAGGCGTTTGAGGATATTGCGATGATGCGCGCGTTGCCGAATATCACCATTATTCAACCTGCAGATTATTGGGAAGCGAAACACGCTGTTGAGGTTGTTGCTCAAATTCGCGGTCCCGTATATCTTCGGCTCGAGCGGGGCACATCTCCGATTGTTACTTCACCTCATGCGTCATTTATTGCGGATCGCGCAGAGATCTTGCGAGATGGCAATGATTGTGTTGTGTTTGCTTGTGGTTCGATGGTCGCTCACGCAATCCGCGCGCGCGAGATGTTAGAAAAAGAACATATTTCAGTAATGGTGGTAAATGTGCATACGATTAAACCGATCGATGAGCGAACGATTGTTGCGTGTGCAAAAAAATGTGGTCGAGTTGTGGTCGCCGAAGCGCATCAAGTTGTGGGAGGGTTGGGAGGAGCAATCGCCGAGGTGCTTTCCCGCGAACTTCCGACAAAAATGGGATTTGTGGGAATGAAAAATGTGTTTGGAGAGTCGGGGAAACCAGATGAGTTGGAGAAAAAATACGAACTCAACGATCTGGGAATTTGTAAAAAAGTGCGAGAGATGATGGGTAAACGAAAATAATAATTACAGAAGTAAAATAATCCCAATTCCCAAAATCACCCGATAAATCACAAAAGGCATAAACCCATATTTGCGGAAAATAGGAAGTGTGACAGAAATCGTTGCGAGTGCAGTGAAAAACGCGACCAGAAACCCAACCGCCGTGGAAAACAGGAGGCCTTTCTCGAATTCCCCGCCGTCTAAGAAAAAATTCAGCAACTCATATCCCGCGGCGAGACTCATCGCAGGAACCGCGAGCATGAACGCGGTATCCACGGATTGACGAAACGATTTTCCGCGCGAAAGCCCTCCAAGAATCGTTATTCCCGATCGCGACACTCCAGGAATTATCGAAAACGCCTGAAACAAACCGATGATAAAAACATCAACCAGTGAGGTTTCTTGATCATCTATTTGTTTTTTCGTTTGTTTTTTTAACACATAATCCGCAATCCAAAATAGTCCAGCGACTCCCAGTGTCGTGGCAACAATAATCCAGAGTTGCGTTTGTGCATATTTCACCAATGAATGAAACAAGAATCCAAATACCGCGACAGGGAGAGTTCCGACAATCATTTTTTGAATAAAAAAGATTGGAAGCGTGCGCGTTTTTTGAATCTCACGAACTGCAACCGCGATTCGCGCGCGATAAAACCACAAAATAGCACAGATTGCTCCCAGTTGAATCACGGTATTAAAAAAAAGAGAGGGTTCGGGTATGCCCAGAAGACGCTCGGCAAGAATGAGATGTCCTGTGCTTGAGATGGGAAAAAACTCGGTTAATCCTTCAATAACTCCAAGTAAAATAGCCTCTCCAAACGAAAGTTGCATAGATGTACTATACAATACGCCTATGGAGTATGTCTTGAAAGAAAATACCAGATCTCGTTCGATTCGCGTTCGTGTAAACACTCGGGGCGAGGTAGAGGTGTCCGTGCCACCTCGAACGCCGAAAAACACGATCAACTCATTCTTGGAACAATCGCAGGAGTGGATTCATCGGATGCGCGCGCGGATTCAGCGCAACTCGGTCGAAGAAGATATGATTTTGCACGAAGGACAACTTCGGAAAATTCAGATCTCAACTACACAATCGGAACGCGTTCTTCTCACAAACAATACCATTTCGATTCGTCCTACAACTTACAACGCAGAAAGTGTTACACGCGCGTTGTTAACTTGGCAGAAGGCTCGTGCTGAAGAAGCGCTTACTCATCTTGTTTCACAATGCGCTAAAAAGACGGGTGTTACAATTCTGAAACTGCGATTTCTGGAACAAAAAACGCGTTGGGGAAGTTGTACAAGCGATCTTCATGTGCAGTTGAATTGGTTGCTCATTCGAGCTACACAAGAAGTGCAACGATATGTGGTGATTCACGAACTCGCGCATACCGTGCATCACGATCATTCCAAATCATTTTGGCAGTATGTTGCGCGGTTTGACCCGCAATATGCTGAGAATAGAAAATGGTTACAAAGAAATGCGACCCAAATGCATCACGTTCCTCAACTGAAAAATATTTTTGAGGTACAAAAAGATGTGGAGAAAATCATATGATGTATCTTTTTCACGGTGATCAAATTGCGCAGTCTCGCACATCTTGGGCGAATAAGATTCAAGCACTCGAAGCGCAAGGATACGCAGTTGAGCATTACAGTGAGAAACTGCCGACAATTGCACATGTTTCACAACTCGTTCAAGCGCAGTCGCTTTTCCAAACGCAACGCGTGGTCGCATTTGAAAATCTTTTGAAATCTTGTGGACGAGAACAAAAGAAAAAAGATGCGCTGATTTCACTTTTGCTTGAGGCCTCAAAAACGCAGGAAATACTCTTGTGGGAAGGTGACACGATTTCTCCCGCAACGCTCAAAAAACTTTCTCAGGCGACTATTCAGCATGCAAAGCTATCGAAGATGATGTTCGTGTGGTTAGATTCACTTCGCCCCACTGCAAGTAATCGAGTTGCTCTTTTGCAGGCAATCGAACAAGATGGTGCAGAGTTTTGTTTTGCGATGTTAATTCGTCAAGTGAGATTGTTACTTCAAATGAAAGACTCTGGTTCGATTGCTGGCGCGCCATTCACACAGCAAAAGATTCGTACGCAAGCGTCGCATTGGAGTATTGATCAACTTTTACGTTTACACACAAAAATACTTGAGATTGATGAGCATCAAAAAACATCTTCGGGAATATTAACGCTTACACAAGAACTTGATCTTTTGTTGATGAATATTGCATAACTTTTATCCCCAGCCTCATGAACACTTTTTCGTATCTATTCAAATGCGTGGATGTTTACCCCTTTGGACCAATCTATTTCTGGAATCGAGTGAAGGAGTTCACGAATATCTTTTTTCAACTCGTCGTATCCTTGTTGTGTTTTCGACTCAAACTTAATGGTGATGTATGGTCCGTTTTGTGATGCGCGAATGATAACCATGTTTCCGTTTTCCTCTGCGCGAACACCATCGATCTCGGTGAATAACGCCGTTGGCCATTTTTGATGAAAAACGGGTGCAATCTGCGTTTTAATTACCTCGAATTTTATCGCATCTGCTAATCCGAGTTTAATTTCTGGACTGCTAATGAACTTTGGTAATACGGCAATCTCTTGATTCAGCGAGTGATTTTTGGACTCAAGATACTGCAAAAGCCGAAGGCTCGCGTACGCCCCATCGTCGTGGCCGTAAAAATTGTCGGTAAAGTAAATGTGTCCCGAAAGTTCTCCACCAAACGGAGCTTTTTCTTCCTTCACCTTGGCTTTAATAAATGAATGCCCCGTAACCCACATGATCGGTTTTCCACCTTGACTGACAATGGTCTCACGAACAACTTGCGAGCAAAGTGTGTTGAAGATAATTGGAGCGTTCGGCATGGTGGATAGGACATCTTTTACAAACAACGCGATGATCTGATCCATGTACAACACTTGCCCTGTGGAATCAACGCAGGCCATACGGTCGCCGTCGGTGTCATATGCAAATCCAATATCCGCTTTTTCTGCCAAGACGCGAGCGGCGAGTCGCTCGAGAACCTCGGACTCGGTTGGGTCGGGAACGCCGCTGGGGAAGTTTCCATCTGGCTCACAGTTTTGACGAACCACTTCACATCCCGCCTGTTCGAAAAGTTGTGGATAGAAAACACCCGAGCCTGTTGAGCACGCGTCGATTACAACCTTCCATTTTTTGGTAAGCGAAAAATGTTTAAGCAGATGGTGTGCGTAACTTTCAAAAATATCAATCGTTCGATCGGTTCCCCGACCTTCAGAAAACTTTCCGTTGCGTACAATTTCTTTATATTCATTGATCTCAGCGGTTTCCATTGTTTCGGAGTAGCCTGTGCCAAGTTTCAGCCCGTTGAATTCTTTTGGATTGTGTGATGCGGTGATCATCGCTGCACCCTTTGTTTTGCATTCATATGATGAAAAATACACAATTTGACTCAAGCTGAGTCCCAAAAAAATGCTATCCACACCCCCATCGTTTAATCCCTGTCGAAATGCTTTGGCAAAAACTTCAGAACTGAGTCGATTGTCCATTCCCACCGTCGCTTCGCGTACGCGGCGCTTCCGTAAAAACGTGGCGTATGCACGCCCAAGTGTGTAGTACACATCTTCGGTGAGTTCCGATCCTACGAGTCCTCGAATATCATATCCACGAAAAATAACAGGAGAAATAGAGGGAACGAGCTGATACATTCTAATCCTTTCGTTGATATTACGAGAGTGCAATAATTGTATACCATTTCGAATTTGCTACAATGCAAACATCCAAAAGGAGGAAAATGACAAAAACGCCCCCATTAGATTCTCGTGACGCAATCTATCGTCTTGATCCAAATCACATGCTGGACTCGGTTGAGTCTCTTGATCTGCAAATCTTAGACATGTGGCAAGCGTGTGAGCGTTTTTCTGTTCCCGAGTCGTATCGTTCTGCAAAAAACATCGTGGTGAGTGGAATGGGCGGGTCGGCATTAGGCGGGCGAGTGGTCAAGTCATTGTATAAATCTGAGTTGCAGATTCCTTTTGAATTGATTGGTCACTATGTGCTGCCCGCGTATGTTGGAAAAGATTCTCTTGTTATTCTTTCAAGTTATTCAGGTTCAACAGAGGAAACGCTGGCGTCGTATCAAGATGCAAAAAATCGAGGAGCGATGCTTGCGGTGATTACTGCGGGTGGAAAATTGTTGGAGCTCGCGAAGCAAGATGGCGTTCCGTATGTACAGATTGTTCCAAAACATAATCCGTCAAATCAACCGCGCATGGCAATCGGATATGCAATAACAGGATTACTTGCGATGCTCACCAAAGCGGGATTTTTGAATATTTCTCAACAAGAGATAGATTCAGCAGTTCAGCTTTTAAGAGAGAGAAAACCATTTCTCATTCCGGAATCAATCGAGCAAAACACCGCGAAATTGTTGGCGTATGCGGCAGTTGATAAACAGATTTTCTTTGTCTCAGCAGAACATCTCGAAGGGGCAACGCACGTGTTTAACAATCAGTTAAATGAAAATGCGAAGGTGATCAGTGCAGAATACTTGATTCCAGAAATGAATCACCATTTTCTCGAGTCCATTTCATTTCCAAAACAACTTCGAGATAGTACCTTTTTTCTGTTCATTCAATCGAGTTTGTATCATCCTCGCGTGAATGTTCGTGTACCAATTACGCGTGATATTGTTGAGATGAGCACCTTTCCCGCTGAAACGATTATGGCGACAGGAGTAACGCGTTTTTCGCAGGTTTGGGAAGTTATTCAACTTGGCGCGTTTACCAACATTTATCTCGCCGTTCTCAATGGAATTGAGGATCCCTCAAAAATTCCATATGTTGATTTTTTGAAAGAAAAACTCGCTGAAGTAAAATAATTCGCGATGTGTTGTCTTGTGAGATGGTGTGTGTTTCGTGTATGATGAGAACATATGAACAAGTCTGCCCCATTTGTTGTGCAATTTCGTGATGTCGATAAGGACTCAATCCCTTTGGTTGGAGGTAAAGGGGCAAACTTGGGTGAGATGGTCCGAATGAAGTTCCCTGTCCCCGAAGGTTTTATCGTTACCGCTCCTGCATATTTTTATATGATCGAGCACAACGCTTTTGAACATAAAATTCGTTCGATTCTTAAGAATATTGATGTGAATGATTCAAAAAAGTTGCAACGTGTTTCAAAAGAAATTAAAACCCTCATTTCTCATGCGGATGTTCCGCATGATCTCGCAAATGCGATTTTTGATGCGTATGAGGAAATGGGCAACGATCCGTATGTTGCGGTTCGTTCAAGTGCAACGGCCGAGGATCTTCCCGACGCGTCGTTTGCAGGTCAGCAAGCCACGTTTTTAAATATCAAAGGTGATGCGAATGTGATGAACTCGATTCGAGATGCGTGGGCATCACTCTTTGAAGCGCGTGCGATTTTTTATCGCGAGACCAAAGGTTTTGATCATTTTAAGGTGGGATTGGCTGTTCCCGTTCAACGTATGGTGCAGTCGGATGTGAGTGGGGTGATGTTCTCGATTAATCCTGTGACAAATGACAAGCAAACCGTTGTGATTGAGGCAATTTGGGGATTGGGGGAAAATATTGTACAAGGAACTGTAACCCCCGATCACTACGAAGTGAATAAACAATCATGGGAAATACTAAAAAAAGAAGTGATTCCTCAACGAATCGAAATGGTACGAAAAGAAGGAGTTACCAAGGATTATCCTGTTCCTCCTTCTCGAAAAGAAAAGCGAAAAGTCAACGATGAACAGATTGTTGAGCTCGCAAAACTTTCACAAAAACTCCAACAGCATTATTTTTTTCCACAGGATAGCGAATGGGCAATTGAAAACGGAAAGATTTTTCTTGTACAAACGCGCCCCATTACCACAATTCAATCGGTGAATGACAAAGCGTCGTCTGCGAGTGTGGATCGTGAAGTGGGAAAGGCGCTTTCGGGAATGAAGCTGCTTGCTAAGGGTGAGTCTGCGAGTCCAGGGTTAGCTTCTGGGATCGTCCGACAAATTCTTAGCCCGAAAGAAATCAATAAATTACGCGCGGGTGAAGTGATGGTGACCTCAATGACAACGCCCGATTTTGTTCCCGCAATGAAACGCGCAGCCGCACTTGTTACCGATCGTGGTGGTCAAACGTCTCATGCGGCGATTGTGTCACGCGAACTCGGGCTTCCTTGTGTTGTGGGTACGGGAGACGCAACGAAAAAACTGAAGGATGGTCAAGTGGTGACGGTGAATGGAAAGACAGGTGAGATTTTTGCAGGTGGACTTCAGGCATCGGTTATTTCGATGGTTGAAAAAGAAAAAAATGTCGAGCCAACGATCATTCGTAAAACGGCGACAAAGGTGTATGTGAATCTTGCAGAACCGGAACTCGCTTCGAAAGTCGCTGCCAAAAATGTCGATGGAGTCGGCCTTCTTCGAGCGGAGTTTATGATTGCGCAACTCGGAGCGCATCCAAAAAAACTCATCAAAGATCGCAAGCAACAGGTTTTTATTCACCGTTTGGCGGAGGGGATCCGCACATTCTGTGAGGCGTTTGGAGACCGGCCGGTGGTGTATCGTGCAACAGACTTCAAAACAAATGAGTATCGTAATCTGTTAGGTGGAAAAGAGTATGAACCAGAAGAAGAAAATCCGATGCTTGGATACCGCGGGGCGTTTCGGTATCTCTCCGATGAAAAGGTTTTTGATCTTGAAATCGAGGCAATAAAAAAGGTGCGAAACGAATTTGGACATAAAAATCTGTGGATGATGATTCCATTTGTGCGAACGGTTGAGGAATTGGTGATCGTAAAACGCATTCTTTCATCGAAGGGGCTTCATCGTTCCCCATCGTTTAAGCTGTGGATGATGGCGGAGATTCCAAGCAACGTTGTGCTACTCGATCAATTTATTGATGTTGGAATCGACGGAATCTCGATAGGAACGAACGATCTTACTATGCTTATGCTGGGAACCGATCGTGATAATGAACACGTTGCGCAAGAGTATGATGAACGCAATCCCGCGGTGTTGTGGGCATTAGAAAAAATCTGCACGACCGCGAGAAAACGTGGAGTGACGGTGTCGGTGTGTGGTCAGGCGCCATCAACCTATCCAGAGATCACAGAAAAACTTGTTCGATGGGGGGCAACCTCGGTATCGGTGACGCCCGATATGATCGATAAGACGCGTGAAGTTGTGTATGAAGCAGAACAGCGCGTTGTGGGTAGTCGATCGTAACTACAGAAGATATAAAGGAAGAAGGAGAACAGTATGGCAACGATCAAACGCATTTTTGCTCGAGAGATTCTTGATTCGCGCGCCTTTCCGACCGTTGAAGCGACAGTAGAGTTGGATAATGGTATGGTTGCAAAATCAGCAGTCCCCAGTGGTACATCGACTGGTGCGAACGAAGCAGTTGAGTTGCGCGATCATGATCCACTGCGTTTTGCTGGTAAAGGTGTGACAAGGGCGGTGAAAAATGTGAATGAAATTCTTGCACCAGCGCTTATCGGAAAAGATCCAACGACTCAAACCGCGATTGATCAGCTGTTGGTGAATCTCGATGGATCTCCAAACAAAGCAGCGCTCGGAGCAAACGCGATTCTCTCTGTGTCACAGGCTGTTTCAAAGGCGGGTGCGTTGGTTCACAATCTTCCGTTATATCAATATTTCTTTTTAAAATATAAACTCGTTGAAGCGGTGAGCACCCCTTCTCCCATCTTTAATCTCATTAATGGAGGCGCGCATGGAGCGGGAAATCTCGATATTCAAGAGTTTCAGATTGTTCCTGCCACGCACAAAAAATTTTCCGAAGCGTTGCAGATTGGAGTTGAAATCTTCCTTGCATTGGATGAAGTGTTGATCGGAAAAGGCGCGGTACATTCGGTAGGTATTGAGGGTGGATTTGCTCCCGACCTCTACTCTAACGCCGATGCGTTCCAGCTGTTCCTTGAAGCGATTGCTCGAACAAATTATCACATTGCTAAAGATTTGTTTTTGGCCATTGATGCAGGCTCAAATCATTATTATGCAAATGGAAAGTACAAATTACGAGATCGATCGGAACCGTACTCTGCTGATGAAATGATTGCGTATTACAAGACGTTACACGAAAAATATTCCTTGATTAGTGTCGAGGATGGGTTGCACGAAAGCGATTGGGATGGGTGGAAAAAAATGACCGCTGAGTTGCAGGACAAAATGATGATCATTGGAGATGACTTTTTGACGACGAACAAGCAGTACGTCCTGAAAGCGATCGCAGAAAAAGCGTGTACCGCAGTGTTAGTCAAGCCAAATCAAATTGGAACGGTTTCAGAAACAGTTGAGGTTGTAAAAATCGCCAAGGATGCGGGATGGCAAACGGTGTTCTCTCATCGTTCGGGTGAAACAACGGACGATTTTATTGCGGATATGGCGGTTGGACTTGGGGGAGATTTTGCAAAGTTTGGCGCACCGAACCGAGGAGAGCGCGTTGCAAAGTACAATCGACTGTGGGAGATTGAAAAAGAACTCGAAGCACAAAAATAATACGCGAATACGATATACCTCGTTTTAATCTGATATAGTGTAAAAGATATGTTGTCTGATGTTCCAAAACCAATTGTTCTTTTGATCCTCGATGGCTGGGGGGTCGGTCCCGATTATCCAGGGAACGCAATTACAAAGGCGCACACTCCTGTCATGAACAGACTTCCGTTGATGTATCCAAACACGCTTCTTGGAGCTTCGGGTGACTCGGTTGGTTTGCCTAAGGGTGAGGATGGAAATACTGAAACAGGCCACCTAAACATTGGCGCAGGAAGAATTGTGTATCAAGATCTTCCCAGAATTAACATGGCGATTGCGGAAGGATCGTTTGGTGAAAATCAAGCAATTCAAAAAGTATTTGAACATGTCAAAACAAACAATTCAACATTGCACTTGATGGGGTTAATTGGAAGTGGCGGAGTGCATAGTAGTGTAAATCATTTATATGCCCTGCTCGCGGCCGCAAAAAATGCTGGGTTAACGCAAAATATATCGGTTCACGCATTTACCGATGGTCGTGATTCGCCACCTACCGCGGGAGTTGAGTATCTGCGCGAGCTTACCGAGCATATGGAAAAGATTGGCGTTGGGAAGTTGGCGACGATTGTTGGTCGATACTACGCGATGGATCGTGATCACCGATGGGAACGCACGCAAGTCGCGTATGATGCGCTCACGGTTGGTTCAAATGTTTGTACGATGGACTATCTTGGTGAAATGCGGAAATCGTATGACGCGGGGAAAACCGATGAGTTTATTGAACCAATAAGCGTTTGTGGCCCTGATGGAAAACATCGTGTTGTTCAAGATGGTGATGCGGTGATGTTTTTCAATTTTCGCATTGATCGTCCTCGACAACTGACGCGCGCGTTCGTGCTCCCCAATTTCGAATCGGGGACAGCCACGGAAGCATTCGATCCCTACACCGTGAAATATCAAAAATCTCATATTAGTCATGTTGTTGCGGGTCCAACCTTTCAGCGGAAAAAAATCATCAAAAATATGCTTTTCACAACCATGACCGAGTACGAGCGGGGTCTCCCCGCGTTAGTCGCGTTTCCTCCCGAGTTTGTGTCGATGCCGCTGGGCCGCGTGCTTTCAGAAAAAGGCTTGCGCCAACTCCGCATCTCTGAAACAGAAAAAGAACGATTTGTTACGTATTATTTTAATGGGCAACGAGAAGATCCTTTTTTTGGAGAAGATCGTGTGATTATTCCTTCTCAAAAAGTCGCAACCTACGATTTGAAACCCGAGATGAGCGCACGTGAGATTATGCAAACGATTATCGATAAGATTCAATTAAATATTTATAATGTTATTATTGTGAATTTTGCGAATGCGGACATGGTCGCGCATACGGGAAATTTGGAGTCGGCAATCAAGGCGTGTGAGGTTGTTGATGAGTGTGTGGGTCGTGTGATCGAAGCGGTGAATATGCGAAAAGGTGTAACGCTGATTACTGCCGATCATGGAAATGCGGAAGAGATGATCACCGACGGAGGAAATGTTGACACGGAGCATAGTACCTACCCCGTTCCGTTTATTATTGCTTCCACGCGATACACTAATCAAAATGGAAAGATGGCTGAGCGTGGCATACTTGCCGATATTGCGCCGACGATCTTAAAACTGTTGAATATTGAACGACCTGCAGATATGACAGGGCGACCGCTGATCTGATCTTTTTTTAAGCTATTTTTGAATTAATCTTGATGTAAGTTATTTGTAAGATAGATCATGTATCGTGTGAGGTATGAAATATTATTCTCCTATCCCAATCTCACGCGGTGTCCTTAACGATTTTTTGTTACACGATCAACTTGTGCTTGAACCAATTATCACTGAATTGCTAGAGAGAATCAAAAAGTTAGAACAAAGGATTGAGGGGCGTGGAATCAAAAACAAAGCACAGCTCAATCGTTCAAATGATACAATCTAGAAATGTTTGATCTAAAATCAATCTCAGGCATTTTCGCCATTGTTCTCACTTTTGTGAGTTATGTTCCGTATATTTACGAAACAGTAAAAGGAAAGACAAAGCCCCATATTTACAGTTGGTTTTTGTGGTCTTTTGTCACCTTTATCATTTTTGGTTTGCAAATTGTTGGGAATGCAGGGATCGGTGCATGGGTCACATTTGCTACAGGAGTTCTGTGTTTAATCGTTTTTATTTTAGGAGCTCGTAACGGTGAACGGAACATTACACTTTTTGACACAATAACTTTTATACTAGGGCTTGTGGCAACAGGAATCTGGATCTTTGCAAAACAACCAGCAATCTCAAATATATTAATTGTGACAATAAACAGTTTGGCAGTTTTGCCAACAGTGAGAAAATCGTGGAATCAGCCACACTCGGAAACACTTTCAACTTGGGTGATTGCAGGTGTGAGAAATATATTAGGTATCATCGCACTTGAACAATATTCAATATTGACTTGGCTTTATCCCGTAGTTTCTCTTGTTATTAATGCTTTGTTCAGTCTTATGCTGATCATTCGTCGCAAACAACTCGCTTAATTCGTAAATCTTCGAATCAATCCCACCACTTTTCCCTGAATGCGCACGTTTGTGGCATAAATAGGTTGCATGGTTGCATTCGCGGGTTCCAAGCGCACACGTGTTGCTTCGCGAAAGAATCGCTTCAGTGTTGCGAGTCCGTTTTCCAGCATCGCCACCACAATCTCACCGTTGTTCGCGTCTTGAACTTCCTCGATCACCACGAAATCACCGTCTAAAATACCATCCTCAATCATCGAATCACCGCGCACCTGCAACACGTATGAACGCTTGCTCGCGCTCACAAGTTCGGGTGAAACTTTAAATGTTGCATTTGGATCTGTGTAGGGCTGAATTGGTCGTCCCGCCGCGATATAGCCCAAGATGGGAAGATCGACGCTTTCTGACATGCGTAAAAATGTGCGATCAATTAACTCAAGTCCGCGAACGGAGCCTTCGTATTTGCGAATGATCTTTTTTTTGATAAGTGCTTGAAGATGTTCGTGTACCGTCGCGAGTGAGGAAACGCCTAAGGATGTGGCGATTTCTTGCAACGTTGGAGAAAATCCGTTTTTTTGGATGTATTGCGACACAAAATCGACGATTTGTCGTTGACGCTTATATAATGTGACGGCCATCTGCCTCCTTGTGGCGTTTTCTTCGCGCGAATGAAAAGCGAACTCTATCCACAATAACCGAAAAGAGGGCGAAGGGTCAAGGGGGAATTGAAAACTTGATTATTATGTGTAGAATTTGGAATATGAAAGAAAAACTGAATCTCTATCCTGCAAATTTCATCCTTGTTTTGCAATATGTAACTTCACCAGAGATGTCAAACGCGACTCAGAAGGCTTTATATGAAAAAGTTGTTCGAAATTTCCCCATTTTCACATCTTGGATTGAAGAAAACCAAAAGAAAATAATCGAACTTACTTCATTACTACACGAAAATGATAAAATTTTTACACAAATAGTAGACGATCGCCCTGAGGGGCAAGAATTGCATCAATTGTTAGACAGAAGTCAAGAATTGCAGCATCAAACCAACGCGATTATGGAACAAATCATCGCTTCCTTGCTTGCTGACGGTATTGATATTTCCCAGCTCAGTTGGTGAACGGGGGGAAGTTTGCAATGTGAATTTGCCTAGGGTATCATTGCGGAATGAGACTGAAAATCGCATTAATATCTCTAATTCTATCTCTGTTAGGGATATTTGTTGTTGGTGCGAAATTGCGCTCATCACAAATTGAAATCGATGCGTTGCAACAAACAAATAGAAGATTATTAGAAAGTGCTAAAGAAAATAGTACAGAAAATGAACTTGCGCAATCAAATATTGAGTTGCTCACAACACAGAGAAATCAACTAGATTCTGAACTTAGTTGGATTTCTTTGAAATATGATTTGTCTGGTTACCTCTTTTCATATAATTTTCATATCAAGCCATTTCATAAAGAGTGGAAATGCGGCAGATTCCAATTTGAGGATGTTGATCCAATATTAACTTGTGAGATTATAAGAAGTTACAATGATTCTGAAGGTATCATGCCATCTTTTCCTGCATACGAAAACATCCCCGACGAGAAAAATCGAGAATTTCCTGTTTATGCGATCAGCTCAATGGAAATTCAAGTACAAGCAAGACAAGACGCATACTATCCAATCCAAGAAGCCGAAATTAAATCGAGATATGAGATTAACGATGAATTGAGAACGGTGTTCTCAAATGATTCCCGAACGGTATGGTATTCTGCAGAAAAAGATACATATTTTGCGTCGGCCACGTTTAATACTAATGTTGGCCACTATGATAAATCGGCATTTGCCTTCTCAATTTCAATCAAGCCCACGAACCCCATCGTGACTCAGAAAATGGTAGACGGTCTTGTTACAAAAATGGTTTTAGCTGTTGAGTTGATTAGGTAGTGCCAAATATTCACATTAGCGCGTACAATCCAAAAAATGACAGAAACATTTTCAAGATCAGAATCAATGAAGAGGAATTATCCTACCAATTTTCTTCTTGCTTTAGAATGTGCACATTCTCCCAGGAAGGCAAATGCATTTCAGAAGGCTTATTTTGACAAAGTAGAGAAAGCGTTTCCAAGCTTTAGTAATTGGACTCAGAAAAATAAATATCTTTTACAAGAACTTATCCCACTATTACAACAAAAACAAAAGATGATTGATCAAGTAATAAAATACCGCTCACAGGTTGCTAAACTTGATCAATACGTTCTAAAAGACCGAGAGTTGAGTTTACAGGTAGACATGATCATGAAACAAATAATCGCCTCCTTGCTTGCTGATGGAATCGATATTTCCCAGCTCAGTTGGTGAACTCCTGTTACAATACACCCATGTCTTTTGTCGTCCATTCACCCTATCAACCTGCTGGTGATCAGCCACAGGCAATCGAAAAACTCACGCGCGGGTTTCTCGAAAAAAAGCAGAATCAGGTTCTGTTGGGTGTGACGGGAAGTGGAAAAACCTTCACCATGGCACATGTGATCGCGAATCTCAATCGGCCAACGCTGATTATTTCGCACAACAAAACGCTTGCGGGGCAGTTGTATCAGGAGTTTCGCGATTATTTTCCAGAAAATGCGGTGAACTATTTTGTTTCGTACTACGATTACTATCAGCCCGAGGCCTACATTCCCACCACCGATACCTATATCGAAAAGGAGACGCAGATCAATGATGATATCGACAAACTTCGTCTTGCCTCAACGACAAATCTGGCGACGCGCAAAGATGTGATTGTGGTCGCCTCGGTTTCCTGTATTTATAACCTTGGCTCGCCTGCGGAATATGCGCAGAACTTGCTCGAGATCATGGAGGGTGAACTCATTCAACAGCAAACCATTCTTGATCAACTCACGAACATGCAGTACTCGCGAAATGATTTTGAGTTTAAACGAGGAACAGTGCGCGTCCATGGTGAGGTGATTCAGGTTTGGCCGGCGTATCAAGATTTTGCGTACTCGATCGAGTGTGCGGATAATCTTATTGAACATATTCGCGCGTTTGATCCAACAACGGGAAACACTATCGCGCAAGAGAAAAATCAACAAAACAATCGTGTGGTGACAATCTATCCTGCCAAGCATTATGTAATCGGTCATGGTGATAAAGAACCGATATTCAAAGAAATCGAGCATGATATGCGCGAACGAGCCGAGTTTTTGAAGCAGAATGGAAAGCCACTTGAAGCCTACCGCCTTGAGCAACGCGTGAGTTTTGATCTGGAAATGTTGCGTGAAGTGGGTTTTGTGAATGGAATCGAAAACTATTCTCGCTACTTTGATGGAAGAAAAGAAGGCGCTCCTCCGTTTACTCTCATTGACCATTTTGCGGCATCAGCAAAAAAATTTGGCGATGGATCGTTTCTTACCATTATTGATGAATCACACATCACCCTGCCACAAATCCGCGGTATGTACAACGGTGATCAGGCGCGTAAGAAAACGCTGATCGATTATGGATTTCGCTTGCCCTCCGCACTCGATAATCGCCCCCTGCGTTTTGAGGAATTTTTGCGATCGGTCGATCAAGTGATGGCGGTTTCCGCAACGCCAAATGAGTGGGAGATTTCATATGCGAATAATGAAGTTGTTGAACAACTCATTCGTCCGACGGGGCTTCTGGATCCAATCATTGAGGTTCGACCAAAAGAACATCAAATTCCGGATTTAATTCGCGAGGTTCTTTTAAGAAAGCAACATGGTGAACGCGTGCTAGTGACCACGCTCACAAAAAACATGGCAGAAGTGCTCACCGATTTCTTCAACAATCCAGAAAAACTGAAACCGTTTGCCGATGATCTTGAAAAAGAAACAGGGATAAAAGTGGAGTCCTATCCCAAAGTGCAGTATCTCCATTCTGATGTTGATACGCTTGATCGCTCAGATATTTTGGACGATCTTCGTTTGGGGACGTTCGACGTTCTGATTGGAATCAATTTGTTGCGAGAAGGCCTCGATCTTCCTGAGGTGTCGCTGGTTGCGATTCTTGATGCCGACAAAGAAGGCTTTCTGCGCAGCGCGCAATCGCTCATTCAAACCATGGGGAGATCGGCGCGACATAAAGAAGGAAAAGCGATTATGTATGCGTCGAAAGTGACAAACTCGATGCAAAAAGCGATTGATGAGGTGACGCGTCGTCGCGAAGTTCAACGAGCATATAACGAAAAACACAACATCACGCCACTTTCGATCCAAAAACCCATTCGAAATAAAATGATCGATCGAGTAAAAGATGAGCCAGAAGATACCTATCACAATGATTCAGAAGTTTACATCTCAATCGCCAAAGGAAAACGAATTCTGTTGCAAAATATTGATTTTTCTTCATTAACACCTGTCGAAAAACAAGAATATCGTGCGAGTATCGAGGCGCGGATGCGAAAAGAAGCGCGCGAGATGAATTTTGAGCTTGCGATGGAGCTACGAGATCTGCTTGCGAAAACCGACAATCTCGGATAGCATAGTTCTCTATGCCACATTTTGATCTTGTTCAACTCATTCAAGCCGTCGGATACATTGGAATCTTTTTTATTGTGTTTGCCGAGTCGGGATTATTTTTTGGATTCTTTTTACCCGGAGACAGTCTCCTTTTTACCGCAGGTTTCCTCGCATCACAAGGTTTCCTGAACATTTTTTGGCTCATCCCCCTTTTAATGTTCGCAGCGATTGCGGGTGACAGTGTTGGCTACTGGATGGGGCGAAAGTTTGGGGGATGGCTCATGAAACAGCAAGACTCTCTCTTTTTTAAGAAAAAGCATTTACTGAAGGCGCAGACTTTTTATGAGAAAAATGGTGGAAAAGCGCTCATTCTCGCCCGATTTATCCCCGCGGTTCGCACCTTTGCTCCGATTGTTGCGGGTATGGCAGAAATGCATTACGACACTTTTCTTCGATACAACGTGATCGGTGGATCGCTTTGGGTGCTTCTCATGTCCCTGCTTGGATATTTCCTCGGAAACCTGATTCCAGATGTGGAAAAGTATCTGTTGCCGATTGTTGGGGCGATTGTGGTAATCTCTGTTCTCCCAGCGGTTTGGCATATGATGACTGAAAAAGATGAGGATGCTACGAGTGAAGAAAAGGGTTTTACGCCACTTTTCAAGATGAAACTGTTTTTCAAGAAAATATTTTCTCGAAAATCATAAACAGGTTTGCAACTCACGCCAAGTAATACTCGATCCCTTGTTGCCGATTTAGATTTCTGGTACACTCAACCTTCGGTGTTTCTTTGTATTTTGGAGGGGTATGGATCAAGAGTACATACGGCTTTTAGGCGTTCGACAACACAATCTAAAAAATATTTCAATGAACATTCCAAAACATAAGTTTGTGGTGCTTACGGGGATGTCTGGGAGTGGAAAAAGTTCGCTTGCCTTCGACACGCTTTTTGCGGAAGGGCAACGCAGATATGTCGAAAGTCTATCTTCTTATGCGCGGCAATTTTTAGGCGTGATGGGAAAGCCCGACATGGATTCAATTGAAGGGCTTTCTCCCGCGATTGCCATTGATCAAAAAACAACCTCGCACAATCCCCGATCGACCGTTGGAACGATCACCGAGATTTATGATTATCTTCGCGTGTTATTTGCTCGCGTGGGTCATCCGCATTGTTCAAACTGTGGTGAAGAAATTTCACAACAAAGCGTTGATCAAATTGTTGATCGAGCGCTCTCCGAAGTTCAGTCGCGTTTTCCACAAAGAACAATTGTTCGCGCGATGATTCTTTCGCCAGTTGTTCGTGGAAAAAAGGGTGAGTTTCAATCGCTCTTTTCGAACTTGAGAAAGCAAGGATTTCTGAAGTTGCGCATTGATGGCGCAATGTACTCAATTAATGACGATCTTGTGTTATTGAAAAATAACGCGCACTCAATTGATGTGCTGTTTGATCGGTTCAGTTTTTCAAAACAGTCCTTTACCGACGATCAATTAAAAAAGGAAGATCGTTCGCGATTTGCCCAGTCGGTCGAGCAAGCACTTCGAGTTTCAGATGGACTGGTGACCATTGTTTTTGTTGAGGATGACTCGCTCCAATTTCCTGAAAAACCGAAAAAAACGACCGACATGATCTTTTCTGAAAAGTTTATGTGTTCGAACTGTGGCACAAGTGTTTCGGAGCTAGAACCGAGGATTTTTTCGTTTAACACACCTCACGGTGCGTGCGAAACATGTCACGGACTTGGAAATCTATTAAAAATTGATCCCTCAGCAATTGTTGCGCCATCGTTAACGGTTTCCGAGGGGGCGATCATTCCTTTCGCACAACGATTCTCACATGACACTTGGTACAGTCGGCTTGTTGATACCGCACTTCAAGCGTATGGATCAAGTCTTCGCTCAATTTATGAAGAAATGCCGAAAGAAACGCAAGACATATTATTGTTTGGAGATCAAAAAGAGTATGAAGTTTCTGGAGAAAACAAACAGGGAAACATGACACGCATCCACGAAAAATTCACCGGAGTTGTGCGCGAACTCGAGAGAATGTACTCCGAGACAGAGTCAGACTATATTCGTCAAGAAATTGAACAGTACATGCGAAAAGAGCGGTGCCCTTCTTGTTTGGGAAAGCGCTTAAAGAAAGAAAGTCTTTCGGTGAGTGTGGACGCACTTTCTATTGCAGATGTCACAGAGTTGGCAATTTCCAAGGCGCTTTTGTGGTCTCAATCACTTCATGAGCGACTTTCTAATGATCGCGAGCGATTTATCGCACAACCAATCTTGAAGGAAATCACCTCGCGTCTACATTTTTTATCTTCGGTTGGATTGAATTACCTTTCGCTCGCGCGTGAAGCATCAACGCTTGCAGGAGGAGAACTTCAGCGCATTCGATTGGCATCACAAATTGGCACGGGGCTTACGGGGGTGTTGTATGTGTTGGATGAACCAACGATTGGGTTGCATCAGCGTGATAATCAGCGGTTAATTGAGACGTTGTTACGATTGCGAGACTTGGGAAATTCGGTGGTGGTGGTGGAACACGATCGGGATACGATGCTCGCAGCGGATTACCTTTTTGATTTTGGGCCAAAGGCAGGGAAACATGGGGGAGAGATTGTCGCGGAGGGGACTCCAGCTGAGATTGCGAGCAATCCCCGCTCGCTTACGGGACAATATCTTTCGGGAAAGAAAAAAGTGACGATCGATCAAACGTTAAAACGTGAGCGAAAATCAACCGAATTTTTAAAGATTCTTGGTGCACAAGAACATAATCTGCAAAACATTGACGTATCCATTCCGCTTGGAATGTTTGTGTGTATCACGGGAGTTTCTGGATCGGGAAAATCGACGCTGTTGAATGAAACAATTTATACAAATCTAGCAAAACAATTAGGATACATCACGCACGAAGATCTCGGGAAAATCGATGAGATCACCGTTCCAAGCATGGTTAAACGCGTGTGTTTTATTGATCAAAGCCCAATTGGAAGAACGCCTCGATCAAATCCCGCTACCTACACAAAATTGTTTGATGGCATTCGAGATCTTTTTTCGTTAACAGGTGATGCGAAGTCGCGCGGGTATACCTCGGGGAGATTTAGTTTTAATGTCAAAGGTGGGCGATGTGAATCATGTCGTGGTGAGGGGCAAATGAAAATTGAGATGCAGTTTCTTCCCGACATGTATGTGACTTGTGATGTGTGTAAAGGTGCTCGATATAATGCGGAGACACTCGAAGTGAAGTACCGTGGAAAATCGATTGCAGACGTTTTAGCACTTACCGTTGACGAAGCGATTGCGTTTTTTACCAACGTCAAACAAATTCAAACGAAATTACAAACGCTCCAAGAAGTGGGGTTAGGATATATGCAACTCGGTCAACCCGCTCCCACACTTTCGGGTGGTGAAGCGCAACGTGTGAAATTGGCTCGCGAACTTTCCACACGAACATCCGATCATACCGTGTATCTTTTAGATGAGCCAACCACAGGTCTTCATTTTGAAGACATTCAAAACTTACTTCACGTGTTGGATAAACTCGTGAAGGCGAACAACACCGTGATTGTGATTGAGCACACCATGGATGTGATTCGAAACGCGGATTGGATTATCGATTTGGGACCTGAGGGAGGCGATGAGGGGGGAAAGATTGTTGCGCAGGGAACGCCCGATGATATGATGAAAACGAAAGACTCAATTACGGGCGCGTGCCTCCGAAATGATCTGGAGCGGTTTGCATGAAAAAATGGATAAGTATCGTTGTTATATGTTTGTTGTTCTTTTTTATGCGCGTGGAGGATGCTCGAGCAGAGGAATCATTTCGCGCGTCAATTGTGAGTACATATCACGTCCAAGTTTCTGGTATTACCGAAGTGGATCATGAAATTCATCTCGAAAACGAGTTTTCCACGATTTATGCATCACAATATGAGCTCACGATTAATGCTGATAAACTGGAATTTGTCCACGCAGAGGACCAACTTGGTGTAGAAATTCCCGTTCGGACTTCCGTTGCTTCTGGTTCAACAACAGTAGCATTACAGTTTGAAGACAAAGTGGTTGGAAAAGGAAAAGAGCGTGTTTTTCATCTCCGATATCATCACCCAGACCTTGTCATTAAAACAGGTTCAACAGCCGAGGTGGCGATTCCGAAGCTTCTCGATTCAACAAACTTAGATTCGTATCAAGTTTCGATTTACGTTCCACAGCAATTCGGAGAGCTCGCGTATTCCTCGATTCAATCATTCGTACAAGATCAAAAAGAGAGCTTGAATGTTTTCACTTACACCCAAGGTGCAAAAAATGGCGTTCGATTGTTATTTGGACTCAAACAAGTGTACACATTTACCCTTCAGTATTATTTAGAAAACACAACGGTATCTCAGGGGATTTTTCAAATCGCACTTCCACCAGATACCTCGTTTCAGAAAATTGTGTATTCTTCTATTACGCCAACCCCAGAAAGCATTGTTCGGGATGAAGATGGGAACTGGATTGCGTCGCTTTCACTTTCGGGAAAAAAAGCAGACACGGTTGTTGTTGAAGGTGTTGCGTATATTTCTGTTGATCCATTCGTAAAAATTCCTCAAGAGCAATTGGGAAAATATGTGACCTCTCCGACGTCGTATTGGCAATCCAATCATGCTGATATTGTTTCACTTGCAAACAAACTTCAATCTCCTCGTGCGATGTACGAGTATCTTGTTAATTCTTTTCAATATGATTATACCCGTTTGAGTATTGGAGATGGTGAACGTCGAGGTGCGATCCGCGCGTTTCAGTCGCCATCAAACGTGTTATGTCGCGAGTTTACCGATGCATTTGTAGCGCTTTCTCGTGCTCGAAATGTTCCCGCGCGAGAAGTCAATGGGTACGCGTATACCACAAACAAGAGGCTTCGTCCGCTGAGTTACGAAGGTACTATTTTGCACGCATGGCCAGAATATTTTGATGCAGATAAGAATATTTGGATTCCCATTGATCCTACTTGGGGAAACACAACGGGAGGAACGGATTATTTTTCAAAACTCGATTTTGCACACATCACATTTGTTCTTCACAGCAAAGATGATTCGAAGCCGTTTAGTGCAGGATTGTATTCATCTCCAGATAAAACTGCGCAGGATGTTTCGGTTGAACTTTCGCAACTCGAAATTCCTCATCCAGAACTCAATCTTGAGCTTGAAAAACCGTTCGTCGGAAAACCAAACGTGATTCGTGTAAAGAACAACACCGGTGCAGCATGGTACTCCATTCCTGTATCTGTCATTCCACCGCAAGGATTCACAATACAACAAGGAAAAGTCACACAAATTCCAGTTCTGCTTCCGTTTCAAGTAGTCGAGTATGAGGTCCCAATCGAACAATCAAAGTTTTCGTTTCTTCCTGCACGAGGAGAGGTTACAATATCCATCGGAGGAAAGGAAGTTCAGTATGAAGCGCAAGGAGCGGGATACACATCTCTCATACTTATTGGATCGATTAGTGGAGTTGCCCTTGTTGCCGGGGGTGTATTGGTTTTCCGACGCAAACGATAATGTTCTGTACGTTGGAAAAGCGAAGATTCTTAAAAATCGCGTTTCATCGTACGCACAACTCAACCGGTTGAACTTTCGCATTAGAAAAATGGTTTCTTCTGCGACCAAGATTCAATGGAAGGTTGTATCTTCTGAGTTGGAGGCGCTACTTGTTGAAGCGGAGTTGATCAAAACGTATCAACCTGAATTTAACATTCTCCTCAAGGATGACAAATCGTCGTTGTATGTCGCGATAACGAATAAAACCACGATTTCTCAAGTTCCCACCGTGATCACGCTTCGAAAACAGGACATCTCTCTCGCGCTTTCTCGTTCACAAATTGCTGGAAAAAACATTTTTGGTCCGTTTCAATCGGCATATAAAGTTCGACAAGTTCTTAAAGCGATTCGACCCGTTTTCCAATGGTGTTCTTCAAAACGTGTAGGTCAACCGTGCTTTTATTCATCTATTTCCCTGTGTTCTGGATATTGTGTGCAGACTTTTTCTTTAGAAAAGTACGAAGATTCTCTTCACAGGTTATCTCTCTTTTTACGAGGGAAAACAGCAGAAGTGCGTACGCTCATGCTTCAAAAAATACAGCAGTACACCGATCAACTCGAATATGAAAACGCAAAAGATATTCATGATCAACTTCAGATTCTCAATGAGATTCTTTCTCCACGATCAATACGAACGCGAAATCTTTCTCTACCTCAATTGCAAGTGGGAACTCGAGATGAACTCACCCACCTCAGACGTTTTTTGAGTGTGCAGTTTCATTTGCCAAGACAATATATGGTGCATCGCATCGAGGGATATGATGTGAGCAATCTGCAAGGATCGGATCCGTACATCTCAATGGTGACGTTTATTGATGGAGAAAAAGATGCGCGCGAGTACAGAGTTTTTCGAAGTAGATTGGCAGAAAAACCAAACGATGTGGGGATGTTGAAGGAAGCCCTACAGCGGAGACAACGTCATCCAGAATGGGGATATCCCGATCTTGTGTTAATTGATGGAGGAAAGGGGCAGTTACGTGCCGCACACTCGGTTTGGAGCTGGAAATGCCCCATGATCTCGTTGGCGAAAGACCCAGACAGATGTGTTCTGTTCAAACCAGATGGTACATGTACGCTCATTCCATTAGATACGACATCGTTTGGAAAAATGTTACAACGTGTTCGAGATGAGGCGCATCGATTTGCAAAAAAGCATCACACGCGAAGGAGAGATGCGTCCATTCTTGACCTGTGATACACTGTTCGCATGAAAACGATTATTCGTCAGACCATTTTTACCGCAATCACGTTATATATTCTTTCAGCTTCGCTTTCTGGAATTACGATCCGAAATCTCTCCGTGCTTTTGTTAACTTCATTTGTGTTTACCATTCTCCATATATTTGTGAAACCGATTCTTAAAGTGTTATTTTTACCTGTGAACATTATCACATTTGGCTTGTTCTCTTGGGTTCTTCAAGCGCTTGTTTTGTATCTGGCGATACTCGTTGTACCAGGATTTGATATTCAGCGAATTCATCTCGCGTCGTTTTCGATTGGATCATTTGAGTTTGCCTCTATCACGCTTTCTCGATTTTGGTCAATAACCTGCGTTGCATTTCTTATTTCTTTTGGAAATAGCGTTCTGGGAACGGTTTTGTAAATACTGAATTTCTTGAGTATTTTTGCTTTTTTATCGGAATGCGGTAAGATACAGCTATGAACAACGTTATTCTTATTCTTCAGATTATAGTGAGCCTCTTTTTGACCGGAGCGATTCTGTTGCAAGCTCAAGGTGGAGGATTGGGTGCGGGATTTGCCGGCGGAGAACAATATCACACGCGACGAGGAGTTGAAAAAGTGCTTTTCACCGCAACCATTGTCGGTTTAGTTCTTTTTATGTTCCTCACAATTGCGACAATTCTTGTTTCTGCATGAAAACATTACGCAAAACATACTGGTACGTTTCTTCGTATCTCGAAAAACATGGGAAGTTGTTGTTTGTAGCAATTCTTGGAAGTACCGTTTTTTTGGGAGTGTTACTATTTTTTCTTCCAAAACTTTTTTCACTGAAACCTCGTAAATACATTGGGATTATTGGCCAATACACGCTCACTTCGCTTCCTCTGGAAATCCAGAACAAAATGAGTCGTGGTCTTACGACCTCAAACGAGGATGGGGAGATTATTCCCGATCTTGTTTCTCGTTGGAGTGTTGAAAATGATGGGAAACAATTCCGGTTTTTATTAAAAGAGAACCTTGAATGGGCGGATGGTACTGCTGTTACATCTGCATCGGTATTATCCTCATTTCGCGATACCGAATCACTGGCTCAAAATAACGAGTTGTTGTATTCGCTGAAGGAGCCTTTTGCTCCATTTCCAAGCGTGATGATTCGTCCAATTTTCCTTGCTGGAAAAGAGTATCCCGTGGGATTTGGGCCATATTCTGTGCGGAAAGTGACAAAAATCGACGATCTTCTCAAAACGCTGGAGCTTGAATCTGTGGACACCATTTTAGTGTACCGATTTTATTCAACGGAAGAACAAGCAAAAATGGCGTATAAGGAAGGAAAGATAGATCAACTTTCTCATCTTACGAATGCAGATGCATTTGAACAATGGAAACAAACAACAATTCATCCCGAGATTCGATTTGACCGTTATGTTGCGATCTTTTTCAACTTGCAGGATCCGCGATTTGAAAAACCCGTCCGTCAAGCGTTGAACTATGCGCTCTCCAAACCACCCTCTCAAGTTCGTGCGGTAAGTCCGTATCATCCCAACCATTGGTCGTTTAATCCAGCGGTGAAAAAGTATGAAAAGGATCAGGAAAAGGCAATTGAGTTATTGATTCACAATATTCCCGCTCAACCATTGTCACTCGAATTAACAACCTCGACGCATTTTTCCGATCTCGCAGATGCAATGAAGCAGGAGTGGGAAACTTTTGGTGCACGTGCATATCAAGCGTGTATTACGCTGGAAGAGATAAAAAACAAAGAGATGTGCTCCAATGTGAAGATTGAGCTTCGAGTAAAGATCTCCAACTTTCCCGACTTGGCTTCCTATCAAATTTTGTTGATTGGACAACAAATTCCACTCGATCCCGATCAATACACCATGTGGCATTCCACACAAACAACAAACTTTACGCATTACCATAGTCCTAAAGTCGACAAACTACTAGAAGATGGACGAAAAACAATCGACCAACTTGAACGTAAGACAATTTATGCTGAAGTACAACAATATTTAGCCGAGGATTCGCCAGCGATCTTTCTCCAACACCCAATCGAGTATTCCATAGCAAGAACATCGTTTCGTGTACCAGGAAAAGAATAGAATAAGATAGAAGTATGCACACACTCATTCGATTGCGATGGTTAATTTTGATTTTCTTTGTTGCATTGTTCTTCCGTGTCGTTTTTCTTGGATCACTTCCTGCGACTTTTTTTGTGGATGAGGTGCTAAGTGGATATCTCGGAAGATATCTGTGGGAAACGGGGAAAGATTTGTACGGTAATGTTTGGCCATTATTGTATTTTAATAAATTTGGAGATTACTACATTATCCTTCCGATGTATCTCGATGGAATCAGCACGTATTTTTTTGGCGTCACGCGCTTCGCGGTCCGATTTCCAACGGTATTGATTGGTGCTCTTTCAATTTTTCCTATATATGGAATCTCTCGTAGATTTTCGCAATCTTCTCTTTCGGGGTATCTGACGGCGTTGCTTTTTGCGATAACGCCATGGCATATCGTTCTCTCGAGGGCTACAACGGAAAGTGTGATTGAACTGTTTGTGTTACTTCTGGTAATTTGGAGTCTACTGAAACATTTCGAGTCGCGCGCCATTCGAAATGTCATTTTTGCGATTGGTATGAGTGTACTTTCATATTTTGTGTATCATGTTTCCCGTGTTCTCGTACCACTCATTTGGCTAAGTGCGGGAGTTCGTGGATTTTTCTCTTTGCTGCGTATGGGTGTTCGGCCTGTATGGAAACCATATGTAGTGGCTGGAGTTTTGTTTCTTTTTTTTACCATGATGATTGGGAGAACGGACTGGGGAAAGGGTAGATTTTCACAAACCTCAATTTTTTCCGAACAATCGGGTGTTTCGATTCGTATGGATGAGATGACCTACAACCTTGGCTCAAACGCTGTTTTTTTGGCGCGAATATTTCATAACAAGGTTGTGGGGTATAGTCGAGAGTTTGTGAATCAATATCTGTCGTACTACTCACCACTGTATGTATTTACAAGTCAAGCTTGGATGAAAACGCGATATGCCGTTCCCGAATCTGGGCCATTGTTTGTAGTGGGACTTGTTTTTATTTTACTTTTCGTTTCTCAAAAATCACAAAAGAAAGATGCATATTTTGTTCGACTATTTATTTTTCTGCTTTGTGCGGTGGCACCGCTTCCAGCGGCGATGGCAGTGATTGAGTCACCGAATATTCGTCGATCATTGTTTGTTCTCGTTCCGTTGCTTCTTTTTGCAGGTGAGGGATGGGCACGGTCGTTTTCACTTCGGATCTGGAAACTCAACTTAGGAATGCTTTTGAGTGTATTGGTATTCGCCGAACTTTTTCTTTTTTCGTATTATTATGTTAAACAATCCAACATGTACAGTTCGCTGTATCGAACCGATGGAATGCCGGAGATTGCGCAATACATCGACGAAAAATTGTCGGAAACACAAACGGTTGTTGTGTTCGATGCGGTTGATTTTCCATTGTACTATCTTTTTCAAAAGCGTGATTTTTCGACCGACTGGAGTTCGAGGTTTCGGTTCGGGTTGGAAATTGATTCCATGAACATGGTGTATCCAACACGAAAGAAATGTGCGATGGATTTTTCAACTGACGAATTCGCTCGGTATGAAAACGCGGTGTTTATTCAATCTTCTGGGTGTGAGGTACCTTTGCATTTCGAAAAAATTGCACAGATTCAAGCACAAAACCAGCTTATCCGATTTGATGTTTTGAAGCGTCAACAAAAATGAGGCTTGGGACTATAACTTTCGCCTTTTTTTTCTGAGTTGTTCAAACATGCGCGTAACGATATACAACGGATGGGTTGGAATGTCTTGTGCGGGAAGATATTGAATTTCTTGACCTCCGAATCCCCGCTTGAAGATAGAGAGCGATGCAAATCGGTGTTTTGTTTCTGATTCAGGAGCCACTCCCCAAAAATTGTACACGGTACATCCACGTTTCTTTGCTTCTTGGATTGCACGCCACTGGGTTGCATATGCTCCAGAATATTGTCTGGAACTTTCTGTTGAGATTCCGTAGTGATATACCGCTTCCTGATGATAAAAAATGACAAACGCGGTTGCGAGAAGTGTGGATCCATACTGTGAATGAATCAGAGCAACCTGATGATCGGCGAGAAATGCGAGGAACTGTTTTGTTAAAAAAATCTCGCTAAAGGGAACGAACTTTTGTCGTTTTGCGACTTCAAGTTGATGTAAAAAAAACGCGTGCACTTCTTGCATATCTGTTGAAATGGAGGTCGTAACACCAAGTTTTTCCGCTTTCTTAATCTCATATCGTGTTGATTTTCTCATTTGTCCGAGAATTTCGCTTTCTGGTTGTGAAATATTGAGTTGAAGTGTGCGATCAGCGGTGATATGCATGGGTGAAGGAATAGCGCCACATTGTTGAACACATACCCTGAGTTCTTCAGATTCTCGTTGTTGAACTCGAAAGCGAATGAACAAACAGCGTTTGTTTATTGCGATTTCTCGAAGATACGAAAAAATAGGCGCAATCGTTGTTTGGTTGTATTGATGGAAAAGAGGTCCCGCGGGAATTGAAAGATACGTTCCCCGCTTTGATTGTTCAAGGATGTACTGCACCATGGAGACTATCTGTTTCGTTTCGTCAAAAAATGCGAGACGTCCAACTTCTTTTCCTAAAGATTCATGAAACACTCCCCAGTTCCACGATTGGAGAAAATTACTTTCGGGAAACGCGCGAAGGTGTTGTTCCCAGACTGCTTTGTCATTTATTTTTTTGCATGTGAGTGCATCCATTGAAGAATCTCCTTTGAAATGTAGCGAACATCATCTATCGAAATGTACCGATGTGTGGGTAGGTTGAGTACGTGTTGTGCGAGGTGTTCTGCGGTTTTGCAGGTTCCCGTTTGATACCACTGCGAAGAAAATATCGAACCACCGTCAACTGGTTTTCGGTACCATCGATCGGATATGTGGATACCCTTTTTTTCGAGGTATGAAATGATCTGTGTAGGATCTTCAACGAGAATTGAGTATCGAAGATGCGATGGCACCCCTTTGTTCTTGGAGAACGCGGAGTATTTTTCCAACGACTTTTGATACTCAAGATACATCTGTTTTCGATGTGCAGAAAGAGGTGCGTGTTCTTCGAGCGCGTCGAGGACGAGCGAAACGTTGAGATCACTCAGTTGATGGACGCGATCTACAGGTTCGTCGATTGGTGAATGGAGCGCGCCAGTTTTTTGAAAAATCTTGTGAAGGATCTTTCCAACTCCAATGGGGTAGCACATACGAATACACCACGTGATGATTGGATACCATCGTGCAAAAAGAGGATTTGTATTGTGATTCGGTGCGACTTGATACGAAGTATGTTTCACAAGTATTGCGCCTCCCGTAACCGCGTCGATGATTTTGTCCCTACCAAATGACAATAAGATAACATCTGCGTATGTTCCAACGGGAACTATCTCTTCATCTAAAGCTCCAAATGCTTGAGCGAGATCCTCAATGAGAATGACATGATGTTTTTGACAAATCTCGTGAATCTGTCGAATGTGTGCAGGATGACCGCCAGTATGTTGAAGTAACACGAATGCAATTTCTTCATCAGAGGAAAGATGACGTTGTATGTCGGAAGGACTTGGATTACGTGTTTTTTCATCGATATCGAGATATACAGGAATGAACCCCACCTCAACAATTGCTTGTTCGAGGGCATAGCAGGTGAACGCCTGAACAAGAACTTTTGATCCTTTTTTAAAGTGTGTGTTTGTGAGGTACTGTGCAAGCGCGGATCTTCCATTTATTGCGAGAAATGGAGTGGCGTGAAATCTCTGCTCTAGAGTACTCAAAAGAAGTTCTCGGTTTTTTTGTTTTTGAGCTGTTGATGCGCAGAAGAAGAGCGCGCGAAGCGCGCGTGAAAAAGAGTAGTTTGATCCAAGACTATTGAAGATATGATTCATAGATTTTAGGTAAAAACCCCTCGATAAGAATACCGGTTGATTTGTCCGCTTTTTTGAATGCTTCCCGAATTTCTGCCGAGTTAGAGATAAGTTTTAATGATGGGTTTTGCATACGATACGCCACAGTGAATATTTCTCGACCAACCTCTCCACAGTACCACACTTCATCAAATATTTTTGAGGCTTCTTCTCCGAGTCTCGCGTGAATCGACTTGTGTTCGTTTCCCATGTCAACAATCCCACCAAACACAAGACATTTTTTTGGAGTGTCTAGAAAGGATGCAAGTTGAATTGATGCGGAAAAGCCTGTGGGGTTGGAGGTGCGTCCCGCATCGATTATTGTTGCCCCCCGCGCGTTTATTTTGCGCGAAGGCCAGTATTGTGTTGGTCGAAACGACTCGAGTTGTTTGAGGAATTCCTGTTCGGTGATCTGTTGGCGCTGTGCGATTTTCCACACGACTGCGAGTTGTGAAAGATACTGTGATCCTAAAATCTTGGTATGAAAGATGTGATGATGATATGAGAGATCAAGATATCCATCTTGATTTTGCGCCCAATCAAATGGGAATTCGTTTGCGGAGTACGTTTGAATATGTTCTGCACCCGAAACGATTTTTGCTGTATCTTCGCTGTCTTCGTTTCGATACACCACGCCGTTCGTTTTGATATTCAAGACAAGCTCTCGCTTTGCGTGAATAATCGCTTCTCGTGATCCAAATAATCCCAGATGCTGTGGAGCAAATGCTGTCACAATGACAGTGGAAGGTTTCAGATACGACGCGATTCTGGCAATTTCCCCTGTTGTGTATGCCGCGTATTCGAGAATCGCAATCTGTTGCGAATGGAATGAACGAATCACTTCACGCGCAATCGAAAATGCTGTGTTGTATGAATGCGGTGTGGTGAATACGGAATATTTTTTTGAAAGGACATGCGCGAGCAACTGTTTTGTTGAAGTTTTTCCATAACTCCCCGTGATTCCAATGATGTGCGTGTTTCCAATTTTTTTTCTTGCGAGGAGTAATAAAATTTCAACAAAACTCCATTGAATCCACAAAAGTGGAAGAAGTGAAATGAACAACGAAATTGGAATGAAAAAAACAATGATCGGAAGCAAGAAAATATGAGGAGTAATGATGGAAAAGAACACGTAGTGAAGGGCAGTCCAAATACAAAAAAGAACACATACCTTCAAAGTCATTCGCGGGCGTTTCCATTGGTTAGATTGAAGTTTTTCGAAGCTCGGAAAAAAATACCAAAAAGATCTCAACGATTCTTGAGCGAGGTGTGCGAACACGCGATCGATTCGATACTCTTTTGTTTGGAATAGTCCTAACCAATACAACACTCGAAAAAACGAGAAGACATAAAATAATCCGAGGGTACTCATTGACTCTCCTCAATTACGATTCTTGAAACAACTTCGGGGTGTGTATATTGCGGACTGTGCTTCGCACCCATCACGGTTGTCAAAGTCGAGTTTGGAATCAAAGAAAACACGCGTACTCCAAGTTCAAATGGAGTGGTCTTATCGTACTCTCCCCAAATAATTGTGGTCGGAGTTGAAATCTGTTGAATTGTCGAGCTCATATCAGCGTTAATTATCGTATGCATAATTTTTTTCATACGAGGCGAAGCAAGGTGATAATCTTTTTCTCTCGCGAGTTTGTGTGCGAGTTGTTGTGTGAAATGAAACATTTTTAACGGAGCGCCAAGTTTTGAAAGAAGAAAAAACACCATTCGCTTTATTTTTAACTTGATCGATCGAGGACGAATACCAGAACAATCAAGCAAAAAAAGATGACGTACATACGACGCGTGTTGTGCGGTAAATCTCGCGGAAAGATGTCCTCCAAATGAGTGTCCAAGAAGTATGCATGGATGAGTGTTATTAATACCCCGAGATTCAAGTTCGGTCTTTAGCCAATCCTCAAAATGTGAGAGATTCCAATCCTCGGCTAATGGTGCGGTTAATCCAGGAATGCGCAAAAGTTCAACAGAAAATCCCGATTTTTGTAACAGCGTGACAAATGGTTGCCATCGATCGATACTGTAGGTCCATCCATGCAAGATGATGATGGGGGTTGAATTTGTACTCATCTGTAGAGTATTGTAACCTATATATGAAACAACTTCTCTCAGTTTTTCTCATCGGTATAACAGCTTTTATCTTAGGAGGATGCGTGAATCAATCAGTCACCCCACAATTAGATCTGGATAACACGAAAGTTCAACCTATTTCGTTTGCTTCGCCAACCCCAACTCTCAGCGCTTCTTCAGCACCTCTTTCTTCTCCTACCTCAGGTACAGCTCCTGTAACGAATCCAGAAACGGCGACCGTCGTGACAAATAAAGGCTCCTTTGTTATCGAGCTGTATCCTGATGAAACGCCAACAACTGTTGAAAACTTTGTACAAAAAGCAAACACAAATTACTACAAAGGACTTACCTTTCATCGGGTCGAAGATTGGGTGGTTCAGGGCGGTGATCCAAAGGGAAACGGTACGGGCGGTGGATCTATGTCAACAGAACTCTCTCAACGCGCATTTGCCATTGGAAGTGTGGGAGTTGCGCGAGGTCAGGACATTAAAATCAGCAATGATAGTCAATTTTTTGTGTGTACAAAAGATTGTTCATGGTTAACGGGTCAGTATACAAACTTTGGAATGGTCACAAAAGGAATGGATGTTGTGATGAAGCTTGAAGTTGGTGACACAATTTCTTCCGTTTCGGTAGAATAGAGGTGTGGTGCGCAAATTATTACTTGTTTTGCTTTTTCTTTTTGTGAGTTTTTGTGCGGGAAGCCTACTTGTTGTTCGTGCGGCTCAACGCGAAATGAACGAGTTTCAAACAATTGTCGCTGAGTATGTGCAGGTGTTTTCTGGTTCAAGCGATACTGTTGATCAAACCGCCGATCGTCTTTCGTTAATCTTAAAAAAATGGAACGAACGACTTCTTACGCTTCTTCAAAACAAACACGTTTTTGATATAACGCAAAAAATTCACCCTTCGTTCTCGTATGACAACGCACTTTTTCTTCATCGTGCGAGTACGCTTGGTTTACAGATCATTGAAAAGAAAACAATGCGAGTTCTCGTTCTTTTCCAAAATAACTTTGAGTTGCGTCCTACGGGTGGTTTTCTTGGTTCGTACGCAATGGTGGATCTTGAACGAGGCGTGGTGCGAAATATCCGAGTACAAGATATTTACGCGCCAGATGGCCAAGTTGAAGGATATATTGAAGCGCCACCTCCTGTTAAAGAATATCTTTTTCAGTCGGGTGGGTGGAAGTTACGCGATGCCAACTGGGATCCCAACTTTCCGGATTCTGCAAAAACAATTGCGTGGTTTTTTGAAAAAGGGGGATATGACTCGATTGATGCGGTTGTCGCGATTAACTTTTCGTTTGTGCAAGACGTTCTTCGAGCGATTGGTCCCGTTGAGTTACCTGATTATCACCTCACCGTTGATGAAAACTCGATTTATCAGTTTGCACAGGTTCAAGCCGAAAAAGATTTTTTCCCCGGAGCCACACATAAATCGGATGCGCTTGGTGCGGTTACTCGTGCGATGATTCGAAAAAGCGAGTCATTGCGCATCACACAACTCATCAAGCTTCTCGATGTAGTTCAACGGTCGGTGAACGATCGAACGATTCAAGTTTGGTTCACTGATGATGCTTTACAAAAGTTCAGTGAACAGTATCGGTGGTCTGGAGCACTTCAACCTGAAAGCGAAACATGCAAAGTGGAGGAGTGTTATCAGGATTTCATCGCTTTTGTCGAGGCGAACGTGGGAATAAACAAGGCGGACTGCTGTATTGATCGATCGGTTTCCCACACCATTTTTCTTTCCGAAAACGCCGTTCGCCACGCCATACGTTTTACCGTGACAAACAACAATCCAGAAAATCCACTGCCCCCAGTTCATTACGGGGGAAGATATAAGGATTATATGCGGGTGTATGGGAGATTTTCAGAACCGCCCTCCATTTCAGTCGAGGGAAAACCAGTTTCTTGTGCTGAATTTTCAAAACTCCACACTTCTCTTTCCGTTTGTGGTTTCCTTCTCGAGGTAGGTGGTGGGGAGTCTCGAGAAATTGTTTTTGATTGGACTCAGGATAGTGTTCCGTCCAATTTTGAATACACCGCACGTATTCGAAAGCAGCCGGGTGTTCCAAACTATCCGTACACCGTTCGTATTGAGAAAAATGGGTTGTTAGAGTACAATCAAACACTCGATTTTGATCTCATGATCACAGAGACACCAGATAAGGGAAAATAAAAATGAAAACGTTTTGGAAACATCCGCTTGTTATTCTCATTGGAGTGCTTGTGCTTATTTTTGGGGCAGGCGCGTTGGTTCGTGCAAAAAAATCAAATGAACAGATCACCACCATCACTCCAGAAAAAAAAGAACTGGTTCAATCAATCCAAGTTTCTGGAGTGGTACAGGCTCATGAGCGGGCATCTCTTCGATTCTTAGCGGGTGGGAAACTTGTGTACCTAGGGGCGAAAGAAGGTGATGTTGTCAGAAAATGGCAAACCATCGCAAGCATTGATAAATCAGAGCTAAAAAAACAACTCGAAAAAGATCTGAATGATTATTCGAACACACGAATCGATTTTGATCAGAAGATGGATGACTTGAAAGATAAACAAGGTGACACAGCGGTTGATCGAACGCGCGAAAAAACACAGAACACGCTCGAAAATGCTGTCGTGACCGTGGAAATTAGAGACATTATTTTGAAAAACAGTTCGTTGTACGCACCTTTCGATGGTGTGTTAGTTTCCTCACCCGCACAAACAGTGGGAGAGATTTTGGTGGCAACCGATGTCTTTGAAATCGTGAATCCCACATCGTTGTATGTTGAGACTGAAGTTGACGAGGCGGATATCTCGAAAATTCGCGTTGGCCAAAACGCAACAGTTATTTTCGATGCACTTCCCGATACAGAGGAATCCGCAACAGTTACTTCAATTGCGTATGCGAGTTCAGAATCCTCAAATGGAACGGTGTATAAAGTGAAACTTTCTCTTCCTGTAGAACACATGGATCAGTACAGATTGGGAATGAACGCAACAGCGAAGATCGAACTTGATCGAGTAAGCGACGCGCTTGTGATTCCGGCGTCCTCACTCATTTCGCGCGATGGAAAAACGTTTGTTGAGGTGATGGTGGAAAACAAAAAAATTGAAAAAGAGATCATTTTAGGATTGGAAACAGATGTTGAGGTTGAGGTGCTTTCTGGTATTTCATCTGAAGACAGGATTGTGAAGAAGTGAAAAAGACCTGCATGCTTGAGTTGAGAAACGTGTCGAAGGTGTACACGGTTGGAATGGTTGAAATTCACGCTCTTCATGATGTTTCGCTGTGTATTCGCGAGGGGGAGTTTGTTGCGGTGATGGGGCCGTCGGGATCGGGGAAGTCTACCTTGCTTCACGTCGCCTCTTTTCTCGATGGGCCAACTTCTGGAGATATTCTTTTGGCGGGAGAACGTGTTACGGAGTTTTCGGAAAAAAAATTGGCAAAACTCCGAAACGAACAGATTGGATTTATTTTTCAACAATTTAATCTGCTGGATCGCGTTTCGGCATTAGAAAACGTATCGCTTCCACTTTTATATTCTGGAGTGAGTAGATTGGAGCGCATTCACCGTGCAACAGAAGCGCTTGTGCGCGTTGGGCTTGGTGAGCGTCTTCAAAATACACGCTCCCAACTTTCGGGAGGTCAACAACAGCGAGTGGCGATTGCGCGCGCACTTGTGAATAATCCTTCGATAATTTTTGCTGATGAACCAACGGGAAATCTCGACTCAAAAAGTTCCGTTGAGATCATGCAGATTCTCGCTGATCTCCACAAACAAGGAAAAACAATCGTGATGGTCACGCACGAAGAAGATATTGCAAAATATGCAAAACGTGTGATTCACATGCGAGATGGAGATGTGATATGACGTTTTTTGATACAACGCGTATAGCTCTTCACGCCATCACAACAAACAAGTCGCGTTCCTTACTCACGATGCTTGGAGTTATTATTGGCGTGAGTGCGGTGATTTTGTTGATTAGCATTGGTGATGGAATTCGACTGTATATCACGAGTCAGTTCGACAAACTGGGATCGAACACGGTAACGGTATTACCGGGAAAGGTGTTTAACAGTAGTGGCGGATTTAGTCAAGAAAGTCAAATTAGCGCATTTGCCAACAATAAATTACGTGTTTCAGATATTGCGGAACTTCGCCGTTTACGAGAGGATGTCGAGCTCGTTGTTCCTGTTTTTGTCAACTCTGGAGAAATGAAGTACCAAAACACAACAAAGGACAGTACGATTGTTGGAACAGAAGACGCATTTAAAGAGATTCGAAATCTCGAGATTGCGAAAGGACGATTTTTGTCTGATGCGGGCGATTCACGAAAACGAGTCGCGGTACTGGGAAGTCAAATTTCAGATGATATTTTTCAAAACGTGGATCCGATCGGGAAACGTGTCACGATTAACGGTCAGCAGTTTATTGTTATCGGAGTAGCTGGGGAAATTGGGGGGAGTTTTGGTGGACCGGATTTTGATTCGTATGTGTACATTCCCTCGGATACGTATCAAATGATGTTTGATTCAACAACGATTTCACAAATTGTGATTCGAGTTCGAGACAAGGAGCGAGTTGCCGAGTCTATCTTAAAAATTAAGTCGACCTTTTTACGTCGACTAGAAGATGACGAGTTTTCGGTGATTGAGCCCAAAGAAATCCTCAAGGTTATTGACCAGATATTGGGAGTACTCACCATCGGGCTTGGTGGAATTGCGGCTATTTCTTTGGTTGTGGGAGGGATTGGGATCATGAATATTATGTTGGTTTCGGTTACGGAGCGCACAAGAGAGATTGGGTTACGAAAAGCGATTGGAGCGACACCAAATCAAATCTTACTTCAATTTTTAATTGAATCGAGTCTTCTTTCGGTTATCGGAGGAGGAATCGGAGTGATGATTTCGATAAGCATCGCCCTTCTCATTAATCAGTTTGTTCCCGCGGTTGTCACATTTTCTTCAATCGCTTTGGCATTTGGTGTTTCTGTGGGCATTGGAGTTATTTTTGGCGTTGCTCCTGCGAGAAGGGCAAGTCTCCTCTCGCCTATTGAGGCGCTACGCTACGAATGATACGCTGATAGCATCATGAAATCTTTGCTTTTTCGAATTCTTCTCCTAGCGGGTACCTGTACTGGCGGATATGTCGCGCTCACGCAAACCGATGCAGGCAGACAACTTGCCCAGCGACTTTCGCTCCCACTTCACGCCGAACAGAAAAACGATGAAAAAAAAGGATTTGACCTTCAAGTGAGTACAGAGGCAGTACAAGAGTTCTCAAGTGAGAAAATCTCGCAAATTTTGGGATTAGCCACAGAAAAATTGCAACAAAACAAGAACTCTACCGACAATTCTTCCGACGAAGCATCGACCCAGACGGGGGATCCCACCGCAACTCCACGTCAGATTATCGAAACGGTGGTGAGCGAAGTGACCAAGCAAGTTGGAACCTACTCAGAGCAGGCAGTGCAGACCGTTCAATATGAATACTGTAAACAAGTGGTTGTGGAATACGAGCAAAAAAATCAATGATAGAATGCGCGTATGGCAGTTCACACATCTTTTCATCAACAATTTGAAGGACTACAAGAACGATTTGAGGGATTGCGATCTCGATACGATCTTGATGGGGTGAAGTTGAGCATCGCATCACTCTCAAAAGAGTTGGAAGATCCCGCAGTTTGGTCAGACATTCAGCGATCAACCGAGATAAACAAAAAGCTCGCACAATCAAAACTTCATCTTGAGACATTTGAAGCAGTCGAAAAGAAAATCAACGATGTGGCTGCGTTTTTCGATCTCTATGAAAACATTGAGGATGAGCATGTTGCAAACGAACTACGAACGTTGTTGGCAGATGCAGAATCGTTGCTTCGATCACTTGAAATAAAATCATATTTTTCTGGAAAATATGATGAAAACGATGCGATTCTTTCGATTCATGCTGGACAGGGTGGAACCGAGGCGATGGATTGGGCCCAAATGGTAAAACGAATGTACCTTCGATTTTTTGAAAAAAAAGGATGGAAATGTGTACAGTTGGATGAAAATCAAGGTGACGAAGCGGGAATTAAATCATGTGTGTTGCGTGTTTCAGGACCTTTTGCGTACGGGTATTTGAAACGAGAGACTGGGGCGCATCGTTTAGTTCGCCAAAGTCCATTTAATGCTGACAACCTGCGACAAACATCTTTCTCAGGTGTGCAGGTTCTTCCAATGATCGAGGATACGAGTGATGAAATTGTGTTTAATCCAGACGATCTTGAATGGACCTTTAGTCGTGCAGGGGGTCATGGAGGACAAAACGTGAACAAAGTGAATACGGCCGTTCGATTGGTGCATAAACCCACAGGAATCATTATCGAAAGTAGACAGGAAAGATATCAAGAGCAAAACAGGAAAGTCGCGCTCATGTTGTTAAAATCGGAACTGGCTTTACGCGAAGAACAGGCAAGAGATAAAGAAATCTCACAAGTGAAGGGGGAATATAAAATAGCAGGATGGGGGAATCAAATACGAAATTACGTCTTGCATCCATATCACTTAGTGAAGGATGTGCGAACAGATGTTGAAACCTCGAACACCGAGGCGGTGCTTGATGGAGAGCTTGATCTTTTTGTTGAAGCTGAAGTGATGATGAATCGTTAAGAATCTGTTATGATGAGTACAGCTATAAACAAAGGAGTACTATGTCTGACATTGTTCGCCCCTTGGGTTCTCTTGATGAAGATGCGCAATCCGCCACGCGATTGCGAGACACCATTATTCCAAAGCAAGTTGTGAAAAAGGAAGGGAAATCGATGAAAAAAGCGCCACTATTTGCGGTATTGGCTTTATTGTTCGGTGTTGGTTCAGGCTTTGCCCTTTTTAAGGTTTACCCGCTTCCTGTGCGTTCTCAAACAAACACAACTCAACAGTCTTCTACACAAGGTACCTCGGAGCAAAAAGTTGAGGTAGGACAAGTCTATGGAGAAAAAGATGCATCCGCGTTTAAAGATGAAGTTGAGGGTGTATTGTTAACGGGCGGTGTTAATGGTGAAGGAACACATCGCATTGTACGTGAAGGTGGTGTGTCACAAACGGTGTATCTCACTTCTTCGTCTGTAGATCTTAATCTTTTTGTCAATCATAGAGTGATGATCAAGGGTGAAACGTTTCGCGCACAGTACGCAGGATGGTTAATGGACGTAGGACAAGTGAAAGTTGTTGAGCTAAACGCTCAAGTGCCAGCTTGGGTACAAAAAGAGCTCGAACAAGCCGAGAAATCAAAGAATGATTGAGTTCATTAAGGTTACGAAAACCTTTTCTACCGGCCATACCGCTTTACGTGAGGTCAGTTTTTCGATTCACGATCAGGAATTTGTAGTTCTTACAGGAAAGTCTGGTGCAGGAAAAACAACAATCATGCGATTGTTAATTCACGACCTCCCCGTGAGTTCGGGTTCCATTCTGATTGATGGAAAAGACATCACAAAGATGAAACCTTCTGAAATTTCAGCATTACGCAAAAAGATTGCTGTGGTGTTTCAAGATGGAAAATTGTTGGTTGATCGCACTGTTGCGGAAAATATTGCACTTCCTATGATGATTGAGGGAAAATCTCGTCAAGAAATCGATCGAAAAGTTTCTGATCTTCTTTCGTTGGTGGGCTTAAAAGATCGTGAACAGTTTTTCCCCGTTCAATTGAGTGGTGGTGAACAACAACGTGTTGCGATTGCTCGTGCACTTGCGGTAGCACCATCTCTTATTTTTGCTGATGAACCTACAGGGAACCTCGATCCCGACTCCGCAAAGCAAATTGTGAAACTGTTTGAACAGATTCAAGAATTGGGAGTGTCGGTACTTATGGCCACACATCATTTGGATCAAGTCATGGGAAAAACGAAGCGGATATTGGTACTAAGTGAAGGGGAAATTGCTGAACGAGAAGAGCACAAAAAACAATCTGAACATGAGAAACACGAAAAAGAAGAAGAACCCGAAAAACATCGTCGAGTTTCAAAAAGGGAAGAAAAAAAACAACAACCGGAGGAATCCACATGAGCGCCATCGCCGAGATGAAGAAAAACATTCGACGTTTCCCCTACCATTCACTGGCGGTTCTTTTTCTGCTCACCATTTCATTTTATGTGAGTTATATTTTCTCGTTCTTTTTGTACAGTGGATCCATGATTCTTCAATATTTTGAGTCTCGACCACAAATCACTGCGTTTTTTACTCAAAAAGTCACCGATGAACAAATCGCTCAAGTTGCCGAAGCGCTGCGGCAAGAACAGGGTGTGACCGATGTTCTTGTCACAACAAAAAAAGACGCGCTTGAACTCTTTCAAAAGGAGAATGAAAATGACACGCTCGTGATGAGCTTCATCACAGAAGATGTTCTGCCTCCCAGCGTTGAGGTGCGGGCACAAGACGCGCAAACACTTCGACGTGTAGCTGAAAAGATGGCAATTTATCAAGACTTAACAGAAGAAGTTGTGTTTCAAGAAGACTTGGTAAAAGAAGTTGAGCGATGGGTAATGGCGATTCGCATGATTTCAATCGAGATTGTGGGGATGCTTTTTGTGATGTCGTTTGTAAGCATGTCAATTGTGATGAGTATGAAGATTGCAACCAAAAAACGCGAAATTGTGACCATGAAACTCTTTGGTGCAAAATTTGGATATATTTATACTCCGTTCTTTCTCGAAGGGGTGATGATTGGAATACTTTCCGCACTTCTTGGATGCGGAGTTGCGTATGTTCGTGGTATGTACGGCCTTCCTTGGGTGCTCGAAATGCTTCCTTCTATTCCACTTCTCCCATTGCCATACTGGTTTGTTGGAGCGCAACTTGGTGCGGGAGTTGTTGGTGGATCAATAATCGGAATGTTTTCGAGTTATATAGCGACAAAACGCGGATAACTGCCTATGAAAATCATAAAGCGTTTCTTAATCCTGTTTGCGGTGGGTGTTTTTTTCATCCCTTCGCTGGCGTTTGTGCAGGCCGTCGATGATTGTTCTGCAGATGACTACGAATGTGTTACAAGAAAAATTGAGGAATATCGATCGAGGATTATCCAGCTTCAAGGTGAGCAAAAGTCGTTGTCATCGACCATTTTTTTAGTTGATCAACAGACAAGATTGACTGAAGGCGAGATTAAAAAAACCGAGCTGGAGATCGCTGCGCTTCAAATTCAAATCGAGGCGCTAGAGCAACGCATCGAGGGTTTGGAGATTTCACTTCAGAAACTTTCTGAGGTGTTGATTCAAAAAATTCGCGAGGACTATAAAAACAGAAAAACGTTTTCCAGTTTTTCCGTTTTTAGTTCGCAGGGGATTGGCGAGGTTGTTCTCCACCAGAAGTACCTTTCAAAAACGCAACAAAAAACGCAAGTACTCATCGAACAAGCCGAACACCAAAAAATCATTTTTGATCAGGAACGATTGAAGAAAGAAGAAAAACAAACGGAGATGGAAAGTTTACAGAAAAAACTTCAAGTTCAGCGCACGCAACTCGCGAACCAACGAAAGCAAAAACAATCATTGCTTGAGCAAACAAAAAATGATGAACAAAAATATCAATCATTACTCTCACAAGCCTTGGCAGAAAAAAATGCGCTAGAGTCAGCGCTCGTTCACGGGAAAAAGGTTGGAAGTGTAAAACGAGGTGATGCAATCGCATTAGTTGGTAACTCGGGATATCCAGGATGTTCAACTGGAGAACATCTTCACTTTGAGATTAGAAAGAATAATACTTGGGTGAATCCCGCAGACTACTTGAAATCAAAAACGATTAAAGATGAGGAAAAAGGTGGGGAAACGACGATTGGAAATGGCAATTGGGATTGGCCAATATCAGACACGATTCGATTAACACAACATTTTGGTGTTACTCCATACTCGTGGAGATATAAGTACTCAGGTGGGATCCACACGGGATTTGATATGGTTTCAACCTCTGGAAAGGTGATTCGTGCGCCTGCTGATGGAACGCTGTATTCCTCCTCGCAAAGCTGTGGGTCAAGTTCAACAATTAACATTGTGTATATTGATCATGGTGATAACGTGTATAGTTTTTATCTTCACGTTCAGTAAATTGTTATGTTTATGTAGGATCGTCTTGATACTCTGTTGGTATGCTTCTTTTTCTATTTCTGTTTGTCACTCGAGTACTTGCATCTTCACCCCCGCCACTTCAATTAACAGAAGTGATGATTAATCCTGAAGGAGATGATGCAACGGAATGGATCGAGATTTTAAATACCACTGACGGTGATATTCAAGGAAGTGGTTGGAATGTATCAGATCAATATGGGGCAACACATCTCTATTCCCTCAACGATATTCTTTTCCCCGCACAAGAATACACTGTGTTATCAAGAGATATCACGGGGATTTCTCTCAACAACGACAAAGAGGAGGTTGTATTAGAGGAAGCAATAGAGGGAATTCAGCGGACGGGAATTGTCACCTCCTCTCCCGAAGGGAAATCTTTCTCATTATTGTTGAGTGGATGGGGATGGTCAGTGCCAACTCGAGGTTCAAAAAATGATCAACTCCTACCATCAGGAACGCCTCAACCTTCGTCTTTTCCATCACCTTCTCCATCTCCCACAGCGTCACCTTTAGCCTCGCCCTTGCCTGAATTGTCCGCACGCGATGCCACGCAAACAGACCTCCGTCTTTCGGAGGTATCCGCTTGTGGAACGGGAAATGAATGGATCGAGATAGAAAATAAAACAAATGAAGAGTTGAGTGTTCGCGGGATGACGTTGCGCGATTCACAAACATTTCAATATCAAGTTTCCGATCAAACAATTCTTCCTAACCAAATATTTATGATTGAATGGTCTACGCGTGCACTGAATAACTCGGGTGATACGATCTCTATTTTTCTTCGGGGAGAGGAGATTGATTCATATTCGTATACTTCTTGTGTGTCGGGAACATCCTGGCAACGGATGCAGGACAACGTGTGGATCCAAGCTTCTCCAACAAAAAAAGGAAAAAACATCGATCCATATGAAACGCGTCAATCAACTTCAGATATCGAACGGGTTGCAGATAAAGGTAACGACTTCTCAACTCAAAAAAACAACACTCTTTTTCCTTTAGAAAAACAACGATTCATTGGTTTTCCGCAGTTTCGCTATTCTCCACACAAGAATGCGCATGTATTCAAGACGGTGTTGTATTACCGTATTTTTCGCACTTCGCTAAACAACCGCATCGTGCAATGTTGTTTTGGTATGCTCCTTGTGCATGTTTTTTGGTTGATTTCATTGTGGAATGATACAATGAACTCCGCATGAAAACGATCTTCTGGTATCTTCCTTCTGGTTTGTGGATGGTACTCATCTACCTGTTGTCTGCACAATCGGTTCTTCCAGGTCCCGATGTTATTTGGGCAGATTTTTTTCTAAAAAAAATCGCACACATGGTTGTATATTTCGTGTTGTTTTTTCTTTTGTATATGGCCAGAACACATTCAATGAGGCCTCAGAGACATCAGTGGATCCTTCCGTTGTTCCTCACAATCGCATACGCAATGACCGACGAGTTTCATCAGTCAAATGTTCCAGGCCGAACAGCAACGTTACGCGATATTCTGTATGATACATACGGAGCAGTTCTTGCAATGTTGGTCGTGTTTAGAAAACTATAATTATGCAAAAGAAAAACTTTTCGTTTTCGCTTTTCCTTTTTATCTTTTTGTTAACGGTAACCGTCATTTTTTTATTTGGATTACTTGTGATTCAGTCTTGACTATTGGCACTCTGTACGATAAACTGCTAATCCTATGACTATCTCCGATGAGTCCGAAGTAAAACAGCCCAACGAAAAACACGTCTCAGCACCAACCGATGAAAAAATGGTGAAACTTCCTGTGCTTCCCGTTCTCCCCGTGATTCCTTTACGCGACGGGGTTCTTTTTCCGTCAACAGAAGTGGTGTTGCTCTTTGGAAGAAAAAAATCTGTGAAGGCGTTAGAAGAAGCTTGGTCAAACAACAAGCAGGTGATTTTTCTCGCGCAAAGAAAACACGGAGTGAGTGAGCCTCAACTGAAAGATCTCTATCAAGTTGGCACGCTTGCCTCAATTGATCGTATCTTACGAGGAGATGAAGATATTCACGCGCTTATCCGTGGAATTAGTCGCGTTAGAGTGTTGAAGATTGAAGAAAAGAATGGGATGTTCGAAGCATCCTACGAACCTATACTTGAAAAAGTTGAAAAGTCTGACGAATTGCAAGCAATTGCACGCCACCTCATGAAACAGTTTAAACATGCGATAAACATGGGTAAATCGGTCGAGTTACTCAATTTTATGAAGTTAATGAATGGCGTCGCAGTTGGCGAGGTTGCCGATCAAATTGCTTCAACTCTAGATCTTTCTACCCACGAAAAACAGTTGGTCCTTGAATCGTCCGATCTTCGCGTTCGACTGGAAATGGTCACCGATTTTCTTGCAAAAGAAATGAAAATTGTCGAGATCGATCGATCGATTGCGTCCAAGACACAAAAAAAGTTCGATAAACACATGAAGGACACAATCTTACGCGAGCGTATGCGTGAAATTCAAAAAGAACTTGGGGAAGACGATGATGACGACCAACGCGAAATCAACGATTTGCGAGATCAAATCAAACAGTCTGGAATGCCCGTGAAAATTCGAGAAAAAACATTGAAGGAGCTGCGTCGTCTTGAACAAATGTCAATGCAAAATCCAGAATCGCCGTATATTCGAACATGGATCGAAGTGATGGTGGAACTTCCTTGGAAGAAAAAATCTAGAGAGACGCTGAGCTTAAAACGAGCCGAAAAAATTCTTGCAGACCAGCATTACGGGCTGGAAGATGTGAAGGAAAGAATTCTTGAACATCTGGCGGTGATGAAGTTGAACGCAACACATCCAGATAAATCACGGAAAAAAGCACCAACGATTTTGTGTTTTGTTGGAGCCCCAGGGGTTGGAAAAACGAGTATAGGTCGTTCCATCGCGGAAGCGCTCGGTCGTGAGTTCGTGAAGATTTCTTTGGGTGGTGTGCATGATGAAGCGGAGATTCGCGGGCACCGTCGCACATACGTGGGAGCGATGCCAGGAAGGATCATCCACGGATTGAAGACTGCAGGAACAAGAAATCCCATTTTTATGCTAGACGAGATCGACAAGTTAAGCGCTGATTTTCACGGGGATCCAAGTTCTGCGCTACTCGAGGCGTTGGATCCCGAACAGAATCATGAATTCACCGATCACTATCTTGACGTTCCATTTGATCTTTCTCAGGTAATGTTTATCACAACGGCGAATGTGCTTCATACGATTCCCTACGCTCTTCGAGATAGACTTGAGGTAATCGAGTTTGCGGGATACACCGATGATGAAAAGTTCGAGATTGCGAAACGGCATTTACTTCATAAAGTCATTTCAGAAAACGGATTACTCGAAACACAACTCGAATTAAAGCACGAGATGTTGAAAAAAATCATTCGCGCATACACACGTGAGGCGGGAGTGCGTTCCCTTGATCGTGAACTCAGAAAACTCGCGAGAAAAACTGCCAAAAGAATATCCTCGAAAGAAAAGACGCGTGTTGTTGTGACAGACAAAATCTTGGACGAGTATCTAGGGCCTCCAAGATATTTAGAGCGCATGAAAGAGAGAAAAAACGAAATAGGACTCGCGACCGGTCTTGCGTGGACCTCGGTTGGAGGAGATGTGCTTTTTGTTGAGGTGGCGACAATGCCGGGAAAAGGAGAAATTGTCTTAACAGGACAGCTAGGGAAAGTGATGCAGGAATCCGCCCGAGCGGGGTATACCTATGTAAAGTCGAATGCGAAGTTGCTTGGTATTCCCATAAAAACTCTTGCAAAAACAGATATTCACATTCATGTGCCAGAGGGAGCGGTACCCAAGGACGGACCTTCTGCGGGAATCACGATTGCATCTGCAATCACCTCTGCACTTTCAAAAAGAAAAATGCGAAAAGATATTGCAATGACGGGAGAGGTCACACTTCGAGGTAGAGTTTTGGAAATAGGCGGACTCAAAGAAAAAGTGATCGCTGCACATCGAGCGGATATTCGAACGGTCATCATTCCATCTCAAAATCAAAAAGATGTTCGACTCATTCCCGATCGCATTCGAAATGAAATGCGATTTGTGTACGCTGAGACGATGCAGGATGTGTTAAAAGTGGCTCTTCTGTAATTTTTCTTAGACTTCTCTGTTCTGCAGTTTTTTGGCAAGGTCTATAAGATACTGGATCGAGGTTGTATTCGCGCTATCTGGTAGCGCTTGGAGTGCATCGATTCCACGCTGTGTCGAGATGCGAATACGCTCCTGAGATTGTTGTAGTGCTCCAGTATTCTTGATAATCGTTTGAATCTGCTCAAGATCTTCAGAAGTCAGCGGAGAACCTATACAACGACGAATAATTTGTTTTTCTTTCAAGGAGGCGCGCGCGTACGCCTCCTGAATCAAGATTGTTTTTTTGCCTTCACGAATATCGTTTCCCACAGGCTTCCCTGTTTTTTCAGTTTCCCCAAAAACCCCAAGAATATCGTCTTCGAGTTGAAAGGCAACTCCAACTTCCGTGCCGTATGTTTGTAAGATCGGTCTTGATCGAATGGAATCTTTTGATTCGCGAATCATCGTTCCGATGTGCATAGGTCCAACAAAAGTGTATTGTGCGGAGACTAAAAATAATCCTCGCATGTATTCTTCTTGTGATGCTTGATCGATCGGCACCAGATTTTGAAGAAAATGTAGCTTCCATCCCGCTACGGTGTTGCGGTACATCACGGTGTTCATGTACAAGAGGATGTTCTTTTTTTGTTCGAGTGGTGCTGTACTCGAAAAAAGCAAATCACTAATACATGTGTTTTGAATTGCGGATGAAATTTCGCTAAACGTGCGACCGAGGTGCAATGCGTCTTTTTCATGTTGAAACTGCATACGATAGGTCATTTCGAGTGTTGGTGCGTGATGACGGTATTCATCTCGGTCAGCCACATCGTCCAGCATCATCAAATATTGATGAAGCATCTCAACCGCACACATAATGGGTAATACATCACCTTCATCATATGGAGAAAACAACTGATGCACTGTTTTTACAAGAAGTGGTCGAATTCGTTTCCCACCACGTATGCAAAATGTTTGAAGATGATCGTACATGTCTTCAAGTTGTAGATTATCCTTTTTGCTTTCCGCTTTTTTTTCGGCAAAAAAACGGGAAAGCATGTGATGAATATCGTTTTGAATTCCCAAGCTATATGTTGTAAGAGAATCACTCATGTCCAAACACTTTCATGGTTATCCACATCAGCAAAATGCCCCCAAAAAACAAAAACGTTTGTTGAAGGGCTTCTTTTCTTTCCATTTTTTTATGTAATGAAGGTAGTAAATCGGAACTCGCGATGTACAAAAACATCCCCGCAGAAAAACTCAACACAACTGGAACAATTGCATCAGTTTGTGATGCGAAAAAATAGGTGAGAACTGCCCCAACGACCGAACTCAGCGACGAAAGGAGATTGAACAGAAGCGTTTTCTTTTTTGAAAATCCCGCACTTAACAACAATCCGAACTCCCCAATTTCTTGTGGAATTTCATGCATGGCTACGGCGATTGTTGTTACGATGCCCAACTGTGTGCTGGCCAGAAACGCGCCAGCTATCGCAACTCCGTCGATAAAGTTGTGTAATGTATCACCGAGAATGAGAAGTGTTGTTGAGGGGACAATACCGTGGGTTTCGTGATGGTGATGATACCAGAGAACAAATCGTTCGAGAAGAAAAAAGAGAATGATTCCGCACAAAGCGTAAGAAAAGACATCCTCGGGATGTTCGGCGAGCTCGATTGCTTCGGGGAAAAGATCAAAAAACACCGTTGCTAAGAGCACTCCGACAACAAAACTCACAATGTAATACGTGTATTTTTTTATCGAAATGGTAGATTTCCAAAAAATCGCGATTCCACCAACGAGTGACAAAATACTACCAAGGAGCGTTGCGAGGAGAATTTTCCAGATCATGCTGGTAGTATATCAAATCCTGATATACTATCATACAGCTATGAAATGGATCTCGGTAATTGGCAAAACGGTGGGGTATTTTTGTCTTGGGATAGGAGTACTTTCTCTGGTGGCGTTTTTCTTGTTTTCCAGATTTCTTTCGCGATTCGATTTGCATTTTTCCGAGCTGGTAGCAATATATCAATCCGCAAAAGAACTCTCAGTCCCTCAACAAAACGGGAGATGGAATGTGTTACTACTTGGCGTTGATACGGTTGAGGGAAAATCGCAAGATTTCCCACTCACAGACACGATTCTTTTTTTGTCGCTCCACCTTGATACGGGAGAGATCGACGCATTTTCAATTCCTCGAGATTTGTGGATTGTTGAGTACAAGACAAAAATCAATGCGCTGTATTCGTATGGCAATCAAAAAGATCCTCTGAAACCGTTCGTGTATCTCGAGCAATTTTTTGACGAAAAGCTTGATTTAAGGATTCATCACGTGTTTGTTGTCGATATTCGTCTTGTTGAGGAAATTATTGACGCATTTGGTGGCGTGTATGTGCAAGTTCCGCGAAGTTTTGTTGACGAGCTTTACCCTCGATCGGGTGTTGATGTGGCTGTTGAAACGAACCCAAGCGTATTGTACGAGACAGTATCTTTTGTGCAGGGAGTTGAACATATGAACGGTGAGCGAGCGGTGACGTATATGCGTTCTCGTCATAGTAAAGATGTGGTAGAGGGAACAGATGAGGCGCGTTCGTATCGGCAACGTCTTGTGTTGATTGGCTTAAAGGAGCGGATGATTGAAAAATTCAGACTGCTCGATCTCGATGTTCTTGTCAACTTATATCAACTGTATCTTCATCGATTTGAGTCAGAACTTTCACGAGAAGAAATTCTCGCGCTTCTTATACATTTGAGACGCGCGCATCCTTCAGGTTTTATTGATTTCAAATCGCATGATCTTTCCGCGTATTTTGTAAACCCGCCACTACGGAAGTACAATCAATGGGTATATGAGGTAAAAGATCCTTCTTTTCAAGAATTGCGATTGTCTGTACAAGATTTTCTGGACGTGAAAGAATAACAATATGCAAAGCAGTGCGACAAACCGATGGATTCTTCGATTTTTTGTGTGTCTGAGCACGGTTGCAATTTTATTTTGGGGATTATACGCGGAGCTGTACCGAAAAGAAAAAATCGCACGGGAACGGGTGCAGAAAAAAATTGAGCAATTGACCGCACCAATGCAGTTAGATCGACCAATACAACAACAAGGGGAAAAATGAAACTTTTTGTTACAGGAGGCGCGGGATTTATTGGATCAAATTTTATTCTATATTGGATGAAGCATCACCCCGAAGATCGAGTGGTGAATTATGACGCCCTCACCTATGCGGGAAATCTTGAAAATCTGCGTGAAATAGAACATCTTCCTCAATACCAGTTTGTTAAGGGAGACATTTGTGATCGGGCGACGGTACTTGAAGCAATGCGGGGGACCGATGTTGTAGTTCACTTTGCTGCGGAGTCGCATGTTGATCGATCGATTATGCACCCATCCGCTTTTGTGCACACAAACGTGTTGGGTACGCAGGTGCTTCTTGATTGTGCGAAAGAGGTGGGTATTCGAAGATTTCATCATATCTCCACCGATGAGGTGTTTGGAACGCTCGAATTGGGATCTGCTGAAAAATTCAACGAACAAACGCCGTACGCACCACATAGTCCGTATAGCGCATCGAAAGCTGGTTCTGATCATCTTGTTCGTGCATACGCAGACACGTATGGTCTCCCAATCAGTATCACCAACTGTTCGAACAACTATGGTCCGTATCAATTCCCTGAAAAATTAATGGGACTCGCGATTACCAACTTGTTGGAAGGGAAAAAAGTTCCTGTCTATTCGCCGGGGAGTCAGGTGAGAGATTGGTTGTATGTGGAAGATCATGTGCGCGCGATCGAACTTGTGTTGCAAAAAGGTGCGGAAGGGTCAACCTACTGTATCGGTGGAATGAATCAAGATATTTCAAATCTCGACGTTGTAAAGATGATTATTTCAATCATGGGTTTTAAAGATGAAATGATTGAAATTGTGGGAGATCGTCCTGGACATGATGTACGGTATGCGATTGATTGGTCAAAAATTCATACTGAGTTGGGATGGAGTCCAAGTGTAACATTAGAACAAGGTTTGAAAAAAACGATCGATTGGTTTGCAGATCATCAAGAGTGGTGGCAGAGCATAAAAACAGGTGCATATCTCGATTATTATGAAGTACAATATGGAGAGCGAATATAAGGGGGGCAGATGAAAATTTCTCAAATAACGGTTGATTGGCTTCAACAACAACAGTTCAAGGTTCAAAAAGCCGATGTTCTTACAATCGCGGATGTGTATCGAAAGGACCTCTTGGTTCATTTGGATGGTCGTGGAGATGTCACCGAGTTGTGGAGTGAGCGATGGACGGATGAGGGAGTGATTCGTCCTGCGCATATTTATCAGTCCGCTACCGATGCGGGCGTGGTGAAATGTTGGCACGCGCATCAAGTGCACACCGATCAATTCACCGTGACTCGAGGAAAACTCCAAGTTTCACTCGTCGATCTTCGCGAGGCATCACCAACATTTTTGCATGTGAATACGGTGTTTTTAGGGTCAACAAAACCTCGATATCTTCGTATTCCAAATGGCATCATGCATGGATGGAAAGCGCTCGGGAATACCGAAACGTTGGTGGTGAATCTTCAATCACATGTGTATGATCCTGCCGACGAGTTTAAATTTCCTTGGGACTGCGTTTTGAGTGAAGTCTGGCAACCGGTGAATGGATAAACGATTATTTTGAACGAGATTCATAAATAGGGGGGAACGTATGACGATTGTTGGTACGGGGCTTTCTGGATTGGTTGGTTCAAGAGTTGTTGACACTCTTGGGAAAACGCATTTTTTTCAGAATATGGATTTATCCGTTGGCGTTGATATCACAAACGCTACTCAAGTTCGCGATTTTCTTTCCAAAACGGACTCGGATGTTGTGATTCATATGGCAGCATTTACCGATGCGTCAAAGGCTTGGGAGCAACGCGGTGATACCGCGGGGGCGTGTTACAAAGTTAACGTTGTTGGTACACAGATGATCGCTGAAGCATGTGATGCGTTTGGAAAGCATTTAATTCATGTTTCTACCGCATTTGTCTTCGATGGAAAAACGGAAGACATGTATGAAGAAGAAGCGCCCCTTTCACCTATCGAATGGTATGGGGAGACGAAAGCAAAGGCAGAAGAAGTTGTTCAAAAAATCTGTTCAAGTTGGACGATTTTTCGTATTGATCAGCCGTTTCGTCAAGATCCTTTTCCAAAGCTGGATACCTTGCATAAACTTGCGATGTCGCTGAAAGCGGGGAGCGCTACTCCGTTTTTCAACCATTGGTTTGCACCAACGGTGATCGAGGATTTTGCGTACGCACTTGAATGGGCATCTCAAACAAAACCGAAGGGAATTTTTCATGCGACGGTGAACGAAAAAGTTTCTGATGAAGATCTCGCAAATCTCATAAACCAACAACACAACTTTCACGCGGAGATTCATCCATCCGATTTACTTGAATATTTGAAAAAAGCTACTCGACCATATCAACAAAATACCGCGTTACGTTCTGACAAACTTCGACAAGCCGCCCCACATCTTCCATTTACTTCTCTTCGAGAAGCTGTTGCGCGTGTTGATTTTTCCAATCTGTAATATCTTTATGATTTCCCTGTGTTAAAACCTCAGGCACACTCAACCCGTTGTACTCGCTTGGGCGAGTGTACTGCGGATATTCCAGGTATCCTTCACGCATAAATGATTCTTCGATCGCACTCTGTTCATTTCCCAGCGCGTTAGGGAGGAGGCGAGCAACACTATCCACCATCACAAGCGCGGGAAGCTCCCCGCCGGTTAACACGTAGTTTCCAATTCGGACTTCTTCATCAACCAAGTATTGCGCGACGCGTTCGTCCACACCTTCATAATGCCCACAGATAATAAAAAGTTTTGAAAACGAGATCCACGCTTGTGCAACTTGTTGGGAATAAAGCGTTCCTTTTGCAGAAGTCAAAATAATTTTCTGTTGAGGTGTTCCTTTTTTCGCTCCGAGCGAGTTTAGCGCTCGATCGATCGGCTCGATCATCATAATCATTCCTTGACCTCCGCCGAACGGCCGGTCATCTGTGGTCCGATGCGCATCTTGGGTCCAGTCTCGAAGATTATGCGCTTGAACAGAAAATACACCCGCTTTTTGCGCACGACCAAGCACGCTTTGCGAAACAGCGTGTGTGATCATCTCTGGAAACAAAGTTAGGATGTGTATTTCCATATGGCGTATTGAGCATATTCTATCAAACTGGTATCATTTGCGAATGATGAATATTCTTGTGATAGGAACAGGGTTCGTTGGAGTTGTTTCGAGTGCAGTGTTTTCTTCATTTGGAAATACAGTCATCGGTCTTGATGTGGATGAGAAAAAAATCCAGTCGCTTACGCAAGGAAATATTCCTTTTTTTGAGCCACAGTTAAAAGAGCTCGTGCAACAAGGAATCACATCGGGAAATCTTACTTTTTCATCATCGTATGCAGAGTCAGTCCCGCAGGCCGATGTGATTATTCTCGCTGTGGGAACCCCCTCTGCTCCCGACGGTCAAGCTGATTTAAAATATGTGTTTGCTTCAATTCAGTCCCTTGCACCATATATAAAAGACCAAGTGATCATTGCGATTAAAAGTACCGTGCCACCGGGGACAAATCAAAAAGTTCGAGAACTTCTTGAACAAGAGTTGCAAAAAATATCAAAACATGTACAGTTTCATCTTGCCTCACTTCCAGAATTTTTGAAAGAAGGTTCGGCGGTCGATGACACACTCCATCCAGATCGAGTAGTTATTGGTTCTGAATCCGAGTTTGCAAAACGCGTTCTTTCCGAGTTGCATGAACCATTTCGTGCACCAATCTTACACATGAAGCCAGAGAGTGCGCAGATGTGCAAATATGCGTCAAATGCGTATCTCGCCACGCGAATAACCTTTGTTAATCAAATCGCGAATCTTTGTGAGGAAAACGGAGCAAATATTCAAGAAGTTATTCAAGGAATGGGATATGACAAACGCATTGGATCGCACTATTGGTATCCAGGTTTGGGATATGGTGGATCGTGTTTTCCAAAAGATGTAAAAGAACTTTCCGCATACGCGAAAGCGCACGGTCAGTCCGACAATTTACTCGTAACAATTGATCAACTCAACGAAGATCGTATCTCCATGCTTCTGCGAAAATATGAGCAGATTCTTGGGGGGTGGCAGGGGAAACAGGTCGCGGTGCTTGGATTGGCGTTTAAGCCCAATACAGATGATCTTCGCGAAGCACCTTCTACAAAAATCATTCCTCAACTCTTGCATGCAGGTGCAACAGTTCGCGCATATGATCCCATGGCGACACCCGTTTTTAAATCGTGGTATCCCGATCTCGCAGTTGCGTATTTTGAACTCGCTCCAGACGCATTAAAAGATGCTGATTGTGTGTTTGTTCTCATTGAATGGAAAGCGATTATTCAACTTTCTCCCGAAGAAATTGCTACACAGGTTAAACAGGGAGCGTTGTTTATTGATGCTCGAAATCAATTCCTCGATAGGCGTGCACAGTTGGAGTCGCAAGGTATTCGCTACATGGGAATCGGAGTATGAGATTACTCATCACCGGTGCAACGGGATTTGTTGGATCACATTTGTGCGCGTACCTACACGCATTAGGATACGATGATGTTTGGGGAACCACGACAACAATCCCTTCAATAGAGCATCAATTTTTACCAGAAGACCGATATCGCGTTGTTGATCTCACTCAATATCGCGATCTTGAGTACATGCTTCGCGAGCTTCATCCTGATGCGATTATCCATCTTGCTTCTATCGCCGTTGTTGGAAAAAGCTTCGAACAAGCTCGAGAAATTCTCACAAACAACATTGTTCTTCATTTAAATCTCCTTCAAGCGTGTGAAGCGGCGCTTCCCAACGTCCGCTTGCTCACCATAGGTTCGGCTGATTCATATGGTGTTGTTCCCCCATCTCAAATCCCGATTGTGGAAACACAACCATTTCTTCCGGTTAATCCGTATGCCGTTTCAAAAGCAACACAAGAAATGCTTTCCTATGTGTACTCCATTGGTAAAAAACTCGACATTGTCCGTGTTCGACCTTTCAATCACACGGGTGAACGACAAACTTCAGCCTTTTTTGTCCCCGCGATGTGTGAGCAAATTGTGAAGATTGAACGTGGGGAGCAGGACACGCTTCATGTTGGGAGTCTTTCAGATGTACGTGACTTTTCGGATGTGAAAGATGTGGTGCGCGCATATGAACTTCTCCTTCGTGAGGGAAAAACAGGTGAGGTCTACCACGTGGGATCGGGAGTTGGTCACAAAATGAGCGAGATTCTCGATCAATTACTGGCATTGTCTAATGCAAACATTCCGATCATTCGCGATGAAGAACGGCTTCGTGCAACGGAAATTCCAACATTAATTGCGGACATTTCAAAAATTCACCGAGAATTTGGGTGGCAACCACAAATCCCACTCGACGAAACGTTACAGCGTACTCTTCAGTGGTGGCAACACCTATAGAAAGTCGCGATATGCAATCGTTTCTTGAAGGTTCTTCCAATCCCATCGAGAGATTCTTGGGCACAATCGGCGATTCAAATAAGAGAGAGTCGTTTCTTTCACCAGATAAAGTCCATCATCTTGCTGAACAAGTCTTTTTACGAAATGAAAAACTCTCACACAATGAATCAGAAAATCTTAAATTTGCGTATTCAACTATTTGTGCCGAGGCAAAAAGTTTTATACAAGAACAACAAGTGAAAGCAAACGACCCTGAATCAAGAAATCGTTTATTTACATTTTTAGAGTCCAACATTGTTGAGATTGTTGCGATATCGTGTGAAATGATGCGACGTGAAACTGGGGTGATGCCATATAAACTTCAGATTATCGAGGCGATCACGATGATCTTCGGTGCGGTTGCTGAGATAAAAACAGGTGAAGGAAAAGCGGTCCTGCTTCCACTTGTGGCACTGGCCCATGGGGTTTTTGGTCGAGATGTGTGGATTGCTACTACAAACGATATGCTAGCGGAACGTGATCAAGAACGATTTCAACCACTATTTCAAGCGTTGAATCGTTCAAACATAAAATATTCTTCACTCGGTTCACTAGCACATCAAATGCTTCGATCGGAGTATCGGCGAAAAGGCGTTGACCTTTTTTCTATTGTGGCAGATGAACTCGATGCGTTACTACTTGAATCTCTAAACACGAGCTATATCATCGCGGGCGAAAAACTCGCATTTCAAGACAAAAAAAACATTGTAAAGGTGATACAAGAAACAATCGCGGTGTGTAGGCAAGAAGAGGGTGGTCAGGCAAATCTTTTTTTGCTCAACAAAAATTTTCACAAAGGTGATTTCCAAGATGATCAAGAACAACCCGATGACGAACATCTCTACCTTCAAGATTCAGGAAAAGATATTCTTGTTGAGAAACTTGGATTGATTCAGGGTATGCACAACGCGCTCGCGTCACTTCTGCGTCAAGAAAGCGCAGCGTATTCGGTGAAATCATATCGGAAGCAAAGAAAAAACAGGGAAACATTTCAAGTGTTGTTTCCCATGACCGTTGAAAAACTCGTACGTGAACTCGATTTTTCTCATCCCAGCCAACTGTTCGATTTTTTTCTGCAACTTTCGGAAGAACCGTTGTTTATGAACTCTCCAATTTCTGAGCCCATTCGCCTGTTTCTTCAAACGATCTCTCGATACAATGTTGCTATTCAAACAACATTAAATGCGTACATTCTCAAAGAAAACAAAGCGTACATGCGCACCGATATGGAGATTATTCCACTCGATGAAACGGGTCGTCCGAGATTGGAAGTTAACTTTGAGTTTCTTCAAGAACTTGCGTTGCGGGTAAAGCATGATATGAGTTATGTGCTTGTAGATGAACGTCCGCAGATCAACGAAATAAATGCGCTAAACATGCTCAAAAAACCGGTCTTGTTTACTGGAACGACAGGAACCGTGAAAGGGTTGGAACAATTTTTGCTTGATGAGTATCATGTATTTTCGAGGTCGTTTCTTCGTAGAATGATGTTGCTTCCAGCGCAATATCCACAGCATTTTATGTTTGACGAAAATAGGAATCGTCTTTTGTTTACAATGAACGATACAACTGAACCTACGGTTTGTTTTGCACTTCCAAAAGACAATCCAAAAGAATATTTTTTGCAGAATTCGGAAGCAAAGAAAAAACGGATTTTAGAAATCATTCAAACGCAGTCGAGTTTTTCAGATGGATCGCGTCGACCCATTATTTTTATTTGTTCAACTGATGAGCTTCAGATGCTTGAAGAATTAAAGAAGGACAATCCCAATGTGTTTCTCAACTCAACAGTTCAAGTTGTGAATTCGCGCACAATTGTGCAAAAATTGGAACGGGAAAGATATACGCAAGCAACAAATCCAGATTTTATCACAATGGGAACACCCGTTATGGGACGGGGTGTGGACTTGGTTCGGGCGTTTCCAACAAACTGTATGTCTCTCCTTTCTAAAATGAGACTGTATTGTCAAGAAACGCTTCAGTTGGATGTTATTGAAAATGAACTGCCTCCACACGTCATTTTTCAACTCGCGCGAGATGTTTTTACAAATGATGAACATTTCTTAGAGATGCAGTCGTGGTTTGGGCAAACGCAAGAGTTGTTGAACACGAACGGCGCACTTCTGGTTATGCTCGATCTTCCACAATCTCGCCGAGATTTCGAACAGATTCTTGGACGTGTTTTTCGAAATGGAATGCCGGCAGAATGGATGTATCTTCTCTCAGTTCAATCAGACGAGCTTTCTTCATATAAAAATCGAGCGTATTCGAATGCATTAGAATCAGAAAACTTCGCATCTTTATGGAGCATGATCGAAAGAGATTGGGATGCTCATGCGGATGAAGAAGTACAGCAAATGCGTTCGTTACTTGAAATGACAAAACCACAGGAAATTGTCCGCAGACGACTTTACACTCTTTCGCGTGAAGTGTGGGAAAACAAAACTAATAAAAGGTTAAATGAAGCCGAAATCGCTGAGATGATTCATGCGATGTTTATCGGTTCACCTGAAGATCGACTTTTGCTTTTTCATGTTTTGAAAACAGAGGATGAGTTTAAAGGACAGTTGCTGTATAGGTTCTTTTTGAAAAAAATCAAAGAATATTCAGCAGAGAATACCGCTCAACAACAAGAATATATGACGGCAAGTATTGAGCAGATAAAATACATTTTACGATTACATGTTGATCAAATTTACTCACATCTTGTAGAAAAAGCGAAAAATGATGCGCGAACGCCGACTGGGCTGAACTCAAAATCTGCGATTACCGAATCGCTACTTCAAATTCCATGGATGAAGTACATTTTCACATTTTCAACACATAAACCAATACTTTCAAGTTTGTCAGAGGAAGAAAAAGTCCAAACACATCTTCATAATCTTGAGAAGTTTCAAGAGGAAATGAAGCGTTGGCTTACCGCCGTTTTTTCCGAACTAGACAAATTCGCAAACACCACGCCAGAGAAAAATTTATCTTTTTTCCAAATGAAAGATGATTTTTCCGCTATTGTTTGGCGTTCAACGGTTGATTTTATTCGAAACCGTTGTGATGAGTTGAGCAACAACAAAATACTTCCAGATATGAAAGATACATTGTCCTTTTCTTTTGATGCACTCATATTGGAAGATCAAGCTGCAACTTCTGTGCTCCTGGCATTTTTACATGTGCTTGAGAAATCCGGCAACTCGATTTTTCCGAAAGAGGAGATAGAGCGTGAATTAAAAGGTACTACAGATACTTTGAGATACACAGTTCCAGAAGATATTGGAGATGCGCTGCAAGAAAGGCAACTTGAGAAGATTGTCACCACATTAAGTTCAATGCTTGTTGAGTTGGATCATACGGTGAGATCGCGAACCTCAAATCCTGTGGGAACTGCAGGATATGTTGGCGCAACTCTTCCACATCTTCAGTTGGCAGATGCGTATCGTGATGTAATTGAACAAATCGTGCGATCGTCGGAGTATGCGCAATTATTGGCGCTTACACACCCCTAACTTCATTTACAGAACTCTCACGCTCGCAAACAACTCAAGATCGTACTACAATAGAAAAGAAAGAAAAATTATAGTTGATACGCATAGAATAAAGGAGCACATGAAAAAAGCACTCATAACAGGTATTACAGGACAAGATGGATCGTATCTTGCCGAGCTGTTGTTGGCAAAAGGATACCAGGTGTTTGGATTGACTCGTCGAACGAGCACGCAAAATTTCGAGCGTATTAAACACATCGTGCACGAGATTGAGTTGATTAGTGGTGATCTTATTGATCAGCATTCGATCACAAATGCGGTGAAATCAATCGAGCCCGACGAAGTGTACAATCTTGCCGCGCAGAGCTTTGTTCAAGCTTCATGGGAACAGCCTGTGCTCACGGGGGAGTTTACCGCGTTAGGGGTGACGCGTGTGTTGGAGGCGGTCCGACTCGCGCACCCTCTCGCTCGTATCTATCAAGCTTCGAGCTCGGAAATGTTCGGAAAAGTTCAAGAGACACCGCAAAAAGAAACCACTCCTTTTTACCCACGTTCTCCGTATGGAGTTGCAAAGGTGTATGGACACTGGATCACGGTAAATTATCGAGAGTCGTATGGGATGTACGCGTGTTCGGGAATGTTGTTCAATCACGAATCTCCCCGTCGAGGTCTTGAGTTCGTCACAAGAAAAATCGCGAATGCAGTTGCACGTATTTCGTATGGGAAACAACAAACCGTAAAACTCGGTAACTTGAACGCAAAACGCGATTGGGGATATGCGGGGGACTATGTCGAAGCGATGTGGCTCATGTTACAGCAGCCAACGCCAGATGATTATGTGATCGCAACAGGCGAATCTCATTCAGTTCAAGAATTTTTGGAAATCGCATGCGATGTTGCAGGTCTGAAAGATTGGAAACAGTACTACGAACACGATGTCCGTTACGATCGGCCGGCGGAGGTGGATTATTTAATCGGCGACGCTTCGAAAGCGATGAAGCAACTTGGATGGAAGCCAAAAACATCATTCAGAGATTTGGTTGAGAAAATGGTGAAAGCGGAACTGGAATTAGAGAAGAACGCATAAGAAAGGTGATATGCAAAAAACATCGAAATTGAACGTAGTTGTTATCATTCCAACGTATAATGAGCAAGAAAATATTAAAAAGATGATTCCCGCACTACGCGAGGAGTTTGCTCATTCTTGTTCAGATTACAACATGAGCGTTCTCGTTGTTGATGATTCCTCTCCCGACGGCACCGGTGAAACTGTGCGTGCATTCGCTTCGAGATATGAAAATGTGCATCTTCTTTCTAAAGCGACAAAGGAGGGTTTAGGTTCCGCGTACCTCGCGGGTATGGAGTTTGCGTTTCGCACGTTAAAAGCAGATGTTGTTTTCGAGTTTGACGCGGATTTTTCGCACGACATGAGGAAAATTCCTGAGTTTTTGAAAAAAATCGATCAAGGTTTTGATATGGTTTTGGGATCACGGTATGTGAAAGGTGGATCTATTCCGAGCAACTGGGGAGTTCATCGAAAATTATTAAGTGGAGTTGGAAATCTGTTTATCAATATCGTGATGTTTTCTTTTGCCATTCGCGATTGGACGACGGGATTCCGTGCGATCACAAAACGTGTGTACGATTCCGTCCATCTTGCGATGTCATCTTCTCGATTTACGGGATACACATTTCAGATTGGTTTTTTGCACAAAGCAATTCGCGCAGGATTTACAATTTCCGAGGTTCCAATTCATTTTATTGATCGAACATATGGCAAATCGAAACTCGGAGCAGAGTACGTGAAAAATACACTCATTTATGTGTTGCAGGCCCGTTTTCAAGAAATCATTCATTTGCGCGTGTTTAAGTTTGGTGTTGTTGGACTGATTGGTTTTTCAGTGAACACTTTAGGACTGTTTATTTTTTCGAGAATAGACGCGATTCGAGGGTTTGCGTCAACCCTTGCCACATTTACTGGTTGGTCATTCGTGAATGTGAGTGGATTATCTTCTGCGCTTGGAGCAGAGTGTGCGATTGTTTCAAACTTTATTTTGAACAATGCGTGGACATTTAAAGATCGAAAAGAAACGAATCCGTTGCGTTTGATTCCAAAATTCCTTCAGTTTAATCTGTCCTCGTTTGGAGCGGTTGCAATCCAGTTTGTGATTGTAGGTTTTGGAACTTCTTTAACAGGACAAGAAACACTTTCTCGAATGTTTTGGTTGGTCGTGGCAACGGCGGTGGGGATGGTGGTGAACTATTTTGTGTATAGTCGCATTATTTGGCGGGAAAAGAAAACGTGAGTGCGTTTCGTTTTGCGTATCGCCACCTGCGTTCCATCGCGTTTCTGTGTATTTTTTTGCTCGCAAGTTTTGTGCGTCTTTATCAGTTTCTTCCACATATTGAATTTTTAGACGATCAAGGTCGTGATGTGTATATCATCAAGAACATTTTTATTAATCACGATGTAACCTTGCTTGGTCCTCGAACGAGCGTGGGAAACATGTTCCTTGGGCCGTTGTACTACTATGCGATGATCCCCGCACTTGCATTAACGTATCCAAATCCTTCGGGTCCCGCGTATGCGATAGCGGGAATGGGAATTCTTACCACTGCGTTGATGTATATTCTCGGCAGAAGAATGGTTGGAGATCGCGCTTCATTAATCTCGATGTTGTTGTACGCGACGGCGCCTGTTGTGGTGAAACTTTCTCGATTTAGTTGGCAACCTAATCCTGCGCCTCTCTTTGGATTGTTGCTGGTGTATGCGTTGTTTCGGGCAAGTAAAACAGGGCGCTTGCGGTACTGGATCGCTTCTTTTTTGTGTGGGGCGGTGCTGACGCAGTTCCACTATGTTGCGCTGTTGGCGGGTGCACCACTAATGATTGTTTGGATCTATCAAATGATCTATAAGAAAACCGCACGAAAAAATCTCATACTCAGTTTGGGCGTTGGCGTCATCTTTTTGCTCGCGCTCATTTCTCCGCTCATCTTCTTTGATTATCGACATGAAGGTATTATTCGAAAAGGATTTGTAGAGTTTTCTGAATCCATGAAAAATGGGGCACCTTCAATGCAAAACCGAGTGCGATTGTTCACGCAAGATATTCACGGGGTGTCGATGCGTGTACTTGTGGAAATTCTCGGCGTTTCGAATCAACAACGATTGTTTAACACATATCTTGTTATCGCGTATGCGGTATATGGATCAGTTCTCGTTTTCAAAAAACGGTCACATGCACTCAACATTTTATTTCTTTTTCTTTCGACGGGAATCGTGGGACTAACGTTATATCGAAATACGATGTTTGAACATTATTTTGCGTATCTTTTTCCAGCGGTTTTCTTGTCTACGGGGGTGTTGCTTGCGTCGCTTTCGCGAGTACATAAAATAATCGCGGGCATCATTTCGCTTTTTGTTATCGTGTTTGCATTCATGAATGTGCGTTCACTCTCAATATGGAACTCAGCTTCTCCGGGAATTCCAACAATTGAAACAATCTCAAACGAAGTTCTCCCCTCTATTCCCGAAGGAGCGGTGTACAACATTGCGCTGTTGAATGACAACCGTGAGTATATGGCAATGAAGTATCGCTACTTTTTTGATATTGATGCGAAAAAGGCCCCACAATCACAATACGACTACACCAACCTTGAGTATCTGGTGGTGATTGTTGAAAATGGAGAACAAGTCGAGACTGCGCCGATTCATGAGATCCGACAGTTCTTTTTGGAATCAAAAAATGTACAATTAATTCATCAGCAGGCGCATCAATGGGGAATACGGAGTTATATCTATGCTAAATGATGTTTTTTTGAGTGTGGTGATTCCCTCATACAATGAGATGAAAAATATCGGGCGAGCGGTGCTTGATGAAGTGTACACCTATCTTTCAACTCAAACATATTCTTGGGAAGTGGTGTTGAGTGACGATGGTTCTCAGGACGGAACAGTCGAAGAACTGCGAAAGTTTGTTTCTTCACATGAACACACCGTACTTATTGAGAACGAACACGGTGGAAAGGCGTCGACGGTTCGGGCGGGGATGTTGCGCGCCAAAGGAAATGTTCGATTGTTTACCGATTTTGATCAAGCAACGCCGATTTCAGAAATAGAAAAACTTTTTCCGTTTACTCAAAAAGGATACGATGTTGTGATTGGATCGAGAGAAGTCGAGGGCTCTCGTCGAGACAAAGAGCCTTTTTATCGGCATATCATGGGAAAAGGATTTAATCTTTTTGTTCAACTTTTTGCGTTTCAAGGCATTCATGACACACAGTGCGGATTCAAGCTTTTTTCTGCGCGCGCCACCGAGGTGTTATTTCCAAAAATGATTGTGTATGGATCAAAGCAAAAAACGCACTCGCCATTCACCGGTGCGTTCGATGTTGAGTTGCTCTATATTGCAAAGATACTGGGTTTTGAGATTGCAGAGGTTCCCGTACACTGGAAACATGTTACTTCCGATAGGGTGAATCCGATAAAAGATTCGGCTATTATGTTCATCGATCTTATCCGCATTCGAGTTACAGATCTTCTTGGAAAATATGAAAAAAAATCATAATGGGAGTATTTTTTTGTTTTTGTTTCATTGCGTAGTGTATGTTCTGTTTTTTCTTTTTAGCTTTACCCAGACAGATCCTAACCTCACAATACTTAATCATCCTGTGTGGATGGAGTTCCAACAGTTTTTTTGGCAGATCGGATATCATCAGCGGCCCCTAGCGACGGCGCTCTATGTCGTTCTTGTTGCGTTACTTTTTGTTGATTATGGATTATTGCTCAATCACGCATCAGAAAAGATAAAACGTGTGGCTCTGTTTTTTTCAATTTTTATCTTGTTAATAAGCTATCCTTTGTTTTCTCACGACATTTTTAACTACATGTTTAACGCGCGAATGGTTGTGCAGTACGGCGTTAACCCTCACACGCACACGGCGCTGGAATTTTCGAATGATTTATGGACGCGATTCATGCATAACACGCACACCTCAGCCCCGTACGGATATGCGTGGACGGCGTTTTCATTGATTCCATACGTGTTGGGAATAGGAAAATTCTTGTTGACGCTTCTCACATTTAAACTGTTTTCACTTGCTGGGCTCCTGTTACTTCTCTGGACTCAGAGAAAAGAAAACTATTGGTGGAGTTTTGCATTACACCCCCTCGTTCTTGTCGAAACAATAGCGGTTGGTCATAACGATGCGTGGATGATGTTCTTGTGGTTTTTTGGTGTTGTGTTGATTCAAAAAAACGTTCGAATGAAAATTGTTGGGGTGATCTCGATTCTCTTTTCACTTTTTATTAAATACGCGACAATTCTTATAATTCCGGTTGAGCTTTTTCGCACACGTTCAAAATTCTTTCAACAGTACTATGCTGAAATTTCTGCGGGAATGCTTTCGTTACTTCTTCTTCATCCCCGAACGCAATGGTTTTATCCGTGGTATCTCATTTGGGCACTGAGTTTTCTCCCTTCGATACATGTTCGATGGGTACGCGCGCTTCTTTTTTCGGCAGGACTCGCCTCGATGTTTCGATACGCACCATACTTTTTTACAGGAAACTACACCGATTCCTCGGTCTTTGTTCAACAATCTATCTCGATAGGTGGAACATTCACAATTTTTATGATCTGGACATCTTTGTCTTGGCTTCATGGTAGAATGAGAAAATGAAAAAGATTCTCATAAGTTTACTTTTTCTCGGCATTTCCCTCTGGAATCTTACCGGTTTACCTATTTTTTCTGATGAAGCGATTTACATTCACTGGGCTCAATCGGCGGTGCGGGATCCTCAATCCTACCTCTTTCTTTCCATGTTGGATGGAAAACCTCCCCTTCACGTTTGGGCGTTGATGCCAATTGTGGCGACGTTCCGAACCGATCCGTTATGGTTTGCGCGCGCATTTTCTGTGATCTGTTCGTTGTTGACCGCGTGTGTTGCAGTGAGGACGCTTCGAGTTTTTTCACTCAAAGCACGACACGAATCCATTGCTTTTGCGGTTTTTCTTTTTCTTCCCGCGTTTTTCTTTCACGCGAGGATGGCACTTGCTGAGTCTTTATTTTTACTTGCCTTCGCTTTTTCTTTGTGGGGGTTACTTGATTATGTTATTCGAAAAAGAATGATCTCGATTTTGTTCTTTATCTTGGGATTTTCAGCTTCACTTTGGATTAAAACAACGGCGTTCTTTTTTATTCCAATCTATGCGGTGTTCGCTTTTTTCTTACATCAAGAAATGAGCGGTTCGTATGTGGGTCGCATGCGCTCGTTTGTTCGATGGCTTTTATCGAAGCGAGGAGTGATATTTATTTTAGCGGGAGTCCTTTCTGGTGGAATCTTTGCGATTCTTAAAATCTCTCCCGTATTCCCCAGTCTTTTCTCGCGTAGCGCCGATTATTCTTTTACGATTTCTGAATTACTACAAGGTGAATGGAAATATGTTTTGTTTACCTCATCGCCTCGGGTTGTATATTGGCTCGGGACATATATGACTCTATTGGGTTTTGTGGTTGCGTTTGCAAAACACCGCGCTCGAACGGTTTTTCTCCTCTCAGCATTTGCGTTTATATTTCCAATTATCTTGATTGGAAAAGTGCTCACCTTTCGCTATTTTCTTCCCGCAGTCTATCTTTTGAGCTGTTCTGCAGTTCTTGCGGCGTGTGAGTACGAGAGATACTGGAAAAAGCTTCGAGGAATCTGGGTGCTTTTTGTACTGCATGTGATTGTTTTCAGTTCTATTTTTGTTTTTTTCCCATCACAAACTCCGCTAACCAAAGAAGATAAAAATCAGTATCTTTTTCAATGGTCGTCGGGTTATGGAATTCCTGAAGTTCGAGAGTTTTTTATACAACAGAGCAAGGAAAATACAAATATTCTTGTGGCAACCGAAGGCTATTTTGGAACACTTCCCGATGGACTAAAAGTGTATTTTACCGATCGTTTTTATTCGGGGAAACTTGAGATTATTGGCGTAGGACAACCAATCGCAGAAGTTCCACTTCATCTGCGCGTTTCGGCTCGCTCGCGGCCGGTGTATCTTATTGTGAACCAATCGAGATTTTCCGATACAAATGTTGATCATTATGAAGTGCTGTCGTTGTTTCCTCGACCAAATAATCAACACGGTTTGTATTTACTGAAGATTCGGCCGGAGAAAGAATGAATCATTCTCGATCCTTGATGTTTTTTGCAGTGTTGCTCTACGTGTTCTCGTTTTCTTTACGATTTTATAAATTCTCGAATGGAATGCCTTTCGGCGACGATCACGCCAGAGACGCTACGGTGATTATGGAACACATTCAAGCAAAAAAACCGTTTGTGTTGGGGCCGAAAACAAGTGTGGGTGAGTTTTACGTTCATCCGCTGTACTACTACGTGATGTCAGTCCCACTGATGCTGACGCAGGGGAACCCATTTTCGATGTCATTTTTGATTGTGTTGATTGAGTCATTTACTCCGGTTTTGTTGTTTATTTTTGTTTATCGGTTTTGGAATCTGCGATCGGCTCAGATTGCAGGAGTGCTGTATGCGATCTCTCCGTTTGCCATTATTTTTGGCAGTCATGCATGGAGTCCGAATCTTGTTCCATTTTTCTCGCTTCTGTCTCTTTATGGAGTGTTTATGTACGTGTTTAAAAAACGACATTGGGGTGCGTATTTGGGGGGATTGGCGGCTGTTGGAGCGTTTGATATGCATTTTCAGGGGGCGGTTTTGTGTGTTTTTCTTGTATTTGTTGCCACAATGGATATTGTGCGCGATGTTCGCAATCTAAAAACATGGCTCATCTCACTTGCAGTTGTTTTGCTTACCTTTTTTCCATTTTTATTTGATCTTGAACTGAGTGCGAAAAATCTCACGCAAATGCAACATGTTTTTCTTAATCAGGGTGAAGTTTTTCAAACGGTGCGCACGATTCCGTATTTTTGGAACAAGATTCCTCGATTTTTTGAATTATCGATCGGATTAGAAACAGGTGGTTACTTTTTCGGTAGGGTGATATTTTTTGTCTCATCACTGTTGCTTGGTATTCGATTTTTAACTGAGATTCGAAGAACAAAGCGTTCTCCAAGTATGCTGTTGCTGATTTTTTTTCTAATCTCTCTGATCTGTCTTCGGATGTACAAAGGGGACAAGCTTGATTATTATTTGTTGTTTATGCTCTATCTTCCTTCAACATTTCTTTCTTTGGCGCTGGATTTCATTTTTCAAAAGTTTTTTGTGTTTCCAACCTTGTTTTTGTTGTATTTAGTTTTACGTGTTCAAGCGGCTACGAACTATCGGGGCTTGGTTGATTATCAAGCAGTTCATCTTTTGGCATCTCACCTCCAAAAAACTGCACCATCAGCACAGCTTGAGCAGTTTCGAGACGTATATTATCAATCAACATTTATGTACCTCTGGAAATATGTTTTGCATCAATCTGTAAATTCGAACAGTGCAAGCCAAACAGCGCAAATACCTTTAGTCTCAACTTATATATATGTGTGTGAAGAAGGTGTTCGATGTGGTGATCAACAGTGCAACTCGCACGTTGGATATAAAAACAGTATTCCGAATGAAGAAATTGATCTTGATGCGTTCCAAAAAGGGTATTCGTTTTCTCACGCTGATGAGGTATCGTTAGGAAATAAGCATTTTTTTGTGGTGACCTATACAAAAGGACAATGATATGAGAACGTGGCTCGCCGGTTTTGTTATTTTGCTTACAATTGTGCTCACTTCTCGTGCCTTTTTTTGGAAGGGATTTTTTCCGCTTCACGACTTTACGCTTGTTACGCGATTAGTGGAGATGGATCGTGCGTTACAGGATGGCCATTTTCCTGTGCGCTGGTCCCGCAATCTTGGATATGGGTATGGGATGCCACTTTTTCAATTTTATGGTCCAACGCCGTACTATATTGCTTCTGGCATCCTTTTCCTCTCGCAATCGCCGATTTTTTCAATCAAGATGCTGTATTTTGTATTTACCTTCCTTGGTGCAATGGGGATGTTTGTGTATGCAAAACGGTGGTTTGGAGTTGTGGGGGCGACGGTTTCTTCGGTCGCGTTTCTCGTCTTTCCGTATCGAATGTTAGACATCTACGTTCGAGGCGCGTGGAACGAAATGTTCGCAATTTCAATGGTTCCTTGGATTTTACATGGAATAGAGCTCGCCTATGAAAAATCACATGCAAAAAGCATACTGTTTATATCATTTTTTTCATTTTTAATGTTTACTTCACACAACTTAATGACGTTGATGTTCGTTCCTGTGCTGGTGGGGTACGCATTGGTGCGCGCTTCACGTCAAAATTTGCGAGCGCTCCTTTCTATTGGATCTGGTTTTCTGTTGGGTGGAGGGATGGCGATGTTTTATCTCCTTCCTTCGTTTTTTGAAAAACAGTATACGCGAGTTGATACTTTGATTGGGGGATATGGAAACTATAAGTTTCATTTCTTATATCTCCGCCAATTGTTTTCGGGGACATGGGGATATGGTGGATCGATCTTGGGGATTGAAGATGGACTTTCGTTTTCTTTAGGTGTAATTCAAATTGCGCTTATGTGTATCGCGGGAATAGCATACCTTCGATCGTTTCGACAATTTTCGCGTTCTACACATAAAGTCGTATTGTATGCAATCGTTGTTCTTGGGGCATCACTGTTGTTGAGTTCATTTAAATCGAGTTTTATTTGGGACCGTGTTCCACTGATGTCCTATTTTCAGTTTCCTTGGAGATTCTTGAGCATCGCAACGCTGATTATTCCTTTGCTAATAGGTTCGCTGTTCACGAGCATTCGTGAGGCAGTTGTCCGCGCATCTGTTGCCGCGAGTTGTATTTTTGCTCTATTGCTTTCGATTGGAAACACATATCTTCCAAAAGAGCGGATGGAAAACCCCGAAGCGCTGTACTACACAGATGTAAAAAAAATCCAGAAAGAAATGAGCGGAATCCTACCCGATTATATTCCCATTACCATTTCGCAATCAGAACCACCCGTCCCTGATACTAGAGTTTCGTTCAAGCGTGAAGGACCTTCGGTGGATACAAAGGTTGATCGAACGCATGAGATGCTTGTCCAAACACGTCTTTCCGATCCGAACAGTCTTGTTTTTTCTATCGCCATCTTTCCTGGATGGACATTTTATATAAACGGTGAAAAAGTAGAACCGATCATCACAGATGCGGGAATATATGAGGTACCATTAGAGGCGGGAGAGTGGACGGTAAGTGCTCGTTTTGAATCAACGCCTTTACGACGTATTGCGGATGGTATCTCAATTGTAGCGTGGTTTGTTTATATTGGAGTAACGCTGTATGCAGACTATCGAAAACATTAGAAAACGATCTATCCGTGGAGTGATTGGATATGCACTCCGATCCCTGCTTCTGCAAGGGATTGGATTTGTTGCGCAATTGTTGTTGGGGTATTATCTTGTGCCAGCAGATTTTGGCGTATTTTTTGTTGTCACTTCTGCGGTAAATGTATTTACTTTTCTTTCTGATATTGGTTTGGCTGCATCGCTTATCCAAAAAAAAGAAGAGCCAACACTTCTCGAACTTCGAACGACCTTTACTGTTCAACAGGGTTTAGCGATGCTTATTTTTTTGGTGATTGTACTGTTAACGCCATTTTGGATACACGTTTCGAAGATTTCGGGACAATCTCTATATCTGTTATACGCATTAGGCTTTTCATTTGTTCTTGCTTCTTTAAAAACAATTCCTTCAATTTTGCTTGAACGCGAATTGAAATTCAACACTTTAGTCTTTCCACAGATTTTTGAAAATCTTGTTTTCTATGGTGTTGCGATTTGGGCAGCTTCTCAGGGAAAAGGCGTTTCCAGTTACACGTACGCAGTGCTCGCGCGTGGCGTTGTTGGCGTCGTTGTGATGTACGCGTTACGATCCTGGAAAATTGGGTTTTCGTTTTCACGTCAAGCATTACAGGGTTTGCTTCGATTCGGTGTTGCTTTTCAACTCAACGATTTTTTGGCACGAATCAAAGATGATTTTTTCGTGGTGTTCATTTCGTTGATGATCAAGGATACCGAGATGGGATACATAAGTTGGTCGAAGCGGTGGTCAATGTTTCCCTATCAATTCACGGTGAACTCGGTGATGGCGGTAACCTTTCCAACGTTTTCAAGATTACAAGATCATCCTCAACAATTAAAACGGGCGATTGAAAAGTCTATGTTTTTTGTGACGTTGCTAATTTTTCCATTACTCGCAGGATTGGCAGTATTTTCTCTACCGCTCATCGAAGTATTGCCACGCTACTTGAAGTGGCAACCCGCTCTTTTTTCGTTATATTTCTTTTGTGTGAACATTGCATGGGCGGGAATTTCAACTCCGCTCACAAATACGTTGAGCGCAATTGGTCAAATCAATACCACTTTGCGATTGATGACGATGTGGACGGTTTTGACTTGGGTGGTCACGCCGATTTGTATGTATTTTTTCGGATATCACGGGTTCGCGTTAGCATCTGCGATTATTTCGTTTACCTCAATCCTGCCCGTGATTTATGTAAAACGATTTGTTGCGATTTCTGTACTTGATCAAGTGTGGAGACAGTTTGTCGCGAGTTTGGCACTTATCGCAGTGGGAATATTTTGGAACACATCGCACATCGCATCGGTGTCATCGCTTGCTCAAGGAATCTTGATTTCTGGAACAAGTTTTCTTGTTGTGATACTCTTATTTGGATATAAGAAAGTTATATTTGAGTTTGGAACGCTTCTTCGAAAATGAAAACGTTTTTGAGCAAAAATTGGTTGAAAAGAGCACGCGGATTTTTCCCATATTTCTTTGTTGCGTGCATTTTTCTTTTCACACGCGTTCCCTATATTTCACAAAATGTCATTCCATTTTCTTTTGATCACGGAAAAGATTCTGTCGCGATTCTTCATATGATCCGAACGATGAGTCCAAAACTCATTGGGCCGTGGACGAGTATTCCAGGCGTCTTTTTTGGATCGGGATGGTACTACCTTCTTGCGCCGGCGTACGCAATTTCGAATGGAAATCCTGTATCAGCTATAGTCACAATGCAGATTCTTGTGCTGATTCAAATATTCATATTGTGGAAGTACTTTGGGAAAACCGAAGCGGTGATTTTGGGATCCGCACCATCGTGGATCATTATGTCCAAAAGCGCGTGGAATCCGTTTCCAATGTCGCTCATCACAATACTGTTTTTTCTTTTTCTACGACGAATAGACGCATATCCTCAGAAGCGAATGAACTATTTTCTTTTAGCCTTTATCGCATCGATGGGTTTTCATTTCAGCGCTGCGTTTGCCATTTTTTATCTGGCATTTTTACCAATCTTTCTTTTTTTTCGCAAGAAAATGCTTGATGCACAAAAAATAGGCGCTGTTATCCTCGGATTTTTCATTCCCTTTATTCCGCAACTCCTTTTTGAAGTTCGACATGACTTTTTGCAAACGCGTTCGGTAGTTGCCTACTTTTCTTCCACCTCGAAAGATGCGTTCAGTTTGTCGCGGTCATTGGATGTTTTTCGACAAATAACAGGTGAACTGAAGTTAGCGGTTTTCCCTGAACTTTTTTCTCGTTTCGATGTGCAAATCATGTTATACACAAAACTGCTCTTCGTGTTTATTTTTATTGGCGCGATGCTTTCAATTCTTCGCACGCGAATTGTTCCCTCATACTGGAGAGAGTACGCGATCTTTCTCTTTCTCCCAATATTTGGATATTTCTTTCTTCATTTCAATGTTTGGTATGTTATTTCGTTGCTTCCGGTCGTTGTGTTTCTTGTTGCAGATATGATCCGTACACTTCCGTGGTTTTTTTATGGAGTGTATCTTGTATTGATGATTACAACTCCAATTGCACATCTGCATCAATATCAGAAAATCGAAAAATATCGATTGTACGAGAGCCAAGAAATGCTCCCCGTCAAACTCCGTGCAATTGAGTGGATTCGCGAACGCGCAGGAACACTTCGATATCGGTCGTTTCATTACGTTCCAGATATCTACGATTATTCGTATCAGTACATATATTTGTGGCAGGCGATGCAAGGAAAACCTCTTCCGGTTGAGTTTTCATATAAACCGAACGAAACGGTCTATATTCCGGAAAAAGAAGAGTTGCTCCGTACGCTTCCTCAACAACAGGGAACCCCCGAACGCGTATTTTTTATTATCGAAAAACCAGGAGTTCAGCGATTTTTTGATGAATGGTGGGGGCAACAGCGGTACTCGAGAATTCTTTCAGAAGTTCAGATTAGTCCAGATATAAAAGTGATAGAAGCGAGTTCTATTGAAAGCGTTTTGTGGTAATGAGGCGTTCTTTTCAGCAAACTCTTTTTTTCTGTGTGATTGTCGTCGTATTGCTTGTCGTGTCACCATATCATCAATTGCTTTCAAACGAGATGATTGTCACAGATGATGCAGAACATCATTTGGGTCGAGTCGCGAACTATGTATTGGCATTACAAAATCAGCAAATTCCTCCGCGATGGGCACCACATCTTTTTTCTTCATATGGATATCCCACATTTCTTTTTGTGTATCATCTTCCGTATGCCGTCAGTTCTGTTTTGTACTCTGTTCTCGGATCGTCTCGCATTTCATTAACAGCAATATATCAGTCCACGTATCTTCTTTTTCTCATTTTTGGAGCCTCGGGAATGTGGATGCTTGTTCGAAGAAGAGGAGTTCCTTGGATGGGGGCGATTCTTTCTTCTCTTACGTATATCTTTGCTCCTTATACAATCCTGAATGTGTTGGGTCGCGGTGCATTTGGAGAGATGTCTTTTTTTGCTATTTTTCCATGGATGTTTTATTTTCTTGAAAAACTGCTTTTTGAAAAACAGCCACGACTCTCAACGATGTTTTTTTTGTATGGCACGTTGATTTTATTCCTCCTTTCCCATCAGCCAATGATTTTCGTGGTGTCGTTTCTTTTTGGACCGTACTTTTTCTATCAGGCAGTACAGAAGAAGCGCGTGCGATTACTCGTTTTTTTGGGAATTACCGCGATTTTTTCAACGTGCTGGTTTTGGATCCCGGCATTTGTTGAACGTCAGTACACTGAGTTTGAGGTACGAAGTCAGCGCATAGGATTTGTTGAGCAGTTTCCAGATACAGTACGTTTATTTATCACGGGTTGGAATACGCGGTTTCATGAGTTTGATACGAGAAAAAACGCGTATCTCGGATGGATCCCTCTTTTCCTCATGTTTATCATTCCGGTTCGCCTGAGACAAAAGAAATCTATTTTGGAATCGTACCTTTGGGGGTGTTTCTTTTTTTCTTTGTTTATGATGATGCCTGTTTCTGCATTTCTTTGGAACGTCCTTTCGTTTTTCCAATACCTCCAGTTTCCGTGGCGATTACTGTACATCGTACTGTTCTGTAGTTCTATTTTGGTGGGGATGATATATGCCGATTGGAAACGGGCACGTGTTGTATTAGGTGTGGGTATTATTATCGCTCTTCTTATTTCAACATCTATCAATCGTTCGATTCGCGGATACGCAACGGTGACTGATTATGATTGGTTTGAGTATACGGGAGTGGGAAGTTCTTTCGAAGAATTAACTCCTATTTGGATGTTGCAGTATACCAAGCGACATGTTCAAGATCGCGTGAGTTTTCGGTTTTCCGATTGTGTTCCATCAGATGCATTTGATTGTGAGCTTCAGTCGATTCCGTATGAAATCTCAGTTTGGGATGGGACACAAATGAAGTATCAATTTTCTCTTGACCGCGAAACATTTGTGATTCAACGAACTGCCTATTTTCCGGGTTGGGAGGTTTTTTCAAATAATCAACACATAGAGATTATCAACGACGATCATGAATATCCTGGGGTGATTGTATATCGTCTTCCCGCAGGGAAACACTTGGTATTTGCGCAGTTTACAGAACACACGCCCGCGAGATTTTGGGGAACCATTGCTTCTTTTGGAGGTATCCTGATCTTTTCTATCGGAATGATCATTTTTCGTCTTGCGACATCATCTCTTTTCTCGTATACTCGAACCTCAAAAGGAGAAACATGAGTGTCGTTTCATTATCAGTTTTGGTTCCTGCATATAACGAAGAAAAAACAATTCAGCGAGTGCTTGGACAACTTCTGGAAATTAGAAGAATTAAAGAAATCATTGTCATTGACGATTGCTCCACCGATTCAACCGCAAAAAAAGTTCGTTCTGTGAAATCCAAGAAAATCATCTATCTCAAACAAGAAAAAAATCAAGGGAAAGGGAAAGCAATTCAACGAGGATTGCGGAAAGTAACTGGCTCGCATGTATTAATTCAAGATGCGGATCTTGAATACAGTCCTTTTGATATACCCACACTGTTGGATCCAATTCTTTCAGGAAGAGCGGACATTGTGTTTGGTTCGCGATTTATCGGCGCGAGAACGAACATGTTTTATTGGCATTTTTTGGGAAACAAAATGTTGAATTTTATTATCAACATTCTTTTTGACACGATTCTTTCAGATATGGAAACGTGTTACAAAATCATACCAACAAAGATCATGCGCGAACTGCGGCTTGAAGAAAACGATTTTCGAATCGAACCGGAAATCACATGCAAGTTGTTGTTGCTTAAGAAAAAAATTATGGAAGTACCAATCTCATATGTTGGGAGAACATATGAAGAAGGAAAAAAGATCACGTGGAAAGACGGCATTTATGCGCTTCAAACAATTATTTCATTACGTATGAAAGGTTTTTCTGTATGATGTATCCACCCTTTTTTGAACCATTATTTCAGCGATTGCGCATTCAAAAAGTTCTTCCTCATATGAAGTGGGGAGGAGTGCATGTTGACGTTGGATGCGATGAACCTTCGGTGTTTTTGAATGAAGTTGCTCCAAAAATGGAACGGTGTATTGGTCTGGATATTGTAATAAAAAATAAAAAAATTGGCAACATCACCTACATGAAACAGGATCTCCAAAAACGTATCGCACTGAAAGATAAAATCGCAGATACTGTGACCATGATGGCGGTGCTTGAACATATGAAGTATCCCGAGGATATTGTGAAGGAATGTTATCGTATCTTAAAAAAGGATGGAGTGTTATTAATCACGGTTCCTTCTCCAAAGAACGAACCGCTATTGGAGCTTTTTTCAAAAATTGGACTTGTTCGGCATGAAATGATTGAACAACACGAAAATTATTTTACCCCAGAAAGTCTTCAAACAATCTGCAAAAAGGTTGGATTTTCTTCAATTCAGGTTGAACTTTTTGAGTTTGGTTTAAATACCTTTGTAAAAGCGGTAAAATAACGCTGGCTCATGAAAAAATCGATTTTTGGAATTATTTTTGTTCTTGTGTTTATTTTTTCCCCAGCAATTTTTCAAGGGAAAATGTTGTATTACGGAGACAACTTGGCGTTGAGCATTCCAACCAAGGTGTACTTTGTGAATCAAGTTCGATCGGGCGAGTTCCCTTGGTGGAATCCGTACATTATGGGAGGGACGCCGTTTTTTGCCGATTTAAGTAACAGTTCGTTGTATCCTGCGACGGTTTTATTTTTTATTTTCTCTCCTGCTGTTGCATCAAATGCGTATATTTTTTTGCACATACTTTGGGGAGCCATGGGATTGTGGTATCTTCAGTTATTTTTTCACAGAAAACCACACGAGGCATTTCTTGGAATCCTCACGTGGATGATTTCGGGGACGCTGTTTTCTGTGATGAGTAACATGAGTATCCTCGCTTCTGTTTCGTGGATGCCGTGGATGATTTTTGTGATACTCAAAACAGAATTTTCAAGAAAAGCGTTCTTTTTGGTACCAGTAGTTCTCTTTTTCTCATTTATTTCTGGTCACCCACAACCATTTATTCTTTCGTGTATTTTTTCTGCTGTCTTTGTTTTTTCAAGATATTGGAAAAAACCAGAAGGAATACAAAAAGACGTTTTGATTTGGATGTTATCTGCAGTTCTTACAATTGGATTATTGGCATTGTATATTGGACCTTTTTTTGAACTCGCGTCGAACTCAACGAGAACGATGTTGTCGGTGAATCAACTTCTCGAAGGTTCGTTTCATCCGGCATTATGGATAAATTTGGGTATCCCGAATTTCTTTAGCAATCCATCGGTTGGGATGGCGTGGGGTCCAGAATGGGGCTCATTTAGACAGTCAAACGTATATGTTGGACTCGTTTCGTGTATTGCAGTAATCTGGTATCTTTTCTCAAAACGCAGGCGAGACCATCGTGATAAAACAATACTTTTTCTGATGATTTTTTCAATGGTTTTTGCTTCATTAGCATATCTTCCTTTTTCGAATATTTTTGTAACACATCTTCCATTTCTTAAAATCTTGCGCAACCCATCGGGATTTCTTTTGTTGTGGAGTCTGTGCGTTTCTCTTGTGGTGGGTCCGGCGATATCAGAAATAGCAGAACAGAAAAGTTTGGTGGCAAAGCTTCGTGTTGGTGTCACGTTTTTATTCGTGATAGTTCTGGGAATGAAGACGTCGATGCATGCGTGGTTTCCTGTCTTTTGGGAGTCGTTTGGACTTTCCACGCGCGTTCGAGGTTCATTTCACACATTTGATCGCGATTATGTTATTTTGTCTGCGATTCTTTACTCGGCAAGTATTGCTTTATTTTTTTTGAGTGTGCAACTTGTGCTGATTTCTCGAAAAAAAATACACTGGTTTTTTATCAGTATGGTGATGATCGGAGATCTTTTTTTCGCACATCGTCCGAACCTCTTTTTTGCACCAGCGTCGATTGTGAATAGTGAATCTCCTCAGGCAGAAGCATTGCAAAAAGTGATGGCGTCAGGAAATGGAGCGTTATTTCGAATTGCGTCCTCGACAGATTATCTTCCTTGGTCTGATCTATTCACTTATTTCTATAATGTTTCCGTTCGTCCTCCCTTTGCCGATTCGCGTTTTACACCAACAGAAGCGCAGAACTATGCGGAGTTACGGCAACGTGTTTCGCAGTTGAGCTCGGGATGGAATCAAACCTATCGGCTCGGCACGCCATTTGCGTACACAACTTTCATTTTGAAGGATGCGTATACGTATTGGGATGATAGCGAAGAGATATCGGTGAACACAGCGGGGAAAACCACGCTTTCGAATCTGAAACTTCGTGATCACGGTGTGCGATATTATCTCCTCGATCTTCTCATTTATCCAGAGTCCTATCTTTCTCAATTTCAATCACATCTTCGCTTGATCGAAAAAACGGATCAATATGCGATATTCGAGGATGAGCGGGCGAAACCGATTGTTCGCTCTAGAGACGAATCTGCGTCGATTTCTGAATTTAGATTGCGCACAAACTCATTTTCGTTTCTTGTTCATCCGCAGAAAGAAAAGCAAACGATATTTGTTGCGATGAACTGGTTTCCAGGATGGCAATATAGGGTAAACCGAGGAAATTGGCTTGTGCCTCGTCGAGTTGAGGGTGGAATGGAAATAGTGTTAGAACAAGAAGACGCAACAGAACTTGAATTTGAATATTTGCCGTCACATATATATCTTTATGCGTGGATCTCAATTGGAAGTTTGGGAATACTCGTGTTGTGGATTGGGACAACCCTCTGGGGGAACAACCTGATAAATGCGAAAAAGCGTATCAACACCATTCGTTGAGGTGATAGTGTGTTCGAGAAACTCAGATGAATCTTGCGGTTGATCGGTGACATAGACCACGCAGGCTTTTTTCATAAACGCATCTTGTCCTACCGAGAATCGCTGGAGTGCGCGCGCGTGTTTGAAGCCAGAACTTTCTTGATCGTTCCAGACCACCGTTGTTTGATATCGTGTTGGATCGATTTGGAAAAAATAGGCGTAGTACATCACCGGATCAGAAAAAGCGTGAACGATTTGAATTTCGTCTTGCGGATGCGTATCGCGAAGGTATTTGAACAGTTTGGTCACATGTGTATTCACAGCAAAGTCATATTTATCAAGATGAATTGTTAGATATGAGATAAAAAAGTGTATTCCATATACAAAAATACCGCCTATCAAAATGGCGTACATATGCGTTGAATATTTCCTGAAGATAGTGGATGCTTGCTCAATTCCGATCCCCATCAGTAAAAGTAAAAAAGGAAATGAAGGAGTTGCGCGAACTTTCTGTGGATCCCCCGCAAGAATCATCGGTAGAATCGAGATGAGAAGTCCCCCATAAATAAGAAATACAATCTTTTTTTGTTTCGGTGGGTGCATGATTCCGTAATAGAAAAAGGGAAGTAACACAAGAGAAAATAATCCATATCGACCGTCGTGGAGATAGGGGAGATAGCGATCTCCTTCTAGAAATAAGTATGAAGGAGAGATGAAGGTAACTGCGCGTTCAACAAGCGCCTTCCCAATAATGAAAGGTTCGTTCCACAAGATACGACAGAACCTTGAAGAAAAATGGAAAAAACAATAATTCTGAGATTCAAGCGATTGAGCTCCAATTCCTCGATCGTGTAAAATTCCGATTTGAGTGAAGCGCGCAGTTCCTTGAGAAGAAAAAAGAGTTGGAAGAATGGGTGCCATAAGAATGCATCCCACGATTCCCATCACCGCAAGTTCTCGATAGCGTTTTTGTAGAAGTAGAAAAAGCCCGAATGCGAGAAGGAAAAGCATTCCAACAACTCGATAGGCGATATAGAAATACCAAGAAAAAATCAAAAGTGAAACAAATACGATAAGAGATGTTATTTTCTTTTTTGTTATCGACTGAATTAAAAAAATAAGAGAGGTTGACCAGATTAAAAGTGCAAGATTCGATTCATAACCAAACCTACTGAGAATAATGGTCCAAGGTGACCACGCAACAACCGCCGACAACACAACAGCGGTAGCTTTTCGTACATGTATTGCTCGTGCAAGAAAATATGAAACAAGAATGAGGATTGATCCCGCAATTGCGGAAGGCATGCGGACTGCAACTGCAGAAAGACCAAAGAGTTGAATAAATGGAACAGTTGAGTACACCAATCCGGGAAGTTTTTGATCTCCAAAAGCTTCAAAGATCACCGGGAAACTTTTTCCGTGTTCGTCTTTCCCCGTCTTCAAAATGGAGTACGCATTGTATCCAAAGCTTACCTCGTCGACTAGAAGGCCTTCTGGAGAAGAACCGAGTCGATACATGCGGAGCGTAGTTCCAGAGATCAAAATACATACAAGAATGAGGATGAGTTTCCATGAGTTCCGCATGATCTATAGTATACCTGAATGGTACAATACTCGCATGATCTCTCATGTCATTGTGGTGTTACTTAATTTTCATCAAGATGATCTTACAAAAACCTGTCTCCAGACTCTTGCTCAAGCCTCTAAACTGCATCAAGATTCTATCAATATTCACACTGTTTTAGTTCAAGTTGAAGGTGATTCCGAGAAGAAAAATGACTGGACAGCGAAATTTTCTGACGTGACGGTGTTAAGCAGGAAAAATCTCGGATTTTCTGGTGGAAATAACGAAGCTATTCGATACATTCAAAAAAATCTCTCATATGATTTTGTGCTGTTGATGAACAATGACACCAGAATCGATCCAGAATGTGTATTTGAACTTGTTTCGTTTGCGCAAAAACAAAACACGCTGGGATTGTACTCACCAAAAATATATTTTGAGAGAAACGCGGAGTTTCACGAAGGATACACAGAACAAGAAAAAGGACATGTGATTTGGTATGCAGGTGGAGTTGTTGATAAGAAAACGATGCTTGCTTGGCATCGGGGTGTGGATGAGGTAGATCATGGTAATGCCCAAGTTCCACAAAAAACCGATTTTTGTACGGGGTGTTGTATGTTAATTCCAAAAGTAGTGATTGATCGTGTGGGTTTGCTGAATCAGGCGTACTTTTTATATTTAGAAGATCTTGAGTATTGTTTCCGCGTGCAAAAAGTGGGTGGCACCTGTTGGTATGTTCCTTCTGCAAAAATGTGGCATCTCAACGCAGGTTCAACAACAGGAAGTGGGTCGGAGCTTCATCAGTACTATCAAACAAGAAATCGCGTGTGGTTTGGATTACGATTTGGGTCATTGCGAGTAAAACTTGCTATGATAAAAGAAATGATACGATTGGTTCGATTTGGAACGACTGTGCAGAAGGAGGCGGTGCGAGATGCAGTTATCCTTCGAGGTGGAATGTGGAAAGGATCAAAATGAAAATTTCAGCGGTGGTTATCACAAAAAATGAAGAAAAAATGATTGCAAACTGCATTAACACATTGCGGTGGTGCGACGAAATAATTGTTGTTGATAACGGATCAAAAGATTTGACCGTGGATATCGCCGAACGTGAGGGGGCGGTTGTGGAGACGCTTCAAGATGGGTCATTTGCGGAGTTGAGAAACCGCGGAGCGGAGTTGGTGCAGTTTGATTGGATTTTGTACATTGATGCCGACGAGCGTGTCACCCCCCACCTTAAACATGAGATTTCGCGAGTTGTTCGAGCGCAAACATTCGATGCCTACATGATTCCTCGTCGCAATATTCATTACGGAGCGTGGATGCAGTTCGGTGGGTGGCAAGATGATACGGTGGTACGCCTTTTTCGAAAATCGGCATTACAGAAATGGGAAGGTTCAATTCATGAACACGCCGAGGTTATTGGTTCAACGGGCCTTTTGCATGAAGCGGTTGTTCACCTCACACATCGATCATTTATGGAAGGAATGCAGAAAACAATGGCGTGGACTTCGCTTGAAGCTTCATTGATGTTTGATGCCCATCATCCGAAAATGAAAAGTTGGCGATTCTTCCGCATCTTTTTTGGAGCGCTTTTTTATCGATATATTTGGAAAAAAGGGTGGAAAGATGGTGTGCGAGGATGCATTGAGTCTTTTACGCAAGCAATGAATCGATTTATTGTGTATGAACAACTGTGGGAACTACAACAGGAACCAACCCTCGAAAAAGAGTACGAAAAAATCGACGATGATATCGAAAGACTTTGGGAAAAGGAAGAGCAACGCGCATGATCTCAATTGTGATTCCAAACTTTAACGGAAAACACTTATTGGAAAAAAATCTTCCTCTTATTCTCGATGAACTTGGTGATAATGATGAAGTTGTTATTGTTGATGATGCTTCAACAGATGATTCTATTGCGTGGTTACGAAAAACATATCCAAAGATAATTGTGGTTGCACATCAAAAAAATCTTCAATTTGCGCAAAGCGTAAATGATGGCATTGCTCGTGCAAATAACGAGTTTTGTTTGCTTTTGAATTCTGATGTGTATCCTGTGAATAATGCGATTGTAAAACTGAAAAAGGATATTTCACAATTGTTTTCAGAAAAAGTTGCAACTGTTGGATTATTGGAACATCAAAAGAATGGCGATTTCGGGAGATCCACCGCTCGATTCGAACGAGGGATGTACCAACACTCAGCATCTCGACCAAACTCTGGAGTTACCGCGTGGGCTTCCGGCGGCAGCATGATTTTGCGAAAATCTTTGTGGGTAGAAATTGGCGGATTCGATCGTCTTTTTCGGCCGGCATACTGGGAGGATATTGATTTTTCCTATCGCGCGCTTGCGATGGGGTACGAGGTGCTATTTCGTTCTGAGTATGAGGTCTATCACGATCATGAGTCCACAAACGCAACGGTCTATGGAAACTGGAAAATTCAACTGTACTCTTTTAAAAATTCACTGCTCTTTTTTTGGAAAAATGTATGTCATACCAGTATTTCACTTTGGATTTCACACATTCTGTGGTTGCCGTATCATATTTTTATTGGTGGTTTGCGAACTCGCGGTGCTTTTTTTGCGGGATTTTTTCTCGCTCTTGCTCAGCTTCCCGAAGTAATTCGAGCGCGCTCATTTCAGAGCAAATGTGTGTTGCATGATGATGAAGTGATTCGAAAGATTCAAAATGACAATGCATAAACCAAGTTTTATTGTTTTTTTAGGCATACTTTTATTGGCTTCCATTTTGCGTTTCTATCAATTAGGAAACATTCCTCGGGGTATGAGTTGGGATGAGGTGGCTATTGGTTACAACGGATATGGAATTGCGACCGTGAGAAGGGATGAGTGGCTCAATCGACTTCCGATCACCTTCAAATCGTTTGGTGATTTTAAGGCGCCACTCGCGATTTATATCAATGCGCTTTTTACTTTGGTATTAGGATTAACGCCGTTTGCGGTACGGCTTCCCATGGCGATTGCTGGAGTGGTAACGGTTGGTGCGAGTTATAGAATTGCAAAAAAGCTGGGGTGGTCTGAACACGCGTCGTTGGCAACAATGGTGTTCGTGGCGCTTTCACCGATAAATATTCATTATTCGCGCATTGCATTCGAATCGGGTATTGCTGTTTCGTTGGTGTCACTTGCCGTTCTCAGTTTTTTACACGCAGGAGATGGTGTACGACAGCGCATTTTTTACCTTTTCAGCGGTTTTTTCTTTTCACTTTCTTTGTACGCGTACCACAGCACAAAACTATCAATTCCTTTTTTGTTGTTTCTACTTCTATGGTTTCGTTTCAAACAGATCAAAAAAGACTTTCTCATTATTCTGTTAGCGGTTTTTGTTTCAGGTATCGTTATGCTTCCACTTCTCAAAGAGTCTTTCTTTGGGATGGCGGGTGAACGATTCTACATGACTTCAGCTGTTGCTACGCGAGAAAGGTTGAAGCCACTTGGTGAAATCTTTTCGATTGTAACAACAAATCTTTTCGCACATCTTGATCCACAATTCTTGCTTTTTGGAAAAACCGATACGCTTCGACACGGCAACGGTGTATTTGGAATTTTAACTCCTTTAGAAGCGATTGCGTTTGTGATTGGTAGTTTTGCTTTGTTTCGTTCAACTCGCGATGTTCGGAAAACGGGAATATTTTTAGTAGGAGCAATTTTTATCATGTTGTTGCCAGCAATATTAAGTGTTGGTGTTCCGCACAGTAATCGTGCACATGGGATTGTGCCGTGGATGCAAATAATCGCTGGATTTGGGGTTGGACAACTTTTCCTCCTTTTTCGTAGAAAGAAACTTTTGTTGGGAGTGGTGGGTGTTTTACTTGTTGTCCAAACAGTCTATTTGTATTCCACATATCTCAAAATCTACTCATCGAATCCTGAAGCGCTTTCTTCGTTTCAGTATGGCTCGCTCGAGGCGGCGATGCTTGCAAAAAAATATGAAGCGGGATCCTCAAAGGTTGTGATGACCGATTCATTTGGACAACCATATATCTATGTTTTATTTGCAAAACGATTAACGCCCATGCAATGGCAACAGGGGGCGCTCGCGAACTACACCTTTCGAATCATTGATTGGGAACGAGAAAAAAATGAAAAAGGGGCGACGATTGTTGGAACTGCCGAAGAAATTCCTGCGGGAGCAAAAGAAATTGTTGAAGAATTCTCCGACGAATCTGGTCGCGTTATTCTTCGGGTTGCGAGGATTCCAGAATGAAACTGCGCGTTTTTCTATTGCTAGCTATTGCTTTATTGGCGCTTTTTCTTCGCGTATTTCAACTTTCACGATCCCCAGGTTCTTTGTATTGGGAAGAAACCGCACTTTTATATGATGCGCATTCAATTGCTGAAACAGGTAAGGATATGCATGGAAATCCGTTTCCGTTGATAGCATTTCCCTCATTTGGTGATTACAAACCTTCTTTATATTTTTACGCGATTACTCCTTTTGTAAAGATTTTCGGATTGCAAGAAATATCGGTGAAATTGCCATCGATTTTGGCAGGTGTTGGAATCGCAATCTTTGTTTTCTTGATTGTTGAACACCTATTTGGGTTGAAGACGGCCGGAATTGCAGGATTACTATCCGCGATCCAACCGTGGAGCGTGGGAGTTTCGCGCGTTGGATTTGAAACAAATCTTGCAACCTTTTTGATTTGTGTGGGAGTCTATTTTTTCCTCCGTGTGAAAAAACACACAAACGGATTATGGATTATTTTTGGAACGATCGCTTTTCTCTTGTCAATGTACACCTATCACAGCGCGCGCGTTGTCGCTCCGTTGTTGCTCGCACTATTTGGTTTTGAGTTCTTGCGAAATTGGAGAGTGTATTGGAAACCGATGTCGATTTCATTTTTGATCTTTTCCATTGGCGTTCTTCCGTTTATTATGAAATCTTCTTCTCCAGAATTATTACAACGAGCAAAAGAAACTTCGATTTTTTCCGATCTTTCTATAATTCAAAATAGTAATGCGATGCGCGATGCTTTTGGGAATACCGTTTTCGCGCGAATCGCGTATCATCGCTATTTCTTTTTTGCCCGTGAAGTGGCGATTCGATATACGCAAAACTTTTCGCTCAAGTTTTTGTTCGTTGAAGGGGATCAAAATACACGACATCAAACGGGTGAGTTTGGATTGTTGTACCATTGGGAATTATTGAGTGTTTTAGCGGGTGTATTTGCGATTTTTTCATACAAAAAAGCATCCGAACTAAAGCTACTCGGATGGATTGCAATCTCAGCGTTGCCCGCATCGCTCACCACGGTTACTCCTCACACGCTTCGTTTTCATTCAGCGAGTCCTGCTTTCGCCATTCTTTCTGCGATCGGGATTGTGTTTCTACTAGCAGGTGTTCAAAAGTTTCTTCCGCGAATTTTGTATTTCGGTGCATTTGTGGGCGTGATAATTGGAATCACGCTTGAGTTTTTTGTGTATTATCATTTTTTAATTATTCACTATCCTGGAATTGTTGCCCGAGATTTTCAGTACGGGTACAAAGATATGGTGCAGTATGTGTTTGAACACAAAGGATCGGGGCCGGCAGTGATTACTCGTGAACAGGGGAGACCGTCGGTGTATTATTTTGTGTTTAATGCGATTGATCCTGTTGAGGTACAAAAGAATGACACTATTGCGTTAAAAGATCAACAGGAAGTGCTCACTTTTCAGGATGTCTTTTTCCGTGATCCAAAGGGTGATGATCGGACGGCGCTCATCGCATCATCCAAGGATAAAGTGCCTGCGAATGCGATCATTGAACATGAGGTGTGGTTACCATCAGGTGAACCGATATGGATAATCTGGAGATATCAACAATGAATGCTCGAACTCACTTGATTATTCTTTTGTTCATTTTAGGAATTGCGTTTTTTATTCGTGTCCTAGGTTTAGGACAAATCCCGGTAGGGCAGTATGTCGATGAAATAGCGATAACGCTGGATTCGCATGTGATTGCTCAAACGGGAAAGGATATGCATGGTCGATCTTTTTTCTCTGCGATTATTCCGAGCTACGGTGATTATAAATTACCAGTGTATATTTGGTTTTCATCACTTACAACCTTATTTTTTGGAGCAGGTGCATTCGCAACACGACTTCCTTCCGCTATTGCAGGAACAACCACAGTTCTTCTTGTGTATTTGATCTCAAAACGAGTTTTTTCCTTGGTAAACATGAATGCGCAGTATGTTCGGGCGGTTTCCACGATTTCTGCGAGTGTCGTGGCTTTTTCTCCCTGGTCTTTTCTTTTCTCACGGACTGGTTTTGAAGGGCACCTTGCGCAAAGTATTGTGTTGCTTGGAATTTTATTCGCGTTACACGCTTCAAAGAAATGGTGGTACAGCTTTATTTCGGTTGGTTTTGGCGCTTTGGCAGTGTACACCTATTACTCGGTTCGTTTTGTGTTTCCAGTGTTGTTTTTGGGGGCGATTGGACTGCAGATAAACCGAATGAACTGGAAAAAAATACTTTTTACGGTTGGAGTTACTTCGCTGGCGGTGTTTTTTCTTTTGCTGATTCCCATGACAAAATCTGAATTTTACGCTCCATCGCAAACATTTCGATTATCCTCAAAAAACGTGCTACAGGATTTTTGGAAATATGTGGAATACTCAAACGAACTGCGTGAGGTCGAAGGATATCCGTTATGGGCGAATCTTTTTCATCATCGATTATTTTATTTAGCTCGCGCGCTCGCAATTAACTATTCAGGTCAGTTGGATCTTTCATATCTATTCTTCACTGGTGATCCGAATTTACGACATGGTACGGGGGTGCACGGAGTTTTCCTATGGCCGATGTTTCCAGCATTTTTTGCGGGGTGGTACGTGCTGTTTAAAAAACATTTCAAGATGGCAATCTATTTTTTATTATGGTGGCTTTTTGCGATTCTCCCCGCTTCTGTTCCTGTGGAGATTCCGCACGCGCTCCGGTCGTTGAACGCGTTTGGAATGTTGAGTATTGTTGTTTCTCTTGGTTTTTATGAACTGTATTTGTATGCGCAATCTCGAAAGTTTTTCCGAATTGGTTTCATGATTTGGATTGCGATTATTCTGTTCGTTCAAACATTGTTTTTCCTTGATTATGTGTATGCGTATCCTTCTCGATCTGCGAAGTGGTGGGCAGATGGAATGCAACAACTCGCGCGGTTTGTGGTAGAAAACGCGCAGACATACGACCGTGTGATTATTGCTGGTGATGAAAAAGCGTTTTTGTGGGTGTTGTCGGAAGGAAAGTATCCTGCTCAAGAAATTCAAAACATTCCCTCCGTCAAGTTTAGAAAACAGACATTTCGAAATATGAGTTTTGGGATTGAAGCGATGCGGGATGAAACATTGCGACAAGGATCTCTTTTATTTATTGGTTTGATTGATGAGCTTCCAAAAGGTACACATCATATGATTGATGGTATCGCAGATAAAGGAAGATATGGGTATATGACAAAGGAAGAACTTCAAGATGAAAAATAAATGGTTGTTGCTCATTACGATTCTTGGTTTTTTGATTCGGCTGGTGAATTTCCCTTTGCTGCCCGCAGAAATGAATCGTGATGAGTTGGCGTTGGGGTACAACGCGTACTCGATTTTGCAAACAGGTAAGGATGAGTATGGAAAATCTTTTCCAATCGTTTTTCGATCTTTTGGAGATTATAAGTTGCCAGTGTATGTGTATCTTCTCGCTCCATTTGTTCAGGCATTCGGAGTTACTGCGTTGGCAGTACGATTGCCTTCGTTTATTGCGGGGGTGTTACTGATTCCGGTTTTGTACTGGTTTGTTTTTTCGTTATTCCGAAATACATCTCGCGCAGTATGGTCGAGTGCAGTTTTGGCCTGTAGCCCATGGGCGATTTTTTATTCACATGTAGGATATGAGGCACATGTGGGTTTATTGTTGTTTGTATTGGGAATAACTCTTTTGTTAAAGAAGAAGGATTTGATAGGTGGGTTGATTCTCTTCTTGTCGGCAATGACCTACAACGCGCCTCTGTTAATTCTCCCGTTTTTAATCATAACTTTGTTTTTTTCAAAAAAAATATCAAAAAAATCTGTCGTAGTTGCAACTTTGGTTTTTCTTAGCGTCACGTTCATTACGTATCCCATTTCAAAAGGAAAATCTTCCATTTCATTTTTGGGCAATGCAGGATTTGAACAGATGCGACAGGATAAACGAATCGAAGCGGATACGGTTGTTGAGCGCGTCTATCTTAATCCCATCGTGTATTACCCTTCGCAAGTTTTATTGCGATTTGGATTATCTTTTTCTCCATCTTTTCTTGTGAGTCCGGGAGGGGCAAACCCTTGGCATCAGGTTTCTGGATATGCCCATCTTGGGGCACTGTATCCCGTGTTTATTTTTTCGATAGTGTTTTTTCTTGTTCGAAGGAAGGAATTTCTTCTTTTGATTTTGCTTAGTGTGAGTTTAATTCCCGCAGTTATCACGCTTGATGCCCCACATGCGACGAGGAGTCTGCTTTTTTTGCTTTTGTCGGGAGTAACGATGGGAGTTCTGATTTCAGAATCATCAATGCGGATGAAATATGTATTTGTTGGTCTTCTTGCGATATCTGCAGGAAGTTACGTGTACATATATGGTATTCGTATGAAAACTCCGCAGTATGAATGGAAAGTTGGAATTAGGCAGGCGATTCTTGAAGCTGAACAAATGAGACAACCCGAAGAAGTTATTTATCTTATTGATAGTCCAGAATATGCCTATGTGTATCCTTTGGTTATCACAGGATATTCCTCAAACGATTTTCGCAGAGAGGATGCATTTGTTGAAGCTTTTGGTCATTGGAGGATCGTTCAAACTTTAACTGAAATTCAAGGCAACGGGCTGATTGTTGAACCCTACTCCACGCCTACTCAGACGAAATATCGAGTGGTACGAAAGTGAGTTTGTACAGTTTCCATGATTCGTTGTGATATGTGTTTGGATATGTTTTCACTATCTCAGAAGAAAGTGTTGAAGATATGGTGGGCGCATGTTGCGACAAAATATACACAACGCTGTCGATTTGAGGAAAGTGTTCTTGAATTTTTTCTGGAGAAGTAAAAAGATGATCCACATCTTCATGAAAAAAGAAATTATTGAGTTGTAAAAACTGTGTGAATTGTGTTTGTTCGTTGCGCTTGGCGTCTCTCTGCAAAATTAGCGGATCGAGTTGAGTGTAAAACGCATATGAAATATACGATCCAGATGCCAGTTTTGAAATAAACATCGGGGGATGATTCTTTTTGTTGTTTATCTCTTCAAGATCCAGCATCGCTGTGGAAAAAGAAGGAAGCCAGACTCCATCGAGGAGATGTGTATACATCATAAAATACGAATGAATGAAAAGTGCCGTTGAAATGAATATTAAAGCCAAAACTCCCATCGCAATCTTTTTATAATGAACAACGAGATAATACATTCCAAGGCCCGCATACACGTCAAGTATAGTTGCAAACTCGAACAATCGATTGATGCTAGGAGTGTTTTTTGTTAATCCGTGTGCGAGCGCTGATGTAAGAAGTATCGTAAATAAAAGAAGACCAGCGGGAGTGTTTCTACGCGTGTATGCGACAAGACCAATAACGATTAATGGGAAAAAAAGAAGCTGAATATTCCCAAGTTGGAGTTTTTCAAGATTATGCCATTGATTATCATCTCCAGAAATAAAGAGAAAGGTTGGATCAAAGGCGGTGAGATAGCTTTTTAGAAATGAAAATTGATATTGAGAAATACTGTTTGTAAACATTTTAATACGCAATTCGGGGGTGTTTTTTGAGCGAAGGAACAAAATCTTTTCATCAACTTCTTGTTTTGATGACTCTGTGAACACGAACGAATTTTCTCTTGATCTATTTATTCCAGAAAACGCAAAGTACATTACAACCGAAGAAATTCCAATCAAGAATACAAAGACGAGATAGATTAAAATCTGTTTTGCTTGAACTTTTTTTGAGAGAAGAATGTTGTACGCGATACCGCTCACGGCGAGTGGAATTCCAATTACAAGTGAGGAATTATAAGAAAAGAACGAGGTGATTAACGAAACATACGCGACAATCAACCATTTTTTGTTTGTTTGTGACCGAAGTAGTGAAAAGAGAAACAAAAGCATGAGCGGAAGTTGAAGAACGGGCTCATAAATATTGCGAGATCCATGAATGTGCCAGTAGTCCATCGCAAAAAAAAGCGACGAGAAGACTGCGATTTTCCTTCGTTTAAAAAGCTCCAATACGAAGATGTACACAAACACCACCGTGATTGATCCAATTATTGCGGTAGGTAGGCGAGATGCAAAAGGAGTTAATCCAAACATGGCGATACTTGGAACAGTGAGATAGATCATTCCAGGTAATTTGTACTCTCCGAAAGCTTTAAAACTAAGTGGAAAAGGCACCCCATACTCGTCCTTCCCCGTTTTCAAGATAGAGTACGCGTTATACGCAATGGAAAGTTCATCGCGGTGCATCGCGCTTGGAACGGATCCTAACTGAAAGACACGGATAAAAAGCGCGAAGAAAAAAATAAGCAGGATGTGCCAATGGCCTCGAAGGATTCGCGTGATTCCATTCATCAATATATCCTATCACAGGATGATACAATGGAGGCATGCTTTCTGTTGCTCTGGCTGTTCGAAACGAGGAAAAAAACATTGGTGATTGTCTTCATTCGATACAAGCGATTGCGGATGAAATTGTGGTTGTTGATTCGGGAAGCGATGATCGAACCGTCGAGATCGCAAAAAAATTTGATGCGATTGTGGTTCACGCAAACCATGACCCAATGTTTCATAAACAGAAACAACTCGCACTCGAAACATGTACGAATGATTGGATTTTACAGCTTGATGCAGATGAGCGTGTAACTCCCGCCCTTGTGCAACAAATCAAAGATGTAATTTCAGGAAAAACGATTACGATCTCAAACAAAGATCAAAAACTATTTGATCGTCATTTTCAAGCGGTGATAAAAAGTGATCCAGAAGTTTCTCAACAAAATGGGCCGGTTCGCGGATATTGTATTCCTCGGAAAAACTATTTCTTAGGTGGATATCTTCTTCATGCGGGTGTTTATCCAGACGGGGTTATTCGATTGGTTCAAAAAAAATACGCACATTTCCCATGTAAATCAGTGCACGAACAGATTCAGATTGATGGAGCTGTTGCGTGGTTGTCGGCGCCACTTCTTCATCTGAGCGATCCCACATTTGCTCGATATCTTGATCGCGCCGATCGTTACACCACGCAGACGGCGCAACACTGGATTAAAAGTGGTATGTGTTTGGGAATCTTGAACACGGTGAATTTTATGTTTGTCAAACCGGTTGTTGTTTTTCTCTTATTGTTTATTCGACATAAAGGATTTCTTGATGGATTTCGAGGATTTGTGTGGTCTCTTTTTTCGGGATTGCATTACGCAATTGCGTATATGAAGGTGATTGAACATCATCTCAAAAAAGATGTTGAAAAGGATAAAACGTGAACGAAAAACTGGTAGCCCTTTTGCCACTTCTGGGATGGTTTTACCTGTCTCTTTTTGTCATAGCCAGTATTGCGTTTGTGTTTCGCAAATATCGAAACATAATTCATGTCGGTGTTCTTACGATTACAATGATATGTTCAAGTTATCTTATCGGACTATCATTTTTTGAAGAGCTTGGGTTATACGAGGAATCAGTAAAATCTTTGCGAGATACCGCGTTGAGCAAACGCGAGCATGAGTCGGGAAGTTATTATCATCTGTATCACGATCAAATCCGAGGGAGTCTCCCTGCATCAGCAACGATTCAAATCCAAGGATTATCGACGAAAGAGATGTATTTTGCACGCATGTACGCATATCCTGTGGGGATCGATCCGGTCGCAACCGTCTCATCGCGAAAAGGGGAGTACGCACTCGTTTTTAATCAAGAACTGCACACATATCCAAGAACACGTTCAGTTGCTGTAATTGACTCGCGTACAATTGTTTATTTTTTGAAAGACGATGAATGAATCTATTTGAACATGTTGTGAACTGGTTTTTCGCAGGAATCTTGACGTGGTTCATGTGGTGGAATGTTGGATATGCGTTAATAAGGCTTTTAAAAGAAACGCTCACCTCGAATTCTTTTTTTGAAAAACTCGGACTGCCGATCATTTTGGGTGCGATCTATGCCACCCTGCTTCAAACAGTTTTTGCTTTTTTTCAGTTTTCTATCTTCTATTCACTTATTCTTCTCCATCTTTTTGCAATTGCTCAGACATTTGTGTTGTTGAGAAAAAACTGGACTCGATACGTTTCTCGAATATATAACTTTCGTTTTTCATTCGTACTCCTTTTATTGATTCCGTTTTTTGTTACGTTATTTTTGTTTGGATCAAGAAGTTATTCACGCTCGATTTATGCTTGGGACGCAATCGCTTTTTGGTTACCAAAAACGTATGTATTGGCATATGACCAAGTGATCCAACCAAACTCATTTGAGCGATTCAACCACCCCGAGTATCCTCTTTTTCTACCCATGTTGGGGGCGGATGCGTTTCTCATTACGGGAACGCACAACGAGATGGCTCTCAAAGTGAGTACGTTTGGATTTTCAGTTGCGTTTATTTGTGCGGTGGTGGGTTTTTTCTTTCGCACAACTCCCAAAAAATATGCGCTGTTTTTCAGCGCACTGCTTTGCTCCTTGTTTATTTTTCGAGAGCATATTTCTGGCGAGTATGTCGGAACGTCCGATGTTTTTGTTGGAATCTCGATCGCGACGGGGACGATGCTTTGGTTGGAGGGGAAACGTACACTCGCACATTGGTTTTGGGTGGGTGCGCCTTGGGCAAAATCTGAGGGGTTGGTGTGGTATCTTTCAACAGCGGGGATGAGTTTTTTGCTCGCGCCGAAGAAATTTGCACGATTAATCATTCCAACATTTTTTGCAACTGTTTGGATATTGTTTACAAAAGTTGTTGGTATGAGTAGTCAGTATTTCAAGTTTTCAGAACTGTATTCGCGACCTTGGATTGAGTACGCCGTGTACAGCGTTCACGCATTTCGAGAAGAGTTTCGCAATATTCAAAAATGGAATCTTACTTTCTATATTTTCTTTTTACAGTGCATCTTTCATGTCAAACAGATGATGAGCTCGCGATTTTTCCCACTGATCACTGCTTTTGTCGTTCAACTGGTGGTGTATATGATTATTTTCACCATTGCGCCTGAAGAACAGGCGACCTTTATCGCCGCAGCGATCTCGCGTTTAAGTTTACATCTTGCGCCTATGCTCATCGTTGTGTCAGGATACATGATACGAAAGGAATCATGAAAACACCATCAATATCGGTCGTTCTGCCCTGTTTAAATGAGGAGGAAACACTTGGAGCTTCTGTTAAAAAGGCGTTAGAGGGAATCCGAGCCTGCGGAGTTGAGGGGGAGGTGGTTGTTGCAGATAACGGTTCACACGATCGTTCGATTCAAATTGCAAAAGAAAGCGGAGCGAGAGTCATCGAAGTGAAGAGAAAGGGGTATGGTTCAGCGTTAATGGCGGGGTTTCAGGAAGCCAAAGGCTCTATTTTTGTGATGGGCGACTCGGATGACACCTATGATTTTCGTGAGATTCCGCAATTTTATTCCCATATTCAAAACGGTTATGATTTTGTGAGCGGTAATCGATTAATGGGGGACATCGATCCTTTAGCGATGCCTTGGGTTCATCGATATGTTGGAGTACCAGTACTTACACTACTTCTCAACATCTTTTTTTGGACGCCTATTCGTGATGGGCATTGTGGTCTTCGCATGTTTACGCGCGATGCATACAAAAAAATGAATCTCCAGTATACGGGAATGGAGTACGCTTCAGAAATGTTGATGAAAGCGAGTCTAGTCGGCCTTCGCATGAAAGAGATTCCCATTTCATACGGGCAGAGACATAACAAATCGTACTCGAAATTAAATACGTATCGGGATGGATTCCGCCATCTCCGATTGATTTTGAAGTTTGCGGGACATAAGTTTTTTGGAACATCACTATCACCATGATTACTGTCTCTTTTGGGCATGATAGAAATAAAAACGCCAACACCTTTCGCGGTATTGGAATGTATTCTACGCAGTTGCAACACGCACTCTCAAAAATGCCCAATGTGAGCGTTTCAGAAAACAATCCCGATCTTGTTCACTATCCTTTTTTTGATCTTTTTTTTCACACACTACCATTACAAAAAAAGAAACCAACCGTTGTTACAATTCACGATGTTATTCCTTTTGTTTATCCAAATGCATATCCAGTTGGAATACGTGGATATATTTCTCATATTTTTCAACGTCTTTCGCTTAACTCGGTAAAAATGATTTTAACTGACTCAGAATGTTCGAAACGAGATATTCAAAAATATCTTCATGTGCCAAAAGAAAAAATAGTTGTTACATATCTAGCAGGAAATCCAGAGCTACAAAAGATTCAAGATGATTCTCAACTCAAAGAAATACAAGAAAAATATTACCTTCCTAGTACCTATATTCTGTATGTTGGGGACATGAACTACAATAAAAATCTCCTTTCACTTCTAGGATCGGTAGCGCTACTGTCAAAGGAAGTGCACGCTGTGCTTGTGGGTCGATCGCTGATGAACACCTCAATTCCTGAAGGTCGCGCGCTTCACGAAGAAATTCAACGACTGCATCTAGAAAATCGCGTACATATTTTGTCAAACATTCCCCACGCACCAGCTTCGATTCTTTCCTCAATCTATTCTATGGCGAGTTGTTATGTTCAGCCTTCGCTGTATGAAGGGTTTGGTCTTTCTGTTCTTGATGCAATGCAGTGCGAAGTTCCTGTCGTGAGTACGAGCGGAGGATCGCTCCCAGAGGTCGGTGGTGACGCGGTTGTCTATGCGGATTCCCCTTCTGCAGATGATTTGGCACGAGCGATTCAAACCGTCTTTGATTTTACTCCTACACAAAAGCAACGCCTTATCGAACAAGGAAAACAAAATCTCAAACGCTTTAGTTGGGAGAAGTGTGCGTTAGAAACCTTAGAGGTATACAAGTCATGTTTAGAATAAGATTTGTTTTGATTTCAATCATGCTTTTTCTAAGTTTGCGAGCTTTTTTACTTCCACTGTTGGGTGAAGGAGTAGTTCAAACACACGATGGAGAAAATCATCTCGCACGATTTGCGCAGTACTATCTTGCTTTGCGACAGGGGCAGTTTCCTCCGCGCGTTGCTCCGTATATGATGGGTGGATACGGTTACCCTGTATTTAACTATAACTATCCACTGCCGAATATCTTAGCTATTCCTTTCACAAGTTTTGATATTTCTATTGAGTTCACGTTTAAATTATTGATGTTTGTGTCAATTGTTTTTGGTGCTCGAGGTGTATTTGTTTTCTTTCGACAGCACACCACAAAAGAAGTTGCGAGTTTTGGTGTGTTGAGTTTTATTTTAGCTCCATTTTTATACTCAGACTTTTTTGCTCGCGGAGTCATTGGCGAAATGATGGCATATGCGATTTTTCCTCATCTTTTTCTTTCATTTGATCTTTTCTTAAAAAAGCAAACTGTTGCACGATTTTTGTATGTTCACGCGATGGTTCTTTCTCTCCTCTTATCGCATAACATTTTTGTTTTATATCTTGTTCCTTTATTTGCTGCGTATTGGATTGTGCGAATGTATCAAGCGAAATGGAATGCGTTTTTCCTATACGCAATTCCATATCTACTTGCTGGACTAAGCGCGTGTTTCTTTTGGATTCCCGCCATGTTTGAACAGGGGTTTGTGGTGATGAAGTACGTCAATCTTACCCAATTTTACTCAAGTCATTTTCCCACAATGCTTCAGTTGTTTTCTTCCCCATTTGATCGAGGGTTTTCATATGAAGGCCCCGTCGATGCACTTTCGTTTTCGCTTGGATTGCTGACCATCGTTTCAATACCCCTGTTTTTTGCTCAGCTCGTGTTTATGCGTAACAACAAAAAACCGTATTTTTCAATTTTTGTACTGTCTCTGTTGATTCTTTTTTTGATGCAACCCATTTCACTTTTTATTTGGAAAGCGTTTCCACTACTGCAGTTCACGCAGTTTCCTTGGAGATTAATTGGCATTTTTGCTTTATGTTTTCTTCCTTTGCAAGTGATGGTGTATCACAAAGCATCCTCAAACTTGAAATTGTTCCTTCTGGGGGTGAGTTTTTTAATGGTCCTTTCGCTCACTCGCATTCAAAACTTACCACGGATACATCACAATAATGCGTATTATTTTTCTTTTGCGGAAACATCAACCGTTCAACATGAAAATCAACCTGTAACATTAACCGAGGTTCCCCAAGATCTGAGTTCTCAATATCCAATTTTGAAAAGTGGAGAAGTCCTTGAAATAAAAAAATGGAATGGTTCTTACCATCGATATACCGTTCGTATGTTTGAAGATGGTTTGGTCACCGAACCAACCGCCTTTTTTCATGGATGGGAAACAAAAATAAATGGGAAAAAGATTGAAATTGAGCATCAAAAGTCTGGTGGCTTAATTTCATTTTCTGTTCCAGTAGGGGAACATGAGATAGAATCGAGATTTACTCAAAATACGCCCGCACGTTTGATTGGAAATAGTCTTTCTGTCATTGGTGTTATTGGGGTGGGAATCTTTTCAATTTGTATTAAGAAAAAATATGCGTAAACTTTTAATTGTTGCTGGCATGGTTGTTCTTTGGCGGGTGTTTTTACAGTCGGGCGAGTTTCTGGGACAATATTTAGGTGAGTATCACCCGAGTTTTCCATATGTTGAGGTAATTTCAACGTATGGACCTCGATCTGTGAATGCGTGGTCTGGATTTGATGGTGTGCATTATCTTTCCATCGCAACCAATGGATATTTTGGAACAGGACTTGTTCAGGCGTTCTTTCCTTTATTTCCGCTTTTATTGAAGGTAGCGGTGGGTTTGTCAATAAATCCAGTGATTTTTGGACAAGTAATGTCTTTAATGTTTTTTATTGTGGGTCTGACGATTTTATTAAAGTACACAGAGATGGATCACTCGTTGATTAATCTCGTTCCAATTCTGGTATTCCCCACCGCCTTCTTTTTCGCCGCCGTATATACAGAATCGCTGTTTTTTCTGCTGATGGTTTCCGCGTTTTATCTTGTAAAAAAAGAAAACTGGTTATTGGCGGGTTTGATACTTGCATTGGGATCGGCAACAAGATTAGTCGGTGTTTTTGGAATACTCGCAGCGCTTTCGGTTCCATGGCTTTCTCTCGCGAAACGTCATTTTCATTCACTTTTTTCTTCCTCAAAAAAAATTGCGATTGGATTTTTGGGAATTGGATCATATATGGCTTACTTATGGTATCGCTATCAAGATCCTTTGCTCTTTTTTCATGTTCAAGCGGATTTCAATGCGGGACGACAAGAATCACTTATTCTTTTTCCTCAAGTAGTATACCGCTACCTAAATATGATTTGGAATGCTTCTTCATTTTCTTGGGCGATGTACGCCACAATTCAGGAGTTTGTGATTACCATGGGAGTGTTGTGTATTTTGCTTTTCATGACTTTCACAAAACGATATCGGACGTCGATCGAGTATCTTCTTTTTTCTTGGTTTTGTTTTTTATTGCCACCACTTACGGGAACATTTCAAAGCATGCCAAGATACGTTTTGACGGTTTTTCCAATCTTTTTCTTTTTCGCGCGTCTTCGTGTAACACATCCAAAGATTTGGGTGGGAACGATAATCGCAATGATTCCGTTTTTATTTCTCAACACCGCACTTTTCCTACACGGAGTTTGGGTGGCGTGAGTTTTTAATTTGTGCAACAATGAACAAAGAAATAGGAGATGTGATATGAATATTTTGCTCACTGGTGGATCGGGATTTCTTGGGAAAAAATTGGGAGTTGCGTTGATGCAAGCAGGTCATCGTGTGCACAATTTGGATGTGAAACCGTGTGCACTATTTCCTACAACTCAGGTCGACATTTTGGATCAATTCTCGATTTTACCGTACTTTCATGAAGTTGATGCCGTTTTTCATCTCGCAAGCTATATTGAGGCGGGAGAATCAGTAGAAAAACCAGAAAAATATATCAAAAATAACATTTTGGGAACACTTTCGGTGTTGGAAGCGATGCGTCGTTCTGGTGTCAAAAAGTTTTTGTTTAGTTCGAGTGCGGCCGTTTATGGCGAACCGATTCGGGTTCCAATCAAGGAAGACGATCGAACGATACCAATCAATCCATATGGCATGACAAAATTAGCGATGGAAGGTCTTGTGTCCTCGTATGTTGCATCGTATGGAATGACTGGTGTGGCATTACGATATTTTAATCTCTACGGACCGGGCGAGGATCACGAACCAGAAACGCACGCGATTCCCCGTTTTATTTCTCAAATTATGCAAGACAAAGAGGTGACGGTTTGGGGTGAGGGATTGAATTTGCGCGACTATATTTATATTGATGACGTTGTTCGCGCACACCTTCTCGCGTTGGAGTTGCAGGATGGATATCAATATATGAATCTTTCTGGACAGCGTTCGACCTCGGTGATCGATGTTATTCACCTGTTAGAGAAGATCCTTGGAAAACAAGCAAATATTCGCTTTTTCCCTCCGCGACCAGGTGATCCAATGGAGCTGTATGCTGATTCCTCAAAGGCAGGAAAAGTGCTTGGGTGGCAGGCAGAGGTAGGAATTGAAGAAGGATTACGGAAGACGGTCGACTGGTTTATGCGTGGAAAGTAACCCTTTTTTCATAAATTGATATTCTGTAAATTGTGCAGTTGAAAGCGTGAAAATCGGCATGAGCGGAATAAGATAGAAATCGTTTGATGCTCCAAGACTTAAAAAGGCAAGTGAGAATGCAACTTGAATGTGCATGAGCGCTTGTATGTTGAGTTTTCTCTCGTGCAGTAATCGCACACAATTGCATAAAAATCCAATAAAGACTATTGGCCAGATTATCGAATATGAATCGTACGAAACAAATGCCTGTTTATCTGCCCACCATTGCGGATGTTTTCCAAACAAGATTGTCGAAAAGATATATCCTTTCGGACTGTCGGTTTTGCCCATAAACCAGGAAAGCCTCCATCGCTCAAACTGAAGATATTGAATGAATGTGAGATCTTTCGAGAAGGCGCCCAGATATGTTGTCAGATACGTTGTGAGTGCAAAAAATGAGATCAAAACAGCAAATAAAATGCGTTTCTTTAGGACAAATAGGGTAATTAATCCAACAAAAGTGATCGAGATTGGTATGGGATACTTCGTTGAAAACAAAAGTCCTGCGACAATTCCGATAAGAATGGCATATCGAGCGCGTGCAGTATTTAGTAACCGTTGAAGTAAAACGAGGCAAAGCAACATTTCCATTGCAAGGGGAACGTCGAGCATAGGTTTTGTTACAAATCGATGTGTGAGTGGGTTGAGGAAAAAAACGAGAAGTGCGAGTGATTGTAAAACTGGATGACGAATACCAATTCGAACCAGCAAATAAAACGAGATTGACCATATGATAAACGATATTGCGATAACGATAGTTGGGGTCCCAAAATATTTCTGAGATAGACCAAACAAGTATTTGAAAAAGGGTGGATGTTCAAAATTGATTTGAAGCGGACTAACTCCCTTTATATACTCGTTGCCAGCGTGCATGTAGACAATTTCATCCGAAATCTCCCTATCCCCTCCTGCGCCCCCCAGCACATACTTTGATTGATTGAACTGTCCTGCGAGCTCAGTTGGATCAACTTTAGTTACGAGTGAATTCCAATGCAAAGCGAGAGAAAGACATAGTCCCAAAATCGTGATGAGTTGTGGAAGAATCTTCATGTATGAAGTATACCGCGATGAACAATCGAGTTATACTACAAAAGTGAAAAAGCGAGTTGTGTATTTTCTTCTGATATGTGCTGTTGTGATCGTGGGCTTTTTTCTCCGAATCTACCCATCTTTATCAACAATCGCATTTCCCTACGATCAAACTCGTGATCTTTTGTTTATCAAACAATCAATTCAGGAAAAAAACCTATTCATTCTTGGCCCTGTAACGGATATTACCGGTGTCCACCATGGTCCGATCTTTTATTATTACTTAACTTTTGTCTATGGAATTTCTCGCTACTCACCCGAGTTTGCTGTTTTGTTTATGAGTGGAGTATTCGCTATCATGAATATTGTTGTTGCAATCGTTTTCGACCGCATGCACGCACGTCGAATAGGTTTTCTTTTTACAGTATTGTTTAGTTTTTCGTACGAAATGTACGCATATGCAAGATGGATAAGTAATCCTGTCTTGGTTATTCCGTTATGGATGCTCTTTCTTATTTTTTCAATTCGATATTTTCGATTATTTTCGTATAAAACGCTGTTTGTTCTTGGGTGTTTAGCAGGACTTATGATGCAAGCGCAACTCTTGATGGGGTATATGATGCTTACTGGACTGTATTTTGTTTTTCGAGCCCCACGTAAAACGAGATTTTTTTCTATCGTTGTTTGGATTGGTGGATTCTTCTTTGGTTCCTTGCCTATTTTTCTATCAGAGTTTTTATTCCGATTTCAAGCGATGAAAGGTCTTATTCAGTTTGCAACGCAAAATCATAGTGTCGTTCCATTGGTGACAATGCTTGAACGTGTACTCAGCGCATTAAATATCAGCATACAAAACTCAGTTTTTCTTCAACTTCAAACGAAAAATATTGGTGTTCTTTTTCTCATTCTGATTGGAGTTCTGGCATATCTGACTTCAAAAAAAGAAAAACATTTTCGATATGCTGTTGAGTTGTGTCTTGTATCGATTGTGCTGTTTCTCCCCATCTTTTTAACAGGAAAATCTCCAATTAACTTTTTCTTTATTGCTTTGAATATTCCAGTATTTTTTCTAGTTGCGTTTGCTTTTTCAAAGATACGTCATGTAATGATTTTGTTTTTTCTTTGCGGGTTTATCATAACTACTCAACTGTGGACAATCTTTGAGCAGGCTTCAGTTCCGTACGTATTTATTCAGCAAAACGTAACATTGTCGGAGCGAGATGAAATTGTTTCGTTTATTCATTCACGAAATGGAAACAAACCATTTTCAGTCTCGGTGTTTGGTACGCCGTTTGGAGTAAAAACAACATGGAGTTATTATTTTCTTCGTCATGCCACAAACTATAATTCAGAACTGCCTATTTGGTTCGGCCCGTACGCGAAGGGGTATGTTGGAGAAAGCATACTACTGAGCAGCGATCACCCCGCACAGATTCACGTTGTGATTTACGAACCTTCTTTTTCAATTGATGCAATATTAAAGGATCAGTTTGGTGTTCAACAGGATGAAGCTACTATGTTAGTTTCGCGATATGAAATTCGCTCACATATTATTGAGTTTCGTGAGCCGAAACAACAACCATAATTGAATCAGAAATTTGGTATCTTCCGATTATCCTCGTATTTTGTTGCATTTCGTTTGTCCATGCCTGAATTCGAGGGTTTGTGATGTCTTCAATAATGGTAAATACGAGTTCTTCCCGCATTTTTATTTCTTCTTTTTTCCATGGATTGTATGCGCGATCGTTCCAGTTATACGTGTAGGTTGAAGGCATTTGCAGCCCGTTTTCCGCAAGATATTCATACAGGTATTGATATGTATAGTCGTACTGTTCTGGGACAAAATGAATTGAGTCAAAAGGAGTGTTGTGCGCGTATTCGTAAATGAACTGCGCCGCTTTCAATTTTGAATCTAGAAGTGCTGTGGATTGCTCGCTCATCTGTCGATAAGTGATGTATGAAAAAGGAACCTGGATTAGTGATAGAAAAATAAGGATTGTAGAAATAAAGAAAATGCATTTTCGACAAACGATGCGAATAGATCGGGCAAAGATAAAGATCGAGATTGGCATTGCTCCAATCAAATAGTACGACTTGCAAGGAAAAACAAGATAGATCAACACCATCCCTATGAGAAGTGTTTGCAGAAGTAGGAGAATGCGATCGCGCTTTATTATGGAAACAACGAAAGAAAAAGAAAAAAAGACAATCCCAAGCAAAATCCAGTGTTGATGAAGAGGAGAAATTGATGCCCCAATCTTTTCAAATGCAAATGACCCGACCTCTAAAATCCTACCAGTAATCGATTGGTTGTTTTGACTTAGAACCTTAGCACTTTCATTATAAGTAGCGATGAACTTGAGGATGTTTTGTGTTTGAATCCATCCGTGTTTCAGTTCAAAAAGAAAAAAAGGAATCCAAGTACTTGCAAAGGAACTGAGGAATCCAATAACAGCCTTAATATTCATGCTCTTTCGAAAAAACAGAATTGCAACGAAAATCAAAGAAACAAAAAACGGAACTCCAAATGCGGATTGGGTGTGAAAAAGAAGCCCCGAAAGGATTCCAATCGCCACACTTTTTATAACCGTTATCTTTTGCGATTTTGTAAGCAAAATAAGTAGTGGAAATACGAGTAGCGGCGTCATATATGGAGTCCATGCTGACTGTTGGCTTCCAATGATTCCCGCAGATGTTGCAAAAAGCACCGCTTCAAATCTAAAGCGAGTTTTCCACGCATACCAGATCAAGAAAAAAACGACAATGGAAACAAATATCGGTCCTGCGATTGGATGCCATCGCAACAGAACAAAAACGGGAGATGCGAGATAGTAGTATGCAGGCCCATTAAACACGCCATCAATGCTCGTGATAGCTCCGGTGAGAACGGGATTTTTTTCTTGGATCATCCAGTGCATGGCGAGCGCATCTTTCGCGTGATCGTATTGGAAGGGAAAATATGTGGGGAAAATAGGCACAAGGCGAACCGTTCCCGCGAGAAGAAGTAACAGTAGAAGTCCCATTAGTGATTGAACCTGTTTTTGCATCATGTTATTTTCTCACAAAGACGCCATTTTCAAGATGGGAATATTGTTGGGTGAGTTGAGATAGTAAAGATAAATCAAAATACGTTTCACAGCTCGTGATTGGATCACATTCGTCAAACACAATATAGTCTGGATTTTTATTTTCGAGTTCTTGATAGATTTGTGTTCTCATTTCAGGAACTTTCGCGAACCATGGGTAGTAATACATGTATTTTGTTGATGGAAGTCGTTCGCTGAGCCGATAGATAATTGTGTTTCCACTAAGCACAAGCAAAGATCCTGCGGGTTTTTCGCGAAGTGTTTGAATGGTTTTACTTGATGATGAAACAATAGGCGCGTGCTGAGATAGCACCGTTTCAAATTCTTGCCTGATGGAAGTGATGTACAGAAGTGCAAACCATGAGAGTAGGATATGTCGTATGTGTTTGTGAATATTTGGGCGAAATAAATAAACTAGAACAGAAAATGTAATAAACGTGAGATTTGGAGCAAGATGAAACTGTTCGGAGTCTCGCACTCGTGTGAGCAGGAAAATAAGAAAAAAGAAGCCAGCATTTTTCCAGTCTCTGCGTATCATTTGAATGACAATCAGTACTACTCCACAGAAAAGAATCAAGGTATTCGTTTCTCGAAAAAGTGCGAGATACTCTTGAACGGCAATCGAGCGAAGTGCGCCACCATCGGTCTGTTGTGTTGATATTGATGATTGTGCAATTCCAAAAAGAGTTTGTGCGAATCGAAAATGTGCAAATGTCACTTGCTTAACTGCTTCAAAGGTTTGAGTTCCCGTTTCTTCGAGTATCCGATATCCAATGCCAAACTTTCGTTGCGTATCGTTTTCTGCAAGACGAAGATGGTAATAATGTCGTGTATTATAGGTGAATACTGACCATATCATTTCTTTCATCCCCCCTACAAGCAAAAAATACAAAGGAATCAATCCAAAAACAAATAATGAAGTAATATAGATCACTTTCTTTTTTGCAAAGAAAAAAATACGCGCATGCCATCGGACAACCAATACCCAAATGACAAGTAAAAGAATATATCCAACAGAGGGAGTAGAACTCCAAAACGTAATTCCTGCAACGACGATTGCATAAATCATATGATATTGAGAAAAAATTTGATCGAAAAAGATCGTGTCATATGCGAACGCAAGCAGAGAAAGAAAAAACGGAACGATAATACTTCCTGCCAAAAACATCTGGAGGTTAAATGCGGGTGACGCTATCGCAAGCAGTAGTGCGGTTAAGACGTAGGGGATTCTTGCTCGTGGAGAAAGAAAAGAAAACGTTGCTAAGGCAACACCAACATGAAGAAAAAAAATAAAATAGCGAAAAATCTCAAAAGAAGTTGGAGCGAGCGTTGTCAGAACTGCTGAAATGTAAAAAGGGAGCGGAGCGTGGTGAAAAAAGAACTCGCGGTATGGCGTCAATCCTTGAGTAATAAACCATCCAGCGGTAAAGTTTTCTTGCTCATCAACGAATGATCCTAACAGAAATGTTTTAGAAAAGATTGATCCTGCGAAGAGTAAAACCAACAATGGAAATGCAATCTTTCGCATGCTTGAATCATATCAGTTTTTTTATGTCATAATATGCGTATGAAAATCGCCGTGGTAATTCCTGGATACAACGAGGAAAAATATCTCGATTTGGTGTTGAAGGGTGCAAAAAAGTATACTTCGTTGAGTGTGTATGTCGACGATGGATCGTTTGATCGTTCTGCTGAGATTGCTCGAAAGTATACCTCTCACGTTCTTGTTCATGAATCAAATCTTGGAAAAGGCGCGGGAATGCGAACGGGTTGTACCTACGCTTTTGAAACGTTGAAGGTAGATGCGGTTGTGTTTATGGATGCGGATAATCAGCATGACCCCGCGGAACTTCCTCATTTCTTTAAAGCCTTAGAAAAAGGTGCAGATGTGGTTTTTGGTGTGCGCTCGTTTACAGGAAACATGCCCCTTTTCCGATTTTTAGGAAACAAGTTTGCATCAGTTATGTTAAATGTGTTATTTAGTGCGTATATTCCCGATATTCCATCGGGATATAAGGCAATCTCGAAACACGCGTATGAAAAACTGGAGCTTCAATCATCGGGATATGAAATTGAGGCGGAGATTGCATCTAAAGTTGCAAAACATCGATTACCGTATGTGATTATTCCGATTCAGGCGATCTATCATGATAAAGAAAAGGGGATGAATGTGTTGGATGCGCTGGGAATTGCGAAGAAAATGATCGAATGGAGGTTATTTTCATGATTACATTACAAGTGATCTCGGTTGTGTTTGGATTGTTTATGTTGTATTGGATCCGTGTTCACTTCCGGCGCAAGCATTTTTCGATATACGAATACAGCGGGTGGATGACGATCTGGTTATTGTTTGTGTATTTAGCAATCTTTCCTCAAACTGTGCAGGGAATCATCGAGACTATGCATATCTCGCGCGTGTTTGACCTCTTGGTCATCATCGCGTTGATGATCATCGTTTTTCTGTCAATGCAGAATAGAATTGCTATCCGTAGGTTAGAGAAAAAAATCGAAGTGCTTGTGCGCGATCGGGCGATTCAACATACGAAAAAAGAACATGAAAAATAATCGTCCCCCAAAAATTTCGGTGATTATTCCAAGTTACAACCAGGGTGTTTTTTTACGCGAAGCAATATCATCTGTTCTTGATCAGCAGTATCCCAACATTGAGATTTTTGTTGCAGATGGTGGATCTAGTGATGAATCGGTTGAGGTGTTGCGTTCATATGGTTCTGCAATTCGTTGGGTGAGTGAAAAAGATAATGGTCAAACCGATGCGATTTTAAAAGGATTACGTGAAACCACTGGCGAGATCGTTTGCTACGTAAACTCCGATGACTATCTTGAAAAAGGGGCGTTAGAACGCGTAGGGGCGGTGTTTTCAAGCAACCCTAGTTGTATGTGGATGACAGGAGATTATCGCATTGTGAATGAAAAAGGAGTTGAGATTCAATCGTATGTGCGCAAGATCAAAACGTTTTTTCGATCGCGACTTTCTTTTCCTCTCTTAAGTATCATGAATCCGATCGCACAACCGAGTACGTTTTTTCGCCGTTCTGCACTTGAAGAAGTGAATTCGTTTGATTCATCTCTCCGGTACTGCATGGACTATGATTTATGGATGAGATTGATCCAACGTTCAAAACCTGTTGTGGTTTCGCACATTCTTTCGAATTTCCGCATTCATTCGCTTTCAAAAGGAACGACGCAGTTTGTCAAACAGTTTGCCGAAGAACATGAGGTGATGAAGCGATACACGAACAACATTTTATTACGTTCAGTTCATGCTTTAGCGGTTCGAATCATTGTTTTGATATATACCAAAACAAAAACCGCATAAATCATCAATCCAAAAATGGCCAGTGAGTCTCCAAGAATGCGATCCCAAGTGTCTTCGGTGAAGCGCGACTCGATTGCGTGCGTGCCTGCGGGAACGGTGAACATGAGTTTCCCTGGGGAATGCTCGTATGTGTAGTTAATGGGCGTTTCGACTCCATCAACAAGCACCTTCCATCCAGGAAAATAGGCGGTATGTTCCATAATTAGGGTCGGTTTATCAAGAACAACAGTGTAGCGATGGACTGTTGAGTCCCAAGTTTGAATGTGTTTTGAATCGAGTGGCGTAATCTCATTTCGCTCAGTGCTATCAGATAGAAGAACGACGTTTTCATGTTCCTCTCTCGAGGATGCGGCGTTTAGCCAAATTGGCCGATGTTCATCAAATGCATTTGCAGTTCCTCCAAACAAAAGCCATTGATTATCCACGACTTTTGTAAAACTTCTTGGATTTCCAAAGTTTCTTATACTGAGCAAGAGTGATGCGCATACAAGAATCAAAAAAATACGTTGAGTATGGGGATGCGTACGAAAAAGATGAACGAGTTCGGCAACGAGCACGCTTGTTGCAATCACTGAAATCCAGAGGAAACGCCACGGGAACTGGGTATTTTTCAATAACGAGATCATCTCCCATAAAGGGGTTGAGATTCTCATTTGCATAAGAATTGAAAGCAAAAACAGCGCAAAAAACACAATAAATATTCGAGAAATCTTTTTGTTGAGAAAGAAAAGAATTCCCGCAAATACCATAACGACATATATGGTTAATCCTGGGGTAACGTGTGGAAGAACTGCAGAATATTGTATTGAAGAAAAATTCGCCGTCCAAAAATATGAAATGGGATTTGGGAAGTGCGTGAGGTACTCATCAAAATGATTATTAGAGATAAAGGTTGTGAATGTTCGCTCAACATACGCAGGAATCCAAAACCAAAGTGATGTTGCAACGCCAATACTGCATAAAACGACCGACCGCTTCCAGTGTAAAGATTCTCGATAAAGCACATAACAGTAGATCGTAATAAGTGGAACAGCAAAAAAGAGACTGATTGGATGAGAAAGCAGAAAAAGTGAGAGAATCGGGGGAAGCAGAACTGAAAAATGCGAGAGTTTTTCTTCTTCAGACTGTTTTTTTATTATAAAAAGTGTGAGAGGTAAAAATCCGAAAAAAAACATTTCTCCAAATGCTTCTCGAGCAAAAAGATTAATGAGTGTGTACGGCAAAAACAAATAGGTCAGCGCGCCTACCCCCGATGCTAGCGTTGAATATGTGTGCGATCGAAAAAGACTGTACATAAAAAGCACCCCGAGAAGTGTGCTCAATATATATGAAAGATTAATCGAAAACTGAATGGTGATTGGGAGAGCTGCGTACAAAAATGCAGCTGTTGCGTACGGAAGATGATACATCAAAACAAAAAGCGGGCTTCCAAGGCCATTATCAAAGTTGTGTGCCCATCGAACGGGAAACTGTCCCTGCTTTAATGCAAGATAGTATGCCGCAACACGACCGGAATGATGTGGTGCGTCATCCCCATCTAAAAGGGCGTTTGTGAAAAAATGTCGGACAAAAAATAATGTAATCAAGAACAGAATAGCGTACGGGAGAAGGTTTTTTAGCTTTTTCCAGTTCGGTGATCCCATTTTTTGCATAGCAAACAGTATATCCCATTTATTTCATCGTCTGTTACAATTCATGCATGGCAATTGATCTTTCTTCTTCAAAAATTGTTGTGACGGGTGGGCGCGGGTTTTTGGGAACGCATTTAATGCGATCACTTGAGAAGTTTCATCCCACTTCTTTAAAGACTTTTTCTCGTACGGAGTACGATTTGCGAAAATCCGAAGACTGCGCGCGCGCGTTTGATGGCGCTGATATTGTGATTCATCTATCTGCGAACGTTGGTGGTATTGGATACAATCAGGACCATCCCGCCGAGTTATTTTATGACAATATTCTTATGGGGACGCATGCGTTGCATGAGGCGTATCGGGTGGGTGTGAAGAAGTTTGTTGCATTGGGAACAATTTGCGCGTATCCAAAGTTTACCCCAGTTCCATTTCAAGAGAAGGAGTTGTGGAACGGGTACCCTGAGGAAACAAATGCACCATACGGACTTGCAAAAAAAATGTTGCTTGTGCAGTCGCAAGCGTATCGTCAACAATATGGATTTAACTCTATCTTTTTATTGCCAACGAATTTGTATGGTCCTGGAGATAAGTTTGATCCAAAAGTGTCGCATGTGATTCCCGCGTTGATCAAAAAGTTTGTGGATGCGCGTGACTCTGGTGAAAAACAGGTGACGGTTTGGGGGACGGGAACTCCCACGCGCGAATTTTTATATGTTGAGGACGCTGTCGAGGGCATTATTCGAGCAACGAAACTGTATGACGGTGTTGAGCCGGTGAATTTAGGATCGCAGTTTGAGATTTCGATTAAGGAGTTGGCAACTACTATTTCGAAGTTGGTTGGTTTTTCGGGAGAGGTTGTGTTTGATTCCTCAAAGCCCGACGGCCAACCGCGTCGAAAAATCGACACGTCCCGCGCGAAAGCGTTCTTCGGATTTGAATCAACCACCCCCTTTGAAGTTGGGCTGAAAAAAACAATCGAGTGGTATGAAAAACAAGTCTGAGATTTTTTGGCTTCATTCACACACGCTCATGTCGACGGGGGGAACGAGATTTATTTTTGAGGTTCTTTCAAGACTCGCAAAGAAACATTCTGTTACGCTTGTTGTTGAAAAAACGTCGAAAGAATGGCGTACAAAATTTGAATCACAGTATGTGCGGGTTGTTGAGTTGGGTGGGCTAAGCTCAACATCGAACATATATTGGTTGTTGTTCCCAGTTTTTTATTTGGTGCGATTTTTTCAATTACGAGCGATTCTTCCAAAAAATGCCATGGTAATTTCAACGATGTTTCCTTTTCATAGTCTGGCAACGAAACTTTCAATAAATACCATTTATTATTGTTTTGAGCCATTTGCTTTTTTCCACGACTCGGAATTGATCTGCACTTTTCCAAAAGTGAAGCAAATCTTATTACGCGTGTTACGAACGTGTTATGGTTGGTTGGACAGGCAAGGTGTGCGTCAATCGAAACTTTTGATTTCAATAAATCCTTCTGTCGGAAGAAGTGTTGCTTCTGTCTATGATAGAGTTCCAGATGGGTATTCATATTTAGGTGTTAATACTGATTCTTTTCAACCGAAAAAAAATATAAAGAATGAGCGATTCACTTTCTTTCACAGTACCGACTTCACATCTTTAAAAGGGACGTGGTTCTTATTGCATGCACTACCATTAATGAAAGTGAATAACTATATTGTTAATATTTCCGAAACTATTCGTGATAATGCTGAATTTGAAAAAATGCAACGCTATATTCAGGAAAATGAATTAGAAAAACACGTTCAGTTTCTCGGTCAGCTATCGTACAAAGATTTGCAAAAGAAATATCAGGAGAGTGATGCGTACGTGTTTGTTGGTGATCCAGAATCGAAAGGTGCAACTTCAGCGAGTTTGTCAGTATTAGAAGCCTCCGCTTGCGAGCTTCCAGTGATTCGATCCATCGGAAATGATGATGAAATTCTTGAGAATCAAACGGGAGTATACGTAAATCCAAGAAATCCAGAAGAAATAGTGAAGGTGATGGAGTTTTTCATCCGTAACCCTCAAAAAGCGAAAAAAATGGGTGCGTGTGGAAGAACACATATTCTGAAGAATTATCAATGGGATCAAGTGACTGATCGAATACAAAAACAAGTTGAAGGTCTGCAACATTCCTGATACGATTGCGAATATGATTGAATACATCAAAGATCCAACCCTTTTTCACATCACGCATCTGGGGAAGCTGGTGGCGATTGTTGTGCGAGCAGATCACCAAGTTGAAAATCTTGAGTTTATTACCGATGAGCAACAGCCTTTTCAGGTTGGAATTCACCAAAAACCTGCGGGTTTGCAACTCACACCGCACATTCATCTTTCAAACACAAAAGTGATTAACGAAATTCAAGAAGTGTTATACGTCGTGAAGGGAAAAATCCGCGTGACCGAGTACACCATTGAAGGAGATGTGATTGATGTGGTCGAACTTTCGGAGGGAGATAGCATCATTCAGATAAGTATGGGTCATGGTGTCGATATTCTTGAGGACGCACGGATTTATGAAGTGAAACAAGGACCTTATCCTGGAACACAACACGCGAAGATCTACCTTGAAAAAAAGGATGTCACATGATTTTGGTGAACGAACCGCTCGTTTCCGATGAAGCGAAAAAATACGTGAACGACGCGCTTGATACGGGTTGGATTTCTTCGGCAGGAAAATATGTTGACTTATTTGAAAAAAACTTTGCACAGTATCTTGGCGTGAAATATGCAACCACCACAACAAACGGTACCACAGCACTTCATTTGGCAATGGAAGCGCTTGGAATTGGAAAAGACGATGAAGTTATTATTCCTGATTTAACGATCATTTCTTGCGCATACGCGGCGTTGTATGTTGGCGCGAAACCTGTTTTGGTTGATGTGGATCCGTTAACGGGTAATCTTGATCCTCAAAAAATCGAACACGCGATCACGCCGAAAACAAAAGCGATTATGGTGGTTCATTTGTATGGGCATCCAGCTGATATGGATCCGATTCTTGAAATCGCGCGCCGTCATCATTTATTCGTTATCGAGGACGCGGCAGAAGCGCACGGTGCAGAATATAAAGGGAAAAAAGTCGGATCTTTCGGGGATATTGCGTGTTTTTCGTTTTATGGGAACAAGATTGTGACAACGGGTGAGGGTGGAATGGTGGTTACAAATAATGAAAGTATTTTTAAACGCGCAAAAGTGATTAAGGATCTTGCCCATTCTGAGGGGAAAAGATTTTTCCATAAACATATTGGATATAACTTCCGTATGACAAATTTACAGGCGGCATTGGGGGTTGGGAATTTGGAGCATATAGATGAATACATAGAAAAAAAGCTGTGGATGGCGAATTTGTACACAGAACTTTTGAAAGATGTTGTGTGGATTGAGATTCCGCAGATTCAACAATATGCGAAGTCGGTGTTTTGGATGTTTGCGATATTAATTAAGTCAAATGCACCGTTTTCTCGAGATGAATTTATGCGAGTTTTGAAAGAAAAGGGGGTTGATACAAGGAGTTATTTCTATTCTCTTCACACGCAGCCCGTTTTGCGCAAACGATTCACATATGATGATTCTGCGTTCCCAGTGAGTGATGATTTGTCAGCGCGAGGATTGTATTTACCCAGTGGCTTGGCGATCACCGAAGCACAGGTGAGAGAAGTGGGAGAGAAGATCCATCAGATGCTGTAGGAAATATATGGCAACAAAAAACTTAATCGAGCTATATGATAAGCAATATGTAGGAGGAGAGTACCAAGGACCTACTTGGTATAGAGCGCTTCGTCCATATATTACCGATCGTGAAGAAAGAATTGTTCAGTTGTTGCCAACTAAGATAGATTCAATTCTAGATATCGGATGTGGCGAAGGACTGATGCTTGATAGGCTCACCGATCGGTCAAATCATTTAGTAGGAATTGATATTTTAGAAAGCCGGCTTTTCAAGGCTAGAAAAAACACTCATTCGAAAATCCAGTATCTTAATCACGATTTAGATACACCATTACCATTCGAAGATGCCACGTTTCAAATAGTGACGTGTTCGAGTGTTCTCGAGTATACACTTGACCCTTTTTTTATCTTTAAGGAAATATTCAGAGTATTAATGAAAAATGGAATACTTATACTCGAGGTTCCCAATATTGCCTATTTGATTGAGAGAATGAAATTATTATTTGGGATTCTTCCCGGCTCTGCTCACGCTCATGGTTGGCAGGGAGGTAGATTGCATCAATTTACGTTTCAATCACTTCATGTTGCGTTGACGGCTGAAAACTTTTCAGAGATAAGAAATCACGCAAGCGGTTTTATCTACCAGATTAGAGAATTTTGGCCCTCATTGCTGAGCGCAGATATTATCATTAAGGCCTATAAATAATCCTTTTTTAATACCCATTGTCTAATTTGTTCATCATCTTGAACGGTTTTTTGATGTGCGACATATCCTTCCCTATATGCGCGATATTGTTTTCTTTTTAAAACGTTGAATGAAATGTTCCCTTTAATCCATTTTACTATTTGAATTACCGCGCGTATTTTTCTATTATTTTTCTCTGCAGAAGATCTAATATCAGTATAAGAATCAGTTATTCCTTGTAGATAAGCTCTGTGGATCATATATTCATATGTCATTCGAGATTCTCGAACTTGATGGAACACAATGATTTTTGGAATATACAACGCCTTCTTTTTTTGATTCATTAGACAAGTTGAGACGTGCGATTCTCCATCCCCACGAAACATGATTTTATCTTTAGGAAAACCGTCTGGGTGAAATCCTCTACATTTGAGCAACGTGTTTTTTCGAACTAAGAAGTTACATCCAAAAACATAATACGGACTAACTTCTATTTTTTTGTTTCCTAAGTTAATAACACTTACTTCCTCTACTATATTTTTCGTTTTCTTGGGCTTCCAATATGAAGAAAACCACGAAGGTGGTTTAGTCTCGAATTGAGGTAATACCTTACTCGCAAACAGTTCATAATCTGGGTATTTCTCGAATGCTGTGATTACTTCGAATAACCAATTCTCATCTGTTATCACATCATCATCAAGGAATGCCAAATTTTCGCTCTTTGCATTCTTGAGTCCGGTATGACGACCGAAGAGCAAGCCCTCTCTGTTTTCTTGAATTAATTGCATTGGCAATTTTGATTGATATTTTTGAACAACTTGATTCGTGGAATCATTAGAGTTGTTGTTTATAACAAGTATTTCATACTCAAATGAAGTTCTTTTCTGCTTTGTAAACGAAAAAAGCATTTTATCAAGATAAAAAGCGTTATTGTGAGTTGGAACGATAATAGATAACTGTTTATTCATGATAGTAACTTTGATACCATGCAACAAATTCATGTAAGCCTTTTTCAATTGACCATTTTGGATGATAACCCAACTCTCGTTCAGCCTTTGATATATTCGCATAAGTCTGATAAAGATCCTCTTTTTGCATTGGTTGAAGTATGGTTTTCGCATTCATCCCAAGTTCTTTTTCAAGTATTGAGACAAAGTATTGTAGGTTTACTGGTTCAGAATGCCCTATATTAAAAATAGAGAACGAAGATTCGTGAAGAATTGATAGCATAATTCCATCGATAATATCATCGATATATGTAAAATCTCTTTCCATATTTCCAAAATTGTATAAAACGATTGGCTCCTGACGGAGAATACGTTGTGTGAAAGAAAAATATGCCATGTCGGGACGACCATACGGTCCATAAACCGTAAAAAATCGAAGTCCGATACAGGAAATGTTGTACAGATGATGATACACATGCGCAATAAGCTCATCTGATTTTTTTGTTGCTCCATACAAGGAAACTTGGTTGTCTACAAGGTCAGATTCAGAAAATCCATCAATAGGAAGAGGGTTGTTCCCATACACGGATGATGATGATGCAAATATTAGTTTTGGGACCGAATGTTGCTTCATACACTCAAGTAACACGGTCATACCTAAAAGATTTGAATGAATATATTCATATGGATGTGTTAATGAGTGTCTTACACCTGCTTGTGCTGCTAGGTGAATAACCAAATTAAATTGAGTATTACTAAATACTTTATTCATTTCTATTTGATCACAAATATCAATTTTGACAAAAGAATAATCTGAAGACTTGAGGTTGTCATTATTTCGCGCTTCTTTAAGAGATATATCATAATAATCTGAAATTGAATCGATCCCTACGACTTTATGACCTATAGAAAGAAGCCTCTTCACAAGATGATATCCAATAAATCCCGCAGATCCGGTAACAAGTATCGTCATACAGGTATTGTACTGAATCTTCATAGAAAAAACGATGCTGAAATATGATATTCTAAACAGATGAATTCCTATGATGTGAAATTCTATGATGAGCAGCGAGCGGGTTCATTAAAAAGCGCAAAAGAAATCATTCCTTTTTTAGAAAAGCTTTTGCATCCCAAAAGTGTTATTGATGTTGGATGTGGGATTGGCGCATGGCTTTCTGTCTGGGAAAGACTCGGTAAACGAGTTCAAGGTATTGAGGGTAAGTGGATCGATGCTGTGAAAACTGAAATTAAGAAAGATAAGATAAAAGTTTATGATTTGAATTTAGTAAATAGGATTGAGTATTCAGATAGGGCAGATTTAGTACAATGTTTGGAAGTAGCAGAACATCTCCATCCTTCCCAATCAAAAAATCTTGTCAAGTTTTTAACATCACTTTCCAATGTTGTGTTTTTTTCTGCAGCTATTCCTTTTCAGGGTGGAGTTGATCATATAAATGAAAGAAACCAATCATATTGGGAGCAACTTTTTGCGGATAGTAACTTTGAAAAGATAGATTGTATCCGGAGTGTGTTTTGGGACAACACTCGGGTTGAGTGGTGGTATGCGCAAAACGCGTTTCTATACGTGAATAAAAAAGATGCGAGAATTAAACATTTTCGCAAGTTAATTACAAATAGTATTACAGATATGTATCATCCATCATGTCTGATGTCGCAAGGTAAAATCTTAAAACTAAACGTGATTTTTCAAAAATTGAAATCACGATTATTTATGTAATTCAACACAGATAAAAGTATCTTTGTTCGATTCAAAACACTCCCCTGTTTGGTCAATAGGACTCTTTGAAGTGATGACTGTGGCGTCTGAATTGGGATCATACTTTGTTAGAAACGTAATGCTGGGGTCAGCGCTGTAGAGGAGATGCATAAATGGAAAATAATATTCATCGTAAAAATTAAGTTTTACATTTTTGATGTTTGATTGAGATAGAAAATGGACAGCATCACTGTATGGTCTTTCCCAGTATGGTCGTGAAATGAACAGTTGAGCAGTGTCCGCTCGGGAAAATATTGAAACTTGTTGAAAATCAGTTTGAAATGTTTGAAGTATTGGAATATCTGAAAGAAGTACGACTGGTCTGGTGATGTTGAAGATAATCACAATGATCCCAGAGATGAAAGAAAAACCCGCAATCCATTTAATGAATAATTTATGCACTATCCAGATTTTGGGAACAACGAAGATAGTCCCAAATACAAGAAATGGTATTTGAAGTCTAATGTGATACGGTTGCCAACGCATTACTGTAGAAAACAATAAAAAACATAATGCAAGCACTACAACATTCGTTGATTTCTTTTTTGTGAAGATTAAATAGAACAAGATTAATAATACGTGTAATGGAGCGGGGGCAAGATCTTCATGAGGGATTGGATATGAAGAAAACGAAAATGGAGTATCTGGCCAAGTTGTTCTAGGTTCATCAAGTGGTAAACGAATTAATTTGAAGAAAGAATAACTATATTTTGTGATCACACTTGATGCAGTTAACATAGGAAAGTGCATCACTATGTTTCTAAAAAGGTTGGGAACAACAGCATTAATGAGATAGTCTGGTTGAACAAAAACGCTGTAGGTAGGATTGTGTTGAATGCGGTTATACATATATATTTGTCTGAATAGAAATGGTAAAAAAGTTAACAAACTAATGAGAACAAAAAGTACACCTTTTTTTATTATTTTTTGTTGAGTAAAGAATGTTAAAAAGATGGGTAAGAGGAAAATTGCATTTGTTTTTGTTGATAAAGCTAATCCGAACAAAATCGCACCTAAGATGGTGTGGTATAAGCGCTGATTGTTTTGCGATATGTAAAAGTATCCTGTCACAAGTAATGCGGTTAATAATACATCCGTTTGCGTGCTTGAAGCTTGAAGCACAATAATTGGAATTGATGCAATAAGTATCGTTAATGGGAAAGCATAATCCTTATCTTGGTTCATTCTGTAAATAACGAGAATGAGAATTAAGTATGAAAGATACTGGGTGAGAAAAAGGAAATGAACATTATTTGTAATGACGAATATGAGTAAAGCTATAAGTTCAGGGAAAATAGGCATATATTCATGACTAGTTAACGGCTCCTTTTGGATGAGGGAATGATTTTGATTCCAATACAACATTCTTGAGAGTCGATACACATGCGAATCGGTTGTGGTTGGTACTGAAAGTGATCCTTGAATAAAAATGAGCGCTATTGGAATAAGAAAAATTAGTAGATAGAGATACTTCATTAGGGTTCAAGTATATATGAATTCTTTTGTCTAAGCAGAACTTTTTGTTGAGTTAATTGTATTAGATAGTATCGAATACTATCTGTATCTACGGTGATAGATTCCGTGTCGGATTTAAGATAGCCATTTAACACGCCTTCAACTTCCCCATTTGGTTTCCACCATTCCTGCATTCCTGTAAACTTTCCGCTTGCAAGATGTAGTGTCGGAAAAACCAAAGAAGTTGTAATCAAAACGAAAAGTACAATCTGGCGGTTCTTTCGTACTGATTGAGATAGAAGAAATATTCCGTAAACAGAAAGAATTTGAACTGGTTTATACATTTTTGTTAAAGCAATTAGATCACAATAATTTAAGAAGTACATTATCGATAAGAGTAGCACCATCGAGGCTGAAAGAATCGGAAATCTTTTATAAAAGTAGATAACTAGAATAGGTAGAAGGCCAAAGGAAAGAATAAATGACTGTTCCCATGGCAATGTTTTGGTAATGCCAGCGTCGGTATTGATAGGAAAACCATATTTAGTATAGGCTTGAATTGTAATGAGTTCAATATTCTTTATCGAGAATGAGATAAATATAGTAGATAGAAAAATAAAACCGAGTGTTGTTATGGGTTTTTTAACAAGAGATTCAAAGTTTAAGTAAGTAAGATAAAGCAAACCCAAACCACAAAAAAACCTATTTAAGTTATAGAGGATGCTTAGCCAAACAATGGAATACAATAGGAAACCTTTATGTTTTTTTAAAAGAAATATTTCCTCTGCATATACAAACAAAAACGTTAATCCAAACCACGTGATTCCTGCGAGTTCAAAGATAATTGGAGGAAATATTGTGGGAAGAGATGTGTGAAAAATAACATTACGCGAATACGTATCAAAAAAGAAGAGGGCAGGTCCGGAAAAAAGCATCGCGATTGTCCAAAACGTCGCAGAAAATGTTGATGTTTTTTTGTTGAAGAACTGGAATACAAAAGTGATGGTTCCAATAAGCAAACTGAGCTTAATAATATCAATCACAATAGGAAGATCTTTTATCGAAAATTGTGCAAAAAACGCGATTGGGTAGTACCATCCCACATGATAAAAATCATTGTACGTAATATCTTCTTCACTCAACTGATATGGAAAAGGGTGGGTTCCAGTTTCTAGAAAATGTTTGACAACAGCGTGATGTTGATACTCATCGTGCATACCTGTTTGATAAATCAAATTGAAATAAATCAAGGAGGACCCAAAAAGTAATAAATAAAAGATTTTGTACTTTTCTATCGGGAAAAGAAACGAACGTTTGAAAATTGTATACGAGAAACATCCGATTGAGAAAATATTGAGCAACAATCGATCATCGATAGGAAGTGGGATTGAAAGCAAGAGAAAGGCAAGAAGCGCGTAGATGCCAAATCCCCAAAAAAAATTGGAACTTGAATACTTCCATTCTATTTTTTCAGAACAGGCTTTTCCAAATGATGCAAAAAGGATGTAAACCAGTATCGCAAGCCCAAATTGCCAGAAGAAATCTGGGAAATTAAAAACTGCATTTTTTATGGAAGCATAAATAAGTTGAAGGATAATCATGTGTTACTCTTTGGTACATGTTAACACTTCGTACTTGTTTTCAAGGATATGAATATCACAGCGCGCTTTGTTTTGAAGATCTTCACTAAATGTTCGACTATTTTCAAAATATGTGTGTTCTTTTGTATGTTGGATAAATAAAAAAGTCATAGGGAATGTGTCAATAGTTATTTTTTCAGAAGATTCCAGTTCGTTTGTCGAGAATGAAATATCGTGTATAGGTTTTTTTGTTAAAAACAATAATTGGGTTGTGATCCCCCAGTCATTAACATATATAGGACCTGGATATGCTCGTATTTTTTCTTCTAGATTGTAAATAGTGCAATCAAATGATCTTTTCCCACATGAATATGAAAAAACCTCTTGTAGTGTAATGAGTGTCAGCAGTTGTAAAGAAATTTGAGAAAGTAACACAGATGTGATTATCGTTGTTCTTTTCTCTCGTGAAATATATCGCAATCCTAAGATGAGCAACGCTTGTGGTAGTGGAAATAACAGTAGTCGGTGATGTATTGAACCCATTTTTGACACGAAGAAAAAGAATAACAAATAAACGATGCTCATCAAAGCAAATGTTTGATGTATCTTTGAACCCTTTTGTACAAGAAGAGAAATGACAAATAAATAGCATGCGAATAGCACAATGGAAAACAAATCTATGTAAGTTAGTGTAACAACGCAAATGTCTTGAAAGATATATCGAAAATGATCAGTCGGAGAAAAGAAGAAAAGAATCTTTTTGCTTTTTTCGGCTATCGAGAATGTGGGAGCTGCAACGCTTTGAAACGAAGAAATAATGGAAGAAAGATTTGTTCGAAGATAGAAGATAAACGGAGCTAATCCAACAAATAAGCCTAAAAGAAAAATTCGAATTCGAGTTGTGCGAATAAAATATTGAACACTATGCAGTGCAAAGGTGGAGATAAAAAAAGAGGTAATCAGAAAAAAGCCATCACTTTTTGCCCATAAAAAAACACCAAGCACAATGCCTGAAAACAGAACTGGTACAAACTTCTTTTGTTTTTGTAAGAAAATATATACGAAAAGTGCACGTAGCAGCAATGGAACGACAACGGTTCTATCGCTGAGATGATTCATGAAGAGGAGTGGATCAAAAAGGAGTAAGACAAAGAAAAGTATTGATTCTTTTTTCGAAAAGACCCTGTTTTTCCAAAAGGGGTATATAAAAAGAAGTAATGAGGCGTATGTTAACAATGAATTGAGGAGGCGATATTGATATATTCCTTGCATGTTTGAGTGATAAAAAAGCATCATGGGTAGTGCGGTGGGGGCCCCAATGTATGGAGAAAGCATGATGGGAATACAGAATCCATTGAGCTCGTTTCTTAGAATGACATTTTCTAAAAATAGTGAGCTGTGGAGTGAGCAAAATGAGCCCGCATTAATTGATAAGACCTCATCATACTCAATACCTAGTTTTGAGTAGTAGGTTTGTACAAGAAAAAGTTGCGTGCCCAGTAATGAAAAAATGCCGATAAAAAATACGATGGTAGCAAAAAAAGGTTTAAGGAGTATGGTTTTCATTCGCTTCTTTGATAAATAGTAACTTCTGTGTCCGAATATACGATTGGAAATTCTCTTTTCAGCGTAGCTACGTCAACTTGATACTCAAGAAGTTCATGATTTCCTACATAAATATACGAAACATTGTATTTTTCAAATATCGGTCTAGATTTATTTGGTGTTTCAAACATCTTTTCAATATCCCTTTCGATTTCAGCAAAATCATATCCGTATGTTCGTAGCCATCCTCGATAACCCATCAGAATGCGCCTACCTGTTCGAGTTGGTACGGGGTGATAAGGATGGTCCGAGGTAAGAATAATGGCATTGGATGTGGTATTTTTTTGAATCCAGTTTGTTGCGCTTGTTTCGGTTGAATCAAGCATGATTCTTGTATCTGCATTCGAAAACAACATTCTTGACACTTCAAGCGATCCCGAAAAAATAGTGATGCAAAAAATAATTCCAACAAACACTTTCCAGAACAATCCTTTTTGAAAGTATGTCCAAAAGTAGGTTGCAGTTAGGTACGAAAATCCTAACGAAATCCAGACGAGAAATTTTGTGTTATCCCAAATGAATGGTTGAAAGAGAAACAAATTTACTAAAAGAAAAAGTACAAAAAATGGAATCAAATGAAGATGTTGTCTTTTGTGTGAGAAAAATTCAACTGTGGCGATGAACGGTGTAAATGTCCAGTTCATGATCCAAAACAGTATAATTGGGAATGGATAAATATTCGTGTACCAGCCTGGAAACCATCGCAGATACGATTGATGAGAAGGATCGCGAAGAAATTGGAAATATAGCACTGAAGCCAAAATCAAAGATATGGATCCAAATAGCGTCCACCGAAACAGGCGTATTGCTTGATCTTTTTTGCGATTCCGAAATTCAAGCATAAACCAAAAAAAGAAAACAAATGAAATTGCGAGAAACGAGTGCATGTGAAAAATGGGGAGAATGCCATACAACACACTTGCAAACAGCAGGGTGAGATTGGCGTGTTTTCCTAGGCGGTTTTGAATAAGAATGCGATGAACAATGAGTACAACGATGAGGGCAATGCAAAATCCGAATAAAAATGTCCTAGAAGGAATAATGTGAGAATCGATCACATTTGCCCATTGGATGAGGTATTCGGGCATATGTGTATATTTGTGAGGAGGATTGAAGAAAAGTGCGAACGAGGGTTGTAGAAAAAACGTTCGCAGAAAAAAGAGAAATCCAAAACCACCATTCAGCAAAAAGAGAATTGTGGCGAGTATTGAGATTGGTTGTGACTTTGAAAGTTGATAAAAAAAGATACACACCAGATTGACGAGCAGTATCGAAAAAAACAAACTGGTAATTGTTAAGGTGAAAATACTTGAGAATCCCAAGCGAACAATGAGCGCGCTTATCCAACTTGATCCAAATGTGTAACTAAAAGGATGATTGTAAAAAAGAGGGTGAACTGTTGGTGCTAAAGATTGGTATTCAAAAAAAGATGTATGAGTAAGGTGAACAGCCCAATCACCCCAAAGATTACTATTTCTGGTATAGAGTGAGCCGTCTGAATAGAAAAGCAGCCTTGACCATAGCACGCCAAAAAACAGGACAACACAGCTGATAAATATGATAAGTGGCAAGTTCGAACGAGATACATTCACGTGATTTTCATTTTATCACTCTGTGACATAGAATGAATCTATGAGAGTGTGGTATTTTTTCTCGATTTTGATTGTCGCGATTTTTCTTTTTCGTGGAATTATGAGGTATCCAACAACTTCATTGATTGACTCAAATGATTACCCGTTAATTGTTTGGATTCATTCTCAACATGTTGCTCATCTTCGGAATCTGGAACTGCAACAATTATTTTCCTCAAACGCATTTTATCCACACAATGAGACAAGCATGCTCTTTACCGAATTTCTTTTTCCGACAGGTGTTTTTGCAACTCTATTATCATTTTTCATCAGTTCGGATGTTCTGATTATCAATGTATTATTTTTTCTCGGCATGATTTTGAATGCATTTGCGTTTGTTCGTTTGTGGAAGCGATGTTTTTCTGGACCTACGTTGTATGTTTTGAGTTTTTTGAGCACCTTTTCTCCATTCTTTTTGTTATTTTATGGTCACTTCCAAATGGTTCACCTCTGGCCAATGATCTTTGCTCTTTCTTTTTTTCTTTCTGAAGATAAAACGAAACGAGATTGGATCTGGTTTGGATTTTGGTTCGGAGTTACCGTGCTTTCCAGTGTGTATCTTGCTGTGTTTCTTTTTGTAATTGCGCTAGTTTGGCAAGCAACGCATTTTTCGTTGACAAAAACTTGGATTTTTCGCGAACTACGATTTTCAATATTTGCACTTATTCCCTTTTTATTGGTTTCTGGTTGGGTAATTATTGGCTATGGTGACACGCAGTTGCGTTTTGAGATAAAGCGAGAAGCTTGGGAATATGTGAGATACGCGGCAGATTTAGCAGATTATGGTTTTACGGGAAGATATAATTCCGTGTTAAACAAGTTGCCGTTACTTCAAACATATCAATCAATGCAACGTTCGAATGGGAGCGTTGCATTTCCAACCGTTGTGCTAACTGCTTTAGCGCTACTTGGTATTTGGAACGCAAGAAAACATTGGTCTAAACTTGATTCATTTGCGTTAGCATTAATGATTGCGGGATTTCTCTTTTCAATCGGAACACGATTAACATTTCAGGGTGAATATCTCGCCATTCGTTTACCTTTTCTTGTGTTCATTAAACTTTTCCCTTTCTTGGAAATTGTTCGAGCTCCGAGTCGCTGGTATTTCCTTCTTATTTTAGGAATGCTGTTTTTTGTTGGCAAAACAATGAAAAAAATACAAAATAATTCGAGTTGGTGGCTTATTCTCGTCGTTCTTTTGTATATTCTTGAGTCATTTCCTGTTTACTCTCCTCGTTCATTTGTTGAATATCGTCCGACAATTGCTGTTTTACGTTCTGCGTGCAAAGAAAACAAAAAGTTATTACATATCCCCATGATGTTTGTCAAAGAAGATCGAGAGATTGGTCAAGTTGTGCAGTATTGGTCGCAAAATATGTTCGACTCAACGAGTCATTCATGCATAATGAGTGATGGGTACAGTGGATTCTTTCCCAAGTATCATCGCAACTTACAAGAAAGAATAGAGCAAACACTACAAGATGGCGATTCGGATGGATTTTGGTCGACTATTTCATCAACTGGTGTTGAAGTGCTTGAGGTATCTTTTTCTGCGATGCCGGATTCTTGGGGCGTGATCGTTTCTGAAACCTATAATGAACATGGATGGAGTTCGATTTTTTCAGATGAATCGCATATGATACTGGTTAAGGAAACAACATGAGAATTTTGGCAATACTTGTGAATTATAATGGAAAAGACATTATTGGTCGTGCAATTGAGTCTGTTCAGCGACAACTTGTGCAAGATATAGCGGAAGAAGTCACACAAAAAATTATCGTAATGGACAATGCTTCGACTGATGGATCGGTTGAATTTCTTCATGAAAAATATCCAGACGTGTTTATCATGAAATCGGAGAAAAATCTTGGTTTTGGGGTACCTATTAATGTTGCCACTGCGTTAGTAAAAGAAATTCGTGATGAATATGATTACATCCTATTGTTGAACTCGGATGCCGTTTTAGACGAACATTGGCTTTTGTATGCGTTGGAGCCAATGACGGATGAAACTGTTTTTGCAGTAAACGGGAAAACCTTTTTAATGCATGAATCACATATTCAGAATGCAGGATCGGCGATTTTTGGTGCGGGATACGGACGGGATCGGGGAGCAGTGGTAGAGGATCAAAGGCAAAAATATGAGTCAGATATGGGGCAGTATGATTCAGCGTGTTCAGTACAAGCTTTTTGTGGCGTTGCTGTGTTACTACGTCTAAATGTTTTCGAAAAGTTGGACGGATTTGATCCATCCTTTTTTCTGTATTATGAAGATACAGATTTGAGCGTTCGCGCGCAAAAAGCGGGGTATCGCATTCAATACGAACCTCGAGCAATAGCGTATCATGAACATGCAAAAACAAGTTCAGAAAACTCACCGTTCTTTTTGTACCATTCAAAGCGTTCCCGCCTCATCTTTTTACTGAAACATTTTTCTTGGTCTGTTTGTTTTAGAGAGCTTGCAATGTATAAACTGCGCGCATTGTACTCTGTGTTTTATCGGCCTTTGGTGCGATTTCTTGCGATCAAGGTTCTTTTTTCGCTGGTTCCCGAACTTTTGTCAATTTTGAAATATCGTCTCTCACAATCTTCAGATGAAAAACGTCGGTGGGTGCAGATAGAAAAGGAGATGTACTAATGTCAACCACGACCGCGAAACTTTTTGTAAAAACTCCCGACGGTCATCTTGGGAAAGCGGCGGTGTACGATCGGTGGTTTCACACTTTGGGTGGTGGAGAAAAACACGCGTTCGGATTTGCCGAGGCGTTGCGGGATATGGGGTACTCGGTTGAGTTGTTGTGTCATCAGCAGTTCTCGATCGATGAAGCGGAGAAAAAATTGGGTGTCGATTTGTCGAACATGTCGATTAAAATCTTGCCGAATCGAGTCGATAAAGAATTAAGTGAGTACACACGTCCATACGATTTGTTCCTCTCCTGTTCGATTTTTGATGTCATTCCTTCGTTAGCAAAAAAATCAGTGCTATCTGTTTTTTTCCCGTTTGATATGCGATATAGCTGGAAACGTCGTTTGAAATTACGTGTGCTTGTTCCATTTTTGCGAAAAATTATGCAGTTTTCAACGATTTTCGAGCGCGTTTCCGAAAAAAATGGGAAAAAGTTTCTAGAGTCGGGCGCGCGAATCTGTTTTTCAGTGGATTCGGCGTCTATTGAGCTTGCAGTTCAATTTGAGTCGTATGCATTTTCGCTTGTCGATTCTGTACGATTCTTTGTCGGTGAAGATGAAATCTTCTTCGAATCGCGAACGACAAATATTCACACAAATACCACAACGTATCATTTTATTGATTTACGTGGACTTCACGAGAAAGGTGTTCGCATCGAGTTTGATTCGAGTTCTCCCTATGCGCGGGGAGTGATGTTACAGTCCGCTCGCGTCCGTTCGTTTGGTGGAGCGTTATATTACATCTTCAAATGGTTAAATCCTGTTTGGGAGATGCGATTACATGGAGGTGAAACTTTCACAACAAAACAGGAGTTGCAGTCATACCAACTGATTGTCGGGAATTCTGCGTATACGACGCGATGGATCAAAACATATTGGGGTGTCGATGCGCGTGTGTTGTATCCGCCGGTTGATATTTCGCGTTTTTCACCCGCTACACAAAAAAAGAATCAGATTGTGCATATTGGTCGTTTTTTTACTGCGGGGCACTCAAAGAAACAATTGGAGTTGGTGCGACTGTTTAGGCAGTGTGTTTCTGATGGCTTGAAAGATTGGGAGCTTCATTTGATTGGGAGCGTTGCAAATGGGGATGTGAATCGCGCGTATTTTGAGCAGGTCGTTGCTGAGGCAAGTGGCCTTCCGGTGGTGATTCATGAAAATGCAACTTCGGAAGAGTTAATTGAGGTGCTGAATCATTCAAAAATCTACTGGCATGCGACTGGTTTTGGTGAGGATATGAATGAAAATCCCGAGCGCATGGAACATTTCGGGATCTCGACTGTCGAAGCGATGTCGGCTGGGTGTGTGCCGGTGGTGTTCGACGCGGGTGCACAGAGTGAAATTGTGAGTGAGGACTGCGGAGTTGTGTGGAAAACGGCCGAGGAGGCGATTCGCGCAACTGTAACGCTTTCAAAAGATGAAAAACTGTGGAAAATGATGTCCGATTATTCTATTGAGAGAGCAAAGATGTTTGCTGAGCAGCATTTTGTTGAGAAGTTTCGGGGATTGTTAGAAAGTGGATTAACAAAAAACCGCGAATAATTTCAAGCGCGGTATCTTCATTCTTTGGCATTTCAATAAACTCACTGAACAAACTTGACTGGAAAAGCTGTATTGCCTGTTTTGGGTCTTTCTTCACATAAGAATGCAATGGCTCGTAGCGCAAACTCTTTTCTTTGTGGCTCCGATTCGTCCCTTAAAATGTCGTAGATATATGTGAGTATTTTTCTATTTTCAAAAAATCTCAAATCTTCAACAATATAATCTGGTAATCCAAGTTCGGTATCTTGCATGTGTGGAATCTTACGAGAATTTTATGAATAGAGCAATGAGCTTCTTCAAAAGCGTGTGCCAAATCTTTTGAATGCTTTTCCCTTGTTGCGCTTGCATATGATGAGACCAGTACATCAGTTCTAATGAAATTCGATGAAGTGTTTGTGCGGTATCACTTTTTTCAGATGAGTCGAGAAGTTCCTTTGCTTCTGCCGATTTTAATGCGACGACGAGTTCGTACATTCCTTGTAATAGGGAGAGTGATGTCCCACGCTGTGTGTCCTTATATCCTTCAAGTGCAAAATATCTGCGCATAAACTCGGAAAAAAAACGGAGGAGTGCGTCAGATGAAGTAAATGATTGAGTTTTTTTCTCTTGTGAGGCTTGAATCGAGGTGTATTGATTCAATCGTTCAAGAAATTGTTCAACGGTTGGGTAGTTATCATGAGAGATGGCGTTTTCTTCTGTAGCTTCAAGTTCGATATGTGATCCCAACGGCGTTGCTTTTTGATGAATATCACCTTGCCACTTCGCTTGTCCATTTCGAAAAAGTCGCAATTGATGATCGGGCCACCACCCAGTATGTTGAATCCATTTGCCCCAAATGTAGTTTTTTCGAGGGAAGGAATAACAATCGGCAGAATGTGAGTCTTGCGTGATGTGCTGAATCTTTTCAATAAGTGAGGGAGTGAGCCACTCATCTGCGTCGAGCACGAGCACCCAATCGCAAGAGGCTTCCTTGATCGCGAGGTTACGCGCAGGATCGGCATATTGGAGATTGGAATGCGAAAAAATCTTTGAAGTAAACGCCTGAGCGATCTCAACCGTTCGATCTGTGCTTTCCATGTCCATGATGATGATTTCGTCTGCCAGAGCCTGGGCGGAGCGGAGGGCGCGTTCAAGGGTGTCCTCTGCATTGCGGACGTTCATGACAAGTGAAAGAGTTGACATAGGTGAATTGTAGCAGAAAGATTATCGCTTGGGGGTAGTCCACCGATCTTCTTCTGGGCTATGCGTCGCACTGAGGTTGACGGGATCTGAGGGGCCAGCTGAAGGCATCTCTCTCTTCATTTGCGCGAGGCGATCTTCGGCAATCTCTTTAAACAGGTTAAGCGTTTGTCTTGAAAAATCGTCAAGTTTCTCCGCGCGGAGTATTTTTTCCAAAAATGAAATATACAAGTGTAAATAATCCATGGTTTGAGCTGGTTGTTTGGAGATTTGATTTTCCAAACGCGCAAGTTCATCTTCGATCCTTTGCCGACGGTATTGAAAGCAAGAGATTCTTGTTCCTTTAGGTCGATGTTGAAGTGCATGAAGTGCATTTTTATAAAAATAATATGCCTCAATCGGAGAATCGTTTGCAATATCTGAGATCTCACAGAAAATTTCATTCAGTTTACGTTCCTGTGTTTTTATTTCTAAGGGGTCATCAGTTGGTAAAAGCTCATCGCCTTGTTTGTATATCTCAGCAATTGTGTTTACTTTTTCTAAAAACTCTGGTGCAACTCGTGCTCGCAGTTCTTCAAACGCTTTCTTTTTTTCCTCATACTCTGATTGGCTACTCTTATCTCCTTTTAACAACTCAGCAACTACTCTTCCAGTATTATTTACCGACGAAACGCTGTACGCGTATTTATAGTTTGTACTTTCTGATTGCATGGTCATAGAGTATCATGATTTTTATGAAACATGTCGACTTGTTATTTAAACTTGCTTTTCTTTCACTTTTTCTTCTTTTATCCCTTCTCCTTTTCCGTAATCCATTCTCCGTTCGAACGCTTATCCCAAATTTTGAGCCATATCCCGACTCGCTTCATTATATTACCTCGGCGCGGTGCTTTTTAGCAGGGCAGGGATTTTCGTTGTGTCGAGAAGGACGACAGCTTGAAACTTCAGTTCCCCCGCTTTATGCGATGAGTTTGATTCCATTTTTCCTGATTCGTAACGACCCTCGGATGTTTTATTTTGCGAATGTCCTTTTTACCCTTATTTCAGTTGGATTATTTTTTGTGATTCTACGTCGTCTGAAGATCCATCGAATTATCCAGTTTGCAACTGTGTTTTTTTATGTGACGCATCAATATGTGTATTGGTTTCCAACATTGGCGATGGCCGAAAACCTGCTTATTCCTACGATGCTGCTTGTGGTGTATCTTTTTTTGGCTCCGCTTTCAAAGAAAAATGCTATTTTTTCTGCATTTGCCATGATCGCCTTATATGAAATCAAATACGTTACTTTTCCGCTGGTTGGATTATTTGGAGCACTGTACGGTTTGCGCATTCTACTTGAACAAAAAGGAAGAGATCGAATAAAAATATTTGGATTGTTTGTGTGTTTTTTTGTGATTATCTTTATGTTGTTTGATCAGGGAAAATCGATTCGAGCTATCTTTGAAATTGCGAAATCTTCGCAGTTTGTTCAGTCTGTTGAAAGCACTTCGGGATCGGGGTATTTTTCTACTGCCTACATTCCAAAACATTTTCCCCTTTATCTTCGTTCCATTTTTGGGAAACAAGGCTTGGCTCTTCTTTGGAGAGCTGAGCCGTTTATCTATGCCCCGCTTGGATTCATGATATTTGCTGGACTTGTTCTTGCGCTATTCAAAAAAGAACATCGAAGAGCTTCGATATACATTCTTGGAGCGGTTTTTTCTCAAGTGTTGTTTCTTTCAAGTTTTTATGCACCAGATTCACGGTACATTCTCCAACTTCTGCCGGTGTTATATATTGGATTGGCAATAGGTTTTCAGGTTATGTGGGAGAATCAACATCGGATGGTTCGATATTGTGGATATGCGTTGCTTTCACTGGTATTAGTTTGGTATTTAATATCCAGCGCAACTCGATTGCGGTTTGCAATTGCTCTAAATCTAAAATATGCCGAAACGCCTTGGTACTATCTTTCTGTTCAAAAACTGAACGAGGTGATTGACCCCATCGCGAAAAAATCCGAAAAACAGCCCGTGGTGATCTCGGCGTTGGTGCCGTATTTTGTTGATTTTTACTCCTCAAAATCATATCGATTGTTACCTCTATCACCGCATCAAGAATTTCCTTATGCTAAAACAGAAGTGTGGGGTGACCGCGATTATTCCGATTTCAAACAGATGTATCAAGCGGAGTTGGACGCTGGTGTGCCCGTGTATGTTTCAAACTACGGATTGGGAAATGTTCCACAACTGCATCAATCCTTTCAAGAGTTGAATTCCTGGTTTCTCCTTACAAAAATTGCGGATGGTTGTTACGATCTGTGTAACGTGTATCAAGTCACAGAAAAACAATGAAGTACCTATCTGCGATATTTTTTGGTTTTATCATTATCATTTTTCTTTTTTTGCGACTGTATGCATTAAATACCTCACTTGAATTTTATTCAGATATGGGTCGAGATCTCGATGTTCTGATGATGTGGAAACAAACGGGAAAACCTCCGTTGTTAGGACCAACAATTTCCTTTTTTCCTTTGTCGCAAAGTGGGTTGTATTACTTTTTGATCATGCCATTTTTCTTGATTTCGGGGGCAAGTGTGTACAGTGCAGTGTATGCAATTCTGTTCTACTATCTTTTGTTTGCCTGTGTTGGGTATTTTTCATTGCGCAACACAAAACATTTCGTTCCGTTTCTTTGCGTTGCGTTGTTGGTCAGTTTCCATCCTGAGTTTGTGTATCAACTGCGATATCCGTGGAATCCTTCTTTTGGTCCGCCGTTCTTTTTTGCGGGTTTATTTCTTTTTTTTCAAATGCTTGAAGGCGTCGTTACTCGCAAGCGGGCGATGCTTTTCTCAATCTGAAAAAAGATTCCCGTTGCGGTGAGTTATTCGTTTTTACCTGTCGCGGGTTTGTTGTTTTTGATTCTTCTTTTTCGAGTTCGATCGCGAATTATGCTTTTTTTGAGTATGATTGGTGCGTTCTTATTAGCGTTTTTCCCGGTATTGCTATTTGAAGTTCGTCATAACTTTTTCTTTTTGCGTCGCATGATGGTTGATCCGTTTCCTACACAACAGATTGCAATGGATTATGGGAAGAAAATGACAAACTATCTGGGTTTTTTGTTTAACGGATCGTATTTTCCAACAGACCTCCTCGCGATAGTCGTTTTTTTGGTTGGAATTTGGGGCGTGGTGTGGATGATTCGAGCTACACAAGAAAAACGCAGAACGCAGTATCTTCAAAGTTTTTTTATTACCTGTGTGGCATTTGTTCTGTTGTTCGCGTTACCATTTGAGATGCTTTCGCATTACATGTTTTCGGTTCTATGCTTAATTCTTATCACCATTTCATTTTTGCCAAAAGCATTACGCATAGGAATAATCGCAGTATTGGTATTAAACTGGACCGCCCCAACGTATGTACAAAAGTACCTTCATCCCGCTCGAAGAACGATTGAGCAGATGGAACAATGTGCGCAGCGTTTTTGTTCGGTTCCCCGAAACCCCAGCTTTGTCGCTTCGCAAGGATGGTTTGAACATCATTTCGCTGCAGATTGGATTTTCTTGTTGAATAAACATGGATGTGTCGCGCAGGACATTACGAGAACACCCCAATCGTTTTCAAATTCAATGATTATAGTTGTGGATCAATCTTCATACACACACGGGAAAACGGTTTTTAATGAGTTGAGTTTGTTCGGCGACTCAAAAGAAACTGATATTTTCGCATGCGAGGGAAATATTCGTCTGCATCTTCTAGAAAGAGAAGCGAGATGAGGCGACGTTTTCTTTTTATTGGGTGCGTTTTGTGGTCGTTTTTCTTGTACATGAACACCTTTTCAAATGAGTTTGTGTTTGATGACAGAATTCATGTCTTGAGTCGTGAAAATATTCGCACGTTAACTCCACAGACGGCTGTTGAGTACTTTTCAACACCGTATGTGTATCAAAATCCCGTAGCGGGTGCGTATCGACCGATCGTTGTGCTGAGTTTTGCGATGAACTGGGCGGTTTCAGGGGACAATGCATGGTCGTATCGAATCGTGAATATTTTTCTTCACGCACTGGTTGGCTTTTTGATTGGTGAGATTGTGTATGTGATATCGCATTCGAGTAAGCGTTCGTGGATTGTTGCGTTTTTGTTTCTAGTGCATCCGCTGGCAACCGAGGTGGTGAATAGTGTGGTGAACCGATCGGAATCATTGGGGATGCTTTTTTCTCTTTTTGCAATCTTAATCACGTTGAATTGGAGGCAAAACTGGAAGTCCGAACTACTTGTGTTTTTCAGCGCAATGTTTGCGGTGTTTTCAAAAGAGTCCTCGATTGCGTTGATCATTCCCGTTTTCTTGCTTGCAAAAAATAAAGTTGTTCGCGGAGGCATGCTCATCCTATTTTTGATTGCCTATTTTTCGATTCGATTTTTGGTTTTAGGTTCGCACATGGTAGGGACCGATGCGACAGTTGCAGAGGATGTACTGGCGCACGTTTCAACAAGCGAACGCGTGCGTACTGCTTTTTCAATCATTCCAGTTGCGGTTGGGAAGATTGTTTTCCCAGCTCACCTTTCGGCCGATTATTCTTTTCGTCAAATTGAGGTTGTGCAAACGTGGTCGTGGTTGATGGTTGGAGGAATCGGAATATTTCTTGTTGTTGGTGCGTTGGCTGTCTGGATTTTTTTCAAGCATGGGAAAATGTTCCCATTTTTTCTTGCGGGGTGCGCGCAGTACATGATTACAAGCAATCTTTTTTTTGCGATTGGAACAATTTTTGGGGAACGCCTGTTGTACGGAGTGATCGCATATTTGCTTCTGTTTGGTTTTGGTTTTTTTTCAATCTCGAATGAGTGGATTCGGCGGGGAGTGGTAGCGTTGTTGAGCATTTGGATGCTTGGGAGTTGGTTTCGTGTGTGGATCCGAAATGCGGACTGGAAAAACGAGTTTATTTTTTTCACCCAGATGGTGCGCGATGCGCCGAACAGCGTTCTGGCAAACTCGAATGCGGGAGCAATGTATTTGTTGAGTGGGGAACTTGAACTCGCAGATAAATACATCACCATTGCTGAATCGATTTATCCAAAATATATTCACATCTCAAACAACAGAGGGTTATATTACGAAATTCTTGGAGATACAAAAAAAGCAGAGGAAAAGTTTCGCGAAACACTGCAACTCAATCCATCATATGAAACAGCGCAACGAAACCTAGAGCGAGTACAAAAAATTAACCAAGGTTTGTGAAATATTGAATTGTTTTTTGCAGTCCCGTCTCAACCGAGACTTCTGGAATCCATGAAAGCAGTGATTGTGCCTTTGAAATGTCGGGCTTTCGGCGTTCCGGATCGTCGAGAGGTAAAGTGAGATATGAAATACTACTCGATGAACGCGTCTGTTTAATAATGAGCGACGCGATTTCGAGGACGGTGAGCTCTAGCGGATTTCCAAGGTTAATCGTTTCGTTTTTTGTCTTTTCACTTACAGCGTGAAGTAAAATTCCTCGGACAAGATCATCAATGTAGCAAAGTGATCGTGTTTGTTTTCCTGAACCGTAAACAGTGAGAGGTTCTCCCGCGAGTGCTTGAGAAATAAAGTTGGGGATGATTCTTCCATCATCTTTTCCAATTCGTGGTCCGTAGGTGTTAAAGATGCGAACGATTCTGGTATCAATTGCAAACGATCGAGCGTGAACACCACAGATTGTTTCTCCCATCCGTTTTGACTCGTCATAACATGATCGGATGCCGTTTGGATTCACGTTCCCCCAATACGACTCGGGTTGTGGGTGAACGGTGGGGTTGCCGTACACTTCTGAAGTTGATGCAAACACAAATCGTGCGCTGGGATTTTTTGCGACAAGATATTGTAATAACTGATGTGTTCCTTGCGAATTCACAAGATATGTTTCGATTGGATATTTTTGATAAATGGGTGGGCTTGCTGGAGAAGCAAAATGAAAAACATAATCTGGTCGATAGTTATGTGGTAGATATGATGCGGGTGATAATGAAACATCTGCGTTGATAAATGAAAACGATTGATGTTTTTTTGCATTTGAAAGATTATTTTCGGATCCACAGATAAGGTTATCAATGCCGAGCACCTCTGCTTCCGATTGCAAGAGCGCGTCACAGAGATGGCTACCAATAAAACCCGCACTACCAGTGACAATGACGCGTTTACCTTTGAAGTTCATCATGTTTTTATCTTAGCACGACGAAGAAAGAACTTGGTACAATGGACGCATGATACGCCGGTGGATCATTCTTACTTTTCTCTTGGCGATTGTCGTGCGTTTCCCCTTAATAAATGGTTCATTTTGGCTTGACGAGGCCGCGCAAGTATTGGAATCTCAGCGAAGTTTTTCTGAGCAACTGCAGATTGGATATGATTTTCAGCCGCCGTTGCTACATGTTATTGTCTGGGGGTTAGTTCGCATCTCAACGAATGAGGCGTTTTTGCGATCTGTCTCGTTACTGGCTGGAGTAGGTTCGATCTTTTTTACATATCTAATCGCGCAAACGCATGCGCCCAAGAATTCTCGAGTGTCTTTGCTTGTGGTAGCGCTAATTACTTTTTCTCAGTTCCACATTTTTTATAGTCAAGAACTTCGTTCGTATATGTTGGCAACTTTTTTTGGTTCGGTCTCATGGTGGCTGGTGGTGACGCAACCGTTTTCTCTTCGAGTTCGGTCACTGTTTCTTGCGGGCGTTCATCTTCTTGGTTTGTACTCGATGTATGTGTATCCGTTCTTGATAATTTCTCAGCTTATTTTTGTTCTTTTTTCGACAATGAAAAAAAAGTGGTATCTGATTTCGATTCTCCTGAGCGCGATCGGATTTATTCCTTGGTTGCCATCATTTTTAAACCAAGTTCGAGAAGGAACAACCTTGAGTGCGACCTTAAGCGGATGGTCGCAGGTGGTCTCGCTTCCTCAGTGGAAATCACTTGCGATGTCGTTTGCAAAACTGATCACAGGCCAGATTCCATATGATGGACTCTACGCGCTTATTTCTGGAGGTATGGTGTTGTTATTTGGTTTTGGACTATTTCTTGTTCTTCGAACGCAGAAACAGTTGCGACTCTTTTTTGTTTGTTCTGCGGTACTACCTGTGGTTTTGGCTTGGCTTGTTTCATTTTTTGTTCCTGTTCTTGCGCCAAAACGCGTGCTATTTGTGTTGCCATTTTTGTTTATGATGTTTGCATTTTTAGGAAAAAAATTCGGTCGCGTTTCGAATGGTATTCTGGGCGTGTTTATCACTCTTCAAGTTCTCGTTCTTTTTTCGTACTGGAGCGATACGAGTTTACAGCGCGAGGATTGGAGAACGGTTTCGCGTGAAATATACGAGCAATATGATCCATCAGAAACACTGTTAATCTTTGGATTCACCGATGCTTTTGCACCTTGGAGGTTTTATGATCAACAGCAAGAAGTTCCTTTTGATGAAGTTGCGTTTTCCACAATTCCAATTTCAGCGGAGGAAGTTCAACAATTAGATCAAAAAGTTCGCGCATATCAGACAATCATTATTTTTGATTATCTTCGCGATCTCACCGATCCAAATCGGATGATTGAGAAAAAACTCGAACAACTTGGGTACATCGGAGAAAAAAGTATTCCTTATCAGCATATTGGATTTCTTCGTGTGTATCAAAAGATTGTGTATCAAGCTAATAGCAGGGTAGAATAGATTTATGACACCAAAAATCGTTATGGATGTGAGTTCGATTCAGTATGGTCGAGGAGTATCTCGATACACGAAAAATCTTTTCTCGGCACTTTCAAAAAGGAAAACAATTGAGATGTACGCTTTAGGTGCATCGTTGCGAAAGTATCAGATATTGCGCGCTGAACTGCAAGGCACGCCTGCAAAAAATAATCACCTGTTCCCGATTCCTGATCGCGTGCTGAAATCGATGTGGAAGTACGGTGTGATGACTCCAGATAGAATTATTCGCGACCCCTCGTTGTTTCACGCGTGGGAGTATCTTCCACATACACTGCGTATACCTTACGTAGTGACAATTCATGATCTTGCGATGTTACGTTTTCCGAAATCCGCACATCCTGTATTATTGAAAACGCATCAGATCATTTGGGATCGAATCAAAAAAGATCATGCGCATGTGATTGCGGTTTCTCAAGCGACAAAAAACGACTGTGTGGAACTTTTGCAGTTAGACGATTCAAAAATTCACGTGGTGTACGAAGCGCTTCCCAAGGAACAGCGTATTGTCCCAACAAAAGACGATATTTTAAAAACAAAAAAGAAGTTCCAGATAGAAAAGCCGTTTATTTTCTTTTTAGGAACGCAAGAGCCGAGGAAAAATGTGTTGCAGCTTATTGAGGCGTGGAAAGACATGAAAAAAGAGTTTGATCTTGTGATTGGTGGAGCGAAGGGGTGGGAAAAAATGCCAGTCGAAAAAGGTATTCACTACGTTGGATATCTTGATCCTAAGGATTCTGCTTCATTGTATCGATCAGCATCAGTGTTTGCGTATCCTTCTCTGTATGAAGGTTTTGGTTTGCCAATGTTGGAGGCGTGGTTTCATAACGTCCCCGTCGTGAGCTCAAAAACACCTGCGCTTGTTGAGGTAGGTGGCAATGCGGTTGTTCAGGTTGATCAGGATGATCCTCACTCGATTTCAGCGGGGATTTTACAGGCAGTTGAACAACGTGCAACGCTTGTGAAAAAGGGAACAGCACGGCTAACTCAATTTTCTTGGGACCGCGCTGCGGAAGAAACTGAACTAGTGTATCGTGCCATTCTACAAGGAAAAAACAGTACATGAAACCGATGCGCATTGGAATTAACGCGTACGAAGCGAATGTTCTCAATCGAGTTGGAAGCAACGTATACGCATTTCATCTGCTTCATCAGATTGTGCATCATGCAGAACAACATCAAGATGAGGTTGTGATTTATTTGCCGACTCCCCCATTAGATGATTTACCAAAACCTTCCCCGACCGTTTCATATGTGATTTTGCAGTCTGCGCGATTGTGGTCGATTGTAAGCTTACCTTTTGCGTTATTGCGTGAAAAACTCAAATGTTTTCAAGAAAAGCGTCCGTATTTTGATGTTTTTCTTTCGTTGGGTCACTACGCACCAATCTACACAGGTTCAAAAAGCGTTGTATGTATTATGGACGTAGCCTACGAACGGTACCCCGAATTATTTTTAAAAGGGGATTTGATGAAGTTACGCGCGCTCACGCGCGCTTCGTTGTTACGCGCAGAAGGAATAATCACTATTTCAGAATCATCACATAATGATATTCTTCGAATTTTTCGTCCTCGTGCACCGATCGAAATTTGTTACCCATCACTTTCATCAACGGAACTTGACTCTGCGTCGTCGATGCCTACGAAATCTGTGTCGCGACCAGTGCCATATGAATATGTGCTTCATGTAGGAACACTTCAACCGCGCAAAAATATTATCCGACTTGTCGAAGCGTTTGAAACGCTCCATGAAACACATCCCGAACTTCACCTTGTGTGTATCGGAAAATACGGATGGATGAGTGAGAACATACAGGCGCGTATCGGGCGATCTCGAAAAAAAGAATTCATTCATGTATTGGGTTTTGTTGACGATGAAGAAAAACGCGCACTTTTATCACATGCGTGTTGTGTTGCTGTTGTTGGTTTATACGAGGGATTTGGGATTCCCGCACTCGAAGCAATTCAGGGGGGCAGTGTGCCGGTTGTGTCCGAAACCGCGAGTCTTCCCGAAGTCGTGGGGCCAACGGGAATCACCGTTGATCCTTTTTCCACGCACTCAATTGCTGACGGACTCGAGAGGGCAATACGAATGAATGTCAAGGAAAAGAAACATCATCTGCATGAATTGCGTGAGTTCACGCGCGAGTTTTCTTGGGAGAAATCGGGGAAAAAGGCGTATAATTACCTTGTAGATATTGCATCTGTGGGAAAGCGAGGGAAATGAACTCTCCATTTTATGATAAATCGGGAAAACAACTCGAATGGTCTGAGGCTGTTCACAAAATTGAGCTTCGATTTGAAAGTATTTGGACAGAGTGTATTACAGGATTTTTGTGGTGGGGTGTTGGAAACGTTCCGTTCCACTTTATTCGACGATTCTTTTATGAGTTGGCTGGTGTGAAGTTGGGATCGGGTTCAACGATTCACATGGGTGCGCGCATCTATCAACCAAAAAATATCTCGATTGGCGAAGGATCGCTTGTTGGAGAGCAGATTCTGTTAGATGGTCGAGATTCATTAACAATTGGAAATCATGTTGATATTGCCTCACAGGTGATGATTTTTAACAGCGAACACGATGTTCGCGCGTCTGATTTTCGTGCGATTCATGCGCCGGTTGTGATTGAGGATTATGTATTTATTGGTCCCCGTGCGATGATTATGCCCGGAGTGACTATTCATACGGGAGCGGTTGTGGCGGGGGGAGCAGTGGTGACAAAAGATGTTGCGAAAGGAACAATCGTTGCAGGTGTTCCCGCAAAAGAAATTGGAGAACGCAAACTCAAAGAATATTCCTATCGACTTGGGAGACCAAGGCTTTTTCAATAACCATGACTGTTCGTACCTCCAACAAAATCTCAAACATTCCAGATATTTCGATTATTATTGTGAGTTATCAAACAAAAAAAGAACTTGCTGATTGTTTGGACTCCATTTTTCGTGAAAAAAACATCTCATTTGAGGTTATTGTTGTTGATAACGCGTCAACCGATGGAACATCAAAAATGATTACGCAAGAATTTCCGAAGGTGAAGTTGATCACCTTGGATTCATTAATTGGATTTTCTGAAAGTAACATGCGAGGCGTTGAAAAAGCGTGTGCGAACACGCTGTTCTTTTTAAATCCCGACACTCTTGTGCGCGCTGATGCAGTTCATCAACTTTTTCAGACATTGTGGTCTCAGAAAAACTACGGTGCGATAAGTGGGCGATTGTTGAATGCTGATGGGTCGCTCCAACCACAAGGAGGTTCTCTCCCTTCATTGCTCGTTGTGTGCATGTGGATGTTCGCGATTGATGATATTCCTAGTATTCACGAACTTGTTTCTCATTATCAGGAACGTAGAAGTTCATATTTTTCATCTTCGGATGGAAAGGTGAAACAGTTTGGATGGTTGGGTGGAACAGCGCTTATGGTGAAAAAAGAGGCATTCGAACAGGTTGGGGGGTGGGATCCAAACATCTATATGTATGGTGAAGATGTGGAGTTGTGTCTTCGCCTTGATCGTGCAGGGTGGGAGATTGTACTTGATCCTCAGGCTGAGATTACGCATTTGCGGTTTAAGAGTACAGGGAGTAGCCAGAGGTCGTTGGTAGGGGAGGTTGAGGGAATAGTTTACATCTGGAAGAAACATTTTCCTGTCTGGCAAAAACCTGTTCTTATCCTTTTGCTCCTGATCGGCGCATGGTTGCGATACGTGTTATTTGGTATACTGTTGCGTGATGAACACAAAAAACAGGCTTATCGAAAGATTTTTACCGTTCTTGCGAATTATTGATGCGAATCTTTTATTGTACTTTTCGCTTTTCTTAGCGGTATTCATTCCACTTTTTCCAAAGATTCCACTTGCAGAGTTAATTCCTGGATACATTGTTCGATTGCGTACCGAAGATGTGGTGATTGCGGTAGGTGCAGTTATTTTTGGTATTCAGTTACTTCGTCGAAAAGTGTCACTGAAAACGCCACTGACAAAATGGATCATCGCGTATCTTATCGTTGGATTGCTTTCCTCGATTTTTGCAATCATCTGGACGAAAACGGTTCCTGCGAACTTTGCGCACGTCTCGAAACTTTTTCTTCATCTGATTCGTCGCGTTGAGTATTTCTCGGTGTTCTTTATCTTCTATGCCGCGATTCGAACAAAAAAACACGCAATCTGGGTGTTGTTGACTTTCTTGTTCACGACATTGACGGTTTCGATTTACGGCGTTGGTCAAAAATATTTGTATTGGCCGGTGTACTCAACAATGAATCGTGAGTTTAGTAAAGGATTGCGATTGTTTTTAACCGAGCACGCACGCGTGCAATCAACATTCGGTGGTCATTATGATTTTGCTGCGTTTTTAGTTATGGGACTCATGATCTCGATCATTGGAATGTTTTATGTTCGTCGTCGTTGGGTGAAGATGGTGAGTGTGGCGACCTTTTTCCTTTCGTTGTGGTCGCTCATGATGACTTCATCACGATCATCATTTCTTGCGTATCTTTTGGCGATCACCATGTTTGCGTTGTGGATGATGAAAAAATCAATCAAGACAGGAATGCTTAAGTTCGTCGGTTTGTATTTCTTTACGTTTTCATTTTTGTTTCTCTTCGGAGATTTGAGTGAACGATTCGCGCAGATTTTCCAAGGTAACGAAGCGTATCAGGCAATGGTGAGTACGGTTGATAAAGTGAAAGAAAATTCATTCAAACCACTCGTTGAGCCACCAAAAGATGGTATTTCTATCGATGATGTCAATAAAGCAGCTGAGGAGGCGGCAAAACGCACCACTGTTCCAGTAATTGTGAGCAGCGATACTCAACCCACTCCTGTAAAACCAGCCGATCTTCCCCCCGACGTCTTTGAGGATATTCCAGATGCGATAATCTCGACAAAGTCGGCAGAAGGAAAAGATATTGAGATCATCATTCCTCGCGTGTTTTCTGAAAACGCACACCGCTTAGGACTATCCGCGGCGATTCGTTTAGACACGCTATGGCCATTTGCGATCCGAGGCTTTTTGCGTAATCCACTTTTTGGATCGGGCTACTCGACCTTGACGAAATATACAATCGAACAGTTTACCGAAGCAGAATCAACCGATAATGATTTCTTGAGAACGCTCGGGGAAACAGGGTTACTCGGATTCATCACGTTCTACGGTGTGTTTGTTGTCTTGAACAAAAATCTCTTACGACTTTCAAAGCATTCCGCGGATCCATTTTCGAGAATCATCGCGATTGGAATGCTTTCGATTACCGCGGGTTTGTTTGTGAATGCGGTATATATTGACGTGTTTGTTTCTTCGAAAGTAATTGAGACGTATTGGGCGTTGGCGGCGGTGTGTTTGCGATATGTGATGTTTTCACAAGAGTCGGTAACAGGGTCGTCGAGTTCATCAGGTTCATTTGCCGATGCGTTTCGAAAGAGTTCACAAAAACAAAAAAGGAAGTTGCATGCGAAAGCTTGAGCTCTTTGTTGTTTTAAGTGTGATGTTTCTTGCTTTTGCGTTGCGTATGTATCGTATTTCAAATCCAGTTGCCGATTGGCATTCTTTTCGTCAAGCTGATACCGCTTCTGTTACGAGAGAGTTTGTGAGACGCGGAGTTGATCTTTTGCATCCTCAGTATCATGATCTTTCGAACATTCAGTCGGGCAAAGAAAACCCCGAGGGGTATCGCATGGTTGAGTTTCCGATCATGAATGCGGGAACTGCAGTTTTTATTTCTGCGTTTAACCTTGATGGGCAGGAAGTGCTGGTTGGAAGATTGTTTGCTGTGATCTTTTCTGGTCTTGCTGGACTAGCGCTCTATTTGTTTGTGAAGACGCTTCTTGGGAGGCGCGTTGCGCTGTTTTCTTTGATTTTATTCTCGATTCTTCCGTACAGCGTGTATTACGGGCGCGTCATCCTTCCTGAGCCGTTTATGATCTGTCTTGTGCTGTGGAGTGGGGTAGCGTATCTCCGTGCGATTACTTCGCGTTCATATCTTACGTTTGCGTTGTATTCTCTCTTGCTGGCGATGGCAATCTTGGTGAAACCGTTTGTGCTGATTTATGTTCCTATTTTCATCACTGCAGGATTTCTTTTGACAAAAAATCTCAAACATTCTCTCGTTGGCGCTATAAGTTCATTGTTTGCAGTTGTTCCATTTTTATTTTGGAGAGACTGGATTCTTCAATTCCCCGAGGGCATCCCTGCTTCCGATTGGTTGTGGAACGAAAAAAACATTCGATTTTCGGGGGCGTTCGTGCATTGGGTGTTTCAAGAACGCATCTCGCGATTGATTCTGGGTATTGGTGGAGTTTCGTTTTTGATTTTGGGAATGATTCGGAAACAAAAGGCCTTTCTTGTGTTTGTAGTTTCTTTATCTGCAATCTTGGTGTATGTTTTGGCAATTGCGGGTGGAAATGTGCGACATGATTATTATCAATTCTTAATTCTTCCGATTTTGTGCATGATCGCGGGTCAGGGAATGGCGTGGATGTGGAATGGAATCGCGGGTTCTTTGGTATTATTTTCGCGAATTGTACTTATTGGTCTGTTAGGTTTTTCAATCTTTGTTTCATGGTATGAGGTACGAGGATATTTTAATGTAAATCACTGGGAAATTGTCATTGCGGGAGAGGTTGTTGATAAAGTAATCCCACAAACGGCAAAGATAATCGCTCCATTTAACGGTGATACAGCCTTTTTGTTTCACACCAAGCGTTCGGGTTGGCCATTGGGATTTGAGATCGATAAAAAGATATCCCAAGGTGCAACACATTACGTGACGGTTTCCTACGATGACGAGGCGCGCGAACTTGAGAAACGATTTAAAACAATAGAAAAAACCGATCGCTTTCTGCTCCTCGATCTTCGCGAACATCTATGAACATTTTAATGCTCACACCCTATCTGCCGTACCCGCTTCATTCTGGTGGTCAAATTCGCACATATAATCTGCTCAAAAGTTTGAGCAAAAAGCACAGTATCACGTTGTTTTCGCTGATTAAAGATGAGTCCGAACGTTCGTACATTGAGGAGTTGCAGAAATATTGTGTGAAGATCCGTGTGTTCAAACGATCAGAGAAAGCGTTTACATTGCGCAACATTTTTCGTGCAGGTTTTTCGCTGTATCCTTTTTTGGTGATCCGCAATTTTGTGGATGAAGTGAAGGACGAGGTTCGTAAAGAACTGCAAGCAAAAGAATATCACGCGATTCATGCGGAGACGTTTTACATGATGCCAAATATTCCCGCAACTTCTGTTCCGGTGCTACTTGTTGAGCAAACAATTGAATATTTGGGTTATCTGAGCTACGCAAAATCATTTCGCTATTGGTTTTTAAAACCCCTTTTGTACATTGATATTTTTAAGATTAAACTGTGGGAAGAATTTTTTTGGCGTGCGTGTACGCGATTGATTGCCATGTCGCAAGAAGATCGACAGTTTATGCTGAAAACAGTCGCCCCCGACAAAGACGTGAATGTTGTTGAGAATGGTGTTGATGTTGAGTTTTTTGAGAAAACAAAAAAGCGTGTGTTACCAAACCCGACGGTGTTATTTGTGGGAACATTCAAATGGCTTCCCAACGTAGAGGCAGTGCAATATCTGGTAGAAAAGGTGTGGCCGATTATTTTGCAGACTGTTCCAACTGCAAAAATGAAGATTGTTGGAAATGCGCCTACAGATGTTGTGTACGCCCTCGCAAAACGTCACAATGGTGTGGAGGTTGTTGGTCGCGTTGAGGATATTCGTGATGCATACGCGAATGCGCATGTTTTGGTTGCGCCGGTATTCAGCGGGAAGGGAACGCGATATAAAGTTTTGGAGGCGATGGCGACGCGTACTCCCGTGGTTGGAACACCCATCGCCGTTGAAGGTCTCGGCGTTCAGTCAGGTGTACATGCGCTTGTGGGGGCGACGGCGAATGAGTTGGCGTTGCACACGATTGCAGTTCTTCAAAACGAAAATCTGCGTGAGGCGCTTGCGGAGCAAGCGCAAAAGTGGGTGTTTGATCGGTACAACTGGAAAAATATCGCGGATAAACTTGACTCAATCTATTTAAAGGTGGGAGATCATCATGTTTAAATCTATTGATGGTACTGTTCCGAACGTAACGGTGGTGTATCTCTCATATAACACAAAAGATGTGTTGAGAAACGCGCTTGAATCATTATTTCAATATGTTTCGATTCCGCTACACGTTGTGGTGGTTGATAATGGTTCATCGGATGGATCGCAACAAATGATTCGAGAACAATTTTCTCAGGTGTTGTTGATTGAAAATGAAAAAAACTTGGGATTTGCGGCGGGGAATAACGTTGCGCTCAAAAATGTTAGTACGGAATTTGTGCTGTTATTAAACGCGGACACCGTGTTGAAATCACAATTTGATTTGCAGTTACTCCTTTCCAATTTCGAAGATGAAACCGTTGCGGTTGTTTCTCCTCGCATTGTGTTGCCGTCGGGAGATCTTGATTGGTCGAGTCATCGTGGTATTCCAACTCCGTGGAATGCGAGTTGGTATTTTTTGGGTGCAGAAAAACTTTTTGCCCACGTTCCTGTACTCAACAGAATTTTCTGTGGATATCATCAGCGCTGGAAAGATATCAATACTCTACATGAAATCGATGCGTGTACGGGTGCGGGAATGTTGATTCGAAGTTCTGCAATGCAAAAAGTGGGATTGTTTGATGAGGATTACTTTTTCTATGGTGAGGATCTAGATTGGTGTTATCGATTCAAAAAGGCGGGTTGGAAGATTGTGTACGATCCTCGCACAGAACTCACACATTTGAAGTATCAAGCGGGTTTGGGAAAGAAATCTGAGCATTCGCGTGCTTTTCGATATTTTTTTGATACAATGGAGATATTCTATAAGAAACACTATCGTTCCACGATTTTTGGATGGTTTGTCATTATAGGTATTCGATGTATTCGTTTTTTGAAAGGAGCAGTTCATGCCAGCAAGTAAAAAACAATCACACGCGTTTCCAAAAGTTACTCGTGAAGATCTTCAATTTCAAATTCAACAGTTGCGATTAGACAAAATTCTTTTTGCGATTGAAGGATTATTCGTTGTTGCCTTTTCTCTTGTTGCGTCCAGTGCGCTTCCAGATCTTATCTATCGCTATATGTATGATTCCGGAAAGTCGGAGCGCGTGGTGAATATTGAAATGTTAACGATGATTCCAGTGATATTCAATGTGGTTGCGCTTGTGTTTGGGACATTCGTCATTGTTTCGAACGTGCTTCGATACAAAAAGATGAGAATGCTTGAAAACGAGCTCGCGCAACTGGAGAAATAACTGCATGCGCATCGGTATAGATGCTCGACTTTCTGGAACAAAAAACGCGGGGATTGGTCGGTATATTGAAAATCTCATACGTGCTTTGGCGAACTTGTCGTTTTCTGATGAGTTTGTTATCTTTGTTTCAGACATTTCCGCGTTTGCGTGGCTTTCCCAAGATACTCGATTTCGTTTGGTCGAGGTTAAGGTTTCTCATTATTCAGTATTAGAACAACTCGTGATGCCATTTGTCATTTGGCGCTCAGGAGTTTCGCTTGTGCACATTCCGCATTTTAATGTGCCGTATATTTGTCCAACGCCGTTTGTTGTGACAATTCACGACCTGTTGTGGCATGAAAAGAAGGATACTCGTGCCACAACGCTTCATCCTATTGTTCATTTTATGAAGTACGCCTTTTATCGGATGATTGTGAAACACGCGGTGGAAAATGCGAGACATATTGTCGTTCCCTCTCAGGTGGTGGAGAAAATTGTTGAAAAATATTATCCCCAGCATGCCCCAATCACCGTAGCATACGAAGGCGTGACACCTTTTTCTTCCGTACACACAACGCCACATTCACAAGATCCATATCTGTTGTGTGTGGGGAGTCTTTATCCACATAAGAACATTGATCGTGTTCTTCCACATCTTAAAAGACATTCAGGGCTTCATTTAAAACTCGCCTCTTCGCGATCGGTGTTTTTGGATCGTTTTCGTCAAAAAGTTCAGGAATATGAACTGGATTCTCGTGTGGAGATTATTGAACATCCTTCGGATGATGAACTCGCTGAGTTATACACGAATGCATTTGCATTTTTATTTCCCAGTAGTTCGGAAGGGTTTGGATTACCCGGTCTTGAAGCAATGTCGCGGGAATGTCCAGTAGTATGTTCAGATATTCCAATTTTTCACGAGGTGTACGGTGATGCGGTTTTATATGTGCATTTTGATGATGAGTCATCTTTTACCGATGCGATGAATGTGCTAAAAGATTCGTCTATGCGAGCCATGTATATAAAACGAGGTCTTCTTCAATCAAAACGGTATTCTTGGATGAATCACGCCAAAACGGTTTTTCAAACGTATCAAGATTATGACTAATCCACGCGTTGCTCTTGTATACGATCGCATAAACTCGATTGGAGGCGCCGAGCGGATTTTACTCGCGTTGCACGATATTTTTCCGTCTGCGCCGTTATTTACTTCAGTTTACGAGAAAGAACTCGCGCCGTGGGCATCGGTGTTTCAAGTTCAAACGAGTTTTTTACAATATCTTCCAAGATTTCTTCGAGATCATACAAAACTATCCACACTGATGCCACTTGCATTTGAACAGTTTGATCTTTCCGAATTCGATATCGTTATTTCTGTGACGAGTGAGTATGCAAAGTGCGTTCTCACGAAACCACATACACAACACATTTGTTATATGTTGACTCCTACGCGATATTTGTGGACGCACTCGGAGCGATATGAGCATGATTTTTTTCGTGGAATCTTTCGAGTGCTTCGACCGTTGTTTCGTTGGTATCGAAAATTTGCGCGGATTGCGGATCTTGCTTTCGCACAACGACCAGACAAATATGTGGCGATTTCAAATGTGATTCAGCACCGTGTTCAGGCATGTTACGAACGTGTGTGTGATCGTGTGATCTATCCTCCGATCCAACTCGATTTGGAAAAAATGCCTCTAATACAACTTCCCCAGCATACATATCGGTTTTTTCTTATTGTATCTCGACTTGTTCCATACAAACGAATTGATGTCGCAATTCGTGTCTGCATGAAGAAAAAACGTCACTTGATCATTATCGGCAAAGGAAGCGACGAAAACAGACTGCGACACCTCGCACATCATTCTTCATATATTCATTTTCTTGGCTATTTGACAGAAGGAGAAGTTCTCGGATACTATCAGGTGTGTGAAGCGTTACTGATGGTCGGTGAAGAGGATTTTGGATTAAGTGCGATTGAGGCGATGCGTGCTGGCCGACCTGCGATCACGCATGTAAAAAGCGGAAACGCAGAACTCATTCGTGATAATGTGACAGGGATATTGATACAAAATGAGATGGACGAAGCACTTGATGCTGGTATCGAACGGTATGATGGGGTACAGTGGAACTCTCGTCTTATTCGAGAAGATGTAAAAAAACTTGATCAATTGAGTTTTGAAACGAACTGGAGGAGGATCATTTATGGATAACCACGCATTCGCGTTAATTTTAGCAGGGGGCGGAGGTACTCGACTTTGGCCGAAATCTCGAGAGAAATCTCCAAAACAATTACTCAAGCTTGGAGGCGAAAAAACATTACTTCGAATGACCGTGGATCGTGTACAAGCGCTTGTTGATTGGGATCACATTTTTATCATTACAAACGCGTCACAGTACGCTGATGTTCGTCGTGAGGTGCCCGAACTTTCCGATACGCAGATCATTCAAGAACCAATGAAACGTGAAACGGCGATGGCGATGGCATTGGGAGCGATGGCGATCTATTCTCGTGATCCAAAAGCCGTGGTGATGAACTTTGCCTCTGATCATGTGGTGACAGATCAGAAAGAGTTTGAACACGTAATGCAGGTGGCGGTTGAGGTTGCCACAGATGTGTCGAAGTTGGTGGCGGTTGGTATTTCTCCAACGTTTCCCCATACGGGTTTAGGATACATCCAAATTGGATCGCAAAACGCAACGCTACACAACCTTCCCGTGTACTCGGTTACGAGTTTTCGCGAAAAACCGAATCTTGAGTTGGCACAATCGTTTATTGCGTCTGGAAAGTACTTTTGGAATGCAAACAACTACACTTGGTCTTGTGAAGCTCTTTTTCAGGCGCTTGAAACATATGCGCCTCAAATTTTTCAGGCGATTCATGCGGTTCTTCCCGCCATTGGAACGGATTCTTTTGGTGACGCGATGAAAAAGGCCTATGAATCTGTTGAGTCAATCTCGATTGATTACGCGGTAAGTGAAAAGGCGAACAATCTCTATCTTGTTCCTGGGGATTTTGGATGGAATGATATTGGAGATTGGTCTGTGGTGTATGATCTCTCAAAAAAAGACGCTTTTGACAACGCAATTTTACGCGAAAAAGATTCTGGTGAAATCGAAGTGCTGGATGCTCATCGAAATTTGGTCTATGCGGATGGAAAATGTGTGGCGATCGTCGGCGTTGAAGATATGGTGATTGTTGACACCGATGAAATATTGTTAGTCATCCCTAAACATCGTTCACAAGATGTGAAAAAAATTGTCACACAATTAAAAGAACAAAAAAAACTGCATCTTTTATAGGAGAAGTCATGTCCTACAACCAACAAAAAAGAATACTTGACCTTATTCTTGCATCCATTTTATTGATTCTATTCTTCCCTGTGTGGATTATTGTTCCAATCTTAATTATGTTGGACTCAACGGGGCCGATTATTTTTACACATAAACGAGTTGGAAAAGATGGAAAAACAATTTATCTGTACAAATTTCGGTCGATGGTTGAGGATGCGGATGAGATTTTACATGAAAAAGACAAAAAACTTCTCGCTGAGTTTAAGCGCAATGACTGGAAACTTGAACACGATCCGCGCATCACGCGACTTGGAAGGATTCTGAGATCCCTGACGATTGATGAGTTTCCTCAAATCTTTAATGTGTTTAAAGGTGATATGAGTATGATTGGCCCGCGCGCATATGTGCGAAAAGAACTGGATGAGCAAATGGAGAAATATCCTGAAACTAAGCCACTTATTAACACCATTCTTTCTGTACGACCTGGAATCACGGGTCCATGGCAAACATCGGGGAGAAACGAGATTCCATTCAACCAGCGAGCGAAGATGGATGCCGAGTACGCTGGACAAAAATCCATATATAATGATATTCTGATTATATTGAAGACGCCCAAAGCCATGATTTCAAAATGGTGAAAGAGGAACCGCTATGACTGCCCCGTCACAAAACACATCAAGAAACACAGAGGATCCGCTCGAGATTCTTCGTCGAATTCTAGATGAATCTGATGCAAACCCAAGTTCTCCAAAAGTCACATCAACTGAGTCGAGTTTAAACGAAGATGCTCGAGTTGAAAAAGAAACACCTCCTGTGCTCGATGATTTAGAAAAAGAAATCTCAACACTTGATCTTGAACAACCACTCGGTGGAATGCCTTCCGTAAATCAAACAGATGATGATGACGAAGATGAAAGAAAAGCGGTTCCCTTTCGAAAGATCTCCATTTTTCATAAGGATGAAGATGATGATGTTGGAGAGAAAAAACTTGTACTTGATCAAATTCTCTCTAGGGAAAAACCCGTTGAGATTGCGAAAACAAAGAAAAAATCAAAACTGGGAAAATGGGTGCTTGGGATTTTTCTTTCCCTTTTTGTGATAATAGGTGTGTTCGGCGCATTGGGATTTTATTTTTATCAACATGCTCAAGGAATGATTGCCATTGTACGAGAAATCGAAGTGTCTGCTCGTGGGTCGTACGCTGAAATTAAGGCGCAAAACTTAGTTGAGGCAAAAAAACACCTCCTTTCTGCTGATGAAAAAATGAAAGAGCTTCATCGTGCGTATTCGGCGCTTTCCTGGACAGGCAAGATTCCATTTGCGGGATCCTATTATCAAGATGGTGAACACACGATGAACGCTGGGCAGACTGCAATAGAAGTGGGAGAGCTTGCATTACAAGCGATTGAACCGTATGCAGATGTGCTTGGATTTGCTGGCGAGGGGACGTTTACGGGTGGGTCGGTAGAAAACCGTATTCAACTCGCGTTGACGACACTCGACAAGGTTATGCCGGTAATGGATCAAATATCCACAAAATTAGACACAATTAATACGGAACTTTCAATGATTGATGAGAATCGATACCCAGAGTCCGTTCGCGGTATTTCGATCCGATCAAAAATCACAAAAGCAAAACAGTTGAGTGCGCAGGCATCTGTTGCGATCAAGGAAGGTCGCCCTGTACTTGAGGTACTGCCAAGTGTTGGGGGAGCGGATGGGAAACGAAAACGATATCTGGTGATTTTTCAAAACGACAAGGAGTTGCGCGCCACGGGTGGATTTATGACCGCCTATGCGTTTATTTTTGTTGAAAATGGCGTTGTGACACAAGAAAAATCCGATGATATCTACGAACTCGATAAGAAATTTGCGAAAAAGCCCGCAATCCCAGAAATTCTGAAAGTTGGATTGACCACAGAGAAAAAATGGAACCTGCGCGACATGAACATTGATCCCGACTTTAAGAAATCGATGGACACTTTTTGGGAGCACTTTCAGGATGTCCCCGGTGAACCACATGAAATTGATGGAATCATCGCGATGGATACGCATGTACTTGAAAATCTCGTTGAGGTGCTGGGCCCGATTCAAGTTCCTGGGTATGGAACGTTCACCGCAGAAAAAGATAAACGATGTGACTGTGCGCAGATTATCTACGCGCTTAGTGAGATCGTGGATCGACCCACACCGTATATTCGCGAAGATAGAAAAGGAATCATCGGTCCGATGATGCAGGCGATCATTTCGAAGGCGTACGACGCGCCAAAGTCGCAATGGCCGACACTGTTCCAATCAGCGTGGGCGAATGTTCAAGGGAAACACGTGCAGTTCTATTTCTTTGATGAAAAAACACAGAAAGCGGCTGAAACAGTTGGCGCCGCGGGACGTTTGAAGGCGCCTGTCGCAGGGGAAGACTATTTGATGCTTGTTGACGTGAACTTAGGTGGAGCGAAATCAAATATGTTTGTGAAGCAATCGGTGAAACACACCGTGAGCGCTCCACAGAATGGAATGGTGAAGAAAACCGTTGAGCTTACGTATAAAAACGCGTTTCCCGCTTCCAACTGTAATCTTGAGGCAGGACAACTCTGTTTGAATGGTGAGCTAACCGACTGGTTCCGCGCCTACGTACCCAAAGGTTCTGTACTCGATGAGTCTCTTGGGTTTAACACGGATTCGGTGAAAACATACGAAGAAGGCGATCATATGGTAATTGAAGGGGTGTTTCGCGTTGTGCCTATGGGGCAAACCAAAATCACTTTGAGTTATCAAGTACCGTACACTGCAACTGAATACCGTTTGTTTATGCAGAAACAAGGTGGAACAGATGATGTGACGCATTTGTTTGATGTTGAGGGTGGTGAAACGGAACTCAAACTCGATATGGATAAATCTGTTGTGATTCCGTTTTAATTATGCGCGATTACTCCACTACAGAGGCTATTGTGCTTCGTCACGCGAGGACGGGGGAAGCGGATCGCGTTGTTACCCTTTTTACACAAGAATTTGGACGGGTAAGTTGTATCGCGAAAGGTGTGCGAAAAGTTTCATCCTCAAAAAAGTCAGCATTGGAACCTGGATGCACCATTTCGTGCTCACTTTCGATGGGGAAGGGAATGCCAATCATCACGCAGGCGGTACTGATTCAGGACGTTCAGGGCGCGTACAAAGATCTTCACATTTCAAAAGCGTTGCATCAAATTCTTGAAATTTGTGATGCACTTTTGGCCGATGGTGAGCCAGATGCTGAGATGTACTCGCTTCTCGCTTCTTCGCTTCAAGTGCTTGTTGAATGGGATGCGTATACGTCCGGAAATCGACGAGAGTTGCTTGTTGAACGTCTTCAACAAATGTTGCGTTTGCAGGGATATTATGTTGATCCTCAACTTCCAATTTCACAAAATGTTGAGCATGCAATTGAAAAAAAACTTCGTAGTTTCGATTACTTGACTGTGTCTGGTGTCTAGGATTAAATAACCACAAGGAAACTATGGATCAATTTACCTTGGATGAGGTCGTTGCATTTGCAAAACGCAGAGGATTTGTGTATCCATCTGCTGAAATTTACGGTGGACTTGCCAACTCATATGATTTTGGTCCAATGGGTGCGCTGTTGTTGAAAAGTCTTCGCGCTTTGTGGTGGAAAAAAATGGTCTATTCGCGAACCGACGTTTTGCCTTTGGAAGCGGGTATTATTTCCCATGCTGATGTGTGGAAAGCTTCGGGACATGTTTCATCTTTTGCTGACGCGATGATCGATTGTAAAGAATGTCACACGCGCATGCGCGCGGATCACTTGATTGAGGACTTTTTTGTTGCGCATCCTCCCGCTGATGGATCGGAAGTGAAGGTGGAAGGAAAATCGACTGATGAATTTTCTGCAATGATTGCTGAACATCATATTCTTTGTCCAAAGTGTGGAAAGTTTTCTTGGACCGAGGTTCGCAAATTCAATCTGCTTTTTCCGGTAAAAATGGGAATCCTTGAAGGTGAGCAGTCGCTTGCGTATCTTCGAGGTGAAACCGCACAGGGAATGTTTTATTTGTTTAAATCGGTTTTGGATTCTGTGCGCGTTCGATTGCCTTTTGGTCTTGCTCAAATGGGAAAGAGTTTTCGAAATGAGATCACAAAAGGAAACTTTATTTTTCGCACTCTTGAATTTGAGCAAGCAGAAATCGAATATTTCTTCAATCCAAAGACACATGATTGGAAAGCGCTGTTTGAGGACTGGCAGAAGCGCATGAATTCGTTTGTTGTGGATGATTTGGGTGTGAATGCCGATCGTGTGCGATGGCGCGAGCATTCTGAGGAAGAGCGATCGTTCTACAGTTTGCGAACGGTTGATCTCGAATATAACTTTCCATTCGGATTTAAAGAGGTATGGGGACTTGCATACCGTACGGATTATGATTTGAACGCACAGATGAAACACAGCGGTGCGGATTTGCGATACATGGATCCGTACACCAATGAAAAATTTGTTCCCCATGTGATTGAGCCTGCGGTCGGAGTCACGCGGTTATTTTTGGTTTTGCTTTGTGATGCGTTGAAAAAGATGGATGATGGTCGTGTCATTTTTGCGCTTCCAAAGACACTCGCGCCGTACCGCGTTGCGGTGTTTCCGCTGTTATCAAACAAAGAAGAACTCGTGAAAAAAGCGCGAGAAGTATACGATTCACTTTCGCAGGACATGATGGTTGCATGGGATGATCGTGGAAATATTGGAAAGCGCTATTTAAGTCAGGATGAGATTGGGACACCTTCATGTGTGACAGTTGATTTTCAAACGCTCGAAGATAACACGGTCACCGTTCGCGATCGCGACACGACAACGCAAATTCGTATATCAATTGATGAACTAAAAGGAGCTGTATGAAAAAGATGTGGGCCATTGGAGGAATCGCGGGAACGCTTTTTGTTGCGTTGGTCGCACTCATTATTTCATTTGTTTCTGGTAACCCTGAACCCACCGCCTCCCCCGTTCCATCTCGCAAGCCAAAATTAACGATCCCCGCAAATACGATCCCCGTTTCCGAGCGTCCGTACGTGACCGTTCGACCAACAGGAGGTCGAGAAGTCGTGTTGGTCATGCACGACTTGAAGAAAAAGGCGGACTCGGTTGATTTTGAGTTGCAGTATGCGTCCGGCGATAAGCAAGAAGCGGCGATTGGATCATTACCGATGTCCACAACCTTTCCTGTAACAAAAACGATTCTGTTGGGCTCAAAAAGTGGCGGAGGAAAGATCACCTATCACGAAAACGTGACTGGTGGAATGTTGACGCTGTCATTTTATGATGAAAACTATAAACTCGAAAACACTTGGAACTATATCGAGATGAAAAAATCGATAGAGTCCGTGGGTTCAAAGGATGGAAAGTTTCATTTTACTTTCACAAAACCCGAGAAATCTCAGCAATATATGATTGTGTATCAAAGCCCCGGGTTGCCTGCACCAATCGAAGGAGAGATTATTGCAGGGCCGTACTCCATAGCAGGCGTCTCCGAGTTTACATCAGCGGGGTCGGCCGAGGTTCGTGTTTCAAAGGAAGTTTCAACTGCAACTTTGCATACATGGGATGGAAAAGAATGGAGTTCTAAAAAAGTAACGGTGAAAGATAAACTCATTACAGAAAAAGCGACTGCGAATCTCCTGTTTGTTGTAACAGAGTAACGGTGAAAATCTGGTAAAATGCCCGCATGAGTAAGGAACAATCATCAGGATTACCCGATTCTTCGATCGTTAAAAAACCTGTCGAAAAAAGCGATCTTCACATTTTATTTGTCGATGATCAAGGTGTGGGAAGATGTAATATTGCCAAAGCATTTGCGAAAAAAATGGGATTTGAAAACGCAGATAGTGCTGGCGTTCGAGCACCAGATTCTGGCCGAACTGACTTACATCAGTCGGTTATTGAAATTATTCATTTGCGTACAAAGATTGATGCATCAGATTGGGAAGTACAACTGTTAGCTCAAGAAATGGTGACAACCGCTACGATTGTCGTATTTGTGGGAATATCAGAAGAGCTTCCTGATTATGTTTTTGAGACTGCATTTGCTGTAATTAATGCAGAACTTGCTGACCCGTTTCATGATCTTGAGAATAAGCTTCAAAACATAACCACAAAACTTGCTCTTATTGTTATTACAGTATTAGGAGCAGTTGCGCGAGATCATACGCAAATTCCAGTACATACAAAAGTGGGCACTTTAGATAGGAGAGGAATTAATGAACTCGTGCCATATTATGCAGATCCAAATTATCGTTTAGAGCAAAGTGTAACAATTCAATCCCGTGTGTAATTTTTGCTTTTTCATTTTTAACGCGATCCTATAATCGTTCTTTTCTATTGAAGGTTTGTTTTCCGATTTTGTTTTTCTGTACTAATGTTTCGCCTTTTCTTTGTCTTGACACAAGGCAAGATTTGGTGTGAAATAAATGAAGTTCGGAAAAAAATGGGAAAGTGTCCTAGAATATGATGACAGGAACCTATTATCACACCGTTGAATCCTCGGGAAGAGTCTCGGTTCCTGTGAAGTTTCGTGAGTTGCTCGGTGAACATCCTATAATCACAAAAGGTTTTGATGGATGTTTATTTCTTTTTTCGCAAGCAGAATGGCAAAAACTCACATCTTCTTTTGAAAACGCGAGTGTGATGAAAAAAGCGAACCGAGACGTGGTTCGTTCATTTGCCTACTCGGCACATGTGGTTTCCTTTGACGAAACGGGTCGCGTCCTCATCCCCGACCACCTCCGTGCTTCGGCAACGCTTGAAAAATCCGTGGTGTTTGCAGGTGCATTCTCGCGTGTAGAAATCTGGAATGAAAAATCCTATGCGGAATATGTTGAAAAGCTCGAAAAAACAGTTGAATCATCCGCAGAATCATTCGAGGAGGTGTATGAATAACGCTCCTCATATTCCCGCAATGTTGGTTGAGGTGATTCACGCACTTCAAGTGAAAGAAAATCAAACATATGTTGATGCGACCTTTGGATTTGGCGGACACAGCAAAGAAATCATGAAAAAAGGTGGAAAAGTTATCGGATTCGATCATGATCGAACGGTTATTGAGCAAAACACCGTCACATTTGAAAAAGAAATCAGCGCAGGAAAACTCACGCTGATTCACGATTCATTTGAACATCTCGCAGATCACCTTCAAGAGAAAGTTGCAGGAATATTATTTGATTTTGGTGTGAACAGTCAACAAATCGATGATGCTTCGCGCGGATTTTCATTTCAACATGAGGGCCCCCTTGATATGCGCATGGATGACCGACTCTCCGTAAAGGCACAGGATTTAATCGCAGCGCTCGGTAGAAAAGAACTCGCAAATTTATTTTTCCATTACGCGCAGGAATCTTTTGGTCGAAAAATCGCGGACGCGATTGTGGATGCGCGCAAACTCAGTCCCATTACCACAACTCGACAGCTCACCGAAATTATTCACAACGCGCTTGAACGCGATCGTGTGCGAGGGATCGATTCTGCCACAAAAGTGTTTATGGCTTTACGTATTGCGGTAAATGATGAACTGCGAACAATCGAGCGAACACTGCCTACTTCGCTCGATTGCCTCGCGGAAGGTGGTCACATCGTCACTATTGCATTTCATGAAGGTGAGGATCGTATTGTGAAGAATGTGATGAAGGATTGGGAGATCGAAAAACGGGGATTCAATGTTTTTAAGAAACCGCTCACGCCAACGAATCAGGAAATGTACAAAAACCCACGTGCACGAAGTGCAAAGCTCCGCGCATTTGTAAAAAATCAATACAAAGGACGTATATGATTCGTTCTCGCGGATGCCATTCGATCACCATTTCACCAGTGATGATGTGCGGATATTTTCTTTCTTTATTCGCGTTGGTTGTTTCGTTAACTTCCTACGTTTTTGTGAGTAGTGTTGGTATTTCTCGAGGTGCTGAAATGAAAAAACTCGAACGCTCGATTGCCGAAACAGAAAAAACAATCACATACGCACAAGCATCATTGTCTTCGAAGTACTCACTTCAGGACATAAAACAACACGCAACACTTGAAGGATACGTTTCCGTTGCTCAATTAATCTTTTTGTCGCCTGACAGTTCCCTTGCGTATGTGCAAGAATAAAGACAATGAGAACGCACGAGGAAGTTCAGTCGGCTCGACAGTTTGCTGGTCGCTCAAGATTCATTGAAATCATGTTTGGCGTTGCGTTTGTGTTGATTATTTTGCGTTTATATTATTGGCAAATCATTCGCGCGGAGTCGTTGCAGGCAATTGCAGATGCGCAATATGGAACGCAACGAACACTCAAAGGAAGTCGAGGAACAATTTTTTCAGCAGATGGATATCCTCTTGTGGTGAACAAACCCGTGTTTCGATTGTATGTGGAACCAATTCATCTTACTGCTCCAATTGATCACATTGCAAATACGCTCGCCCCACTTTTTGCACAGCTTTCGTACGAGGATGATCAGGCATTGTATGCGAGTAGTTCTGCTGAGGTTGTTCTAGAACAACTTCAAAAAGAATGGACGAGTTCGATTCTTGATCGGTTACAAAAGAAATCGCCGTGGGTGAGTGTGAAAAATAACATTCCGTTGCAAGTGAAGGATGATATTGAACAACTTTCCATTGATGGTTTGGGATTTGAAGAACAAGAGGCGAGGTTATATCCCGAAGCATCGCTCTCTGCGCAAATTCTGGGATTTGTTGGGAAAAACCAAGAGGGAGAGGATCAGGGATACTTTGGGGTAGAGGGATTTTTTGATCGGGAGCTCCGTCCGCGTTCGGGATTGTCTGTGTTGGAAAAGGATGCGCTGGGGAATCCGCTAAGCATTGGCACACATTCGACGATCGGTGCGAGAAACGGTCGGGATATTCAACTGACGTTGCGTCGTGATATTCAGTTTTTGTTGGAAGAACATTTGAAAAGAGGGATGGAGAAATACGGAAGTAAAACTGCCGAAGGAGTGATTATGGATCCCGCGACGGGAAAAATTATTGCGATGGCCTCTTTTCCTTCGTATGATCCTGAAAAATACTATCAATATCCACCCGAAACCTACTCATCACTGCTAGCAAATGATGTGTATGAACCTGGATCAACCATGAAAATCTTTACCGTGGCTTCGGGAATTGATGCGGGTGTGATTCAACCTGATTCTGTGTGTCCTGTGTGTGATGGTCCTCGAAAAATCTCGGGATTCACGATAAAAACATGGAACAATGAGTATTATCCCAACTCAACGATTACCGATGGACTTGTTCATTCGGATAACACGGTGATGATTCATATTGCTGAGTTATTGGGGAAAGACAAATTTTTAGACTACATGAAAAAATTTCATCTTTTTGAAAAAACCACAATTGAGTTGCGCGAAGAAACAATTGCGCCCGAACGAAAAACCTGGAGAGAGATCGACATCGCTACCGCGAGTTTTGGTCAGGGGGTGGCGATGAATGGACTTCAGATGGTGCAGATCGCGCAAATAATTGCCAACAAAGGCCTTCTCGTACAACCAACACTGCTTGAATCGATGGATGATGAGGGGACAGTTATGAAGCAGGAAGCAAAAGTCGGTGAACGCGTTATCTCGGAGGAAACGGCGTGGAAGGTCACCGAAATGATGGAGCAGTCCGCGGCTCATGGTGATGCAAAATGGGCAATTCCAAAGGGGTATCGAATAGCGGGAAAGACGGGGACCGCCCAGATCCCCGTGGAAGGTCATTATGACGAAGAAAAAACGGTTGCGAGTTTTGTAGGATTTGCTCCAGCAGAAAATCCAAGGTTTGTTATGTTAATTAAATTGCGGGAACCGACATCATCTCCTTGGGGATCCGAGACCGCGGCACCGCTGTGGTTTGCGATTGCGAAAGATCTTTTTATTCGTATGGGCATTGCTCCATCTCAATAAACGAATGGCCAAAGGCGGTCTTGAGAAATACTTCAAGGGATAGGATAATCAAATGATGTCGCTTTCAAGAATGCTTCAAACGGTGAAACGTCCATACCACTTTCTCAAAGGTTTTTTTGCTACAACGTGGTATCGAAATCCTTCGAACGCGCTGACAATTCTCTGTGTTACGGGAACGGATGGAAAAACGACATCCGCAACACTTTTATATCATGTGCTTAAACATGCTGGGAAAAACGTTGCACTTGTTTCAACCGTCGCTGCCTACATAAAAGAAAAAGAAATCGATACGGGGTTTCATGTTACATCTCCAAGTCCATTCGCACTGCAGTCGTTTCTGTTTGAAATGAAGAAACAAGGGATTCAATATGTGGTGTTGGAAGTTACAAGTCACGGAATTGATCAACATCGCTTTTTTGGAATAAAACCGTTCATTACAATGCTGACAAATATCACACATGAACATTTGGATTATCATGCGACATATGAAGAATACGCGCGAGTTAAACTACGATTGCTCCGTCGTTCAAAAAATATCGTGATAAATCGGCTTGATCATTCGTACCATTTGATCAAGAAAACGCTGCGGATGCAGATTGAGTCAAAAATGATTGCATCGTTTGAATATGATACAAAGCATATTTCACCTTTGGTGTCGCACGCGATTTCGCAACGTTTTTCAGAATCGTACAATCAAGAAAACGCAAGTGGGGTTTGGAAAGTGTGTGAGCTTCTTCATCTTTCAGAGGAAGTGTTTCGAGATGCCGTCGCGTCTTTTCCTGGGGTTGTTGGAAGAATGCAAGAAATTCGAAACGGAAAAGGGATTCGTGCGATTGTGGATTTTGCTCATACACCAAACGCATTGGAACGTGCGTTACAAACATTGCGAACAACAAAAAAATCGCAAACGGGAAAACTTCTTGTTGTTTTCGGATGTGCTGGATTGCGCGATCGCTTGAAGCGACCCATGATGGGACGAGTCGCGTCTGAACTTGCAGATGAGGTGATTCTCACAGCGGAGGATCCTCGAACGGAGTCAATTCAAGCGATTACCCGTCAGATTAAAGATGGGTGTAGTAAAAAGGCATTGGGACATATACACGAAATAGCCGACCGAGATGAAGCGATTCGATTCGCGGTTTCTCTTGCAAAAAAAGGCGATACAATCGCTGTTTTCGGAAAAGGACATGAAAAATCGCTCAATCTAGACGGGAAACACGAAACACCTTGGTCAGATCAAGAGGCGTTGCTTCGTGCGCTTACGTAAATCTATGCATATAAACAGTACTCAGAAACCAAAAATTGTTGCGATTGGTGGAGGAACGGGAACATCCACCATTATTTCTGGACTTGCTACTTATCCTGCTGAGTTAACGGCAATTGTATCCATGGCGGACTCCGGTGGTTCAACGGGACGACTTCGTGATGAATTTGGATTTCAACCTGTCGGTGATGTGCGACAATCGCTTGTTGCGTTAGTGCACGAGAAACAAAAAGAATGGATTCGAAAAATATTGTTGTATCGTTTTTCAAAAGGAAATGGACTTCAGGGACATAACCTTGGAAATCTTTTGCTGACCGCGCTACAGGATATGACAGGAAGTACCGCTCGATCACTTGAAATTATTGAGGAAACTTTTCATTTGCAGGGGAAAGTGTTGCCGATAACAGAAGATAATGTGCAGTTACAAACGACGTTTACCGATGGATCGACCGTGATGGGAGAGGACTATTTTAATACACACAGTGTATATGCAAAAAGAATTAACAGTATTTCACTTGTTCCTTCGGCGCATATTTTTAGACCAGCATTTGAAGCAATCGAACACGCTGATTGTGTGGTGATCGGGCCTGGAGACTATTATGCAAGTCTTTTGGCGACCCTTTGCGTAGATGGAGTGAAAGAAGCGTTTGGTGCAACGACAGCAAAAATTATTTTTGTCGTAAACCTTATGACAACCGTGAATCAAACGCGAGGGATGCCCGCATCGGCTCATATTCAAGGAATTGAGAAGGCGATTGGTCGAAAAATTGATCTTGCGATTTGCAATACTGGGAAAATTCCCGCCAATCTTCTTGCACACTATGCGCAAAACGATGAGTTTCCAGTTGAGATTGATACGATTTCGTGTAGTACAATCGCTGAGGATTATGTTCTTTCTGTTCCCGTTCACGAACATACCGGCGATGTTCTTGAACGCTCGTATCTTCGACATGATCCAACGCGTATCGCACAAGCAATTTGGAGATCATTATGAAACACGTTCAAGCGATTATTCTTGCAGGTGGCCGTGGGAAGCGAATGGGTGTCCATGAGATGCAGAATAAAGTCATGATTCCACTAAATGGAAAACCGATGTTGGCATATCCCGTTGAAAGGTTAGCGCGGATGGGAATTGAACATCCTATTGTTGTCGTAGGTCACGCAAAGGAAAGTATTTTTTCATATTTTGGGGATTCACTTATCTATGCGGAACAAAAACAACAGCTTGGAACCGCGGACGCGGTTGGTTCTGCGCTTCCATTTGTAGATAAAGATTGTGTTGATGTTGTGGTTCTGTACGGTGATCATTGTGCGTTTTACACGGAAGAAGTACTACAAACTGTTCTTAAACTTCATACAGCTCAACAGGCTGATGTCACGCTCATTTCTACAACGGTGGAAAATCCGTTTGGATATGGCAGAATTCTTCGTGATGAAAACGGTGAGGTTTCTGGTATTGTTGAGGAAAAAAATGCAACTGATGAACAGAAAAAAATTCGGGAGATTAACACAGGGAATGCGGTGTACAAAAAATCGTTTTTATTAAAAACGCTCCCACTGGTAAAAATGAACGAAGTGAGTCAAGAGTATTATCTTACGGATGTGTTTGAGATAGGCGTTCGTTTAGGAGCAAAGATTCAATCGTGGAATGGACGTGACGAAGCATTGGGAATGGGTGTGAACTCTCCCGATCAACTGGTTGTGGCAGAACAAGAAATGAAAAAACGGACTGCAAAGATATGATACGGTCATTTCTTGGACCGATCGAGATTTTCTTTTCGGAAAAACGCGATGGAGATATGGGAGAGATGACTGTTCGAGAATCATTTTTTTCAAAAAATGGAATAACAGCGCAAAAACAGTTGATCTTAGAGCACGGTGTCCGTGTGCTTTCGAGTGTTACTCGTGCTGAAACGTGGAACGCAGATGCAGTTCTTTTTTCTTCTGAAAGTCTTCTCGAGTGTGGCATGATTTGGATGACAGTAGCGGATTGTGTCCCTGTGGTTATGTGGAATCCGAGTTCGAATATGGGAGCACTTGTGCATGCGGGATGGAAATCGGCGTGGAAAAAAATCCATCTCAAAACGCTTGAACAACTCTGCCCCGATCCCAACGATCGTGCCGACCTTCAGGTTTGGATCGGTCCCTCTATTCAAGATTGTTGTCATAAACGAACAGCGAATGATCGCATGATCCAAGATCCCGCGTGGAAATACGCCGTTCGATATGAAAAAGGAATGCCGTTTTTGTCATTACAGAATGGAATAACGAAGGCGCTGGTCGAACGGAAAGTCCGCTCAGAGAACATTCAGAGTCACGGATCCTGCACTTGTCATCTTGATTCGCGCTTTTTTTCTCATCGACGATTTTCAACGGTGGATCAGGACCTTCGTGGTAGAATGATCTGTGGGGTACGTACAGATGCATAAGTATTTTTCGCAATTTCATCACGCGCATTTTACTGGAATTAAAGGTGTTGGGATGACCTCAACGGCGCAGTGTTTGGCTGATTTGGGAATCGCGATTTCTGGGAGCGATGTCGCTGATGATTTTGTGACCGCACACATCCTCAAAACGGTTTGTTCACAGGTGGCGGTGGGGTTTTCACCAGATCATCTCATGCAGGAGGTTGATTTGGTTGTGTACAGCGGCGCACATCAAGGTTCAAAGAATCCAGAAGTTGAGGAAGCGATACGTCGAGGTATCACGACAATGAGTCAAGCTGAAGTTTTGGGAAAACTCATGGACGGGAAACGGGGAGTGTCGGTGTGTGGTGTTGGAGGAAAGACGACGACCTCAGCGATGATCTCTTGGATTTTATGGAAACATCAAAATAATCCTTCATTCTCGGTTGGGGTTGGTGGAATTGTTGGTATGGAACGAACAGGTGCGTACACCGAAGGGAATATTTTTGTTGCCGAGGCTGATGAATACTCGATTGATCCGCTTGTTGATCGTAGACCGCGGTTTACCTACCAACATCCAGAAATTATTGTCTGTACAAATATTTTTCACGACCATCCCGACATTTATCCAACGTATTCTGATACACTTTCTGCATATAACTCTTTCTTTTCACAGCTTTCACGCTCACAATCCCTCATATATTTCGAAGATGAGAAATACTCAGATGATATTAAAAAGATGGATTTTTCATGTAATCTGATCACAATCGGAAAATCTGATTCTAGCACATTTTCGTATGATCTTTCTTCGTATCGAATACAGCCATTACTCAATCAATTCAGCTTTTCACATGAACAAAGAAAGTATACAGTACGCGTTTCGGTTCCAGGGCTTTTTAATATAAAAAATGTACTCAGTGCGATTGCGACGTGTTCAATTCTTGGCATTCCGATTGAAGAATCAATTGAATACATGCAATCATTTCGTGGTACAGTGCGAAGGTTTGAGTACAAAATGAGACTGTTGGACTCCATTGATTGTTATGACGATTACGCGCACCATCCATCGGAAATACTCCACACGTTGAAAGCGTTGCGAGAGTGGTATCCAAACGCTCGACGTGTTGTGGTGTTTCAACCGCACACCTATTCGCGAACAAAAACGTTGTTTCACGAATTTTCACATGCTTTTGATGACGCGGATGTTGTGATTATTCCTCCCATTTTTGCCAGTGCGAGAGAGGGATTCGATCCATCTATTACAAGCGACCAACTTGTTTCTGCTCTGACCAGTCAAGGGAAACTCGCCTTTTCCCCCTCCTCTCTGGATGAAACAGTTGAACTCTTAAAAGAACTCCTCACGCCGAACGATGTGTTGATGACGATCGGCGCGGGAGATGTGTATCATCTTCACGACATGATACAATCTGCCTATGCAGGCTAATCAATGGCTGACGCTTCTTCAAAGTAAACTTCCACACCTCAATTTTCTTGAGGGCGAACTTCTTTCCAAACATACCTATTTTCGAATTGGCGGACCTGCTCGCATTTTTTGTGCAGTTGATCGTAGAAATGATCTTGAACTTCTTGCAAAAATTGCGTACGAAAATATCATCCCATTTCACGTCTTTGGTGGTGCAAGTAATGTTCTTATTCGAGATGAAGGCGTTGATGCGCTTGTGATCTTGAACAAAACAAAAGAACTCCTCGTGGAAGAATCAGCCGATGATGTGAGGTTTATTGCCGACAGCGGACTACCTGTGAACATTTTGGTGAAATCAACAATAGATCATTCTGCAACTGGAATGCAGTGTTTTCTCGGACTTCCTGGAACAGTAGGCGGTGCGGTTGTGAATAACTCTCATTTTACCTCGACGCAGTTGTTTGGTAACTTTATCGAATACGTTGATGTGGTAACGCCAGCGGGGACGCAAAGGTTTTTTCAAAAAGATTTAGAGTTCGCATATGATTATTCTCGTTTTCATCATGAACGCGCGGTGGTGCTTCGCGCGTCCTTTCGTGTTCTAAAAGGGAATCTAGAAGAGATTCGCGCAGAATCTTTACAATATGTTCAAAAGAGAAACGCAACGCAACCCATTGGACTCCCAAGTAGCGGATGCATTTTTCGAAATGCACTGGTTGCCGATAAAAAAGTTTTTGCCGGCAAACTTATCGACGATGCTGGTTTAAAGGGAACGCGTGTCGGCGGAGCCGAGGTGAGTGAGGTTCACGCGAACTTTATTGTGAACAGAGGGGGAGCGAGTTCTCATGATGTGCTGGAGCTTGCAGAATTGGTTCAAAAGAAGGTGAAAGATAAAACGGGAGTTGTACTAGAAAAAGAAATTTTTATCATTCCGTAATGTCAGTACAAGAAAGGAACACATGGAAACCTTTATTATTCACGGCGGGAAACCATTGTTTGGATCGGTGCGTTTAGGTGGTGCCAAGAACGCGAGTTTTAAACTGATGATCGCATCTTTGCTTACGAAAGGTGTCACGCGTCTTTTGAACTTTTCACATATCAATGAAGTACAGATCACGAAAGACATCATTGAAGATTTGGGTGGTACAACCAAAAACGCAGGTGAGCGCACAATGTTCATTCATGCAGATGGATTATCCTCGTATAAAATTCCCGAGAAGTACGGCTCGGGTTCACGAGCATCCACGATGTTTCTCGCACCGCTTCTCGTGCGATTTCAACACGCAGAAGTTCCATTGCCGGGTGGTGATGCGATTGGAAAACGACCGATTGATCGTCATCTCTTAGGTTTAGAAGCGTTAGGTGCAAAAATCGTTCAAAAAGGTTCAACGTTGTATGCATCACTCGACAAAAAAGGATTCAAAGGAACGACATTTCGATTCGATAAAAAATCTCACACGGGAACAGAAACGTTGTTAATTGCAGCCGCGACCGCTTCTGGGAAAACAATATTAGAAAATGCGGGATTAGAACCGGAAATCGACGATCTTATCCAATTTCTAAATGAAATGGGTGCGCATATTCGTCGCAGAGAGAATGCCATTATCGAGATTGATGGGGTCAAGGAACTCCATCCAACAATTTACAAAGTTATGCCGGATCGAAATGAGGCAGTTTCATATGCGTGTGCTGCGATTGCATCAAAAGGTGACATTATTGTTCAGAATGCACGGAAAGAAAATCTTGAAGCATTTCTTGATAAACTCGACGAAATGGGCGCGGGATATGAAGTTGGGTCATATGGAATTCGCTTTTATCACAAAGGAGAGATGCGTGCGGTTGATGTGACAACAACTCCCCATCCAGGATTTATGACAGACTGGCAACCGTTGTGGTCGGTGTTATTGACACAGGCGGTGGGGGTGAGCGTGATTCATGAAACCGTTTCAGAAAGTCGGTTCCAGTATGTGCCCGACTTACAAACAATGGGAGCAAAAATTGAACTATTTAATCCCGAAGTGGCTCGTCCAGAAAAAGTATATCAATTCATCGTACCTCAGTCAGATCCTCATTTTCATGCCGTTCGTATTTTCGGTAAATCGCAGTTTAAGGGTGGTGAGTTCACCGTGCACGATCTGCGTGCTGGGGCAACGTTAGTACTCGCGGGTTTGGTTTCAAAAAAACCTACCGTACTACACAACGTCGAGCAGATTGATCGTGGATATGAACAACTCGATACGCGCCTGCGCAGCATGGGAGCAGAAATCGTTCGAGTCAGCCGTTGAACTCTCCTCTGCATTGAGGTATCCTGAAAGGACACGTATGGTTATGGCTCTTGGAGTATTACTATTTTCTTTCATTGTGACGGGTGTTTCAATTGTTCCGTTCATTGATCTTTTGTACTCTCTCCGTTTTCAACGAAAAAATGAAAAATCAAAAGATGCTTTTGGTTCGAAGACTCCGATTTTTGATAAATTACATAAAAATAAAACCGGCACACCGATTGGTGGCGGTCTTTTATTGATGGTAGTGGTGAGTGTGATGTTTGCACTTATTTTTCCCGTTCTCCGACTATTGGGTGTTCCAATTACGGTTGTGTATCCCCTTCAAGGTGAGTTGAACGTGCTGTTTTTTACCTTCATTTCTTTCGGACTGCTCGGACTGTATGACGATACAAAAAAGTTTTTTGGATTTGAGAAAACGGGATTTTTTGGACTGCGCATGTCTCAAAAATTACTTATTCAATGTATTCTTGCATTGATTATTTCTCTTCAACTTGTCTTTGGACTTGGAATTACCATGTTAAATCTTCCGTTTGTTGGTGTTATTCAACTTGGGTGGCTCATGGTACCGTTTTCAATGTTTGTTATTATTGCTTTTACGAATGCCATGAATATTACCGATGGTCTCGACGGACTTGCGGGAAGCGTGTTGCTTGTGTGTTTATTCGGATTGTGGATTCTGTCTGCGTCGATCGTGGATACTCCAATTGCCCTTTTCTTGGCTCTTTGGATTGGTTCTTTGATCGCATTTTTATACTTTAATATTTTCCCCGCACGTCTAATGATGGGCGATGTTGGTTCGCTCTCCTTTGGCGCAACTTTAGCTGTTGTGGGATTGTTACTGGGAAAGGTGATCGCGCTCGTGGTGATTGGCGGAATATTCATTCTCGAAATTTCTTCTAGTCTTGCGCAGTTGTTGTCCAAACGGTTTTTGAAACGAAAACTTTTCCCTGTGGCACCATTTCATATTTGGTTACAGTACATTGGATGGCCTGAACCAAAAATTGTTCAGCGGGCCTTTTTAACAGGACTCGTTCTTACTCTTTTTGGATTGTGGATCGACTTAATGTGAGTACCGTATGAAACATCCATCTCGGATATTTTTTGCAGTCATGATGATGTTGTGTCTCATTGGATTATTTTTTGTTTTTGAAGCGAGCATGGCGGAAGCGTTTACCGAGTTCGGAAATAGGTGGAAATTTGTGAAGATGCAGTCGATTTGGCTTAGCATCGGACTTCTCATCTTTTTTATCAGTTCGCGCATTCCACTTCAAGTTATTCGTGTAGGTGCGTATGTGCTTTTTCCAATTTCTATGATTTTTATGGTGCTGGTGTTAATTCCTGGTATTGGGATGGAAGTTCAGGGGGCGCGACGATGGATCGGAATTGGGTTGTTGCGATTTCAACCGGTTGAGGTGTTGAAAGCAAGTATGATTTTCTTTTTTTCACATTGGCTGTCTCGGCATCAACGCGCTCGACCGTTTTTTTTCTTGATGGCCATTTTTTTCGGGCTGATTATGCTCCAGCCCGATTTGGGGAGCGCGCTTATCGTGGGATCTATCGGGACGACGATGTACATTACCGCTGGAGGGAGATGGCGCCATCTTGCGTATTTTGCGGGACTCGGCGTGCTGGCGGTCGCACTGGTAATCATCTTTTCTCCCTTTCGACGAAATAGAATTCGAACCTTTCTTGATCCAGATTCGGATCCTCTCGGTCGTTCGTATCAAATTCGGCAAATTACCATTGCGTTGGGTAGGGGGGCATGGTTTGGACAGGGAATTGGGCAGTCGCGTCAGCGATTTCAGTACATCCCCGAAGCGAGCACGGACTCCATTTATGCGATTATTGCGGAAGAGATCGGCCTTATGGGTGGATTGTTGATTTTTGCCCTTTTCGCAATTCTTATCCACATGGGATTCGTGATTGCTAGATCACAACATTCAGGATATGAACAACTTATGGCCTCTGGGATTGTTGCGTGGATTGCGAGTCAAACGATGGTGAATCTTGCTTCGGTTGTTGCGCTAGTCCCCTTGACTGGCGTTCCACTTCCGTTTATTTCGTATGGGGGGTCGTCTTTAGTTATCCTACTTGCAATGAGCGGTATACTGGTGGGGATGGGAAGAAAGATATGAAAATAGCTGTTACAGGTGGACATTTAACTCCGGCGCTTGCGTTTATTCACGCGTTTCGTCAAGAAAATGTGAACGCGTTTTTCTTTTTTATTGGTCGCACATTCGCACAAGAAAAAGAAAAAATGGTTTCGAAGGAAAAGCAAATTGTGGAATCCTTGGGAATACCTTTTTATCCAATCTTGGCATCCAAGTTTCATCGGACGTATTTTTGGAAAAATTTTGGTGAGTTTTTTCGATTATTTCCTTCTATTGTGCAGTCGTATCACATTTTAAAAGATCATCGTCCCGATATTTTCGTTTCTTTCGGTGGGTACGTGGCGTTTCCAGTTGCGGTTTCTGCGAAAATACTTGGTATTCCAATCATCACACATGAGCAAACCCGAACAGCGGGATTGGCAAACAGGATCATTGCACATCTTGCAACCAAAGTCGCGGTGTCTCATGAAGATTCAGTAAAACATTTTCCAAAAGGTAAAACGGTGATCACGGGAAATCCCGTGCGTCCCGCGTTTCTCCAACCTTCCACTGTTCGGCCAGATTGGATGTTTCCCTCACTCACAAAGCCGCTTGTGTTTATTACAGGCGGAAGTCAAGGTTCGTATGTGTTAAACAAAACGGTTGGAGAAATCATTCGAAAACTGTCTGGAGAATGTTACGTTGTGCATCAGTGTGGATCGGCGCATGAATCCAAATACGCAACAGAACTCGAAGTGTTGCGCGACAAACTTCCAAAAGTGAATCAAAAAAGAGTGATTATTCGGGAGTGGATTGACGAGGTTGATGTTGCGTGGATGTTTGAACACGCGGATGTTGTGATTGCGCGATCGGGTGCAAACACCGTGCAAGAAATATTGCTATCCGAGGTTCCCGCAATCTTTATTCCGCTTCCTTTCTCACATGACAATGAACAAGTGAAAAACGCGCAGTATATCGAAGAGGCCGGTGGTGCGATGATCATCACACAGAAAAAATTGAACAAAGAGAGTTTGTGGGGAGCGCTCGAAACAGTGCTTCGCACACAGAAGAAAATGAAGCTCGCAGTTTCAAGATTGAAACGACGATCAATCCTTGATGGATCGGCACGACTTGTGCGATTATGTGAGGATGTTCTCAAGAAAAACGAAAAGCTCGCGTAAAAAAGTTTTTGTGATGCTTTTGTTTGTGTTTTTGGTGGGTTGTGCTGGTGTGTATGCATATCTTCGTCCGATTCGTGAAGTTCGGTGTTCGCTTGATAGTGGTCCTTGCGACGATGTTATTCGATTAAAACTTGAACAATTGGCGGGAGGTTCTTATCGATCTTCAAAACTTTCAGAGTCATTTTCAAAAATTGAACATGTTTTTCCGCATATTCGATTGGTTTCAAAACAGATTTCACTGTTTGGCGTTTTGGACATTGCGTACGAGACAAACAGAAACGCATTTTATATTGAAACAGATTCGGGACAAACTGCGTTAATCGACGCAGAGGGTAATCTCAAAAACTTGGAATCAGCAGAAAAATCTCCAGAAATTATCGTGATTAAACTTTCTGATGCGATTCCAAAAGAAAAAAGTGAGTTGAATCGTGTGGCAAATATCATGCATTTATTACTGACAACGCTGTATCGTCCAAACCTTTTTCCTGCCGAGATACGAATCATTTCATTCGATGAAGTTCATTTTTCCTATCGCGATGTACAATGGATTACAAGTGAGGATCAATTTGAGTCACAGCTTCTCACTTTACAAGAGATTTTAAAAGCGGATACAATGGATCTTACACATAAGGCGATTGATCTTCGATTTCAACGTCCTGTAGTACGGGAGCGGTAAGGATATGCAACGAACAAAAACAATTACAGCGGTGGATATTGGTACCGACAAAGTGAGTACGCTTATCGCGCAAGTTGGTGCATCTCCAGACGAAATTCGTATTGTTGGCGCTTCATCTGTCCCTGCAAAAGGAATGAAAAAAAGTCAAATTGTTGATTTAGATGAAGCAATCTCCGCGATTACGGAATCTCTCGATACCGCAGAACGTATGGCGGGTTTCGGCGTGAAGACGGTTCTTGCAAGCGTGGGTGGTTCGCATGTGCAATCTCAAAACTCAAAGGGTGTGGTTGCCATTGCCAATCCCAAAGGAGAGATAAGTCAGGAGGATGTTGATCGTGTGATTGAGGCTGCGCGCGCGGTTTCAATTCCAACTGCTAGAGAAATCATTCATGTTATTCCACGTGAGTACAAAGTTGATTCTCAGGATGGGATCAAGGATCCCGTGGGAATGTCGGGAGTGCGGCTGGAAGCGGAGGCGCATTTAATTACAGGTTCATCAACGGCAATTAAAAATATTGAAAAGTGTTTAGACGAATCCGGTGTTTCAACGCAGGCATTTGTGTTTAGCGGACTCGCCAGTTCGTATGCGGTGTTGACCGATACCGAACGTGAATTGGGAGTTGTGATGCTTGATATTGGAAGTGGTTCGAGTTCTTTGTGTGTGTATGTTGATGGCGCGCTAGCGCACAGCACGGTGTTACCGATTGGCGCGCGACACATTTCGTCAGATATTGCATTGGGATTGCGCATCAGTTTGAACTCTGCGGAGGCAATAAAAATTCTTCTTTCAAAGCAGGGGTATATCACAATTCCGCCCGCGGAAGGGGAAACTCGCGATCAAATGCGCGAGCGAAAAAAACGAGAGGATCAGTTGAATGTTGATGGTTTGGGTCTTCCAGATGTTTTCGGTGCACTTTCTCGTAAAAATGTGGTTGAAGGGATCATTGAACCTCGATTAGAAGAAATGTTTCGCATTGTTGGTGAAGAGTTGGAGAAACATCACCTGTTTCCTCTTGTGCCTGCGGGTGTCGTGATTTCGGGCGGTGGCGCAGAAACAATCGGCATGATGGAGATGTGTAAAAAGATGCTGGAGTTGCCGGCGCGTGTTGCTCGACCGTTGCGTTTGCAAGGACTGAGTGAAGAAGTTGACGCGACGGGATTTTCAACGGCGGTGGGATTGTTGTTATACGCAACACATGAATCGTTTTCGAACACACAACCTTCATCTCCTTTTGAAGGTGTGAAGTTTGATTTTTCAATTGTGACGGGTGTGCCGAAAAAAATTATTCAATTTATTCGATCCTTACTTCCATAAAAACGAGACATGCGCATGAATCTGATTCTTGATCTGAATGTGTTTGTGCCGTATGATCTGCTCATATTCTCTGCCCTGCGTATGCATTCTTGCCCAGAATAAAGGGGTTGTATGGCTTTTGTAAAACCGTCAAATAATACATTTGCAAAAATTAAAGTGATTGGTGTTGGTGGTGGTGGTGGGAATGCCGTAAACTCGATGGTCGATTCAAAATTGATCAGTGGCGTTGAGTTTGTTGCGGTGAACACCGACGCGCAAGCACTTCTTTCAAATAAAGCGGACACAAAAATTCAAATTGGAATGAACTATACCAAAGGACTCGGTTCCGGAGCGGATCCCGAGGTTGGGCATCAGGCTGCGGAAGAATCTCGCGAAAAATTAAAAGAGCTGGTGTTTGACACGGATATGGTTTTTATTACTGCGGGAATGGGTGGCGGTACGGGGACAGGCGCTTCATCGATTGTTGCGGAACTCGCAAAAGAAGCGGGTGCGCTCACCGTGGCGATTGTCACAAAACCATTTTTGTTTGAGGGAAGTCGGAGATCACGCACGGCGGAAGAAGGAATCGAGTCCTTAAAAGATAAAGTTGATGCGCTCATTGTGATCCCGAATCAACGATTGCTCGATGTTGTTGATCGAAAAATGACTTTGATCGACGCATTTAAGTTGGCTGATAATGTGTTGGGTCAAGGTGTGCAGGCGATTTCCGATTTGATTACAGTTCCTGGATTGGTGAATGTTGATTTTGCTGATGTGAGAAAGGTCATGGCAGAGTCCGGAAGCGCGATTATGGGAATCGGCACGGCTTCTGGTGAAAATCGTGCGGTAAACGCTGCTCGATCGGCTATTTCCTCGCCGTTGTTGGACGTTTCGATCGAGGGAGCGCATGGAATTTTGTACACGATTACCGGTGGTGAAGATCTTACCTTGCCCGAAGTTGCAGAAGCCTCGCAAATCATTAGTTCTGTTGCTGATTCCGATGCGAACATTATTTTTGGTGCAACAATCGATAGAGATCTTGGAAACACAATCAAGATTAGTGTGATTGCGACGGGTTTCGATGAGATGAAGATACGCGGTGGTCATCGACGCCCTTCGTTCGGCGCGTACGACGCATCTGCGAGACAGGCTGTTTCGCATCAACAATTCACTACGGGTGCACAACCTCAACAGCAGTCACAAGTTCAAGGTGGGCAGGTTGGTGGCCAAACAACAATGCCATTCAATCAGTACGCTCAAACGAACATGCAACCGAATACGCAACTCAGAGGATCGCAGGGTGTTCAAACAGGAGCTCAACCACAAGTTCAAGGTGGGCAACAAATGACAACTCCTTCAAACTCAATGTTAAATACTCCGACTTCACAATCCAGTGCGCTTGATGATGATTTTGATGTTCCCGCGTTTTTGAGGCAGAGGGGGAAATAGAGTTTCCTATTCAAACATATCTTTAAAATATATTGGAAGTGAGTCGCGATTAACATTCATTTCAATTAAATAAGCGGTGGTGAACTTTTTTGGCATTTTTTGTTTATAGCTTAGAAGGATATTCTTCCATACACTTCCTAAATTAATGGACTCAATATATCTAAGACTCGTTGATAGCGAGGGATAAACCTCGTTTTCGGTTGCTCGATGGACAATGAGAAAGAATAAATCGATTGGATGCTTTTGAAAATGTGAGGTAATCCATTTCCAAGAGTCCCAATCTAATTCGGTTATGGCATGAAAAGGAAGTGTAGCAAATAACAGCTCAAAGGATCTTCTATTTGCTTCTGATGAATTTATCAAGTTGAAAATCGTATTTACAAAAATTCGTAAATTATTTCCGCTTTTCAATATTGGATTTTCAAATTTCATTAGCTCGATTGAAAGTATGAGAGATACTGCATTAGGAATAGGATCCCCTTGTTTGTAGTCAAGAATTTCATGAATAAAATCCTGCTGATGTTCTGGAATTGGCGTTACTTCTTGGGAAGTTGACATATGCTCCTTTTTGTACAATGTTCAAATTATACTACGTCTGTTATACTTCCTTAACTGCGCATAAGCCTCTATCAACGGCGAGCAGACCGAAGAAACGCCCTCGCGTCGAGCGAGAGCGAACTAGACCGGTCGGGGTATGCCCCTAATAGCTGGAACGAGTGAATACAAGGTGGTACCACGTGTACACGTCCTTTTTGAGGGTGTGAGCGTGGTTTTTTTATAGGAAAACCGTACAGAAAACAATCAGAAATCAAAGTAAAAAAGGAGCAACATGTCGAACAAAACTTTTGTTGATCAAGCACAAGGAACACCAAACTTCGCAGAAATGGAAGAACGTGTGTTGCAGTATTGGGATGATGAACGGGTATTTCAAAAATCGATCGATCAGCGACCATCGAACAAGCCTTACGTGTTCTACGACGGCCCTCCCTTTGCGACGGGAATGCCCCATTATGGGCATTTGTTGGCGTCGACGATCAAGGATGTGATTCCGCGTTACTGGACGATGAAGGGCTACCGTGTCGAACGGGTTTGGGGGTGGGATTGTCACGGGATTCCGATCGAAAACATGATCGAAAAAGAGTTGGGATTGAAAGGTGGAAAAAAAGGAATCGAGGAACTAGGAATCGACAAGTTTAACGCAGCGTGTCGATCCGCAATTTTACGATTTGACAAAGAATGGGAAAAAATCATTCGTAGAATCGAACGATGGGTGGATTTTAAAAACTCGTATAAAACGATGGATGTGACGTACATGGAATCGGTGTGGTGGGCGTTTGCGCAACTGCACAAAAAAGGATTTGTATACGAAGGCAAAAAAGTGATCATGTACTGTCCGCGATGTGAGACACCTCTATCAAACTTTGAAATAGCGATGGACAACTCATATGTGCAAGATTCTGATTTCTCCACGACCTATAAGTATAAAGTTGTTGGAACAGAATCAGCGTATATTTTGGCATGGTCCACAACCCCGTGGAATAAACTGGCGACTCCCGCATTGGCGGTGAATCCAAATCTAACCTATGTGACTGCTGAACAAAATGAGGAAAAATATATTCTGGCCGAGTCACGTTTGGAAATGCTCGAAAAACAAGGCCCTTACACAATTCTCGAGAAAAAACGCGGCTCTGACCTCCATGGTTTGAAGTTTGAGATGCAGTATTCATTTGATCTCCCTCAAAACGGTGAGCAGGTTGGGGTTGTTGTTGCGGATGATTTCGTGAGCGATTCCGAAGGTACTGGCGTCGTGACCTTGGCAGTGTATGGTGAGGAAGACTATCCCGTGTTGCGAAAAAACAATATTTTATTGATTGAGCACGTCGACGCGCTTGGGCGTGTGAAGGCGCACTACGGAAAGTTCGCCTCGATGTCGATCAAAGAAGCGAATGAAGCGGTAAATCTTGATTTGACCGAGCGTGGATTGGTGTATGCAAGTGAGAAACTCACACATGCCGTGCCGGTGTGTTATCGATGTAACACGCGGTTGTACGACGCGCCAGTTCCCGCGTGGTTTGTCGATGTTCAAAAACTGAAACCTGCCTTAATAGCGCAAAACGAAAAAATGAATTGGTATCCTGAGCATCTTAAATATGGTCGATTTAAAAAAGGACTTGAGTCCGCTCCCGATTGGAACATCTCGCGTTCGCGCTATTGGGGAACGCCGATGCCCGTATGGATCGGTGAAAAAACGGGGAAACAACGCATCATTGGATCGATAGAGGAGTTAAAAACATGGGCAGTTCATCCTCAAGAAACAGAACACGTCACCGATATTCATCGCGAATACTTGGATCAGATAAAAATTTGGGTTGATGATGCAAAAACAGAGCAAGGCTCTCGTATCCCCGAAGTCTTTGATTGTTGGGTTGAATCGGGAAGTATGCCCTATGCATCGCTCCATTATCCGTTTGAGCGAAAAGAGATTTTTGAGAGTCGCTACCCCGCACAGTTTATTTCTGAGTATATTGCGCAAACCCGCGCGTGGTTTTACACGCTCCACGTGCTTTCGGTCGGCCTCTTCGATCAACCATCGTTTCAAAATGCACTCACAACGGGGACGATTTTGGCCGAGGATGGCTCGAAGATGAGCAAATCAAAGAAAAACTACCCCGATCCTATGACCGTGATCAACAAGCACGGAGCGGATGCGCTTCGATTGTATTTGATGAGCTCTCCCGTGATGAATGGGGAAAACTTGAACTTTAGTGAGGCGTCGGTGGATGAGATGCGCCGTCGCGTGTTAGGTATTTTGTGGAATGTGTACTCATTTTGGAATATTTATGGGGATCACGCAGAGGAATTAAATCTTGAAACGTTCGATTTACAAAACGCACATGTACTTGATCGATGGATTTTGTCAAAAACGGCCCATTTAGTGCAGGAAGTCACAGAAGCGATGGACCAATACGACGTTGTTGCAGGATCGCGAGTGTTAATTTCGTTTATTGATGATCTTTCAACATGGTACGTTCGTGAAAGTCGTGATCGGATGAAAGTTGATGGTAAGGATAAACAGCAAGCTAGTGCGGTGTTGCGATATGTTTTGCGCGTATACGCGCAACTGTTTGCGCCATTTTGTCCTGCAACCGCAGAAGTTATTTATCTTGGATTGACTGATAACGAACTGTCGGTACATCTTTCCGAATGGCCAAACAGTCCTGAGTCAGTACGTGATGAACAGGTTGAATCCGAAATGAAATCTGTGCGACTCGCTGTGGAACTCATGCACGCAAAACGAAAAGAGGCGCAAATTCCATTGCGACAACCATTGGCATCTGTGAAAATCATGGCAAAGACAGAGAGTAACAATCCGCAAATTCTTGATGTGATCAAAGCTGAAACAAATATCGAAAAGATCGAGTGGGTTCAGACCGACGCAGAGATGTATGTGGAACTCAACACGAACTTGACTCCCGAATTGATCGAAAAAGGAGAGGTGCGACGCATTATTCGAGATATTCAGCAGATGCGAAAAAACGCAGGCGTGTCATTTAATGATTGGGTGAAGATACAGTATCCTGAATGGCCGGTTGCGTATGAAGAAGAAATCAAACAAAAAGCAAAGGTAAATAGTATCGTGCGGGGAACAGAGAAAATGATTCTTCAATAATGGTTGTTTTCGCAAGAGTTGAATATAAAAATACTAGACAATACAAAAAAGATGGGAGTACAATACTCGACATGAACACGCCAACTGTTTCAGGAAAAATCCCCGAATGTTTAGAATCAGATATTCATCAATTTGTCGAACTGCAAGCAGTCCGTTGTATTTCACGTCAGTCTGAATCAAAATTGCGCGAAAAAGTGAAAAGGTATTTTTCTTGGGTAGAGGCATTTGCAAAACAGCACTATATTTCTAGAATTCAGCGGGCTGACGATTTAGAGTCGTCGGAAGTTCAACAGGCAAAAACGATTGCTCGACGATTCATCGGTGAAAAAAATCACGATTTTTTTGTGACATGCGTCGATGGTCGAAACATGCCCACAGTCATGTTTTCTAAGCCACCTCACGAAGGAGGGGTGTTGCGTGCTCCAGCAGGTGCGGTGACAGGATTTATGGTTGCTCAAACTGCGGGTGGCGTTTTTATTGATACAGAATCGTTCGTTGTACAACAGTTGAAAGAGCTTTTTACGAAAAAGAAAAATGATACGATTTTCTACGGTCTTGATTCACATCTGGGGTGTGCAGCACGTGGTCAGATTCATGCAACCGAAGGCGGTGAGCAAAAAGATGGCGGATTACGATCGGATATTTTAAGTAAAATCATGACAGCAAAAGGTATTTTGCATCTTCGATCGCAACTTTTGGAAAATAATCAAAATGTTGCGGAAGTAATCCCAACGTTCTTTTCATATGATCCGCATACAGGAGGGACTTTTGCTGGCCTCGAGCTCTATGTTGACGATGAATTGATTGCAAAACAGGGATACACGCAGGATGTGTTGGAAAAACTTGTTTCAGAAGGGAAGATTGTCAGTACCTATCACATGTTGCACGATGATGCGATTGCTTCTGAAATCGGGAAAACCATATCAGCGAAAACAAGTGATTTTCGAAACGATTATGGCGGATCACTTCTCCGAAACTGGAGAGCAATCGATGCGTTATATGCGAATGGATCAGGAAAGGTATTTAAAAAGCTCTATCAGGATTTGCTGGTGATATATAAAAATGCGGGATGGATTATTGGAGACCAAGATGTTCTTATCGAAAAAAAGATATCGGATCGGACGATTCGTCAAAAAGCGAAATTCTTATTAAAAAACTGTGTGACGCGATACTCCATTGCTGGTGTTGAAGAGCATTGGCCGTATGATAGTCATCAGGAGGAAATGGTGGTGATTACAGATGGGGGCTATGCGCCGTTTTCTGCAATTGATGCGTTTGCTGTTTTTTCTCGGGATCTTAACGCGTTATTGCCAAATACAAAACTCACCATTGATTTAATTCGCAATTCCAGAAGGGTTGAAAAAATTCGAGACACGGTTCAGAAATCCAATCTTACTTTAGATGAGTTCATTGCGGCGCCTGTATTTGTCTCAAATAAAACGATTTTGAAGGGAATTCGCGAAGAAAGTTGGAAAGTGTTTCGAATGCTCGATCTCGATAAGATCTTTTCCACGATATCGTGGGATGATATGAATGTGTTGCAATGGAAACGATCTCAGCTTTTGGCAATCGTGCATAACGCCTCGGCAGAAAACTCACGCAAAGTCGAAATTCACGATGTTATTTCTTTTGTGGATGGATTGTACGAATTATTTGATCGTATGAGAATTATGATGAAAGATAAGTATTTCCGTCAGATGATTTTACACGGAAATATTGTTGTTTTTCATATTATGGTAGATGAAAATCGAAGGCCGAGATACTTGATTAAATTGGTCGCGTAACTGATTGCAGATATATCCGCAAACAGTCTCTTGTTTCCCCTTCGCATATCTGCTAGAATCCAAGTCTTATGAAATACGCGGTTATTCAAATGCAGGGCAACCAACAACTCGTTCACGAGGGTGATGTCATCGAAACCAACCTTGTTGATAAAAAAGAAGGCGAGACCTTTTTTGCACCAGAAGTGCTTCTTTTTTCTGACGACAACTCGCTTGATCTGGGAATGCCTCTTACCTCTGCAAAAGTTGAACTTGAAGTCCAAAAACATTTTCGAGGCGAAAAAATTCGCGTTTTTAAGTTTAAATCTAAGTCTCGCTATCGAAAAGTGCATGGGCATCGCCAAGAGCTCACGCAGTGTTTGGTCAAGAAAATCTCGGCGAAGTAACGCATTCATGAAGCACATCCTCTATTTACACGGTCGATACCCAGATCTTGCAAGATATGAGTTGGAATGTTTGCTTGGTCGTTCTGCGGATGGTTTTTCAAATGTCTCTCTTTTTGAGTTCGAGGATGATTTTCCATATGGTGATGCGCTTTTTGTGTCTGGTGGATCGATTAAATCAGGTGAGGTGATTGCAGAAATTGAGTCAGACGCAAACGAAAACGTTGTTCAAGCAATTGTCGAGCGCATGATTCAAGAGAAAGTGGAAACCTTCAGTATCTATGCGCCGATGAGCACGCACGACTTTTCATCCGAAATAAAAAAAGAAATGAAGGATCGAGGAGTATCAACGCGGTTTGTGCGTGGGGGAGGTTTCGGGTTATCTTCCGCGCAGTCTGAGCATAATAAGGCGACCGAGTTTGGAGTGTTTCGACGAGCCTCACAGACATATCTTGTGATCTTTCGACATTTTCAAGGTGTTGACTGGTTTGCAAAAAAAGACATGGGAAAACCGTACCGCGATGCTCGAAAAGGAATGATTCCTCCAAAATTGGCACGTATGTTGGTGAATATTTCTCGAGCGCTTGCGATCGGAGTTCAAACTCCCACCATTTTTGATCCTTTTTGTGGATCGGGAACAATCTTAATGGAAGCCTCCGAGTTAGGTCTTCCCGTTGTTGAATCTGATCTTGACCAAATGTCGGTTGATGGAACAAAAAAGAATTTGGAGTGGATTGCAAATCAGCCCGAAGTTTCCTCCGTTTCTCGTCAGATTCAGGTATTTTTGAGCGATGCCACACATGTAGATCAACATGTATCGGTGAACTCGATTGACTGTATCATCACTGAACCGTTTATGGGTAAAACACAACCAACCGAACTTGAAGTAAAAAACATTGTTCGTGGGTTGGATAAACTGTATATCGGCGCATTTAAATCATGGAAAAAGGTTCTTTGTTCTGGGGCGGTGGTGTGTATGATTTTTCCATCTTTTCACACGCGAAAAGTTGTGAAAAACATGCAGACCACAATTGACAAGATAGAGGCGCTTGGGTATACTCGTGAAAAGAACGCATTTCAATATCAACACGATGATCGTATCGTACAACGGGAAATTCATTTTTTTCGATACGTCGCATCATAAAGGAGCACTATGGCACACGTTAAATCTGGTGGAGCAACAAGACAATCGGCACCACGTCCAGGGAAAAGACTTGGCGTAAAAAAGTTCGGAAGTGAACAAATTAAAGTCGGACAGATCATTTTGCGACAAAAAGGGCTCGTCTATAAGCCAGGAAAGAATGTTGCGGTTGGTCGCGATAATACCATTTATTCGATGATCGACGGCATTGTTACATTTGGCAAAAAACTCGGAAAAACACTTGTCTCGGTTTTACCTAAAACATCCTAAGGAGGGGTCATGGCTCCTTCAATGACACAAATCTCACAAATCGAGGTTGATCAATTACAACCAAATCCGTTGCAACCGCGCGGGCTTATTGATCCGGACTCTCTCAAAGAGCTTGTCGACTCCATTAAACGCCACGGTATTTTGGAACCGTTGGTTATCGCGCACACTCCCGCAGGATACCAAATTATTGCAGGTGAACGTCGATGGCGGGCGTCGAAATTGGCGGGATTGGAAACTGTTCCCGCGATTATCAAAACGGCTACCATGGGGCAGATGCTCGAGATGGCGATTATCGAAAATGTGCAACGGGTTGATTTAAATGCGATGGATCGTGCAAAAGCGTTCCAAAAACTTGAACGAGAGTTTAAACTTCAAGCATCGGAAATTGCGGAGCGATTGGGAAAATCTCCAGCATATGTGTCTAACACCCTCCGTTTACTCAAGCTTCCCGACGCGCTTCAGGATGGGCTGTTAGGCGGTTTAATCTCCGAAGGTCACGCTCGGGCGCTTTCGGCGATAGAAGATCCCAAATTGATGATTGAGGCGTATAAGATTGTGTTGAAAGAAAACGCATCGGTACGTCGCGCAGAGGACTTGGCTCGCCGAATGAAAGATCAATCTGGACAACCATTATCCACAAATCATGGAAAAAAACCTTTTCTCGTTGCCAAAGAGATCGACGAATGGACAAAAAAACTTCAAGGGTATTTCGGTGAACGATCAAAGGTGAAGTTAACTCGGTCAATCCGAGAAACAAAACTGGTAATAGCGCTCAAAGGATCACCTGAGGCAACACAAGAACAATTGAACGCGATTTTACAGATTGCCGAGAAAAAATAGATAGCTTGAATCAAAAAACGTTCAACATTTGAAGTTATAATGAGTAACTAGGTTTTGTGATTGCTTGGGCTGAAGAAATCGGCCAGTATCTAAAGATCACTTTTCCGACAATTTCTTTTGGTGTGACCGGCCCCCAAGTTCTCGAATCACTAGAATGCGGTCTGTTGTCGCCCACAACAAAATATTCATCTGTTCTCATCTTCATCACACGATTTTGCGAAAAAGCACCAGGGGTTGTGAGAATGGTTGAATCAAGATATGGCTCCTGAAGAATTTGCCCATTAATATAGATCACATTATTCTTAACCTCGACAGAGTCTCCGGGTAACGCAATGACGCGCTTAATATAGTCGCATCCTGTTCCCGCAGGACACTGTGCTTGAGGAGGTGCGTGAAACACCACAACATCTCCGCGTTCAGGAGAATGAAGTTGATATGCAACTTTATCGGTGAGAACGAAGTCGGCGTGGTGAAAGGTTGGGAACATGGACAGCCCGTCGACTTGATGCGGTTGTGCAATAAACAAGTACACAACAAGAAAAACGGATATTGCGATTACTCCAGATTCAATAACGCCAACAATCGATACCGCAAGGACAGCAAACACCGCTGAAATACTCTTCAAAACTTTAGAAAACATTTCCTTATTATGCGTCGCATATGATACAATTGCAACCGTTATGTGTTGATTCGCGACGGTAAAACGCACGCTCGCATAGCTCAGTTGGTTAGAGCGCACGATTCACATTCGTGAGGTCCCAAGTTCGAATCTTGGTGTGAGCACAGAGAATGTTCGATAAGACAGTCATAGCAACAAAGAAATATGCAATACACGGATCGAGTATATGGAACTGTGCACGTTGATGATCCTGTTGTATTAGAATTAATCCAATCAAAAACAGTTCAGCGATTGCGAGATATTGATCAAGCGGGGTATATTGAACCGTATTTTCTTGGATCTTTTTTATCGCGTTTCGAACATTCAGTTGGTGTGTATGCTCTATTAAAGAAATTTGGCGCCTCGACTGAAGAGCAAATTGCGGGACTCATTCACGACGTATCACATTCTGCGTTTTCTCACTGTATTGATTATGTGTTGGATGAAGGGTCCGAAAAAACACACAACCATCAAGATCGAATTTTTGCCACATTTGTAAAAATTCCGAGATTTCAGCCATACTTAAAAAGTATGGTTTCCATCTTGACTACATGCTTCATGATAAAAACTTCCCATTGAAGGAAAAAAATCTACCAGATTTATGCGCGGATCGAATTGATTATTCTCTAAGATCGGCGATGGCGTTTCGGGAAATACAGAGTGCGCAGTACTTTATTGAACATCTTTCTGTACAGAATGATCAGTGGATATTCATCGATCTTGATTCTGCGGAAAAATTTGCTGAGTTATTTTTACATATCAACACAGAATATTATTCTGGGATATTTTCTGCGGTCATGTTTCGAACCGTAGGCGACTATCTTCGGCATGCAATTCAGAAAAAATATATTTCGAAAACAGACCTCTATACTACCGACAAACAGGTTTTACAAAAATAAACCCGCATTTAAAAGAGGATTCACATCTGCAGTTGCTATTTGATCGAATGAACAACAAGGTTGGATTCAAAAATGATCCGCAAACAAGGGTCGGAAGCGTTTTTTGTAAATCTAGGGTGGTGGATCCTCTATGTAAAGTAAAAGGGAAAATACGCAGGCTATCGGAAATACAGCCTAGGTGGATAGATATTTTAAAAACGGAATCACTTCCAAAAGAATATTTTTTGAAGTTTGATCGATAATTTTTCGTACGAAAAATCACTCCGTGAATTTCTTAAGAACTTTTGCAACGTCTTGTGAGGAATTTGTCAGGTAAAGTTGTTCGCGGAGTTCTTTTGCATGTGGATGTCCTTTAACGTACCACCCAAGATGTTTGCGCATTGGGAGGAAAAATCGATCGGGGTAGGCGTGCTCGTAAAAACGCGCGTGCTCAAGCATCACGTTGAATTTTTCTGTCCAAGATAAATCGGGTGGACTTGCTTGGAAAACCCACGGATTTCCAAACGAAGCTCTTCCAATCAAAATACCGTCTAATTGGTAACGTGCGGCCTTTTCTTGTGCATCATGAAACGAAATGATGTCGCCGTTGCCAAAACACGAAACCGATGCTTGGTGACACAGAAGCGCTGCTTGAGTAATCGCCTCCCAGTTTGCCTTTCCACCGTACTGTTGTGTAAATGTGCGGCCGTGAATTTCGATGCGATCGGGTTGAGCTTCTAGGAGTTTGAGAATCCAACTTTCAACTTCATTGTGTTGATATCCAATTCGCGTTTTTACACTACAGGTGATCGGTCGGGCGATGCTTGAACTGGGAATAAAAAGAGATTGAAATAATGGTGATTGATATCCATTGTGGTAATCAGAAATGGCTTGTTGTACCGATTGAATAATTTGTTTTGCTAATAAAGGATTTTGAATGAGCCCAGCACCGCCACCGCGTTCCTCAACGCTTTTTGCTGGACATCCCATATTTATATCGATGCCATCAAAACCCATCGAGCAGAGTAAAACGGTAGACCTGTAAAAATTTTCAGGATGTGTGCCAAAAATCTGTGCAACAATGGGATGATCTTGCGCATCGTATCGAAATTCTTGAAAAAGCCTTGGAACTTCACGCACGAGCCCATCCACACTCACAAACTCGGTGAACATGATATCGGGGTTGCCGTATTTTTTTGTGATATGTCGAAAAGGATAGTCGGTGACACCATCCATTGGGCTTAGTCCTAGTACCGTATGCATTGGCGTATTATCTCATGCCCTCGATTTTTTCTTCGACCATCCTTTTCCCCCGCTCAGAAAATTCATGTGTGAATTGCTCAAGATATGATTGGAGGGCATTGAGGTATCGCGCACGCGTTTCACTTTCGAGTTCTTCTGAAACAAGAGAGGAGAATCGAAAAAGAAAGTCGAAGGCATCCGAGGCGTGTAGTTCATCAATCTGATACAAAAACGAAAAAAGTTCAGGCAATGAAAGAGTTTCAAGTTGAGCAACTGATGAAATACCATTTTTTTCGTAGTTGATTGTGATTGTTGCAACTCCATTCTGAAGGACGATATCTTTTTTCAGTACCTGTACAGATCCTGTAGATGTGTAGGCATATACCACAATTTCATATATCCCATCCGTTTCCGCTTGAAGTTGATATGAATACTGCGACTCTTCAGGCTTTAATACAAACGAAGAAAATGATTCAGTGATTTCACCAGAGAGATCATTTTGAAGCAGTTCAACGTTGTTGTGTTGATTTTCAGAGGTATTGATAAACGATCCTTGAACGGTTGCGTCTGCGGTAATGAGAATACCGCTTAGGTCGGTGAACGATGGAGTAAAAATGCGCAACGACGTAATGGGAGTTGTTAAATCTTCAGAATTTTCATTCGCAGCATCAAAGGGATCATGAATGAGTTCGTGCTCGGGTGTGGTTCCTCGAATGACAACAAAATGTCCACCTGTTTGACCGATGAGGGGGTCTTGATTTTGAATGTTTGTTTCAACCGTTTCCTTCGAAAATGAGTCTCGTGAAAACTCGAGCGTTGGGACGGTCGGATGATCTTCATGATAGAGTGCGGAAAGTCGTGTGATGGCCAGCCAGTTCACATTTCCACTTTGTACATATCCATCTGGCTGTGCAATAAGCCACGTGTTAAGACTTGAGGGGGTTATTTCTGTTCCATCGGGGAGTTCATCAATCTCGTGATATTGCAAAATCATCGCAGCAGATGTTAGCGCGCATCCCCAAGCTTCAATTGTTGTCTCATGCTCTGCCCAATCGGATGCGCTGTCGTATTCCTCGTCACTCCAGTTGGGGTCTCGTTGTGAGTAATATGGAATATCGAGTGGCGCGAGTGCGGAAGTGAGATGAAGGTGGGCGTTGTCAAACTTGACATGCGAGAATGTTATCGCGCCTGTTGATGCTTGAAATCCAACTTGTACATCGGTGATTTCAGGATTTTCTTCAATGGTTGAAATGACCAGTTGATCATCAATGTACACACGAAGTTCTCCTGTTGTTCCGTTCCATTCATTTCGGAAATGATATTTTCCATCTGGTTGGAACGGATACGTTGTAGATCCAGAAGGGAGAGAGCTGTGATGATTTTCAACAACTCGCTGAAGGAAAATGGTGTTCCCCAAAAACTTTAGATCGTACCAGTTCTCTTCATCTTTCCAAAAAAGAAGATAGTTTCGATCTTGATTTAAACTACCAACGAACGTCATGTCAAACTCCCAAATATATGAATCGGATAACTGAAAACGCTCTTTGTTTAATAAAAGTTCGGATGTGCAGGATCCTGTGCTTATCTGCATTTCAAGTTCTCCAGCAGTTGTATGCCAAGTTGTTGGAAGTCCCATATACGTGCACGGTGCGTTGCGATTTAACCAATGCCAGTTTCGAACAACAACCCAGTCCTGTGGGTTGAGTCCACTGTTGAAGTCATCAAAAAAATCATACGCAAACACTGGGTGTGCAGAAAATATCCAAACAAAAAAACAAAATAGAAATGTACATATGAACTTCATATCGGTATGATGTACCATCTTGTTTACAATTGGCTTACAATCAACTCAATTAATGAACAAAATTATTCTTTTTCTCACTCCGTCTTTTTATCCTCATATCGGAGGAGTTGAAAAGCACGTGCTTTATCTTTCACAAGAACTGATAGATCGCGGATATCAGGTTCATATTGTGACTCAATCTGCAAAAGGTGAGCGAAATGAAACATATAAAGGAATTCAAATCCACCGTTTTTCTTGCGATCCATTAAACAAATTTCAGGTTTGGATGCAGATGTTTCGGTACGTTCCAGTATTTCTCTCAGCAGATATTGTTCACGCACATGATGTGTATTGGTGGTATTTCATCATGCGCTTTTTCCTTCCTTGGAAAAAGGTGTACACCACATTTCATGGATATGAAGGATCGGCGCTACCTTCAAAGAAAGCGATTCGCTCGAGAAAGCTTGCGGAGTGGTTTTCGTGGGGAACGATCTGCGTTGGGGTATGGATGAAAAAATGGTACGGCGCGAATCCAGAATCTGTCATGTACGGTGCAGGGAATGAGTCTCCGTCACCAGTTCCAAAAAACAACTCGGCAGTATATATTGGTCGTTTGTCTGAAGATGTTGGAATTATTCAATACATCCAAGGGATTCAATTACTTTCAGGAGAACTCACACTGGATATTTATGGTGAGGGGGAGCTCACACGACGTGTCAAAAAAATGATTGAGTTAACGCCTTTTATTCAGTACCGCGGTCTTACTTCAGATGTTAAAACAGTGCTTCGGTCGCACAGATTCGCGTGTGTTTCAAGATATCTTGGAATGATTGAAGCAATGCAAATTGGGAGAAAAGTTTTTGCACATTGGAACAACGAAATTAAGAAAGACTATCTCTCTTCTTTTCCACAATTTTCGACAATAGAAACTTTTTCGACACCCGCAGAGTTTGCTAAAAAACTCACTCATCTGCTCAAAAATTCTAAAAAAGAGAAAGAAGACATTCAAACGGCTCAACGATGGGCTATTCGGCAAACATGGGGAAATATGGCTGATATGTACGAGGAACTATGGAAGACATAACGGTCGTTGTTACTGTGCTAAATGAGGAAAAATCCATTTCGGCGCTATTGGATGGGTTAGACGCGCAAACTTGTTCTTCGTTTCAAGTTGTAATTGTTGATGGAGGATCAACCGATAATACGGTAAAGATACTCAACGCCTTCTATCCAAGATCTTTTTCGCTTACCGTTCTTCAACAAAAAGGCAATCGTTCGATTGGGCGAAACGCGGGTGTGAAAAAGGCGCGGACAACGTGGATTGCGTTCACCGATGCGGGGTGTGTTCCAAGAAAAAACTGGCTTGAAAAATTGCTCGGCGCATCACATCGAGAAAAAACGAGGATCGTTGCGGGATATTATTCTGCCATTCACACAAAAACTTGGCATCCCATCGCGTCACGTTTTATGCTTGTGTCCCCAGATAATCTTTCGGCATTTACTAGGAAACACCATCCCGACCGTTTTCTTCCCGCAACACGCTCAATGCTCATAGAACGTTCCGTTTTTCTTCAACTTGGAATGTTTGATGAGTCTGCAAACACAAGTGAGGATTATGCTTTTTCCAGACGCATACCGCTATCAATGCCAATTGCTTTTGCGCCTCTTGCCATAGTTGATTGGTTTCCACCGTCCTCTCTTCGACGTTTTTTTAAACAGCTCTTCACATTCGCGTATATGGACGCGCAGTTGGGAGTGGTGCGAACACAAACGATCGTAAAATCGTTTGGAGTGCTGATTCTCATGTGTTTGTTTTTTTGGAAAGGTGTTTATGTGTTGCCGTTATTGTTGATGTATTTTTTCTACACCTATCTGCGACACAAATCCATTGTTCATTCGTTGGTTGATCTTATGATGTTGTTGTGTATGCAATGGGTTACGGATCTCGGAGTGCTTTTTGCAACTTGTCTTGGGAGTGTTCGTAGAATCTGGGATCGTCGAGTGATATAGTGATCAAGATATGCAAACCTCAACCGTTCATGCAGTAAAAGGGATTGGTGCCTTCGGGTTTGTGAAGATTGTGGCAAAAGCACTTGCGCTGATGCGCGTGATTCTTGTTGCAAAAATTCTCTCTCCATCTGATTTAGGTATTTTCGGAATTGTCACTCTTGTTCTGGCGCTCACCGAAGTTTTTTCCGAAACAGGAATTAATATTTTTCTTATTCGATCCGAGAAACCTCTCGCAAAATACATCGATACAGCGTGGATTATTTCGCTTTTGCGCGGGTTTGGTATTTCTCTTTGTATGGCGATTCTTGCGTATCCATTATCGGTCGTATTTCATCAGGAATCGCTGGTGTGGCTCATCTTTTTTGCGGCAAGCATTCCTGTCATACGTGGATGTATCCATCCTTCAATTGTCGTGTTGCAAAAAGAGCTTCATTTTAGAACCTATTCTCAACTTCGACTCGCGCTTTCGGTTATCGAAAATCTTTCCATGATTCTCTTTGTGTATCTTCTTCACTCGGTTTTTGGATTACTGTTGGGAATGTTCGTCATGACTGTAATTGAGATGATTGTGTCGCATGTGATTTCAAAACAACCTCCTCGGTTGCGATGGAGCGCCTCGGTGGCTCGTGAGATATTTCAGTTTGCAAAATGGTTTAATCTAAGTGGGATTTTTGGGTACTTGAGTAATAACATCGATGATCTTTTTGTTGGAAAGATGCTGGGAACCTCGGCGCTAGGGATATATCAAATGGGGTACAACATCGCACAATCTTCAACTGCGGATGTAGGTGAGGTTGTTGGTGGGGCAATGTTTCCTATTCAGACAAAACACAAAAACACCTCGAACTATGTCTGGAGATCATATATTATCAATCTCAGTGTGTTGATATTATTTTTTTTGCTCGTCTATATTGCGGTCACACTGTATGGTTCTTGGGGGGTGACAGCGCTATTTGGTGAAGATTGGCGGGCGGTCGCGGGAATACTTCCTGTGTTAACGATTGCTCTCGCATTGCAAGGGATCAACAATATTACATTTCCACTTTTTTATATTGAACATCATCCACAGAAATACACGGTGATTAGTTTTATTCAATTAGTCATGTTGGGAATTTGTATTTATCCGTTGATCACCTCGCTTGGTATTTTGGGCGCATCTTGGGCGATTCTTCTCTCTAGAATTGTTGTTCAGCCGGTGTATGCGTATTGGATTTTACGATCGAAATCACACATATGAAGCGAACGGTGATGAACGGTTTTATTATTGGAAGTATTGTGTTTCTTGGTTTGTATTTGCGTCTGCGCGAGTTCTCATTTCCAATCTTGCCAGATCAGCGTATCGATTTTACTGTTGCACAAGAAATGATTCAGCGCAGACAGTTGCCGTTGATTGGTATTGCGTCAAGTGTCCCGCGTTTTCATCAAGGTCCAAGCAACATTCTTTTTGTGATGTCGGCGATTCGGCTTTTTGGAGAATCGTATGATTCGTTGGTACTTCTGTCGATGATTGTGTTTGGAGTTACCGCGTGGGTTTTGTTTGATAGTATCAGGAAAACGAATGGGATGTGGATTGCGACATTCGCGACAATCCTGTATGCGATCTCTCCGTTAAGTATTCGGTATGATCGCTCTCCGTTTTATCTTCATCTTATTCCGTTGTTTTTCCTACTCTTGGTACGTCATCTTCTTTTTGCAAAACGGACAATTCGCGGGTGGTTTTTTGGTGGTGTGCTGTATGGATTGTTGCTCATGACAGAAATTGCACATATCCCGCTCTTTATTCTGTTACCTATTGTGTGGATGAGTTCTTTTCGAAAAAAATCAATGCTAGGATATTTTTTGGGTGTTGGTTTGGGAATTTTTCCTTGGGTGTTGTATGATCTCTCTCATTTTTGTTTTCAGACGTGTGGACTTGCAGTTTGGGCAATATATCGCATGGTCGCACCACTAGGAATGTTTTCTGAACACGCGCAGTCGATTCTTACTCCTTTTCTTTCTTTGCAAAAAATAATTGGTATGTATGCTGAGTTTTTTCCGTTTCCCTTTTTCATTTCTACAATGTTGGTCATTTTTTCTATGTACAGCGTGGCCGTTCAACGAAGAACACTGCTTGGAAGACCGCTGTGGATCGCAATGCTATTCGTTATTTTGGGAACGCTTGTCCATGGATATCCATCCGAAGCGTATCTTGTTCCGTTGACAGTGATTTTGCCCTTCGGTTTTGTCTTGTGCACTGTTGATATCTGGAAATTCATTTTTCAACGCATACGTTGTAGAAAAATGCTCGTACAACCAAAAGTTTCGGTTGTGATTTTGGCGCATAGAGATGATGAATTGCTGCAAAAAGCAATCGCGTCGGTTGCTTGGGCAGATGAAATCGTGATGATTTATTATACATCAGCAGTTTTTCAGTCGAAAAAGGGCGTTCGATTTGTGACATACGCCGATTCGTACCGCAATCGCTTTCATGCAATTCGAGAACTCGGTATGCAAAAGGCGTCAAATGATTGGGTGCTTTTTCTTGATAGCGATGAAGAGTTTTGTGGCATTGTCGAGTTGTTTCATTGTCCAGCTCAGTACGCGTTCCGTCGCCACGATTTTCTTTTCAATCAAGTGCTGAAACATGGAGAGACGGCCAATCTGTGGTTCCCTCGACTCATGAAAAAAACCCAAGGGACATGGAAAAATGCAGTACACGAGGTTTGGAACTCAAAACTGCCAATAATTCATCTCCGTTCTGCGTACTTGCTTCATCATCCACATGCTTCAATCTCCATGTTTTTTCAAAAGCTCAACCGATACACATCAATTGATGCGATGGAAAGAGAAAAAGGTTCGCACATTATGCTTTGGTTACAACTTCTCACTTTTCCAGTTGGAAAATTCTTGTGGAACTACATTATTCTTCGTGGCATTTTTGATGGCTATCGCGGATTGTGCATGGCATATATGATGTCGCTGTCGAGTTTGATTGTTCGGATAAAGCAATGGGAGACGCACGATTCATGAACTCACTTCTATATACAATCGCATTTCTTGGTATTTTTGGACAGTTGTTCTTATTCTCTCCTCTTTCTGGACTCCGCGTGAGTTTTCTTGACTGCGGGGTGTTGATTTTCGTGATTCAGGGGTTGCGAACATGGGGAAAAACAATTTTCATTTCCATTCCAAACTCTTGGAAAATGTTTTTCTTTGTTATGGTACTGAGTGTTGTGGTGAATCATGCGGAAGTTTCTATAGATCGAACGATTCTTTCATTTGTGTATATGTTTCGAGCACTCCTTTACGCTTTTTTTGGCAGCATTCTTGCCGTTGCTGTTCGAAACGGAAAAATAGCTGGAAAAGATATCCTTCGCGCCCTTTTGTTGTACACAACAGGAATTGTTTTTGTGGGTTTTATTCAATATCTTTTTGTTCCCGATTTGCGCTCATTTTTTGCCGAAGGATATGACGATCACTATTTTCGAGCAATCTCTACCGTTCTGGATCCACCGTTTACCGCGCTAATCGCGGGTGTTGGTGCAATCTTTCTGTTGCAGAAAAAAAATGCAGGTTCGTTGATTCTTACCCTAGCTCACGTTGGTCTATTACTGTTAACATACTCACGAAGTTCATATGTTGCATTTTTTGTAACAATATTTACTCTTGTACTTGTGTATCGGAAAAAACTATTATCTTATGGTCTGATTACACTTTTGTTGTTTATTGTCGCGATTCCGTTTTTACCTCGCAGAGCAAGTGAGGGAACATTACTTGAGCGAACCGTGAGTGTGAATGCGAGAACAACGATCTTTTTGAGTTCATTTCAAAGTATCACATGGAAAACAGCGATTTTCGGAAAAGGATGGTATTTACGTCGAACGCTTCAGTTGAGCGAAAACCAAACAATTTCGCACGCGACAGCACCAGATAATGTGTTTGTACAAGTCTTTGAGTTTACGGGGGCGATTGGGATTCTTGTGTTTGGATACGCGCTTGTTCAGTTGTTGCGCGATTCATTCAAACATCCAGAGGTGTTTGGAGCAATTCTTTTTTTGTGTATTGCGAGTCAAATGAACGCAATCTTTTTCACTTCGATAGGGCTGTTTTTTCTGATGAGTTTGCAGGCGATGAGTAACTCAATACAGCTTACGGACTGAACTGGACCTTGAGTTCTTGTTTTGTGATATTACCGGCGACATCTTTTGATTCAATAACAAGAAGGTTTTCTCCCTCGACGAGTGAGTATGACCCAGTCGCTTTTCCTGTGATGTCGACAAATATTTGACGTCCATTCACCGTTACGGTTGCCGAGGCCTCTGTTTGAACCTCGATGGGGATTGTTTGATCACGTCGGCGTGTGATGGTAGTTCCGTCGGTGGGTGTGAGTACTTCGAGTTTTGGTGTTTCGGTATCGATGGTGAAATGCTGTTCAAATGTTTTTGAAACATTCTTATTTGCGTCTTCTGCGGTGATTTGAATAGTGTATTCTCCTTGAGAAAGATCGAGCTCATCAAACAAAAAAAACCCGTCGGGAGAGGTTTGAACTTCTTGCAGTAACTCACCGTCAATAACCAAAGCGACCTTGACATCTTGTTCGGTGTATCCTTTCAACACGAGTTGTCCGCTAAACGTTGCTTCGGGAAGTGGAGGATCGAGGACGGGAAGTTGTGGTGGAATGGTATCTTTGTCATCAAACGAGACTGTTGAAGATGTCATCGCATCATAGATGCGGATAACTTGCGGAATAAGAAACACAACAAATATAAACAGGAAAACCAATGCGCCAAAAATCAGCAAAAATGACTGAAAAATGGCCCTTTTTGACCGTTTTCGCTCGATTCGACTATAAGAATGTGATGTCATATGAGCCTTCTGACAGAATCGAACTGTCGTCCGCGGTTTACGATACCGCTGCTTTGCCACTAAGCTAAGAAGGCGCAGAGGTATTGTACATTAGTTTCTCTGATTCGAAAACGTCAGAGGAACGGTAATCAGTCGAGGTTGCGACCACGATGTTCGTGTATTATCGCACGTTGGCGCTGTGATGTACCAGGAGTACATTCCCTGAGGTAGCGAAACGGTGGTTGTTTGAGCGAGGGGATACGTTTGAATCGGCGCGTTTGTTGAAAATCCTTTTGAGATTGTGAGGGTTGCTGTTGAGGTTGCTGACGGAGGAAGGGTAATGAAAAGTGAGTCGGGATTGTGGGTTAGAAAATCGTTTCTGCTGATAAGAATAGGTGGTTGGCATTTTTCGATATGATTTTTTTGTACATAGTTCGCAATTGCCTGTTGTTGCGATGGGTCTTGATGCTCACTCCAGTTATAGAGAACGATTATTCTTGGAGGAGTTTTTGATGAAAAAAGATTGCTCAATTCCTGAGTGGCAGTATCTGCAGAAATCGAGGTTTCCACGATCGACCAGTTTGGTGTGTTACATGTTTGCAATGCCGAACTCCACTGTTTGGAGCTCATTGGATTTTTTTCGTTTCCGTATATGCTCACACTTGGAATGACGTACGGGGAACAAGCTGCTTGTGCATACGGTGCGTATTTTTTACTTTTTGGATCTTCTTCACCCCAGACATGCGCGTGAATGTAGTTTGAATCGAACCCTTTTCGTGCAGAAATACGCGCAAGTGATTCTATGTATTCGTGCAAAACTTCGGTTCGCATGTTTTGAATTGATTGCTGATTCGAATTCGAGTTTAACCCAGAATCTAATAACGCTCGATACCCATACGGCTCAAATTCATCTTTTGGAGTTGTTGAGGCATTCAAACTTAACTCGGTTCCGATCGAAAACCCCAGAAATAGATGTTGTTTGTTTTTTTGTTCAAGCTCAGAAAGAGAGAATCGCATTTGATCCATAATTGCGCTGTATCGTGCTTCAAGCACTTTGCGATATGCAGATCCTCGTGCAATATTTGGGGGCGGAGCGAGGATAAATTCACCCGATCCCCAATTGCGATAGTTCCATGTCATTGGTTCTGACCAACTTTTCCAGTCAACATTTTTTCTATTGTTTGGATCATATCCAGCAATGAATCGTTGTTTAAACTCTTCGGGATTGTCTTGACGCGCGAAAAACGAGGCGGGGGTTTTTGTCCCATCGTTATCCCACCAATTGTAAAGTTCGGGTTGTTCATCCCACCACTGAAAACCATTGAGTGGGATAAAAACAGGTAACTCAAGTTCTTCTGAAATTTCAAAAATTCGTTTGATTTTCACAACATACGCAGAGGTTGTTGAAGGAGTATCCGCAGGAATGTTCATGTACTCGTTCAAGGTGCTCCATCCGAGTTTTGTTTGTGTGTTTCCACGAGAAAGTTTTGAGATCATATCTTGAAGTTCATTGACAACTTTTGGTTTGATTTCCGATTGCCATTCCGATTCGGGTGCGTTCCAGTTCAACTCATTCATCGTTGAAAAATTCATGATGAGATATGACGGTTGTGATTGTTCGAGCGAGGGATCGACTGTGGTTTGGATTGATATTTGTTTTTGTTCGGTCGAAAAAAGATAGGGCTTATCCTCAAAAAAGAAAATCAGAGCGAATGAAAAAACGCTAATGAAGATGAGAAAAAGAGCAAGTTTCATATTGTACATCTCACCAGATATAACTCGCTCCATTAATAATCATATGAGAAAAAGTTGAGAAATAGATGCTTCCGCTTTTTTGTCGCATTTTTCCAAGAATAAGCCCAAGAAAAAATGTATATACAATCTGAAAAATTGCAAATGGAGTAAACCGATACGCAAAATATTGAAGATGATGGAGACCAAAAAGAACCGCAGACCCCAATACGGGGTGAATCTTCATGTGTTTTTCGACTACCGAATAGATCCATCCTCGGAAAATAAGTTCTTCAACAATGGGAGTAATCACGGAAAAAATAAAGGGATACTTTACAGCGTGAAATGAGGAAGAAAAACGTAGGGCAATAAATAATCCTAAGCCAAGTCCTAACAAAAGAGAATAAAAAAGTAATGAACGAATATTTTTTTGAATATACCTACAATCTAAAGAGAAACCTTTTCTTGATATCCATAAAAACGGAATAATTCCTATTGCGATCCAAGGGAGTGAAAGACTCCACATATACGAAAATGATGGGAATGCGCGAAGGATAAACTGTTGTGTGTGTTTTGCGAGTTGGTAATTTGTGAGCGTCACGATCAAAATAATCAAAACAATCAAATATTTCTGGAAAAGTGCTTTATTCATATAACGACTCAAAATACTGCGCGAGACCGTCGTTTTGTACAGAATCAATGATGAGATCCGCGTTTTGCTTCAAGATCGTCACCGCATTCCCCATCGCGACTTTTCTCTCAACCGCTTGAAAAAGATGAAGGTCGTTGTGACCATCGCCAATGCCAATGGTGTCTTTCTTATGAACACCAAGTCGTTGGAGGAGTTCGGCAATCGCGTGTTCTTTTGTGGCGCGGTCATTCACGATGTGCAGATCTCGACAGCCTGGTTTTTGAGATACAACCATGACGCAGGTGATTCCCAAAATCTGTGAGAGTTTCTGATGAAGCTGAATTGCCAACTCGTCGGGAACAAAACTCTGCGACATCCAGTTGACCTCTTGTGAAAATGAAAATTCTTTTGGCAAAACGCCACCATAAAAATAGTCATCCTCAGTGTAATCATTAAAAATGATTTTTTGAGATTCGTTTTCAGAAAAAACCGCAATTACCTCTTTAAGTGCGTTCGCGGGAATATTTTTTTGCCAAAGAATCGCTCCTGTTTTTGGATCGCATATTTGCGTGCCAGCGGAAATAATACAAAGATCCTCTAGATGAAGTGCGCGCACAATCTGTTTCGCAAACGTCCAGCAACGTCCAGTCGCCGCGCACAAATAATAGTGCTGTTGAAGATTTTGAATTGCTTGAATGAGGCGGGGGGTGGGGAGCTTTTGGACAGGGGAATCGACGGCGGTACCGTCTAAATCGAAGATGATTGCCTGTGTTTTCATCTCTGTATGATAACACGAGGGGAAGATGGTGGTGGAGAAACAACGGTGTGGAATCGTATTGATAAAATGGACAAGATTTTGTATGCTAGTGTCATTCATTAGTAAGTGATGTACATATGGAAAAACTGTTAAAACTCAGAGAAGCAGCAGAGATACTGAGCGTCCACCCAAACACCCTTCGTCTTTGGGATCGCAAAGGCCTTTTGGTTGCGGTACGTATCGGTGAGAGAAAAATTAGACGTTACCGTCTTGAGGATATTAGGAGATTTATTGAAAAGAAGTAATATGGCGAATGAACTGACGCAAACATCAACATTTATTCTTTACACCTCACCCAATGGGGATATAAAGCTGGATGTTTTTATTCAAGACGAAACATTGTGGTTGACTCAGAAAATGATGGCAGAGCTGTTTGATGTAGATGTTCGTACTGTTAATGAACATTTGCAAAACATTTTCAAAACGCAAGAACTTGAGGAAAATTCAGTTGTCCGGAAAATCCGGATAACTGCCACAGATGGAAAACAATATCTAACCAATTTCTATAACCTTGATGCCATTATTGCTGTTGGTTATCGGGTGAACTCTGGACGAGCAACTCAGTTCCGCATTTGGGCTACCCAAGTGCTTCGAGAGTATATAATCAAGGGTTTTGCTCTAAATGACGATCGCCTTAAGCAAGGAGAGAAAGTTTTTGGTCAGGATTATTTCCGTGAGTTGCTAGAAAGAGTTCGTTCGATTCGATCAAGCGAGCGCCGTATTTATCAGCAAATTACCGATATCTTTGCCGAATGTAGTATCGACTACGATCCTCACTCCCAAACGACTAAAGATTTCTTTGCCACTGTTCAGAACAAGTTCCATTACGCCATCACTGGTCACACTGCAGCTGAGTTGATCGATGAGCGGGCAGACCGTCGCCAACCCCATATGGGCTTGACCACTTGGAAACAAGCACCAGCAGGCAGAATTTTATCTACTGATGTTACGGTAGCCAAGAATTATTTACCAGAAGATCAGATTAAAAAACTTGAACGAACTGTCACTGGGTTTTTTGATTACATCGAAAATCTGATTGAAAATCGACAGACGTTCAACATGGAAGAGTTCGCTGAAAGTGTTAATAAATTCCTGACGTTTAATGAGTACAGAATTTTGGACGATAAAGGAAAAGTTTCAAAGGATGATGCTGATAAGAAAGCCTTGGCTGAATATAGAGAGTTTAACAAGATCCAGCCAATTGAGTCTGATTTTGACCGAGTGGTGAAGCGGTTGATCAAAGGAGAAAAGAAAAGACAAAAGTAAATCCATCAATTTCGATGGAAATAAGAATATAAATGACTATGAACGATATTATATGCCCACAATGCAAAAAGGTTTTTAAGGCTGATGAGGCCGGATTTGCCGATATCCTCAAGCAAGTCCGTGATCATGTGTTTGATAAAGAACTCCACGAACGACTAGAACTGGCTGAAAAAGAAAAAAAGAATGCGATTAAACTCGCTAGGGTCGATGTTGAAAAGTTAATGCAGGCAGACATTGTCAAAAAGGACAAGGAACTGGCTACGCTCAAAGCAGAAAAAGAAAGTGCTGTTAAACTTGCTGAGGCAAATATAAAAAGTGAGTTACAAGTAGACATTGTAAAAAGAGATGCAGAAATAGCCGAATTGAAGGCGGAAATAGACGCTTTGCTTGCCAAAACCCTAGCTGAAAAAGAAACCGAGATGGCTGGGGTACAGGCAAAACTTGAGTCCGCCGAGGTTGAAAAGAATGCTCAGATTGCTAAACTCCAAGCCAAGCTGGAAGCTGCGGACACTGATAAGAAGTTAGCTGTTACTGAAGCTGTATCAAAAGTAGAAAAAGAACGAGATGAACTTAGTGCAAAGCTTGAGTCATCTGTAACAGAAAAAGAGTTGGCTGTGACTAAGGCTGTTAATGTAGTCGAAAAAGAACGCGATGAGCTGGCTAGTAAGCTGGAAATTAAAGACCATGAACAGAAGGCGTTAGAGTCTTCACTCAAAGAAAGGCATGAGGTTGAACTAAAGCTCAAAGATGAGCAGATTGCCCAGTATAAGGACTTCAAGTCCAAGCAGTCAGTTAAACTACTGGGTAGAAGCCTTGAGGAGCACTGCAAGATTGCATTTAGGCAGTGGCAATCCGCTGGTGCTTTTAGGAATGTGCACTTTGAAAAAGACAATGATGCTAGTGCCGGCGGTAAGGGTGATTATATCTATCGTGAAATTGATGAGGCAGGCAACGAAATCTTATCGATCATGTTTGACATGAAGAACGAATCTGACGATACCGCCGCAAAGAAGAAAAACGAAGACTACTTCAAGAAGCTTGATAGAGATCGTATTGAAAAGAAATGTCAGCATGCAGTTTTGGTAAGCGTACTTGAGGCAGACAACGAACTCTATGCCGGCATTACCGATGTATCCTATGCATACGACAAAATGTATGTTGTTCGTCCACAATTTTTCATTCCAATCATAACCCTGTTGCGCAATGGTGCTTTAGACTCGTTGAAATATAAGGCTGAGTTAGCACTTGTTCGTGATAAGGACATAGATGTCACCAACTTCGAGAATGATTTACAACTCTTTCAAGATGGCTTCATGAGGAACGTCAAGGATTCTAGTAACAAGTTTCGAGATGCTATGGATGGTATTGATCTGACCATCAAAAAGTTGGAGGGCATTAAGGAGGCTTTACGCCTGTCTAACAAGCATCTGCTTACTGCCGGTAACAAGGTAGAGAACGTGTCGGTAAAACGGCTAATCAAAAACAATCCTACTATGGCTGCAAAATTTGAAGAGCTTTCTAGTAACAGTAAAGCTTAAATGAAGACAAACAAAAGATTAAATTAATGAAAGAAACAATGCGACCAAAATGTAAATTATGAGCAACTCTTCACCACCACTCCAGACAAAATTACTCCAAAGAGCAAAAAACAGCGATGAATTTAATTTGTACGTGGCTGGGATTGAGTGGGATCTTATAGAGCCAATTGTTATTGAAGACCGTGATGATATGCGCTCCGAAAAGAAATGGAGTGAGTTATTGGAGCCATATTATCACCAAGTCACGAACCTGATTACATTTTGTCGCAGATTGCCCGTTACTTTATTAGCTGATGATGTTGGTTTAGGTAAAACAATTAGTGCTGGATTGGTGATAAGTGAATTAATGGCTCGTGGCAGAGTAACAAAAATACTAATTGTTTGTCCTAAATTATTAATGTTTCAATGGATGGAAGAGTTGGAAACTAAGTTTGGTATATCTTCCGTTATTGCTACTGGCAGAGACTTAATCAAAGCTACTCCACCAAGAGAATTGGGAGCAGTTATAACCACTTATGATTCTGCCCGTCTACATCTCGAAAAAATTTCTGACGTTGGTTACGAAATGTTGATTTTAGATGAGGCTCATAAGCTACGGAATTTGTATGGTGTTGACCCTCCCCCTAAAAGGGCGGTTCGTTTTAAGCAGGCATTAGAGGATCGATTATTTAAATATGTCCTCATGCTTACCGCTACGCCGATTCAAAATAGGCTGTGGGATATTTATTCCCTAGTTGACTTACTGACTACTGCAAGAGGGCACGAAAATCCCTTCGGGAATCCGGGGATTTTTGCCCGCAGATTCATTGCGGATGCCAAGACAAAAGCCCGCCAATTAGTGCCATCAATGAAAGATGAGTTTCGATCAATTGTTTATGGTTATATGTCGCGGGTAAGACGGGCAGACGCAAATCTTTATTTTCCTGAGAGAACTGTACAGCTTCACAAGGTGACACCGACCCCTGACGAATTGAAGTTAATTGACATCATTGCTGAGCCAATTCAAAAGCTGAATCGTCTAGCACAAATCTCAATCCTCCAAGCACTCACAAGTAGTCCTCATGCTTTGTCAGCTCAATTAAAAAATATGGCTCGTAATAAAACAATACCAGAGTCATTATCATTGGACGTTAGTGCTGTTGTTGATAACATGAGCGACTCGGCAAAACTAAAAGGTCTTAGTACTCTTATCTATAAACTTGAAGCTGAAAGACCTGATGACTGGAGATTAGTTATTTTTACTGGCCGTCGCGAAACTCAAACCACAATTGAGGAATTTTTGGGGAAACGGAACATTACTTGTGGGTTAATTAATGGTGATTCTGGGCTAAGAAATCAAGAAACTATAGCTCAGTTCAAACAAAAACCTCCGGACATTCATGTAATTGTCTCTACAGAAGCTGGAGCTGAAGGTATAAATCTTCAAGCAGCTAATGTGCTAGTTAACTACGATTTGCCTTGGAATCCAATGATTGTTGAACAAAGGGTAGGTCGGATTCAGAGGTTGGCCTCCGAGCATGCAAAGGTAAGTATTTTCAATATTATCTTGTCAAATACATTTGAGGAATACATCGTTGCTAGGCTTATGGAAAAGCTCCAAATGGCATCACAGGCAATTGGTGATGTTGAAGCAATGCTTGAGGCGTCCGGTTTGGATGAGGATGAAAATGGATCAGTTGACTTTGAGGAAATGGTGAGGAGGTTAGTAGTTGATTCGTTAGCAGGAAAAGATGTTGAGACGGCAACAAAAACAGCAAGTGAAAGCATATCGAAAGCCAAACTTAAATTGGAAGAAGAACAGATAAACATAAGTTCTATGCTTGGCTCTATGGGAGATCCTTCCGAATTTGGACCTAGATGTCCGAGTTTGCCGAAACTAGATCGCTCGATGGATATATGCAGTTTTGTTTTGACAGCTAAAAAAAACTTTGGTTCCAAACTTACTCCTCAGCCTGAAGGAGTATATCTTTGTGAACTTGACGATGAGAAAGAGTCAATTTATTTTGAAGAGAAAAGTAATGGTCGAATAGATGGCGTTCTTTACGCACAGGGAACAACTGCTTTTGAGCGTTTAGTGAGCAAAGTAATCAGTAATAGACTTCATGATGTAAAGGATCTAGATTTGGATCTTGAATCAGACACACATCAAGCCGTTCAGAACTGGATCAGCAAATTTGGTGGTGACTTCAAAAAGAAAGAGACGACAAAAGTCTGGAATTGTTTTTCAGGTATGGCACTTGTGAGAGTTCGCTCAACCGTAGCCCATGATAGTTATGAACGTTTGGTTAAAGTTGAATGCTTAGATCAAGACCATAGAGTAGAAATTAAACCAAAGAGTCTCAAATCATTGGGAGAGCTTATTGATGGACCGTTAGAGACCGGAGTAGTCCCAGACTTGTTGGCTGAAAAGGCAATGCTTGATGAGGGAATAGATGAATTCTGTCGTTTTTATAACGAGAGAATGGTTCAGGAAGTGGCAGCCGCAGGCAGTGATTTGCGAAAAAAGAAAAAACTTGAAGATGAGTTTACGCCAAGAGTTGAAATGAGCTTGGTAGGACTTGCAGGCGCAATGAATCGCCAAATACAAATGGATGTTTCATACAATATTGACTCCACTTTTGAGTACAAAAGTACAATTCAGATTGTACCTTCTAAAAAAGAGGTAATCGAAGCACCCGATTTATTCAAATGTGAATCAACTGGGAAGACGGTTCCTTATGATTGTTTAGCTATCTGTGATATTAGTGGACACAGAGTATTGCGTCATCTACTTGTAAGTTCTGAGGAGAGTGGGAGAAAAGCTCTACCTCAGTACATCGTGACTTGTTCTCTTTCTGGGAGAAAGATTCTTAGTGACGAGGTTGAAAAGTCATCAATTACTGGTGAACTTGTTTCTAAATCGCTACTTAAAACTTCTGCATTAAGTGGTAAACAGGCAGAACCTAATTTTTTTGGCAGGTGTGAGTTTACTGATTCAGAAGTTCTCGAAGACGAATTAGAAGTTAGTCAAATATCAGGAAAGAAATATAGAAAGGATGAACAATTACAATCAGTGGTTTCCAAAAAGACTGGTCACAAAAAAGAATTTATTTTCTGTTCCGAAACAGGGCAACCGTTGTTATCAACAGAGTCTGAAACCTGTGAGTTAACTAAGAAGATTGTTGTTCCAGGTTTGCTTGAAACTTGTGAGGTGTCTAACAAAAGGGTTTTGCCAGCAAAGCTGGAGAAGTCAGCCTTTTCAGGTAAAAAGGCACTTAAAAAATACTTTGTATCAAGCAGTATTTCTGATGCTCGATTGCTTGAAAAGGAAGCAGTTAGATCAGTTAATGGTAATTTCTGTTCTCCTGTAGAAGCTAAAAAGTGCTCTTGGAGTGATCGGGAATGCCATCCAGATGATCTTAAAGTTTGCAACCTAACAGGCCTTCCTATTTACATAGAGTATGTGACTAGAAAAAAACCAAGCCAATTAGAGCCGCTTGTTGACCTTTTAGGGAGTATTAGAAGGACGATTGACAAGGAGGAGATTTGGGCAGTAGTCGCAGAAAAATCTTCAACAATCCTAAAGATGAAAGGCAGCAGGGTGGATTCTGCGTTCCTATCTCCAGATAAACAGAAGTTGGCGGTATGTATGGAGGTGAAGATGTGGTTAGGCTTGAAAATTCGCTATGCAGGGTTTATTTTTCTAATAAAGGATGAGGAAGTCATTGGAAAAATATCTCTAGGTAGACGCGAAAAAGGAAACTGGTTAGTGGAGAATTCACAAAGTTAAAATATGCAACTCACAGCATCAAAACTTTATAACTATCTTCAATGCCCTCATCGAGTGTGGCGGGACGCTTATGGTCCTCAGGTAGAGAAAATTAAGGAGACTAATCCTTTTGTTCAATTACTCTGGGACAAGGGTGTCCAACATGAACAGAAAGCAGTTAGCAGGTTGGGTGATTTTGTTGATTTGAGTATTGGAGATCAACAAGAACGAATCATTAATACTAAAGAGGCATTGGAAGATGGTGCCCAACTTTTGTATCAGCCTGTCATTCAACATGAGAATTTATTGGGAATTCCTGATTTTTTACGCCGTTTGGATGATGGCACCTATATCGCTGTAGATGTAAAAAGTGGTAGAGGGTTTGAAGGAACAGAAGAAAATGGTGATGAAAATGGTCCCAAACTGAAGAGACATTACGCAGTTCAATTAGCTTTGTATACAGAAATTTTAGAAAAGATTGGACACAGCAATGGAAAACGGCAAGGAATTATCTACGACATTGAACATCAAGAGGTTTCATATGATCTGAATTTGCCATTAGGAGTTCGTGATAAACGAACCTTTTGGGATTTTTATGAGTGGTTAAAAGTCGAAGTACTTCACTTGCTGGCCAATGAAAAACGCAATGACCCGGCAATGGCAGGCATTTGTAAACTCTGTCCGTGGTATGACAGCTGTAAACATTGGGTAACTGAACGCGATGATACAACGGGGCTATTTTACGTAGGTCGCAGTGCAAGAGATACTCTCAAAGATGATATTGATTTGACAACAGTCTCAGAAGCTCAAAATCTTGACGTTGATGCTCTTGTAGCGCAAAAAGTTTCTGATAAACAGTTCTTAAGAGGACTCGGCCAGAAAACACTTGAAAAGATAAAGGCCCGAGCTGAAATCATGGCGAATAAGAAGATGCCAGTTCTTTATGAAGCATTAAATTTTCCAAGTGTTCAGTATGAGCTTTTCTTTGATATAGAGGATGATCCTACTCAAGCCTTTGTCTATCTCCATGGAGTTTATGAAAGAACCCCACAAGGTACTAAGTTTATCCCTTTTGTTGCCGAAGCAGTAACTCCAGAATCAGAATCAAAAGCATGGGCAAGTTTTTGGAGTTACATTAGGTCGCTTCCCTCAGGCGATTTTGTTCTGTATTACTACTCACATCACGAAAAAACTACTTATAAAAAAATGGCTGAACTATATCCCGATGTGGCAACTCTGGCAGATGTCGAATGGCTTTTTGATAAAAATAGGGCAATAGATCTTTATACGGACGTAATCCTTAAGCACACTGACTGGCCGGTTGGTAGTTACTCGTTAAAAGCCATAGCTCAGTATCTTGGATTTAAATGGCGTGATGAGACACCATCGGGGGCATTATCAATTCAATGGTATAACGAGTACCTTAAGACAAGCGATAATAAAATTCTCGACCGCATTTTGCTTTATAACGAAGATGATTGCATTGCAACACTAGTTATCAAAGATAAATTGGTAAAAATGGAGTCAGTACTGTAGAAATCTATTTACCTCCTTCACCGTTCACTCCGGATACTCCAGCTCGCTCACCTAATCAATTCGTCCAAATTCATAGCATCGTTCAAGTTTCCCAATAAAGAGATTTGAGTTATCATAAAACCATGAGAATACTCAAAAAGGTAACACGGTATGTGTTTGTCACTCTGATCATATTTCTTCTTGCCACACCGTTGTGGATTAAGGCAGTTCCGACAAAATACATTTCGCGTATGACAGGCAAAGTCGCATTGGTAGATCGTGTGGTTTGTGATTTTTCAACAACAGTTGTCGGAAAGTCGATGAATCCCCTCATTACCCCTGGTAGTGCAGTAAAAATGAGTCGTTGTTTCGAGAATGAAGATGTAATCGAGGGCGTTGTTGTTTTATTTCATGATGGTGCAAACTTGCGGTTTGGGATCATCCGACATGTTCTCCCTCTCAGTCCTATTGTTTACAAGGTTTCCGATGAAAAAGCTCCGGAGTTGCTCCATGATGTGATTCTAGAAGACATCGCTGGTATCACAAAAGATATTGATGTACGTAAATCCAGCTATCAACCAAAACAGGACGCAGAGTCTTTTGTTCTTGATTCTGATGAATTTTTAACAGACTTTTATCTTGCAAAAATTCCCAAGGGTGCGGGGATAGAAACATCGACTGTAGAAAAAACAACCTTGTTTTCTCGACAAAAGGATAAATTTTGTTCGGTCGTTGTCCCAAAGAAAAATCTAACCGCAGTTGAAATCGAAATTATCAATACCAAAACACAGGAAGCGATCTCTTTGGGGAAGAATATTATCTACGATATGAGTTCTAAGCCTACAAACATTGGTTGTAGGGACTTTGGCTTTGGTCAAGGTATGCTCAACATACCTTCGGGCACATATCGATATGTGTTTCTGATGAACCATCAAGTATTAGCAGAAATTCAATTTGAGGTGAGATAGTTACGTTCTCTTTTTTGCTTTTTGTTCATCTATCCAAGACCAAATTGAAAATAAAACAATAAGGATGATTCCTGAGACAAGGGGTAAGCGGAGAATTGATGGTGCTGTAAGAAGGATAAGAATAACAACAATATGATTATCGCCCTTAACATTTGAGTTTTTGTCCATGCTCATTAATTTCCCAAAGAGTTTAGGAATTACGTAGAGAATAATTAAAATTATTGGGAATGCAAAAACAAAGTATTGTTGGTGGGTGATGCCAAATGTGTTGGAAAAAAAATCAGCGAGGTAATAGTCCCAAGGTTGATCGGTGCGGAAAGCCTCAAAATCTCTTTGAAAAAGAATGACTCTAATCCAATTGAATGATGTCAGTCCTGCAAGTATAAAGTAAAGAAAAACAAATGGAATTTTGGCAATTTTGGTATTCATTTCTCTACTTTATGTTCACAACTTCTGAAAATAATTAAAGATACGTTTAATTTTACGGAGCCAGCCAAGTATCGCCGTTTGTAGAAGTTCCTGGGTCTACTCCTCCCAGATCTACCCCTCCAGGATCAATGATATTCACTGCACTTCCGGCAGGACTATCACCAGTCGTTCCAGGGGCATAGTTTGACCCCTCTGGAACTGGTACTGGATCGTTTACAACGCCACCGGTTTTAATCTCGATAGTTTTAACATCAGCCCCTGGTGAATCCATGGAAGCTCCTGTTGCAAATTTCATTTCTCCTCCCTCTATCACAACACCACTCGTTCCTCCAGGTCCAGTTCCAGGAGCATAGAGTAACTTTCCACCCCCTTCGTATACTACTTCAGCTTCTCCATCGCCAGGGCCGGTTCCCGGTGCCCAGACATGTGCGGCGTCATTTAAAAACTCGGTCGCTTTTTCTGACCCATGCACATCAATGACTTGTTTTGCCATCTGGTTAACTACTTTTTCCTGAACCTGAATAACTTCCTGTTTTGTGTCTGAATTGGTTTTTGTCTTTATTGTTTCTAGAACTTTTTGTTGTTCAATAGTGGAATCTGTAACTGTTTTTAAGTCATTTTCATCGTCAAGTTTTCCTAATAGTTGCGTTTGTCTTTCTTTAATTTTGAGATAGTTTTGTAGACTGTTCTGCGTTTTTTTGTCATTTCCTTGCAGAGCATACTCTTGAGCACTGACAAGTCTTTTCTCGGCTTGTTTTTCCAAAACAGCCACTTTGTTTTCAATCTTAAAAGCAAAAAAGTATTCAACTGCTTCTTGTGCTTGAATAGTAAAAAAACTTGGAGGTGAGAAGGGATTGTTTTGTGAAGCCGCAACAGCTCTTTGTGGGAAAACGAGAATAACGAAAAAAACAGTACCCGCAATTGAAGACTGTAATGATGTTAAACAATTTCTCATCTCGGTTTAAATATAGATGAATATAAAACATATTGCAATGACTTCGATTGATTTTTATTGTCATTACTGATGTAATGGAGTTGCAAAATGTCAAGGAAATGTAAGAAACTAACAGCTCTCATCTTTGTTGTGATATCTTTTTTTGGTTTTTTCCAAGGAGTTTTTGCTGAAGATAAAAACGCACCAGGGGGAATAATACCAAAATTGCAAAAAACCGTTGATGATCCCGAACTTTTTAATAACTCTGTGTATCCGATGTGGGGTCCAGTTTGCCAGCGATATACCTATACGGTTACCTATAGAGACAAAGAAGGCATTCCTCCTGAGTATATGCGTATTATCTTTAATGGGAAATCGATTGACATGCAAAGGGTAGATTCGAATGACGCAGATTACAAAAAAGGTGTTCGTTACGAATACAAATTCGTTCCCAATAAAATCGGCTCAAATTTCTATTACTTCGAGGCATCAAATGGTAAGGGAAAAGCGCGTGCTTCAATTATCGACTCACCTGATAATGGTCCAATTCTTTTTGAGGGGGATTTTTTGGATAATGAGGTTTCCCTTATTGATACAAAAACAGGCAAAAAAGTCATTCATTATCCAACCAAAGAAGAATGGGTGGGTGGAGTGGCGTTGTCAGATGATGGCACGTATCTAGCCGTGAAAACGTCCAATAAAATTATTTTTTTTGATACTTCAAAAGAAGAACCGTTGTGGATATATTCTCACAGAGAAGGTCCGGTGATGATTGGCGGAGATCTAAAAGGCGGAGTGGATATTTCCAGTGACGGATCGAAGATTATCGCTAGTATCGGCGATAGTGTTCTCTTCTTTGACAAATCAAGCAACAATCCTATTTGGGGCTATGTTTTAGAAAATAATGCCTATAATGTCGCTATTTCGAAAGATGGCAAATATGTGGCAGTGGCGACTGGGGGAGAGGAATCAAACCCTAATTCAAACCTTGTTGTTTTATGGGATAGCGAATCCTCAAAACCTCTTTGGCAGTATCATTCATCTGGTAATTTCCACGATGTCTCTTTGTCTGATGACGGACAGTATCTTGCTGGATCAACAGGCTGTCCTGATAGAAGGTTGTATCTTTTTTCTAAAAACTCAAATACTCCTTTACAAAGAACTGAGATGCTCACTCGCGATTCTCCGGTTCATCGCGCAAAAGTTTCTGCTGACGGCAGTTTTGTGGCGGTGGGGAGTGAAGCTGACCGAGGAGCTGTTTTTCTTTTTTCTAAAGACTCAAATACGCCTCTTTGGGAATTTCCAACATTGGGTAGAAGTTCAGTACGAGCCTTAAATTTTACTCCAGATGGAAAGTATATCGGTGCTTCTACTTTTGGAGGGCAGGCATATATTTTTGAAAGGGAATCAAAACAGCCAGTGGCAACTTGGAATCTCAATGCTGCCTTGGGAGGGATAGATATTTCGGATGACGGTAGTTTTATTGTGGTTGGAGGATCTGATAAGAAAATCCATATTTTATCAAGAGATCAAAACACAAAACATGAAGTAGCGTTTGAAGAATATGTTGAAGAGATTGATATATCAGCAGATGGACGATATGTGGCGGTGGGTACAGGCGGTTCGGTTTATTTCTTTGAAAGCATTGTAGGGTCAGAAGGGAACAGGTCTTCTTGCTCGACCATTATTGAGCCTGAACCTTTTGAAGAAATAATGCAGACAGAAAAATTGGGCAGTTTTCATTTGAGTAAGGAAGAAGATCAACATGTAGAAAAGAATTCGGTGGGAGTGCTGGGGATATTCTCTGGTTTGGGTTTCTTAACATCACTCACTATGATCGTATTTTTGACGATTGTCCGTACGGTTTCTGTTTTTTCTAAAATGAAGCACGTTCTTGTTTCTTTTTGCTCGAAAGGTATTGTTTCATCTATACATTTGAACTATAAAAAACTCATGTTTATTCTGTCTTTTTTGACATTTGTTTTTCTTTTATTCACGATATTCACTATATTTATTGACAAACAAACACCGAATTCCTTGAACAGGACGAACATAGATATTCTCCAAAGAGAGGATTTTCAGCAGGGAAAATGTGGAAACAGTTTGTGTGAATCTGATTTTGGAGAAAGCAAAAAAACGTGTCCACAGGATTGTTCGGCAGGAGATTAAACGATAATATCTTTGTTTCGAAGAAAAATCATGTTGTTGTCGTCTCTTTTTTGAGCGGGTAGCGGGAATCGGACCCGCGACTCAACCTTGGCAAGGTTGCGTATTACCACTATACGATACCCGCAGTTTTTCAGCGCTGTATTTTCGCTTCATTCAGCTATTCATTCGAGCGCGAAACGTACTCGCCCGAAGCGGTGTCAACAATAATAACCTCATTTTGCTTGACAAACAATGGAACCATAATTGTTGCGCCTGTTTCCACAACAACCGGTTTTTTGGCCGCATTGACGGTGTTTCCGGCTACAGCCTCGCTTGCTTCAGTCACGGTGAGCTTTACTTTTTGTGGAAAACGTACGCCAATAACGCGCTCATCATAAAATAAGAGGTACATCGTGAGCTCGGGAATCAAAAACTTGATTTTGTCTTCGAGTAACGTGTTTGGCACAGAAACCTGTTCGTACGTTCGGGGATCCATAAAGACCACCTCCTCAGCATCAAGATATGAAAACTGCATTTCCTTCGCCATAATGTCGAGTTCTTCGATAAACTCGTTGGATTTATAGGTGAACTCAACGGTACTTCCCGTTCGCACGCTCTTAAGTTTCATGCGCGTAATGGCTGAACCTTTTCCTGGCGCATAAAACTCTGTCTTTGTGACTTCATGTGGTTCATCTTTAAATAAAATGTACGAACCTTTTTTGATGTTGGATGATTTTACGAGTGACATAGGCGAGTATTATACCTCGGGAGGGAAGAGGGTATCAACTGGGAACAGGATCGTGTCGTGAATCGAGGGGGTGTCTGCGAAGATCGCGATGATTCGGTCAAGGCCCAGCGCAATCCCGCCGGTTGGGGGGAAACCTTTTTCGAGTGCGTGAATGAAGGCTTCGTCGAGTGGGAAGGTGGTTTTCCTGAGTTTTCTGCGAAGCGCGAGATCTTTCTCACATCGTTTGCGCTGCTCGATTGGGTCAATGAGTTCGGAAAAACAGTTGCCCAGTTCGTATCCTGCCCAAAAAAGCTCGAAGCGCTCGGCGAATCGGGGGTCGGAGGCCTTTTTTTGGGCGAAGGCTGCTTGGGAAATGGGATAGTCATACAAAAATGTTGGGGAGCGTTGTCCAAGATGAGGTTCAATCTCATTGAACAAAATTTGATTATAGATTTCTTCCCATGTTGTCTCGTTGGTCACGGTGTAGCCTTTTTGTTTCGCTTTCGTTAATAGAAGTTGAGTAGAGAGAAGCGTTTCTTGATCAATATTTGCGTACTTTTTGAACGCGTCAGAAACGGAAAGACGTTCCCACGGCCCTCGTACACTCAACTGTCGACCCTGATACAAAAAGTCTTGTTTTTGAAAAATCTCGCGTGCGATTTCTTGAAACATCTGTTCAACATCTCGCATTACCGTCTCGTAGTTTCCATTCACATGATAAAACTCGAGAATCGTAAACTCGGGACTGTGTCGCGAACTTCTGCCTTCGCCATTCCGAAAACTCTTGCAGATCTCAAAACAACTTCCAAATCCTTTTGCGAGGAGTTTTTTGAGCGCAAACTCGGGACTTGAAGGCAAAAAGGCGCGGTATGTATCGCCCTCGGAAAATTTAAGTTGTGTCTCAAATACCTCCAAAAAGGGTTCTGTCGAGGGGGTTGGGAGAAGCTTTGGCGTTTCTACTTCGTGAAATCCTTCACGCTTCAAAAATGCGCGGATGATGCCGATAATTCGTTCGCGGAGATGAATAATATGGAAATTCTTCATATATTTGTGCCAAGCTGAGGAGTCGAACCTCAATTTCATGTTTTTCAGACATGCGCCGTGACCACCTTGGCTAGCTTGGCATTCTCTACTCGTGATCAATTTTTATTTTCTCACACCACTTCGCATTCAACTAGTGGCCACTGAGGGACTTGAACCCCCGACCGATCGGATGTAAACCGAGTGCTCTACCAACTGAGCTAAGTGGCCCCGATCGCTTTTTGAATCAAAAAAGTCAACTGGTGCCCGAGAGAGGACTTGAACCTCCACGCCTTACGGCATACGCACCTCAAGCGTACGTGTATACCATTTCACCACTCGGGCAATCTGGGGCTATTGTATCGAACTTTTTCGATTTCCGCAAAGATTGAAAAATTACTCTCCTTGACGTTGATCCACAAAACCACCTCGATAAAAACATTCAAACACAATGGAATCTCCCAAAGCGATTTTTATCCTTTCTCTTTCAAAAATTCTTGATAGGATACGTGAATATGGTCGCATTTTTTCGCACATATCCGTTTTTTGTCATTTTTTCTCTATTTGTGCTTGTCTTTTGCGCACATTACGTCATCACAGGTCAAGCAGTTTATGGAGACGGCATCGGATACTATGCGCATCTGCGGGCAGGAATTATTCGTCGATCATTTGACACAACACCCGAATATAAACACACCTACACTCCGGAAAATAATAACGCGCGTGTTCCCATGGTTGCTCCTACCGTTCAAATTGTTCCCGTTTCAAATGCTGGTCAAGCGTTGAATTTTTATAGCGTTGTTCCCGCCCTGATGTGGAGCAGTGGATACTTTTTTGTTCACGCGGTCGTTCTGGGAATCCAATGGTTGGGGGGAAATATTTCCAGTTCGGGATTTGGAGATCCATATCAACTTGCAACGGGGATAAGTTCAATTTTGTATGTTGTGCTAGGACTTCGATTCTTTGAAGCGATTCTTGTTGAACTCGGTGATCGTAGATTCGCGCGTATAACTACCTTGGCATTTGCATTTTCCACACCCCTCTTGTATTACGGCGCTTACGACGTCATTCATTCGCATACATCAAGTTTTTTCTTAGTTCACATGTTTATCTATATTGTGATTCGATCAAGAAAATCAGCGCTACACAAAAGCGAAGCGCCACGGATTACGCATGTGATTTTAGGATTGTTACTTGGAGTACTGATTGCGAATCGTCCACAGGATGGAGCCGTTGGAATGCTGTATGTATGGTTTTTAAATCATAGATCACATACCTTTTCGTTCATATTTGCACTTTGTGCTGGACTTTTAGTATGGATTGTCCCCAACCTTTATCTCTATCCCGATCTTTCGACTCATCCATATATTGAATCGCTATCGATAACAAAAGTGTTTCAGGCCTCCACATGGATCGCTCCTTTGTTTCACGCATATCGAGGATTGTTTGTGATATCGCCAATTCTTGTTTTCAGTCTCCTTGGATTTTTTTGTCGTCGTTGTGGTCAACAAAAATATGTTGTGCCATTTTTTCTTTTTTTTCTTGCTGAGTACGCGATTATTTCGATTCATGGTGGATGGCAAGCGGCAGCGTATGGAGGCAGAATGTTTATCTCATCTCTACTGTTTTTTGCATTCGGATGGCAACAACTCAGCGTGTCGATCCAACAAAAATCGATTGTGTATATACTGACCATCCTCTTTTGTATAGGAAATGTGCTTTCAATTGGAAACTTTTTGATTTTTGAAAAAGGAGCCGAAGGGGGACGTGTTGGAATTGAACAGCGAACAATGCAACGATTCAATCAATTGAAGCTTTTTTGGCAGAAGCAAAACTAAACGATTGTTGAAGTGGTGTATGTGCCGAAAAGAGGACTTGAACCTCCACGGGATTGCTCCCACACGCTTCTGAGACGTGCGCGTCTACCATTCCGCCATTCCGGCATATTTCTGTCAAGTATATCAGGAAAAAGGTGATTTTATAGGTTGAGTTTATGTTTCATTGCCTGAATAATCAACTCTGAAGATTCCTCGGGCGAGTAGAATGTTGTGTTCAACACAAGATCATAATGTTCAGGTTTGCGAATATCTTTATCAAAATACTGTTTTACAAAATCGCGACGATCTTTTGAGTATTTTGCAACGATTTCTTTGGCGATGAGCGGAGTGTGACCTTCAAAATCAACTGCTCGTTGCACGAGAACCGCTTGAGGAGCGGTGCATCGAACATGAAGGCCGCGCGCTTGGGGGGTAATAAAGTTCGCCCCTCGACCAAGAATCACCACGTTTCCCTTGTATGCGAGTGTCAAAATAACTCGACAAAGATGCGTAAAATAGGTAATATCCGACACGTAATCAGGATTGATCAATTCTTGAATAAGATCTTGAAGCCCCGAACGACCTTTTTCGTCAACCTGATCGAGTATACTTTTCCGAAGTTTTGTTGAATGTGCGATTTCGTCGATAAGTTCGTGGTCATAGAAGGCGTAGTGGAGTTTTTTTGCGATGAGTTGCCCAATGACTTTTCCACCACTCCCAGGCTCTCGAGATATCGTAATAAATGGCTTGGAAAAAGAAGTATCAAAAACGTGTAGGTCGTTTTCGAGTTTCACTCCTATTTCACGCAACTTGAGGGCAGTCATCATTTTTTCAACAATCGATTGAGGGGTCGATGACATATGCACAAGTATACCTATTTTCTGGTAGAATACAAGAATTATGCTCGACTGTGGTGCCGAGATCGCCACATACTATTTTGCCTCCGTAGGCTAACGGATAGACCATCGGTCTTCGAAACCGATTGTAGAGGTTCGATTCCTCTCGGAGGCACATCTGAAAATTGAGTCTTGCGATTCTAGAAACATCCACGTATCATATTCGTTGTGCCGAATATAACATTATCCTCGTATCATGAGTTGTTCGCCCAAAAAGCGCAGTTTTTTGAGGCTCTCGCACACCCCAAACGACTTGAGATTATTTCTTTATTAAGCCGAGGGTCGTTGTGTGTGAGCGAAATTCAATCGATGTTAGGTCTGGCACAGGCAAACTTGAGTCAACATTTGTCGATGCTTCGAAAAGCGAATATTGTTTCAACAAAAAAGAACGGAAAAGAAGTTGAATATTCGTTGATTGATCGAGATGCCTTTGCACTTCTCAATACAAAAGCGCAAAATGCAAAAGATATTTTTCCTATTGTTATTGATCCGGTCTGCAAAATGCGATTAACACAACAAGAAATCGCCGAACGCGTCGTGATTCAAGATCGTGAATATTGTTTCTGTGCGTCGGGATGCAAACAACTATTCGAGAAAAATAAGGAACAATATGTCACACATTGTGAGTGAAAATGCACATGTGATTGGTATGCATTGCGCGAGTTGTGCGGTGCGTGTGCAGAAGAAGCTTCAAAGTATCGACGGGGTGCTTGATGCGTCGGTCAACTATGCAAACGAACAAGCATTTGTACGATTTGATTCGGAAAAAGTTGATGCATCAACAATTGAAAATGAAATCAAAAAAACAGGATATGACTTTCTCCTTGGAAAACAGGATGCTCAAAAACTCGATGCGCGAAAAAATGGCGAGGTACGATCGCTGCGTATTTCTACAGTATTCGGCATTGTTGGATCTCTTTTTTTGATGGGTGCACCAATGCTTTCTCTTCCGTTGTTTGTGCAATGGATTTTCGCAACGCTCGTGCAGTTTTTTGTTGGCGCACGTTTTTTTAAAGGCGCATGGAGCGGACTCCTCAATAAAACAACGAACATGGATACTCTTGTGAGTTTGGGAACGGGGATCACGTATGTGTATTCAAGTTGGGTATTTATTTTTGATCCCTCCGCACATATGTATTTTGAAACGGCGAGCGCGATCTTAACGTTCGTGTCGCTTGGGAAATGGATTGAACTAAAAGCAAAAAGAAAAACGCAGTCCGCAATCGATGCGCTGATTCAACTTCAACCCTCAACAATCACCATTATTGAAGATGGAAACGAAAAGATCGTGTCGATTGCAGAGGCGGTTGTCGGTCAAACGATGAGCATTCGAGCAACGGAGCATTTTGCATTGGATGGGGAAGTGATTGAAGGTTCCGCTTCTGTCGATGAAAGTATGATCACAGGCGAACCACTTCCTATCACAGTAGCGGTTGGTTCAAAAGTGAAGTCGGGAACAATCAATCTCGATGGCACGGTTCTTGTTCGTATCACGCACGATTCATCTCATTCGTTTCTCACACAAATTATTACATTAATGAAGGAGGCGCAGGCGACCTCGATGCCAATTCAGCGATTAATTGATGGAGTGTCGGCGATTTTCGTTCCAATCGTTTTGGTGCTAGCTGTAGCTACGTTTGGTGGATGGCTTTTTCTTGGCGCAACAATGCAGACCGCAATGATCTACGCACTTGCGGTGATTGTGATTGCGTGTCCGTGTGCACTCGGTCTTGCAACACCGATTTCGTTGGTTGTTGGGATTGGAAAGTCGGCAAAAAAAGGTGTGTTGATCCGATCAGCGCTTTCATTGGAGAAAGCGAATGGGATTACACAAATTGTGTTTGATAAAACGGGAACGATTACATCGGGGAAACCAACGGTTGAGGATTCGTTTATGCGTGATGATGATGAGGAAACACTTTCGATCTTTTCAACACTCACACACGCTTCAACGCACCCGTTATCACAAGCGACACACACGTTTATTATGGGAAAGAATTCATCGATGCCAACGCTATCATCAATAGAAGTGTTGAGCGGAAAAGGGGTGCAGGGAATGTACAATGATCATCAGTATTATTTTGGTCGCATTCTCCCTGAAATCTCGGTTCCGCTCGTTTTTGAAGAAAAACTTTCATCATGGAAAGCGAAAGGACTCACCGTTTCTATTGGCACGCGTGACGATCAAATAGTACTAGCGTTTGCGTTCAGCGACACAGTTCGAGAAGAAGCGAAGGAAGCCGTTCTACAGTTGGAAAAGATGGGAATGCAGGTGACGATGCTAACGGGCGATCATCAAGATTCAGCGCAAAAGATTGCGGACCAAGTGGGGATTCATTCGGTTATTGCGAACGTGCTTCCTCAAGAAAAAGACGAAAAAATTGTTGAGATGCAAAAAAAGGGTGAACACGTGTGTATGACTGGTGATGGAATAAATGACGCGCCGGCACTTGCTCGCGCAAATATGAGCGTTGCCATTGGGTCGGGTACCGATGTCGCGATTTCTGCATCAGATGTGATTTTGTTGAGAAATGATCTGCGTTTAATTCCATTTGTGTTTAAGGTCTCAAAAGCGACAACGCAAAATATTCGCGAAAATATTATCTGGGCATTTGGATACAATATTGTTTTGATTCCTGTGGCGATGGGGTTGTTTTCGAGGTGGGGAATTTCACTCACGCCCATGTTTGCAGGATTGGCGATGGCGTTTTCGAGTGTGTCTGTTGTATTAAATGCGTTGCGTTTACAATGGAGGAATCTATGAACCCGTTTTTGATCTTTTTTATTGGACTGACTTCTGGCGGGCTTGCGTGTCTTGCAGTGCAGGGCGGCCTTTTGGCGAGTTTTATTGCAAACTTACAACAAACGGAGGAAAAAACAAAGCAATCGTATCCCATTCTGTTGGTGATCGGATTGTTTTTGATCTCAAAATTAATCATTCACACGATTTTTGGTGGATTGTTGGGCACGGTGGGATCGGAGGTCTCGATTTCATTAGAGATTCGACTTTTTTTCCAGTTCTTAACCGCAGTATTTTTGTTTTCAACCGCGATGAATCTCTTACAGGTTCATCCGATTTTTCGATTTGTGCAGTTCCAACCGCCCGCGTTTTTACGACGGCTCATCTTTAAATCCGCGCGATCAAAAACTTTTTTTGCACCAATTGTGCTGGGATTGTTCACCCTTTTTATTCCGTGCGGTGTCACACAGTCTATGGAAATTCTCGCGTTAAACTCGGGGTCGGTGTGGCTTGGGGCAAGCACGATGTTCTTTTTTGTGTTGGGAACGATTCCACTTTTTGCAACGATCGGCATCGCAACTTCAGCGATGAGTGAGGTGTGGCATCAGCGATTTTTGAATCTGGCGAGTGTTGCACTGATCTTCATGGCGGTGAGTTCGTTTAACGGAATTCTCACTGTGGTTGATTTCCCAATTACCGGAGAAAAGGTCTGGAACTCGATTACATCTGTTGGAAAACCTCCAGAGTGGTGGAATAAATCATCAGATTTAAAAAATACTCAGGCGGTGCGACTTGAAAATGGCGTTCAAAAAGTCACAATCGAGATTCAAGACAATGGATACGCGCCGCGCGCGTTCACGGTTAAAAAGGATGTCCCTGTGGAATTAACGCTTAACTCAAACAACGTGTATTCATGTGCGAGTTCCTTCACCTTCAAAAAGTTTGGAATCTACACACAACTCGAATCGACTGACAACAAAACCTTCACCTTTACCCCAACGGAAAAAGGTTCGTTCACATTCGCGTGTTCGATGGGGATGTATCAAGGGGTGATGCGGGTAGAATAATTCGATAACAATAAAGGAGAAAAATGTTTGATCGACTCAAAAAAATGTTTGGAAAAAGTGAGGCGCCTGTGGGGACAACAACGTGGACCGCACACATTTCTGGGATGCACTGCGGAAGTTGCGCCATGAACATCGATTCCGCGCTCGAAGAACTCGACGGCGTGATCGACGCGCACACCGACTACCGTTCGAACACGCTCACCCTGCGCGTGAAGGCGGAGTTTTCCACAAACTTGGAGAACGAAAAAAAAGTTCGGGAGATTGTCGCGGGGCTGGGATACAAGATGGAGAAGGTGGAGAGGTAAAGTTTGCAATTGCTTTCCTTTTGAGCACGCGCACCCGATCCCAAAACGCAAATTTTCTGGTAGAATACAGAGGTATCGCAACGAGTCCGTAGCTCAGTTGGTTAGAGCATCTGCCTCTTAAGCAGAGTGTCGTGGGTTCAACTCCCACCGGACTCACCAGATAGGATATATGAAACTAGAAATTACAAAACAAATATTTGACCAATTCCCAGATGTGTTGCTTGGGGTAGTTGTTGTAAACGATATAGACAATTCAGGTTCTTCTCAGGACATAACTGATTTATTACGAGAAGCAGAGACTAGCCTGATTAATAAAGTCTCAAATATTCCGGTAACTGAGTTGCCCTATGTTGTTCCTTGGCGAGAAGCATATCGAAAGTTTGGCGCCAAACCAAAAGATTATCCTTCTTCAATTGAGAATTTGATTCGCCGAATCTCAAAAGGAGAGCAAGTTCGACATATCAATAAACTCGTAGACATATATAACATTATTTCCCTTAAGCATGTAATCCCCGTCGGTGGTGAAGATTTACAAAAAATAGAGGGAGACGTTTTACTAACAATTGCTACTGATCATGAGCAACCGATTGTACTTCTTGGTGAAAAAGAGGCACGACCACCATATATCAATGAAGTTATATATAAAGATAACAATGGGACAATCTGCCGAAGATGGAATTGGAAAGAGGCAGATCGCACAAAATTGACCGAAGAGACAAGGAATGCAGTCTTAGTGCTCGAAGCGCTCCCGCCTATCTTCAGAAGCGAACTAGAACTAGCCACAAAAGAATTAGCAATGCTGGTTGAAAAGTATTGTGGTGGAAATGTTCGTTGGGAAATATTGGACAGTAAGGTAAATGAAATAGTTATTAGTAAGTAATCAGTAATCTATGGAGTCACTATTAACATTAACTGAAACCGCGACAATACTGAAAGTTCATCCGAATACGCTCCGCGATTGGGACAACAAAGGCGTACTAAAAGCTATCCGTATTGGAGTTAAACGTGAAAACTTCTTATAATTTCTAGAGAATTCTTACTTTTCCCACATCATGCTTTTTTCACGCATTTTCTATATAATAGGATTAAGCTCCCTTGAGATTTAGAATGTTTTAAATTTCATAGAGGTTAGCGAGGTATGGAAAAACCTATTATGGACGAAAAAGAACCAACCCGTGGAAAATTACCCGAGCAGAGTCCAGTTGCTCGGCCAGAACAACCTACGCTCATAGGAGGCGTTGCCCTTACAGAAAGAGAGACAGGTGCAAGATTATCGTGGAATGAAGATAAAACTGAACTGAGGGTCAATACCGCTCTATACCCAGATGAAGGTGGCGCTCATTTCGCTGCACTAAGACAAGTAGCTCAGCATGTTGGTCTTGTTCAGGCTGTCCGCACAGATGCAAATGTTTTGCTAGATGTATCAAAAAAACATCCTAGGGCAACAGAGCCAATTTTGCGATGGCAAGGACTGGGTCGCCTTCGAGATGATGCTCAGCAAGTTCTTCGGGATCATCCAACTTCTCCACAGAATCATACGCTGTCCCAAGAATTTAATTGGGCATTAGACTCTTATGTTTTAACTGGAAAATACCCAGATCAATTATCCTCACAAGTTCAGGATGCCATCTCTCGAATACCCAAACCTCAAGGGCGAAGCCTTGTTGATTATATTGCTTCTGGTCGCTACCTGAAATTTGATGGTCAAAATTTTGACACACATTTGAGGCCAATAATTGATGATTTAGTTGAGGCGGATAAACAGACCGGTCGCTCTCAACAATTTGAATACCGTCCATCACAAACTCAAGATGTTGTAGGAAGTAAAGAGGCCATCCAGGAATCAGATATCATGGTGCGCGTTGATCCTTTTTACGGCGGGTATTATCGTGAACAGGTTTGTCGCTATGATTCTGTAGCAGGGCAAATAGTAAAGGAGGCGGGTTTTAAAGAGACCTGGGACGTTGAGGAGCCTTCCAGTGACGAAGCAGTTTGGCAAACACAAAGAAGCTATCAAGGGAAGATAATTCCGGGGGAAGAAACACTAATAAAACTTCCATATGGAGCATTGCCAATTGTTGATTCAATTAAGCCCGCGGGAGCGTTTCATTTAATGCGAGATGAATTGGGCATCATTTCACTAGAACCGAGAGTTGGTAGCGTCTCTTCAGAAACCACAGAGTTTTCCTTTGATTTTGTGATGAGTGAAAATGATTCAAATAAACTAAACCATCCGCCGACAGATCGAGACATTTCCCCTACTGGTGGAGTTCTTGATTCGGAAACTCAAGCACTCATTGATGATTTATTGACTCAAAACTGGATGAGCGATGTTCAAAGGGCACGAGAGGTTGTTCGATATATCCACAAGAGGCTTCGTTATCCCAATGATGATTCTGAAATTGGCCAGATAGACTCAGTGTATTTGAGTGCAGGAGGTCATCTTTGGACAAAAATCACAGAGACAGGGATAGCAAATTGTTATTGGGCGAATATTTTTCGTGACGAGTTATGCAAACGCCTTGGTATTGCATCACGAATTCCAACAGGACCATATATTAACAGCAAGGACCCCCGTTTTGATTTTACTGTGGTTGAAGCGCCAGGAGTTGGTAAGCATGCATGGGGAGAAATTTGGGATACTGAAACCCAAAAATGGACGCATAGAGGGATGGATGCAACTCCTCCTAAACAAAAGGATGATTCCCAAGATGAAAAGTCAGAACCCAGCGAGCCGCTTGATGGAGATTTCGGCGATTCTTTAATAGATCAGCCAGAGCTTAATCCTGAGGAAGTAGAACGCATGTATCAAGATTTAATTGATAGCTTAGATCAAAAACCGCAATCGGAGTTAACCCCTGAACAAAGGGCCGCAGAACAGTTCCAAGAAGAAAAGGGTGTGTCCTATGCTGAATGGAAAAAACTAGAACGTTGGATTAGTGGTGTTAATAACACTCCCGTTCCCCCTGAAATGAGTATCCGCAAGCAACCAAGTACTCTCTATCAGGAATGGCGTGATTTGTTTGATCTTTTATATAAAAGACGAGAGATTCCATATCAGGCATATAAAGGTCCCGTAAGGCAAAGCGAGGGTGAATTCCTCGATGATCCGGTTACTGCTTATATTGATGTACGTTCGCGAGATGACGATCCATCTGGATATCAAAGAAGTTATGAAAAACAGAGAGAAGTTGTTGAAGTTTCCGAAGTTGATGACGATTTTGTGTTAGATATCTCAGGATCTATGTCTGGAAGTGCTGAAGAAGAAATGAGAAAAATGGTTCTAAACTCGAGCTATAACATCATGAAATTAAACGAGCGTTTTCAGCATTCACGAAATAAGACAAAAATGAGAACTCCCCTTCGGGTTCGTTCTACACAGATAACTTTTGGTAGTGGCGCAACTGAAGTAGTAGATAAAGAAGATCTTATGTCCGAAAAGGTACTTGTACGAGTCGATCAACAATTAAAAGCTCAAAATCAAGGTTCAAAGGGATTGGTTATTGCGTTACAGAAGTATCAAGAGTCTCTCGATCTAGAGACTCTTGCACAAATCAGACAAGGGAAAAGGAGTAAAATCTTGACTATCGTTTCTGACGGAGATGTGACCAAGCAACCTGAGTGTATTGCACTTATCACAAACTTAAGGTCACAAGGGATTGTGGTACAAGGAGTTGGTTTTGGGAGTGCCGCTCAAGATATTCGAGTAGTATGTCATGACCCGGCAGATGCAGAAGCTGCGGTGGTTATTGATGATGTTAGACAAGCAACACTGACAAGACATAAATTATTAATGAAGCATTTATCTAAACTGTAAAAATTGGTACAATACTACTATGCCAGAATCGTCATCATCCGAAACATTTTCAACTCAACAAGTCCAACAAGCACGCTATAGGCTGGCTCCACTTGCGCTCAATCGTTTTACGGAAAGCGTACCCATTCGTGAGGATTCACAACCGCTTTCCCAGGAAAAAGTTGAGGAGCAAAGCTTCGCAGTTCTAGGATATATGGAAGAATACTTTCGCCCTCCTTCTCAAGCAGGAACTGAAATTAAAATAAACGGCGAAATGAATTTAAGAGAATTAGAAGCACAACTGGATGAATCTTTACTATCTAGCAAAAGAAATGATGGCGTAAGGAGGGTCCTTACTGGTCTGGCTCAAGATGAAGGCAGTGAAATGACAGAAGAAGCTCGAGAGCTCCGTCCCGATCATCAGGAAAAAATTAAAAAGAAAATTTCCGACCTTCTCTCCCACCCTCAAGTAAGAGAAAAATTTCAAGAAGAGTTAGAACGAGAAATTGGTTTCTATCAGGCTGCCAGAAAACCTATGCGTGAAGTGCGCGATATTGATAGAGTTACTGGTAAGTTAAGACAAACTATTTACAGGCGTTACCTAACAAGTAAAAGAGAGCATGGAAAACTGGTCCAAAGTGCTTCTGATCAAATCGCTTTTTTCCAGGATAAAGTGGATGAATTAGAATCAACAGAAAGAGGTATTGAACAAACAGCGTCAGCCGAGACGTTAGGATATCTGGAAACACAGAAGCTTCTTGAATACAAAAAACAGCTTAAAGAACATGGTTTTGTTACAACTTCTTCAAGGGAACACTTAATAGACAGGATAACCCGTGAGGCTCTTGCAGGAAAGAAAATATTTCTTGTTGGTTCTACGGGTACAGGAAAAACAGAACTTGCTTTCTATGCTTTAGATTCACTGACCGGTGGATATGAGATTGTGCCATGGCATGAAGGTACTACGCCCAGAGATATTTTTGGTTACCGCGAACTATATGAAGACGCTGAAGGAAAAGTGCAAAGTGGCGTAAAACCAGGCCCGTATCCTCGTGCATTGGAAAAACAAGTCGGTCTCGTTCATGAAGAGTTCACTGGTGGTTCCACCAGAACGCAATTGAGTATGAAATATCTCATGGGCGCAGGTCCTGGAGAAAAAGTTCACATTCCAGGATTTAATGGAGAGGTTCATGAAATAACCCCTAATTTTATAGAGCTCTTTACCGGCAATCCCAAAGATGAACGCACCAAACAGCGTGAAGACATGGATCCAGCGATCCTTCGAGAGCTAACAGGAATTGAAGTAGGGTATATGCCGGCCACCGAGATGCGCGATATTATTCGCGCAAAGTTGATAGAAGAAAATGGTGTATTAAGATTGGCGACAACAGAACTAAAATACATAGAGCAATTGTGCAAAGCAGCTGAGATGATGCAAAAGATCCACAACAGGGATTTTGAAGGATTTACCCCAGAAATGAAAACAATGTTTGGCATTGATGCACAGGGAAATACAGAGACTACTCTAAATACAAACTTTCTTGATCCGGGAACGCTTTTTAAACTCTTTGGAGAATGGGAACTGGCAAGAGCCCGTGGGCAACACTTTGCTGATTATATGCAAGCAAAACTCGGAGAGTTTGTCAGTGATCCGAAGACCCTTAGTACACCCGAGGAGCGGAAGACTCTTCAAAAGGTTCTACATTCTTTCGGGCTCATTACTGGTGCTTCAGGTGACATTCAGGTGGTTATCGGAAAATTAGAGGATGAAAGAGGCTACATTCTACCATCTGAGATGGCCGGGCGTGTCGCACTGAGTAATGAAAATCCAATGGGGACCTCATCGCCGGAGGCCAGACGAGTGGGGACCTCATCGCCGGAGGCCAGACGAGCCGCATCTTCAGAGTTCCAGCGCAACGAAGAACAATACTGGAAAGATAAATTGAAGCCGGCCTCAGGATCAGTATTTGAAATTCCAGAACTGCCAAGGTCAATTCCTCCAGAGTCACTCGAAAAATTTGCTGGAGATACTGAGAACGTTGGAGTAAGGAGTTTCCCTAAATTGGACATTGGCACTCCAGATGATTTAAGAAGAATGAATGTTGGTGCCTTTTTGACCAGAATAGAGGAAAGATATCCAGGGCTCCGAGTATATGAAACTTTATCTAATGCGGAAAAGAATGACCACACTGTTGGGAGACTTCTCAGAAAATGGTATTGGGAACAAGTTAGGGATGGGAACATTGACTTTCCTGAAATATATAATAAAGGAGGCTGGTTTGTTACGGAAGTTATGCCAAAGCCAATGCACGGGGACTCCTATGAGGAAACCATGATAAGTGGCGAACTTGGTCATACTAACAGATTTGATGTTACCTGGAATGCAGCTCATGGAGATATTGTAAGAAATAAGTCAGAGATACTATCCAAGTCAGGTCTCCCTTTAAATCTAGAAGTTCGCATGCCTACTGCAGCTGAACTGAACATGCTTCTAAATCGTATGGAAGTAGGAACAGACACATATGAGTGGACTGAGGATGAATATCGTGCTGACGGCGATCCGTTCCGTGTCATCGTTGGTGAATCCGTCGCTGGTGGTGCCGCCCGCGCCTCTTGGCGTCATCCGTCGCGCTCGTTTGCCCTCGTTGGCTTCCGTGTCGCTGTAGTTCTTGGAACTTGATCTCTTGAATTCTTGGTTCTTTTGGATTCTTGTTACTTGGTCCCTTGACCCGCGAAGTGGGTCGATTTGCAAAATTTCCCCCCCTGCCTATTTTTCTGATGACAATAAATAGCATTTACCCTTGATTTTTCTTACTTCTCTTATTTATACTTCAACTTAGATTTTGTTAATGAAAACACGAGTACGCTTGTGTTTCACGAAATCGCTCTTCTTTAGAGCAAAGCCTGAGTCCTTGTGGTTACGGCCGCAAGGAGAGCGATGATAAAGGAGGGATAAAACTACTTGCTTGCTTTCGAAGGTCTCAAGGAAACTTGAGCCAATTCAAATTCAGGAGAGAGTTTTTGGGAAACCAGAGACAATCTTGGGAAGCAAAATAAAGGTTGTAATCGAGCAATAAGATGCCGGTGGCAAAAATGAGTCAGGGCTTATGATCTGGCTCAGGAAAGTAAGCGAGCAACGCGAAACGTGATGACGGCGATCCTAACCGTGTCATTGTTGGTAACTCCGACAATGGTGGTGCCGCCAACGCCAATTGGAATCATCCGTCGAACTCGAATGACAACGTTGGCTTCCGTGTCGCTGTAGTCTTATCCCGATCCAAATACAAAACCTGCCCAGGGGAAACTCTAAGAGCGATAGGTAGATGCTTTTATCCAACCACCAAGCATCTTACCTATCTCTTGTAGTTGTGACTCAAGAAGGAGGTAGTTCTTGTTATCAATAATCTTTAAATCTTTACAACAACGTATTTAGAAGTGCCAAGATTATAACGCTCTCCCCACAATATCCTAAAACCTTTCATTATTGCTTTAATCTCAAGATCGCCATCTCTGTTATTTTCATGTGCAATGTTGCTTATTTCGAATTCTGCAAACCAGCCAAATGTTGCGTGATCCTCGGGATTGAGCGTGATCATATCAATCGGGTCTGCGAAAGTCGCAAAATAGATTACCTCGATCGAATGGGATCCTTTAATATCATTTGTGTATGTGAACACATAAAACGGATCTCCAATGATATTGTTCATTCCAAACTCTTCGCGAATTTCTCTTTGTAATCCCGACACAATATTTTCGCCGTATTCAATATGTCCACCTGGTAGTTCATACACATTCGGCAAAAACTTTTTTGTCGGCGCACGTTTTGGCAAAAAAACCTTTTCAATCCCAGAAAAATTGTGATGAATAAACGCACAAGCAGTAATGATTTGCTCGCCCTGCGCAGGCGTTTCACTATTATGGATTGTTTTTGGCATGAATAACATCATTTGTCTTTCAACAGGTGTAATCCCCTAGCATTTTTGTTTGAAATTACTCTCTTGCCAGTTTTTGATTCAATCTCTTTTCTAGCATTTCCAGCAATAGTTCCTCCTTCATCAGTTGTAGCCGTTTCGGCAAGCATATTCAAAACTAACTCTAAATTTGTCATGTTGTCTCGTAGGTTTTCTTTTTTCAACCCCTTGAGATTCTTATACTGTTTGGTTGTTAATCCAGCCCAAGCTTCGGTTATTTCGTTCGTTAAAATTGCAAATTCCAGCCCCTCTTTAACTCCTCGCGTTTCCCATTCATCGGTAAGCATTTTTCGGATTTCAATACTTTTTAAACGTTGGTTTATCCATTCTTTGCTATAACCTTTTTGTAAATATGTTTGTAATGCCCTATGTATTGCTATTTCTGGATCAGCAGTTTCTTCCAGACGTTCATATCCCACTCGAGCGAGCCACAATTTAAACGGCTCCGCATTAGGGGAAGGAATGGATTGAATAATTCGAAGCATTACCTCAGTGTCTGCCGCATCAGTTTGATAATTTTTACCATCAACTGCAACCATTTTCAGTTGTACGATTTTTTCGTACACCTCACTACCTTCTTTTTGTAACTTTGTCTTTAAATCGCTCCAATATCTACGAGGAATCGTGCTATCGGTTAATACGGCCACAACATCAACCACCGAAAAATACCATTTTTCTTCTTTATCATTCCATAAACGACGAATTTGATTACCCTGAAAGATGACAACTTTACGAATTGACATATCTAAATACTATCAAAACTTGTTATACTTTGCTCACCGAATGATCTCTGAGGCGAATGTATCTTTTAAGGGGGTTGATGGCACAAATGTGATCCATCTTAGCCACAGGGGTCGACGCTTACACTAGCGAAGCTTTGCGCTGGTTTCTAGGGTCTTTTGTTGCTTCTTTGGACAAACACAATAATTCACCTTTTTTTACATTTTCTTTGTCACTATCAAGCATGGTGTAAGACCATTTTGCTTCAGAAGTTTCAGCAGCAAACAAAATGCTTGTTAATCTTTGTTCATCGACAACAGTATTTAAAAAATAAATCCCCGGTTTAGGAATCTCTACTAAAAAATCACCGACAATGGGAGTTGCGATAAAACTAGATTCCGATGTTATTTTCTTGTTACCCACTTCCCATTTTTCTCTGGTGGAAGCATCCATCAATTCTAATCTGATCTGATGATCACCCCTTGGCATTCTGAAAGAACTAATTACTTTCTGTCTAAGAGGCAGGGGGTACTTTTCCCAGTAAAAGCTAACTGATTGCTGTATCAGTTTTAAGTTTAAGCTATCATATTCAACGTCCTGACACATGGCAAAGTAAACCACTTCAGTTCTTCCATTATCTTCCATTTCCTTATCTGATTGTTGAGCCATCGAATCGAGAACAATATTCCCAATGTCGGGTTTCGTGACATCTTCAGATTTTAATTGATGAAAATACATAGCTCTTCTAGCTAAAACGTAACCATTAATCGAAACTTGAAGAATCGCAGGGCCAGGTTTGTCTATGCTTAGTTTAAGGGGTTTTAGAAGTTCAACTGTCTGAGGAATGAACTTGCTTTCAACCGTTTCTTTATGAACTACAGTTTGGTTTCCATTCTTAATAAGAGTAAATTCAAGATTATGAGTACCTGGTGAACCCCAATATTCTAATGCTACCAACATCTCAATCTTAACTGGATAATCAACCTTGGCTATTGCCGATAAAGTTCCATTGAATTCTGTCAACCCAACCTCTTTTTTTGCAGCCAGACAAGTTAAGAAGTGTAATAAATGCCATTTTGGATCTTTTTTTCTGGGGTCTCTTTTATAGTCGTGGAATCTAGAATTCACTGGATAGTCATTTAACAAAATATCTGGCTTAAGAATGGTGCTTTTATGATTCTTAGTGTGATCATATTGGGTCCACACACCTTTTTGCATTTCTATACTTTTTGAATCTGGTTCTTGATCAGGATCTACGTCTACATATCCATACTTAATTGGCCTAATTCCTGCTTTCTCAAGTAATACTATTTGAAACATCCCGCCAACAGAATCGTCTTTTACCTGGCAGGCAAGCTCAGAAGAAGCCAAGGTAAAAATTTTATCGGCAATTTCCTTAATATCAACGTCTGTTTTTTCGTCTCTAAACGCATCAACTAATGAATGTTTTATAACTGAACCTGATCCAATCAATTCAAATCCTCGAATTGCGAGGGGACTAAATTCTGGACATCTAAATACATACAATAACGCCTCACCATCGTTCGCTATTAAGCCCAACATAAAATCCGTTGGTTCAGGACGTTGAGAATACATGCTTAAAGCAATTTTCTGTACCTCAGAAAGGAGACCTTTTAGCCCTGCCTTTGTTATGGTACTAAGCTTTTGACGTAACATATTTGCAACATACGATGCAAATTCAACATCACCCGCATATCCAAGTGCTATATTTTCTTTTATTGGAAGAATTTTTTGAAGTTTATCTTCGACTGCATTAGTACTTGAAGCCCTACTATCTGAAAGCATCAATGCTTCTTTATCTGCTTTAAATCCAATTACAACTGTCATGCTCTCATTATAACCTTTTCATTGAGTTCGATTCCCATCACTGGTATTATGACTTTCTAGGCTTAACCAATTTCTAGAAAAAACTTAGGCTCGAACTTGGGGAAAAATGGATTACTTGGGAAGATTTTAGATCACGACAAAACCATTCTCATTTAGAGCTGGTCACCGTACTTTGCTCGAACCTAAGACCTCTTATCGAGCCTAGTTTGGAACTCCAGCTTAGTTTTCTTAAAGAACATATTGGCATTGAATCTTTCGCTGCCACTTATCAATAACACGTCCTTATTTTACTTCATTAACTCCTGTGAACACAAGGTTGTTTCTGTCGCTTTCTGTTGTTGCGCTGATCTCGAGTTAGATGTATTGTATAATACCTGTAACCTACATTAAAGATTATTCTTAATTGTAGGAGTATTTTTCCTTTTTAAGGAACCTGACATTTCGAATAGCTATGAAAGATAAAAGCTCTAAAAAGAAGCCACAATCTAAAATGACCGTCTTTGGGACCGCACCTGTAAGCTCGCGCGGTCAGATTGTCATACCGGCTAAATTACGTAAAGCACAAGGTATTAATCCTGGTGATACTTTAATTTTCACCGGCAATCCTGACTCGGGCTTCTTCCATGTTCTGAATGCCAATTCTTTCAAGGGGTTTACAAACGATTTGAATAAGCTCGTCTTCAACAACAAGCAGGAAGTGGATCCTGCCAAAAAAGAGAAGAAGGATAAGCCACCTACCGAAAAAGAAGACGGAAAATAAAATCTCCAATGATCGTTGCCACAGCTGCTGCAATACTAATCTTCACTGCCAGAGTACTCACCTTTACTTTTAAGTCACTAACATCCGCTTGTAATTGGTGCAAATGATTTTCTTTAATTTCCTTGAGTTCTTTGTTTACAAAATCGAATCCGCCATCAACTCGTTCTTCGAGTTTGGCAACACGTTCAAGCATATTGATGGTGTCGACTGATTTATCTCTCATAGCAAATTAGTTCTCAATATATTGACCCTCTGTTAGCCATTTTCTGACTGTGTTAACAACAACTGACCAGAAGGCTACAACTATTGGGGTCCATTGACCGAAGTCGATATTGGGAATCTGCTCCGTTAAATACGTTAATGCTGCTCCGAGTAGCGCAATTCCTAAACCCGTACCAAGCTTTTTAAAGTCGTCGATCGTCAGCTGATATTTTGGACTGGTAACTATCATAGCTTTTCACCTCCTTTAGGTAATTTGTTACTGATATACCGAACTACAAGGGAAAAAATCAATTGAGGGGTAGGAATCAAAGTTCCTTTTTGGCAAGCCTCAAATTGACCTTTGTATTGTTGTGCATCGTTGAGGGCTCTACCCTTGGCTTTATTAGCCTCATCAAGCTCGTCCTCCAGTGCCCCGATACGAGCTTGAGCCAAGGGGAGTGCGTCTGAGCCATTTTTGAGCTGTTTATTTAATGCGTCTATCAGGGCTTTGTAGTATTTTTCTTTCTCTAGCAGATCTTTTTCGAGTCTGCCAACTTGTTCTATACGATTACTAATCTCCTGATTGGCTTTGTCAAGTTCGGCAGACTTATCATTTAGCTTGTTAGATAGGTCAGTTTCACGGCTTTTATACCCTGCAAGGACACTCTTAATTCTGTCGCTGGGGGTAGTGTTAGGGTCGTCTACGATCTCCAAAATTTTAAGTGTGTCGGCCCATTTTGTGGCAGAAAAGACGACTTGCTCGTATTTTGTACGCCATTCTGGGGTATTTGGGACCAAGCAACCCTCTGGGGTAGAAGTCGCGCCTTTTTCCTTGTTATATTTCCTAAGCTCGTCAAAGAATTCTTGTGGATTAATTGCTCCAAAATATCCATTGCTGTAGTTATCACTTGTGAACTTACCGTTTGAGAGTTGCCCTCGCTTCACTGTCAGGTGCAGATGACTGCCGGTACTGTTGCCGGTATTGTCACTAATAGCCATCGTGTCACCTTCATTCTTATTCTCAAAACTTTCAATAGATTTACAATGGGCATAGGTCAGCTTGTAGGTGTTATACAGCTGGACGATTACCTCGAAGTAAAGGCCAAAGCCATCGTTACCTTCGTTACCCTGAGTGTAAAATTTAGAGGCCCAGGAAGAGAGAATGTTTCGAAAGCCTTGTGGGGTGTCGGGAAACTTAGTCTTTAAATCCCAGCCATTATGTCCTTTGAGTCCAAATCGGGCATAATCTGCCGGATTCTCTCCAAAGCCTTGGTTTAGTTCAAATGGTTCGATTGGTCTTGTTATATCTGCCATAACTGTTTATCTATAAATCAAACTCTTAATACTTTGATTGTCTGTGGAATTGGGCCCATTCTTCAATGGAACTAGTGTTGATTTCTGCTCATCACTGTCCGTCTCCTGAGGAATACCACCAGGAAGAGTTGTCTTTAATAATCGTTGTAAATCGCTCGCATTAAAGGTGATGCTGCTTTGAAAAAGCGATGCTTCTTTGGGATCATCTTTCATCAGCAGTGGCACAACCTGAGGGATTAGTTTCTCAGCCTCTGCATTCCAACGGAGAGCCATTTGTTGCGCTTCCTGAAGATTACCTTCTTCTACTAGCTTCTTCATTTGTAAACGAGTTGTGTTGTACCCAACCTCAGCATCGTATTTAATGTCCCAGGCTCTACGTTGCTTCTCACCGCCCTGAGTTCGATAGAAACGATCCATTGTCAGTCCTAGAACATCAGCTGGGCTAAGAAGCTCTCTGGCAAGGCTTCCGGTTAATCCATAGACTGCATGGGTCAACTTCATGGGGCTTACTCCCAAGGCGCGACCAATTGTGACAGCCAAATCAGGTGTTCTGCTATCGTATTGCTCAGATGGAGCAACCTTCTCCAGCTTTCTCGGGACAACTGGAAATCCAGTAAAGAAGTTTGTGTTTGTCGCTATTTCAAGAGGAGTACGAATAATAGGTGGCAGCGCTCCTGAGAAGAAAGCTTGGGAAGATAATTCGCCATCCCTTGTAAATGGAACTGGAGCCAACTGGCTCATCCATTCCAGTCCGAGTTTAAAGAGGTTCTGAGGTTCCTGTTTACGAACATATTCAAATGAGTACATCAGAGGGTTGAAGAAAATTGTCCCCACGTCGCCTTTGGGAATCTGGATTACTTTTGGAACCCTATTGCCGTCTTCCTCTTTATCTTCACCAACAATAATGATGAAGTAGGTGTCTTTTGCCCATTGTGGAATGTCATCCCACAATTCCTCATGATTCATGACGTTGTAGAAATAAGTTGCAATTCCAGGAAGAACAGTCATAGCGAGAGCCCTTGCGGCAGTCCGGACGGGATTATCCTTCATTACGCGAGTAACATTGAGTAAGCCTTGCCACCGAGCGTTAACAAACGGCACCCACATATTTATCAGCCGTGCTTCAACACCTGCTTTGGCAAAGTCGACTGTGACATTTCGGGCTTCAAATGCTGCTTCAAGAGGGGTTGCTCCTTTACTGAGTGCTTTCTTATAAATTCCCAACCTTGGAGCAAGTTCGATGGCTTCGGAAAAGTTTCCTATCAACTCAAAGGGGTTAAGGACTGCTTTTGTTCTTTCCATCCATCTAGGTCGGAACAATTGTTCAGAGGCAACTGCTAAACCTTTGGTTGACTCGATGTAACTGCCATAGCCACCCTGGTTTCTCATAAATTCGTCATAGGCTTTAGATTCCCATTTAAATGCCGAGCGAAAGCCGTCTTTAAATCCTGATAGCCACACAGCAGGGTTAAAACCATATTTGGAAATCATCGTTGCGGTTTGATAGTCGCGGACTGCATTGGAAAGAGTGAATGGGAAGTAGAGAGTTGTTGTACCTGCCTTGAATGCTTTGGAAGACATCATTACTAATTTACCCATCAAACCTGATTCTGCCGGGCTCATGGCATGCATGGCTTCAGACAATTCTTTTGGCACAGCCCAGCGTGTTACCTTGCCGCCAATAAACACGCTAATTGATTCCCAATCTTGTGGGGCATTTTCTTTATTGGGTAAAAATCTAATCAACCCTTTGGTCGCATCAGGGTGAGTCTTGCGAAGCTCTACTAGTTTCAGGGCTACTTTATTTCGTTCAACCAGACTGACCGCTTTCGTGAGATTATCTATTACCGAGATAAAAGGATCCCGAATGACTTTGTCCGTTCCTTCGAGAGCACTCACAACACCTTGTTTACTCACTGAGAATGTTTCAGAGCCAACTGCCATCTTGTCTGCTTCTTCAAGCGTAGGTATGTATTCCAAAACATGGAATGGTAGCCAGTTTTTATTTTTCTCTACAACAGCGTTGAAGGCTTTATTACTTAATATACCCGTATCTTTCATTGGCTCTAAGATTGCTTTAACTGCCCAATTCTGCATTCCGTTACCGACTTGCTGGAACGTTTGAAATGTTTTGTCACCAACTTTGGCTTTCAGTTCTTGGAGTGCTTTTTCTGCAGTCTCTTGGGTGACTTCAAGTGGATTTTCAACACCTCTGGCGGCTCGTTCGGCTGTTCTCTGGGCAAGCACATAGCGGGTAAAATCTGCCCGCAGTTTTCTAACGGGTTGGAGAGCGGTGTACAAGTCTCGGAAGTTGCCTTCCACAATGCCAAAACGTCCTGCGTACATTCGGGCACCGACATAGGGACTGGAGTCAATATCAATGGGTTTCCCTTGAAGTTTACTCACCTTATTCTCAAACTCCCGAATAGGAGCAAAGCGATCAGTAAATAATCTGGGAAAAACCTGAATTGCTTTCTTTGCTTTGTCCAGAAGATTTGCAGCAGGTGAGAGTTTTCCAACCATTGCATCGATCTGGCTTAAAGCACTTCCATCAGGAGGCGGTGGATCAGATTCGATAGGTGTTTCCTGCGGCGGTCTTGGCGGCTCACCTGGTGGTAGGTCTTTTAATTCGTCTAGTCTTTGAGTTTCAGGGGCGACAACATTCCCGCTTTGTCTTTCTTTGAAAGTCGGGGCGTTCAAAACTTCGTTTGCGTCTAAAGCTTGCTCTGCCTGTTCCAGTTCAATTTCCTCAGGCTTTTTATATTTATCTCTGATTTCGGCAGCTTTTACAGCCACTTTTTCTTGGGATGATAATTTTTCTACAATTTTGGATATTTTAGTATCAGTCGGCTGAGTAGTTGGCGAAGTGATTGCTATTCCTTGATCCCGGAAGGCTTTATCGTATCCGCGTCTGAATGTTTCCAGGAAACCATCTTTGTCGGAGTAAACTTTCACTACTTTTACATCCTTGGGATTGAGTGCTACCAGAAGATCCGCTTCACCAGCTGTTTTGAGAATGACCGAGTCGTATCCAGCTTTTCTGAGTGCAGCGTCTACTAATAGTCTTGCTGCTTTGTCTTTAACATAGGTGTTTATGCTTTGATCTAGACTGGTTTTCTTAAGTATTTTATGTATAAACTTACCCCATTCATTTGAGCCAAAGCCCATGAACTTCTCTGGTACACTGATTACAAATGGGTTTTTAGGTGTAAACTCTGTTTCAATAATTGCCAGGTTTGCCCCCATTCCGGTTGGATCAGCACGTTTACCATAGAAAAGTGCTCCTGACATCGCATTTTTATTTCCGGGTTGTAAATAAACACCTTCTCCATATTTTCGACCACCTGATTCAAGAAAAGTCTCTGATTCGGGGACTTTAAAGCCTGATTTTTGAATCGCCTCTGCGTTTACTCTTGTAGTGCCGTGATAAGAGATCACTGGCATATTTGGCAAAATTTCACCAGCTTTTTTTGCAAGAGTAAGGCCTCGTTCATATCCTTCCTGAAGTATTTGTTTCCCTGCTTCAACGCTCGGATGCCTTTGTTTTATCCAGTCAGGAATATGTTCGAAAGCCTCATCAACTGCTTTTTGTATTTTTGTTTGAATTGGTTTCTCGCTTGTCGATACAGCAGGTTGAATCTGTGGTGTCACTTTTGCAGCAACTTCAACGGTCTTCTCAATAATTGCAGGCTTAATTCCTTTGAGGGTGGCCATAACTTTTCTGTAGCCATCAATGTCGTAGCTTTGGTTTTTAAACATGGCATAGAGTTTTTTGTATTGGGCAGTCTCCATCGCTTTGCCCTGAAACTTCTTCGCCTCATCCATCAAAATTTTTTTACTTTCCAGTCCATTTTCTAAGGTGTCTATGATCCAGCTGACGACACCTTTATTCACAGTTACGTCTCTGGAATAATGGTTAGTTTGGCCATACTGATTTCGCATGGTGTTCCACAGCATCTTTCCATGTTTCCAGGTTGGCTTTCCTCTGGCAGGCTCCAAATCTCCGGGGAGAGAATAGATTTCTTGTTTCTCAACGACTGTCTTGGAAGGAATGACTGGTATTTTATTTTCCATTGCCACAGTGACTAAATCAGCATCGGTTAATTCTGCAACTCGGCCAAGTCGGGTTTTTGCTTCCTGCCCTCCAAGTGCAGTCACAATTTCACTTCTTTGGGCATCGTTGAGTGTGGCTCTGATTGAGAGACCTGCAGGCATATTGCGGACTGCCCTGATGATAATGGCTCTTTTGTCAGGAACATTTTTCCAGAGGTCGTAATAAAGGTCTTGGAATTCTTGCCTGAAGGACTTACCGGTATATCCGGTGGGATTACTTACTTTTGCTAGAAACTCATAAGCTCTGTTGGCTGTATTCCAAGCTTGATTAAATCGACCCATCTCTTGTGGAGTTTGTTTTGCTTGAGCTGGGAACTCCTTAGTAATGCCAACCACTTTATTCTTCCAAGCTTGCTTTACTTGTTCGACTGTAGCTTTTTCGTTTACGCCTAGATATTCAAGAGCCTGTTTCTTCGTTATCTTTAATTGCTCGCTGGCCGCTTTTTCTATCTGACTTTCTACTGCAGATTTATTGGGTAAATACTTTGCTACGGCAAAGTTAAGAGAGTGGAGTCCAATCATTGCTGCAGTATTTTTGAGAGCGTCTTCATTGGAGTCGCCTTTAATAAGTGAAGTGACGTAAGTCGCCGGCCCGATAATTGCAGAGGATTTAAGGAATGAAGGTTTCATTCCGGCAATAGAGAAAGCTCCACCTAAGGCAAAATCGCTTACAAAATCTTTTGCTCGCTGTTGTGCATCTTTGTACGATTCTTCTTTCTGCAGTTGGGTTAGCCCTGCAAAGGTAAGTCCATTCGAGAGTAAGCTAAATGTTCTTGGAGCAACTGTGGCGACTCTACCTAGAAGTGGAACACCTTTGAGTGCTCCTTGCACCAGACCTCCGCCTACCACAAAAGTTCCTATTGTTCCTAAAACATTAAACTCTACCTCAGTCATGTCACCGGCCATTTTTTCAACGTCATTGGCGTACTTTATTTCCGGATTCCACCAGCCAAAAGTTAATGCTTGAGCAAGACCATCCCCAGCCCCTTTTAAGGCTCCGATTGTGGCGCTTGGCAAACGCTCAAGTACATCTGTGTCTCGGGCACCCAATCCAAGTGTTTGAGCGGCCGCCTCTACATACAGATTTTTGAATGGTTTGTAGGAGCCGGTTGTGGGACCCGGAATGGCGATGTCATATTGTTCAGGCTTTAGTTTTTCGAGCGGTTTTAGAATATCCTGAATTTTTTCAGAGCCAGAACGTACCAGAGAGGAAGCCGTTTGTTGGGATTTTCCAAAAATACCACCAAAAGTTTGGCTCGTATTTTGAATTGACGAGGTTATGTTTTTCTTAATTTGTGATAAAAAATTGTCCATATGCTTTTAGACTCCAGGTGTAAATAACCTTCTTAGGAAACCCATCACTCCTGGTTGGTTTTTGAGTTGCCATTCTTCATCAATGATTTGAGTGGCACTTTTCCCTTTATCTGTGGTTACTCCTGAGAGATTTGTTTTGAGTTGGTCGGCGTTATAGCCCTGTTTCCAGGCAGATCTGATTTCAGTTCTTAGATCACCTTCATTTACTGTGGTGGTTTGTGATTGACTCGATGGTTGCTCATAAAGGTTAGTCTTTCCTGAGGTCGGGTCAAAGAAACCAACTACATTGCCGAAGGCATCTTTGACTTGTTGTTTAGCGTAAGTTCCGCTACCACCCTCGCCAGCTCTTAACCTGCTGGTTTGAGCGTCGTAGAGTTTGAGTTCAAATTCCCGTTCCCAGCGTTCATCTTCTTTAGCAGAGGAAAGTTCGGATGATCGAATCTGGTTGTATGTATTGAGAAGTCCACCTAAAAATTGGAGGTCGTATCGGAGGTTGTTGAGTTTGGCTTCTTTGCCCTGGGTTTCTGAGGTTACTTTACGGGTTATTTCTCCTAAACGTGCATTGTAGTCTTCTGCTTTTGCATTTCGTTCTTCGATGAGATTGCCAATTTTTGCGTTAGCGAGTCGCTGAACCTCTCCGGACTCTCCGGTTATGGTGGCCGCCGAATAGCCTGGGTTTTTACGAATCTTACTAACTGACTCATCGCGAACATTTTTCTCACTTGCGATGCCTGTATCCAAAGCACTAATAGTATCTTTGAGTTTGCCTAGTTCTGCCTTGCCGTATTCCTCGTCATAACGCTTTGTTTGGTAGGTTTCCAGATCGGAAGATAAATTTTGTGCTTGCTTATAAGTATCCTGAAATCTAGAGTTGAGCGTTCCTACATCAAAACCCAAAATACTGGAACCGCCGACCTGGGAGAGACCGCTACTTAAGTTGCTGACTGATTGTTGTTTGCCTGGTTCATCGCCGGTTGTGTAAATGTCTTTGCCGGAAGCATCTGTACCCCACCATCTGAGAGCTTTATTTTTATCAGGCTGCCAATACCAACCGCCGTATTGTTTTGTCGCCATTAGGAGCCACCCCCTTTCTGGGACTGTGTCACTTCAGTTATCTCACCGGTTACAGCATCAAAGTTATATTCTTTCTGGCTATCCAAGCCGTATTTGAAAAACTTCCCAAGAAGCCACACAACCAACTGAGAATCAAGCGCTTGGATTGTCAGCTGATGTTGTTTAATCATCTGCTTTCTCAATTGCAGTTCGTTTAAATCGAACGTGTCTAATTTAGTTTGTTTTTTCGACATGACCTGCGACCTCCTTTCTGCCAACTGTGGTGATAAACTCACTTCGCAGTCGGGCAATTTGTTCCTGGACTTTGGGACCACCCTTTTTGGTAATCTCGTTTATTCGGTGTTCCAGATAGCGCTCTTTGAAAGTTTCCTCATCTTCGTCATCACGTTTAATGGCGATTTCACCTTCAGGTTCAAAGTCAAAGTCGAAGAATTTGTCGCGGACTGTTACGACCATGTAGTCAAACTGAGCGGAGGATGTGCCTCCTTGCAGTTCTTGCACGACAAGATGATCGTTTGTTACTTCGACAATGAAAAGTCCGTTGCAGTTTTGCTTGGGAGTCAGATGTGCGGTGATGTTTCTGGGATCGCTGACCGCTATAAAGTGGTCTGGGAAGTCAATTCGTGTCTGTCCGTTACTTAGAGTGGCTGTTCCTCGATGAACGAGCAGAACTTCTGCTGCCTCAATACCAGTATAGACCAATCTATGGCCCTTTTTCAATGGGTGGGGAATTGCAAAATTGCAGGTGCCGGTTTTATTAATATTTCCGGCTACATTGACAGCTTCCAGTCCACATATCCTGACGTTTATATAGTCAAAATATCCTGCTCCACCCCAAATTCTGTCGGCAAGCATGAGTCCGGCGGTTACTTTACCTGCATTTAGATTGTTGATTTCGGCATCGGTAACGGCTAAGTCCTGTATTTTTGCTGTACTAATTGCTGCATTTGCAATTCTTGAGTTACCAACTTCCAATGCTCCGATCTTGGCATTGGTAATTGCTGCATCAGCAATCTCAGCGTTAGTGACAGCTGCGTTTTGAATTTTGGCAGTGCTGATAGCGGCATTAGCTATTCGGGAGTTTCCGACCTCCAGGGCTCCGATTTTTGCATTGGTAATGGCAGCATCGGCAATTTCAGCATTGGTAATTGCGGCAGTTTGAATCTTGGCTGTTGAAATGGAGGCATTGGCTATTCTGGAGTTAGTGATCTGAGCTGTCCCAATGTGGGCTGTCAAAATAATAGCTTCTGCGATCTGAGCTGAAACCGTGATAACGGATCCTGCTTTATAAACTTTTGCGGCGGTGATGGCATCGTCTTTGATCTTTTGTGTGGCCACTGCTGCATCCGCCAGTTTTTGTTCAGTAACCGAAAAATCATCGAGCTCGTTATCTCCGACAGCTCCTGGTTTAATATTGACGCTGTCGACAGTGTTTGCGCCAAGAGCAGGTGAGTCAACTCCGTTGTGGGTATGAGGCACCACTTCAGGAAATGGTTGGTCTTCAACTTCCCGATTTGTTAATATTTTTTTAATATCTTTAGTCAACATAGGTTTATAAGACTCCTAAAGGTTCGAAATACGTTGTCGCTGAAATAACTTCGGGTGTATTGTTGCCGTTGGGATGCAGATTCATTGCCAACTCATATTCCTCTCCGGTACCTGGGTCATCTTCATTACCACCGGTTTCGATGGTAAAAATTGCTTTTGATCTTCCTTCTTGGTCAAATAGTTCTGACCCATCTTGCATGGTGGCTAGTTGCCACTGCACTTGTTGGTTCACCTTGTAAAAAACTTCTATAGTGCAATCTTTGGGAAGAGGTTTTGTGACCAATTTGATATGCCTAAACCCTTTTTGGGTAAATGACTCGCCACCATCAAATACCAAGCCTTCATAGCGGGCTTCTGCCTTGTTGTCTGGGTCAATAACATCAGTGCCAAATGTAGTTCCGTCTTTCCACGAGCAGTAGATTTTGTCTTCGTATATCGTCAAGGCTCCTATAAGCACGTTTTCCATCTTGCCGTGTGAAGGGATGTACTCAAGGTTTAGGGCATAGGGTTCGTTTTTATTGAGGCGGCCATAAGAGAAAATGCCACATTTATCACTGCCATTGACTCCCAGAAGAGGCAGCCCGCCCATGATAGTTACTCCACCTGGATTCACCCAGGCAAATTCACCTGGCAGTTTTTTGATTCGCAAAAGACTTGAGGTATCCCAGAAATACAAACCACCACGTACTCCTGCCTGAATCATCAGAAACTCACCCTGAAGCAAAGCATTAATTCCACGCTCGGCAACCATTCTTCTTTGGATCCAGGAAGGTTGAATTTTGTCCCAAGTCCAGAGCCAACCTTCCTCAACTTTGTCGCCTTTGGTAGAACCAAACACTACCAACTGATCCAATCCAAGCAGGCATTTGTTTCTATGGCTTCGAGGAAGATCGATGGCATCCCGATTAAATCCTCCTTCGTAGTCGACCATCGCCAAGTCTTTGCTGTCGCAAATAAGAAGCACTCCCAGAGCTTCTGACATGGTGTGCCAAGCAGGGTCGCCATCAAGTGTTTGCCAGTCGTGTTCTACATCAGTGGGCCAGGTTCCAGAAAGTTTAATTCTGCTGACTTTTGTTTCAGTCGCCCAATAAAGGTAGGGAACATAGTTGTTGCTACCATCATTGTTGGTGTACTCAGCTGCGCCGGTGATTTTGCCGTTTAAGTCGGTATAGACCAGTTCCCATGCACTCGCTCCACCTGACTTTCTGTAAATTTTTCCTGTATCGCCGAAGCCATACAAATTGCCATTTGAAGCAGGAACGTAGAAGAGAATAAGATCGGTGATAACTGTGTCGCTGCCCAAGTCTTCTTTTAATCGTTGGTTGCATTTAAGGGTGTTTTCTTCACCTCGGATATTTAAGCCATAGCCGAAACGAAAAGCCTCTCTGACACCTTGGAACGGGTCGTCAGCTATTCCTCCTCGAAATCCTTGTAATCTGTATGCGTTCATATATTTATGACCATCGGGTACTTTTTGCTTGTCCCACGAAGACGGCCGATGGTTCCTCGTCCTCGCGATCCTTGGTTTGTTGTAATAAGGCGTGAGCTTCAATAACTTCTTTTTCAGCTTCGTTTTTTCTCCCTGGCTCTTTTGCCAGACAGGTTGCCAGTGCTAGTTTCAGAATGGGTTCGTCCATTTCTTCAGGAGTAATTGGTTCATCAGTTTCTTCAACCAACCGAACAGGGCGACGTTTGTAAAATAAGTCGATTACCTTACCTGCAACATCAGCGGGAGGATCTATAAAATATTGATCTCCGATTACGGCGTAGATTTTTTGCCATCGCCAGTCGGTGTGCAGAGATGGGTGAACTATGTCGAGGGAAGGGTGAAAAGTAGGAGCTATCTTGTTATCTGACTTTCGACTGAGATATTGGTTTTCGGTAGTTTTGTGGTATTCCTCACCATCGACAGAGAGGAAAATCATGCCTCCAGGTTTAAAGTCGAAAGGGAGAAAATATGATTCTTTACCAGAGCCGTCAGGATTTAATTCTGTGAGTTGACTGGCGTGTTTACTGAGGAACTTCCAGCGGGCAAAGTTGCACGCACGCACAACCGCCTTGTTAATCCAGCGATCTTTATCTGCATCTTTCCAGAAACCGCTTACCTTTGAGGCAGTCATTCTGGCGTTTAAATCTTGTCTAAATTCTTGTAATTGCATATGTTTTATTGCAAACTTCCGGTTGCTCTATATTTCTGGACATAAGGCAAGAGGGCATTACCAGGGCAGTCGGTTGCCGATTCCGGTACTTCGGTGTGTCCTAAAATACGTTCCTTAGGAATTCCCCGTTCTATGCGCAGTTCATCAAGCACCTTCTGCAAGGTTGCAAGTTGAGCGGAGGTTGGTGTTTCGGAATTTTGAAAATTGCCGCACAAAACTACTCCCAAAGAGCGGTAGTTCATCTTGTTACTATCGGTGTGGGCACCGATGACGTTATCCGGTCTTCCCAAAATCAATACGCCATCTCCGTCAAGTGCTCCGGCTATCCATTTGTGGTATCCGATGTCATCCCAACCAAAGCCGATGTGGGCTTTTTTGATCGTTTCAAAGCGGGTGTTATCTCGAGGAGTGGCTGAATGGTGGACAATGATGAACTCGGGGTAGTTGGCTTTGTTGAAAGTCTCTACATCTTTGTCTCGGGAGGTTACTCTACGTTCTCTTGTCCAGGCAATTAATAACCTGGGGGCATATTTTCCCGAATCCTGGTTGTAATCCCAAATATACTTCGTGTTTCCGTGTCCGGAGTTGTAGTTCTCCAGTACGAGTCCGAGTTTGCTTCCTGCCCAACCTGGGCGGTCAACAATCTCCTGAATAACATCTTTTAGTTCCGGTGACTCATAAACGCTTTCTGCAGTCCAGTGATCTCCAATAAGCACACCTGCTTCAGCGTGGCCCAGGTTCCATTGAATCTTGGCGTTCGTTTTAGTTCGTAATGAGGGTCTATTTGAGCCGTTGGAGGCAAAGACTGTAGCATCATCTTCAGCCAAACCCTTGATCCAGAGATTTGGCATGCCATTGTTTTGAAATGGGCTGGTGACTAATAGTTTTGCTGAGATAATTTCTGCCCTTTTAGGAATCGCAAGAGGGCTAAAAATAAAGCCAGCATCATTTGGAGATTGTTCAGGATCAAGGCTGCCATCATCTCCAAAGGTGGTCATGTTGCTCTGGAAGCCACTTTGATACCAAGTGCTTTTGTAATCTTCTTCACCATCCCGATCATTGCCTTGGATTAGCCCGATTGCGATTTGCTCATGAAGACCTTGAGGAAGGTAATAAACTTCCAGCTCTGCTTGATATCCATCACCCTTGCTCGAGTCGAAGCACGTTTTTGATTGGTCGGTTGGACTACCATCATCTTCGATAACAAGCATCATGGCATTGCCCGGTTTCCATTCTGTCTGGGAAATGAGTTCTTCCACGATTAAGTTCAAATTAGGCGTTTGAACCCATTCATGGACTTCCCATTTCCTGATAATGTCCCAATCAACTGCATTGATTGTTTTGGCTCTAGTGGATGGACGATTTGAGCCATCGGATTTAAACGGAGCCGGATCCGGTTCTTTAACGCCTTTGATTTTTAGATTGACTATAAAGTCGGTGCTATCGGTAACAGCAGGACGCAATCGGAGTCTAGCCAGTAGTACTCTTGAGAACTTGGGAATATCAACTGCACGAAATCGGAATACCCCAGTCTGAGAGCCGGTAAAGTTGCCTAAAGTTATAACATTCGAAGTATTACCATCTTTATTCCAAGTGGAAGACCCAACCTCTCTGCCGTCATCAGAGTTCTCTTGAATTATTGCTTTGATCTTTAATACTTGGTTTTTCATAGTCGTTTTTGCTTCTGCGCGGAACATCTAACTTGATGTTGATCCTGGCGTTGGATTTGACCCCTACGAGTTTCATGATTCTTCGGATTGCAGCTATGGTTTCTCCGCCTCTGCCTATCAATGCACCGGCGTCTTTGTCATCCAGTCGGACTGACAAAAGGACTCCCATTTCGTCGACTTTTCTTTCGATAACAACTTTTTCCGGCTTTGCGACTATGGCCTGTATGATTTGTTCTAGTAGTACTACATCGCTTTCTTGCATGGTTTTCACCTCCTTGTCATGACGCCTTTCTGAGTGCTATTAACGGTACGTGTAATGTCCATCCGGTTGGCGATGAGGTCGGGTAAGCCGCAGGTAGGGCTCCATACGTTTGGACATGAGCCCAAGCATGTAATGGGGTTCCTGACAGATCTGATTCATAACCAACCATTGGGTAATGGTCGGTATTTGGTGTTGCGGCCACGGCCAGCGAGGTTGTGTCCTGCCCGACTAATACGATCCAGTACAAACCTTCAGCCAGAGCCGTATTTATGATTGTTTCTTTTACTCCGGTAGTACTGACATCGAGTTCTCCGGCGTCCAAAACAAGACTGCCTGGATATATATTGCTATTGTCTTTATATATTCCCAGACGTACCCTGGGAGTGGTACCTGTTCCTGCTGTTGTTACCCTGATTGCAATACGATCAAATTTACTTAGTTTGGGAACATAAAAAGGAAAAGCACGCAGTGAGTTTGCAGAAGCAAGTCCTTGAGTAGTTTGTGCACCACCGGTAATGAATGAGGCGTAATAATTTCCCGTACGTCGGAAACAAAATAAATCGCTAATTTTTCCTGCTCGTTTTAGTTTTGCCATATAATTTATTGTTCAGTGATAACTTCCACCACTTGCCCGGCAATTGCAGAACTGACGACAACTTGGGTTGTCCCTTTGATGCGTAAAGACAAACTGTCGCCCGGGTTGTCCAGGATAAATGGCGCATTTTTGCTTTCCGCATCGTCGTGAGCCACCTTGATGGCTGATATATTTGAAACTTTACTTTTTATTACCACCTCGCACCCCTCACCAATTTTGATATCTGGTAGTGAATACCAGGTATCAGCGTTAGTCAGATTAACCTGAGCCGTTGTAAATGTTGGACGACTGTCTGTTGACATAGTTTCCTCTGCTTAAAACTTCGGCTGGTCTGCCGTACTTCTAATTCCGGACTTTGCCTTGGGCTGAGTGGCTCCTTCTTCTGCACCACTCATTTCGACCTCTCGTTTTCGAAGCGCTGCTTCCCGGGCCTCAATTTCTTTTTCGCGTTCTTCAAGAGTTTTGAATTTATCTTGGTAGATTTGATCAACACTCTTACCGCCTTTTAGGTCTGCGGTTTCAACTTTTCTAAAGACGCTTCCGAAATTAGGGTGATTATCGAGATATTCAACTTCCTCAGGATTTGTGGTTTTATACACACCCTCATGGAATTGGATGTAAGTACCTCGAATGATAAGCACTTTGCCGCCGACCTCTTTTAAGTAGGAAGGGGACATTACCAACTTGAGTTCGTAATAGCGAGAGATATAAACAGTTTCTCTAGGCGCTTGAGCCTTGGCGGTTTTTGGTTGCTGAGGTGCTGGTACTGGAGGAGTATCTCCTTGCTGCTCCTGAGCCTGTTTAATGCGTGCAATCAGTTCATCCCGCTTGCCGTCTTTGGAGACACCGAGCAGTTTTGCAACGCTCCAGAGTTCTGCCATTGACATTTCGTCCAATGATTTTGTAGTTCTTTCTTCAGTCATGTTTTTCACCTCGCTTTCTTTTTTGTCTGATTAACAACCCCGAGACTTGGGTTGAAGGGGTGATAACGCTCACCCCTTCCTAGGCGACTACACTGAGTAAGAAAGTGTGTAGTAACTTTCGTTGCGTTGCGTTTTTAATCATAGGTTTCAGTAATGCTTAGGTTTAGAGCGCGCCGACACTCATAATGGCGTGGCGTTGCTCTTGCTCCATTTGCAGTCCACATTCGGTTAGGTACTCATCGACCTGACTATCTTCACCAGGGTTTTGACGATTAGTCATAAGCTTGGTGTCACGATTGGTCAGATAGCGGTACGTCAAAGCTTCCATGTCCAACCCAACGGCATAATTTCCGTAGGTTGTTCCGATTAAGAGCGGATGCTTGATGATATGCAGTGTGCCGTGCGGAGAATCGTAAGTAACGATTCTGAGTCCGTAGGCTTTGGTCGGGTTGACTACTTGGAGTTTCCCTTTGGCCCAGCCATTGATCATCGAAACGACCGAAGCTGAAGCAAAGAGATACTTTTCGGTGTTGCCGTGCGCAAAGAGACTTTCGAGCCATGAGTCAAACTCAGACTCGGTGTCAACGTTGGCAGTGGCGTAAGTAGCAATCCTTCCTAGAATTCCGCTTGTAAACCTCTTGGGGTGAGTTCCGGAAGTGATGATTCCTTTTTTACCAAAGATAAATGTGCGCTCGATATCGACATAGTGCTCAATACCTTTTTTGCGCCTCTGGTAATCAAAGTCATTTTCTTTCACCCATCCCTGAGTGTTTCTCGCGGTTTCAGTAATACCGACTGGAGTTCTGAAGATCTGACAGTAGTTGGACACTTCGGCAATGGTGGTCGATTTGATATCACGCAAACCGGCACCTTCCTCATTGGCGTTACCAATGAGCCAGACGTCTCCGACTGCTGATGCAGCCGAGCCTGTTGCTCCACCGAGTTCGGGACCAACTGTTACTGTGTTTGCGTCTACGATAGCAGTTACCTGAAAGACCCATTTCTGTGAGGACACCAAAATGATGTCACCAACTTGAAGATACTGCGATTGTCCTGCGACAGTTAAGTTACCGCCATCAGGATCGACAGTGCTTGAGCCGGTAAGCTGTCGCTTTCCAAACTCATCTTCAAACCATTTAAATTCTGGGTCAGTAGACTCTTTCTTTTTAAGTGCTTCGCCCTCGCCGGTTGCTGGATCTTTACCAGCGTTTGTTAATATCGCCATCAATGGATATCGGTTGACATCCAATAGCGATACAACGTCTGCGACGTCATACTTTCGGGTTGCCCCTAAATTACCTGAACCTCTGATTCCTGTTGCTGATGCTGGCATATATTTTTTTCACCTCCCTTCTTTTAATAACGTAGGGAGTTAGATTCCTAACCCTCCTAAGGGGCTTTTTGACCCGCTTCCGGCGAGGGCTTTCTGGATGCGTTTTGTTTCGGCATCCGAGCCGTCGGGCTGAGTCGGAGCGCCCGCTCCACTCTCAACTTGAGCTTTGGCTTTTTTGAGCCGGCTCTTTTCTTCATCTGATAATTCCTCAGATCCATCGTTGTTCTCGGCTTCATCTTTAGCCTTATGCTTGCCGAGGAAAGCATCGACTTGGACACATGCTTCTTTTAGAGACACAGTTGTGCCTTTAGCACTGGCCGCATCCATAATTGTTTGCACCATCTTGCGGTAGTCAGGATCCTGCAGAGGGTGTTCTTTCTTTGCCTCTGCGATCTCTTTACGAACTGACTCACGGATCTTTTCCTGAGTTTCGATAGTCTTTTTGACCCCATCATCGATGCGGGAGATAACCCATTTAGCAAAATCCGAAGGAGTCATTTTCTGAAGCTCATCTGCTGAAGGAAGATTTAAGTTTTCTTCCTCTTTGTTTTTGGCGTTGCCATCTTCCGGCTGATCTTTTTTGTCAGGTTTTTTGCTTTCTAAGGCAGCAGCACGACTTTCCAGAGTTTCATATTCTTTAATTACTTCTTCACGACTTTTTCCGCTCCAGCGGTCTTTGTTTTCTTTGTTCTTGTCTTTGGTTTTGGAATCTTTATCCGACTCGTCCTCAGCACCTTCGATGTTAGGTTTCTCGTCTTTACCTGACTCAGGTCTTTTGTCCTTATTTTTGTCGGCATCTTCAGTTGGCTGGGTGGTGTCTTTGTTTGCATCAGAAGATTCCTCCTCATCAGGTTCATCGAGAAGGGCTCGTAGTTCTTCTTGTTCTTTTTGTTTCAGTTGTTCTTCGTCCATATATTTATTCCTTTCGTAAATCCTGAGCAGTTTCGTCTCGCTCTTTAATAACGCTGTCGACCATGCTCAAGACTTTTCGGTAGGCCTTGATCATTTGCTTGTGCTCAAGGTCTTCCTCTATGGGACAATCCAGTAAATCTTTGCTTTCAATCTCCAGCTCCTGATCGATCAGGCTTTTGATAATCTGCCAACCTTCGGTTTGAGTCATTTCCCAAACTGCTCGGCCTCGGTCAAGTTTTTCGTCAATACTGCTCACCATAGTTTTTATAAGTTCGGATTAGCCGGTTCTTCTTCTTTTTCCGGCTGTTCCTGATCTTCTAACTTCATTTTGTTTTTTTGAGTTAACCCACCAAGAGGGCGTACCTCGTTTTCCTTCATGTCCTGCAAAGTAGCGATCAAGCTATCCAACACTTCCACGAAGGTGGAATTGCCCTGAAAAAACGTGTTACGGGCAACAGTAAATAACGAATCAACCTTGTCCCACATTTGAGCTTCGTTTGGTTGAGTTGTTGCACCAGCCTCGGGTGTCTTGTCTGCAGGCTTTTGATCCTGCGCTGGTGCTTTTGGTTGTTTGTTTTGATTTGGTTCCATAATTTTCCTTTAAGTAACCGGGAATGGTCTTTGCGCATCCCACAAAAGTGCTCCGACATACGCTTCAGCTGAGGGAGACGAACCGCCAGTGATGGTTATCACCGCCCGCAGATAGCGTTTCTTGCGTTCGATTTGCATTTTGTACCCTGTATCAGCGGTGACAGTTATTTCATCCCCGCCTTTAGCTACGGTCACGCCGGAAGAAAAATCCGAAGCATCAGATTCCTCTATCTTTACCTTGGTGGAGGTTTGGTCACCCAGGTTTCCGATGGCAATGTCTATAAGTCCGGAGTCGTAGGCAGGCCTATCGCTGAGGTAGGTATCAATAGCAGCTCCATTTGTAGTTAAAGTAATTACCCCAATTGGGAGAAGGGTGGCTGGATGTATGTTTTGATTAAGTGTTTTCATTTTTCTTAGTAACTAAAAAGGGCTGCAACTTCTAAACACACGCATTGATTGGCGTATATTCAGAAGTCACAGCCCCGATTGTTTCGTTAGGCTTCACTTCCTAATAGCTACAGTCTAGTAAAGGGAAAAACAGTTCGCAATAAAGTTTGTGTCATTTTCTGATGATTATGAAACCATTGAGATAGATGTTTATTATTGTTACAATATGTAGTAAGTATGAAGCAAAAACAGATTAGTGAGCTTGAGCAGGAAGTGATGAATATCGCCTGGATGCTGGGTGAATGTACTATTCGTGAGGTATTTGATAAGTTGGTAGAAAGTAGATCGCTTGCTTATACCACTGTAGCCACACTTCTTAATCGTCTTTATGAAAAAGGATTACTCAAGCGTGATACCAAAGAAAACATCGTGTACTTTTCGCCGAAGGTTTCTAAGGAATCCTACGGAAAGAAAGTCGCCAATGTCTTTTTGAATAAGTTTTTTGATGCTTTCGGGGATACGGCGGTCGCTTCTTTCGCTCAATCCTTGGACAAACTGCCGAAGGATAAAAAGGAGCACATTTTGGAACTTCTTTCAGACTATGAGAATAAAAACAAATAGGTATTTAGCTATTACCATAGCAAGCGCAGGCTTGCTTTTTTCGTTGCTCATCTTTCTGATTGTCAAATGTTTTCCGTTCCTTGTTCACTCTACAATCTATTATTGTCAATCCGCCCTCGGTTCAATTAATTTACAAACCCTACCCAGAAATCTTAACTTACTCCCACTGGCAGTAGTTGTATTTATTGTTGGTAGTGTCGGCTTCAAACTCCTTATGACTGTCGTACAGTTGTTGCTGGTGAAGCAGAAAATTACAAATACCGAAAGTTTGAGGAAGTATCCGCAGTTAGAAAGGTTAATAAAGAATCTTGGTTTAGAGGGAAGTGTAAAAGTCTTTACCAACAATCAACCTCTCGCATTTTGTTTTGGTTTTGTTGCTCCAAAAATATATCTCTCCTCTAAAATGTTGTCTATTATTTCAGAGCAGGAGCTTCATGGAGTATTGGAGCACGAAAAACATCATCTAGAATCCAAGGATAACTTTACTATGATGCTTGCGCAGTTACTTGAAAGTACTTTTCCGTTTGTGCCTCTTATTTCTGAACTGGTACGAAACTATCGCACCGAACGGGAAATCGCTGCCGATCAGGCGGCAATGAGAGCTATTGATAAACAGCATGTCGTTTCGGCACTGAGAAAGCTCCTGGTTCATGAATATGACTCGCTTGCCTTTATCCCGGCTCTGGCGTCAACTGATACATTGGAAACCCGTGTCAACGTGCTAACTCACAGTACGGCCTTTTATGCAAAATATTCTCTGTATGCTTTTGGTGTCAGTGTAATTTCTTTAGGACTATTACTTTTTCTTGCATTAACACCTGTGCAGGCTGTTGAGTATCACAGGAATGGTATGGATGGGGTGATGGCTTGTCTCGATAACCAGCAATGCGCGACAACTTGTAGTGAAAATAGTGGTCGGCAAACAAACATGAATTCGGTTCCAATCATTAATGCTTCAATGCCCGTTTCTCCGGTTCGCTATTCCAGTTATTAAAACCTATTGACAACGACAAGAATAGTTACTACACTTTGTAGTATCTATAAATTTAATTAACAAATTATGACTGAAAATAAACCTGTTTCGTCCTTTTTACCGTTTGGTTCCAATATTTCCGTTGTTTTAATTGTTGTTCTTATTATTGCTTCGTTTGCCATCGGATCTCTCTATACAAAAGTTCAGTATCTTGAAAAGGGCGCTGCGGTGGCTGGAACGACCACGACAACGGGTAATCAACCTGCCGGTGCTCCGGCTGCTGCAGGCGCACCTCAACCGCAACAGGCCGCCAAAAAGCCGGAGGTCACCAATGCCGATTGGTATAAAGGCAATAAAAATGCGAAGGTGGTAATGGTCGAGTACTCCGATTTGGAATGCCCTTTCTGTAAAAGTTTCCACCCCACCATGCAACAGGTCATGAAAGACTACGGAGATAAGGTTAAATGGGTTTACCGTCACTATCCGCTTAACTTCCATGCCAATGCCCAGAAAGAAGCCGAGGCTACTGAATGTGCTGGAAAACTTGCAGGCAATGACGGTTTCTGGAAATATACCGATGCCATTTTTGAACGGACCACCTCAAACGGAACTGGGTTTGCTCTTGATAAACTTGTTCCGCTTGCAAAGGAATTGGGCCTCAACGAAGCTTCGTTTAAGCAGTGTCTGGATTCCGGCGAGATGGCCCAGAAGGTCAAAGATCAGATGGCAAAGGGATCCGAAGAGGGAGTAACGGGCACGCCGGGGACAATCATTATTGACGCAAAGGGCAATACCCAATTGGTTCCCGGTGCGTTACCTTTCGAACAGGTTAAGCCGATGATTGAGAAGGCGTTACAAAGTTAACTCAATTGTATGAAAACAACATATGGAAATCACATCTATTTTCATTACAGGACTATTTGCAGGAGGGCTTACCTGTCTGGCAGTACAGGGCGGACTTCTTGCCAGTTCAATTGCTCAGCAGGAAGAAAATAAACTTGAAGAAGAGGTAAAACGGTTTGGACATCTGCTTCCGATTATTTCCTTCTTAGTTACACGGCTTATTGCCTATACACTTCTTGGCTTCCTGCTGGGATCTATCGGCACAGTATTTCAACTCTCACTTTCAGCCCGTGTTTTTCTGCAATTTGTTGCAGTAGTCTTCATGATCGGCACAGCTCTAAATCTTCTTCAGGTGCACCCGATTTTCCGTTATTTTGTTATTCAACCGCCTAAATTCCTGACTAGATTGGTAAAAAATCAATCAAAAAGTAAAGCTGTCTTTGGGCCAGCCTTCTTAGGAGCTATGACGGTACTTATTCCCTGTGGTGCAACACAGGCCATGATGGCGTATGCCATCTCAACTGGATCTTCCCTAGCCGGAGCAACCACAATGTTTGTTTTCATACTGGGAACTTCTCCCTTGTTTTTCATTCTTGGGTATGCAGCCCGGAAACTTGGTACTTCCCTGAGCGGGACATTCAATAAAGTGGCAGCCAGTGCAATTATTCTTGTAGCCCTCTATAACTTTAACGGAGCTCTGGCGCTAAGCGGCAGCAATTTTACTTTTGAAAACATTTTAACGAGTATCAACTGCACTATTAGTTTTTGTGACGGTGGTCGGGTTGCGGGTGCTGCGACTAACTCAGGAACAGTAAAAGAAGCAACGATCTTCATAACGCAAAACGGATACCGTACACAACCTGAAATAGTCAATGTTAAAGCCGGTTCAAAAGTGAAATTTAATATCGTGAACCAGGGCGGCGGCGGTTGCACGCAGTCTCTCACCATCCCTAAAATGAATTTACAGCGGGTCGTCCCCATCGGTCAGTCGGATACGCTTGAATTTACTGCTCCGACAACACCCGGACCACTTGCCTTTATGTGCAGTATGGGAATGTTTAGGGGGAGCATAAACGTGATATGAAAACAGTGGCTTTAAAAATAACCGGTATGCATTGCGTCAGTTGTGCGATCAATATCGACTTTGAACTGGAAGATTTAGAAGGTGTTAAGGAGGCAACAACAAATTATGCCAAACAGCAAACAATCATTACGTACGATCCGGAAATCACCTCTGTTAAAAAGATTAAAGATATCTTTAAAAAACTGGATTACGAATGCTGTCTTAGTCCGGCAGACGATAAGTATGGAAAATAAATGAGTAATTTGTTACTATTACAATCTGTAGTATGCTAAAAGATAAATTTGTTTTAGGCATTATCATTGTCACCATTATAGTCCTCGTCGGTGGAGTTATTTTTGCCAGCAAAATGGGTTCGTCTTCACCTTCGGATGCGAATAGTTCCATCCCTGTCTCCGATGAACAGAAAAAGCTTCTTGAGGTCGTGTCCGATGATTACATTAAGGGTAACAAAGATGCCTCTGTGACACTTGTTGAGTACCTTGATTTTGAGTGCGAAGCCTGCGGTGCTTATTACCCATTGGTGAAGCAACTGTCAGAGGAATTTAAAAACGATGTTCGGTTCGTGAATCGCTATTTCCCGCTTCCGGGGCATAAGAATGGTTTACCAGCCGCGCTTGCGGTCGAAGCAGCCGGAAAACAGGGTAAGTACTGGGAAATGCATAACATTCTTTTTGATAACCAGAAGTCATGGGGAGAGAAGCAATCTCCCGATCCGGCTATTTTTGAAGGCTATGCGAAACAAATTGGTTTGAATATGGAGCAATATAAAAAAGATGTTGTCTCAAAAGAAGTAAAAGAGAGAGTTGATCGTGATAAAAATGCGGGAATCAGACTCGGAGTTTCCGGTACCCCGACCTTTTTCCTAAACGGCGAAAAAATTCCCAACCCCAAAACTGCTGAAGATTTTAAAACCTTTATCAACGCAGCCATTCTCAAGGCTCCCAAGCCCTCAGGTCAGCCCCTCGGCGAAAAAGTCCACGAGCACGCTGATTTTGCATTATTTATAAATGGGGAGAAGACATTATTACAGAGCCGTCCGGAGTTTTTCGAAAAAGATCCAGACATCCACTCTCATAAGGATACCGAAGAGGTAATCCATAAACACAAAACAGGCGTAACCTTAGGCCAACTAATAGACTCATGGAAAACAAATCTCCCTCAAAAAGTTGAGTGGTACCTAAACGGTTCTAAACAGGATAAAGATTGGAGACAATATGAATTTAAAGATTTAGATAGGATACTTCTTAGTTTTAGTGATTCAGGTTTTAGTCCAACATCAAAACAGGTGTCTGAGATTACTGATAGAGCCTGTGTTTATTCTGAGAAGTGTCCCGAACGGGGTAAACCACCAACAGAAAACTGTGTTGGGGGCTTGGGAACAGATTGTTTATAAAATACTATGATTACTTTATCTAAGCTATCAAAAAGATTTGACCGGCAACTTGTCGTCAACGACGTTAATATAAAAATCAACGAGGGCGAAATTGTCGGACTATTGGGGCCAAATGGTGCAGGTAAAACCACAACGCTTCGCATGATTGCCGGTGTGCTACCACCATCAAAAGGAAAGGTTGAAATAGACGGAACGGATATAACTCTCGACGGGAGTATCAAAAAAAGAATAGGCTTTTTACCTGAAAATAATCCTCTCTATGACGAAATGACTGTTGAAGAATATCTTGCCTTTTGGGCTGATATGAAAGGAATTGCCAAGAGTGATCAACAGGACGCCATTGATTTTGTCGTTGACCGCTGTGGGATCAGTGAAGTGTACTATCGTCCGATTAGTGAACTTTCTAAAGGATACCGCCAACGAGTGGGCTTTTCGCAAGCCATCCTCACCAAACCGGATATTCTCATTTTCGACGAGCCAACCGAAGGACTTGACCCCAACCAGCGTCAGGATATTGCTAATTTAATTCGCGATCTGGGCAAAAAGCGAACTGTGATTATTTCTTCTCATGTCTTGGCGGAACTTGCCAAAATTGCCAGTCGGATGATTATTATTCACAAGGGAGCAGTGGTTGCTGATGAGACACCCGAAAATCTGAGAAAATTGGGTTCATCGTCACAGATAGTTGAACTGGAGGTAAAAGGTACCGGAGTGCTGTCCACACTTAAGAAAATCGATGGAGTGGTTGACGTCAGTGAAACCAGAAAAAATTACTTCGTTGTCGAGGTGAACAAAAAACAAGACATCCGTGAAGACTTATATGACCTGTCTGTTAAAAATAAATGGAAGCTCTTAACTCTTGTTGCCCGCGAACGGGCAATTGAGGATGTCTTTGGTCAATTAACCAGTGCATAAATCTATGAAAACAAACATTATTCTAAGATTGGCTAAAAAAGAATTTTTCGGATATGTCAACAGCGCACTGGCATATACGGTTATCGTGCCGTTTTTGCTCCTGTCAATTTTTATTTATACCAGAACGGCATTAGTCGGAGGCGAGGCCAGTCTACGGCCGTATTTTGAATTACTTCCCTGGTTTCTCCTACTTCTGGCTCCGGCTTTATCAATGAAGCTTTTAACTGATGAGCATAAATCTGAAACTTTGGAACTTCTGTTTGCGCACCCTATTTCAGAGATAGAGATTGTCATCGGGAAATTCTTAGGAGCGTTGGCTTTCTTTGCGATAATTCTGCTTACTACAATCGGCTTACCCCTGACACTCGTTGCCTACTCCCGTCCAGATATAGGACAGATTGTTGGTCAATATATCGGAGCTATTTTTATTGGTGCAACGTTTATTTCCATCGGAATTGCCGCATCTGCGTATGTTAAAAACGCTATTAGCAGTTTCCTTCTAGGAGCTTCAATCAGTTTTATCTTAATAATCATAGGGCTTGATTTTGTTACTCAAATGCTGCCGTTTCCTTTTAGTCGCGTAGCCGCAGAATTCTCCGTCCTCACTCATGGCGAAAATATTGCTCGGGGACTTTTAGATATTCGCGATGTATTTTACTTTCTGACCATCACAGGCGCTATGTTGGCAATTGCTATCACAAAACTATCGGAACGTAAAACTACTGAAAGTCCCACCGAAGCAAGGAAACTCAAATTAGCTCTTAGCTTGATTCTGGGAATCGGAATAGTCTCCAATATTATTTTATCGTCTTATCCGGTTCGTATTGACTTGACCCAAGGGAGATTGTTTACCCTTTCTGAAGGTACCAAGCAGACGATCAAGAATCTTGATGACATTACGACCATCACGGTTTACGCTTCCCGCGAACTGCCGGCGCAAATGCAACTGGTTGCTAGAGACGTAACCGATCTTCTCAAGGATTATGAGAAATTAGGCTCGAATGTGAAGGTACGGTTTGTGGATCCCCAAGCCGATCAGCAGGCAGCACAGGAGGCTCAACAAGCCGGTATACGGGAGGTTCAATTTAATAGTGTTGGGTCAGGCAAATTCGAAGTCCAGGCCGGAGTGTTAGGCATAGCACTACGCTTTGGCGACAAAACCGAAAGTATCCCATTTATTTCCGATACTTCAGATCTTGAATATCAACTGACTCGGCGTATTCGAAAACTTTCGGGTAGTAAAGACACGATCATTGGCTTATATAAAAACGGTTTTTCACAAAATCAAATACTGGATGAGCTTCTGGGAACACAATACAAGACTGAAACAGTTGCGGTGGACGCAACCGACAAATTAAAAGACCTTAGTGCGCTAATTGTAATTGATGACGGAAGTCAGGAAAGTACAGCATCAGCCATGATAAAAAATTATCTCAATCAAAATGGTAGAGTGTTACTCCTCGTAAGTGGAGTTAGCGTCAGTCCGCAGACCCTGTCTGCCACCAAAAGCCAGTCAACTATACCAAGCCTTCTGTCTGATTACGGTGTAACGCTTAATAATGATTTAGCCTACGACTTACAGCTTTCTGAGGTTCTGAACTTTTCAGATCAAAGCGGACAGCGATATCTTTCTCAATATCCATACTGGCTGCGCGCGCTTCCCGCATCAGATACTTTCCCCCCTCTGGCAACGGTAAAAAGTATCAGTCTAGGCTGGCCAAGCTCTCTGACTCTTACTTCCAAAGAAGGTATTACCCAAAAAACGCTCCTGACAACGGGTGTAAACGCCGGAAAAACCGAGGGCAGTTTCAATATTAGCCCTCAATCGGTCAAGACCCTTACCCCAAATGCAAAGGAAATCCCCTTAGCGGCTCTGGTTGAGAAGGGCGAGACACGTTTGGTGGTTGTCTCCTCGTCAACACTTGCTGATGACCAATTTTTGCAGAATAACCGTGACAATGTAGCGTTTCTTTCAAACACCATCGACTATCTGGCAGCAGATAAAGATTTAGCGGCAATTCCTTCCAAGTCCAGCGGGCGGGCAGTCTTCGAATTCAAGAGTCCGACCGACATTTTGTTTGTCCAATACGGCAACCTGTTGATTCCGCCGATTGCCGTTATTGCCTTTGCGGTGTTTTATCTGAGGCGGAGAAAGCAATTAACCCAACGAGTTTATGCAAAATAAAAACCTGAAAATTCTAACCGTTATATTTGTTGTTCTCATTGGTTTTTTGGGAATCAAAACCTATCTGCCGAAAGTTACGCCAACAACTTCAGCCTACTCGGAAAAAGTAAAGACAGTAAATAGGGAATCCGTTGCCTCCGTTCTGATAAAAAACACTTCTGACTCGATTGATTTAAAAAAGGAAAATAATGTCTGGAAATTGAATGCTAAAAAAGTAGATGCTACAAAGGTTGATAATCTGATCGGTCAACTGCTTACTACAACTTCTCCCGAGGTTATTGCCCAAACTGATAAAAGACATAAGGAATTTGAACTAACTGATGATCTGGCTACAAAGGTTTCCCTGGATAACAAGCTTACCTGGCTTATTGGTAAAGGCAGCGGGTCGGCAGTATATGCCCGCTTTGAAGGAGATAATTCGGTCTATCTATTGAAAGATGTGTCGCTCACCGCATTATCTTCCGCTTCCGACTGGTATGACAAAACTATCTTAACTTTTGATCAAACAAAAGCGACAAAAGTTACCTTCAGGGAAGGCAATGTGATAACCATACTAACGAAACAGGGAGATAAATGGATGAGTAATGACAAGGAAGCCAAGAAGGATAAAGTCGACAGCCTTTTATCTCAAGTCTCAAGTCTGACTGCTCAGTCGTTATTTGATGCAAGCAAAGGAACAACCTACCCTAAAGCAGCCAATTTAGTTTTTACCATCGAGTATAACGGCAAGAGCGAAACGCTTGAGTTTTATAAAGGATCCTCTGACTATCTTGTTAAACGGACATCAGACGGAGAACAATTCGTTATCAGTGAATACAGTATTTCGTCAATTATTTCTGCGCCGAAAGAAATTATTTGAGAGGAGGTGAACGTATGGAGCAAACAGAACCTACAAACAATAAGCAGAATATCTGGATAATCGGAGCCGTTGTCGCCGTTGTCTTAATTGGAGGTGGATACTTCCTAACTAAAGGGACATCTACTCCTTCGACTAATCAAACTGTCACTCCAAGTCCAAGGACTGGAGGAGTCCAAATAACTTCCCAGCCTACAACCACTCCATCCCAAAATAGCACAAGTTCGGAGATTAAAGAGTTCACTATGACGGCTAAGAAGTTTGATTTTACTCCGTCAACCATCACGGTTTCTGAGGGAGACAGTGTCAAACTAACCATCACCTCAGAAGATGTTACTCACGGATTTGCCATCGATGAGTTGGGAATTAAGGAGGATATTGAACCAAGCAAGCCAACGGTGGTTGAATTTGTGGCCAACAAGAAGGGTTCCTTTCGTTTCTACTGCAGTAACTTCTGCGGTCAGGGACATAAGGAAATGGAAGGCCAGCTGATAGTTGAGTAAAGAGTTTGCTTCTTAACATAAGCCTTCCTTAACAACGCTTGTTTCAAGCGTTGTTTTGTTCGCGACAATACTGGAAACGAGGTACAATTAAACTATGATCATCAAAGAATTATTCAAAGAAACAAAATTCAAACGCCTCTTTGCAACACTGGCTTTAATCGTTCCCCTTGAGATACTGTCACTTTTTTCCGTTCACTTGCCTTGGTTTGTAGAATATCCCCTTTTTGCCGGTATCATCTATTTCTTCGGTCGGGAAGTCATTATTGGCGGTCTACAAAGCCTCGCCAGACTGAAATTTTCAAATATTAATTTGCTCATGACTGTTGCTACTTTTGGCGCTATGTACTTGGGCGAGCTTGAAGAGGCAGTCATTATTATTGTTCTCTTTGCCGTCAGCGAAGCGTTGGAGGAATTCGGCATTACCCGAAGCCAGAATGCCTTGGAAGAGCTGGTCGAGAAAGCTCCTAAAGTTGCTCAAGTTAAAGGAGAAAAAGATAAAACTCCCATAGAACAAATTAACGTTAACGATATTATCATTGTCAAACCGGGAGATTACATTCCTTTAGATGGTGTAGTGGTTAAAGGTGAATCGTTAGTTGACGAAAGTACAATCACAGGTGAACCCTTACCCAAGAACAAGTATGAAGGAGAGCTCGTTTTCGCCGGAACGCTCAATAACCAAGGCTATCTGGAAATTAAAGTTACCAAAACATCGAAAGATACGACTCTGGCCAAGATTGTAGATTTGACCTTTAAATCGGCTGAAAGAAAGTCCCAAGCTGCCAAGTTTATTGAGAAATTTGCCAGTATCTACACTCCTACGGTTATGGGGGTGGCAGCGCTTTTAACTATTGTGCCTGTTTTTGTGTTGGGACAATCATTTGATCAATGGTTTGCCCAAAGCCTGACTATTCTTCTGATTGCCTGTCCGTGTGCGCTGGTTATTTCGACTCCCATCACTATTTTTTCGGCTATTGGCAACGCTACAAAGCGTGGAATTCTTATCAAAGGCGGTCAGTTCTTGGAGGAAATGGGCAGAGTCAAGGCCATTGCCTTTGACAAAACCAGAACGCTGACTAAAGGTGAACCTATTGTTTCCGATGTCATCCCCCTGAACGGCTATTCGAAAGCGGAGCTATTGGCTTGTGTGGCTGGAGCAGAAGCATTTTCTGAGCATCCTATTGCCAGAAGTATTGTAGAGAGCTCGAAAAAGTTTCCTGAGAAAGACCATGACTATGCTAATTTCAAGGCGATCATGGGCAAGGGTATTTCCGGGGAATGTATGGTTTGCGTCGATAAACATCACTGCATTGGCACCTTACGGTTTGTGATGGAAGAACATAAGGTAGATAAGCGGGTTGTAGAGATAGTTGAGAAGTTTGAAAAGGAAGGTAAAACCACCATTGTTATTAGCGACGACAATAAGGTGAAGGGTGTTATAGGGATTATCGACGAGATCCGGCCGGAAAGTAAATCAACTGTCGGACAACTGCATCGTCTGGGTGTTAAAACAGCCATCCTCACCGGTGACAATGCTTCAGCCGCTTCATATACGGCCAAACAAATCGGTATTGATGAAGTGCATGCCAAACTTCTGCCTGATGAAAAAGTGATCCAATTATCCAACTTAGTCAAAAAACACAAGGATGTGGCTATGGTGGGTGATGGTGTCAATGATGCGCCTTCCTTAACTACTGCCTCCGTTGGGATTGCCATGGGAGCAGTCGGATCAGAGGTGGCGATTGAAAATGCAGACATAGCCCTCATGAACAATAACTTAGGACTTATCCCATTTTTAGTGAAGCTGGGCAGAGTGTCTGGTGAAACAATTCGCTTAAATACAGCTGCAGCAATCGGAGTTAAAGGTATTTTTCTGGCTTTAGCTGTAGTTGGCAAAAGTGACTTGGCTTTGGCAATATTCGCCGATGTAGGAGTGACTGTTTTGGTAGTAGCAAACAGTTTGAGATTATTTAATTTTGACTTACCCAAAGAGGGTGAGGGGGTATGAGATCTAAAGAGATAGCCAAGTTTTTTTCAGGGCTCACCGCGTGGGAGGCAGTTGTGCATTTAGCACTGGGATTAAGCGGCGTTTTGCCACTCACGCTATTTGGTTTCACACTAACACCGACCATAAACACAGTACAGATTATTATTCCGGCAACAGTCTCTATCCTTTTAGGATATTATGCCTGGAGCAAAAAATGAGTTATTAAATATATGGATATAAATAAAGTTCGCTCTGATTTCCCTTTGCTTCGCGAAGGTAAAACAATTTACTTTGACAATGCTTGTCAGTCTCTACGACCGCAGCAGGTCATTGATGCTATAAGCGAGTATTATCGGGACTATCCCGCTTGCAGTGGCCGCAGTATGCACCACCTGGCTGTTAAAGTTACCCAGAAATGCGATGAGGCAAGGAAGGCAGTTGCAAACTTTATCGGAGCCAAACATAAAGAGGAGGTCATTTTTACCCGCAACACCACTGAGGGGATCAATTTAGTTGCCTATAGTTTAGGTCTGAAAAAAGGTGATGTAGTTATTACCTCAGACAAGGAGCACAACTCCAATCTCATTCCCTGGCAGGTACTAAAAGAAAAAATCGGCATTGTGCATAAAATTATTCCTTCTGATTCCGATGGGCTTCTGGATATGGAACAGTATGACCAGGCTCTCCGTGATGGTGCAACACTCGTCTCTATGGTATTTACCTCCAACCTGGACGGTGTCAGCATTCCCACTGAGGAAGTGGTTAAGAAGGCGCATCAGGTAGGAGCGAAGGTCATGCTTGACGGAGCTCAGGCTATCCCTCACCAAAAGATTGATGTTGCCAAGCTTGACGTCGACTTTCTCGCTTTTTCGGGACACAAGATGCTGGGACCAACAGGCACGGGAGTATTGTACGGGAAGCGGGAGCTGTTAAATAAACTCGAACCGTTTCTTGTTGGCGGCGATACGGTTTCATCCTCTACCTACACATCGCACGAGTTTTTACCCATTCCTGAAAAATTCGAGGCAGGGTTGCAGGACTATGCCGGTATCATCGGATTGGGAGCGGCGGTGCGATACCTTGAGAATGTTGGTTTTGATACCATATCGCACGTTGAGCACGAACTAAATTCATATATCACGAATGAACTTATAAAGATTGACGGACTCACGATCATTGGACCTGCCGATCCGACTCTCCGAAGTGGTATCGTCTCCTTTTACTTAAAAGGTAAAGATCATCACCAGATTGCTCTCATGCTTGACGAAACAGCGGGTATTTGTGTCAGGAGCGGGCAGCACTGTGTCCATTCGTGGTTTAACTCCAGAAACATCCCTGGTTCCGTCAGGGCTTCGCTGTACTTTTATAACACTATGGAAGAAGTAGAATCTTTTGTAAATAATTTAAAGAAAGTTATCAGCGTCTTATAAATATATGTTTTGTATTATTGCGTTTATCGTTTTAGGAATCATCAGTATTTTTAGCGCCTCCCACAGGGAACTGGCTAAGGAGGCATTTGACTGTGTGTTTCGCAGGATCACTTTTCGTCCATGCACAACCGGCTTTAAGGAAAAAATGAAAGCGCGGCTGGTGGGGAAACTCTTAAATCGTTCTGCCTTGGCTGCCAAACTATTTAATCGGCATTTTGAACTTTTGTCTTGGATTCTCTTTATCGCGACCATTGCCAGCATTTTCTGGACCGGTAAAGGACTTTTTAATTTCTACATGTATGGCAGTTGTAACGGATTAAATAAATCCGGATTTTGCGCGCTTGACCCGAAGGGAGAAAACAATAAGGTTTCTCAAACCGGTGGAAGTTGCGGTACAGGCGAAGGAGATGAAAGCAAGGTTACTCTGAGTGGAGTAAATCTCGATCTCTTTCCGTCCAAAAATATCGGAGCCAAAGATGAAGTAGTATTGATCGGCTGTTACAGTTGTGACTACACCAGAAAAGCGTACCCATTAGTTAAACAACTTATAAGTGAAAATCCTGTCAATTACACCTTTGCCCATTATCCCGTCAAAGAGGAGACGCTCTATCTTTTACCCATTGGCTACTGTGCGTACAAACAGGATCAGGCTAAATATTGGGAGTTGAATGACAGACTATTTGCCGGCGAAAAAAGCGATATTGCCAGAAGAGAATTCGTAGACACAATTCTCAAAGATATTGGATATGATGTTGACGCAATAAACTCTTGCAGTACCTCACCAGAAACTAATTCTGCAGTGGTTGAAAGACGCATTGAGTTAGAAAAAACCAACATTTACGGCACGCCAATTGTTTTTATCAACGGCAAGGGTTTAGTGGGTCCCAAACCCTACCGCGTCTATGAACGCATACTAAAAGGCTGGAGGTTTTGGTAATTTCCATCCATATATATCTTGACTTAGACCTGTCTTTGCTATATGATATTTACATATATGTGTAGGACTTGTGGTTGTTCGTTTCGCTCAAGAGATTTTGGTAATATAGAACGCTTTGTAGAGCCATGTATTCTTCTTTTGCTTTCGCAAAAACCCTCACACGGATACAGTCTGATGGAAGACTTGGAACACAAGTGCGGCGAAAAGGTGGACATTGGAAACTTATACCGGACACTTCGAAGAATGGAGATGGATGGCTGGGTGAAGTCCGACTGGAGCAAAAACGAGTCCGGTCCGGACAGAAGAACATATACAATCACTGAGGATGGCTTAAGTTTCCTAAAATCAGCGATGTCTTCCCTTACGCATACAGACAAACTAATTCACAGGTTAATGGAAGGCTATAAATTAGCATTTCGGGAAGGACAAGCATCAGTATGAAATTAATTATCATTCTTTCAACCAATCAGGCAGAAACTAACTGGAATGCTTTCAGGCTTGCAAACCTGGCTTTATCCAAAGGTGATACTGTTTCTGTTTTTCTTCTCGGTGAGGGGGTTGAATACGGAAAGCATAGCTCCGATCAATTTGACATTACGCAACAAGTACAAAAGTTTCTGGAATCAAATGGTCAGATTGTCGCCTGTGGTACCTGTATGGCAATTCGTAAACAAGGCAGTAGCAAGGAATGTCCTGAGGGCGGGATTGAAGATTTATACAAGCTCATTACCGATAGCGACAAAATATTAACATTTTAACAAGGAGAGGCATATGGATTTTGACTATACAGTAACCACAAAAAAGCCATTTGACGAAGCAGTATCAACGGTTGAGGAGGAAACAAAGAAAGCTGGCTTTAGGGTGCTTTATGTCCATGATGTAGCCGCCACCCTGAAAGAAAAAGGCTTCGAGATCGAGCCATTTAAGATCGTTGAGATTTGCAACGCCAAAAGTGCGTATACAGTTCTTAAGGCAGATATAAAAATAGGGTTGTGTCTTCCCTGCAAGATCAATATCTACCAAAAAGATGGACAAACCTTTATTTCAGGGATGAGACCTGTTATTCTGCCCCAATTTTTCCCTAATGCTAATCTTGGCGACTTGCCAACAGAAGTTGATAAAATTATCAGAGGCATTATCGATAGAAGTAAATTATGAAGCTATTAATGTTTCATACAAAAAAATTTTTGTATAAGCCTTTTATTTCCGATTCCGCCGGATCAGAAAAAACAACTCTTGAAAATTCTCTTGTAGCATTTATACACGTAGAAGAAAATGATAAAGAAAAAAGCGATATTATCAATAAAGCCGTTGGAAACATTAAATGGCTGGCAAATAAAAATAATACAAATACGGTAGTTCTGCATTCTTTTGCTCACCTTTCAAACAATAAATCCGATCCGGAAACTGCAAATGATCTGATCCAGAAAATAAGCGAAAAGTTAAAAAAGAGTCTAACTACACACATCGTTCCTTTTGGGCAGTTTTATGAGTTCTCGATGCATGTGATGGGTCCGTCGTTAGCAAAAGTATTCAAAGATTTATAGCCTATGAAAAAAATGTTGTTTGCTACTGTTTTGCTGCTAATCATTCTAATGAAACCGTCTATAACCTTTGCTCAGAATGTGATGGGTAACTGGACAGGTTCACCAAGTTCCTCTATTGATCAAACGGCTATACGAGAGCAGCAAGCAGAAGAGCAGGAAGGGCAAAATCTTCTAGATCAATTAAAAAATAAGACAACTACCTGTCAAAAACTCACGGACGATAACTTTGAAAAAATCGGAGAATATTTCATGGGTCAGGCAATTGGCGACACCTCCCGGCATATCCAAATGAATGCCATGATGCAATCAATGATGGGTAAGCAGGGAGAAGAACAAATGCATATTGCCTGGGGGAAAAGAGGGAGCGGTTGTGATACCTCTTCCCAATTTTCCCCCAATGGAACAGGTTTATTCGCGCCAATGATGTGGATGATGGGAGGAGGTGGAAATCCTATGATGGGTTACGGTGGATGGAATAATATGATGGGCGGTTGGAATGGGTTTGGTCTTTTGGGATGGATACCGATGCTTCTTTTCTGGGTACTCCTTTTTCTTGGCGCAGTCGCTCTCATTCGGTATCTTGGTAGATCCGGTCAACAACAAGATAATAATACACCGCTTGAAATTCTAAAAGAACGCTACGCCAGAGGCGAAATTGATAAAAAGGAATACGAGGATAAAAAGAAGGATTTAAGCTAGAATTTAAGCGTTCAGTGCGTCGGATTTTTACTTCGTCCCTGCCTTGTACATTCAGCCGGGAACCGGGCTTATTAGCTAACAACTGTTTTTTTCTTGGATGGTACTTGCCCCGCTTACCTTGTGGGTTTTGGCGTCTTTTGCAAAAAAGTATTAAATAAGTTTAATTATGAAGCGATAATATCAGTAAATAAGATTGAGGAATATAGCTGATTAAAGCAATTGAAGATTCCATAATCACTTCCAGCTGCCTTTGTAACCGGCTTCCAGATGATTTTTTAGGTTTTCTCCTTCTTCTACAATATGCTTTCTAACCAAAACAGGATTTACAAACAGATTGGCGATTTTGTCAAAAATACCGAATCTATCCCCGTACTCCACATAAGCCACTAGTTGTGATTTATCCGGAGCTAGGCTGTTGATGGCAAAGTACCCTTTAAAGATTTTCAGTCGAGAAAGCGGAAACACAGGTTCATATTCAATATATTCATCTCTTTGTATTTTTGTGACCTTGACGACTCCGTAAAGCGGGAACCAACCAATCTTTTCAAGAAAATGAAATACACAACCTTTTTTTGAGAGGGAACCAAAAATCGTCTTACAAAACACATGATCTTTCGGATGCCACTTTTTGTAGAGATAATCAATGTTTGTCAGAAAATTAAAGACAGACTTTGCAGGGACATTTAGTATTGTTTCTTCTTTGATAGTTATCATAAGCAACAACCTATTGAGTTATTCATTTAAGTTTACTATACTGTTTATTATTACATAATGTAGTAGTAAAGATTATGAAAAATAATCCTTTAGTCATTGGAATAATAGGAGCGATAATTGGCGGCGTCCTTGTCTGGTTTCTCCTCGTGAATTCATCCAACTCTAATGTAGGCGGTATGATGGGAATACGTCAGACATATAATCAGGGTCAACAGAATACTCCTACCGCAATGGGAAATCTTGACAGCCACTTCATAGAGCAAATGATTCCTCACCACGAAGGCGCAATTGCCATGGCAAAACTGGCCCAACAAAAAGCGACCCGTCCTGAAATAAAAACTCTGGCAAATAATGTAATAACAAGTCAATCTCAAGAAATTGTCCAGATGAAAAAATGGTATAAAGATTGGTTTGGAGTTGAAGTGCCGGAAAATGCTAATGCGGGAATAGGTATGGGTCGGGGTATGATGAGAGGAGGTATGATGGGGAACGCTACAGATACCGGAGCGCTACAAGAAGCCGATAACTTCGATAAAGCATTTATTGAAGAAATGATTCCCCACCACCAGACGGCAATCATGATGGCCAATATGCTTGCGGCAGGAACAAGCCGTCCGGAGATGAAAAAACTAGCCCAAGATATTATTGATGCCCAAACCAAAGAAATAAACGAGATGAGACGGTGGTATCAGAATTGGGGATATTAATTATTTGCATCCTTCAGGTATTTATCGAAAAAGGTTAGTGTGCGGCGCGAGATTTCATCCCAACCTAAGTTTCTGAAATTGTGATCCTGATCTGGATATTCAAAATACTCAATCGATTTTCCCTCGTTTTTTAATGCCTCATTCAGTTTTTTTGTAAATTCGGGTTTCACTTCCGTATCAACAAGTCCCTGGTGTAAGCTGATGGGTGTTGAGATATATTGCAGATAATTCATGGGCGAGCTATTGTCAGAAACGGGGTTTGATGAAGAAACTGGTTGATTTCTCCTACCAAAAGCATTGTCCGAGGATCTGGTAGTCGTTGGCGCCCACAGTACTATGGCCTTGAGCTCGTTTGTGACTTCTGCAACCCGCAGGCCCACTTCTCCGCCCATACTATGGCCCCACATGCCGATTCTGTCCGGGCTGACTTTATCCAGGTTTTTGACTGAAGCAATGAGATTAAGAACATCTATTGCATACTCCGGCCGATGACCACGCGATCCCTGTCCGTCATCCTCAGACTTTCCATGTCCCCGGTAATCAGAGGCCAGGGTTAAGTAACCGTTTCTGGCTAGTATATCCGCCATCGTTTTTGTGCCGTCACCCGTAGAAAATGACGAAGCGTTGAAATAACCGTGATTGAGAATAATGACCGGAAACGGACCGTTTCCATCTGGTACATTCATCGCCGCATAAATCTTTAGCCCATCAGATACATAGGAAACGATGTACGGAGTGTAAGCGGATTGACGAGACAACGTTTGCTCAATAGTAATAGCACTGCCGGTAAATTCCCTTGCTCTCAGTTTATCCATAAAAGTGTTCATTGTTTTCTCTTGTGTTGATTCTGTCGAAGAATTTTGTTTTGGGTTTGGCGCGTTTTCTCCGGATGACTTATTAAGCGAAGAGTAGCTGAAGGCAGCAAAAATAATGAGAGTAACTGTTCCGATAGCGATTTTTACTTTGGTTTTCATCTTAAAGGTATATTGCGTTTCTAGGATCAGTTTATTATACTATGTGCTATTACAGTTTGTAGTAATGACATTCAATATGAATCGAAAAGAGAAAACTATTCTGGTAACGATTGTTGCCAACATCATCCTTGTCCTTCTGAAGTTTTTTCTTTCTAACTCCTCCGGTAGTCTGGCTTTACGAGCCAGCGCCTGGCACTCGGTAGGTGATGTGTTTGTCTCTGTTTTCGTTCTCCTTGGTCTTCTCTCAGCCGGCTGGGAGGCAAAACGACGCTTGCAGGCAGGAACCATCGAAAACGTTGTTGCTTTGATTGTTTCAGGGCTCATGTTTTTCACAGCACTGGACATTTTCAGAGAAGTAACCGGAGCGGCCGAAACTCCTGATTTGCGCAATATTTGGCCCGTGACAATCGGCGCATTTTTGACTATTGTCATCACCTACTTTACTGCTCGGTATAAAGAATACGTTGGCCGTGCGACAAACTCATTAAGCCTTGTTGCTAGTGGATACCACTCACGAATGGATTTATATGCCTCAGTTCTCGTTGTCGTTGGTCTTGTTGCTGCAGCAGTAGGTTTTCCGGCGCTTGATAAACTGGCTGCTATAGCTGTCATAGTTCTGATTGTCACTTCCGGTTGGGAAATTGCCGAGTCGGCAATCCATGCCCTCAAGACAAATCAAACATTGCCTCTTCACCTTGAGGGGCATCATCACCTCGCACTCTTCCGTAACAAACGGATGCTCACCTATCTGGGAGGAATTGCGGTTTTATTTATTCTGCTTTCAGGTATCTATACTGTGTCTCTTGGTGAGCAGGCGGTGGTACAGAGACTTGGGGGTGTTGCTGGCACATTTGGTCCAGGGCTTCATATTCGTGTGCCACTTATTGACTCCATCACCAGAGTGAATGTCGACGAGGTGCGTCAAGTAGAGACCGAAGCCTCACTCGTCCTCACCGGAGATACCAACCTCATTAACACGAAACTGACCGTTCAGTATACGATCACCAATCCCGCCAACTATCTTTTTAGCACTCAAAATCCAGAAAACCTGCTTGCCAAAGAAACGGAAACCGCTTTTCGTACAGCCGTCGCCCAAAAAGGAGTTGATGACCTCTTGACCGCAAGCCGTAGTGCAATACTCGCGCAAACCTCAACCCAAACCCAAAATCTACTTGAGGAACACAATACCGGTATAAAAGTGATGAATATCCAGCTTCTTTCGGTTACTCCTCCCAGTGAAGTGGCAGACGCATTTTTGGATGTGGCCAGTGCTAGGGAAGACAAAAATACCTACATGAATGAGGCGTTGGCTTATAAGAATGAGACGGTAGCTCTAGCTCGTGGGAATTCTTCAAAGCAGATTACGGAAGCCCAAGCCCAAAAGACAAGCAAAATTGCCCTAGCGACCGGCGAAGCCGAGCGGTTTAGTAAGAAATTATCTGCCTATCAAACCGCCCCAGTTGCCACCCGCACCCGTTTGTATCTTGAGTCATTGGAAAAAGTTTTACCAAACATTAAAAAATACATTCTTGATCCTCGGGTGGAAACAAATAGCACTGACCTGTGGATTACGAACGGACAAACGACTGCTCAACCCTAAAAGGAGGTGAATTTATGAAAACACACGAACCATCATCATTTATAAATCAAGCAAGAGGACGATTGAGCGTGGCTTCACTTCGTCAGCCGAAATTTATGGTAGGTATTGCGGTAGGAGTTTTGCTTATTCTATCTACCCTGGTCGCATTTCAAGTCGACAGCACGCAGTATGCCATCGTATCCCAATTTGGTAGTCCTGTTCGGGCTATTAAAGAACCGGGTTTATATGCCAAACTTCCTGACCCCTTCCAAAATCTGATTCGTTTGGATAAGCGAGTCCAAGTTCATAATATAACCCAGACGGAATTTTTAACCAAAGACAAGAAAAATGTGTTGGTTGAAGCCTATGCCACTTGGCAAATAGACGATCCGGTGCAATTTTTCAAAAGCGTTCGAGATGCCCAGGGAGCTTCCTCCCGACTTTCAGACATTCTGACATCAGAACTCGGTGTTGCTCTCTCGCAATATGAACTGACTAATTTAGTGACTACTGAACCAGATCAGATGAAGCTTGACGAGATGCTCTCTGGACTCACCAAACAGACCGATGAGCGTACTCGTGCCTATGGTTTTAAAGTGGCTGACGTCAGACTAAAACAGCTTAATTTCCCTGAAGCAAACAGGCAGAGCGTATTCCAACGCATGCGGGCAGAACGTCAACAAATCGCTAGACAACTCAGGTCTGAAGGAACAGAAGAGGCCACCAAAATTCGAGCTGAAGCAGATGCTGAAAAAACAACCCTTCTTTCCAAAGCCCAGGAAGAATCCAATCGTATTATAGGCGAAGGAGAGGCTACGGCAATTCGCATCTATGCCCAATCTTTTGGTAAAGATCCGGCGTTCTATCAGTTCTTACGTACGCTTGAGTCATACGATAAGGTTATTAATAGCGGCACAACACTCATTCTTCCCTCAGATTCCGAGCTCTTGAAATATCTTAATCCCTAAAAAGGGAATTGAGATACTAGGGAGCTTGGAGGCATGGGTGAGAACTGCATGGACAATGTACTATGGAGCAAACAAAAAACATAAAACACTATATTGAGAATCTTTCAAAGCAAGCGCTTACAGCTGTAGCGTTTTTGGTTCGCTTTGCGCAAAGATTGTTAACAACTATTCGCTCGGCCGACGGCTCATCGGCTATGACCGATATACGACAAGCTTTTAAACATGTTAATGCACGGTTTGTCTCAAGAAATATTGTCCTAATTATTATTGCAATTTATTTTTTGTCCGGGGTTTACATCGTTAAATCAGGAGAAGCAGCTGTTGTTACCCGTTTTGGGAAAGTAATTAATCCTAAAGTGACCGAAGGACTTCACTATCGTCTTCCTTGGCCGATTGATAAAGAAACAGTCGTCAATATCTCTGAAGTAAGACGGGAAAGCGTTGGGCTTTCAAGCCCAGAGCCCGAACACCCTAAACATCTGGAGCAACCAGGTAAACTTCAGGTTTTGAGTGGAGATACCAATATTGTTGACTATGAGGTTATCGTACAGTATCAAGTAAGAGAACCTGCTGATTACCTATTCAATATTGATTATGCAGCATATCAAACGGTGCGCGATGCAGTCCGAGCGGCGGTAACAAAAGTCAGTGCCGAAACGGCAGTCGACAATATTTTAACTTCTGAGCGCCAGAGTGTTTTAAACCGATTGCAAAAAGAGACTCAAACTCTATTGGATTCATATAAAAGTGGGTTAGCAATCGTCAGTGTCAATTTTCAAAAAGCCTATCCTCCGGATGAAGTGGCTGATGCGTTTCGTGATGTTTCAAGCGCCAGAGAGGACAAGAGTAAAATAATGAATGAGGCGGAAGGGTACAAAAATAGCGTTATTCCCGAAGCTCGCGGACAAGCCCAAAAACTGATTACAGAGGCGAGTAGTTCTGCACAGGCTCAAATCAATGAAGCCAGTGGTTCGGCAGTGGCATTTAGTGGAGTTTTAGCTGAATATAGAACTAATAGCAGTATTTATGGAGAACAGGTAACCCGCTTCCGTTTGTATCTGGAGCGTATGGAGAAAATATTTCCCAGAATCGTTACTTATATTGTCAAACCGGGAGAAAAAGTTAACCTAAAATTACTTGAGAACAATGAAACAAAAGTCAATGTCTTCCCACCGCAAACCGAAAATGGTCGATAAAGGCAGCACAAGCGACAACTGGCGCCAAGTGTTTGCTGATATAGGCCAATCTTTGGGTTTTTCTGGTGGTGGCAAAAAAAAGCCGGCACCAAAAACATTACCTCAGTTACCTTCTGAACCTAAAGAAGAAAAGGAGGTAAAAGTCGTCAAACAACGAGCAAATGTTTCTAAAAAAGAAACAAACATTGTTCAAAATGAATTGCCTGAAAGCCAAGTACCTGAACAAGAACCCCAAAAGTCCCAACTCCCTCTTCCAAAAATCCAGCTTTCAAAACGAAAGAAGATTACTCTTGGGCTGATATTAGTTATAGCGGTAGCAGTATGGAACTTCCGGGAAGATATTTTCGCTCCCTGGCCACCGGCACCCAACGTGGTGGCAGCTTATGACGGCGGGCGAATCACAATTGAGGATGTGGAAAAACATCTGGCATCGCTTGTCGATGATGAAGAATCACAAAAACAACTCAGGAGTCCTCAGGGTTACGGATTGATTGTTCAGGAAATGATCACCGATGAAATTGTCCGGCGGTGGCAGACCAATCGAAAACCTGATCAGGATAAGGAATTTTCTCATGTCATGAAGCACATTACCGAGGAAATAAACCTTGATGAATTACATGCTCAGATGCACAAAGGTCAGCTCGGGGTAACTGAAGGAGATATCGGAGCATATTATGAAGCTAACAAGAAGGATTTTGGAGAGAAAACACTCACTGACGTCAGAGAAGAAATAAAGACAAAGCTGCAAAGCGAAAAAGAAGACCTGTTTGTCCAGAATTATATTACCGGACTTAAGAATAAAGCTTCAATTACCCAAGATTTGGCCATTCTGGCAGTACCTGCTCCTGCCGATTGGGAACTCAAAAACTACTACGATGCCAATAAAGCTAAGTATCTCGTCAAAGCTCAAGCGACAGTCCAGGAGATGCGTTTCCCTAAGGGCGCAGATGAGAAAAAAGTCAAAGAGAAGACCGAACAACTGCTTTCCAAAATTCGCTCCGGCAGTGATTTTGGGCAAGTTTATCAGGAGACAATGGGGGCGCAGTTGCCTCAGTCCGGCGATATTAAAGTCAAAGGCGAACAAAGTTCTCCTTATGATGAAGCTGTGTTTCGTTTGGACCCAGGGCAGATAAGTAACGTTATCGCTGACACAGATGCATTTGCCATAGTTAGGTTGATTTCAAAAGAACCAGAAAGAGAACAAAGTTTTGAAGAAGTCCGATCCCAAGTTCAGACCGCGGTTCTAGCTGAGACAGAGAAAAAGTATTTTACCGACAACGCCGACCGGACGCTCTTTACCGTCAATGGTAAACGGTTTACCTTGGGAGAGTTTTGGGAAGAATATCAGGAATTACCGGTAACCTTTTTGGCTTCGTATCCCGGGACGGAGGGTAAACAGGCTCTGGTGGAAAAGATTATTGAGCGGCTGCTTCTCTACGAGGACAGTTTAAGCCAGGTATCCCAGACAGACACCAAGGAACGCAAGGATGAAATGAGACTCAAGGTTCTGGCGCAAATGCTGGAACAGGAAGAGGTTGATGAAAAAATTAAGATTGAGGACAAAGATTTACAGGATTACTATAACAAAAATAAGGCTGAGTTGGTCATGCCGGCAAAATCCAAGGTACGTCAAATAGTGATTCGCGCAGGTGGTTCCGACAGCGCCACAGATGATGAGCATAAAAAAGCCTTTGAAAAGGCCAACGAGGCGTACAAAAAACTCGTGCCTGGGCCGCTAAAAAAGGGAGAAGATTTTGCCTCAGTCGCCAAGCAATACTCCGAGGACGAAGAAACTAAAGAAAAAGGTGGTGAGGTAGTAGAATGGGTTGCCGAAGAAATGAACTTCTTAGGCGAGATTACTAAGCACCAGTATCACGAGCAAGTACAAGCTATTCCCAAAGGTCAGATAGGCCCTCCGTTTGAAGCCAACGGGTATATCTATATTGTGGAGGTTCTAGACCGCGCAGAACCAGAACAACTTGAGTTTGAAGACTCAAAAGAGTTTATCCGGGAACGATTGACCCAACAGAAGCATCAGGAGCTCTCTGAACAGTTGTCTTCAAAGCTAATGAAAGATGCAAAAGTAGTGATCTATACGAGGACTCTGAAAAAGATAAAACCGCCGGAGACGAAATAGTGCCTTCTAAGCATTCAGCATTTTTCCTAACCCAGGAATCTTGCCGATAAGTTCCCGTATTTTGTTTGAATTGGCAACAGGCGGCGAATTACCCGCAACAGGCAGCAAAGCGTCGTTAGAAGGCGCTACAGGGGCTACGGGCTCCCCATTTGATGGGGTCGTGGTTGTTTCTTCTTGTTTTTGCACTAATTCGGGACCAAGTAGGATATCAACATACTGATCCAGGTCTAGCTCCTCTAAAATCATTTTCTGGAGAGCTCGCTTGCGAATCAACCAGTGTTTTACATCTGCTGGGTTGTTTGGATCAGGCTTGTCTTGGGCGATGAGCTTGTCATACAAGAGTAGTATTTGGTTAAGTCTGGCTTGTTTATCCGGCGGGATTACAGGTTCTACTTCGACAATAGCATCAACCTGGACCTTCTTGTCCTCAGACTTAAATTCTTTGAAGTCGACAATGTTACCGACAATACGGTATAGCTTGTCTTCACCTATAAACTCTCGGTTTAGTTGAATTAAGATATTAGCAACTGTAGTAAGGGCGTTAGATATATTCTGGGCGTTCATGCTCAACCTGAGGTTGCTTTGACCCAGAAGCATAGCTACCTTACCAAGTGGTTCACTGGATGATTGTGGCAGACCTTGCAAATACTCACCGAGGGCCAGCGTCCTGGAAATTTCATCTCGCAAGAGCCTGTCTTCATTCACACCCATGAGACTAATATCCGGTGGTCGCTCAATCACGACATCATCCATTTTTCGCAGTTCCCAAACTGCTCCAGGAGAGAAGATAATATCGTTTTTGGTAATGCCGGTGTCTTTGCGTATTTTAACCACAGGGTCGAGCATTAGCACGACGTCATCCATCCTCTGATTGCGAAGATCTGCAATCTCCATGATGGTGCTCTCAACTGGCTCAACATGACCGGTTGCCCAGAACTCCCAAAGCAAAGACATGTCAGGAAGATCTACAAAAATATGGCCGTTGTTAACATTGAGGTAAGGATTCTCATCGTCCCTGATGACCACTTCACCATTAGCAATAACTATCAGTTGATCTTCTTCGTGGTCCCAGCACTCCCAAAGTTCAAGCTGTTTCTCCTGATCGTTTTTGACTGGAAGCACTTTTTGCTCGCCGGTTTCTTCCTTCTTAATGTCTCCATCAATTTGAGACATCTTCTTGGTATTTATCTCGTAGCGCTCTTTCTTCCAATCCTCAACTACCTTGGGTTCGCAAAACTCAAGATTCTTGTAAATCTTGTTTTCGCCTCGGTTTTCTTCTTCTTTAGTAATCTTTTCTTTGGGTTTAACTATTCGGTGGATCAGCCACGGACATCCTTCCTGCAGATCTTCTGTTTCCGGAGCTGGGAGAAAGTCCCACAAATCACAAAGGATCATGGTGGGATCGTCATAAATCGTTTTTACTGTGCCATCAGCTCTTTTCCTGCTTATTACTTTCCAGGCAAGCTTTACGATTCCATTACCATACAAAACAGATGATTCAATCCAATCAGGCAGTTTTTTGGCGAGTTCAATGATGTCAAAGTCGTAATTAACCAGGTCACTCCAGGATCCCAGAGCAGTTGACTCAATATCTGTTTTATCTCTGGGAATGACTCGCGTCTTTCGTTTAGCCGTAGCAAGTCGGGAAACTACAGTCTTCACAATTTCAAAGGCTATAGGCGGCATTAAGCGAGTGTTGTAAGCGTAGTTTTGTTTATGTTGATAGGCTCGGTAAAGACGATACATCCGTAGCCACTTAGCCTGATATGGCTCACGAAACTCTTTTGCACGCTTAAATCTGGCCTTCCACTTGGTCAGGAGTGCGACGTCACGCTCTGAGGGCTGGTATTTGGCTACTTGGGTGATTTTTACTTCTTTTACTTCTGGTTTTGGCATAATGATTTAGGCAACAAAAAAGGGGCTTGGGTTCATCTACTTTTGAAAAATAGAGAAACCTAAGCCCCGATAGATTCGTTAGGCAATTTTGTTTATCTTTAGGGTATTAGACTAGGCAATGATTTTCTAGTTTTTTTATGGTGTTTTGTGATGATTACCGACTTGGTATTGTTTCCGGAAGGCTCAAGGCGTATGAACGCGAGAACGATTTAATAAAAATCGTTAGCTAGGAGAGTAGAGAGTAAACACTCCTTTTTCAACCAGCATTCGAAGCAACTTCTCGACAGTCTTGCTTTGTTGCTCATCTAACTCAACACCAACTTCAAATCTAGAGGTAAGACCTTGTTTAGTGAAGTTTGCAGAACCCAAATACCCCTTTATAGAATCGACTATAAGCAGTTTGGCATGAGGCAGGTAGTCTCCATCCATTTCTTCACTTGTGCAAAAGTAAATTCGAAGGTGCTCGAGCATCTTTGAAGGAATCAGTTTAATAATTTGTTTGTAAATCATTTCTTGGTCTAGAGTATCTGCTGTTAGGTAAATTGAGTTGGAAGGCAAATTCTTGCAACTTTTGAGTGGAGCAAGAACTGAGTTCAAACCAGCTTTATTGGTAAAGGGTGAAACGATGCTGACAGTCTTTATTGCTGAACTCACCAGACTAGTTAATAGATTCGATATATCATCAATTTCTTCTGATAGTTCGCTAGTGATAATGTTGGGCGGCGAAACGTATAAAAATGGTTTAGATCTAACATCTGGCCAGTTGTAAGTGCGGGAGGCCTTTGCTGCTGATGCCATCCTTATGAAAATCTCAAGTTGTTGTTTATCAATCCTGTAACCTACGTGTTGTCTGGTAAAAACTTTAAAGTCTACCAATATGTCTGTGACATTCTTAATCAGCTCTGGATGAACTTTTTGTCGAAAAATATTCTTGATTTCCAGTTCAGAGATGGTATTTGATTCAGGAAATTTCCTCAGGCTGGTATAGAGGTTGTTCTCTAAATCATCTCTATAATGAAGAGTTTGCAGATAGAATAAGATTAGTCTAACTTCGTCTGTCATTTGTTTTTTATATCCAAAAATCCGACAAGAATATTTTTTACAGTCAAACTTTTTGTTTTGCCTCCAAAAGCATAGGCTCTACTTAGTTTTTCATTAAACTCAACACAGCCTCGCGGCAAGTGTAAACAACCAACACACGCTCCGTCATCATCTTCTGAGCAGGATGGATCAAATTTGCACGATCTCATTTGCTCAGAAATCGAATCTACTATCTGGCTCAGACCTTGATTAAATGAAGCTGACAAGCCACCAACGTCTGACTCTCCAGCATAAATGATAAAAGACAGTACGTTAGGCAAAAGCAATTCACCAAAGCTTGCGATATCTAACCCGCTCTCAATTGCTAAGGATTGGAGAAAAATATGTGACAAAGAGTGGATGAGCTCCTGAATTGTGTGTTGAAGTTGAAGCGTTGTTTTGTCTTCTGTTTCATTGGCCAAAAAGCTTATTAACCAAATTTTTGAGTCTGACTCATCCATCTCTTTAATATTGGGTTTTTCAGCAAGGTCATTCAGTAAGTTGTTAGTTTCAAGCCACTCTAGAATATAGCGAGCGGAAAGCTGTATCATCCATGCTTCGGTTGTAATGCAGTTTGTGTAGATAGGTATTTTAGTGTCGTTTGCACTTAGAGGAGGATATGCTCTAAGCCAGTTTGGAGGTTTGGACTGAAATCTGGTATATCCTACGGCAGCATACGTAAGTGGAAAGTCATTTATCATCAGAACATCACTTACTCCTATTCGAGCAAATGACTCCAGGCTTGCTAATAGGGATTGAGCTTTTTCTACATTTTTATCTTCTTCGTGCCGGCGTTTCTCATCTTTCAAGGAAAGAGTTCTTTGTAAATCCCTAAGAATTGCAAACGTTGCTAATTCTGAATCTTCGGTTACTAAATTATCAGGCAACAACTGTTTTTTGTTTTTCTGGCCAATATTTGCTGCTAAAGGTTGCGGGGTTCCACATTCACTACAGAACCTCGCCGCAACAGGTATTGCTTTACCGCATTTAACACAGTTTATCTTTTCTATGCCATCGTTGACGGCCTTAATAGTAAGGTTATTTTCACCCGCTTTAATAGAACCTGTATAAGCGGAGAGCAACAATTCTTCTTTCAGGTTCGACTCAATAACTGGTCGGATTTGACTATCTTTTAGGTTTACGAAAGTAACCACTTGGGTAAAGTACACCCATGGATCATTCCAAACCGAGCCACGCAAATAATCTCCTTTTCCCTGTCGATTCTTTCTGCAGACCTCGTCAATGCAAGGTAGCATTCCTAAACCTCGTTCATAGGTACATTCACGACATCTCCATGTTGATGATCGGAATCTTCCTGTATCGTTGAGATATAAGTATTTTCGTCCATGCTTGGGGTTGGGGCAGTTAACCTGAGTTATTGGAAGAAAGGGAAGTAGTATTCCGCAATTATGAAACCACACATATCTAAATTGCTTTAGTTTACTCTGGCATCGTGGACACTGACCACTAAAGGACGGATCGTCACTGCTAACAATAATCTTACATTGAGGATTTATACACTCTAGCAACATCTTGGGGATAAAGTCCCAGAGCACTTTTCCCTCAGGTCGAATCGCGACTAAGGAATCAGGCTCCATAACATCTACGTCATAACCTCTGACTTTTCCTTCGCTTTCTTCTTTCCATTTAGATACGAACCAGCGCACTTTTTTGCACAAAATATTTTTATCAACGTCTGTGTCTGGACTGCCTTTGATCGCCGCCACCCGTCCATAGACTCCCCATTCTTCAATGGATATCAAAGAGCCAGGGGTATGTCTGAATATAACCTGGCCAATACTTCTTCTGGTCGAATTAAGATTTTCCATAATTATTCTTTTTGCCTTCAATAATTTTGACTAGCATGTCATAACTCCAGGGGGCGACAGAAAACTCAACTTGTTCACTAACTTCCCTTAAGCTTGAGACTGGTGTTGGTCGCATTCTCATGATGGTCCGGTAGCCAGTTCCTTCTTTAATTACCCGCCTTTGATCCTTAACTAATCTTGAGATAAGTCTGTTAAAGAAATCAACCGCCGTTCCTGGCAAATTCATGGCATCTACTAAATATGAACTTTTAACTAGCTCAATCAGCTCCTCGTCAGATATCTCTCCACTCTCTAGTGCTCCTACAAAATCTCTGGCGCTCTCCAGTCGTTTTGATTTTTGGTAAGCGACAATATTAAGAATGCATGCCCCTAGAATGCCAGTGATGGTTCTTTTGATCGAGGATTCAGAGAATCTATTAATGGGGACTGGTTGAACGAGCTGATACAGTCGCTCGTGATATTCATAAAATCGTTGATAAATATTTCTTTCTCTATTATTGTCAGGTCGAAATACTGTGAAGACTACTCCAAAATGGCTTCTGCCGACACGGCTTGATGCTTGTATATAGTCAGAGGCGTGGTTGGGCATTCCACAAAATGCCATATAATTAAGTCTCGATAAATCTACTCCATGACTAATGATGCTAGTTGCCACTAAAGCCCGAAGTCGACTTTCATAAGCTTTTCCTGGATCAGATTCAACCCTACTTATAACTGAACGAACTTCTCCTAGCCCCTTATCACCTGTAAGGACTTGAATGTCGTGGTGGATATCGCTCACTTCATCCCACCGAGCTCTGATGTTACCTGCTGTATTTTTCTCATTTACGTACGCAAGACCCAAATCGTAGTTGTTCGTAATTGAATCTGACCACTGTTCGTTCTTGACTGACTCGGCTGAATACATTTTTAAGGTTTTCAAAATGGTAGAGACAGTTTCTTCTGTATTAGTTCCCGTCGGCATTATTCCCACATATAACCTGGAGTATTTTTCTGTCACAGATGGCTGGACATAGGCTGAGTCAAACTCTCCCTTGCCTTTTACAGGAAACCTAACAGCGTCCCTGCCATATAGTTCCCAGATATGCTCTTTATAGCCTTCGATTGTGGCTGTTGCGGCTAAGTGTTTTGATGGCAATCCGTTACCTGTTTTTGATGACAGTAAATCCAAAAAGGACTCGTAATGCGAATCGTAAGTACCCAGGCTTTCCTTGAGCAAATGGAGCTCATCTTGTAATAGTAATGCTGGGGTAGGATCGTAAGGGGGAGGGAGTTTTCCATATAGCTTTTTACTCACTTTACATGCTGCCTCAACACATTGACCAAAACTTAGATAACCGTGTTCTGGACATCTATGTGTAAATGAACCAAAAAGATGACTGAACAGTCCAGATCTACCAGCCATTGCCAATCGATCTACTGTTCCAACGATAATGGATGGGGCATATCGATAGATTTCTGAATCTGAGATAAAGATTGGAGCCACTTTGGTGCAATCTTTACACACATGGCGGATTCTTATTTGTTTGATATCTATATCGATACTAAGGTTAGTCGATTTACAATGAGGGCATCTCTGTAAAACTAGAAGTTTTAGGTCGTTAACATTGCTAGTTTTATCAACTTCTTCCTTATATTTTGCGATAGGATCCTGCGTTCTGAAGGAAGGGGGAAACGTGAGTTCATTCGGTGTGTTACTTGATCCGACATAATAACCAACTGTAAATGGATCAGATTTGATCAGTTCATCATTGGAAGAAGACAATCGAACATTTTCAGCCTGCACAACAATATCAACAAGTCTTTGAAGTTGCTGAATACTCAACATTCTCAGAGGATATCGTAGCCACGCAGTTACTCCGCGTTTCTTGCCACGGAGTCTGTCATAAAACATGGCTGTCACGATAACACCGAAGTAAGCCTCTGTCTTTCCTCCACCCGTTGGAAACCATAAAACATCAACCTTATTTAGTTCTTTTAAATACTCTGGCTCGGTTTTTTCCCTTGCCAATAGAGAGGGCATCTGAGACACAATAAATACCAGTTGAAATAATCTCCAATTTTTATGCTCGCCTTTTGAAAAGACCTCGTTCATTCGGCGAAACGAATAAGACAATCTGTCATCCTTTTTTAATGATTCTATTCCAAACTCGAAGCGTTTTATTTCTTGCCTAAAATCTTCCAAACTTTTTTCTCTTGAACTGAAGTTCATATCAGAGGTATGTGATTGATTTTCTTGCTCCCATTGCTCGGCGTATTCATGGAGCCAGCGACCTACAGTTTCAAGTGTTTCGGCGTACTCATCTGTACTAAGCTTGCCAAAGTTACAAGCAGTGTCCATATTGGCTCTCGATACAGTCCGGGGTTGATGAAAAATTGGTACAGTCTCGGTTACCGCTGTGGAGTTCTCTACACTCAAAACACAATTAATACCCTTACCCCAACTTTGAGTGTTATATCTATAATCCAAAACAGCCGCTTTAAATGGAACGGATGTGAACGAAGCTTTCTCAATTTTGCATGAAACCTTTGTATTAAAAAACGAAGACTGGTGCTGACTCTTGGATGGGTCAGTTTCATTCGAAAGAAGTACTCCAACCCTCCACTCTTTGCCACTAGATGGCCACAATCTGATACTCATTTTGGCTTGCCAGGTAGGTTTTTCGCTTTCTCCTGTAGGAGTAGCAGTTTTATAGCTTTCCTCTGTTTGAAGTGCCGAGAGAGGAATTGTTGGTTCTTTTTGTTCGGCAATCCAACAATCAGATTTAGTGACGATTTCGTCAGCTAAGGCACTGAGTTTCTGATTAATTTGGTCTGTGATTTTTTGGCAATCTAACTCTATAAAATGTCTTGTTTGGGGTAGCGTAGCTGGAAAATCAATATCTTCCAAAACAACATCAACCCTAGTAAATTTCTGTCTGAGACGAACTTTGGTGTCATCTGAAGAAATATCTCTACCTTCAGCGAGATTGACACTGTCTTTTTGTTCACGAAATGATGGAATGCTTCGGTAATACAGAGAAAAAGATATATTGAGTTTAAATCTCAGTTCTGAATTCTCAGGGACAATACGTGCTTCAAAACCTATGGAGTTAGGTCTTCTTTTTAGAATCCATTTTTGCTTTTCCTCAGTTAAACTCGTTTCATCCTCAGTTAGAGGGGTAATTATCCCTATACAGTATCTTCTTGAAGGCTCTTGATCATAACAATGTGTTTCGCTTTCGCCCGATAGATACCTCGACACTATCTCTTTGGCACCGATGACTCTTTTATACTCTTCATCGAAAGGTGTTTGAAAATTATTATTTGTAAGCGAATTCATACATTATCTATTTTAACCCAAGACGTTTACTTTAACATCACTCTTTTGAACGAATATTACATCTTTCGATATCTCTCTGATAGAAGTAGGCTCGGCCATTTCTAGTATCTCATCAATTTCTCTCTCAAGGGGCTCGCTGGAGGTCGCCTGCGCGTTCTCACCTCGAATTAGAGTACCAAGTCTTTCTTTGAGCCTTCTACCTAAAACTCTATGGAAAATGCGGGTTTTCTCGATTTCCCTATGTATCAGTTTTGAAACAAATTGAACGTTCTTAAGTTCCACCAACTGAAGTAGGGTCTCTATGTCAATTTGATCCCTAGGAGCGAGAGTCGTTCCTTTTAGCCACATTTTTGATGCTTGCTCGGTCTTTTGACAATTTAGGCGCTCAAGATCGTGTAGATAGGCGCGTAAAGAGTTTGGGTTTTTAATATCATATTTCTCTCGAAGAGATTTTAAGGCTGTTTTCCAAAGCGAAATTACTCTGACATCCACACCTGAAATTTCCTGGGTTCTTTGTATAACGTTTTCAAACATTTCGCGATTTTGTTCGTGAGAGTACAGCAAAATTACATCTCCAGGCTCTAGGGTTTCGGCTAGTTTAGATTGAATTTCCCCATCTTCCGAATAAGCCATAACATCTTGATCAGCAGGGATAAATATAACCTTATCGTTGTCTAAAATCACTTTGTAAACCGCAATTGTTTCTACCCCTCCATCTCCTGTGTTTTCGCTATCTTCCAGCAAAGTATCCTCAGATTCTTCCCCTACAGGTTCCCACTCTGCTAATTGATCAAAGTCGGGGGCTTCATCAATCTTCTCGGGGACAATATCTTTGAAGTAGTCGATGAAAAGCTGAGAGTCATCATCGGGAACAACCCAGCTACTCTGTGAGTTTGGCATGCTGATTGGTTCCACAGAGTATTTTAATTCTTGAAGTGATGCCATGCTCTCTCGGAGTTCGGAAGCGTTGTTTTGGCCAAATCTCCTCAGAACTGAAGAAAATGCTGGTAACTCCGAGCTGTAACAAATTACATGGATGGTCTTGGGTAATAGCGAAAAGATTTTAGCATCATCCGTTTTCTTCCAGACTCCTGATAACATGATTTCTTCACGCTGCTCGGAGTTTCTTACTAAATCATTTATAAAGGAGATTTCAGTTCCATCACCCTCCACATCATCCAAAATGCCGTCTATTAGAAGTTCTTCCTTTAGTACATCAGCTTGAGCTTGCGATGAGAAAACAATGCAGGGTGAGAGTTGTCGGTTGCTCTGTACCAGAGATTTAATGTACTCGAATTTTGGATTGCGTATCTCAAGATTTTTATACAATTCTGTGAACTCCACTTCTAATGTACCCCAAATAGGGGCGAGGGCATTTCTATCTCTTTCATCCAGGCTGTTGAGAGGAAATTTAAATGTTTGCTGTAGGTTATGTTTAATTGTCTTCAGCCAGGCGTTTCTTTTTCGATACTGTTCAAGCCCAGGTAGTGGTACACATAAATCTTTGAGCACATAAAAGATTCCCCAGGCTCTGGTGAATACTCTTGGTTTCTCGTTGCCTAATTTTTTACTTACAGACATGAGAATTTGAAGAACCTTGGTTAGGCTGCTCTCAATAGCTTTGTCTTCTATCAGATGAAGTCTCAGTGCAATTTGCTGGGGAAATCTCATCAACGAACTATTCAGAGAGGGAAGGTTTGGTCCATTACTTATGGTCAAGCTGCTTAAGATGTCTTCATTTTCAATGGTAATAATGCTAAAACCATTTGTTTTTAATACTTCCAGTACGTCGTCTGAGTATTTATTGACAAGTATTAAACCAGAGGTTATTTTGACCTTTTCAATAAATTTGCATAGTTTGACGGCTAAATTTGCAGAATTTGTCTCGGTAAGTTCTCCTAATAAGTAGCCATTATCTATACTGGATGGGTATGAATCCAGTTCATCGAAGTGATAGAAAACTATTGGATTCATGGCAATTTGTCCTTTTGCTTCATTTCTGCCAACAAGAGGTGCTAGCTCTCCTGTGAGCTTTATTCTAGAGATGGGGAAATGCGTGAATGGAAATTTCGCACCAGAAAACCTCAGACTGGATAAGAGGAAGAAATCTCGCAATTTTCTGTTTTGTGTTGCGATTACTATGCTTTGCTCATTCTTAATGTCAATCGGGTGAAAATCTTTTAGTGTGCGACCATGCTGACCGATAAACCTATTGACGACTAGATAGGCAATAATACTCAGGCTAACTCCTGGCTTAACCCTGGGTAATGCGATTGCAATTTTTTTATTGGATTCAATACTCCTCAGAAGTATTTGATAAGCAGTTTCGTCTAATTTTCCAAGAGGCACATCAAAGTCTTTTACTCCATCGGAGATGCTCCATCCTTCGTTGGGACTTGCCAATTTTTTAAATAGCCCATCGGGTCGGTATGGTAGCTGTGATATCCATTTATATGCCATTTGTAGCTCGTGTTTTATAAGACTTTACTTATTAGTAAGCAATTTCAGTCTTTAAAATACTCCTAGTCTAGCACAAATTGTTACAAATAAGCCTAAATCACCAGATCCAGTTCCTCCTTTTCAATATTAATCGATGCAAAGATGGGTGGGAATTTTTTGTTTTGGCCTTCAGATAGCATTTCTTCCTTGAGTTTTCCTGCAGGCTCACCGCTTCGATACACAATTCCATTATCATATCTCCAGTATTGAGATTTACCTGTTTTTCTCATAACCTTAATGGTGTCTTCTGCGTTAAGAACCTTTATTTCTGGATGGATACCAAATTTTGATAGAGGTTTTTTTTCTACAAGTTCGTTTAGTGTCTCAATTCGAGGCAATGTTCTTTTCGTAGATACAAATGTGTAAGAACAAGAAACAATCTTATTCTTTGGAAGGTCACTCGTCTTTGTGTGGATTGGAATCGCAACTATGCTTAAAACAGAGTTGTCTTCTGGATTTTTCTTCTTATACTCGAGATAAAGCTTTTTTGCGAATTTAAGCATTCTTAGTTTCTCAATAACCCGGGAGTATTTTTTAAGCTCTTGATTCTCATAGAGTTTACCGACCTCTATTGGTTTAACGTTCTTGACATAATTGAGAAACATTTGTCGAAAAGAGCTGTTCAAGTCTGAACCGATATATTGTCTTCTTAATCTGTAGGCGGCTGAGAGGACTGCTCCAGTACCGGCAAATGGATCCAGAACAACATCATTCACGTCGGAGGAGAGATGAATTATCCTTTCGATAAGTTTTTCAGGTAGCGGGCAAAAATGTTTGATGTATCTTTTGCCCCAACTTCCCTGTAGTGGAATTGGAAAATCCCAAACATTCGTTGGAGACTTGCCATTTGTACTATATCTTTCCGGATAACGCTGCCACCACTCTTTGAGATCGTTAATTGAAGTTATTCTTTCCCTGTAGTATTTGAAGTCTGATGTCTTAGTGAAGTAAAGCACATACTCAAAAATATTTCTCATTTCACCATTATGTGTGTAAGGAATAGTTTTATCCTTCTGCCAGATAATGATGTCTCTCAATTTCCAGCCTGCTTTTTGTATACTTTGGGCCATATCGAATGGTAGTAGTTTTATTTCCCCGTCTTTTTTCAATATATCTACTACCACCCACAGACTTGCTGTTTCCTTAGATATAAGAGAGCACTTGTTAAAAACGACTCCGATGTCTTCAAGATATCGCTCATATGTTTGGCCAAATCCAATCTGATTATCTGAACCGTAGTCCTTCATATCAAAATAGGGTGGAGAGGTTACGATAAGGTCAACCTTCGATTTAAGAGGGATGTTATCAATAGTACGTGCATCATGTATAAAGTACTGATTCATAGTCTATAAACATTGTAAACAATTTTCTCGCCGAGATCCATACCCTCTTGAGTTTTGGGCTCGTTTTTCTCTTAAATACACAAAATTGATCAGGCAAGTATCGCACTTTATCGTAAAAAATGAAGTAATTCTATTACTGAAAACTCACGGTCGATAAGATCTGGTCAGTGATTGCTTTGTTCTCCTCAGTTGGCGGATAGGTGGAAAATGAGATAAGTTTGTCATCCTTAATCACCAGTGTGTGGTATCTTCCTTTTGGCCCTGTAACAAGCCCTTCAACGCCTTTGTAGCCGCTTACAACCGCCTCCTGAATCGTTTTGGGGTTCATTTCCTTCTTTGCCTGTTCCAGTCCTTTTTCAGCCATGTTCGTGTTGGGTTGGTAAACCGCATAAAACTGGTAGGTAGGCTTCTCCTGAGGTCCTGATTCGATATAGAAATTAACAGCATGTTCTGTCGCCGGATCCTGCCTGAAGTTCATTCCCTCTGGAACTGTAACATATAAACCCATTGAACCCACAAGCTTTTCGCCCTCTTTCAATGCTCTGTTTGGTGAGGGCTCTGGTATATTTGTCGGCTTATTTTCCTGGAGAGTGATTGATTCGTTGGTCGGGGGAGAAGGCTTTCTCTGGAAGTAAAGGTAAATACCTCCAAAAGCGATTATTAAGATTGCAGCAACAGTGAGTGGTCGTATTTTCATTTTGTTGGTCTTCCTTGTGGCTCCCCCATATAGGGACCGCCCGGCATAAACATGTAACTGTAGTCTGTTTTTACTTCCTGGGGATAGTTTAGGAGGATTCGAGCTATCTCCCAAGCGGTCATTTGTGTTCCTAAACCGTATACTCCCCGGTCAATTGTGTTTTTTCCTATCTTTAGAGCGTTCTCTTTCCCTGGGTTGGTGTCTTCTGAGTTTTCTAAAGCGTATCTGAGGGCGTTCCCATCGCGTACAAATCCGTAGTAGGCGAGGTTACTGATTAGGGCATCAATAGTCATGTTCTCCGTCACATAGAAACTTGCACCTAGTTTTTCCGAGTCCTGAGCTTCTTCCGGTGTCATGCGGAGCTTATCTACGAAGTAATCTGCAACTGTACGACCTTCCCAGGTGCTCTTATCAATGGGTTGAAATTGGGATTGGTCAACTCTCGGTCTGAAGATTTGGAAGGATATGACTCCTACGAGGAGAAGAGCCAGTGCGTAGATGAGAGCATTTTTTGCGGTCGTTTTCTGGATTTTCTTCATATTTGTCTGTACGTATAAACATTATCTCCAGGAAGTTATGCAAAGTCAAATTATTCTTACTTTACTTACTTTTTACTCCTACCAACAGGAAATCTAGCCCCTTTCAGAGCTAGATTCCTTGCCTCGTCCTTGGCTTAAGGATTATGGCTACCTGGACAATAGGCGCTCGACGAATTGGCTTCTTTACAGATCTCAGTTTCATCGAAACCGACTTGTGTGGTAGAACCCTCACAAGTTACATCGGTCAACCAGGTGTTCATAATCTGGTAGTAATTACTCGTTGTAGGCAACGAGATCCACCGATTATAGTAAGCATTCTGATTGATCGAGAAGCTGTAGCCGCTTCCGCCGTTATAGGTAATCTGATATGGGGCATTTGTCGTAGTCGCGTAGTTGCTTGGTATAAACGTATACCAGTAACTCCACTGGGCAATGTTACCCATATTCCATCTCGCATAATTACTCAGAGAACAACCAGAGTATGTCTTCCACATACTATACGGAGCACCGTTATAAGGCGACTGATTTGAGCATTGTCCGTTCTCACACCAGTTGTTTGGATTATGACACCAGCCTTGGTTTCCGTGTTCATACCAGTACTGACTGGGGCCATACTTATCAAAGTAGGCACCGCCGGAACATATGATTGTTCTTTCGTTATATGCAGAGACCCCTTGGACAGCACCAAATAGGACACCGACTACCATTGCCAAGCTTAGAAACAATTTAGAAAAGTTATTTAAGTTTTTCATAGATTGTCAAAAAAGCCTGCGTTGGTATAGCCAATCAGTTGTCCACCTTGAGTAAATGCCACTTGCAGGGACTTACCGCCTTCTCCATGCCAGGTAAAGAAATACGTACCGACTTTTTGACCTCTTTCGAGTTCAAGTTTGTCGAGATCGACACCCAAGTCCTGAGCGGCAATAACATCTTTGGCCATTTGCTCTAACTGAGCAGCGTCATAGCGGGGAGTCATATCCATGAACTCTTTTGGCTCGCCAACTTCTTTGGGCCGAATGTATGCATCAAGGACTTTTCCGGTTGCCACATCTACCTGATACGCATAGTCTTGTGAGAAGTAGACCTCAACCCCATCTTTCTTGAAGTTCTGAATGCCTCCGATTTTTCGTGCATATTGCACTTCTTGCCTTGGTTGGTCAGAAACTTTATAGAGGAAACGATCGTTCCAATCATTGATCCTGTTGATCGTTACAGCTCTCTCTGCTTCCGGACGCGCTTGCAAGTCCCGGATTTCATTCGATACATCATTATGGAGTTTTTTCATTCGCTCTGCTGTTGCTCCGGCGTAGACTCTTTCACCAAACTCGTTGGTTGTGAATTCGCCGTTTTGCTGGGCACCAGCAATAGCATCCTGAAGCTTCTTGGTTAAGGCTTCTACTTTCGCCTGGACTGGGTCTTGTTGCGCTCCGACTGGTGTCGTTTTTGAAGCAACCACACCAACGATAGCAAAGACTGCCAGTAGGGGAAGGACTGCGAGAAACTTTTTGGAAATTTGATTGTGTACCTTCATAGCTTTTTGTTTTTTCACCTCCTTTCTACAGCTTTTGTTATAAAAAAACCCGGATTTCGCTGTTAACCTGGGTTTGCAAAGGAAGGGGAAATGGTCGAAACTGAATACACGATGTCGTTATTTGATAATTAAGAAGCGGAAGTGGTGTAAGTATATTCATACTATTCTTACTTCTCATACTTCAATGATTACAGAACATTTTCTAAATGTCAAGCTCTGTTTATTACTGGTGATTAGGAGACCCTAAAAGAGGTGAATCAGCGGAGATATCGGTCTATATTTAACTCGTGTTCTGCGAATGATGTGCTGCAATGGATTACTCCCTCGCTGTCGTGGAGGTAGTAAAGGCAGTCTGTTTCTTCGGGTTTGAGCACCGCATCAATAGCATCCATTCCCGGGTTGGAGATTGGATGCGGCGGTAAGCCTTTATTGAGATAAGTATTAAATGGTGACTCCAGGCTTCTGGTTTCACTACCCTTAATTGGTGACCACCCCCCTGCCTCTGTTTTTCCCCTGGCATACTGCACTGTTGCATCGATTTCGAGTTGCTTGTTTTGATCGAGTCTATTCCAGAGGATGCCGGCAATAAGGGGCATATCATGGGCACCTGCCGCCTCACGCTGGATGATTGAGGCGAGCGTCAGTGCGGTTGTCCACTTGATATCTTTTGCCGCAAATTTTTCTGGATAGCCTTGAAACTTTTCGTTAAAGCGGTTAATCATCTTTTGAGCGGTATCAAGCCCATTTTCATCGAGCGGTATAAGGTAGGTGTCGGGGAAGTAAACTCCTTCACGGTAGTCATACTGCATGGCTGTGTAAGTACTATTCCATTTTTCCAGTTCCTCGTCAGTCCAGTGGAGTTGTTTTGCAAGACGTTCCCCGATTTCTTCTTTTCTCAACCCTTCAGGGAAGGTAATCCATTTAAGTTGAGGCTCTGAAGTTAGGATCACAATCAATTCTCTGGCATTCATGCTCTTGGAAATTTTGTATCCTCCTGGCTCTATCAATCCAAACCGTAAAGTCATTAAGCGTGCAACTGGTAGAACCCATGAGGATTTGATATATCCGCCTTCCACAAGCCTCTGTGTAGTCTGGTTCTGGTTTACTTTACTGACAGTGAAGACTTTGATATCGGCTTGTTTCTCGGGTGCTCCTGTTGCCAAAAAAGCCAACCCTAGCAGTATCGTCAGAACGATTGCTGTGATAATAAGTTTTAGGTGTTTCATACGCGTCATTTACTCTTATCGCCTCAAGTATACCGGTAATTATCGGAATATCCATACTTCTCTTATTTGGCTTACTTTAAGGGTGAAATCAGTCGCCTAACTCGTTGATAAAGCTAACCAATTGCCCGCTCTGGGTAAAAGTAATGGAAAGCTGAGGCGTAAAGAACTCTTCTTTGACTGTAATGCAGGGCATTCCGTTCTCAAAACTGGTAGCATCTTCTTTCTTTATATCTGCTCTGCAGGTCGTGTAGGGGTGATCAAGCTCTCTCTTTTTTCGCTCACCCTTCCAAGTGAAGAAAAAGTTAGTGTTTTGTTCATTATCGCCTTTGCTTCCTGCCTCAGGCGTTAGCTTGCTGAGATCTATTTTCCCGATCGCTTTCTGGTGATCCTGAATGAACTCGCGCGCCAGAACTTCTGCTTCAGACATGGTATAGCGTGGTGTGTAATCGTAGTCTTTCTGAGGACTAAACCAGCGGGAACCATCTTTGTTTGTTCCCCAACTGCCTTCTTTAGGTGACATTTCCACTATCAGGTTAGTTTTGGTATCGATAATGAACCGATCGAAGTCGACAGTATAGCTTTCAACTCTTAGTTGTTCATCTTCGTTTTTATTGGGATTCCGGATGCACTCATAAGTGACGTTGGCATCCGGCCTGTCAAGAAACTCTCTGACAGCTGCTACAGATTTTTCCTGTTCCTCAGCCGGTCTCGCACTCACAGAACACCACTCCTGTTGGGCCTGTTTGTATTTCTGGCTATTTTTATCTCTATACGATGGATCTGTTGTCAGAAGATTAGTCAGTTCCTGTTGGAGGGCGTTTCTTAAGCTAATTAAAGCATCAATAATTGAACCCTTTGCTGCGACCTGAGACTGAGTACTCAGGATACCGACAAAGAAGAGCAAGAGGGCAACAGTCGCAAAAGCTAGAGGAAAGCGGAATGTCCAGAAAGGTTTTGGTGCCGGAGAAAATGATTTATCTAATTCTTCTTCCAACCTCTGTTCTTCCCTTACTCGGGCTAAGATTTGATTTTCCAAGGCACTAATGTGCTTGAATTCTTTTTTACTTTCTTGGAGGAAAAATGATCGAATAATGTTACGTAATTTCATAGTAATGATTCTTTAAGCTTAACTATTGCCCTGTAAAAACGCATTTTAATGGCTGGTTCTTTCGAATCGAGAGCGGTTGCTATATCGCAAAAAGGCATTTCTTCATTAATGCGAAGTCTTATAATTTCCTGTTCTGCGGGCTTAAGCATTTTTAATGCTGATGTGACCTTCTTAACGTCTTCTTCATGGGTAATTTTTGCCTCCAGGAGTACCTCCACGTCACTGTCTTCAAAAAGCTCAATATTATTCTGCTCTATTGAGATATTGTTCTTATTTGCCCTAAACATATCCGTTATTACATGACGGCAAATGACAAGTAGCCAGCTTTTAAGCTCACCGTTACTTTTGAATTTAAAATCCTTGTATGCTTTCATAGCTTTCAAAAATGTCTCCTGGACAGCATCATCGATGTCGTCTTGTTGGGACAAGGACTTTTTAGCAAAAAAATAAACTAATCTGATGTAGTCTCTGACTACATCTTCAAAAGGTGGTTTCATTTTGTTTTATTTGTCCTGTCCCACCCTTCTACTTAAGTAAACGGATGAGTTGGGAAAAGTAACATTTTCGCTTTCTTACACAATTATAGCCGAGTTCCGGGGAATAGGTCGAAGTTTATTGTTCGTTCGAGGGTACTAAGTTAATTTTCTTCATCAACTCTTTAATTTCGTTAACCAATGCTTGTGCTCTGTCGAGTTTCCTATAGATCAGATATTTAATTTTTTGTTCCTCATCACTGTCTGGTTTTTGCTTCATGTTTCTATCACCTCCCATCTTTTTTTGTACTTACGATAGTTAGTCATTATTTCCAAGATCTTTTCTCTCGAGAGACCGGATAGCTTCACAACATTCCTTAAATCAAACATATTGGTCTTGCCGGAGTTTTGTACTTTTAAATATGCCTGGAAATTTTCTTTTGTTATCTTAGTAGCCATAGAATCCCCTTAACTGCTAATAGAGCGATCACGATGACATACATTACACCGAAGAAGTAGGCTAGCCGTTTTTCCAGCTTAGGGTCGACATAGTTTTCAATCTTTTTTAAGGGGTTTTTGTTCATGCAACAAGCAATTATCATCAAACACCTCAAGAAGTCAAACTTTTTTGTTAAAGTTCGACATCGCTTTGTTTTTTGGGTGTTTCTCCGGCACTACCGCCTTCTGTAGGGTCGATTCTTTGCTGTTCGGTAATTTCCTTGCGGTAAGGTTTGCCATTTTGTATAAACACTTCAACCTTGCCGAATTTAACTGCTCGGATGTCCTCAATGATCTTGGCTTCTGCCGGCGTAACAGCGATGGTGGAAATGGTTGGTTTATTTATTTGGTTCATATTTCAGTCTTTTTCTCATGGCTATATGCCAATAAATAAGTGACAGCCAGAAATCATTTGGTCCGGTGTTGGCCCACTCTCGCTTTGCCTGACCGAACTTATCGGTAACTGTTCTTGCGTACATAGTTTGAGCATGAGTGATGAGGAGCTTGAAAGCCGGATTACTAGCCGGTACTGCAAACTTAATGTCACCGCGCCTTAGAGCTGATATCGTGTCGTCCATAATTCTGGTTCTGGAAGAGAAAACTTTTACTTCATCTTCGAAAGCCGCATCCTTATTTTCTTTTTCGTCAAAGAATCGGATTACCTCGAGCATCTTAGGATCGTCTTTAAACCAGCTGAGATAAACTCTGTAAGGAAATTCTTTAGCCAAATCAAATGCTTCAGTGGTATATGGTTGTCCGTCTATGACTACCACTCTGACATCAAAAAACTTAATCAGGTCAGATGTTTGTTGCCAGCGATCCTGTCCTTCGTGATCTTGAAGGATGCCTATCCAGAAAATGCCTTTCTTATTACCGATCATGACATGGTTGCCCTTACCGGTTCCCATTCCTGTGTCAATACCCATGACGTTATACTCGTTTGACGTATCGACTTTGATTTCTGTTACGTTGCGAATAAAGAGGCTGGCTGGAATCTTCTGGTCAGCAGCAAGATATGGTAGCCCTAGTACAAAGTTGAAGAAGTAAGTGTCGTCATCAGCATCTTTTCGTTCCTGTATTAAATTGGCTGCAGTCTTCCAGGGACAGTGCATTTGACTAATCCAGTATCCGGAAATGGGTCTTCCTGGGAAGCGAGCCTCCCAACTTCCATAGTCGTTTATATGGCTTGGGAATATCTCTTTTTTACATTGCTGGCAGACATAAATACCTCGTTCTTCATCAACGTTTTTCTCCCATTCCATGTGTTGGCGGAAACTACAGTGAGGGCAGTTAAATCTCCAGTGCTTTTGGTCGGATTGCTCAAATATTTTGTCTACACCGAAGTCTGGGGTAGTGGGTGTGGAGAAAAAATGCTGGCTCCTAATTTTCGAGTAACCCATACGGGAGGTATAGTCTCTTACTACTTCTGGCTTTGATTTGTCCAGCTCGTCATGAATGTTGCGGTCAGAGGTCAACATGATAGCTTCTTTTTCAGTGTAGGTTCCCTTGAAGAAGAGGAATGATTTGCCGATTTGCTTTTGTTCTATCGAGTCCACGTCTTTGCCGCTCACTCCTTCTAGGATGCAGGTGTTTACTTTAACCAGACGGTTCACTTTGCTTTTAACAAATTCTGAGACATCATCTACAGTCGGCAGGGTATAAATCTGATTAATGCCCCAGAACCTTGCTGCGTGGAAAGCTCGTAAGATTTCCATCGTGCTGGCTCCGATTTGGGACCCTTTGCGGATTACCTGTACCAAAGACCAGTCGGAATAAATATCCAACATAAAGCGGTGATCTTTAAACTCGATTGGATCGCCGTTTTCATTTTTAATCTTGTTCTCGGTAATCCAGAACAATATGCTATTTTTTTGTTGTATTTCGTTGTCTGTCATAGAAGTTCTTTACTGCCTGATCAATTTCCTTACCTAGAGCTTGTTCTTCCGGAGTCGGTGGTTTTTGGTCTTCTTCGTTAATGGTGTGGGCAACTTCTGTTTTTCCGGTGGAGAGCCCTAGTTCAGTTCTGAACATTTCCCACATGGCTTTGACATCGCTTGCAGAGACACCTTCGCCCTTTTTGAGCTGTTTCAGCTTGAGTTCAATTGAGCGTTTGAACGCCTCTGCAATTTTGTGTGTTCGGCTTGTCGCAATTCGTTTGGTTTCATTGCGAAGCGCAAGAAGATCTTCTTCCAGCTTTAGCTCAGTGCGCTTCACCCATTGGAAGTTTTTACTCCATCTGTCTAAGGTACGAACTACTGGTGGTTTGCCCAACTTTTCTACAAAATCCGCCGACATTTCACCGACACCTTGCCGTAATCCTGTCCACACATGCAGAAGCCTTCTAATGCTTCCGGCTTCACAATATAAAAGCCATGCCAAATACTGCTGCTCGGTTTCTCCTGGCAACTTAGTCGTTATGATTTTGGTTGTTTTATCTTTCTTGGTTTTCATAGCCTTTTAGTTTTAATCGCTGGGTGCGTTTTCTAATTAGGTCACAGAACTTTTCATCCCGCTCCATGAGGAAGGCGATTCTGCCTGTTTTGTGAGCAGCCATCAGGGTACTGCCGGAGCCTCCGAAGAGATCTAGGACAACGTTTCCGAATCGACTGCCGCCTTTGATTGCTTTCATAATCAGCCACTCTGGTTTTTCGGTTGGGTGAACCATTTCAGTCACTGCTTTTCTGGGCATATTCCAGACATCGCTTTCGTTTGTCTCGCCAGTGAATACGTGTTTTTCTCCCTGCTTCCAGCCGTAAATAATGCCCTCAGCTTTGGTTTTACCTTTGCCTTTTTTACCCTTCATAATCTGCTCGTACTGCTTTTTATAATCACTCCAGCTGACTGCGAAAGAAGGTTTCACCCAAACAATTGCGCTACTAAATACAAAGCCAGAGTTCAGCATCTGGTAATAAAACAGAGGGTAGGAGGTGTATCCGGTGCAGACATAAATAACTCCTCCAGCTTTGAGGGCATCGTGCATGGTATTGAAAAACCCCTCAGTAAATTTTTTGAAGTCTTCTTGACTCTGGTTGTCACCTAAAATTATTCCTTTTTCCGTATGAAACTTCCCTTGTTTTTCTTTACTTGTGTGAGCCACATTGTAAGGAGGGTCTGTAAATACCATGTCTGCCAGTTTTTCTCCCATGAGTTTTTTAACGTCTACTGCGTTGGTGGAGTCGCCGCACATCAGCCGATGGGGACCGATCTGATAAACCTCGCCGTACTTTGATATTGGTTCAGTGATGTTTTTTATTTCTTCTTCAGTGTCCCAATGCTTTTCTTCTTCCTGTTCCAGAAGCATTGTTGTGTCCAAGAGGTTGCTTACTTCTACTTCGTTAAAACCCGTGAGGGAGATATCAAAATCTGACTGAGTTAAGTCAGTAATTATCTGAGCGAGTTTTTCTTCATCCCATTGATCCTCAATCTTGTTGAGAGCGAGGTTTAGGGCTTTTTCCTTTTGTAGTGGAATATCAACGGAACTGTAAGGGATCTCTGTCCAACCCAGCTCCGTTGCGGCCCGTACTCTTTTTTCGCCACCCACAACGACGTTTTCTCTGCCCTTATGAGTGTTAATGACTATTGGGACCGGACAGCCAAATTCCTCAAGTGAGCGCTTTAGTTGTTCAATCACACTCCTGGTTACTTTGCGAGGATTATATTCCGCAAATCTCAGTAAGCTTATTGCTATTGTTGGGTATGTTTTGTTTTCCATAGATTTAATAATTTTTTAATACTTACCTTTACTTTGAGAGTGAGAATTTCATACCATCGCAATTTAATCCCGTCCTGAGGGAGAAGAGGAATAAACTTGTACATTTCTTTCTCATTCATTTTTGTTTAATAATTTTTTAATAACTTTCAGTACCTTTTCCCGCTTCTCGATGTCTTTAGTGTATTTAGCAATCACATCTTTCTTTGTCAGGTTTTCTTCTCTGGTTCCTAGAGGAGATCGCCTGACCACAGTCTCAATTACTGTGTCATCATCAATGTCTGTTAGCGTTTCGATGGCAATTTCCATCCTGAGGACTTCCTCATGGACGCTGTTATAAATCTCGTTTAATAGTTCGGATCTGGTTTTGATCATATGTTTAATATTCAACTTTCGATTTATTTTTATTGAATGTTTCCTCTGACCACTCAAGAGTTTTTCCTGTCTTCAACTCCAAAACCATGTAAATCGTTTTACCTGATTCACTTTGTTTGGTTCCTTCAAAGTGATACTTTGGATTTTTAGGGTTTTTATCTTTTAATCCTGGTTTCATATTTGGTTCACCTCCTTTGTTTGAATAAGTTTTCGACCTATTTCTGCGATGACCAGGGTGGTTACTGCGTTTCCTAAACATTTGTACCTTTGAGTGTCGCTAATTCCTTCAGTCCAGTTGTCCGGAAAGCCTTGCAGTCGCTCACACTCAACAGGAGTTAAGCGACGAATGCTTAAGCCGTCATACACGCCGTGTTTGTCTTGACTGGTCAGAGTAAAGGCTGGATCGCCATCGTTTTTAAATCTTCGGCCGTTTTGTCGTTTTTCCATTCGATCTGGAGTTAATACCGGAATTGCATACAAACCCGTCTTTCCACCTAAACCACCGGCATTCCCAGCTATGGTTGAAGCTATACCATCGGATGAGTAGACCCTCTGGCCCTGACTAAAGTTTCGACTGTTTTGTTTATTGTCTTTTAACCACATATCTCGTTTTCCTTTAATGCCTCCGATGTAGTGGAGATAGGTTTCTCCGGAGTTCCGGAGGGATCCATAACGGGCATCAATCGTGCTCGAAATCCTCGACCTTCCTGCTTGTTCTGCATACTTCGTCTGATGAGAAATTGAGTAGCTTTCGCCGATAGGAAGTACTTCTGGTCGACTCGTTTCTCTAAGATGTCCGACAATGAACACTCTCTCCCTGTTTTGTGGAA